>Ga0316363_10000040_pt1 | contig 195518 bp, 185 predicted proteins | sample Sb_taG_3_FD_200459 | JGI IMG/M metagenome (GOLD analysis project Ga0316363, IMG submission 200459) | Peat soil microbial communities from Weissenstadt, Germany - Sb_50d_a_PC metaG (v2) (version 2) | ecosystem: Environmental > Terrestrial > Soil > Wetlands > Peat | place: Germany: Weissenstadt... | reverse complement strand
CAGCGGGTGGTCGGGTGGCACCCGCTCCTCCATCGACACGTAGCTGAACATCCCGCCTTGCTGTTTCTCGTCTCCGCGCATAGCGACAAGACGCTTCCAATACTTTCTTGGCTACACACCAACTGGCCTTTTCAACAGTTTCCTAGATCACTGCTCTCCAAAATTTCTATCAGTTGTCTGTTCAATCAGATACTCTCGGTTCGTCCGCTGACGCGATCGCTTACCACTGTAGGGTTGAATTGCAAGTAGGGTTGCGCCGGTGAGCCCATGCCGATCTCGGAAGAACAGGACCCCGAAAAGCAGAGCTCCCACCGGGAAGACAAGCCCCGGCGGCCCAGCTCCAAGCGAGCTGATCTGGTTGAGCGAGCGATCGAGAGTATCGAACAAAAGCTCGGAGCGAGCGACGTCAAAGCTACCTTCGCTGACTTCATCCGATTGCTTCAGCTTCAAAAAGAACTCCAAGTCGACGAGCCCCGGGAAATCAAAGTTACATGGATCGATCCGAACGAGCAGAAGTCTGCTTCCGAGGAATAAAGTATGTGCCACTCCCTTCGCAAGCAAAGTTTCATCGTTCGGGGGCGCGATTCAAGGGTTTTTCCGGCCCGATCGGGTCAGGCAAGAGTCAGGCCCTGTGCCAGGAAGCCATCAAGCTCAGTTATGTTAATGCCGGCCGGGTCGGTTTGATCGGAGCCCCGACGTATCCGATGTTGCGTGATGCAACCCTGGCCACTTTGTTCGAGATTTTAGATGCGAACCTCATTCCATACGAATACAGCAAAGGCGACAACGTGCTGACCATGACGGATACCGAATCGCGCGTTCTTTGCCGTTCGGTGGATGAGTTTGAACGGCTGCGCGGAACCAATCTCGCTTGGTTCGCTTTGGACGAGTTGACTTATACACCCGAGGCGGCATGGCTGGTTCTCGAAGGCCGGTTGCGAGACCCCAAAGCAAAGCGCTTGTGCGGATTCGGGGTCTGGACACCAAAAGGCTTTGATTGGGTTTACCGGAAATTCATTTCGGAACCCCGTCGTGGATACGAAACCACGCTCGCCCAACCATTTGAAAATCGGCACCTGCTCGAACAAATTCCGGATTTTTATGACCTTCTGAAGAGCAGTTACGACGATGCGTTCTTTCAACAGGAAGCCCTGGGCAAGTATCTCAACGTACAAGCCGGGCTCGTGTACTACGCCTTTAGCCGCCGGGAACATGTAAAGGACACTCACGTTCGACCAGAAGCGCCACTCCTTTGGGCGCTCGACTTCAACGTGGATCCGATGTGTTCGGTAGTGGCGCAGATCGTCGGCGGAACGGTATATGTGCTGGATGAGATTGTCTTGCGCCACTCCAGCACGCTGCAGGCGTGCCAGGAATTTCAACGCCGATTTCCCAACCATCCCCGTGGAGTCGTCGTTTATGGCGACGCCTCCGGAAACAGCGTCCACACTACCGGAACGTCCGACTACCACATCGTTCGTGAGTTCTTCGCAGAGAACTATTCCGACTCTCTGCTTTACAAAGTTCCCAAGGCCAACCCCGGTGTCCGCGATCGCGTCACTCTGACCAATTCTAAGCTCCGCACCGCCTCCGGCCAGCTCCAGCTACTTATCGACCCGAAATGCTTGGAGCTGATAAAGGACTTTGAACAGGTTTGTTACAAGGCCGACAGCACTGTCCCAGATAAAGACAAAGACCGACGGAGGACCCACGTGTCCGACGCCCTCGGGTACCTGCTCTGGCAGGAGTGCCGGCCGTTGCCCCAGATTGGAGATCGTGGCAGGCGCCTGTTCTAATGCAGCATATCAACATTGAACATCCGGATTATGTGCGGTCTAGAGCAATGTGGCGCAAGTACCGTGATCTGTACACTGGCGGTGAACAACTCCGGGAGCGCGCTCCGGAGTACTTGGTCAGAAGAAGCAAGGAACCGAACGACGTCTATGCCGAAAGGTTAGCCAGGGTCTTTTACGAAAACTACATCGGTTCCATCATCGACTGGTATGCGGCGACCCTGATGCGACGAGAGCCGATCATCACGTTCGACGGAACAAATGAAGCGGGAAAGCAATTCTACACCGTGTTCACCGAGGATTGCGACCTCAAAGGTACATCACTAGCGGAGTTCTTCCGCCAACAACTGCTGCAAGCGCTGGTGTCTGGCAGAAGTTACGTCGTGGTGGACTTTCCGCGCGTGACAGTTCCCGTCGCAAACCGAGCTCAGGAGGACGCGCTGGGTAAGTCTCGAGCGTTCCTTGCGGACTACGCCCCCGACGAGGTAATCAACTGGAATCACGACTCCAATGGGCAGATCGACTGGGTCGTCCTGCGCACGTCGTACCTGCGGCAGGCCGATACGGCAAGCGACACCTGGAAGAAGGAAACGCGTTGGATTTATTATGATCGTGAGACATTCCGAATTTACCGCTCGGCCTTGGAGCCAACCGGCCGCTCAGGTGGAATCGACCTCGTTGACGAAGGACGCCACGGTCTCGCCGCCCAACGCCGGGTGCCTCTGTTTCAAATCCGGATTTCAGACGGCCTTTGGCTTATGAATAAAGCCGCCCTTCTACAACTGGAGCACTTTAACAAATCAAACGCGCTCGCTTGGGCGTTGACTATGGGACTGTTTGCGACTCCAGTTATCTACTCCGAGAGAGAATGGAGCCAGATCGTCGGTGACTCTTACTACATTCAACTCGGTCCAGAGGACCGTTTCGGATGGACGGAACCCGAGGGTCACGTCTTTCAGATAGCGGCTGACAATCTGGAACGGCTCAAAGACGAAATCTATCGGGTCTGTTACTTGATGGCACAGGCCGGCGGCACCAGTTCCTCGCTTTCCAGCCAATCAGGCCTTAGCAAACAGCGTGACTTCGGTATCACGCAGGAAGTGCTGCGAGCGTATGGAGATACTATCACACACACGATCAAACAGATACTTTCCGCGATCGAAACCGCTCGCCAGGATGGCCTTACGATCGATGTGTCCGGTCTTGACGAATTCGACATTGGAGACTTTAGCGTCGAGCTAGATGACGCAAAGAAGCTTCTCGATTTAGGAATTGACTCAGATACGCTTAAAAAGCAGCTATTCAAGAAGCTGGCGTTCAAGTATTTCTGTGATATTCGCCAAGACGTGAAAAATCAAATAGCTGATGAGATCGATCGCTCGATCGGCGGATCGGGCGCCGGAAAGGAGATTCATGGAGGAAGCAAAGGATAAGGCCACAACTGGGCCGCGGCCCATCGACATACCTTCGCTCGTGCGCCAGGTGGCTGAGGAATTCACGCGCGCGCAACAGGCAAAAACCGAACCTGCGTACAAAACCGAACTGCAAGAGGAGCGTAAACGCCGAGAGCAGTTAGAGCGACGTGTCAACGACCTCGTCGAAGAGAACAAGCGCAGCCGGCAGGTCGCGGAGGAGGCAGAACGTAGTGCGACAATTCGGGCTGAGTTACAACGCCTGGGCGTGGGAAAGGTGGACTTGGCCTTCAAAGCGGTTAAAGACGATATCGGGCGCGCTGAAGATGGACGGCTTGTAGGCAAGACCGAAAGTGGAGACTTGGGGCTGAAAGAGTATTTGGCAGGATTCGTAAGTTCGAACCCAGAGTTCTTGCCGGCGCGCATTGCCGGCGGCTCTGGAATACCTTCGGCACAAAAAGAAACTTCCGTGGGAGGCGCCGGTGTGGATTTAGACAAAATCCGCCCCGGTATGGACCCTCAGGACCTGGAGCGCGCGCGACAAGAAATTGCCCGCATCGCGTCTCGCGCATTGCAGGGATCGTAGACAACTAACGTAACTCGCACGACTTACACAGGAGAAACCAATGCCAGCAATTACGTCCTCTAATGTTGCGACCGCTATCGTGAAACTTGTGGCGGCCGATGCCTTGCCCGCCCTTGTCGGTAATCTCATCTTGGGCAATTTGGTTAACCGAGACTATGAGCCTACTCTGGCACAAGCTGGCGACACGGTCAACGTTCCGATTCCGCCCACGCTGGTGGCAAACAACATTGCGGAAGGCGGTACTGTAAATGCCCAGAACCCAAACATCGGAAATGCGCAGATTGTGCTGAACACGCACGTGGAGGCGACTTTTCAGATTCCAGACGTAACAAAGGTGTTAGCGGTGCCCGATTTGCTGCGGGTGTACATGCAGCCGGCAGTAATCGCCATTGCTGAACGAATCGAAACGGACCTTCTGGGCCTCTACGCTAGTTTTACAGCTAACACGCCCGTGGGCATTGCAGGCACACCCGTTACCGAGGCGGTCGTTGATGGCGCAGAAACCGCTTTGTTTTCCGCGATGGTTCCGCCAACCCAAGCCAAGTATCTCGTGGTAGACAGTAACACCTACTCCCAAATGCGACAGATCCCCCGATTCAGCGAGTTTCAGACGGCTGGCGAAGGTGGCCTGCGAGCGTTGATCGACGGCACTTTTGGGAAAATCAAAGACTTCTTTGTGTTTCGGTCGCAGTTCATTGCCAAAACCGGAAGTTCGCCCATTACCACGCACAATCTCGCTTTCGTACGTGATGCGATAGGCCTTGTAATTCGCCGGCTTCCACAGCCCCTCCCCGGCACAGGTGCGATCGCGGAATACGCGGACCTAGGCAACTTCGGTATGCGTGTCATCATGAGTTACCGGCCTGACACCCTCTCTCAACAGTTTACGGTTGACGTCTTATATGGCGTCGCAGCGCTTCGCAACAACTTTGCTGTTCAGGTGAACTCCTAAAGATTTCTCACACACCACCTCCGAATGAAGCAGGGTGGACTCTACACAAAGGGACCGTATTTATGAATCTGAGAGCGTACTACCAAAAAATCCGGGAGGTCGAGCGCACCCTTGTGGAACCGTTCGCGGTCCTTGTGAGCCATGCGACGCCAGACGGTGGCCGGGACGGCATCCTCGTTGAAGTTCCCTCCCAGTTGGCGGCAAAGATGATCGCCGACGGACGCGCCCATCTTGCCGCTAGTGACGAAGCACGGGACTTCCGGCAGAAAACCGCGGATGCAAAGCGGGTAGCCGACGAAGAAGCGATGGCCAGCAGGATGCAAGTCACGATCGTACCAACGGCAGAACTCAGAAAGTCGTCTAGGCCAGCTAAAGAATAACCCAAACAGGCGGGCGACCGATGGCGCTATTTACGGACACATTGATTTCAACGCTAGACCAGTTGGCTGCGCAGGACACCGCCGTACTGGATGTGGCCAGCGCCGAGGGTATTGACGTCACCGCAAAGCTCTCACTAGCTCAGAATGAGGTGGGCGCAGAGCTGCTAGCTTCCGGAGCACGCTCACCGTTTTCACCCACAAGCTCCTCGATATGGTGGCCAGGAATCATTCTGACCTCGAACCTCCAACTCGGGAGCATCGTGGTAACTCCACCTCTTCAGATGTGGCACACCTTCCGCACTCTTGAGCTAATTTACAGAGACGCCTATTACAACCAACTGAACGATCGTTATTTAGGAAAGTGGAATGCCTACAAGGACCTCAGTAAATGGGCGGCCGGTCTGTTATTACAGACAGGTGTGGGCATTGTGGCAGATCCCGTTCCGATTGCACAGAGCCCTCAAATCAACATAGTCCCGGGGACGTTAAGCGCCGCGAGCTATTACGTGCAAATATCCTGGGTCAATTCACGTGCTGAGGAAGGCCTAGCCAGTCCTATCACTTCAGTTGCTGCGCCGGGTAACAGTTCGGTTCAAGTAACACCTTCTAGCCCCTCGGCAAATGCCACAGAATGGAACGTTTACGTTGGCGCTTCGATTGATTCGATCTCGCTGCAAAATACGACACCCATAGTGACAAACCAGCCGTGGATCCTGCCAACAGGGGGGTTGGTTTTCGGCAGAACGCCGGGTACAGGGCAGGTACCAAACTACTTTCGACAGTTGCCGCGATACTTGCAACGAGGATAGGGCATTGACCAGCATCGCCGCGTCGGCTACGTCGAAGATCGTACAATTGCTTACTGCTCCCGGCGGTCTTAACGCCACAATCTCCGCAATGGCGCAGGAAGCCGCTGCTTTCCTGCAGCCGGTAGCAACCAAGCAGTTCTTTACGAACAATGTCGCCAGCGAAATCGCGGAGAAAAGCGAAGAAGTCAAGTATACGGCGGTGTACGTCTACTGTGACAAGATCGCAAATACGCTGACGGAGAAATTCCGAAGCTTTTCCGGGCACCTGCAAATGGCAATCGAGGTCCGTGTATCGCAGGACCGGCTTGACGGAGTGGAGCAAAGTGCACAGCTGTATACCGAGTCCGTGACTCAGACGCTCAACCAGATTCGCGGGGATTGGGGTCAAGGGCTGTTCTATGCAGGCACGTATGATGTTTCGTTCGGGCCGGTGAAGCGTGGTGGTAAGAATTTCATAAAGACTGTAAAGATTACATTTCCCGTCGAAGCCAGCGTCAGCTAGGGTGGTGTGGTATGTCCGTCTATATCTCATCTAATGCAAACCGATTTTATTGCTCCACAGAAAACATTTACGGCCAGGTCTCGGCTATCACACAGACCAATCGGATTCCGGCGGTCAAGCTGATGGCAAAACAGCAATTAGAAGTTACCAACCGGAAAGATAAGACAGGAAGTCGAACATTCGCTGGGTTACCACCAGGCGGCCGACGTAAAACCACGTTTGACCTAACCACTTACCTGACTACGTGGGATGTTACGAGTGCTCCCCCGAGCTATGGACCGCTCTTCCAGGCAACCCTGGGCAGCACACCGGCTCTGTTTGTGGGTGGCACGGCGGCTGCGGGGTCCACTTCCACGACGCTGCACTTTGGCGCACCACACGGGCTAATGTCCGGGCAGGCGGTGACGTACTTAGGAGAACTTCGGTTCGTAGCCGCCGTCGTGGATAGTATGTCGGTATTGGTAAGCGCTCCATTCTCGATCACCCCAGTAGCTGGTACCACAATAGGACCAACGGTGACGTACTTTCCGGCGACCAGCCTGCCAAGCGTCAGCATTTTCGACTACTGGTCGCCCAGCACAGCCGTGCACAGGATACTATGCGGCGCAGGCGTGGACAAGGTTACCGTGAAGGTAAATGGCGATTTCCACCAGTTTCAATTTAGCGGGATGGCTCAAGACTTGGCGGACAGCACAAGCTTTTCGAGCGGTGTCGGCCAACTGACGGCATTTCCCGTGGAGCCGGCCCTCGGGGCTTTCGACTACTCGATAGTTCCAGGCAACCTCGGGCAGGTATGGCTTGGTAGTACCCCAAGTCAATTCTTCACCCTTACTGATGCGCAGCTGGTTATAGGAAACAACCTGGACGTACGAGCACAGGAGTTCGGTTCCAGTTTGCCGCTAGCGCTTGCACCAGGTACGAGAAATGTGGGAATACAGTTCGAGCTTTACCAACGGGACGATGCGGCGACACAGGCGCTCTATCAGGCCGCGAAACAACAATCGCCGATCAGCGCGATGATTCAACTCGGCCAGCAACCGAATCAATTGTTCGGCGTCTATCTGCAAAGCGTTTTGCCGGAGGTGCCCGAGTATAACGACAGCAGCGCACGATTGCAGTGGAGCTTTGCGAGCTCCCGCGCACAGGGAACGGTTGACAATGAGGTTATCATCGCATTTGGATAAAGCATGACATATGAGAGCTCGACCCAGGTTGAGTCCAAAATCAGACCGGGTGTCACATTTGTAATTGCGAAGATGTCATTTGGGCGCCGCATGGAGCTGGTTCGGCGCATCCGCGAGTTGGCCCTGCGCTGCGAGTTCCTGAATTCCGGCAAGTCAACGGAAGAAAAACTAGAGGCGGCGCTGTTATCGGCACAAATCGATCAGCTTTACGTCAACTGGGGACTACAGCAATTGATCGGCCTGGAGGTGGACGGCCACGCAGCGACTCCGGAAGTGCTGGCATCGGCAGGCCCAGAGGACTTGTTCCGCGAGGCAGTTTCCGTTATCAAAGCGGAGTGCGGCCTGAGCGAGGCAGAACGAAAAAACTAGTTGTCGCCTTCCAATACCAACTTTCGGATCCAGCCGGGTGGAAGTGCGACGAGTGCCGGAGAGCAGGCTTGGAAATCAAACGAAGGTGCGGCTGGATACCCGCAGCAATCGAGACGCCGGCTCAAGTCGTGTGGGCCAGGGGACCGGTGGCCACGGATGTCTGTCCGAAGTCAGTGATCACGGCCCAGAGCATCGGTTGGATCGAAGAGTTCCTGGTCTGGAAGCGACTGGGGCTCACACTCAACTTAGACGCGAGCGTCCGTCAAGTGGAAGCGTTTCTCATCCTCGAAGAGCAAATCTCATCGGAGCGACAGCGTGCCACAGGATAGGGCAAGCCAGCAAGGACCGGGAGAGTTCGGTTCCCAAAGCTCCAGCCTAACCGAGCTCATCAGCGGCGTTCTGCCGCAGACTGTAACTAGCCTTAACGAACAGCTCGCACAACTGACACAAGGGATCGGCTACCTGACGCCGGCAAGCCAAATGCAAGCACAGGCGCTGCTGGCAAACACTCAGGCCCTGGCTGTAAATACGACGGCCCACAGTTCTGGTGGTGTGACTGGCGCATTGAGCGGCCTCGCGTCCACACTAACGGGCGGCCTGCTGTCGGTTTCACCGATCCTATCGGGAATCATGAGCCTCTTCGGAGGCGGCGGATCGAGCTCTCCACCGCCATTGACACCGTTCTATCTCCCACCAACAGTCAATTTCCAGGCAGCCAATGCCGGCGGGTCCGCGGGGCCGCAACTGCCGGGAGCAGATTTCGGTCAAAGCGGACAGCCACGTGCGATGACTCAGGCCCCGGCGCCGCAGATCACGGTTCAAGTCCAGGCCATGGATAGCCGTTCTTTCATGGACCATAGCAGTGACATCGCACAGGCGGTGCGCGACGCCATGCTGAACATGCACTCGATTAATGACGTAATCAGTAACCTGTAGATGCCAGCGGCCTTTCCCCTCCTCAAAACCGGAGCAGTTGTACAGTATCCGGCAACTAAAACCACTCAGTACTCGAGCTTTGTTATCCGCTTTATGGACGGTAGCGACCAGCGATACCGGCAGTACACACCCGCCCTGCAGCAGTGGAACATCAAGTTAAACCTGCTGGATGAAGGGGAACTGCATGCGCTCGAACAATTTTTTATGAGCCAGGAAGGCGGCTTCGGAACATTCACGTTTGTGGATCCCTGGACACAGACGGTTTACCCGAACTGCAGCTTTGAACAGGACACCCTACCCTATCAACTGACAGACACGTCACAAGGCACGTTGAGCGTCGTGGTGGTCGAGAACCGGACATAGATGCTTTACTTCCCCCAATTCGCGTCGGGAGCGGTAGGGCAATACCCTGTGAGTAAGAGCCTGGTCCAACGAACGATCACTAACACGCTGCCGGACGGGAGTACGGTCAAGTACGCAGACCCGGGCGCACCATTCATGCAATGGAACTTGCAGTTTCAGGGGCTGTCGGATTCCGAGGCCGCACTTCTTCAGCAATTTTTCGCGATATGTGAAGGACAGCTAAACGCGTTTACGTTCACGGACCCACTCGGCAATCTCTTGGTTTGGAGCGAAGATTTCACGCAGCCGGCATGGCAAACCAGCACCCTGCTCCAGTTCGTCACGGGCGCGGCTGATCCGAATGGGGGGACATCAGCCACCCAAGTCACGAATCCGACGGGTGCAGATTTGACAGTTCAGCAAACGATTAGAGCGCCAGGCTGGTATTCCTACTGTTTCAGTGCATACGTGCAGAGCCAATCGGGAGTGACTGTATGCCTACTGCGGGAGGCGGGCGGAATTTCCAACACGAGTCTGTATACCGCTGGCGTGTCGTGGCAGCGAGTTACTCTCATGGGCCAGACGAGCACGACGGCCGAAACTGTGACGGTTGGCATCACGATCCCAGCAGGACAGTCGGTGACGATGTTCGGGTTTCAGCTCGAGCCACAACCCGGTGTATCTCCGTACAAGCCGAGTTATGAAACCGGCGGGGTGTACACCAATGCCCATTTCAGCGGAGACACACTTGCCGTTACGACAACGGCGCCTGACCGAAATCAGTGCACGTTGACTATCACGGCCCACTAAGTCATGGCCAGCACCGCATTCCAGGTCAAGGAACAGACGGTAACCGATACACCGCTGCTTCTGTTTGATTGCCAGCTCCAGAACGGCCAATCAGAGAGCTGGTCGACCCACTCAATCACGGTATCGGGCAACAACTATCTAGCACGAATTCTCCAATATAACCTCTACGAGATTCAAACCTCGTCCAACCAAGGCGTCGACGCGATTCCCAAAATTTCGATCTCGCTTGCCAATGCGGATTCGCATTTCTCCGAGTTAGAGCGCAGCGTAGGCCTGAAAGGGGCGACGCTGACCGTGAGCTTCGTGTTCTATGATTTGACGCAAAATGCGGCCACGACGCCCACGGTTACCCTATTCAAAGGTGTTTGCAATCCTCCCGACGAAATCACCGAATCCACGTTCCGCCTCACAGCGATTAATTGGATGAACATGCAGCGGGTGCTGCTGCCGCAAGTCCGCGTGCAGCGGCGGTGCCCATGGAATTTCCCCTCGAACCTGGCACAGAGACAAGAAGCTTCAAATGGCGGGACTGCGGGAGAGTACTCGCCATATTACCGCTGTGGTTACTCACCTGATGTTCCCGGAGGCGCCGGGAACCTATCCGGCAATTCACCCTATACAACATGCGGTTACACACGAGCGGATTGCCAGGCGCGGGGAATGTTTTCCCAAGACCACGCGCTGAACACAACACAGAGATTTGGCGGCATCGAGTTTGTGCCATCGTCGATTCTGGTGCGCAGCTATAACGAGCAGGGGCGGCACTGGACTCCGGTGCTGGACAACGTCGCCGAATATAACGACTTCGTACCTCTTGTTTATGGAACCGCGTGGTACACGCCTGGCATCGTGTTCGGACGTAACGATGGCAACGTGACCCGCATGGAAGTGCTGTTGGGTCTGGGCGAGATCAACCAGGTTCTCATGGTACTGGTGAACGGCCTTGTTATTCCCTTGGGACAGGCCGGTAAGAACATGACCGGGACCGGTTGGTTCAACATATTCAGCACGGGGGCGCGGACGGGCGGGTTTAACCTGGACTTCACCGACCAACATGGCGTTCCGCTGGGCGATCCTTACGGCAGTATGGCGGCGCTTTCGGTGGTGGTGCCGAACGAGATCAATAACGGAAGCAGCCTACCTACGATTGAGGTGTTGCTGGAGGGATTGAAGCTGAATACCTATGCAGCGGATGGCACGTTTGCCGGCAAGGTATTTACGAACAACCCAGCGTGGATTTTGCTCGACATACTGCAGCGGTGCGGCTGGGACTTGAGCGAAATCGATGTGACGAGTTTTGCGGCCACAGCCGTGTATGCCGATCAACCGATCGAAACGCAAGACCTGAACGGAAATACGATCACGATTCCGCGGTTTCAGTGCAATCTGGCGCTGGTGTGGTCGCGCACGGCGGGCGACGTGATCAGAGGCATTCGCAACGCGTGCCGGTTATACCTGACTTATGGAACAAATGGGCTATTGCGCTTATGTGTGGAGAACACATTTGCATTGCAGCAACCCACGCAATTCAATTGGAGCAACAGCACCGAAACCTTTAACAATGGCTGGCCGAGCTACGAATTCAGTGATGGATCTTCAGGTGCGGCGAATATCGCGCGCAGCAGTAATGGCGCGTCGAGCCTAAGTCTCACTTCACAAAATATAACGAGTACCCCGAACTGGTTCACAGTTGAGTTTCAAGACTCGCTGAACGGGTATCAACAAGATAGTTTTACTTTGTACGATACGAATGACATTGAAGTTACCGGCCAACAAATCACAACTTCTCTGATGGCTCTGGGCATTCCTAATTACGATCAGGCCTCCCGAATCCTGGCATACAACCTGGATCGGGCTATCCGGGGCAATGTTTTTGTCAAGTTTCAAACTAGCGTCAAGGCGCTGGGGATTCAGCCGGGCGATCTCATTACTCTGACTTACGTGAAGGAGGGATTCGACCGGCAGCCGTTCCGGGTAATTAAGATTGCGCCGGACATGAATTACCGCACAGTAGTCATCACGGCGCAAATTCACGATGACGCGTGGTACGACGACACGAACGGCCAGACCTCGGGTAACTCGAGTGCGCAGGTACAGCCAGGCTCGGAGGTAGGCCTTCCCCGGCCGCTGATCGGGACAGTGCTGGACGCGTATGGCGAGGTGGAGTTCGGAGTGACTGAGGCCTCGGCGCAGGCGGCGGACGGAACCGCGCTGGTGGAAGCAGTAGTAGCTTTCTCAGTGCCGGCTGGAGTTTCGGCGGGCGCACCGGGGGTACCGCTGGTAAGCCTGTCTCCAGTGATCGCAACGACGGGCGGAACGCTAGGAGGCGACATCAGCCTGTATTACGCGGCCAGCTCGGCGAGCGCGACAGGGGCGGAGGGCAACCTATCGTTCATCGTGCGGGCGACGATTCCGGCGGGACCGAACACCAATGCAGTCACGCTGACGCGCCTGAGCTTTCCATCGGCGGCGGCAGAGTTCAACGTGTACCGGGGGCTCAATCCAGCGGAACTTTTCCGGATTGCTTCCAATCAAGTATTGGCGGCACAGTTTACGGACACGGGACTCGCGGAACAGATTGCGCCGCCGCCTGACTCCAATTTCGATCATGCGAATTTCTACTGGCGGCTGGAGCTGCAGCCCGAATATTCGGCTACGCTCGCATCGGCGAACTCGGTGGGCAACGACACACTGGAGATGCAAGCGAATGCTTACCAGGGAATGTTGGTGCGCATTACGCGCGGGCAAGGCGAAGGACAGGAACGGGCGATAGTATCGAATAGCACGACGACGTTGCAACTGAGCACGGGTTGGGATACGACTCCGAATGCTTCGAGTTACTTCGTTGTCGCAGAGTCAGCCTGGCACGGCGCGGCCAGTGGGAACACCAGCCCGGTGCAATTTCAGATTCCAAATCGCACGGGAGCCACGATCCATATCACCGGCCGGGCGGCAAATGCGCAAAATGAGGAAACGCCGGCCGAGTTATGTACGGTGACACGGTGGGTGACCGGAGGGTCGGGAGCGACCGACGCGGCGGCGCCACCCATGCCGTACTTCGGACTGGGGCTCTCACAGGTGAGCGGCGGTACGCTCGATCTAAGTGGAGTCAGCTTTACAAATTTGACTAATACCCACACCGTCACGGCTGGGACGCTGGCGATTTATTACTGGCCGGAGCTGACGACGGCGCAACCGGCAACTTTGGCGCAAGGGGCGGCAGCCACGGACACGACCATTGCGCTGAGCCAGGCGGGTGCGGCGCCGGCGGGCACGATGATCCAGCTCGAAGCCGAGCTAGTGCAAGTTGCCGCGGTACTGAACAACGGGATGCAGTATCAGATCACACGAGGGATGGATGGTTCGACACCAGCAACGCACGCCAGCGGCGTCGCGGTTTACGAACTCACCAAGAACATTGTGATCGTACCGTTCGTGCAAGACTTCTTCGGAAGCCCGTACAGCGGTAACTGGAGCTTCCCGATTCCGCTGGCTGATTGCCGCGTTGTGAGCGCGGAGCTGTTCGTCACGAACGTGATGGGAAACAGCCCGACGGGGTCCATTTGCCTGACTCAGGGGACTGACTATGGATTGCGGACACTCTCCGGTGGGCAATTCTCCTTCCAAGTGGATGCGTTTCTGGCGATCGAGACGGGCGCGACGCCGGACGTCATTGTGGAGAATTCGCATTCGGTACGCGATGTATATGCCATCGTCAGACAAGCGCCTTCGGGCGGGCCGATTCAACTACAGGTCAATCAGAATGGCACGGCGTATTGCGCGCTGACGATTGCGGATGGCAGTACGATATCGAATTCCATCGATGGTGCGACGCTGCCGCCATTGACCGCGGGGGCACAGCTCAGCCTGGACATTACGATGGTTGGACCGACGAATCCGGGGGCGGATTTGACAGTGGTGATTCGACTGTAATGGACCGCTGCCTTTGGTCGCGGCTCGGTAAGTAGTTTGATGAGTAACTCGTTACAGAAGCTGCGGCCGGATCGCGACCTGCAATGCTACTTCCTGCAGCCGACGGCCGTGGCGGCGCTGAGCGCGTCGAGCGAGACGGGATTCACGCTATCGGGGAGCTGGCGGCAGCAGTTTGACTGGGCCGTCATTGAGTGGAATCGCGATAACACATTCGAACACCCGCTGTTCCGCAACTTACCCGACGGCGATCTCAGCGGAATTATTCTGACCTACCAAGAGACACGCCAGAATTGCATTCCACTTGACTCCAACCTATTTCCAACGGTAGATTGGCCGACGCTGCGCGTCTGGACCGATGCTACTCCAGCCGATTCTCCGTACAAGATACCTTTATTTCCACTGGCCACTCCAATTGTAGGAAGTTATCAGCCGGCGACGGCTACTTTTACGCTACAAGGCACGCCGACTGCGGGAGATTACGTGGAGTTGGCGTGGTCGGAAGAACACTACACGTATCAAATGCAGGCGGGGGACTCACTCGAAACGGCGACTGCCTTGATCGTGCAGATGATCAACGGGAGTTCTCCGACGATGCAGGCGACGCTGAACGGCGCAGCGATTACGCTGACGTGCACGTCGTCAACGGGAGCAAATGGCAATCGCGTGGGCGTCTATGCGAATGTCTCCGGGGCGCAAACGGAAAGCTGGCGGCCGACCTTTCAACAATTGAGCGGAGGGGTATCACCGAGTAAGTGGCAGGTCACTCTGAATTTTGGTAATTTGCGGCAAATCCCGACCGATGCGCAGCCGATTCCGACCAACGCTGTACGCAAGATGCGGTGGACTTACTCGGCGGACTTACAGGCGGGGAGCTTCGCGAGGACTGAGTTTCAAGTGGTGGCGTCGAACTGGACGGTCAGTGGATCTAACCTGACCTACGAAGTTGCGGGGCCAGGGAGCCGGCGGATCGAAGATGTGGATCCGACAGTGACGTACTCAGGGAATTGGGACGCCGCGGCGGGGACGAATGTGCCGCAGATTTCCACGGGAAACTTTTCCGGCGGTACGATACACTGTTCGACAACGGCGCACGATTCGTTCACGTGCACGTATCGCGGAAGTCAAACTCATTCCCTATACCTAGGCACGCGGAAGGCCACTAGCGGAACCCAGATATCGGTAGTGGTGGACGGCGGGGCACCGGTGAACCTGAACCTCGCGCTGGTGGGAGACGACGTGCTGGTGCGGCTTCTCATCGGGACGTTTTCCGGCCAGGTGGCGCACACGATAACGGCGACGAACGTGGGCGGCAATGCCTTTTATTTTGACTTTTTGGAACTGGCGGTGCCGACGAGCACGCTGCCTACGCTGGCCCCGGATACGCGCATGACGCTTGCGACCGACTGGGACACGCTGCATTCGCAAGCGCTCGCGCCCGAGAGAACCGCGTGGATGATCCAGGCGCTGGGGTTTGCGGGGAGGGCTAACCATTATGCGGGCGCGCTGTGGCATTACGAACTTCTGCCGCAAGGATACACATTCGCGACGGCGACGGTGACGTTTACGGGCACGCCGAATCCGAACATGCCGGCGAGCTTCACATACATCAGCATCGGAAGTTATGGTTCGACGGCAGCGCCGACAGTGATTCAGCATCTAACTCTGTTTGGCGACTCATTAGCGAGTATTGCGAAGGCATTTGAGCTGCTGATCAACAACGGATCGACGGCGATCTGGGCAAGTGCGCAAGGGAACGTGCTCACGATTACGGCGCGGGCTATCGGAGCGGCGGGAAATTGCGTGACGATTTCGGCGAGTACGACGCAAACATCGCTCACGGTTTCAGTGACTGGAACGGCGATGAGTGGTGGCGGGTACCAGTTCGCGGGAGGCAACGACGGCAGTTGGTACACGGACCTGACCGTGGCGCCGCGCATGAACCGGGCCGCGAGAGACTGGAGCCTGGCGTTTTTTACGGCGCTCAAGGGCTATGGGATCGCGGCGACGGGCGCGTTCAGCATGGAGTTGGGGAACGGAGACCCGTCACTAACGGCAGGAATTGCGCAGCGGTATCCGGACGGACACGCGGTAATGGTGAACACGCCGGCGCTACAAACCAATTTTTCGCCTGCGAGCACGGCATTCTGGCAGCAAGCTTACCTGGATTTGGCGACGCTGATGGCGGACGCGGGACAGACGCCGTATCTGCAGTTCGGCGAGGTGCAGTGGTGGTACTTTCCCGACGATGGGTCGGGCATGCCGTATTACGACGCATATACGACAAGCACGTTTCAGTCGACTTACGGACGTGCGCTGACGGTGTTCACGACGACGAATGTGAACGTGGCGCAGTATCCGCAGGAAAGGGCGTTTCTGTCGGGTCTGGTGGGCGCGTTCACGACGGCGATCATGAACTTTGTACGGCTGACATATCCAAACGCGAAGTTTGAAGTGCTATATCCGCCGGATACCAACGATTCGCCGCTCGACACGGCAGTGAATCTGCCGGCGAGCTGGAATGCATCGACGCTGAATTGCCTGAAGACGGAGAATTTCACGTTCACGGGGAGCCGGAATCTGGATCAGGCGAAGGGCTCGATCGTGCTGCCGATGCAAATGGGATTCCCGCGGAACCAGAGCGCACACCTAGTAGGGATCACAGGCTTTTCGACGCCGTGGCAGAAAGAGGCGCTGCTGACACTGGCAGAGAACGTGGATTCGATGGTGTTATTCGCGCTGGATCAGTTTTGCCTGATGAGCTGCGCGGCGCCGCTGCCGGTGCGGAGACGGCGGGCATTGTTTATGGGCGCGGGATAGAAAGCTTCAAGTGCAAAGCCGCGGAGAAAACAGGCGCAGCATCGTCAATGTGGGAGTCGCTCACGCGGGCTGGTACTCGATGACCACGAGGGTGATGTCGTCGGCTTGCGGCGCGCTATCGACGAATGCGTTGACCGCGCCGAGAATCGCCTGGTGGAGGGTGGCGCCATTGTCGGAGGCATGTGACACGGCGAGCTCGCGCAGGCGCTTGCGTCCGAAGAATTCGTTGCGAGCGTTCTGGGCTTCGGTCACGCCGTCGGTATAGAGCACCAAGCGGTCGCCTGGCGCGAGTTGTCTCTCCTGCATGACGAAGTCAGCTTGCGGCAGCAGTCCTACCGGCATGGACGTGGCTTCGAGATACTCAAAGCTGCCCTGGTGCGAGAGCAGAATGGGTGCACACTGGCCGGCGTTGATGTAGTTGAGCCGGCCACCGCGATCCAGCAGGCAGTAAAAAATGGTTGCGTACTTGCCGCCTTCGGTGCGCTCGTTCAGGAACCGGCTGATCCGCTGAACCTGCTTGACCATCTGATCGGCTTCGTCCGACGCGGTGAGAAATGCTCCCTGCAACAGCGAAGCGAGCAGCGCGGAGCTGACGCCCTTCCCCGAGACGTCGGCGACCACCGTGGCCCAGCAGGAATCGCTGACTTCGACCACATCGAAATAGTCGCCGCCCACCTGATGCGACGCGATGCTGGAACCGCAGGCGCGGAACCAGCCCTCGGACGGCAGCTTTCGCGGGAGCAGGCTTTGCTGAATGGTGCGCGCCACGTTGAGCTCTTCCTCGATTTTCTCCTTCTGGCGCTCCTCCTCAATGAGGCGGGCGTTTTCGAGGATGGTGGAGGCTTCGATAGCGAGGGTTTGCAGCAGCTCACGATTGCCTCCCGAGAGGTCCGCGGCCACTCCGCGGGAATCCATATACAGCAAACCAACGGTGTCGTTCTGCGTAGACAAGACGTTGGTATCGTGCCCGGCGCCGCTGTTGATCCTGACCAGAGGAACGCACACCACGCTGCGCAACTCGAGATCGGCCACGCTGTGCTCGACGGAGAATTCGCCCGTCGCCTGCGGATCGAAATTCATGGAAAGCAGTTCGCGGCGCTGCTCGAGCGCTCGGCGAATCACGCGGCGGGGCACGCGCAGGTCGGACTCGGCGAGCGGCTTACCGGCCTGATCGCGGGCCACCTTCATTTCGAGATCGTCTGCGCGGCGCAGCAGTAGAAAACCACGCTCGGATCCGGTGATGGTGAGAGCGGCATCCACCACAGAGTTCAAGACGTCATCTGTCGAGAACGAAGTCTGGAGAGTCCGGGCCACTTCGAGCACGGCGCGCAGCTTCGCGAGATTCCCGCCCACGCCCGTGCGCGCCACCTGTTCCTGGCCGGGCAACTGTTCCATGAGCCGCTTCAGCTCGGCCCCGTCCAGGGCAAAGACGAGCTGATAGGAATCGGGAACACCGAATTCAATGCGGTCGGAATTCCGCAGAAACTGGCGCTCGACGCGCGTGCCGTTAACGTGAACACCGTGGCGGCTGCCGGCGTCCTCAATGATGTACTGGCCGTTTTCCAGCACGATCTGCGCGTGATTGCGGGAGGCGCGGCTGTCGCGCAGGATCAGATCGTTGTCGGACTGGCGGCCGATTTTGAACGGAACCGGCTTGATCTCCACACGCGTGCGATGGCCGTTGGGGTCGATGACGATGAGTGAGGCAGGTTCCCCGGATGCAGATGCGGCCATCAGGCGGGCCGCTTGGCGCGGGAACGGTGCCCGACGCCGTCGAGATCCGTGAGAGCCTGCTGTGCGGCGGAATCCCGGGTGGCCTTTTCCATCTCGCGCGCGCGGAGTGATTGGCAATGCGAGCAGTAGCCGCCTACCTCCGTCCGGGCCAGCAGGATTTGAAATCCGAAGTGGCTCTCGATCTGCCGCCGCAGCCTTTGCAGCGGCTCACCGAAGAACTCTTCCACTTTGCCGCAGCGCAAGCAGATGACGTGCGCATGCTCCTGTTTCATGCGCGTCTCATAATAGTGCTGGTCACCGCCATAATGCATCAGGTCCAGCTCGTCCACAAGACCGCCCTGCTTCAGCAGCTTGAGCGTGCGATAGACGGTGACGCGATTCAGCTTGGGGTCCTGCTCTTTGGCCAACTGGAACAGCCGCTCGGCGTCGAGATGTTCGCCGCTTTTGTCGATGAGCCCCAGAAGCAGCTCGCGCTGCCGCGTGAGGCGCACACCTTTTTCCCGCAGCGATCCCTTGATGGAGTCGAGCGCCATGAAGTTACTCACATTCTAGCAGGCGGCGGGAAAGGGGCGGACGTTCTGTCACTGGCAACTTAGTCCCGAACCCGAACGACCGCAGGTACCCGCATACGGCGCGTGTCCCTGCGCTACATGTGTGGCTCGGCGCGGAAGCGGACACGTTCAGTTCCGCGTGACGGTGGCGTCCAGACCGCCTTTGGCAAGCCGGATGTGTACCGCGGAACCGGGTGGCGTGTCGCGGCTGTCGGTGACGATTTCCCCTTGGGGTTTGGTGACGATGGCGTAACCGCGCTCCAGAATGCGCAGAGGGCTCAACTGCGATAGCTTGGCGGAGAGCTCTTGCAGTTGCGCGGAACGGCGGGCGAGATCGAGCCGGAGCCGCTGCTCCATGGCGGCCTGAGCGGTCTCCAGGCGACGGTGATCGCGCGCGAATCGCGGTCGCGGATCGTAATAGCGAACGCGGGAGTCGAGTGCGCGATACGCACGCTGGCGGGCCTCCACGAGTGCTCGCACCCACTCGCGCAGCCGGTATTCCTGCTCGTCGACGCGCTGGAGCCGCCTGCCAACGGCGCGATGGAACACGGCGAGAGCGCGCTGGATGCCTTGCTGGTCGATGACCCGGCGCGCCATTGCCAGGCGGTATCGAGCAGTCTGCGTGAGATGCCGGCGGGAGATTTCAATGCCGGCAAGTAGCTCGTCGCGCGTACGCACCACCAGCTCGGCGGCGGCTGAAGGGGTGGGCGCACGCAAATCGGCGACGAAATCCGCAATGGTGACGTCGGTCTCGTGACCCACGGCGGAAACAATGGGGACCTGGGAGGCGGCGATGGCGCGCGCCACGGCCTCTTCATTGAACGTCCACAGATCCTCGAGCGACCCGCCGCCACGCGCCACGATTACCAGCTCCGCCCATGGTTTCCGGCTAAAGTACTCGATTCCGCGGCAGACATCTTCAATGGAGCCTTCACCCTGCACCGTGGCCGGGAACAACCGCACGTGCAATCCGGGAAAGCGGCGCTCCAGAATGTGCAGCATGTCGGAGATGACGGCGCCACGTGGTGAAGTGACGATGCCGATGCGCCGCGGAAACCGGGGTAGAGGGCGCTTGCGCGCGGCGTCGAACAGGCCCTCCGCGGCCAACTTCTTCTTAAGCTGCTCGAAGGCGAACTGGAGTGCGCCATGCCCTTGTGGCTCCAGAAACTCGACCAGCAGTTGGTACTCGCCGCGCGCTTCGAAGACGTCGATCCGCCCGCGGGCCACGACGGCTACGCCATCCTGCGGCTTGAATTTGAGGTAACGGTGGGTGGAGCGGAAACAAACGCAACGCAACTGGGAGTCGCGCTCCTTAAGAGTGAAGTAGTAGTGGCCGCTGGTGGCGAGCTTCGTGCCCGAGATCTCACCAGCGACCCAGACATCAGGAAACTCCTGGTCGAGGATGCCGCGAATGGCCGCGTTCAGCTCGCTAACCGTGTAGACGCGGCGCTCGGGGAGTAACGGCAGCGCGTATTGTTCCATTCCCTGCGCCCATTCTAGCGGGAAATGGAAAGACGATACCGGTTACGAGTCTTTGCGATGAATCGACACGCCTCCGTTGGTGGTGATGGCGCGCACCGTAGATCCGCCGGAACCGAGGTCGACGGAAAGTCTGCGATTGATTTCGCCGTGAACGGTTAGGGGGAAGTCGATATTGATGTGTCCGTTGACAGTGCCGGTTTCGAGGTGCGCCGAATACGCCTCGGGCACTGCCAGCGAGACGCCGCCGTTGGTGGTCGTGGCATCGAGCTGCTCACCATCCCATCGACTGCCGGCGAGTTCGACCGACAGGCCGCCGTTAGTGGTGTGCCCTTGCACATTACCCGCCAGGCGCTGCAGCGAAACACCGCCATTGGTGGTCACGAATTCGATGTGCCCGCGCACATCGGAGATCCGGATGCCGCCGTTATGCGCCTTCAGGCTGAGATCGATTTGTTGAGGGACAAAGACCTCGTAGCTGACCGACCAGTTCTCATGCCGTTCGTATGACGACGGTCCATCGGCGACGATCCGGCTGCCACCCGTCCGAATCGTGATCAGCCGGGCCATGTCGCGTGCCCGAGCGTCGGTATCCGCCGAGGTTTGCACCTTAGCCCGAACCAGAATCTGGCTCTTCTGCCAGCCTCTGACCCGCACGCCGCCGTTGACGCCGCCATCGACAGTGAGGAGCTGGACCGCAGCTATGGTTGTTTCATTGATCTCGCAGTGAGTGACTCGCTCGCCATCCCAATCATGGCTGTCGCACGACATCTCAGGAGTGGAATCCTGGGCGAAAGCCCGAGGGGCCACCAGTAATGCCGCCGAAAGCGCAAAACGGGTAATCGTATGCATCATGCCTCTCTTTCGATCGTTAGACGACAGGGTTTGCGGTCGGTGACTAGAATATTTTCGGGCACAGTGTAGACCGGCCGCCGACACCGGAGCAGGGTTTATCCGTGCGGCTGCAACGCCTTATGCGGTGGCTTGCGGATTGCACAATCCGCGAGGTATGAGAGCACGGATGCTGTCGCTCGTGATACACGGCATTGTGATCGCGCTGCTGATCTCGATCTCGTCGCGATCGATCCGCCGGTTTGGCACACGTGAATTCGCCCGGCTGGTCGACACTAACAGGACCCCTCTGATTGCGCCGTACCTGAGTCACGGCGGTGGCGGTGGAGGCGGGCGTTCGGTGCTACAGGCCTCAGCCGGCGATCTGCCCAGGCTCGCTCGGCACCAGTTCGTGCCACCGACAACAACGCCACCGGATTTCAAGCCAGTCCTGATGATGGAAGCGACTTTGGTGGCGCCTGTCGAGACCGAGCCACTGAATCCGCTTTTGACGCGAATTGGCGAACCGTTCGGCCGCGTTGGGCCGCCTTCCGATGGCCCCGGCAGCAACGGCGGGATTGGCGAGGGCAATGACGGCGGAATCGGAAATCGCCGAGGCCCGGGATTCGGCGATCATGATGGCGTTGGAGTTGAGTTCAACGGAAGGATAGGCGGCGGAGTCGTCGCGCCAGTAGTGCTCCGTAGAGTGGATCCGGAATTCTCGGAGGAGGCGCGCAAGGCGAAGTATCAGGGCACAGTGGTGCTGACCATCGAGGTGGGCGAGGATGGGAAACCGCACGGCATTCGCGTTGTGAGTGGATTGGGGTTGGGGCTGGATGAAAAAGCGATTGAAGCCGTGTCGCAGTGGAAATTCAAGCCGGCCACGCGCAATGGCAGGCCGGTGCCGGCACCCGCGACCATCGAAGTGAATTTCCGGCTGCTGTGAATCCGTGAGAATTTCTTCTCCGCAGAACGCGGATTTTGGTTTACGGAGTGGTAGTGAAGGAAAATGCAAAAGCGTTACACTCGAATGATCCGTTTAACGGCTAGAGTGCGTGGGCGGCCGCCAAGATAACCATGGCTCAGGAACAGCATCACGATCATGACCACGCGCATCAGGAGGTTCCTTCGGATCTCACGCTGCGCGTGAAGGCGCTCGAATCTTTGCTGGTCGAGAGGGGACTCGTGGACCCGGCGGCGCTCGATGCCCTGATCGATACCTATGAGCACAAGGTCGGACCGCGCAATGGGGCACGCGTGGTCGCCCGTGCCTGGTTGGATCCCGCTTACAAGGCGCGATTGCTCGCCGACGCCACCGCTGCGATCGCCGAGTTTGGCTTCTCCGGCCGTCAGGGTGAACACATGGTGGTGGTCGAGAACACTCGGCAGGTGCACAACCTGGTCGTCTGCACGCTGTGCTCATGCTATCCATGGCCGGTGCTTGGCCTGCCGCCGGTATGGTACAAGTCGGCGCCATATCGCTCGCGCGCCGTGATCGACCCTCGCGGCGTGCTGCGCGAGTTCGGCGTAGAGATACCCGAGAATGTGGAAGTGCGGGTTTGGGACAGCACCGCCGAGCTGCGCTACCTGGTGTTGCCCGAACGGCCGGCGGGCAGCGAACACCTCAGTGAAGACGAACTTGCGGCGCTCGTCACGCGCGATGCCATGGTGGGCGTCGCCAGAGTCGAATATCCGAAAGCCGGGGACGCCGCATGAATGGCGTACACGACATGGGCGGCATGCACGGCATGGGTCCGGTGCAAGCTGAAAAGGATGAGCACGTGTTCCACGCCCGTTGGGAAGCGCGAACTTTCGCTCTTAATATAGCCATGGCCGCTTCTGGTAAGTGGAATATCGATACCGGGAGACACGAAATCGAACTCATTCCCGCCGCTGAATATTTGCGCATGAGTTATTACGAGAAGTGGTTCGTGAGACTGGTTGAACTGCTCGTCAAGACAGAGCTGGTTTCGCGCGAAGAGCTCGACACAGGACATCCGGCGCCAGGGGTGCCAAAGGCGAATCCGCTCGTCACGGCAGATCAAGTGCCAGCAATGCTGGCCGCGGGGTCGCTGGCCAGCCGTCCGATCGAGGCTACTCCGCGCTTCCAACCGGGACAGCGCGTGCATGTACGCAACATGCATCCCGCCGGTCACACCCGCCTGCCTCGTTATGCCCGCGGCAAGCTGGGGACCATCGACCGTCACCGCGGCGCGTATGTCTTCCCTGATACGCATGCGCATTCTCTGGGGGAGAGACCCCAGCACGTGTACTCCGTTCGTCTCACCGCGCAGGAGTTGTGGGGCGACATGGCTTCGCCGCGTGATGCCGTCTACATCGACATGTGGGATGACTACCTTGAGCCGGCGTGAATCGTTACGCGAAGCCGAGCGGATGGCCGCGCTGCCGCAACTGCCGCGTGACGAAGGCGGACCGGTCTTCTCCGAGCCCTGGGAGGCGCAGGCGTTCGCACTAGCCGTTAACCTGTCCGAACAGGGCCACTTTACCTGGAAGGAGTGGGCCGCCGCTTTGGCCGAAGAACTCAAAGCCGCTGCCGGGCGTGGCGAGGCGGACGATGGTTCCCGCTACTATCATCATTGGCTGGCGGCTTTGGAGCGCCTCACAGTCGCCAAGGGTCTGTGTGACCGGGCTGCGATGACCTCACGCAAGGATGCTTGGGCGGATGCCTACCGGCACACTCCGCACGGTAAGCCTGTGCTGTTACGTGCAGGGCTTCCATAAGTATGCAGAGGGCGGGCATGCCCGGCCCGTACTTGCTCTCACACAGACTCATAACTTCCGTTAACTGTAGACTACTAACTTTCACAATAGACCATTAGTGAATCTTTATCATTTGTATCCTTATGTTAGAGTAATAAGTGATTTATTGAACGCGGCGCCATTCACGCGCATAAGGGTAACTGACGTGTACACGGCGGAAGAGACGGGCGGCGTCCAAGACACACCGATACAACGAAACATCATGGAACAAATGTTTTTGGTGGAAGACGAACAGCAAGCACGTAACACGGAAGTTGCCGTAAAACGTGTGGTGTTTGTTGACGACGAGCAGAGTGTTCTGGATGGCCTGAAGCGTACGCTACAGAGCATGCCTGCTGAGTGGCACATGACTTTCTGTAGCAGTGGCCAGGATGCCCTGCGGCTGCTGGCGTCGAGTGAATTCGACGTCATTGTCACGGACATGCGCATGCCCGGCATGAGCGGTTCCGAATTGTTGGCCGAAGTCCTGGAACGATATCCCAGTATCGTCCGCATCGTGCTATCCGGCAATCTTGAGCATGATCTCGCCCTTCGCTCGGCGACCACCGCTCACCAGTACCTGGTGAAGCCGTGTGACACCGCCACATTGCGCGCTACCTTAGATGCCGCTCTGCGGATCCGTTCCCTGCTGGTCTCTCCGAAATTGAGGAGACTGGTTTCACGGATGACTTCGTTGCCTAGCCTGCCCTCGGTCTACGCAAAGTTAGTCGAGTCACTCGAGAATGCGGAGACCTCGAGCCGGGAGTTAGGGGAAATCATCGCGCAGGATGTGGGCATGACGGCTAAGATCCTGCAACTGGCGAACTCGGCATTTTTCGGCTTATATCGTTACATTGCAAACCCGTGTGAAGCCGCCGTCTATTTGGGTGTCGATACCATCCGGTCGCTTGCGCTCTCCACTTCCGTCTTTTCCGCGTTTCAAGGCAAAGGCGTGCCGGAGTCCTTCATCGCGCAATTGCAGCGGCACAGCATGACAACCGGGGTGGTCGCGCACGCGATCGCCAGAGCGCAGAATCTTCCGAAGAAAGTCTGTGACAGTAGCTTGGTGGGCGGGTTTCTGCATGACGTCGGCAAGCTGGTCCTGGTGGCGAATTATGCGGATGAATACTATGGTGTCCTAGCCACCGCCCGGCGTGAGAAAGTACCGTGTCATGAAGTGGAGTCGCGGGTGTTCGCCGCGAATCATGCTGAGATTGGCGCCTATCTGCTCTGGCTTTGGGGCCTGCCCGATTCAGTATGTAACGCCGTCGCATTTCATCACAAACCCGCCGATTGCTCTTCGACGGTATTTACTGCTGCGGGCGCCGTACACGTGGCCGACGCCTTGCAACACGAAATGGATGGAGGTCTCGACTCCATCTTTCGCGCCGACATAGACATGAACTATCTCGCCGCTCTCCGATTGACCGAGCGCCTTCCCGAGTGGCGCAGCCTGTGTAGTAAGCACTCTGAAACCGAATAGCCCTTTCGCCTCTTCGCAATCCTCGTTTTGCACTCCGCACTACGCGAGCAGTCACTTCCGCGAGTATCCGTGCTGTGCCGTGCGCGCTCCGTAAACACGGTGCGCCTCTTCTGACATCGCGTGCACACCCGCGGCGTCAATCCAACGATTATAGAAGTTGAACAACGCGCAGACGGTGATGGCGCAGTAGATGGCTTCGTCCGTCCATCCCGCCGCGTGCAATTGGGCGATGTCATCCGCCGAGATCTTTGGCGAGTCGTGATTCATTTTCGCGACGAAGCGGAACAGCGCCTTCTCTTTTTCCGCGAGCCCTGATGTCTCCAGGTCCCGGAGCACGCCCCACACCAGTTCTTCGCTGCCTAGCAAGTGCGCCGCAACTGCGGCGTGGTACTTCGTTCAAAACGGGCAGTCGTTATGATGCGAAGTGAACGCCGCAATCAACTCCCGAATCCCTGGGCTGAGCGGCCCCTCGCCGCGCATGATCGCTTGCGTGAACTCGCCTAAGTGCGCCGTGGCCTGCGGCCGGTACCCGAACAGGTGCCAGATTTTGGGATACTCCGCTTCGTTCGATTGCGCGATGCGAATCAGGTCGGTCACCGGCGATGGCTGCGGGTTCGCCTCCAAATCCGGCAGAAACATCGGGTTCATCGTTTATCGTCCCTGGTCAGGTTCCAGATATCCTTCCCGCGCCAGTTGCGCGCCTTCTTCGCGATACGCCGCCGGATCCTCGGGCGCCCATGTGGCCAGCCCGTCCACATACCGGTTGTACATCGAGAACGCGGCCGCGATCAGTACCGTGTCGTGTATCTCCACGTCGGTAGCTCCTTCTCGGTGCGCGCGCTCAATGTCTTCCGGCAACACGCTCTTGCCGCTGACCCGCACCTTGTCCGCGATGGCCAGCAGCGCCTTGAGCTTCGCCGAAACCTCCGCGCCTTCGGCATCTTGCTTGACGGCCCGAACCAGTTTCTCGTTCCCGCCAAAATGATAGGCCGCGACCGCGCCATGAATTTCGTGTCAAAAGAAGCAATCGTTGCGCGACGAAACATACGCCGCCATCAATTCGCGCTCGCCGCGCGAAAGCGTGCTCGGCCCTTGCAGCAGCACTTCCGCCAGCTCATTGAGCGGCTTGGCCGTCTCCGGACGAAACGTCATCGGCCCCAAAATGCCGGGCAATCCCTCGGGAAGCTGAATGTAAGCCATGAATCTCCACTCTCTCGAAGCAATTCTTGGCAGAATAAGGGAAAGCGAAGGCGCGGTCAATAATCTACATCTACTAATTGGGCGGGTTTGAGCCCTCGCCGTTTACGCCTGTGACGCGCGCAGCGCCTGGTCGAGATCGGCCTTGATATCCTCGACATCCTCGATGCCCACCGAAACGCGCACGTAATCCGGCGTAACACCCGTTTCCGCCTGTTCCTTTTCGGTGAGCTGTGAATGCGTGGTCGAGGCCGGATGGATGACGAGCGTCTTCGCATCCCCGACGTTCGCCAGGTGGCTCGCCAGTTTCACGCTGTTGATGAACTTGACGCCGGCTTCTTTGCCGCCGCGCACGCCGAATCCCAGAATCGCGCCCGCTCCGTTCGGCATATACTTTTTGGCGTTGGCGTGGTGCGGATGCTTGGGCAGGCCGGGATAATTGACCCAAGTCACCGCCGGATGTTTCTCCAGCCACTCCGCCACCGCCTGCGCATTTCGCACATGCCGTTCCAAACGCAGATGCAGAGTCTCGACGCCCATCAGAAACAGAAACGACGCGAACGGGCTCATGCACGCCCCCATGTCACGCAGCCAGTGCGTGCGCACATGAATGATGTAAGCCAGATTGCCCAGCGGCTTGAGCGCCTCGGTGAACACGATCCCGTGATACGAATCGCTCGGCTCGGTGAACTCCGGCCACTTCTTTGGGTTGTCCGCCCAGATAAACTTGCCGCTATCCACGATCGCGCCGCCGATGTGCACTCCATGCCCACCCAGAAACTTGGTCGTGGAATAAAGCGCGATATCGCAGCCGTGATCGAACGGCCGGAATAGCGCCGGCGTAGTCACCGTGTTGTCGACCATCACCGGCAGCCCGTGGCCGTGGGCGATGTCCGCGATCCTCCGGAAATCCGCCACATCATTCTTCGGGTTGCCGATCGATTCCAGATACACCAGCCGCGTGTTGGCATCTACCAGCTGGTGAATCTGCTCCGGGTGATCCGGATCGAAAAACCGCACCTCGACGCCCAGCTTTTTCATCGTCTGCGTGAACATCGTCCACGTTCCGCCGTACAGGCTCGTGGCGGAAATGAAATTCTGGCCGGCGTGCGTAATAGTCAGGATCGCGGCGCTCACCGCCGCCTGGCCCGATGCGAACGCCAGCGCGCCGATGCCGCCATCCAGCGCCGCCAGCCGCTTCTCCAGCACATCGGTGGTCGGATTCATGATCCGTGAGTAAATGAATCCGAACTCCCGCAGCCCAAAAAGATTTGCCGCGTGCTCCGCATCTTTGAACACAAAGCTGGTTGTGCCGTAAATCGGAACGGCCCGCGCTCCGGTTATGGGATCGGGCTCCTGTCCCGCGTGCAGGGCCAATGTCCCTAATCCTGGTTTCTGCTCTTCGTTCGCCATGATGACTGCTGATCTCCTCCTCGCGAATGTTTCCAGGGCATAACGTTGCATTGGACCGCATCTGCGTGAGCCGTGTCAAACGAGTGCGGCGTGACCCAAATAGGTGTAAGATCCTCCCCGGAGGAGACACGTATGGTTCTGGTTGTCGGTGCTACTGGTCTGGTGGGCGGCGCGATATGTCAAAAGCTCGCGGCGCGCGGTGAAAAGGTGAAAGCACTCGTCCGAGCCACGAGTTCGAAAGAGAGGGTTGAAGCCCTACGGTCGTCGGGCGTCGAATTGTGCACGGGCGACCTGAAGGACGCCGAGTCGATCGCTGCTGCTTGCCGTGGCACCGACGCCGTAATTTCGACCGCCTCGTCGACGTTGTCCCGGCAGCCGGGCGACTCCATTGAATCCGTTGACGCAGATGGACAATTGAACCTTGTCAATGCGGCACGGGCCGCCAATGTGGGACGTTTTCTTTTTGTCTCGTTTCGCCGGCCACCAGGTTTTTCGTTCCCCCTGGCCGATGCGAAGGAACGGGTCGAGAACGCGATCAAGAGTCTGAACTTTACGATCATTCAGGCGAGTTGGTTCATGGAAGTGTGGTTGAGCCCTGCCCTTGGATTCGATTACGGGAACGCGTCGGCTCGCATCTACGGAGCCGGAACAAACCCGATCAGTTGGGTCTCCTTCCGGGATGTCGCCGAAATGTGCGCTCTTGGCCTGCGTCATCGCGCGGCCGAGCGGAGCACCATCGAGTTTGGCGGACCCGAGCCGCTTAGCCCGCTTGACGTAGTGGGCCGCTTCGAAAAAATCATCGGCAGGCCATTCAAACTCGATCGTGTTCCCGAATCGGCGCTACTGGGCCAGTTTGAGGGAGCCACGGATTCGCTGCAAAAGAGCTTCGCGGCGCTGATGCTTGGGTATTCGCGTGGAGATGCCATGAACATGCCACCGGTCGTGGACACATTCGGAATCAAGCTAACCACCGTCAATGACTACGCCCACGGCGTGCTGGGGAAAGCAGCGGCGATGTGAGTTTCGCCTGGCGCGGTTAGCTCTCGATCTTGGCTAGCTCGGACAGGTCGAGCCGCCCGGTGTAGACGGCCATGCCCAGCGCGGCGTGAACATTCATGGCAAGTAGCGCACGTACTTCATCGGGGGTGGTGATGCCGCCGGCAGCGGTGATTTCGAGGGTAGTCGCTGCGCGGAGGCGCCGAAACCAATCGAGGTCGGTCCCCTGCATCATGCCTTCTTTGTCAACGAACGTGCACAAGACGCCGGCACAGTAAGGCTCCAGTTGTTCGATCACTTGCTCGGCGCGGAGTTCGGTTGACTCGCGCCAACCCTTGACGACGATGCGGTCGCCCTTGGAGTCGAGTGCGACGATCAACCGATCGCGGCCGATCGCGCGGGAGAGCGTGCGCAGGAAATCTTCGTTGACTCCATTCGTATGGAACGCAGCGGTACCCACAATCACTTTGTGCGCGCCCTGTTCGACCAGCGCGCTCGCTCGCTCAACGGAACGGACACCTCCGCCCACGCGCGAGGTGGCGCGCGATGCGACCAGGCGAACCAGATCGTCATTGGAGCCCTGGCCCATGGCAGCATCGAGATCGATCACCTGAATTTCAGGGAACGCCTTGAACTTGTCCAGGATCGGGAGCGGGCTGTCGACTTCGAGGGCCTTATCGCGGCCCTGCACGAGCTGCACAACTTTGCCGTCCATCAGATCGATGCAAGGGATGATCATGGGCGGACACGGATGCCGTGGCGATCGAGGTGCTCTTTCAAGGCGCTGATGGTGTACGTGCCGTAGTGAAAGATGGAAGCGGCGAGCGCGGCATCGGCCTCGCCTTCGGTAAGCACGCTGACAAAATCATCGGGCTGGCCGGCGCCGCCAGAAGCAATGACCGGAATGTGTGTGGCGCGAGACACTGTGCGTGTGAGAGCGCAGTCAAAACCCTCCTGCACGCCATCGGTATCCATGGATGTGAGCAGAATCTCGCCAGCGCCAAGCGATTCCCCGCGCGCGGCCCACTCGACGGCATCGATGCCCTCGTCATCGCGGCCTCCCCGCGTGTAGACGTTCCAGGCGCCTGGGGCGCGGCGGCGAGCATCGATCGCAAGCACAACTGCCTGCGCGCCGAATTCGTTGCTCAACTCGGTGATCAGCTCAGGCCGGCGCACGGCTGCGGTATTGACCGACACTTTATCGGCCCCGGAGAGCAGAATGCGTCGCGCATCGGCCACCGAGCGAATGCCGCCACCAACCGCGAGCGGGATGAAAACTTTGCGCGCGGTACGGACCACTACATCCGCCATGATTTCGCGCGCGTCGCTCGACGCTGTGATGTCGAGGAAGACCAGTTCGTCGGCGCCCTCGCGATTGTAGCGCTCCGCCAGCTCCACGGGATCGCCTGCATCGCGAAGGTTGACGAAGTTGACGCCTTTGACGACACGGCCGCCGGTGACATCGAGACAGGGAATGATGCGCTTCGCGAGCACTCGTTAGAGCTCCACGAAATTCTTCACGATCTGCAATCCGATGGGGCCGGATTTTTCAGGATGAAATTGGACGCCGAATATGTTGCGGGAATCGAGGACCGCCGTGTAGGGCACGGAGTAATTGCAGGCCGCCGCAGTCACGGGTGTTTCCGGCACGTAATAGCTGTGCGCGAAGTAGACGTAGGGGCGCGGATCGAGATGGGCCAGCAACCGCGACGGCACACGTGATTCAAGCTGGTTCCAGCCCATGTGCGGCACGCGGAGCGCGCTGGGGAAGCGGCGAACAGTACCCTCGAAAATTCCCAGGCCCGCCACTTCCGGCGCCTCTTCGCTTCCCGTGAACAGCGCTTGCAAACCCAGACAAATCCCCAGGAACGGCGTGCCGGCGCGAATGCACTCGATGAACGTCGTGCGCACCTGCATGGCGTCGAGCGCGTGCATCATCTGCCCAAAGTGCCCAACGCCGGGGAGGATGATCTTGGCCGCCTGGCGTAAACCGGCGGCATCGCGTACCAGCGTGTAGCGGGCGCCGATCTCATCGAGGGTGTTCTGCACGGAGCGCAGGTTACCGGCGCCGTAATCGAAAATGGCGATCATAGCAGGCCTTTCGTCGATGGCAACTGGTCGCGCAAGCGTTTGTCGGTGGAGCATGCATACCTCATGGCGCGCGCGAAGCATTTGAAGATTGCCTCTATCTTGTGGTGGTTCGAGCGGCCGTACAGCACCTTGGCGTGGAGGTTGGCGCCCGCATGATTGACGAAGCCGCCGAAGAAATCCTCCACCAATTCGGCCTGCAGATCGCCGACCAGGCGCACGCGGACGAGATCTTTGTAAACCAACGCGGGCCGCCCACCCAGATCGAGTGCCACCACGGCCAGCGTTTCATCCATGGGAAGGACGAAATAACCCGCGCGGTTGATGCCGCGGCGATCTCCGAGAGCTTTCGTGAACAACTGGCCCAGCACGATGCCTACGTCCTCGACGGTGTGGTGCTGGTCGACGTCCAGATCACCCTTCGCGTCGAGTTTGAGATCGAAGCCGCCGTGCTTGGTGAAGAGTTCCAGCATGTGATCGAAGAAGCGGATTCCAGTTCGGATTTCGTAGCGCCCGCGACCTTCGATCGCCAGCTTGCCACGAATCTGAGTCTCTTTCGTGTTGCGCTCGATGCTGGCCGATCTCACGCGCATACCACCGATTCGAGTTGGTTGATGTCATCCAGCACGGCGACCGCCCGCTCGGCTTTCAACACGTTCACCAGTTCGTCGTAGCGCGGATTGGCAGGTGCGGCGATCCCGATGAACGGAACTCCCGCCTCGCGGGCGCAGCGTGCGTCGTCGACTGTGTCGCCGATGTACCACTGGCGCTGAGCGGAGCATTGAGAACAAATCTTGAGCAGTCCTTCCGGTGCAGGCTTGGGACGTGTGACATCGTCGGTACCGATGATGGGAGTGAAACTCACGTGCGGCGCGCACCGCTTCAGCGTCAATTCGGCTTCCCAGCGCAGTCGCCCGGTGAACACTGCCATGCGAAAGCGCTCTGAGAGCCGCTCGAACAGACCGTCGCGGGCGATCCAACGCTCCCGCAGAATTAGCCCGTCGGAACCGTTGCCGTGAAAGATGGAATTGAAGTAATCGACAACGGACTGATACTCCACCTCGACGCCGGCCTCACGAATCAGCGCGTGGGAAAGCGCCCAATCGTCATTCCAGCCGCCGCGATTCTTCCAGTCCTGAATCTCCGGGCGGTTGATACGACGGCTGGAGAAATGCTCCACCGTGCGCTGGATGGTTTCGCGATACGATTCGGTGACGTCCACCAGAACACCGTCCATGTCGAATACGAGCAGTTGATCGCTCACCAGATCTCCTCGAGCACGGCCAACAAGCGCCGCGTCTGCTCGCGCGTGCCCACGGTCATGCGCACGTGGCCCGGAACTTCGTAGCTGCGATCGCGCACCAGAATCCCCCGGGCGCGCAGCGTGTCGCGAACCTCAACCGCGCGCTTCCCCAGGTTGGCCAGCACGAAATTGGCGGAGCTCGGGACATAAGGAATTCCAAGCTTTTCGAGGCCTACGCACAGCAACTCTCGCGCCGCCAGCACTTCGGCCACATAATTTTCGATGTAGGCGGTATCGCACACCGCCTGCTGAACCGCGAGCGCGGCCAAGGCGTTGACGCTGTAGGGCGATTGTGCTTTGTGCAGGAACGCGATGTTAACGGCACCCGAAAAAACGCAGCCCAGGCGCATCGCGGCCATGCCGTAGACTTTCGAAAACGTCCGGCTCACAAACAGATTCGGCGCGCGCTCGATGAGCGGGAGAGCCGTGACGCCACTGAATTCGTAATACGCTTCATCGATCAGCACGGCGGCTTTGCGGGCCCTCTTGAGGATGCGCTCGATGCCCTGGAGATGCACGCCGGTTCCTGTGGGGTTGTTGGGGTTGGCCAGAATCACAGCGCGCGTTGCTGGAGTGATTGCGGCCAACAACTCTTCGAGCGGAAACTCCATGTGCGGCGGGCAGTACTCGACCTCACGAATTGCCGCACCGGCCACCTCCGCATAAAAGCGGTACATGGCGTAGGCGGGGCGCAGCAACAGCACCTCGTCACCTGCGTTGACATAGGTATTTACGAAGACTTGAATGGCTTCATCTGTGCCATTGGTCAGCAGCAGTCGCTCCACCGGCACGTGGAAGAAGTCCGCCAGCGCCCGTTTCGCTTCGGCGTATTCGGGATAGACCGCCAGACCGCCGGCGCTTAAACGCTCGCGCAGGAATTCGATCACGCGCGGCGAGCAGCCTACCGTATTCTCGTTGAAATCCAGCCGGAGTTTGCCTTCACGGCCGGCCGTGGGCGGCGAATAGGGAGCCATCCGCAGCACGGCCTCGCGCGGCCGGATTGTCCCCTTCGGAATCTTTGCTGGTCTCGCGCTAGCCACGCGTACGCACCTCCACCGAGCGCGCGTGCGCTTCCAGACCTTCGGCCCGCGCCAAAGTCGTGATTGCGGGCGCAAGCCGGATGAGCGTTTCGCGGGTCAATTGTTGGACAGAAATCACTTTCAGGTAGTCCATCACGGAAAGTCCGCCGCGCAAACGGGCGGCGCCGCTTGTCGGCAGCACGTGATTCGGTCCGGATGCGTAGTCGCCCGCGGCTTCGGGGCTGAATGGCCCCACAAACACACTTCCCGCGTTCGCAATTCTTTCCAATAGCGCGCCGTCCGGAATACTCAGATGTTCGGGAGCGAAGCGGTTGGCGATCTCGACCGCTTCATCGAGCGAGCGGCAGATGACGATAGCGCTGTTGCGTCGGATCGCCTGCCGCGCTACCGCTGCCGTGGGCAGGGTCTTCATTTGAAGCTCGATCTCGTCTGCCACAGCGCGGGCCAGCTCTTTCGACGTCGTCAACAGGATGGCGGATGCGTCCACATCGTGCTCCGCCTGCGCGAGCATATCGGCGGCCAAGAACTTGGGATTTCCCTCCGCCGCGATAATCAGAATTTCCGTTGGGCCGGCTATGAAGTCTATGCCGACTTCGCCCGCAAGCAGCTTCTTCGCGGCCGCAACGTAGATGTTCCCCGGGCCTACGATCCGATCCGCTTTCGGGACTGTGCGCGTGCCGAATGCGAAAGCGGCGATAGCCTGTGCGCCGCCCATCTGGAAGACGTCAGCAACCCCCAGCAACCGCGCTGTACCGAGAATTTCCGGAACGGGACGTGGACACGCCACACACACGCGGCGAACGCCCGCGACCTGCGCCGGGACCACCGTCATCATGAGCGTGGAGGGTAAAGGATACCGGCCCGCAGGAATGTATGCCGCTACCGTGTCGAGCGGCCGCACAATCTGTCCCAGATGCAGGCCAGGAGCAACTTCCATGATTTGTTCCACCGGCATTTGCATTTCGGCGAACGTTCGAATATTGCCGGACGCGGTTTCGACCGCGGCGCGAAACTCCGGCGCAAGCTTTCCGCACGCTGCCGTCAGTTCGCGCTCGGGCACGCGCACGGTCTTGCGATCGAGCCCATCGAACTTGCGCGCATACTTGAGAAGCGCTTTGTCGCCTTGCTTACGGACGGCATCGAGGATCGGACGCACCACGGTCTCCGCTTGCGCCAAACGCGCCGTGCGTCGAGCGAGCAGGGGACCAATCCGGTTTGAGTGCAACGTGCGGATCATGAGAACATCACATCACAATCTTGTTTAGCGGGTATTCGACGATTCCCTGCGCTCCCGCCTGCTTCAGGCGCGGGATAATATCGCGCACCGTGGACTCATCGAGGATGGTATTCACCGCGAGCCAGTCTTCATCACTCAAGTGCGAAATCGTGGGTCGCTTCAGCGCAGGCAGAACTTGCAGGACCGCTCCCAAACAGTCTTTGTGCACGTTCAACATCAGCCCCACCTTGCCCAGCGCATTGATGGCGCCATCGAGGAGCATGCGCATATCCTCCAGTTTGCGCCGCTTCCATGGATCCTTCCACGATTCCACATTCACGATGAGCTGCGTGTTGGATTCCATCACGGTGTCGATGATCTTGAGCTTGTTGGCGCGCAGCGACGAGCCGGTTTCAGTCACTTCGACGATGGCATCGGCCAGCACGGGCGGCTTCACTTCCGTGGCGCCCCAACTGAACTCGACCTTGGCGCTCACACCGTGGGCGGCGAGATATCGCTTCGTGGTAGCGACCAACTCGGTAGCGATGATCTTGCCCTCCAGATCCTTGACGGAGTGAAACGGCGAACTCTCCGGCACCGCCAGCACCCATCGCACTTTGCCGAAACTCTGTTTGGCGTAGACCAGATCGGCTATCGCCTCCACCTTCGCCTCGCTCTCTTCCACCCAGTCGCGGCCGGTCAAACCCGCGTCCAGAATGCCGTCCTCAACGTAGCGTGCCATCTCCTGTGCGCGGATCAGCATGCACTCGATTTCGGGATCGTCGATGGCGGGAAAATACGAGCGCGAGCTGGTGGTGATGTTGAAACCGGCACGGCGAAACAGATCGATGGTTGCCGCTTCCAGGCTGCCTTTCGGAAGACCGAGCTTTAGCTTCATTCCTTGCCCCCGTACACGGCGGTTGGGTCGTATGTGCGCGCTTCGGATTCCACCCAGCTCCCGTTTTCGAGCCGCCGGTAGAAGCAACTTTCATAACCGTTGTGGCACACACCCGGCCCCAGTGCTTCCACGCGAACCAGCAGCGCGTCGCGGTCGCAGTCGGTCGAAATCTCTTTCACGACCAGACGGTGCCCGGAGGTCTCGCCCTTCAGCCACAGTTTGCGCCGCGAGCGGCTGTAGAACGTCGCAAATCCCGTCTCAACGGTTTTTCGGAAGGCCTCCTCATTCATGTAGCCGACCATCAGCACGCGGCCCGTCACGTGATCCTGAATCACCGCCGTCACCAGCCCGTCCGATTTTTGAAAGTCCAAGTCCATGCTCTTCGGCCAATAAAAAAGCCCGCCAGAACCACGGCGGGCGTCCTTTCCGATTTCGCTCTGAAAATTTAGCGGCGCGCCCGTCGCATGCTGGCATTCCAGTGATGGTGATGATGGCGCCGGGCGACGGGAGCGAGATTCATAAAGAAGTTACTATAGCAGAACCGCTACTCGAGTTCCAGATCCAGATACATCAGCCGTCCGTCGCGTTCGATTTGCAGGACGATGGGGTCGGTAGGCTTGCGCTTGTCCAAGGCCTGTCGCAATGCCGCCACGGAACTGATCGGCTCGGCATTGAGGGCATGGATGACGTCACCGGGATTCAGCTGAGTGGAATACGGTGAGCCCGCTGCGCGTGCCGCGACCACTACGCCGTAAGGCTTCCGCAGGTCGGGCAGCATCTGTGCGACCTTTTGATTGATGTCGATGCAAAGGATGCCGAGCCGGTTCACGATGTTCTTTTCCGGATTCACCATATCGGCGAAGCGTAGCGGATCGTCGTCGCGCTCGATGATCGGCACGTCGAACGTAAGCTTCTGGGTGCCACGCTGCACTTCAATCGCAACCTTCTCCCCCACCCGTCTGCGGTAGAGATTCACCTCGAGCTGCCGGGCATTTTCCATGACTCGGCCATTCACGCTGAGTACGACATCGCCCGACTGCAATCCGGCTTTGTCCGCGGGAGAGTCCGGTTCGACGTCGGCCAATACGACTCCCCAATCCCGCGGAAGGTCCAAGCCGGCGGCGAGCGACGGCGTTATGGTCTGAGCGTAAACCCCGATCTCGCCGCGATGCACGTGGCCTTCTTTGCGGAGCTGTTCCACCACGCTGCTCACCACATTGCTCGGAATGGCGAATCCAATGCCTTCGCTGCCTCCCGACTGGCTCAGGATGAACGTGTTGATGCCAACCACGCGGCCGTCGGCATCCAGCAACGGGCCGCCGCTGTTGCCGGGATTGATTGGAGCGTCGGTCTGGATGTAGAGCATGGGGTCATCGGGCTTTATCTGGCGGGCTGTCGAACTCACCACTCCCATCGTCACCGAGTTCGAAAGCCCCAGTGGATTGCCGAACGCCAGCACCAATTGCCCTTGGTGTAGCTCGGCGGAGTCACCAAAACGAAGAAATGGCAGATCCGTACGCTCGATCTTGAGTACGGCCAGATCGCTCTCACGGTCGATCCCCACGATTTTGGCGTCTATCCTCGACCCGGCCAGACGAGTTAACTCGTGGCCTGGGGAACGCTCGTAGGATTCCGCCAACTGGACCTCGATCTGCCGCCCCCCCTTTACCACGTGCGCATTGGTCACCACATAGCCATCGGAGCTGAAGATGACACCCGAGCCGGTGCTCTTCTGCCGGGTGAGCAAAGCGGCATCGCCGGAGTCATCTTCGTCGTTCAAGATGAACCCGGTGGAAAACACCTGCACGACTGCCCGGCCGGCGCGGTGTGACAGTGATTCCAGTGCCGCACTCAAATCGTGCAAGGCATCAGTCGGCTTGTTTCCAGCCGCTTTTTCGGCGTCTTGCGCGCAGGCGAGGCCGGCGAACAACAGGAGAAGAACCACTACAGAATTCGTGAGACGCATACAGTCGCGTTGGCTATTCAACTCACCCCGGTTAACTAAGATGCTCCAAGCCTGGCGGAAGGTAACACTTTATTCTCCTCAAAACGGACAGGCCGCCTTATTTCCAGTGTACGGGAGTTGGCCTCGGTTTATGATAAGGGGCATCGTGCTCAAACGAACCTTTCTTGCATTGATGCTTGTGGTCCCGCTATTCGCGGCAGACGATATCACGGAGCGCGCCCGCCGCATCCAGTCGGAAGTCATCGGAATCGACAGCCACATCGATACGCTCCAGCGCGTCCTAATGGAACATGTGGACCTCGGCCAGAAGCTGCCCGATGGCGAAGTCGACCTACCCCGCCTACGTGAAGGCGGCATGCACGCCCCCTTCTTCGCACTGTGGGTGCCGACATTCTATAAGGGCTCGGAAGCCGTACGCCGCACCCTCGACCTCCGCGACGCCATGCAAAGCGTTCTCGACCGCTACCCCGACCGGATCGAGTTAGCGACCACCGCCGCGGACGTTGAGCGCATCGTCCGTGCGCACAAGATTGCCGCAGTTCTAACCATCGAAGGCGGCCACCAGATCGCCGACGATCTCGCGGTGTTGCGCATGTACCAACGGATGGGCATCCGCTCCATGACACTCACACATTTCCGCAACAATGACTGGGCGGACTCCTCCACCGACAAGCCGCAGCATAATGGCCTGACCGAATTTGGCAAGGAGGTCGTTCACGAAATGAACCGCATCGGCATGATAGTCGATGTCTCTCACGTCTCCGACAAGACTTTCTACGCTGCACTCGCCGCATCCACCAAGCCGGTGATCGCGTCGCATTCTTCCTGCCGTGCGCTATCCAGCCTCCCGCGCAATATGACCGACGATATGCTGCGGGCACTCGCAAAAAACGGGGGAGTCGTGGGCATCAATTTTGGCGGTGGTTTCCTCAGCCAGAAGGAAGCGGATGTTACTCTGCGGGACATCAACCGCATCGGCGGATCGGAGCCGAACCTCACCGGCAAGGAGCTGGACGATTACACCACGAAAATGCACATTCACGATAACTGGGCCCACCCCAAGCCGACTACGGCCAACCTTGACGATGTCGTCGCCCACGTCGATCGTGTGGTGAAGATCGCGGGCATCGACCACGTGGGGATCGGCAGCGATTTCGATGGCATCGCCGAAGTCCCGATTGGATTGGAGGACGAATCCAAGATGCCGGCGCTCACGGCCGCGTTGCTTAAGAAGGGCTATAGTGAGGCAGACATCAAAAAGATCATGGGTGGGAATACACTGCGCGTGATGCGAGAGGTCGTCGGCAAATGAAAACGCTGCTGCTTCTGGCCGCCCTTCCCCTGGCCGCCGCCGAGCGAACTATCGACCCAACCTTCTTGCACCGCTATCTTCCGGACGTGCGCGAGCAGAAATCTGAAATTACCACTCCCACTTGCCATTACAAGCCCCTTTTCGGCGCTGGGGATTCGCAAGCTCGCGTGCCTCGCGGCGTAGCGAGGTTCGCCGAAATCGACATCGATGCTGGCGGCAACTGCGAACCCACGTCTTATCCGGCCGAGGAGCAGGCGTACGTAGTTCTAGATGGCGAGGGAAGCCTGGATTATGCGAGCGAGAAGCTCGCTGTCCGAAAGCACGACTTCCTCTATTTGCCGCCCGGTGTACGGCACACCATGATCAGCGCCACCGGCGTGCGCATTATCGTCATGGGATATAGGATTCCGGCAGCAGTGCGCACGACCCCGCCCGCCAAGCCGCTAATCGCCAATTTCGATGAAGTGAAATGGCAGCCCGTTTCGGGCCATCCGGATTCCGTCCTCTATCAGCTCCTGATGGGCGATACCAAGAGCAAGCGCGACAAAATCGCCGCCGGCCAAGTGCTCATCAGTTTGTTCATTATGCAGTTCGAGCCCGGCGGAACGAATTTCCCGCATCACCACGAAAACGCAGAGGAGATCTACTTAGTGCTCGATGGTTCCGGCGACATGGTAGCCGGCGGCGGCATGGATGGCATCGAAGGCCGCCATACCGCGCGGGCGGGCGATGCATACTTCTTCCGCCTCAACTGCACTGTGGGCTTCTATGCTTCGAAAGACGCCACGCCGAAAGCACGTATCCTGGCTGTGAGATCGCTTTATCCTTTCTCGCCGCAGGAGCCCTAGCCGCCACCACTCCCCGAAGTGTGGAACACTGATTGACTATGCAATCCGCTTCGTCCGGTGGGACGGCGACAACCGGCGCTTGGTACAAGGCGCTCAACGGGTATCACTGGTGGGTATTGATTGTCGCGTCCTTCGGCTGGATGTTCGATACCATGAACCAGCGCATTTTCGTGCTGTCGCGCGGGCCCGCCATGCGAGATTTGCTTCCGGCGGCAATGTCGGGAGCGGACATCACCCGGTACAGCGGAATAGCCACCGCTGTCTTCATGCTGGGCTGGGCGGCGGGCGGACTGTTCTTCGGCATCATGGGCGACCGCTGGGGACGCGCCAAAACCATGATGCTGACCATCCTGGTCTATTCCATTTTCACTGGCCTTTCGGCGCTCTCACAGAACCAGTGGGATTTCATGGCCTATCGGTTCCTCACGGGGCTCGGCGTGGGCGGCGAGTTCGCCGCGGGAGTGACGCTGGTGGCGGAAGTCATGCCTGAGGTTGCGCGCGCGCATGCATTGGGCAGTTTGCAGGCGCTTTCCGCCATCGGCAACATCATCGGGTCGGCCATCAGTTTCGTTGTGCTGCCGCTGGGATGGCGCTGGATGTTCCTGGTCGGCGTGCTGCCCGCGCTCCCGGTAATTATCATCTTCGGCAAGGTTAAGGAACCCGAGGGATGGCAGAAGATCCACGATTCGATAGCGGCCGGGGGCGACAAGAAACAGCTCGGCTCACTGAAAGACCTCTGGACCCATCCGCGGTGGCGCAAGAACACGATCATCGGCCTGCTGCTGGCGGTCGCTGGAGTCATCGGGTTGTGGGGTATCGGCTTCTGGTCACCCGAGTTGATCCGCGAAGCTCTGAAAGACCAGCCGCTCGCCCGGCAAAACTGGTACGTCAGCATGGGCACCATGCTCCAGGACGTGGGCGCATTTGTGGGCATCTCCGCGTTTACCATCGTGACGGCGAAAGTGGGCCGCCGCCCGGCGTTCGTCATGTCGTTTCTGCTGGGCATGGCGTCTGTCGTGATGACGTTTGGGTTGATGCACAAAGCTTCCGAGGTGCTCTGGATGGTCCCCATGATGGGCTTCTGCACCCTGCTGGTGTTCGGCGGCTACTCCATCTATTTTCCCGAGTTGTATCCCACGCGCTTGCGCAGCTCGGGTGTCGGATTCTGCTATAACGTCGGGCGCGTCATCGCCGCGGCGGGACCGTATACGCTGGGCAGCCTGACCGTGTTCTTCGGCAAGGAAGGCTTTACCGAGCCTTTTCGTGCGGCGGCCATCGCACTCTCCAGTATCTACATCCTGGGTGTGATCGCGATGCTGTTTGCGCCCGAAACCGCGGGCCAACCGCTGCCTGAGGACTAACCGGGCGCCGCCACAAATCGCCGCACGTCCGCCTGTGACACAATCTCCAACATGCACTCTTCCATCTCCCGGCGAGAGTTCGCCGGCGCCGCTGCGTTTCTGACGGCCGGAGCCTACTCGCGCATTCTCGGAGCTAATGAGCGGCTTCGCATCGGCGTCATTGGCGCGGGTGGCATGGCCACCGCTCACATGCGCGCCCTCCTCGGCATGAAAGATTCCGACAATATCGAAATCATCGCGGTTTGCGACGTATACGACAAGCGTCGCGATGCCGCCGCCAAGCTTACCAACGGCAAACCATACAAGGACTACCGCGCACTTCTCGACAACAAAGATATCGACTACGTTGTCATTGCCGTGCCTGAACACTGGCATTTCCAGATGACCATGGACGCGCTCGCCCGCACGAAACACGTCTACTGCGAGAAGCCCATGACCAAGACGGTCGAGCAATCAAAGAAAGTGATCGCGCGCGTGAAGCGGGCGGGCGTCAAAATGCAGGTCGGCGTGCAGGGCATGTCGGACGATTCCTATGAAAAGGCCAACGAGTACATCCGGCAGGGCGTTCTGGGAAACATCGTCATCGCGCAGATCGATTATTCGCGCAACTACATGGGTGACTTCTGGACTAATCCGCCCGATCCCGACGTGCGTCCCGGCGAGAATCTGGATTGGAACGCTTTCCTCGGTTCCGCGCCTAAGCGACCGTACGACGCCGACCGCTTCCTGAGCTGGCGGCGCTATTGGGACTACTCCGGCGGCATCGCCACCGATCTGTTCATCCACCGCGTGACGCGGATCATCAAATCGCTTGGCCTGACGTTTCCCGAGCGCGCCGCGGCCACTGGGGGCAAATACGAGTTCCGCGACAGTGCGGCGGAAATTCCCGACACGTTCAACATCACGCTCGATTATCCCAACGGCCCATCGGTGATTCTGATCTCTTCCATGGCCAACGACACGGCAATCGACCACGTCATTCGCGGCCACAAAGCCACGCTCGAGTTCACCAAGACCGGTTTCACCATTACGCCGCAGAACGCGTTCGCGAAGGACATGCAGCCCATCACCCACCAGAAAACCGGCGCAGAAAGCCTGACGCTGCACCATCGCAATTTGCAAGGGGCGATCCGCAATAACGAGCCGCTCAAGTGCGATTGCATGCTGGGATACTATGGCGTGGTCGCGTGCGAGATGGGCGTGCAGTCCTATCGCAAGCGAAAATATATGGCGTGGGATAAAACGAAGGAGCGCATCATCCGTGCGTAGCGTACTCTGTTTCCTGATTTGCTGCATGGCCGCTCACGCCCAATACGACCTGGTCCTCAAAGGGGGACACGTGATCGACCCGAAGAACGGCATCGATCGCCAGATGGATGTAGCTATCAGGGGCGATAAGATTGCCGCCGTCGCGCCGGAGATCAGCGCATCGCAGACGAAAACGGTGGTTGATGTTCGCGGCCTTTACGTTACGCCGGGATTAGTCGACATTCACACGCACCTGTTCCACACGACGGGCATGGCTGCCGCGTGGGCCGGCGACTTGAGCGTGCAGCCCGACGCCTTCAGTTTCCGCACCGGCGTTACCACGATGGTGGATGCCGGCAGCGCAGGCTGGCGCGAATTCGAAACTTTCCGCCACTTCGTGATTGACCGCGCTCAAACTCGTGTCTTCGCCTTCATCAACATCTCCGGTCTCGGTATGCTGAGCGATGCCGCCGAGCAGGAGGCGAGCGAGTTCCAACCGGAACAAGTGGCGCGGCTGGCTAAGAAACATCACGATGTCGTTATCGGCGTGAAGACGGCGCACTATCAGAAACCGGATTGGATCTCCGTCGATCGCGCCATCGAAGCCGGCAAACTGGCGGGAATTCCAGTGATGGTCGATTTTGGCTGGTTCCTTCCGGAGCGCCCTTATTGGCAACTCGTCACCGAGCGCTTGCGTCCGGGTGATATCACCACGCACTGTTTCCGCGCGTCTGTTCCGTGGGTGGACGAGCACGGCAAGCTTTACGACTACCTGCGGCGGGCGCGTGCGCGTGGCGTGATCTTCGACGTCGGCCATGGTGGAGGCAGCTTTGTTTTCCGCAACGCGGCCCCGGCAATCGAACAGGGCTTCTATCCCGATTCCATCTCTTCCGACTTGCACGGCACCAGCATGAATGCCGGCATGATGGACATGCCCACCACCATGTCGAAGTTTCTCGCCATGGGCGAGCCGCTCGTCGAAGTGATTCGCGAATCCACCATCAATCCGGCGAAAGAGATCCAGCATCCCGAGTTGGGACATCTCACCATCGGAGCACCGGCAGACATCTCTGTCTGGGATATGCGCTCCGGCGATTTCGGGTTTATTGACGCCGCAGGCGGCAAGCTATCGGGTAAACAGCGCCTCGAATGCGAAATGACGCTCCGTGACGGCAAGGTCGCCTGGGACCGCAACGGCCGCGCCGGAACCGACTATCGCAAACTCGGCCCGACGTACGGCGTCCGTGACGTGGACCGCATCATCCCACCACCGAAGTGAGATTAGATCGACGGCCAGAACGCCGATCGATTTCTGTAGCGCAGGGACACGCGCCGTGTGCGGGTACCTGCGGCCGTTCGGGTTCGTCAGGTTTGCGAAAGGCCGCGGGTGTCCCGCAAACGGCGCGGTACCCCCGCGCTACAGCCGTGCGGCAGTTCTATTCGAGTCAAAGTCGCCAGACCAGACCGAGGTTGCCATCAGGCCGCTCCATCTTCTACACTTTCCTTGAGAGTTTGCCGCTGACCGTCCTTGCCTAAACCTTTCTGACGAGTCCGGCCGCGTTCCGCGGTCGATGAAGTCCCTCTACGTGTGCGGAAAGGTAACAGGAATGTCCCTGGAAAGATTTGGTTGGAATTCCCATTTTGAAAGCGAGTTTGCGCGCGTTGGTGAAACACGCATGGAGCCCGCGCGCGTGGCTCTCGCGGATCGCGAGCGATTCTTCGTTTGGACCCAGTCTGGCGAGGCCGAGGCGACGGTTAGCGGGCGCCTGCGGCATCGATTCGAAGATTGGCCGGTTGTGGGTGACTGGGTGGCGCTCGAACAGGGCTGCCGCATTGCGCACATCCTGCCGCGCCGGACCTGGTTCTCGCGCAAGCAACCCGGCGCCGCGATCCGCGAGCAGGTGATCGCAACCAATATCGATGTCTTGTTCGTCGTCTGCGGCCTGGATGGCGACTTCAACCCGCGCCGCATCGAGCGCTACTTGTTGCTGGCCTGGGAGAGCGGCGCGAAACCGGCCGTAGTGCTGAATAAAGCGGACGTATGTATGGATGTTGCCGAAGCCGCCGATCGCGTCGCGGAAATTGCGTCAGGCGCACCAATCCTCACGGTCAGTGCGCGCGAAGGATGGGGGTTGCCGGCCCTTGAAGCGCATCTACAGCCAGGCCTGACCGCCGCATTCGCCGGCTCCTCGGGCGCGGGCAAGTCCACGTTAGTGAACCGCCTGTTGGGCCGCGAGCAACAGATCGTTCAGGAAGTGCGCGCCAGTGACAGCCGCGGACGCCATACCACCGTCCGCCGCGAGTTGTTCCTCGCACCCAACGGCTGGTTGCTCATCGACTCACCTGGCCTGCGCGAGCTACAACTGTGGGGCAATACCGAGAGCGCAGACGCCGCATTTTCGGACATCGCGACTCTTGCCGCCGGTTGCCGCTTCCGCGACTGCCGCCATCAGGGCGAACCCGGGTGTGCGGTAGCGGCAGCTGGCATCGACCAAGCTCGCCTCGCCAACTACGCAAAGTTACAACGCGAACTGGCGCACCTCGACCGCAAACTGGATCAACGCGCCGTGCTAGAACAAAAACGCCGCATCAAACGCATACACCGCGCCATGCGCCGCCACTACGACCCTAGAACCTAACACCTAAAACCTGCTCTTTTCAAACCACCACCGCGCTCACCGGCCCTGTACCCACAGGGATCATGGTGAATAGCGGAGCCGTCTTGTTGCGCCCCGGCCTGATCGCCGCCATCCGAATGACTGCCAGGTCTCCCGACCCATGGTTCACCACCAGGGCATACTGGTTATCCGGAGTGAACGTGATGCAACAAGGCTGCGCTCCCACTTTCACGGCGGCCAGCATGTTCCCGGTTTCCACTTCGAGCACGGTGACATCGCCGGATTCAGGATTCGCGGCGAAGAGGTATTCGGGCGATTGCGATACGGCCATGGCCCCCGGAGCTCTGCCCGCGAGCCGCGTCTCCGCCACCTCGGTCCGATATGGGTAGACCACGACTACGGCGTCCATTCCCTTGCCCGTGATGTACATCTCGCCGCCGTCGGCTTTAGCACAGAAATTCTCCGGCTCTACCGCCAGCGGCAGACGTACCAGCATCGCTCCGCTTTTCGCGTCCAGAACGGCAAGCATGCGAGCACTGCGGTTGGCCACCAGCGCCAGCTTGCCATCCAGGCGAAAACGCACGGCGCGCGGATCCTCACCGGCCGGAAAAAACTTCGCGGCCCCAGATCTTGCCAGATCCAAGAACCCCACGGACTGTGCCTCGGTAAAAACAGCCGCCGCTGCCGAACCGTCGCTGCTCAGGTCGAAATCCGCTGGTTCGGCTGGCAGTTTCACCCGCAGACTGGCCTGAAACCTATCCAGTGCCACCCGGATCAGCGAATGAGGAGACCGGCAGAGCACCCACAAATCCGCGCCGCCGGGAGCAAGGCGCATGGATACCGCCGTCCCTTTCAGGGATAATTTGCGTTTCACCGCAAGGCCGGTGGCATCGATCTCTAAAATCGTCGCGTTTTGCGGCATCATGACATACACGGAGCGGCGCCCGCCATGTGCCACAACGCCCGACGGCGCGGCATCCAGCCGGATCTGCCGCACGACCGAGAAATCCGTCAGATCCACGGCGGCGACAGACTGCTCCCCGGCGTTGGCGACAAATGCGTAACCGGGAAATCCAGTGGCGCGCCTCCGTCCACAGGCCATTGTCGCCAGCGAACCAAATAAAAACGCGCGGCGATTCGTCATCATTCTGAGAAAATCACACTCCCGCGCATCCCAATTTGCCACGGAATTTTTGCATCGCGCGGACTCATTCGAACGCGCGTCAAATACACGACGCTCTTGTCCAGAATTATGCTAACATTACCTTTAGAGCTGCTCCGGCCCGGTCTTTCGTTGTGATTCTCGCACATGAATCTTCGCTCTCTGTTTAGCCTGTTCTCCTCGGATCTCGCCATCGATCTGGGCACCGCCAATACGCTGGTATTCGCGAAAGGCAAAGGCATCGTCGTCAACGAACCTTCCATCGTTGCGATCAATAAGAACACCGGTGAAGTGGAGGCGGTGGGTAAGGAAGCCAAGGAGATGCTGGGCCGCACACCCGGCAACATTGTCGCCATCAAGCCCATGAAGGACGGCGTCATCGCGGACTTCAAAGTCACCGAAAAGATGCTGAATTACTTCATCACTAAGGCGCACAATCGCAAGATGCTGGTGCATCCGCGCATTGTCATCGGCGTACCCTCCGAGATCACGCAGGTGGAAAAGCGCGCGGTCATGGATTCCGCGTATCGCGCCAAAGCCAGCGAAGTGCATCTGGTGGAACAGGCCATGGTGGCCGCCATCGGCGCGGGCCTGCCGATCACCGAACCTTCGGGCAACATGGTGGTCGATATCGGCGGCGGCACCACCGATGTCGCCGTCATTTCCCTTTCCGGCATCGTCTACTCCCGCTCGGTCCGCGTCGCCGGCAATGAGATGGACGAGGCCATCATGCAGTACCTCAAGCGCAAGTACAACCTGCTGATCGGCGAGCGCACCGCCGAGGCCATCAAGATCGAAATCGGCTCGGCCTATCCGCTGGACAAGCCGCTCACCATGGAGATCAAGGGCCGCAACCTGATCGAGGGCGTCCCCAAAACCATCACCATCGACGACAGTGAAATTAGAGAAGCGCTTGCGGAGTGCGTCGCCACTATTTTGAATGCAGTGCGCGTAGCTCTGGAACGTACGCCGCCCGAGCTTTCCGCCGACATCAGCGACCGCGGCATCGTGTTGACGGGAGGCGGCGCGCTGCTCAAGAATTTGGATAAGAGGATTCGCGAAGAAACCGGGTTGCCGGTGTCCATCGCCGATGACCCGCTGGCCTCCGTGGTTCTGGGCACGGGCAGGATGCTGAGCGATTTCCGGCTTCTCCGCAAGATCTCGATCGACTGACCTCCGCGGGCGCCGCCCGCCTCACCGCCATGGAGACCCTGCTTACCCGCTACCGCAACATCACGGTCCTCCTTCTGGTGATATTTGCCCAGCTCATCCTGCTGGCGTACCAGGTGAAGAACGGCAGCGATGTGCGCCTGATCCGCGTATGGGCCGTCACGGCGGTGACGCCTCTGGCGCGGGTCATCGAAGGCGCCCGCGGCGGCACACAAGGATTCCTGCAAAACTACGTGTTTCTGCGCGACAGCCACACCGAAAACGAGCGTATGCGCACCGAGCTAGGCCGTCTGAAACTGGAAAATCAATTCTTAAAGACCGAACTCGCCACCGCCGACCGCGCCAAGGCCCTTCAGGCGTTCGAACAGCGCTCGCTTTCCAAAATGATCGCCGCCCGGATTATCGCCACAGCCACCGGCGCTTCGGCCAGCGCGGTATTCGTGGATCGCGGAACCACCTCCGGCGTCGAGAAGGGCATGGCCGTCGTGACGCCGGACGGAATCGTGGGTAAAGTGCTGGCCGCCTATCCCACGGCATCGCAGGTTCTGCTCGCCACCGATCCCAGCTTCGCGGCCGGTGTGGTCTCCCAGAAGAATCACGTGCGCGGCATCCTGAAAGGTCTGGGCCACGGCAATTGCCGCGTCGACTATGTGCAGAACGAAGAGAAGGTCGAGACGGGCGAGTGGTTTTACACTTCCGGTGATGACCGCCTCTTCCCCAAGGGCATGCCAGTCGGCCAGGTGACCGCGGCCCGCCCGGGAAATCCGTTTCAGGATATCAGTCTCGATCCCGCCGGCCTGGCTGGGGGCCTCGAAGAAGTGCTCATCATCCTGGAAGGTGTACACCAGGAGATCCCTGATCTGAAGAGCGCGTCCGAGCCCGTGTACCTGGCGCCGCTTCCACCCACTGGCGCGGCGGATGCACAGCCGGCCTCCGACCAAGCCGCTTCCACCGGCGGGCCCAATAATGCTCCAGTACTGCCCACCGATGCCGATAAGATCCGCGAGCACTATAGGGATGTTAGCGATGCCCAGGGCCACAAGTTCGGCGACAATCCCGTCGGCTCGAAGGCGGTGAATTTCAATTTGCCCGTGAAACCAGACGAGAAACCCGCCGCTACCAAAGCCCAGGCGCCCCCCGCAACCGGCACGGCTGTGCCCAAACCCGAAGCACAAGCCAAGCCGCCTGCACCCCCGCCCTCGCAGCCGAAGGCTCCCACGGCCTCCAAGCCGGATGGCCAATGAGATACTCCGACGAGCATTCGCTTGTTTACAGCCAGCGCGAAACGCAGATTTCGCGTTTCAAAGCTTGGGTGTTGCTCCTGGTTCCGCTCGCCGCCATCCTGTTTCAGGTTTACATCCCCCTGTTTTTCCAGTTTCTGGCGTACCTCGAGCTGCCTCTCATCGTCACCGTATACTTTGCGCTCATGCGCCGCAGCCCCATCGGCGGCCTGTTCGTCGGAGCGCTGGTCGGCCTCGCTCAGGATTCTCTATCCAAGAATCCCCTAGGCATGTTCGGTATCACCAAAACGATCATCGGTTACGTGGCAGCTTCGGTCGGTTTGCGGCTGGACGTCGATCATCCGCTCATCCGCCTGATCCTCGGCTTTTTCTTTTTCGTCTTCCACCAGTTCATCTTCTGGGCGTTGTCGCGCGGCCTGCTCGCGCAGCAGGTGGCCTTTGAAACTCAGCGAACTCTGGTTCTCGGCCTCCTGAACGCCATCGTAGCCGTCTCGTTGTTCCACTTTTTGGATAAGTTGAAAGAGCGGGCTTAACGTAGTCCGGTGAGTCTCTAGCGATCATTGCCGCGAGATAATGCCGGTATGTTCTCGATAGATCAACTCGCCGAGGGTTTTGACAGACTGGGCGTCGCTCCAGGGGACACGGTTATGATGCACGCTTCCGTGCGCGCGGTGGGCGAAATCGCCGGCGGGCCGGACCAAATTCACCTTGCCCTCAAGCAGGCGCTAACCCGAGATGGCACGTTGATGATGTATGCAAGCTGCCCTGACTTTTGCGACGACGTCGGGCGCGGACATTTGACATCAGAACTTGAGAAGGAAGACATGTGCCCGGTTACAGGGCAGGACAGTGCGGCTTGTGAGGGCGAAATAGACTTAGGTGAGATCACTTTCCTCCAAGCAGGTCGAGGAGGTAGGATTCCGCGAGCGGAGTCTTGGAGACAGTGTTCCAGCCGATATAAAGACCGTGCGCCCGAAGAATGACGTTGTCAACTTCTGTGTATGACCATGCCCGAGAATTATCGTAATCAGCACTGTTCCGATCTTGCTGGAGTGCTACAAAATCCTTTGCAATAGCCGCGAGTGTATCGGCGGTCTTCTGATCGTCTGGTGACGCATTGTCTCCCAAGCGCTCCTTGAGTTTGCCAGGCAGAGCTAGCGAGGCAGTCTTAAGTCTCCCGTGCTCAAACAATCGAGCAAATCGGTGCCTTTCCCTGCCGACGGCCCAAGATTCTGCTGCCGTCATTGTCAAGAGATGGAAGACGGCATAATAGGCAGCCGACACCGCTCGGCGAAGATCGATCTGCTCAGTATCGCTGGGTTTTCCGGGATCGGCGAGCCTCGCTGCATGGATAAAGAAATCATCAATGAGATCCATCCAACTAGGCGTAGACCTCGTCGTTTAGGATTGCTTGCTCCGATTCGCTGCGGAAATTGAAATACGGGATGAGATCCCAATCGTTTTGAAAATCAATGCGCTCGCAGAGCACCTTCCTGAAGGCCTCGGTGGCTTTTGACAAATTGTCTTTCTTGCTCGCCTCATCGGTAAGCGTCACCCAAAAGAAGATTGCCGGATCTCCAGTCCAGTCGTTGCCTAAGGTGTGGCGCCATTTCACAACACCAGAACTCGGCTGGGGCATGATGCCGTTGAGCTTTTTCTGCAACTCCGCGGCCTGCGCAACTCCTCGTGCCTGGGGCATAACAGTTTCAGAATACCACTTGACAACTGCCTCACGTGTGAGTTCCGCTGGGAGGCATCGCACGGCCTGCGATTATAAGTGAACCGGGCCATTCGGTAGGGATCCAGCCTAATGCCTATTCCGCCTGCCGCGCTGGCAATCCGAGCTCACGTATGTTGGCGAGGTGCCGGTGTCATGCCCGTTGCCTCGGAACACCAGCGTCACACGGTTCGAAGCGTAAACATGCTTCACCCCGCTTCACTGCAGCACCTTATGCAGTACGACGGCTAGCCTCTTGGGCGCCTTCGCCAGCGAACTCTGGTCCTCGGGCTATTGAACGCTATCGTATTGGATAAGTTGAAACAGGGGGCGTAGCCCTCAGCCGCGGTCCCATCACACCTGCTGAAGAGCCTCACGCGGAACCTATAATGGTTTCCAATGCGCCGCTGGCTCCTGCTCTGCCTATCCGCGCTCGCGGTCGCGACCGCTGCTGACAACCTCGAGGACGCTCGCGCCCAACTGCTCGCGGGGCACGTGGACGCCGCCATAGAACTTCTGCGGGGACTGGTAGCGAAGGACCCCAGCGCCGTGGAACCCAGTGTCCTGCTGGCCGAAACTCTAATCGCGGGAGAACGTTTTGATGAAGCCGAAGAGGCCGTTGCCGCCGCCCTGACCAAACACCCATCCGATACCGGCCTCGAACGCCTGCGCGGCGATCTCCTCTATCGTGAGGGGCGGATCTTCGACGCCGATAAGGCGTACAAGGCAGCCATTAAGACCGATCCCAAAAACGCGCGCGCCCTCTACGGCATTTCGCGCGTATTCGAGGCGAGTTGCCTGCGCAAAAAGGCCTTCGAGATGTTACGCGTCGCGCACGCCATCGACTACCACGATCCGCGTATTGCTAATGCGTTTTACTCCGTCGACCGCCGCTCGCCGGCAGCCATTGCGCGCATGGAAACCGAGCTCGCGCACCAGCAGGATGCGGCTGACGGGAAAGCGGATCAATCTCTGTTACGCGTCCTCAAACTGTGGATCTCTGAAGCCAAAGCCCTCGATGGCAAGCCCGAATTCGAGGTGGCCTCGGCGGGCCAACAATATCGAATCCCGTTAGGCCGCGCAATGGACGGGCGGCGCCTTACCGGAGCCACCTTGCCGATCAGAATTAACGATGCGAAAACGGACTTGCGTTTCGATACCGGCGCCGGCGGAATTACGCTGGGCAGCCGCTTTGCCGCGCGGGCCGGAATCCAGCGCTTGGCCGACACTGACATCACGGGCATCGGCAACGGCGCGTCAGTCAAAGGTTGGGTAGGCTACGCTCCAAGTATTCGCATCGGCACTCTCGAGTTCAGGAACTGTATTGTGGAAGTGCCGGAGAAGAGCTCGGTGGATGATTCCGGCGGCCTGATTGGCTCCGACATCTTTCGGCGATTTTTGACCAAGATCAATTGGACGGGCCAGAGCCTCGATTTGGATCCGTTACCTGGTCCCGCTTGGGACGGCCACACGCTTGTGGATCGCTATGAAGGACCGGAGCTTGCAGGCTACAGCCAGATGTTGAACATTTATCACTATCTGCTGATTCCGACCTTGATCAGCGAGTCTACAACAGCAGAGCAGACCCCTGCATTGTTCCTGTTCGACACCGGCTCCAACACGAACATGATTTCGACCAACCTCGCACCTGAAATTACCAGGGTGCACGGCTCCGATGTGCAGGTGCGCGGCATCTCGGGAAAAGTGAAGATGGTCTATGATGCGGATAAGGTCGTGGTACAGTTTGCCACTTTCCGGCAGAAGATCCGAGACATTACGTCCTTTGATCTCCGGGGCTTTAGCCGTGGAGCGGGCGCGGAGGTCGGCGGGATCATGGGCCTGCCGCTGATCGGCATGTTTGAGTCGGTGACGCTGGACTATCGCGACGGCCGCATCAAGTTTGATTACAAACCGTAACCGTAGAACACTTCACTGCAAGGTGATGTTCAGTAAGACCGCCGTCTCGCGGGTGCTGTTCGCGCAGCCAACAAAGCGGCGAACTTCGGTTTTGCCGATCCAAACAACAGGAACGGGGGCCAAGTTGACAGCTCTCTTTTCCGCCGAGCTCAGGCCAGGTCGTAGCGATCAAGGTTCATCACCTTGTTCCACGCAGCCACGAAGTCCTTCACAAACGCCTCCTTCGAGTCGTCACATGCATAAGCTTCCGCGATTGCTCGGAGCTGGGAGTTGGAACCGAAGACGAGATCAACGACAGTGCCCGTCCACTTGAGTTCGCCCGTCGCCCGATCGTGCCCCTCCAACACGCCTTCAGATGTGGCGGACTTCTGCCACTTCGTGTTCATGTCGAGCAGGTTGACGAAGAAATCATTCGTCAACGTCCCGGGCCGCTTGGTGAAAACACCGTGTTTGGACTGCCCGAAGTTTGCATTCAGGGCGCGCATGCCACCAACCAGAACCGTCATCTCGGGAGCGGTCAGGGTCAGCAGGTTCGCCCGATCCACCAGCAGCTCAGCCGCCGATCCCTCGTGTTCCTTCCGAAGATAGTTGCGGAACCCGTCGGCGATCGGCTCCAGTACGGCGAACGAATGCACATCGGTCTTCTCCTGCGACGCGTCCGTGCGCCCCGGCGAGAAGGGAACCTTGACGTCGTGGCCGGCCTTCTTCGCAGCTGCCTCGACGGCTGCGCAGCCGCCCAGAACGATCAGGTCAGCAAGCGAGACCTTTTTCCCACCGGACTGCGCTTTATTGAAATCCTTCTGGATCGCCGTCAGCTTCTGAAGGACCTTCGCCAGTTCGGCCGGCTGGTTGACTTCCCACTCCTTTTGCGGCGCGAGGCGAATGCGTGCCCCGTTGGCTCCGCCGCGCTTGTCGCTGCCGCGGAATGTTGCCGCCGACGCCCAGGCCGTCGTGACCAGTTGTGAGATGGAAAGTCGGGACGCGAGGATCTTGGCCTTCAGGGCGGCAATGTCCTGTTTCCCGATCAATTTGTGATCCACAGCGGGAACCGGGTCCTGCCACAACAACGGCTCCGCAGGAACGAGCGGGCCAAGGTACCGCGAAACAGGCCCCATGTCGCGGTGCGTCAGCTTGAACCAAGCCTTGGCGAACGCGTCGGCGAATGCCTGCGGGTTCTCGTGGAAGCGCTTCGAAATCTTCGCGTAGATCGGGTCCAATTTCAGTGAGAGGTCCGTCGTGAACATCATCGGGGCGTGCTTCTTCGACGGATCGTGTGCATCCGGCACGGTGCCCGCTGCGGATGCGTTCTTGGGAGTCCATTGGTGAGCGCCGGCGGGGCTCTTCGTGAGTTCCCATTCATAGCCGAACAGGTTGTCGAAGTAGTTGTTGTCCCACTTCACCGGGTTGGTGGTCCATGCGCCCTCCAATCCGCTGGTGATCGCGTCGTCGCCTTTGCCGCTGCCAAAGGTGTTTTTCCAGCCAAAGCCTTGCTCTTCGATGCCGGCGCCCTCGGGTTCGCGACCGACATACTTGTCCGCATCGGCAGCGCCATGGGCTTTGCCGAACGTGTGTCCGCCGGCGATGAGGGCAACCGTCTCCTCGTCATTCATCGCCATTCGGGCGAAGGTCTCCCGAATATCCCTGGCCGCGGCGAGCGGATCCGGTTTGCCCTTGGGCCCTTGTGGATTCACGTAGATGAGACCCATTTGAACAGCGCCTAGAGGATTGTCGAGCTGGCGGTCGCCGCGGTAGCGCTCGTCGCCCAGCCACGTGCTCTCAGACCCCCAGTAAATGTCTTCCGGCTCCCAGATGTCTTCGCGCCCACCGCCGAAACCGAAGGTCTTGAGTCCCATCGAGTCCAGCGCAACGTTACCCGTAAGAATCATCAGATCGGCCCAGGAGAGTTTCCGGCCGTACTTTTGCTTGATCGGCCACAGCAGCCGACGCGCTTTGTCGAGGCTCACATTATCCGGCCAGCTGTTGAGGGGCGCAAATCGCTGTGCTCCGGAGCCCGCGCCCCCTCGGCCATCGGCGATACGGTACGTGCCTGCGCCATGCCACGCCATACGGATGAAGAGCGGCCCATAGTGGCCGTAGTCCGCGGGCCACCAGTCCTGCGATGTCGTCATCAAGGCATGGAGGTCCTTGATCACGGCATCCAAGTCAAGGCTCTTGAACTCCTCGGCGTAGTTGAACGCCTCGCCCAGGGGGTCGGACAGCGGGGAGTGTTGGTGCAAGATCTTCAGGTTCAGTTGATTGGGCCACCAATCTGCGTTTGTTGGGGCCCCAGCCGTTGCGTTTTTGCGAGCACCGTTCGAGAACGGGCACTTAGTTTCGGTTGGCGAGTTTTGCTTCTGATTGTCGGGGATAGTCGCCCCCTCTGCCGTGGTGAGTGTTTTATCCATATGATGATCTTCCTTCCAATTAGTCAAAAAAATTGTGACGAACTACGAGCCCATCCTGGCTTTGCCATTGGCGCGATCGCCGCCGGCCGCGCTTGCTGACGCGCCATTCATCCGGTATCCACGCCTACGACAGTTGACGGGAAGCGCGCCGCGGAGCGCACTTGGCGCAGAGCCCCCGGAAAATGAGTTCGCATTCGCGAAGAATCCGCTTATCGAGGGAGCCCGAGGCAGGCCTGGGCACGTCGTACCACTCAATGTCCTCAACATTGCCGCAGCGGTCGCAGATGAAGTGGTGGTGCCGCATGCCTTTCGCATCGAATCGCGCGGCGCGGCCCTCAACGGCCACTTCACGCACCAAACCCGCCTGCACCAAGTCCCGCAGATTGTTATAAGTCGTGGCCCTCGAAGAGCGCGGATCCACGCGATTCACGGCTTCGAAGATTTCCGCAGCCGTGGGATGCCTATTGTGTTCCATCAAGAATGCCATCACGGCGTAGCGCTGCGGAGTGCACCGCAACCCGCTGCCTTCCAAGGACCGTTTAATCGCCTCGGCGTCCATTAAAAAATTAGACTATATCTAATGTGACATTTTGTCAAGACTTATGCTTTGGGTTGCGGCTGCGAGCAGAAAACTGGCGGATGCCGTAGACTGCGTGTCCTCATCGGTGGCCGCCGTGTTACTCTTCCCACGTCGAACGGTCCCGGCGTTGCGCTCGCGGGGTTTTGAGCAGTGGGCGACAGATTGGTGCGGAATCATGAGTTCGGAACGACCACCCGCCGCCTCGCGCAATCCTCACGCGGTTCGAAGCGTAAACATGCTCCTGACACCGTTTCACTGCAACACGTTATTCAGCAGCACCGCTAGCCGGTAACCTGCCTTCGCCAGTTGCCCGCGGACCGCGTCCAGCGTTGCCGCATTGTACAGGACAGTCAGATCAACCGGCGGACTCATGTTGTAGAAATCCGGCGCCTCACTCTCGCACCGGCTGACGTCCACGTGAAGGAACCCGCGCGGCTCTACACCCGGCAGAATGCCGTGCGCGAGCATCGGGCCATAGGCCACCTGGAATGCGATGTCATGTGATTCCACGGCCATCTGATCGAAATCCATAATATTCGCGGAGCCGGCGAATTGGGACGCGAACTCGGTATCCAGGGAGCTGGCAAACGTCGACTCGCTGATCTGGTGGCCTTGGGAATTCTTCATGATCTGCTCGATCAGTCCGGTGTCCCAGGTTGCGTGGAGCTCATGCTCGCGGAATCCGTGCGTGGCCAGGCAGTTGCCGCCGGCGTCAGCATTGGTGGCGCAATGCAGCGGCTGATGCAGATCGCCCATGAAATGGATGATGAACTTGAGTTGCTCGCTTGTGGAGTAGGTGTTCGATCCATGCGGGAGGCTGCCGCCGGCCTTGAGATTGGCTGTCATGATGCGCAATTGGGCGGTGATGCAATTGTTATTCGCGCATCGCTGGCTGATCTCGGCGGCGCCATCCGCCGCCGCGAGATCCACAAAGTGCCAATCGTCTGTCCCCGCGCCTTGCTTCTTGCTCTTGATTGTGTCGGCCCAGGGAGCAACTTCCGCCATGGCCGCCGCCAACGCATCGCCGCCGGAACCGGCAGCCAGCAGCGCGCCGGCCTGTGCGTCCGTCGAGAGCAGTGCCGCCACGCGAGCTTGGGCCTGCGGCGCCAGATGCTCGGCCGCGATCCGCGCGATCACGCGATGCGCTTCCGCACCCCACGGGAGACTGCCTCTAGCCGACATCAGGAGAACCAACCCGACTTTCCAGACTTTTCGCATGACCGGACCTTCCTTCAGGCTTCGAAGCCGCGTTAATTACGTGGCCCAAGGGTCCACGGTGCTCTCTGTAAATATGTTTGCGAAAGTTACTGCTTTCCGGTGGCACTTTTCAGATAGACTGGTAAATAGAAGGTGGATTTCCAGAACCTGCCGTGAAGCTCCTTCCCATCGACCTGGAAACTCAGCATCGTGCCCCGGCAAAGCCGGGATTGCGGGATGACCCTAAGTTCGCCGCCGTGCGAATTGCTGTCTTCCAGTACTCAACCGTAGCCATCTTTTTGTTTCTGATCTCCGGTTTCTGGGATCTCCAGGTGCGTAATCCCGAGTTGTACAACGAGCTCGCGGAGCGCAACCGCATCAAGTCACTGCCCATCATCGCGCCACGCGGCAAAATCCTCGATCGAGACGGCCGCGTCATCGTGGACAATCACATGTCCTGGAGCGTCATTCTCTCCCGAGAAACTCTAAAGCCAGAGCACCTGCGGCCCATCGCCGACGGCCTGCGCCTCGACTACGACGACCTGATGCTGCAGCTCAAGCGCTACCGGTCGCGGCCCAAGTACGAGCCCGCCATCATCAAGCAGGAGCTGACGCCGGCCGATATTGCATTTGTCGAATCCCATAAAGACGCGGACTTTTTCCCGGAACTCGAGTTAATTCACGCGCAGCGGCGCATGTACCCGCAAAACGGGTTCGCGGCGCACGTGATCGGCTACACCGGTGAAATCAGCGAGTCGGAGCTCGATCTGCCGGAGTATGCCAAGTACGACACTGGCGCCGTGATCGGGAAGTTTGGTCTGGAGAAGCAGTATAACGATAGCCTCATGGGCGTCGACGGGCAGCGCGAGGTAGTAGTCGATAATCGCGGCCGTGAGCGCCAGGTGCTGGGAATCAAAGAGGCCATCCCCGGCAAGAACCTGCAAACCACACTCGATCTCGATGTCCAGGCCGTCGCCGAGCTGGTGCTCGAGGGCCGAAAAGGCGCGATTGTTGCCCTCGATCCGCGCAACGGCGAGGTGCTGGCCATGGCCAACCGGCCCACCTTCGACCCCAACAAGTTCTCCGTGCGCATCAAGTCCTCAGACTGGAAAGAGCTGTTGGACAATCCCGATCACCCCCTGCTGAATCGCGCCATTCAGGCGCAGTGCGCGCCGGGATCGACATTCAAGCCACTGATCGCCATAGCTGGCCTCGAAACCGGAACGATCGACGATCAGTTCACCATCACGTGTCCCGGCGGAGCGACCTTCTACGGGCATTTTTACAAATGCCATCAACGGGATGGCGTTGTGTCTCTCCACAAGGGTATTGTCCAATCCTGCGACGTGTACTTCTACAACGTTGGTAATAAACTCGGTATAGATCAGATCGCCGCGTTCGCCGATCAGGCCGGTTACGGCCATGCGAGTGGCATCGATTTGCCCAACGAAGCCTCCGGTGTGGTTCCTTCATCAGAATGGAAAATCCGTAATTTCCGCCAGAAATGGTATGCCGGTGAAACCATCTCGGTAGCCATCGGGCAGGGCGCAACCACGGTCACACCGCTGCAGTTAGCCCGCGCCATAGGCGGCATCGCCATGGGCGGAATCTGGTACCGGCCGCACGTCGTGAAAACCACCAAGCCGGACCCACCGCACCAGTATCCGCTGAACCCTGAGAACGTGGCCAAGGTCGTCTCCGGGATGTGTGGAGTGGTCAACGAGGCCGGTGGAACCGGGGGCCGCGCACGCCTGCCCGGCGTCACGATATGCGGCAAAACCGGGACCGCGCAACTCGCCTCTAACGAGTTCCTCCGCAAAGGGGGGCATGCACCCAAGGACAACGCCTGGTTCGTCGGATTCACTCCGCCGGAGCACCCCGAGATTGTCGTCGCCGCGCTCTGGGAAGGCGGCGAGAAAAGTTACTACACGGCTGCGCTCGTGCGCGACGTGCTCAAAGCCTACGTCGATAAGAAGACGAGGCTGGGGCAAAGTCTGGTGGCAGCGACAAAACCGGCGACGCCCGCCGCTGCCGAGGAAACACCGGCAACTCCGGCAGCGTCCCAGGAGCGCGAATGAGCGGCTACCTCAATCTCCGTGATATCGACTGGGGCATGCTGGTCATCGTGCTGGTGATTTGCGCCCTGGGCGTGGTCCAGATTTTCAGCGCCGCTATCGGCACACAGTGGCAGGACGCCTGGTGGAAACAAGTCATTTGGACCGTGGTCGGGCTGCTGCTGATGTGGATCGCCACCGCCATCGACTATCACGCGCTCATGACCCGTGTTTGGGCACTGTATTTCCTCTCCATCCTGCTCTTGCTCGCGGTCCTCGTTGCCGGCAAACAAGCGTGGGGCGCCACACGTTGGATTCCGGTGGCCCCGGGAGTTCACCTTCAGGTGTCCGAATTCGTGAAGCTGGTGATAATATTGTTGGTAGCGCGCTTTATGACGGAGCTGCGTGGCGATAACCTGGATCTTCGGGACTTATTGAAAATAATGGCCTTAATTGTCGTCCCGATGCTCCTGGTCATCAAGGAACCGGACCTGGGAACTGCTCTGACGTATCTCCCGATTTTGGGGGTGGGTGCGCTGTTGGCGGGTTTAAACTGGCGGTACGTCGTGGCGACCGCGATCATCGTCGTCCTGGTGGTGCCGGTCGGTATTCATTTTCTGCAGCCGTATCAGAAGGCGCGCTTAGTCAGTTTTCTGAACCCCGAGGGCGACCCGCGAGGAACCGGGTATCAGGTGATCGAGTCGAAAATCGCAGTCGGAGCGGGGGGAATGTGGGGGAAAGGGGTGGCGCATGGGACACAGACGCAGTTGCGGTTCCTTCCCGTGCCGCATACCGATTTCATCTTCGCCGCGTTTGCCGAGGAGCACGGATTCGTAGGGGTTGTGGTAGTGCTGGCCTTGTACTTCATGCTGCTGATGCAGATCGTGAAGAACGCGCAAACCGCGCCGGACAGGGCCGGGATGTATATCTGCATGGGCGTGGCAGCTCTGGTGCTGTTTCATGTTCTGGTCAATGTAGGAATGGTGGTGGGCCGCATGCCCGTCACTGGGATCCCGCTGCCGCTGATGAGCGCGGGTGGCTCCAGTATGCTGTCGATTTTCCTCATGCTGGGGCTGGTGAATAACGTACGAGTACGCCGTTTTGTGAATTGAAGTTTTGGTGAGGTAGTGAAACCGGGCGGCAGGGCCGCCTCAAAAATTTTGTTGGGGACTCATTGAGGACTCTCGGACCGGTGGCGCTCAATTTTGGGGGCGCGGTTCCGAACGAGGAGCGGGTTCCCCGGCCGGCGGCGGGTGTAGAGATCAGTTTCTCCACTGGCCCGGCAAGCGTGAGCTTCTGTAAGTCGTGAGCGTCGGCGCGGTAGGTTTACCGCCGGCGCGAGCATCGCGAAACCCACGCGGGGTGTCCACGTTCCCTCCTGGTTCCGGCGAGTTCATCGGGACCCAACGGAGGAATGTAATGTCAAAAGAGTTGGTAGTCTCTTCGACGCGCCATGAAACACGCGTAGCTCTCGTCGAAGATGATCAAGTAGTCGAGCTTTATTATCAGCGGGAAAAGGAATACTCGCTCGCGGGCAGTATCCACAAGGGTCGCGTCACGCGCGTTCTGCCGGGAATGCAATCCGCCTTCGTGGATATCGGGCTGGAGCGCGACGCTTTCCTGTACGTCTCTGATTTTTTCGAAGATAACGACGAGTACGACAAGGTTGTATCGAGTGTAGAAGACAAAGTTCTGAAGCTGGACAAGGGTAATGGTGTGGCGCTGGCCGTTGTCCCGCCTGCCGCCGATCCGGCGGCTATTGAGCCGGCGGCAGCTGCGGAGAATGCACCACCCTCGGATGACCAGCCGGTCGCAGCTGCTCCGGAACCGCGGACTGAATTTCGCGGTCCGCAAGGCGATCGTGGGCCCCAAGGCGACAATCGCGGCGACCGCCGCGGGCATCGCTCGCGGCGCCGGCGTTCCCGGGGTGGGCGTGGCGGCATTCCCGAGTCCAAGTACTTCTCACCCCGCGCGCGCACTGAGCCTCCGCCTGCTGAGGTCGCCGAGGCAGGCGAAACCGATGAGGAGTTCCCGGTTTTGCCTGGCGAATCGCTCGCCAAGTATGGCAATGCCGAAGACGTTCCAGCTCCCGGCGCCTCTGAGGACGAACCGGAAACACCCGCCGACGAGCAGCCAGACTTCGCCGCCGTCGCGGAACTAGTTGTCGTGAAAAGTGAAGAGCGCCCGGAGCCGGTCGTGATTGTCGAACGAGAGCCCGAGCCGGAGCCCGAATTGCAGGCCAACAGCTCGCCCGAGGAATCCCCGGTCGTTGTCACATTGCCAGTTGCGGATGCGGATGAGACGGTAGAACCCGAGGCCGTTGGCGACGCAGAGCCGGAACCGAGCGCCGAAAGCGAAACCTCGGAGTCCGAACCCGGCGCCGAAGCCGGTCCAGACGAAACGCAGCCTGAAGAAGGCGTCGAACCCGCCCGCATCCCCACCAGTTTGACCGCCACGCTCCGCGAGCAAGGCCCACGCTTTTTGCACCGCATGTCACGCCGCATGCGCCGCAAGATGCGTGCTGGCGGAGCCACACCTGACGAGGGCCAACGGCCCGCCGATGCGCCCCGCGAAATCCGTGCCCCGGAACCGCGTGTGGAATCCAGACCCGAGCCCACGCGCATGCCGGCAAGGACCGAAAGGACAGAGAAGTCCGGTCCGCCTTCCATCACCGATCTGCTGCGCGAGGGGCAGGAGATTCTCGTGCAAATCGCCAAAGAGCCGCTGGGCCAGAAAGGCGCGCGCATCACCTCTCATATCGCGTTGCCGGGGCGGTTCCTGGTCTATATGCCGACCGTAGACCACGTCGGCATCTCCCGCAAGATCCCCAGCGAAGAGGAACGCAGCCGCCTGAAGCGCATCATCCAGGCAAACCGTACCGGCATGTCCGGCGGATTCATCGTGCGCACGGCAGGCGACGGCCGCACCGAAGACGAGCTGCGTGCCGACATGCTGTTCCTGTACAACATGTGGCTCGACATGCGTCAAAAGGCGGAGAAGAAACCCGCTCCCGCGCTGATTCATCACGATCTCGACGTGGTGGAGCGCATCTTGCGCGACCAGCTCACCTCCGCGTTCAAATCCGTTTGGGTGGACAACGAAGAGGTCTACGAGAACGTCTTGAGTTTCGTGCAGCGGTTTCAGCCTGCCATGGTCGGCCGCATCAAGCTCTACACGCGCTCGACGCCCATTTTCGATGAGTTCAATATCACGTCCGAACTGGAGAAGGCGCTGCGGCCCAAGGTGTGGCTGAAATCCGGCGGACACATCGTCATCAACCAGACCGAAGCATTGGTCGCCATCGACATCAACACCGGCAAGTACGTCGGAAAATCTAACCGCCTGGAAGACACGATCGTCAAGACCAACACCGACGCGGTGAAGGAGATCGTCCGGCAGATCCGCTTGCGTGATTTGGGCGGCATCATCGTTGTGGACTTTATTGATATGGACGAGCGCAAGAATCGGCAGAAAGTGATGCAGGCGCTTGAGGATGCCATGCGCGCCGACCGCGCCCCCTACAAGATTCTCCAGTTCAACGATTTCGGACTGGTGGCCATCACCCGAAAACGGGTCAAACAGAGCCTGGAGCGCACGCTTTGCTCACCCTGCCCCTACTGCGAGGGCGCCGGCTACGTGAAGAGCGTTTCTACAGTCGTCGGGGAGATCTTGCAGGAAGCCCAAAAAGTTGCGGGTGCGCTCGAAGGCGACGGCGTGACGCTACGCGTGAATCCCGAAGTTGCCAAGATTCTCAAATCCAACAAGAACGATTACCTGCAGGAGATTGAGCAGGTCCTCGGCCGCACAGTGCTCGTAAAAAGCGATCCCCTGATGCACCAGGAGAAGTTCGACCTGGCGTAAACGCTGATTTAGTACATTTCTCAGCGGGCGCATGCCTCGCGGTTTCAGCGCTTTCGGTGTGTTTCGTTGTCTTTCGTATTGACAGTTGTTCCCTGTTTCTGATATACCTGCCGCATATCTATTTCAGGGAACGGATGGTTAGCTTCGGTTTGGTTCGCTATCCCCATCCTCCGGGAGGCAATTGTATGCTCACGCGCAAACAACTGAATAGCGTACTGGCACGAGTGCCGGCATCGCTCAATCCAACTCAACTCAAACCGGCCGTTTGGCTGTTGCTGGCTTTTGTCCTTTTGGGGTCGATGCCCATCTGGGCGCAATCGACAGGCGCGATCGTGGGAACGGTTGCCGACCCCTCCGGCGCCATCATACCGGGCGCGAAAGTGACCGCGACGAACGTGGCGACAACTGTGTCGCAATCCACGGTGACTACGGGAGCTGGGAGTTACACGATTCCCAATCTGGTGGTCGGCACCTACAACATTAGTGTAGAAGGCCAGGGATTCAAGCCCGGGAATGCCACCGGGATCACGTTGGACGTCAGCCAGACACGCGTGATCGATTTCAAGCTCACCGTCGTGGGCGTCGAGTCCACTGTAGAAGTGGATGCCACCCCCCCTCTGATCAACACGACAGACGCAACGATCGCCGGCTTGGTGTCAGAAGAGCAGGTGCAGACGCTGCCGCTGAACGGCAGAAATATTTCGGGGCTGGTGATGATGCAGCCGGGCATGGCCCAGGACACCGGCGGAATGGGGTGGATGGGCCCGCAATGGATCGCCAACGGCAATCGCGGCGAAACGCTGATAGGGACCTTGGATAATTCCGATATCAGCGATGCGGAAATGGGTACGCTCCAGTTCACGAACTTCAACCTGGATGCCATTGCCGAATTCAAGATCTTACAGAACAATTATTCCGCTCAATACGGGCAGGGCGCCGGCACTATCACCGAGATGGTAAGCAAAACAGGCACCAACGGGTTTCATGGCAGCGCCTTTGAATTCCTGCGCAACAATGATATAGACGCGCGCAACTTTTTCGCCACGTCCGTGCCGCCCTTCAAGAGGAATGAATTCGGCGCGACGTTTGGCGGTCCCATCAAGAAAGACAAGACGTTCTTCTTCGTCGAGTATGCTGGTCTGCGGCAGCGGCTCGGTGAGCCGGACATCGTAGCGGTCCCCACTGCGGCGGAGAGACAGGGTCTGGCCACAATCAACGGCTTCACTTATCAGGTGCCCATGAACCCGGTTGCCCAACAGATTCTAGGCAAATACCCGCAGCCCAATCAGCCCGGTGGAATTTATGGGCCAAACACGTTCAATTTCATGTTCTCACAGCCGACCAATGACGACCAATGGTCGGCACGTGTGGATCACCACTTCTCGAAGGACACCCTGTTTGTCCGTGCCTCTTACGCCAATCAGAACGCCCTAGAAACGGATCCCTGGGCGGCGGAGCTAGGCGGTGCGAATTTTTCCACGGCCAACATCGGCGACGCGCGTAATTATTCGATCAGCGACACGCACCTGTTCTCGCCCACCCTGCTCAACGTTCTTACGTTGACGCTCAACCGCGGGATCGAGGGCGTGCCTGAAGCTCCCGCAGAGGTCAACACCACCGCCACCAGCTTCAACGATGGCAGCCTTCAGGGCTGGGGGCCGGACACATTTGAAACCCAGTACAACGTCACCCTGTTCGACCCCAAGGATAATGTCAGCTGGACCCATGGACGCCACTCGTTCAACATCGGCGGCGAGTTCCGCCGCGAACGGGACAATGGCACGGGCGTGACCTCGATTGGGCCAAGCGGGGTGTTTAACTTCAACTCCGGTACGCCCCTCATCGCTGCACTCACCTCAACCAATGGGGGCCCGGTCATACCAGTGGGCGCGCCCAGTCCAAGCGGCCTGGTCAGCATGATGGAGGGTGATGATGTCAATTACGCCCGCGCCACCACCGTGCCGGGCTATGGTCCTCCTGGAGGCGGTGAGGTCTGGTGGGGCCTGCGCCGTTGGACTCTGGCCGGATATATTCAGGACGACTTTAAGGTCAATCGAAGACTTACTCTCAACCTGGGCCTGCGCTACGAATACGCATCGGTTCCCACGGAAGTCGGCAATCGCTTTGCCGGACCTGCCGATTACGGCAGTTTGTACGGACATTTTGTCGTAAACCCAAACCCCTTGTGGAAGCCGGATTACGTTGCCGGAGATTTTGCCCCTCGCTTCGGTATGGCGCTGAACGTGGGGAAAGGCACCGTTCTGCGAGGCGGGTTCGCCCTTTTCACCAATATGATTCCCACCGTTTACCCGGACCAGGCGTTGGTGAATTTCCCGGTCGCCTCGCTCAATTACTTGCCCCATGCGGCATATTCTTTGACGCCCGAGTCCGTTTCCCTACCGATTTTGACCAGCACCACGGGAACACCGCTCGCGGCCAATGGGAGCACGAAAGGCTTACCTCCCAATACTCCGGTAAACATTGCGCCGTACGCGGCCATCCTGGGTCCGCTCGGTGGCGACTATCCTTCTGATGGGCTACGAAACGGGTACACCATCAGCGGCAATATCACGCTCGAACACGAGTTTGCCGGCGGCATCGCTGCGCAGGCTTCGTACATCGCCAATAACGGCGTCGCTCTCTATAACCAGACCTATCCCAACGGGTTCAGCGGAGCGGAACCCCAGTATGCTCCCTATAGCCAAGTCACCCCAGGCCTGGGCGAACTTCAAGTTTTCTACAACGGCGCGCATTCGACATACAACGGCCTGCAGCTTCAAGCGCGCAAGATCTCTCCCTCGCACGGGCTTCAGTTCCAAGCCAATTACACCTATGCCAAGGATATGACGGACGCCGACGCCGTTTGGAGTTCCGGAGGCCCGAGCGGCGGAATCAGCCAGAACAATCCCCAATGCGTGAGGTGCGAACGGGCACAAGCAAGCTACAGCATCAAGCAGCGTTTTGTCGCGAACTTCGAGTACGATGTGCCCCTCGCTGGCTGGTCGGCTCTCGCAAGTCTCCCGAAACGCCTGACTCAGGGGTGGATGGTATTAGGGATCTATAGTGCGCAGTCAGGTTTTCCATTCACCGTTGTCACTCCCTATGGCAGTCTGCAGTACGGATATGACATCTTTGACGGATTCGGCGCCAGGCCATACCTGCTCCAGACGCCAACGAAGGCTGCCAGCGGCGGGCCACAATTTTTCTCGAATTCCGTGATCAACGGCTCCAGTTACGGGGCGAATGACGGTTACTTCTCTGAACCGACGGTCACTAGCCCGGTGAATGGCAGTGCGGTGCTGCCCACGCCGGGAAACCTAGGCCGGAACACATTCACTGGACCCGGTTGGTATAACCTCGACTTTTCGCTAGTCAAGGACACGAAGATCACCGAGTCGAAGCAAATACAGTTCCGAGCGGAATTCTTCAACATTCTCAACCACGCCACTTTTGCCACGCCGGGCGCCTCGATTGGGAATCCGAGTTTTGGTATTTCCACCGGCACGGCAACAACTGAGCGTCAACTTCAGTTCGCTCTGCGCTTTATGTTCTAACGGGCCGCCAAGGCCATAGTCCGTTCTAGCCCGCGGGGGCCTTCCCGAACTCGCTGGCTTCTGATATGATCCGCTCGGGGGTTTTTTATGATCCTCGAGCGCGTTTCTTCTTTATCTTTAGGTGAAATGGAACCGGCGTTGCGGCGGGCCGCGCGCCGGCGCAGAGCCAGCATCTCGAACGTCGAGGCGCTCGGCCCTGCTACCGTGTTCAGCCTTTCACTTCCCGAGTCCTATTCCGCACTATTGGCCGCGGATATTCGCTTTGCCGCATTTCTGCCTCTGCGCATCTCTGCTTATGAGCAAGAAAACGGTGTGATCTTACTCGCTGCATCGCCGGTAGCCTTCGCCAAAGCGCTGGGTCGTCCGGAGGCACAGTCCCTGGCCGATTCTCTGGAAAGTCTTCTAAACGCCCTCCTCGACGAAGTAAAGCGTCCAATTGTGCTCACGGCCCGAAGCGGTGGACATGCGGAATCGGCGCTGGGAGCGACTGAAGACCAGATGAACATGCGCGGCACGGTGCCGCCGCGCCTCGATCGCCGCGGCTCGCGGGTTGAGGAAATGGCCGGAACCGGCGAGCAGGATTCGCCCGGCGGCTAGTTTTCGGCGGCGTGCACTTTCGTGCGCGCCAGCAACTGCTCAGCGCGTTCGAGCGCTTTCTTTTCTGCCTCTTCGCGCGTAGCACCCATGGTGCGCGCCAGTGCCGCCCCAGGCGATACGTTGTCGGCCTTGGCGTGGAAGACGTCGCCCAGCCGGTACGAGGTCAGGTTGACCGGCCACCTTCCGACTTCCACTCTGCGCTCCCGATACTCTTCGACTTTCATGTGCTTCACGCCTGCGCCGAAACTGCTGTCTTGCCCCGCTCTACCGGCGCACCTACCAGGTTGCCCCATTCCGTCCACGAACCGTCGTAGTTGAGGACCTTGTTGAACCCCAGCAGATACTTCAGCACAAACCAGGTGTGGCTCGACCGCTCGCCAATGCGGCAGTACGCGATCACCGGCTTCGACCCGTCTACGCCCTCACCTGCGTACAATACCTGCAGTTCGTCGGCGGATTTGAATGTTCCGTCATCGTTGCACGCTTTGCCCCAAGGAATGCTTCGCGCCGTCGGAAGGTGGCCGCCGCGCTGACAGGTTTCGGGCAGTCCCGGGGGCGCCAGAATCTCTCCGGTGAACTCCTGCGGGCTGCGCACATCCACCAGGGCGTACTTCCCTGCTTCGAGCGCCGCCTGCACCTGCGGCAGAAACGCACGCAGAGAGTTGTCCGGTCCGCTCGCGTGATAACTCGCATGTGACGGTTTCGGCACATCGGTTGAAAGCTCGCGACCCTCGGCCAGCCATTTCTTGCGCCCACCATTCATAAGCCGGACATCTTGGTGTCCATAAATCTTGAGCTGCCAAAGCGCCCACGCCGCGAACCAGTTGTTGTTGTCGCCGTAGATCACTACAGTTGTGTCGTTCGAGACCCCCGACGATCCCAGCAGTTCCTCCAGTTTCTCTTTGGAAAGAATGTCGCGGCGCACCGTGTCGCAGAGCTGCGAATTCCACGCCCAGCCAATCGCGCCCGGGACGTGGCCCTCATCGTAAGCTTTTGTATCCACATCCACTTCCACAACCCGGACCTTTGGGTCAGAAGCGTGCTGCGCCACCCAATCCGTCGAAACCAGGGTCTCCGGATGAGCATAGTTCGCCATATTGATCTCTCCTGTGGGGAATCTACCTTAACTATATCGGTAAATAGGGCATTGTCAAGCCGAGGTCCCGCCCGGCAAATTGCAAGCGATTTCACTCATAGTGCAAGGCAATCATGGGATCGACCCGCGAAGCGAATCTCGCTGGCAGATATACCGCGAGAGTTGCGCACACGAGAAGCATCAGAAGAGACAAGACCAGCGAAATGGGGTCCACCGGGTTCAATCCGAACAGCAGACTTGCAACGCAGTGCGCGGCGGCGAATGCCAGTGGTAAGCCAATGGCCATCCCAGCGCCCACCAGCCACAGCGATTCCCGCATCATGAGCCACAGCACGTTTGCTGGCTTCGCACCCAGCGCCATGCGGATTCCGATCTCATTGACGCGCCGCGCGACGGCGTATCCAACGACGCCGTAAAGCCCGATGCACACCAGTAACAATGCCAGAAGCCCTAACAAGCTAGTAAGCGCGGCAAATAGCCGCTCTTCCCTAAGGGAGTCGTCGACAAGCTCAGCCATCGTATTGACGCTAATGGACAGGTTGGGATCTATTTCTCGCACAACGCGGCGTACGAACGGCGCCAATAGGATCGGATCGCCTGCCGTACGGATTGCAAGCAAGTGTGCGCCGTTCCAGGACGCTTGACTCTGCAAGAACGGGCAGTAGACAACGGGGCGCATGCGTGCGCGCAAATTGTCGTACTTTGTGTCCTTCACCACCGCGATGATTGTCCCGGCGCTGGTCGGCCTGCCGATCGGGTTTACGTCGCCAAAATAGCGGCGCGCCATGGATTCATTGATCGCGATCACGGGGGGCGCGGTCTCATCATCGCGGGACTCGAAATCGCGTCCTGCGAGGACTGGTATGCCGAAGGTCTCGAAAAAGTGTGCTCCTACATGATTAAAGAAGGTGTTCAGCTCCTCACCGCCGGGCGGAGTATACCCGGGAATGGAAATGTTTTCAAACCAACTTGGCTCAGTGAGGGGAGTATCCTGAACCACTGTGGCGGATCGGACCGTGGGCAGCGCTTCCACTTTGGCCAACAACATTTTGTACAGCTCGGCAGCGCGATGGCCCTTGTAACCGTTGGGAGCGGGATCCTGCCCCACGAGCAACACATGCTCCCGGTTGAAGCCCGCATCCACGTTTTTCAGGTTCTGCAAACTTCGGACGAACAGGGTCGCGCCTACAAGCAGCAACAATGACAGAGCCACTTGCGTTGTGACCAGAACTTGGTCCAAACGCCTTGGGCCGGAGCCACCGCCCGTTTGTTTCAGGGCGGAGGACAGGTCCGCGCGGGTGGCTCGCAAGGCGGGCGCCAGGCCAAACAGAACTCCACTCAAGAAACATAAGGCAGCGGTGAAGCCCAGAACCTGAACATTAGGTTGAACCTTCAGCTCGACGGCGAAAAACTTGAGCAGCAGTGTGTCCGACCAGAAAGCAAAGGCCAGACCCAGCGCGCCACCCGCGAAAGCCACCAGCAGGCTCTCGGTAAGCAGTTGGCGAATCAGCCGGAACCGCCCGGCGCCGATTGCCAGCCGCACCGCAATCTCCTTTCGCCGCGCGGCCGACCTCGCCAGGAGCAGGCTCGCCAGATTGGCGCAGGCGATCAGCAAAACCATGCCGACCACGCTCATGAGAATGCGTAACGGAAATGAAAACTGCTTCCTGAGCCGGTTGAGCCCTTGGCTCCCCGAGGCTACCGCCAGGCTTTGTTCGGAGAGCCGGCGTTGCACTTCCGGTGTGAGTCGCGGCCCGGCCTCGGCCGTCAGGAACTGCTGGTAAAGGACGTTGAGACTGGCGCGCGCCTGCAAATCCGATGTTCCGGGCTTCAACCGCCCCATCACATACAGCCAACTGGTGTGGGAGTCACTGGCAAACATTCCACCCGGCATTACTACGGGCTGCATACTCAAAGGCACCGTGACCTCGGGCAAGAACCCGGCTTGTGTACCGAAGAACTGCGGTGGCGTCACGCCTATGATGGTGAACGGGTGGCCGAAAATATGGATGACTTTGCCGGCCGCGGCGGGATCGAGAGCAAACTTCCGCTTCCAGAGGCCGTAGCTGATGACAGCGACAGGGTGTCCGCCGGCTACGCGATCATCATCCGGAGACAGAAGGCGGCCGGCGACCGCTGTGATGCCTAAAACGGAGAAATAATTGCCAGAAACGAACTGGCCGGTCGTGGGCTCTGCCTCTCCGTTGGATCGTACGCTCCAGCCCTTGAACGCATGGAATGCCACAACCCCCGAGAACACCGCGTTGTGATCGCGAATTTGCGAATACAGCGGATAGGAAAGTGGTACGGTGTCGTGCCCGGAGGCCTCTTGCCACAGGAGAACAAGCTGTTCCGGGTGATGGACCGGAAGAGACTCAAAGAGTACGGCATCGATCAGGCTGAAGATCGCCGTATTCGCGCCGATACCGAGCGCCATGGAGAGCACCGCCACGGTGGTGAATGCGGGGCTGCGGCGCAGCATGCGCAGCCCGTAACGGACGTCCCTGACAAATGTTTCCGCCAGTGGCAGGCCTCGCCAGTCCCGATAGACCTCCTTCGTCTGCTCCATCCCGCCGAATTCTCGCCGCGCCGCCTGTCGTGCCTCTTCGGGACGCATCCCTCTCCGCACGTTCTCCTCGGTCGCCATTTCGATATGGGCGCGCAGTTCCTCATCGAGTTCACGCTCCAGATGGCGCTTGGAGAAGAGACCGCGGATGCGGGACGCTAAGACACGAAGCCAGAACATGGCGGGGCTCCTTTAGAGGGACAACAGGAGCATAGCCCGTTCGCGCTGCCGGTGTCAATCGCGGCGGAGTTGGATCGTGGGCGCTGGAACGCGCTTCATTTGCTAAGAAGCTCGTCGAGCACTGCACCCTCCGGCCCGACCAGTTGCACGCGGAGCGCGATCTGCCCCGAGGCGTGAGTGGAGCAGCTCAGGCAGGGATCATAGGCGCGCACCACCGCCGACACCCGGTTGAGCATGCCTTCCTGAAGGCGGGTGCCGATGACGAAATGCTCGCTCACCTGCTGGATGCTGCGGTTCAGCGCCAGTAGATTGTGACCGGTGGCCACGATCAGGTTGGCCCAAACAATGGCTCCCTGCTCGTTGACCTTATAGTGGTGGATCAGCGTGCCGCGTGGCGCTTCCACCATGCCGATACCTTCGAGCGAGTTCACGCCCGCTTTCGCCCGAACATGCTCGTCCAGAATCCGCGGATCGTTCAGCAAAGTCTCCATGCGCTCGAGCGCGTGGATCACCTCGATCAGCCGCGCGTAGTGGTAGAGGAAAGAACTGTGTGCCAGTCTTCCATATCGCTGGCGGAATTCCTCGAGTTCGGCGTCAGCGCGCGGCGTGCCGCACCGGTCGGCGGCGTTCAGGCGCGCCAGCGGCCCCACGCGATAGACGCCATCCGGGTAACCTTGCGGGACGTAGTAGGGCGCCTTCAAATAGGAATCGCGCTGCGTCATTTCGGCAATGTAGCTGGCGTAATCCTCGGCGGGGATCTGATCCTGAAGGATCGTGCCGTCGGCCGCGCGAAACCGCAGCCGGCCGTCATACAGGCGCAAGCCGCCTGCGGCATCCACCATCCCGGCATACATCGTCGGCGCGGAACCGAAATAGTCGATCTCTTCCTGGAATTTGTCGATCGCTGACTTGAACAGACGCATGGTTCGAGCGGCAATCTCCCGCGCTTGCGGTAAGCTCGTCAGAATGCGGCTCCGTACTTCCGGACTGAGCGGCTCATTCACGCCGCCGGGCACGACCCACGAGGGATGGATGCGCTCCTTCGCCATGCCCTCGATCACCGTCTGTCCGAATCTGCGCAGCTCGATGCCGTCGCGCGCCAGCTCGGGATGCTTCTCGATGACCCCCAGAACGTTGCGCTTGGCCGGATCGGAATCCATGCCAAGCAGCAGATCGGGCGAGGACAAATAGAAGAAGCTGAGCGCGTGCGACTGCACCATCTGCGCGCAATGCAGCACATCGCGCAGCAACTCGCCGGCGGGCGGAACGCGGATCGCCATGATCGCATCACACGCCTTCGCCGAGGCCAGCAGGTGGCTCACCGGGCAGATCCCGCAGATCCGCGAGGTGATGCCGGGCATTTCATAAAACGGCCGGCCCTCGGTGAGCTTCTCGAATCCGCGGACCTGCGTGACGTGAAACTGCGTACTCGCAACGCGGCCATCGTCATTCAGATGAATCGTGATCTTGGCGTGCCCTTCGATGCGAGTGACCGGATTGATCGTTATGCGTTTCATCGCCATCCCCTCATCCGAACTTGACCTTGGACCCGAAATCCGGATTCCGGCCCGCCAGGAAATCCTGGATCACTGTCAGAATGGTTTGTGAGCTGGGCGGGCATCCGGGTACGTGCAAATCCACGTGCACGTAGTCGTGCAGCGGGCAGGCCTGTGGCAGAAGCTGTGGAACTCCTTCGACAGGCATCGTCAACTTCCCCGTCGGGCCTTCACCGTATATGCGCTGCAACAGGCGGCTCACCGGAATCGAGTTCCGCATGGCGGGAACATTACCAGTGACCGCGCAGTCCCCTAACGCCACCAGAACCCTCGTACGTCCGCGGATGTTTTGGATCTTGTTCAAATCGTCCTGGCTGCTCACCGCGCCTTCGACCAGCGTGATGTCGACATTCTCGGGAAACTCCTGCGCATCTACCAGCGGGCCGTAAACGATGTCCGCCTGCTCCGCCAGCGCAATGATCCCCGCATCGATGTCCAGCAGGGACATATGGCACCCCGAGCAGCCATCCAGCCACACCGTTGCCAGCCGCACTTTCTTCATGCCAGCACTCTCCCATGGATCGCCAATGCGCTGATGTTGCCGCACCTTTTTTCCATTTCTTCCACTGAGCGTCCCTTCTCAGCGAGCGCTCCGGTCGGGCAGGCCTGCACGCACTTGCCGCAGCTCGTACAACTCGTGGCATCGCCCCATGCCTGGTTCAAGTCGCTGACCAGCCGCGCTTGAATGCCGCGCGACGTGATTTCCCACACGTGCGCCCCTTCCACTTCCGCGCAAACCCGCACGCACCGTGTACACAGGATGCAGCGGTTGTGATCCAGCACGAAGCGCTCGTGCGACATGTCAACCGGCAGGTTCGGGTAGTTATACGGATAACGCACGTGTGTCACGCCGAGCGACTGCGCCATGGATTGCAATTCGCAGTGGCCGTTCGAAACGCACACCGCACAGATGTGATTGCGCTCGACCAGCAGCAATTCCACCGCAATGCGGCGGTATTCCGCGAGGCGCGGTGAGTTGGTGGTGACCGACATCCCGTCTTGCACCGGCGTGGTGCAGGCCGGCAGAAGACGGTTCGTGCCGGATGCCTGCACGATGCACAAGCGGCACGCACCGACTGCGCTCAGTCCCTCCAGGTAGCAAAGCGTCGGGATATATTTCCCGGCCGCTCGCGCCGCTTCGAGAATCGTTTGTCCCTCGGTGGCTTTCACCAGCTCGCCATCAATTCGGATGGATAGTACTTTCGCCGGCACGTGTCCTCCCTCACCTCGTGTTCGCGGTCTTGACGTCGCAACGCAGGCACCGGCATGCCTCTTCCAGTGCCTCTTCCGCGGTCAGACCCAGAACCACTTCCTGGAAATTCCGCGCGCGGCCGCTCACCGGAATGTGATGGCCCGTGTGCCGCCGGCTGGCGTCGGGTTGTTCCGGAGGCGTCTCGTCGTACTCAAACTCCGGGAACAGCCGGTTCCACCGGTGGTCGCCCATCAGCCGCTCGTCGATGTTGCGCGCGGCCTTCTTGCCGTAGCCCATGGCGTTGGAGACGTTGGACGCCCCGCTGATCACATCGCCGCCGGCGTAAAACGTGGGCCGGCTGGTCTCGAGCGTAAAGCGGTCTACTTCGATGGTGCCCGATTCTTTCATCTGCAAGCCCGAGGCGCGCGCAAAATCCAGATCGAAACTCTCGCCCACCGCCAGAATCACGCTGTCACATTCGAAGCGCCGGATCTCCGCCGTGGCGACCGGCTTGCGCCGACCCGAGGAGTCGTATTCTCCCAGCCTGGTTTTGACTACCTCGATGGCCTTCACGTTGCCCTCCGCATCCCCGATGATGCGGTGCGGCGCCACCAGAAACACGATCTTCGCGCCTTCCTGCTGAGCGGCTTCGGTCTCCTCTTCGATGGCAGGCATGTCCCCGCGCTCGCGCCGGTAAAGAATCTGCACTTCCGACCCCATGCGCATGGCCGTGCGTGCCGAGTCGATGGCCGCATTTCCACCGCCAATGATGGCTACCTTGCGGCCCAGCGGAATTTCCTGCTTCTTCGCCACGGACTCAAGGAAATTCAGCGCCGTGTGCACACCTTTCAGTTCGGTTCCGGGGAGGTACACCCAGGAATCCTTCCAAGTACCGATGGAGATGAAGGCGGCATCGTAGCCGTCCTGTATGTCGTTCAAGGGCACGTCAAAGCCGATCCTGGTGTCGAAGACAAACTTGACTCCCATTCGTTCGATCAGCCCGATCTCACGCCGCAGCACGGATTTGGGCAAACGATAATCCGGCAGCGCAAAGCGCAGCATGCCGCCCGCTTCGGACTTGGCATCGAAAACCGTGACCTGGTGCCCCAGCAACGCCAGATAGAAAGCAGCCGTGAGGCCGGTTGGCCCCGCCCCGGCGATGGCGATCTTGCGTCCCGTGGGCTCGAGCTTCCGCGCCACGATGCGCGCCACCATGGCCTCGTACCGATCCGACAGAAAGATCGAATCCGCGATGAACCGGTGCACCTCGCGCATGTTCACCGCCTCATCCACGGTCTGGCGGCGGCACCGGTTGTCGCAGGGATGCTGGCACACACGGCCGGTGGAGGAAGGCAGCGGGTTATCGAGAATAACGGATTCGAACGCGTCCTCGATCCGCCCTTCTTTGTAGAGCGCGAGGAACCGGGGAATGTTCATGTGCAGCGGGCAACTGTTCTCACAAGGGGACAACGCCAGTTCTTCGCAAACCCCGGCCCGGCAGCGCCGCCTGACGATGTGATCCTCGAACTCGTGGCGGAAGTGCCGCATGGTCGTTAGCACGGGATTGGGCGCGGACTGGCCCAGCCCGCACAGCGAGCAGTCACGAATCATGCGGCCCAGTTCGTCGAGAACGTCGAGGTGCTCCGATTTCGCGGCTCCTTCGGTGAAGGCATTGAGAATGCGAAGAGCCTTGTCTAGCCCGACCCTGCATGGCACGCACTTGCCGCACGATTCCGAGTGTGTGAACTCGATGAAATAGCGCGCCACGTCCACCATGCAGTTGTCTTCATCCATGACCACCATGCCGCCCGAGCCCATGATGCAACCAAGCTGCACCAGGCTTTCGTAGTCCACCGGCGTATCGAACATCTCCTGCGGGATGCAGCCGCCTGAAGGACCGCCCGACTGCACGGCTTTGATGCTCCGGCCGTTCACGCCGCCCTCGCCAATGTCGTAGATGAAGGTCTTGAGCGGCGTGCCCAAAGGCATTTCTACGAGGCCCGTGTTTTGGATCTTGCCCACCAGTGAGAACACTTTGGTGCCCGAACTCTTGGGGCTGCCGGTTTCGGTGAACCATGCCGGACCTTTGGTGACGATGGGCGCGATGTTGTACCAGGTCTCGACGTTATTGATATTGGTCGGTTTCCCCCAGAGCCCTTTTTGGGCGGGAAACGGCGGGCGTGGCCTGGGCCGCCCCGATTCACCTTCGAGCGACGCGATCAGCGCCGTTTCCTCGCCGCAAACAAATGCCCCTGCTCCTTCCACCAGCTCGATATCAAAGTTGAATCCGCGGCCCAGTATGTTGCTCCCGAGCATGCCGTATTCCCTGGCCTGTTCGATCGCGCGCATCAGACGGTGCACCGCCAGCGGATACTCCGCCCGTACATAGATGATGCCTTCGGTCGCCCCCATCACATAAGCGCCGATAATCATGCCCTCCAACAGCGCATGCGGATCGCTTTCGATCTCGTTGCGGTTCATGTACGCGCCGGGATCGCCTTCGTCCGCGTTGCAGATGATGTACTTCCGGTCCGCCTTGGCTTTGGCGAGAAACTCCCACTTGTTGCCGGTCAGGTAACCCGCCCCGCCGCGCCCACGCAGTTTGGACGCTTTGATCTGCTCAATCACGTTGGCGGGCTGGGCGTCGATCAGAACCTTGTACAGCGCCTCATGTCCGCCAACGGCGATGTATTCCTCAATGTCATCGGGGTTGATGAAGCCACAATTGCGCAGAACGATCTTTTTCTGGCCCTTGAAAAATGGCACCTCGTTCCAAGCCGGCAACTCCGGGTAGCCGGGACCGTACTTGATGTGCGCGGTAATGTGGTCCCACTCCTCGATGGTGCAGTAGGCCAGGTCGGGAGTGATGTTTCCCATGGAAAGATCGTGCAGAATCTGTTCAGCGTCGTGGGCCTGCACCCTGCGGAGCACCGTAAGCGCGCGGCCAGGGACGTGGATGTTGACCAGAGGCTCCTGCGAGCAGGCGCCGAAACATCCCACGCTGGTAAGTTGCACATCCGCACCGGTGCGATCGATGGCTTCTTGAAAAGCGTGAAACACGCCTTCCCCGCCATTGCCGCGACCGCACGTGCCCATTCCGATGGCCACACGCGGGACTGAGGGAACCAGCTTATTGAGGCCGGCGTCGCGAACCGCATGAAACGTGCTGATGTCCTGAATCCTGGGCATCAGTTGCTCTCCCGTTTGATGGCGTTGATTTCCCGCTCCAGCGTGCGCTCATTGACGTGCCCGCAAATGTGATGATTGATTTCCGCCACTGGCGCAAGCGCGCATTGCCCAAAGCAAGCCACCGTGCGCACCGTGAATTTGCCGTCCGGCGTCGTGATGGAAAGCTTGTCGGCTTCGTACCGATCCCCGGCGTCCTCGAGGCCGAGATCCAGGCGTATACTCTCCAGCAGGTTGCGCGACCCCCTGGTATGACACGCCGTTCCCCGGCAAATGCAGATGGTGTTAGCACCTTGCGGCTGCAAATTGAAAAGCGAGTAAAATGTCGCAACGCTGTAAATGCGGGAGAGAGGAACGCGGGTCTTTTCCGCGATGTAACGCAACGTCCCCATCGGCAGATATTTGCGAGCATCGTGGCTTTGCACCGCCTCCAGAATCCCGAGCAGCGCGCCGGGACGGCCGCCACGCTTGACGATCAAATCGTCGATGAACGCCTGTTCGGCCGCATCTGGCAGTTCGTGAGCCGTCATGGTTCCCCCCCAGAGGAAGTAACCTGCAGTTCGAAGTCCATGAAATCGGAGGACTTCAACTCCAAAGCCAGACTGGGTGAGTCACCCCGATAGCTAATGTGTATGTGTTAGCAGGCGGGGGCGAGATTCCACGGGAAGATGCGGCATTTCACCCGATTTGGCGGGCCCCAGTGTACCCTGGAAACATGGCAGGTTCCCTCCACCATGGCGGCGGCCACCACGCACCGCGTGACTACGCGCGGACGCCCCTCAACATTTATTGGGAAACCACGCAGGCCTGTGCGCTCGCGTGCCGGCACTGCCGCGCCGAAGCCGTCCCCACCCCTCATCCCATGGAACTGACATTCGAGGAGGGCGTTGCCTTTCTTCGCCAGATTCCGGATTTCGGCGAGCCCTTGCCGCAACTGATTTTGACCGGCGGCGATCCGCTGGCCCGGCCGGATCTCTACGAACTGATCGACGAAGCACGCAAACTGGGCATCGGCGTTTCCATCACTCCGGCGGCCACACCGGCGTTCACGCGCGAGGTGCTGGTGCGGCTCAAAGAGCGTGGCGTGGAAGGCTTAGGCCTCAGTCTGGACGGCTCGACCGCCGCACGCCATGATTCGATTCGCGGCGTACCGGGCACCTTCGACCGCACGGTGCAGGCGATGCGCTGGGCCCAGGAACTCGAGATGCCGTTGCAGGTCAACACGCTTGTGGCTGCGGAAACGGCCGATGACGCACCGGCGATTTACGAACTGCTGAAGCCGTTGGGAGTCGCGCGCTGGAGCCTGTTCTTCCTGATCTCCGTGGGGCGCGGCAAAGTGCTGCAACCGCTCACGCCGGAACAAGGCGAGAAGCTGATGGGCTGGATTTTCGAAACGTCGCGCGCGGCATCCTTCACGGTCGCGACTACGGAAGCGCCCTCCTATCGCCGCGTGGCGCTCGACCGGATGCGTGCTGAAGGCGTGACCGGCGACCAGATCAAGCGCAGCCCGGCGTTTCGCAGCTTCGGCATCCGCGACGGCCACGGCATCATGTTCGTTGGGAACACGGGCGACATTTGTCCGGCCGGGTTTCTGCCGCTGAGCGTGGGCAACGTGCGCAAGGATCGTGTTGCCGACATCTATCGCAATGCTCCGCTGTTCCAATCGCTGCACGACCCCACGCAGTTCGAGGGACGGTGCGGCGTGTGCGAGTACCGCGCGCTGTGCGGCGGATCGCGCGCTCGGGCATACGGGGCGACGGGCAATCCGCTGGCAGAAGATCCGTTCTGTCTGTACGAACCGGAATAGCCTCAAAGTTCCCGAAGCTCGACCGGTTTGCCGTGTGGCGTGTGGCGATACGCATCGGCCCACGCTTCCTTCCGCTCTAGCATGGCCGCCGGATTCGATAGCCCTTTTGCGGTGACCAATCGTTCGAGCGCCGCCAGCCAATATTCGTAGTAGCGCGAGCCGTCGTCCGGTTCACCGCGATCCGCGGCGGCCTTCAGTTCTCCGGCGAGCGCCGCCGCCCATTCCTTCCAGGTGAAGTAGCCCTGTTCAGAAAGCCTGACCGCGAGCGCGAACGCCTGCGCCTGCCAGGGTTCGGCAAACACGAGTCCGTCCTCGTCGCGCGGCAGACGCGGTAAGTTGAGGTCAGGCGTGCTCAAGATAGTCGTCCCACATGTCCAGATGAACGGAGTCCCGGGGTGAGGCGTTCTCACCCCAAAGTTCGCGCGCGGCAAAACGAACGGAGTAGACGTGCTGGCGCTTTTCGCCCTGGAAGTGCGCATTGGTGTCGGGAAACGAGTAGACACCGTGATCGTGCGTGATGATGCCCAACTTGCCACGCGCATAACGTGGGAGTCGCGTGTGCCCCGTTGGATTCATATTTCGGGCGCGTGCACGCTGGCCAACCGTGAACCGAGGTGAAACCTTGGGATCATGACTCGAAGGAATACCGCGACCAAGACGCTGAGCTGCAACGGCAGCTGTCAGGGTCGGGGTGGCTTTCGCCGAGCCGGGATCTGGCGCGCCGGTCTCGAGTTCCTTCGGCGTGACCAGGCCGTATTTCACCGCCAGCTGCTCATTGATCCGCAGCCACCGCTCGTAGTACGTCATGCGAAAGTAGTCGGCGGGCGGAAGCAATTCGATTTGATGACGCCACGTATCCAGGTTCCATTTACCTATGAACCGGAGCGCCCGGTCGATCCCGTATATCCGCCCCTCCCAGGCTGCATGGAACACGGGCTCTTGCTTTTCGTGTTGGACGGGGCCCATATCTTGCAGACCACCCATGTCATGGACGCCGTTCATACTTTTTCTCCCGGAGGTGGCACCTTGGAAACGCCCACCATCGCGTCCCTCGTAACCAGTTCCGCGAGTTCTGCTTCGCTCAGATTGTCCGTGCCCGCCGGACGTTCGGGAAGTACGAGGTAGCGCAGCTCCGCCGTGCTGTCCCAGACATGAACTTCGACGTCTTCATCGAGTTGGGTACCGCATTCCCGCAGAATTCCGCGCGGGTCGATCACAGCACGCGACCGGTAGGCCGCCGACTTGTACCAAACCGGCGGCAATCCCAGTACGGCCCACGGATAGCACGAACACAGCGTGCATACAACCAGGTTGTGGACCTTCGGACCGTTCTCGACCACCAGCATATGTTCGCCCTGCCCGCTGGTGTAGCCTAGCTCCGCGATGGCCGATGGAGCATCCGCCAGCAGACGCTTCTTGTAAGCGGGATCCACCCAGGCGCGTGCCACTACGCGCGCTCCATTGCGCGGACCCACTTTGTGTTCAAACCGATCAACCAACAGATCGAGCGCAGCTCGATCCACGAGTCCTTTTTCAACGAGCAGCGATTCGAGCGCTTTCACCCGCAACGCGGCGTCGGATGGAACGGCTTGATGCTCATGTTCACGATCTTGTCCTTGTGCCACATTCTGCGCCGCCACAGCACCCGCCGCAGTCAGGAACGTCCGTCGTGTGGAATCCATAGAACCGTCGCTCCGTTGATCCGGAATTTGCGTTCCGATTCCCGGTCACCGGTCAGCATAACACTCTGGGTGAGCGCGTCACTCATTGCAGCCTGGCGTATTCCGCTTGGGCTTGCTTGAAGATTGGGATGTCGGGGTCGGCGTCGTTCCAGAGGCTGAGGAAACCTTGGTAGGCAGCCTTTGCCCTGGTCTTGTCTCCGGACAAAACGAACGCTCTGCCAAGTTGCAGGTGCGCCAGGGCGCCTATGGGGTCGCTGACAACGATCCCGCGATGATCGACAATTTTCTGGAATTCCGAAGCGGCCTCGGCGCCTTGGCGCGCGGCTAGATAAGCTTCGCCACGCACGTATGCCGGATAGAGGGCCCCGAAGTTTCCATGGATCGCGCTGCGCGGCATGCCCAACTCATAGGGAATGGCGACTTGCAGCAGTTCGATCGCCTTGGCAGGCTCACCTTTGTCCACGGCCAGCCGAGCGCGAAGCGACGGCAGGTAGCTGAACCGCACTCCGGTGTCCTCCGGAAAGCGCCTTTCCAGATCGGCAGCCAGTGTTTGAGACTGAGAAGAATCCCCCGACTCGGCCAGTGCAAAAGCAGCGCCGTACTCCACATAAAGCTCTCTGGAAATCTTCAGCGCCGCCAGCGCGCTTCGCCTTGCCTCGGGCGCATTGCCGAAGAAGGACTCCCATAGCGCCTCAGAGATGGCGTACAAAGCCGCCTTGTCCCGGCTCACGGGCAAAGCCAAATCCACGGCGCGACCTAACGCCCTCCTCGCCTTTTGCAAGTGGCCCCCATACGCCAAAACAAAAGCGTCGTGGTCGGACTTCCAGTCTCCAGGTCCGGATTATCCCTTCCCCCGAGCCAATTCCCTTTCCATTCCCGCCCTGTCGCCTTTCAAGAACGCGATATCATAGCGCAGCACTACGAACTCCGGGCTTTCCAGCTGACGCTCGGCAGCCCGCCGAAGCGTGTTCTCAGCCTCCTCCGGGCGGTCGAGACGTTGATAGTCGTCAGCGATAAAGGAATACCCGGGGCCAAAGTCCGGATCGAGTTCGACCGATTTCCTGGTTTCTTCAATCGCCTTTTCGTACTGGCCGAACACAAAGTAAATCAGCGCCAGAAATCTTGGCGCCATCAACTCACGAGGATAAGTTTGCGCCCACGCTTTGCAGGTCTGTAGCGCCTTCTCAAGGTTGCCCGTGACCTGTAGATCGTAGGAAGCAGCGATAAAGAACTTCTCCTGGTCACTGGTGCGTTCGCGCAACTGATACGCTTTGCGCGTGTTCTCCGCGGAGAGGGCTGGATCCTCAAGATCGCCGTACACCCGCCCCAGATACGCGTATGCCATGGCGAACTTCGCGTCGATCTCAGTGGCACGCGTGAAATAGGGCAGGGCAGCGGCGTCGCTGATCGTAAACAAGGTCTTCACACCCGCGCTAAAGGCCTTCAAGGCCTCGAGAGACGGCGTAGTGGCCTCGGCGAGCGGAGTACGATGTCTTTCGATCGTGGCCAGCGATTCCCCGGCTCGGGTCCTGAAATTTCTCGCGATTTGAGTCAGGGCATTCAAGACTTCTTCCTTTCTTGCGGCTTGCGCCTGCTCCTCATCGAGGACGTCTCCGGTGCGGCAGTTCTTGGCGCGCAACCACAATACATATTGGCTCCCGAGGCGCGCAATCGAGCCTTCCAGGACCACGGCGCTGAAAGTGCGCTCGCAAACTTCACGGGCGATTTCCGGGGTGAGGCGGGTATCGGCCGGGCGGTCCATCAGATGCAGTGTCTGCTGGATGCGCTCCTCCGAGACGATGCTGAGAAAAGGCGATTGTTCCAGCTGGACCTCCAATCCCTGGCGGAGCGTTCCTTCAAATACCGGGTCACCCGTTTTGTTGATGAAATCGGCCAGAACCAGCGTGTCTTTGTCCGTCAGCTTTGGGGTGCGGTGAGAATAGAAGTAAGCCGCGGCGAAGAGAGCCAGGGCGCCAGCGGCAACCGGAACAATCGCCTTCCAGCGTTTGGCGATGCCGGTTGCGGCTTCGGGCTGCGCGCTCGTGTCCCGCTTCAAGCGCTGGAGATCTGTGCGAAGCTCCGCAGCCTGCTGGTAGCGCAACTTGAGGTCTTTTTCCAGGCACTTGCCGATGATGCGCTCTAGCTCAGTCGGCAAGCCGGGATTCGGCCGCACGGGAGCGCGGTTGAGAATGCGATCGAAAACGATCTCCGGGCTTTCCCCGCGAAACGGCAGCGTGCCCGTGGCCATTTCATAGAGCACCACACCGAAGGAGAATAGATCCGAGCGGGCGTCCAGATCTCCGGCGCGGACCTGTTCCGGCGACATGTACGACACCGTTCCCAGCGCGCTCCCCGCACCGGTCAGTTGCTCTTCGATGGCGAGGCTCGATTCCACGGTATCTCTGGCGGCTGCGCGACGGTCGCATGCTCATGGATGGTCTGGACGCCGCCAGCGCGGCCTTTCAGGTCGGATACGAAAGTGCCAGCCAATTTAACCGCGAATACAGCCGTTTCTTCGGCCAACCACCGATGCGTGATATTCGGACCCTTCGCTCGCCAAGCGCTCCACCGTTGGAGTCGGTCAGGAATCAGTAAAAGCCTTAGCGCCAGAAGACTCAGAACGAATCCGGCCATCTCCGGGCCGAGTGAATGATGCCGACCAGTTCCACGGTTTCCCTCAATCCGGTACGCCACAATATAGGGAGAAACGATCAATTCTCGCGTCCCTGTGACGCGTCCCTTCCGGCCGATCTCTGGATGCCGTGAGATCGCCTCAATCCCTGATAGAATCCGTTCCACCGTGTCGGCCGCGGCCGGGAAGTTGTCTTCGGCCGCGTGGGCATGCAAAGACTCCAGATCCCGCAGCGCGGTCTGAGTCCAACGGATCGTCATTTTCGCCGCAAACGGGCAATGACCTTCTTGACTTCCCTCTCACTCGCGAACTTACCGGCTTCTGCCTCGCGCAGCCCTTGCCGGATGTGCTGCACCTGCCACCGATGTGTCTCCACGTAAGCCGCCAGCGCCTCATTGACCACATGGCTCCGGTCCCGATCGAGCGCCGTCGCAATCGCATCCAGCGCCTCGCGCGTCTCCGGCTCGATACGGACAGTCATGGTTTCCTTGGGCATTGTAATACAGCGTAGCACGATGTAACGCGAGCAGAAGCCACGCCGCTGGAGCCGGCCCGTCGAGCCGATCGGCTTCAAAACCGGAGACGGTGGTCTGACACTGGGCTCTGTCATAGCACTCCCCTGAAGGAGGAGCTTCTCGCCGGCGTCGTTAGTGGTCCTAGGAATCAACGGAGCCGGATTCGTCGGATTCTTCCGCATCGGATTCTACCGGTAGAGGATGGCCGATCACAATCCGGCGCAACTGGTCCGCGATAGCTCGTCGGGAGATCATATCTAAGTAGTTGTCACCCAAGTCGACGAACCAATAAATCGATCCATCTGATTCGTCGATCCGCCCGTACCCCGGTGCCATCGCCAACTCTCCCTTCCGCTTCGGCACCTCATGCTTTGCAAGATTCATCCGGAGTGCCTCGATCCTACGAAAGAGCGGTTCCACCTCGGCATGTGACGTTTCAAGCTGCTCAACGAACTTTGGGTCATCGCGTAGTTGCTCGACATGGCCCCGCCAATAAGCCTCAGCAATCTGCCGTCGCATGCTGTCTTCACCGGCTATTTCCTGTTCCTCCATTTGCGCGGCTCCTGCCCTCTTCAGGTCGCGGATGAACTGTCGCCACGTACGTAACAACTCGTAGGTTGCAAAGATCCACATTTGGCTCAACGCTGAGACGAAGAGCACATCAGGAAACGGCGTTCGCTCGCGCCGATGGTACTCCTCCAGCAGGGAGCTCTCTAGGTCTCGCAAATATACGTCTACTAACATGATGTTCTGGCCCTGCATTGAGAGATACAAGTTGTCGAATAGAGGCAGTTTCCAAAGGAGCTCACCCATCGAAAGGAATTGCATACTCTAATTCTTGCATTGCGAAAACAGCCAATTCGCGAGGAGGGTGTAGGCCACTCTTGGGCGTGCCAAAGGACGTTCCAAAGGAGGGATGGAGACCTAAAATCCCGTTTTCCCGAGCGCGGTCTTCAGCGACCAATCGCCAGCCGCATCAGAGGCGGGAATCGTTCTGTGAAATCGAGAAATCAGGACTCCGTCCGTCAGTTCTATTTCAGCGGCCCGCCTTGTTGGTGCCGCGCCACTCGACGCAGGCCTTCGCTCGCGGTGGTGCGCTGTGAGAATGCATCCGTCTCCGATCATGAAGGTTGTCGGAGGAGGGGCGCTGCTGCTAGCCGCGATTACTGTCGATCTTCTAGAAGCATTTCACAGCCTCGAGTACCTCAAATCTGAATTGCCGTTGATCTATGCATGGATAACAGGGGCCACAGTCCAGACGGGGATGATCGTTGTCGGGCTTTCTTTACTAGCCATTGGCATTTCCGAAATCCGGCGGCTCCGTGGTCAGAAGCAGGACGATCATCCAGAAGGTTCGCAAATGTGTGCAGAACAGCGAATCGGCGGTGATGTTCACAGCAGTCCCATCATTGCGGGGACGAATTACGGCCCTATAACGACGAATGTGATCCACCAGCCCGCCCCATCACCGCAAAAATTAATAGACAATAGCAATCCACACTGCGAGATCGATTGGCTCACTCTGACACTCCATGACCTCTTCATGCGCGACTTTACGTACACATTGAGATTCGGGGCGACTTGGCAGATTGGAGAGCCAGTCGACATACCAGGAAGCAAAATCGAGTTTGCTGTGCCCATCGACCTGCCAAGAAGATCACGATTTCTTGTCTTTTACGTTACGCTGGCTAGGGACACTTTCAACCTGTGCCACATCATTCTAGTAAGCTGTCCCGGTCATAACGTTAGTTGTTTCCATCCGTCAGATAATCATGAGACGGAACCGGTCGGTGCTGGGAATAACTGATGAACAGCGGAGCGAATTGAGTAAGTGGGCGCAGTCGCGCACGCTGCCCGCCGGGGACGTTTTCCGCGCGCGGCTGATCCTGGCGCTGGCTGACGGCGAGACCTACACCGAGATCATGCGGAGATTGCACACCACGGCTCCCACGATCTCGCGCTGGAAACAACGCTTCGAAGAACAAGGGATAGCAGGGCTCGATCCACGTCACAAAGGCAGTCAGGCGCGTGTGGCCAGCGCGGCGGTGCAGGCTAAGATCGCACGCAAGACACAACAGAAGCCGGCCGATGGATCGACGCATTGGTCTTGCCGCAAAATGGCGGCGGCGTTGGGGCTGAGCAAGTCGACCGTGCAGCGTGTGTGGACGCAAGCGCGCCTGAAACCGCATCGGCTGGATCGCTACATGGCCTCGGATGATCCACAATTCGAGCAGAAGGCGGCGGACATCATCGGACTCTATATGAATCCGCCACAGCATGCGGCTGTGTTCTGCGTGGATGAAAAGACCGCCATTCAAGCGCTGGATCGGCTCGACCCGGTACTGCCGCTGTCGCCCGGCCGCGCGGAACGGCACGGCTTCGAATACTATCGCCATGGAACCCTGTCACTCTACGCGGCGCTGGACGTGAAGACCGGCAAAGTTCAGGGGATGACGGCAGCGCGGCACACCAGCCAAGACTTCGTGGCATTCCTGGAAGGGCTGGTGCAGCGAACCCCATGGGCCCGGCAGATTGATGTTGTGCTCGACAATCTGTCAGCGCACAAGACCAAGGATGTCGAACGGTTCTTACAGGAGCACCCGCGAGTGCGGTTCCACTTCACGCCGACATATTCATCATGGTTGAATCAGGTCGAACTGTGGTTCGCCAAGATCCAGCGGGACGTGATTGCGCGCGGCGTGTTCACTTCGGTGGCGGATCTGGGCAACAAGCTGCGGAGATATATCCGGCACTACAGCAAGACGGCCAAGCCGTTCCGCTGGACCTACACCGACCCCAAACGACGAATCGTTGCTAACAAAATCGCCGGGACATCTTACTAGACCAGTACTTGGAGGCCTTACGATATCCCGAGTCAACCGGAGTAGCAAAACAAGATCCCGCACCAGGTGAATCCTCTGGATATTCCTCTGACGAGGCGGTGTTCACTGGAGCAGTGTTCGTTTACTACGAGGGCCACCTATCGGCAGAGCAAATTACTGAGCTAACTGCTATGTACTCGGCGAAATCTCTCAGAGTATCGTTTAGGGGAACGGATTACTTGGCGACTCGGAAGGCTGCAATTGCTCCGCATACAGTCGTCGTCAAACGTGGCGAAGCCAGGTAGGTTCGGCCATTACTCCTCACTTCGCATCCCTCCAGTTCTCCCCCACCCCGAGATCCGCCACCAGCGGCACTTCGAGTGGGTAGATCTGCTCCATTTCCTGCTTGACCATCGCCGCCAGCTTTCGCGTCTCGTCCGGCGGCGCTTCGAACACGAGTTCGTCGTGCACCTGCAGCAGCATCGCCGCTTGATATTTCTCCTCGCGCAAGCGGCGGTCGATGTGGACCATGGCCAGCTTGATCAAGTCCGCCGCCGTACCCTGGAGCGGCGAGTTCACCGCCGTGCGCTCCGCGAATCCGCGCGAGCTCGGATTGCGGCTGTTCATGTCGGGGATCGGGCGCTCGCGCCCCAGCAGCGTCTTGGTCACTCCGGTGCGCCGCACCTCGGCAATCGTGCTCTCAATGAATTTCCTCACGCCCGTGTACCGTTCGAAATAGCTGCGGATGTACAGTTCCGCCTCGGCGCGCGAAATGCCGATCTGCTGCGAAAGACCGAACGGGCTGATGCCATACACGATCCCGAAATTCACCGCCTTGGCGCGCCGCCGGTCCTCCGGCCCCACCATCAACGGCGGGATGCCCATCACCTCCGCCGCCGTGCGCGTGTGAATGTCCTCGCCATTTCGGAACGCCTCCACCAGCACCGCATCGCCTGACATGTGCGCCAGCAGGCGCAGCTCGATCTGCGAATAGTCCGCCACCACCAGCTTCCATCCGGGCTTCGGAATGAAGGCCGCGCGAATCTCGCGCCCCAGCTCCGTTCGAATGGGGATATTTTGCAGGTTCGGATTCGACGACGAGAGCCGTCCCGTTGCCGCGCCGGTCTGGTTGAAACTCGTGTGCAGGCGGCCTGTGCGCGAGTCGATTAGCGCCGGCAGCGCGTCCACGTACGTCCCCTTCAACTTGGTCAGCTGGCGGTATTCGAGCACCTTGCGCACCACCTCGTGCTCCTCGGCGAGTTCTTCCAGCACGTCCGCGGCGGTCGAAATCGTTTTGCCCTTGCCGTATTTCACCGGCGCCGGCAGCCGCAAATCCTCGAACAGCACGCGCCCAAGCTGCTGCGGCGAGCTAATATTGAATGGCTTCCCCGCCAACTGGTGGATCTCCATCGTGAGCCGCGCGATTTCGGTTTCCATTAGGTCCGAGAGCCGCTTCAGTTCGCGCGAATCGATGAGGACGCCGGTGAATTCCATGCGCGCGAGCACGCTCGCCAGTGGCAGCTCGATGGTCTCGTACAGCTGGCGCAATCCGCGCGTATCGATTTCCGCGCTCATTCGTTCGTACAATTCGAGCGCATAGTCGGCGTGCTGCTCGGGCGCCGCCCCTAGTTTGAGATCCATGCGGCGATGCGACAGTTCGTCGAGGGTACAACTCCCCGGATCGGCATCGAGAAGGAATGCGTAGAGCATCACGTCGTGAGCAAAACCGCGCGCTTCGATTCCCAGCTTCGCGAACGCCAGCAGCGCCGACTTCACATCGCAAGCAACTTTCGGGCGCGCGGCATCCTCGACCAAGGGCCGCAGCCGGTCGATCAGTTGTAGCGGCACGGCACGCGCTTCCCCGGGCTTCCACGCCAAACCTACGGTATCGAGCGCGAACTCGCCTTCCCCGGATTTCGCGATCGCCACCGCGACCGGAGCGCCCACTGGAATTGCCGCCAGCCACGCATCCACCTCTTCCACCGTGGCCAGCGCCTGGTAGTCGCGAGCGCGCGTGTCCTCGCTTGGTCCCAGCTCTTTCAGATGAGTGTGAAACTCCAGGTCTTTGTAGACCTGCTTGAGCGCCGTCACGTCCGGCTCGTGCGCTTTCACCATCTCCATCGAAAACTCGATCGGCACCGCGGTCTCGATGGTCGCCAGACGCTTGCTTAGCAGGACGCGCTCGCGATTGTTCTGCAAGCTCTCGCGATACATCTTGCGCTCAACTTCCGCCGCCCGGTCGAGCGCCGCTTCCACCGAGCCGAACTGTTCTATCAGATCCTTCGCGCCCTTATCGCCGATTCCAGGCGCACCCGGAATGTTGTCGATGGCGTCGCCTTTGAGCGCCAGCAGATCGGCCACTTGGGAAGGCTTAACTCCCATGAATTCTTTGACTTTGGCGGGATCGTAGACCATGTCGTCCTTGGCCGGATTCAGCATGGAAACCCGATCCGTAACCAGTTGGAGCATGTCTTTGTCGCTCGAAACGATCACCACGTCGAAACCCGACTGCTCGGCGCGGCGGGCGATGGTTCCGATGACGTCGTCGGCTTCGAATCCCCGGAATTCCAGAATGGGAATCCGCAGAGCTTCCAAAAGCCGTCGAATGTATACGATCTGCTCGCCGAGATCGGGCGGCGCCTCGGTCCGATTGGCTTTGTATTCGGCGAATTCCTGCTCGCGCAGGGTTGGGCCAATGCTCTCGAAAACAGCCGCTATGTACTCTGGTTTGTATGTCTTAGCCAATTTTCGCAGCATGTTCGTGAAAATGAAAACGGCTTCAGTCGCAAGGCCGGTTGTAGTGCGCATGGGCGGGGCGTTCGACCGGGCGCGGGCATGATAAGCGCGGAAGATAAACCCGTAGCTGTCAATCAGGAAGAGGCGTGGATGGGGCACGAGCCTCCATCATATCTCCCGTAGCAAGAATAGAGGTATTTCGACCACAGCAGAAGCTGCAATGTGTGGCTTTTCCGCACCAGTAACAATTTCCTTGATCCTTAGCAATCAATTACTTGCAATTAGGTTTGGAGATTGCTATTAACGAAAGTTCATGCGCTTTGAAACGACCATTCAACGTCCAGTAGAAGCTCGCGGCATCGGCCTGCATAGCGGGGTGCAGGTTTCGATTCGCGTGCTGCCGGCGCCGGTTTCGACTGGCATCGTTTTCGTGCGAACGGATCTGGACAACTTCCCCATCCCGGCCAGTTGGCGGCACGTCGCCCGCGTGAGCTACGCCACCAGCCTGATGCGGCAAGGCGTGCTGATTTCGACCACCGAGCACCTGCTCAGCGTTTTTTACAGCTGTGGCATCGACAACGCGTACATCGAGATCAACAACCTGGAGGTGCCAATCCTGGACGGCAGCGGTCTTCCTTTTCTGGAATTGATCAAGGAAGCCGGAGTCCGCCACTACCGGCGGAAGCGGCGCTACCTGCGCATCCGCAGGCCGATCACGGTTGAGGACCGCGGGAAGCGCATCAGCATTCTGCCAGACGACAGTTTCCGCCTCACCTGCGAGATTCGCTATGACCACCCCCTGGTCGGACGGCAAATACTCGAGATGGAAGTGACGCCCGATCGCTATGGCGAAGAGATTGCGCCGGCCCGGACATTCGGCTTCCTGTACGAGCTGGACCAGATGCGCAACATGGGGCTGATCCGCGGGGCGTCGCTCGATAACGCCGTGTGTTTTGACCGGAATACGGTGATGAACCCGGATGGTCTGCGCTTTCCGGACGAATGTTGCCGGCACAAGGCGCTGGATCTGATCGGCGACCTGGCACTGATCGGCAAACCTTTGTTGGGCCACGTGATTGCCGAGCGTGCCGGGCACGCCATGCACGCACAACTGGTCTCGCGCCTCATGTCCGACCCGTCGCTCTACGAGATCATCACTTTCGATCAACTGGCTACGCGCGTGGCGCATGCGCTGGTGTCGTGAGCCGCAAAAAGCCGAAGTTTGATGTCAGGAAGGAAATTCGAAAACTGGCCCGGGAGCGGGTGGGCACAGTTCCCTCGGCGCGCGTCATCGTCCCGAAGGTCGCGCGGAAGAAACCCAAGCACAAGAAGCTGATCGAAGAGGCGGAGTAAGGCCCCTCAAACCGCGCGGAACAGGTGCTGGCGGCGGGCTGCCCATTCCGATTGTGAAAAGACGTGAGGCCCGACTTCGATCATGCGGGGAAGCAGGTTAAAAACCGCCGGGGCGGTCCATTCGGTGCCACGGCGGGTGCGAAAGCCACGCTGATTCAACTCGGCTGCGACCTGCATCAGGCCTCGATCCTGAACGATCAGCTCGAGCATGAACATCAAAGCCTCATGCTCGGCGGGGTTTGGCTCCAGATGCACGCAATCGTCGGCGATCTGCACGCCGTAGGGAATCTCCTCGGCCGGTCCGGATGCCGCCGTCCCACCGCCGGATGCTTCCCGCGTCCATTCGACGGCTGAAAGCCGCCAACCAGACTCGCTCATACGCCGCCAATACTCCGGTGCCGGCGGAGCTGCTATCTCCTCGCGAACACGTTCCACTTTAGCCATCGCGCCTCCCTGAAAGGAATCTGATACCTCTAGCAAATTCCATGCCAGGCGAATGCCTTTGGCTGGTTACACTTGAAACCCAGGGTTCCGAGCGGTTGTTCGTTGATGGGACCGCGTGTCCCGAGCGTGGGACGGAATTCGGATCTCAACGAAACGCGCTTCTCTGGATCTTGGGGGTACGGGCACAGCCACAGCGCGATTGACATTCACGTCCATAAATATGACTATGGTCATTTATGACCACGGTCATAGAGCCATCGCGGAGGGAACGCAAGAAGTCCGCCGTCCGCTCCAAGATCATTGCGGCGGCGATCGAACTGTTTTCGCGGAAAGGAATCGAGAACGCGACTGTAGAACAAATCGCGGAGGCCGCCGACATCGGCAAGGGAACGGTCTACAACTATTTCGAGACCAAAGAGGATATTGTCGTTGCGTTCATGGCCGACCTGGAGCGGCGAGTACAGGCGCGCCTGCACCGTTTGGCGGCACTGACCGGACCACTCGACTCGATTCTGGCCGAGTTCATTCGCCTGCAATTGCAACGGAAAAAGCGATATCACAAGTTCGTCCGGGTGTTTCTTGGGCAGATGTTTCTCCACACCGATTCATTCATGCCGTACATGGCGGAAATGCAGAAGGCGATCGATCCGCCAATGGAGAAACTGTTTCGCGCACTGCAACAGCGGGGCCTTTTGCGGCAGGATGTCAACCTCTCGGAACTCATCCTCATCTTCAAGACAATGCAACTGGGACTGACCGCGCTGTGGGCTGTTGAGGGACCGCCGTTTCGCGGGACCGAGTACATTCTGACGCAGGAAATCAAATTATTTTGCGAAGGACTGAAGGAGACGACATGATAACGAGGCTTGCACCACTTCTTTTTGCGATGGGCGCGTTGGCCCAGGACGCTCCGGCCGACCACGCCCTGTTGAGCCGGCACTACCGCGAGGGGGAAACACTCACGTATCGGATGAAGGGCACGAACGAAAGATGGCAGTACGAGATCCAAGCGGCAGGAGTGGTGAAGAAGGATAAAGACGGGAAGTACACAGAAGAATATGCCTGGTCGAACCTGATGTCGGGTGGCGCGGCGATGCCGCTTTCCGCGACGAGCCTGCAATTCCGACAAACCCTCTCGCTCGATCCCGAGAAGCCGCCATCGATCCCCGATCTATCCAAGGTGCAGCCAAAAGTGATCGGTCCAATCACCGATTTGCTGACTTTCTACGCGGACCTGTGGCTGGCGGCGTGCACGGGAAAGCTGAGTCATGCCGGGGATCATGTTTACCAGAAGATGGGTACGCCGGCGTCGTGGGCGGATGGAAACTACGTGGTGCTTGGCGAGGATTCGATCGATTTCGACATCACGCTCACGGACATTGACCGGCCCAACCAGGTGGCGACACTTCTGGTGAGGCATGTACCACCGGAGCAGCCAGCCGTGCACCTGCCAGCGGAATGGATGCGCGAACCCGTGGCGGACACAAAGAACAACTGGGTGGATGTGCAAAAGAGAGACGGTAAGTTTGTGGCCGCGGTTGGCAAGGAGACATTTGATGTGCGCATAAAGGTCAGTTTGGCGGACGGGAAGATCCTGTCGGGTACGATCGAGAATCCCGTCAAGGCCAAGGAGCGGGACTGCGATGACGCGGGCTTTACGAAGTGCGGGGATCCACGGCCGCATGACATTCTGCGCCGCATCGAGATCGCGCTCGAACGTTGATGGGAAGCCGTCGATTAATCGGATCGCGCGCCCTCGCCCAGAGTCTCGATGAGGGTCTTCGGTGACCGCGCCTTGTTCAATGTGCTTGGATATCGCTCAAGAAAGGCTCTTTCGGATCACGGCTGGGTGCGGTCGCCATGGCGTCTCCTCTCGCTCCATCTTAGGGGGGAGAGCGGTTTTGGCGCTGTGCGATACGATACATAGGCTGGCATGGGCTTGCGTTTGGCTTCTTCGCTTCTGTGCACCCTGGCATTCCTGGCGCCAGCGCAGACTCCGGTCTTTAAGGTTGACACCAATCTACAATCCATCGCGGTTCAAGTCACGGACAAACAGGGGAACTACGTTCGAGGCCTGACAGCGTCCGATTTCACGCTTCTGGAAGACGGCAAGCCGCAGAAGATTGCGTTCTTCGAGGCGGAGTCTCAACCAATCAGCCTGGCCATGCTGATCGATGTAGGCCGGTCTATGGATTGGGGGGGCAAGCTGGACCGGGCGCTCGTTCTGCTTGCTCCGCTCATGCGCGGCAACCTTCCCGAGGACGAGATTTTTTTCATGCCGTTTACCGACGAGGCCGGGCCCTTCGAGCAGCTCAGCGCCGAGGAGCGTTTGCAGCGCCCCACGATCCCTCTGCTCGGGCATCGCGGCTCGGCGGTTTATGACGCGCTCGCATCGGCACTGTGCCACATGCGAACTGCGAAGAACGTCCGGCAAGCGATCGTCGTGATCACGGATGGTGTGGACGAACACAGCCGTTTGGGGCTCGAACAATTGATCGGGCTGGTGCGGTCGTCGAATCCGCAGGTATTCATGATCGGTCTCTATGACACGCCGGAATACGAGCTTTACGCGAACAGCCACAAGACCGTGACCATCGTGGGCTTACGCGAAATCGACAATCCGCTGGTTGTGTTTAATCGGCTGGCGAAGGAATCGGGCGCCGAGTCATTTTTTCCTTCTTCCGAAAAGGATCTCAAAAAAGCTCTGGACCGCATATCAGCGCTCCTGAAAGCGCAATACGTGCTGGCGTACTATCCCGAGAAACTGGATAAGGTTCGCAAGATCGAGGCGAAAGTGGACCGGAAGGGGGTGAAGATCTCGGCGCGTGGAAGCGTGGGATCGGAGACCTCCGTCGAAGCGGTCCATTTTGCGGCGACGGGGTGCGAGGTATCTTCTCACGATCATCGTTACCCCTGGGAATCGCGAGTGACATCGGGTTCCGGCTCGCCAATGGTCTACCACGAAGACTTCTCGGATGAGCGCAGCGGCTGGCCGAACTGGTTCTATGAGAGCTCAAGTTCGAGGGCACGTTACAGCAAGCGAGGGTACGAATTAGACAGGCATTGCCCGCGCTGCGCGGTTTCTCTTCGATCGTCTCCGCCCGAAATCGCCACCGGAGCTGACACCGTCATCGCGGCCTACGGTCCGTGGTGGGATAGTTTTCGCGCGTCGGCCTCGATGGAGGCGTACTGGGATGACGCCGGCGCCGGGGTAGGTGTGGTTTTTGATGTTCGGGAAGAAGGCTACTACGCCTTCTTGCTGACTGCACCCGCTGGGGACCTAAAACAGAATACCTTCGAGCTCGTCAAGGGAAGCTGGGACGGCAAGCGAACCGCAATCATACCGCGGACGCCATTTGGTTTTTCCTCAGCGAACGCGGGAAAGGTGTACAAGCTTGCCGTCGCCCGCAACGGCCGGCGAATTATCTTATGGGTGGATGATAAGCAGGTCGGAAGCATTGAAGACCCTTCGCTCGAATACGGGATGGTCGGCTTCGGAGTTTTTGGTAGTGGACGTGAGGTTGTGCACGATCTGCGAGTGGAGGCCACAGAGGATAAAGAATCCGAGACAGCGCCAGAACCGTGATTTGAATCATCAGAGCGCCTCCCGCGAATCTACTGTTACACTGAGGAACTTCTTGGCCGTTCATGAGCGCAATTGTGGAGTTTCGCGGCGTCGGGTACGGAGTGCAGCAGGCAACGGGAACGCTCGACATTCTTCGGGACCTGAGCTTTACGGTCGAGCCGGGGGAGACGCTGGTTCTGTTGGGGCGGAGCGGATCGGGAAAGACCACCGCGCTCAAGCTGGTGAACCGGCTGCTCGAGCCGGGTGGGGGCGCGGTGCTGGTGGAAAGCAAGGCGACTACCGAGTGGGACCCCATCCGGTTGCGGCGCAGGATCGGGTACGTGATCCAGGAGACGGGGCTGTTCCCGCACTTCACCGTGGCGGAGAATGTGGGATTGGTGCCGCGTCTAGAGGGATGGCCCGGGGATCGCATTCGCACACGTGTGGATGAGTTGTTGGAGCGGATGGATCTGTCGCCGGCCGAGTACCGGGGACGCTATCCGCGTGAGCTTTCTGGCGGTCAGCGGCAGAGGGTGGGGGTGGCGCGGGCGCTGGCGGCGGACCCACCGCTGCTGCTCTTCGATGAACCGTTTGCCGCACTCGATCCGGTGACGCGCTTCGATCTCCAGCGGCAATTCCTGGCGTGGCGGCGAACGTTTCAGAAGACATCGATCTTTGTGACGCATGATGTGCGTGAGGCGCTGATGCTGGCTACGCGCATTGGGGTCATGCACGCGGGGCGGCTCGAGATGCTGGCGCCGCCGGACGAGTTCGTGAAGGCGGCGAACGAAGAGGCGCGCGCGTTTCTGGCATCGCTGGATTGGAGAAGGGAGACCGATGCCCACGGGCCTCGCCAGTGAGATCGCATCGCGAACGCTGGAGCATCTGGAGCTGGTGGTGGTCGCGATGTTATTCGCGGCGGCGATCTCTATTCCCACGGGTATTTGGCTGACGCTGTGCGCGGGAATGCGGCCGTGGGTTCTGGGACTGGCTAACGTGCTACAGACAATTCCGAGCCTGGCCTTGTTCGGGTTTCTGATCCCCGTGCCGCTGATCGGCGGGATTGGCAAGCGGACGGCAATTGTTGCGCTGGTGCTCTACGCGTTGCTGCCGATTTTGCGCAATACGCTGGTGGGGATTTTAGGAGTTGACGCGGCCGTGCGGGAATCGGCCGTGGCGATGGGGATGACGAGCGGGCAGGTGCTTTGGCAGGTGGAGCTGCCGCTGGCGATGCGCACAATTCTGGCTGGAGTGCGCGTGGCCACAGTCACAACCATCGGCACGGCAACCATTGCGGCGGCGATTGGCGGGGGTGGTCTGGGGGTTTTTATCTTTCGCGGGATTTCGACGGTGGATGCGGCGCAGATCCTGGCGGGCGCGATTCCGGCGGCGGTGATCGCGATTGTGGCGGACGAAGGATTGGGATGGCTGGAACGAAGACTCTCGCCGGTTTGATCGCACTGGCGCTGGCGTGCGGCTGTTCGAGGGGGCCGCGGCCGATCGTCGTAGGATCGAAGAACTTTACCGAGCAGCTCGTACTTGGCGAGATTCTGGCGCAGCAGCTCGAACGGAGGCTCGGGAAGAGGGTGGAACGCCGGCTGAACCTTGGCGGAACGCTGCTGGCGCACCAAGCGCTGGTGAGCGGTGAGATCGACGTGTATCCGGAGTACACCGGCACAGCGTTGACGGCCATTCTCAAGTTGCCGCCGGCGGCGGACCCGAAGGCCGTACTGGATCAAGTGCGATCAGGGTATGAGAAACGCTGGCGGATCGGGTGGCTGGCACCGTTCGGGTTTAACAATTCCTTTGCCATGGTGGTACGCGGTGAGGAAGCGCGGCGCGGAGGACTTCGCGCGATCAGCGATGCGGCACGGTCCAGGAAAGACTGGGCGATGGGCGCGGGCTACGAGTTCGTCGAGCGTCCCGATGGATTTCACGGCTTGGTGAAGGCGTATGGGCTCGGCATCACGGGACAGATCGAGACGATGGATCTGGGGCTGCTCTACCAAGCGCTCGAACAACGAAAGGTCGACATGATTGCCGCGTCCGCCACCGACGGCATGCTGTCCGTACTGGACGTTACGGTATTGCAGGATGATCGGCACTACTTTCCGCCGTATGAAGCGGCGCCCGTGGTCCGGGCGGAGGCACTGGCGGCGCATCCAGGAATGCGGCAGGCACTCGAGGAGCTGGCGGGGCGGCTGACGGATCGGGATATGCAGAAGCTGAATTACGAATTGGATGGGAAACACCACGCACTAGCGGATGTCGCGCGGGAGTTTCTGGAACGGAAGTAAAGATCAGTCCAGATCGATGTCGCGCTTGGGCGGGGTGAGATCGGGATTCTCTTTCGCCTGGCGCAACAACTCGTCGAATTTCGTGTTGAGTATTTGGCCGCGGGATTTCTCGGCCTCGAACTGCTTGCGGAAAACCTCTTCGCGGCGGCCGGCTTCACCTTTCAGCTTGGCTACGGCGGCGGCAAGGTCCTCGATGGGCGCGGGCTTTTCGGGAATCTTGTGGGAAATGACGGCGCGGGTTTCCGGATCAATCTTGAGGGTCGTCTGGCAGCAGGGACACTCGACCTCGAACAAGCCTTTAGGCATAAGCCTATCGTAGCTCAATACACCGAAAAGACAGTTGCAACGCCGAGGCGCCGAGCGTGAAAAGGATCAAAGAGACTGATGGATGAGACAAGGCGCGGCTAGCGGCCGCCTAGCTCGGATTCGGCGGAAACGAGGACGGCGCGCAGCATCTCCTCCATCTCCTCGATTTCCGGAGGATTGGACCGGACGGAGGAATGAGAGTCATGGCCTCCCAAACCGGACGAGAGGTAGATCAAATCGAGTGAGAATCCCAGATATTCGAGAGTGTCTTGTTCCACACTGTGAAGATCGGCGGAGGGCGTGCGCAGCTTTATGAGTCTTGAAAACAAGCCAGGCTCAAGGGGCGATTGTGAGGATTCTAGAGGGTTATAGAGGAGATGTAGCAGGTTACTGCTAGGGGAGAGAAACAACGGGGATCAATCGTCTTGCCTTGAGCCTGTGTTTTCTGTTTCACGCCAACTTTAGAAGCAATCTTTTTGCCAAATTACTGGCGGCTTTCTTTTCATGCAGATGCTTTGGGGATTGGGTTTTGGGACTGGCAAAATTGGCGCGCTGCGGCAAGATTTTGTTCCAATACGGCCATACTTGTGTCGTAGTGGAACACTCTTAGTGGAACTAAAGGGAATGCCCTGTGAAACGCGTCGGCAGAACGCATCGTCCAATGCAGAATATTTCTGTAAGCCCGATCACACAGTGGCTACTGGCGGTCGGGTAAGACCGCGGGAAGTGCCGAAGGTTGCGCGACTTTTCCGCCGCGTGCGTCGGCGATGGATATCTGGTTGGTCTCCAGTGTCGTGCCGAGCGTCTGATCGAGCGAAACGCGCGCGTTGCTGTAGGTCAGCAGGGCTGCGACTTCCGACGACTGCGCGGCCACCAGGTCCCGCTGCTGCTGAATTACGTTATATGGGATGGACGCGCCCAGCGCGTACTTCTTCTGTTCGGCATCGAGCAATTGTTGCGACAGAACCCGGTTCTTGACGGCGGCATCGTAGTGGGCGCGGGCCTGGCGTAGCGCGATGACGGAATTCAACACGTCGACCTGCGCCTGTTTCAGATCCTTCTGGGTAGTGAGTTGCTGTTGCCGAAGCTGAAGCTGGTCGATGCCAAAGTCCGCTTGCGCCTGGCGGTTGCGAATCGGGGCGGAGAAGAACTCGCCACCGAGCTCCGTGGGGAAATCGCGGCGAAAAACCTGGCCGAGGCCGTCACCGATGCCACCGACGAAATAAGGGTTCGGAGTCTCGACGAATTTGCCAGCGGTTGTCACTAAGTTCACGGTCCTAGCGGTCCCCGACAATCCCGACTGTGTCGTACTGACGAAGCCCACCAGAGTCGGCAGCAATCCGTTCTTGGTTCCCAAGGCGGAAACTTCGGAAGCAGTGATGTTCGCCTTTTCCGCGGCGAGATCGGTTCTGGTGGCGAGCGCTTTTTCCGCCAGATCCTTTACCGGTGGGAGGTCGTCTTTCTCGGGTATCACAATTCGATCCAGGGGCACGATGCGCACGCTTGCGAGCTGCGGATCCTCGACTCCGTTGCGGCTGATCAGGTTCTTGAGCTTCAATTCGTCTTGTTCGAGGCTGGTATCGGAATTCACCAGGTTCTGCTGGCTGGTGGCTGTCTGAGACTCCGCTCGCGTCAGCTCGATATCGGCAAGGGTTCCGATGTCCACTTGTTTCTTAGTGTCATCGTAGAACTTTTGTGCGGCTTCGAGCGCGCTCTTCTTCGCCGTCCTGTCCTCGTAGTCCGCCACCAACGAATAGTACGTGTTCAGGACGTTCACAACCGTGCTGATGACCTGTGTTCTGAAGTTGAGTTCTGAGGTTTGCAGATTGATCTTTCTTACCGTGATGTTACGGCTGTTCACAGCCACGCCAAACCCCTGCAACAGATACTGCTGGAACGAAGCCGTGAGAGTCTGGGCCGAAGAAGGATTCAATACGTCGGTGGGCGCATTTTCATTCAGGTGGGTGTCAGTGTAACTCACGCTGCCTGTGCCGCCGCTGAGAAAGCCTTCCGTAAGGGTCCCGCTGTCCAGGCGCTGATTACGGATCAGGACAGCGGTGGAGCTCAGTACTGAATTCGACTGGGGCAGGGATTGATGGCTGAAAGTAGTCTGCATCTGATAGGCCGGATCCAAAGTGGGGGTAGACGGGCCAATCTGGACGATGCTGGTATTGCCGGCGCCGCGGCCGGCCGTGCTCGTGGCCGTACTCACACCGGCTGCCTGCTGGGTGCCCAGAACGCCCTGTCCGCTGGCCACAAAGCTCGTTTGGGTGGCGCCGCTCGGTACGCCGGGGAGTGCACCGCCGGCCTGGTAGCGCGTCACGCTCCACTCCGCCGTGAGGGGATTGTAACGGGCCGCGGCAAGATCGATGTTGTTCTCCAGCGCCAACGCAATCGCGTCGCGAACGGTCAAGTAAAGGTTGCCGGCGCGGATCAGATCGTGGAGCCGTGCGGAGTTATCGAGGCGGGCAGGCGGGACTTCCGGCGCCAAATAAGGCCGCCAGAGAACCGGCGCCGAGGGCCGGACCGGCTCGACGGCATCCTGTTGCGCCAGGACTAACGAAACCGGCCACAGATAGCACAGGCCTGCTGCAATCCATTTGCGGCTGGTGTTGGTCATCGCTTGTCCTCCGCGGGCAGGGGCGAGGGGCCGACGGCCACACGGCCGGACAAGGCTTCATCCAGGGAAATGTGGTTCACATCGAGCGTGTCACCGAGCGCCTCATCGAGAGCAATCCGGGCATGGCTGTAGTTCGCCATGGATTGCACTTCCGAGCTTTGGGAGTTCGCCAGGTCCCGCTGATCCTGGATCACCTGAAACGCCGTGCCCGCTCCCAGCGCAAGTTTCTTTTGGTCCGCGTCCAAAGTTTGTTGCGCGAGAACACGGGCTTTCAATGCCGCGTCGTATCGGGCGCGAGCCTGCCGCAATCCGATGACGGCGTTCTGCACATCGACCCGGACTTGGTTGACGTTCTTCCGCAGCCCCAATTCGTTCTGCCGAATGGCCAGAAGGCTTGTCACATAGTCGGACTGCGCCGCGCGATTGCGCAGCGGAATCACCAGGGAGATGCCTGCTGAATAATTAGGAAAGTTGCGACGGGCGATCTGGGCCAGGAAGCTGCCGTATCCTCCAACGAAATAGGATGCGCCCGGCTGATTCAACTCGCCGGCCAAAGCGTTGTTGGTCAGCTCGGTGAAGGCCTGCAGCTGGGGTTTCAAGGAATTCTTGATGCCAACCAGATTCAACTGATTGCTATCCAGGTTGATGCGGCTCTGTGCGATCTCCACGCGCTTATTCAGCGCTTCCCCAGTCAAGTCATCTACGGACCGGATTTCCTCCTTTTCCGGCACCACGATCCTATCGAGCGGGATAATGCGCACTTCGGCTAAGTCTGGTGATGCGACTCCCGAGCGGCTCAGCAGGTTTTTCAGAATGGTCTCCTGCTGCGCCCGGTTGGTCTGCGAAACAATGAGGTCCTGCTTGGCGGTATAGAGTTGCGACTCCGCGCGCGTGACTTCAATCTCAGCCAGGGTTCCGATGTCCACCTGCTTCTTGTTGTCGTCGTAGAGTTGCTGGGCCGCTTGCACTTCTTTTTCGCGTGCGCTCTCGTCCTCGACGAAACTGACGAGGTCCCAATACAAATTGAGCGCCGCCGAGACAGTGACGATCACCTGCTCTTTGAACTGCAGATCGGTAAACTTCAAGTTGTTCTTCTGGACGCGTATGTTGCGGCCGTTGACAGCCGATCCAAAGCCGTTCAGCAGGTTTTGCGTCAAAAGCAAATCCAGGTCGCCCGACGTGAAAGGATTCAACGTGAAGGACCGGCTGTTCAGGCTGGTGTGAGTACTGGCAAAGGTGACCTGTGCACTCAGACCGAAAGACCAATTTTGCTGATATGTCGACTGGTAGGTGCGGGTGTTCACCACAAGGGCGTCGGTCCCCACCAGGAACGTATTGCTCTCGGGGGTGGTCGCGTGCTGAAACACTGTCAGCAGGGTAAAGTTGGGGTCGAAGGAAGCAATGGCAGGGCCGAGCTGGGTGACAATACCACCGCCCGAACCCACGCCAGATCCGGCCCCCGTAGTGCCGATGTTAGCCACGCTGACGCCTTGCAGACTGACGCTCTGGGGACCTTGCGCCACGGGGACGTCGACACCCCGGAGCACGCCGCCGGACTGGGCGCGCTTCAGCACCTCTCGGGCGAGCAGGGGCCCATAACGCTGCACCTCGACGTCGATACTGTTTTCGATGGCCAAAGCGACCACGTCCTGCGCGGCCAGATAAAGGTTGCCCGCGCGCTCCAGTGACTGGAGCCGTGTGGTGTTCGCCAGATTGATGGGGGGAACGGTTCGGGTCTGGTAGGGATGAGTCAGCCAGCCCAGCCCTCCAGTCTGCGGATCAATGCGAACAGCGGTCTGAGCCGCCGCGGAGCCGGCCAGGAGCACCGCAGTGCACAACCGGAATGATGTTTTCATGTATTTGAAGGCCTTTGCCTGAAAAGGGTGAAGCCGGTTCGCGCACACGCAAGCGGCCCGGCGAGCAAGAGACAGCCAAACGGAGCGACCAACGTCTGCATACTATGCATGACTCTTCTCTTTAAGGAGAGATTACGAAGAAAGAAACGGAATGGTTCCTCAGTCCTCCAATGGTATAGTAGCCGTTTGTGCAGCCGCAACCTGAAGCGTCCAAGGGAGTTCTGGATCTATTTCGCTCCACGGGCGCATACCTGGCGGGACATTTTCGCCTGACCAGCGGGTTGCACAGTCCGGAGTACTTGCAATGCGCACTGGTGCTCCAACATCCACGGCATGCCGAAGAGTTAGGCAGGCAACTTGCCGACCGGTTGGCGAAACTGGCGCGGCCTGAAGTAATCCACGTGGTAGCTTCGCCGGCGATTGGAGGACTGATCATCGGCCACGAGGTAGCGCGGGCATTGGGTGTACGGTTCATCTTTGCCGAGCGTGACGCAGGGAAGATGACATTGCGACGCGGATTTGAAATCGCCGCGGGCGAGAATGCAGTAGTGGTCGAGGACGTGATCACCACGGGCGGCAGCACACGCGAGGTAGTGGATGCGTTGCGGGAGCGGGGCGCGCGAGTTCTGGCGGCGGGTTCGGTCATTGACCGGAGCGGTGGAACGGCCGACGTTGGCGTGCCGCGCACGGCGCTCGAAACCTTACGGGTGACTACCTATCAACCCGAGAGCTGCCCGCTGTGCGCGCAAGGCATCCCGGTGGTCAAACCTGGATCGCGTGCCGTTTGAACGGCCGCGCGAGACATGCGGCGCATCAAGTTCACAGTTGCTTACGATGGAACGGATTTTCACGGCTGGCAGGTACAGCCGGGTCTCGATACCATTCAGGGCACGCTGGAGCGGGTGTTCGCGGAGATTGAGGGAAGTCCCGTACATGTGGCGGGATCGGGGCGTACTGACGCCGGCGTGCACGCCCTGAGCCATACGGCGGCGGTATCGCTCGCCAATCCCATTCCGCTCGACAATCTCCGCAGGGCGGTGAACCGGCAACTGCCGCCATCCATTCGCGTGCTTGCTGTGGAGGACGCCGCGCCCGATTTTCACCCGCGCCATCACGCGATTTCCAAGACTTACGAGTACCGGATTTTTCGCGGTGAAGTGTGCCCGCCGCTCGAATGGCGCTATGTGCACCACTACCCATACCCATTAAAGTCAGATGAAATGATGGCGCTGGCGCCGTTGCTCGATGGCCGGCACGATTTCGCCGCATTTGCCGCCGCGGACGATCGCGAGCTTGCGTCCACCGTGCGTACGATTTTTTCTTCGCGGCTGGAGATCGTGGGAGACCGCATGTTCTATCGAGTGTCGGGCAGCGGCTTCCTCAAGCATATGGTGCGGAACATTGTGGGCACGCTGCTGGAAGCGGGGAAAGGAAACCTGAATGCGGAAGGAATGCGGGCTGTCTTGGAGCCAGGCTGCACGCGACGCGCAGGCCCCACGGCGCCGGCCAAGGGACTTTTTCTCATCCGTGTCGATTACGAAGGATAATGAAGTATGTACCACTACGATCCCGAGACGGCGCTGGAAGAATTGTCGGAGGAAGCCGTACTACCTCACCCGGTGCACGTGCGCGACATGATCGTACGCTCACGGCTCACCCCGGATCAAGCCATTGAGCTAAACCGCAAATTCCAGGACTACCTGCACGCATTCGGCGATGCGCAAGCGGTGGTGAAACCGATTCTGGAGGAACTGGCGCACGCGGAGCGGAAGCAATGAATCGGCACGGCGCCATATTGGCCATGTCACTTATGAGCATCCCGTGCATTGCCGGGGATTTCAGCCGAGGTGACGACCGGCTGGGGCTGCCGGCGTCGAAAATCGAGCTCCAACACTGGCTGCATTCCGCACCTCTCGATATGGACGCACTGCGCGGCAAAGTGGTGCTCATTCGCTGGTGGACCGACGGCTGCCCGTTTTGCGCCGCCACCGCGCCGGCACTACGTGAGCTGGATCGGAAATACGGCAATCGCGGCCTAGTCGTGATCGGAATTTTCCATCCCAAGCCGCCGGGCGACTGGAGTATTGAGCGGGTCCGCGCCGCGAGCGACCACCTGGGATTCACTTTTCCCGTGGCGCTGGACGCAGATTGGACCGCGCTGCGCCGCTGGTGGCCCGATCTAGAAAAGTGCGGCTGGACTTCGGTTTCCTTTGTCGTGGACAAGAAGGGAATCATTCGCTATGTACATCCGGGCGGCGAATTTCACGCATCGAATGAGCCGGACCACGCAAGTTGCGAACGCGACTACAAAGACATCGAACAGACCATCAGCCGCTTACTCAGTGAATAGCGCGGCCCCTTGACACTGCCAAGGGGATTTTTGGATGTTGGTCTTCTACCGCGATGCTTTCCCTGATCGGACGCTCGGCCACCGCTGTGCTGGCCAGTGTTCTTTTGTCGCCCATGGCTCCTGCCGCCGAGCAGTGGGTCAAGGTGACGTCATCCCATTTTGAGCTGTACACCAGCGCTGGAGAGAGAAAAGGCCGGGAGGCGCTTCTCTACTTCGAACAAGTGCGCGATTTTTTCAACCGGACGCGATCCAGCGACAAACCTGTCCCGAACGCACGCGTACGCATTATCGCGTTCCAATCCGAGAAGGAATACGCGCCCTACCGGTTGAACGACTTCGCAGTGGCTTTCTATCTGAATGGCTACGGTGACGATTACATCGTCATGAAGAGCATCAGTGCGGAAAATTACCCGGTGGCCGTGCATGAATACACGCATCTGTTGATACAGCATTCGGGCATAGAAATTCCGGCCTGGCTCAACGAGGGACTGGCGGAGTTGTACTCCACGCTCAAACCGATCGGCAAGAAGGTGGCGGTGGGCCAGGTAATTCCGGGCCGCTATTACTATCTGCAGCAGAACAAGTGGCTGCCGCTCGAAACGCTATTGGCCGTGGATCACAAGTCGCCCTACTACAACGAGCGCAATAGCGCCAACATTTTTTACGCGGAAAGTTGGGCGCTGGTCCACATGGTGATACTGTCGCCCGAGTATCGCCCGCATTCGGACAAGTTGTTCGCATCCATCGGATCGGGCGCCGGTGCGGGAGATGCGTTTTGGCGAGCGTACGCCAAGACCCCCTCGCAGGTGCAGAAGGACCTTGAGCAGTACATGCGCCGGACGCGGTTCAACGAGGTTGTTTTCGACATCAAGCTGGAAAAATCCGCGGAGGATCCGGATGTCGCGCCCGCATCGCGGCTGGAATCAGGCATTGTGCTCGCCGACTTGCTGGCCCTGACACACAAGCAGGAGGAGGCGAAACGGGCATATTATGCTCTGCTACAGGAATTTCCCAAGAGCTGGGAGCCGGAAGCCGGTCTCGCGGAGTTGGCTTGGCGGGAGAAACAGGGTGATGGAGCGCTGACGCATTTCGCGCGCGCAGCGGAGCTGGGCAGCACCAATCCTCGTCTCTATTACGACTATGCGAGAGTTGCGCCAGACGGGAGGGGGAAGATTCCTATACTCAAGAAGGCCATCGAACTCGATCCTGGCTATCAGGAGGCGCACCGTTACCTGGCTTTCTGCCTCCTGCAGGATCGCCAGTATCAGGAAGCGATCGATCAACTAAGGCAACTGAAGAGCATCAAAGCCGAACAGGCGTTTTCGTACTATCACGAGTGGGCGTTCGCGGCCCTGCAATTGGAGAAGTTTGACGATGCGCAAAAAGCAGCGGACGCAGCGCGAAAGTATGCGCGCACCGCGGAGGAAACCACGACGGCCGAAGACTTGCTGCATGCCATCGCCAATAGGCGCGAGCGGCCTGAGCCCTATCGCCGGCCCTCAAACGAGTTAGCGGCGATGCCCGCCGGTCTGCCGGGTGACCACGGCGCGGATGAGCGGCCCACCCTTCGCCGTGCAGAGCAACGGGAGGAGCCGAAAACGCCGGTGGTGAAATCCGACCCCGCTCCTCGACCGAAGCCTACCGTTCGCGGTGTGCTGCAACAGATCGATTGCCTGGGAAAGGCCGTCCGGCTTCGCGTTCTTACGGATGGCAAGACGGTGGCGCTCGCCATCACCGATCCGCAGACGGTAACCGTCAAGGGTTCATCGACCGGAACACTCGACCTGACCTGCGGACCGCAGAAGGCTAAGGCCGTGATCCTCGAGTACGACAGTCACACTGATGCACAACTTGGCACTACGGGCGTCGTCACATCGATCGAGTTCCGGTAATCTCAATTTGCCGTAAGCCGGGCCAATACCACTGTGGCCGGATCGGTCTGGATGGCGAAAATCTGCAGGCCTTGATTTACCAGGATGCCGCGGAGCTTCATGGGGACGTGCTGCTTGGCGTTTTTCACGGGCAGCGCTAAATCGAAATGAACGGTGCAATCGGATTCCACGGACCACGTTCCGCCGGTTGTGACGTCATGACCGTCAATTGTTTGGATCAGCGTGAAACTGGCGGCGCCGTCAACGCGCAGCACGCCTTTGGCGGAAATATTTCCGGGCACATCGGGGGCCGCCAGCGGCGTGGCTGTTCCCGAAAGCGCAAAGGTGTAACTGGGCCGAAGGTCCGCCGCGGAGCAGGCATCAGAGGTGCGCGCCATTGTTCCGTGCCCGCCTGTGCCGGGATCCGTCTGGCGAAGGTCGATCGCGCTCCCAACCTTGGCAAGTTTGCCGGCAAAATGCTGGAAACCGCCGGAATCGTCCTGAAGGCTAAAAGATGCCGTGCAATCCGGCTTCACATCGTACGTTCCAGTGACCGGGTTCCCAAGCAGCAGGCCATTGAAATTGACCGAAGAATAGCCGCTGACATGTCCCTCTCCGCCGAAGGCAAGTCGTGACAGGCTGGCAAACGGCGTGGGGCGGCCGGAAATGGTACTGCTGGTACCGGACAAGTGCAGCCCATACGGGCCGGTAACGGCCGCGTTGGAACAGGGATCAACCCCATACCCTGGAAGGCTCAGAGCGGCGGCGATGAGGATTGTTCGAAGGGCCGGCATCCCTAACCTTAGATGTTGCAGGTGAGTTGCCGACTACAAATTTCTTGCGTACGGTTCTATACTAGCTGTCTCGACTGGTGAAGGGGGGGGCCCATGCAATTTCCTTCAGTTCGAGTTGCCGGGCTGGCGGGGGTGGCTCTGGCCGTATCGTCCGCCGCGCTGGCTGCCGATGGTCCATTGCCGTCGGACGAGGGCCGGGTATCGGTTGTTCGTCCCGCGCCATTAAATCGAAGCCTGAATCCTCCCGGCTCGCGCAATATCCGGCTGGATATCAAAGTAGTTCAGATACCGGTCACAGTGACCGATGTCCTGGACCGCCCGGTCCGTGGCCTCCGAAAAGATGATTTCCATCTGTTTGAAGACAACGTGGAGCAGGATATCGCTTACCTAACGACCGAGGAAGCGCCGGTTTCGGTGGGATTGATCTTTGACGCGAGCGGCAGCATGCGCAACAAAATCGAAACGTCGGTGGCCGCCGTCGATCAGTTCTTCCAGACCAACCTGCCGGGTGATGAGTTTCTGCTGGTGCGATTCAGCACCTTGCCGCACCTGCTCACCGGCTTCACCGGCAACACCAACGAGATTTCCGGCTGGCTGCATGCGAGCCAGCCAACCGGCTGGACCGCGCTCTACGACGCGATCTATCTCGGCATCCAGAAGATGAAGGCCGCAAAAAATCCGCGCAAGGCATTGCTGATTCTTTCCGACGGCGCTGACAACAACAGCCGCTACACGGCGCCCGAAATCAGAAGCCTCGTGAAGGAAGCCGATGTACGGATCTATTCTCTCGGCCTGCTGCAAGGATCGCATTTTTTGGAGCGGATCTCGGATGAAACCGGGGGGCGAATGATCCATGTGCACAAAATGGGGGATCTCCCGGATGCGATGGAGAAGCTGAGCCGAGATCTGCGGAACCAGTACGTGCTGGGCTACTACTCCAGCAACGGACAAAATGACGGCCGTTACCGGCACGTGCGCGTGCAAGTAACCCAACAGGCAGTTCGTGCATCCTGGCGCCGCGGGTATTATGCACCGCTGGAGTAAGGCTGTAGGGGATAGAATTGAGCAATGGCTAGGCAAGCGCATCTCCGCGTTAAGCCTGCCCGCTTTCTGCGGATCGCGGCAGTTGTCGGACTGGCGGTTTCAGCCGCATTGGCAAGCCGCTGGCGGCTAGCTCCGGTGCAGGCAGACCCGCCACCCAAGCATCTGGCTGCCGGCAAGATTCTGGTAGCCCGCCGGAGTCTTGAGGATCCGAACTTCGCCGAAACAGTTATTGTGGTTGTGCAGTATGACGAAGAGGGTACGCTGGGCCTGATCGTCAACCGTCAAACCGAGCTGCCCGTCTCACGCCTGGCGCGAGACCTCGAAGGCGCCAAGGGGAGAACGGAGCCGCTTTACCTCGGCGGTCCGGTGGCCATGTCGGGGGTCATGGGGCTGATCCGAACCTCTGCGAAGCTGGAAGGCGCCAAGCGCGTCTTCGGCGATGTCTACATGATCTCCAGCAAAAGCACCGTCGAAAAAGCCATGGCTTCCAATTCCGATCCGAAAACGTTCCGTCTTTACTTGGGCTATGCCGGTTGGGACGCCGGACAGCTGGAATTTGAAATGGGAATGGATGCGTGGGATGTGCTACCCGCTAATCCCGCGATCGTGTTCGATCCCCATCCTGAGACGCTCTGGGGCCGTCTGGTCGAGCAAGAGGACTTGCGGATCGCCGCCGTGCACGACGAAGGCCTCCCGTCGCTACACCTGCCAGCGAATGCTGCTAATTGACGCTCATCTGGATCTGTCCCTGAACGCGGTCAACTGGAATCGCGATCTGACACACTCTGTCTTGGAGATTCGGCGATCCGAGCAGGCGATGACGGGCCCGGGCCGCGGTACCAACACGGTCGCTCTTCCCGAGATGCGCCGTGGCGAGGTAGCCGTTTGCTTCGCGACGATGCTGGCGCGAGCGAATCCGAAGGGCTCGAGCAGCATTGATTTCAAGAATCAGGAAATCGCGTGCGCCATGGCACAGGGGCAGTTGGCGTACTACAACGTTCTTGAGACGGAAGGACATCTGCGGCAGTTGCGGACCTGGCAAGACGTAGAGAAGCACCTGCGCGAGTGGCGTTCCGACCCGGTCCACTGCCCGCTCGGTTACATCTTGAGCATGGAGGGCGCGGATCCCATCCTTTCCCCCGCCCACGTAAGCTTCTGGTGGGAGCGCGGTCTGCGCGCGGCCGGCATTTCGCATTACGGCGTTGGGTGCTATGCGCACGGCACCGGAGCTTCAGGAGGCCTCACCGCACGCGGCCCGGATCTACTCAGAGCCATGCGTCAGGCCGGGATGGCACTCGATGTGACGCATCTCGCTGACGATGCGTTTTGGCAGGCAATTGAGATCTTCGATGGGCCCATATGGGCGAGCCATCACAACTGCCGCGCGCTCGTGCCGGGCGATCGCCAATTGACCGACGAGCAGATTCGCTGCCTCATCCAGCGTGACGCGGTGATCGGCGCTGTGCTCGATGTCTGGATGCTGTACCCGGGATTCGTTTCCGGCGCGACACCCAACACGGTAGTCAGCCTCGAAGACGTTGTCCATCACATCGACCACATCTGCCAGCTCGCCGGGAACACGCGCCATGTAGCCGTGGGCAGCGATCTGGACGGCGAATTCGGAACCGAGCAGACGCCGCACGACGTCAATACCATTGCCGACCTGCAAAAGCTCCCCGCCATCTTGCGAGCACGGAGATACTCGGAGCAGGACGTGGAAGCCATCATGCACGGCAACTGGCTGCGCATTCTGCAACGCGCGCTGCCGGCGTAGGCCGTCCCAGAATAAACTGGATCTAGATTGACAACTACCACTACTTCAAAACGTCCCAGCAAGCGCGCGTACTTGCTGATCACGGGATTCGCGCTTTTACTGGTGCTGTTCCCCTTCCTGTTCTGGTATGGGACTTGGTTTGGCCGTAAGCTCTCCGACGCGGAGATCACCGAATACCTCAACAACGCTGCCGCCAAGCCTCGCAAAGCCCAGCACGCGCTGGTACAGATCGGCGAGCGTCTCGGCCGCGGCGATCTGCACGCACGGCAGTGGTATCCGCAGATCGTTGCGCTGTCATCGAACCCCAGTCTGGAGTTGCGGCAGACGGCGGCGTGGATTATGGGGCAGGATCATAAGTACGAGCCCTTTCACGCCACTCTGCTCAAGTTGCTCGCCGATCCCGCGCCCATGGTGCAGCGCAACGCCGCGCTATCACTCACTAATTTCGGCGACGCCTCTGGTCATGGCGAATTAATGGCCATGCTGCGCCCATATTCCATCACCGCGCCGGCCGCGGGGCGCATCCGATACCGATTAAAGACGGGCGAGTACGTGAACCCAGGAACTCTGGTAGGCCGCGTGGGCGACAACGAAGTGCGGTCGCCCCTTCCCGGTGAAGTGTCGGAGTTAAGCCGTCAGGACGGAGCTGTTGTGGCTCCAGGTGATACTCTGGCCGAGCTATCTCCGGACAAAGAGCATGCCTGGGAAGCGCTGCGCGGCCTGTTGCGCGTCGGTCAAAAGCAGGATCTCGACGACGTACAGCGTTACGCACGCGGCGTGGCAGGTATGCCTGACCGTGTCCGCCAGCAAGCCGCACTCACGTTGCAGGAAATCCGGAGCCGGGCGCAATAGGCTGTCTAGCGGCTGAGAGCCGTCCCAACCGAGGGTCTCGGGCTTATAATGGGCCGCATGCTATCCCGCAAACGCGCTTCCGTTCCCTCTGGACCCGTCGCGGACCCAGTTCTATCGTCCCTTGCAACAATGATTCAGGCCGACCAGCCGAACACGTACTTGTTTGCCTGTTCTTGCGGCTGCCGCGTTTTTCACATCTTCCGCCTACCGGTAGCTCGTAAGCGCAGAATCAAGACTGCCCACCGATTGCGGATAGTTGGCCGCTGCGTGGATTGCCAGAAGACCCTCCGCCTAGCCTTCGGTGGCATCAGAGCTAGAAGCTAAGGAGTACCACAGTCACTACTCCAAAGGGAGGGTCAGATCTTGGCTCTTGGATCATTGGCGATGAAGACCGCCATTGGCATTCTGCTTTTGGTGGCGTTTCTCGGTATCGTTGTGGTCGTCGCGATTCTTTCCGTAGGGCAACACCCCGAGAACGCGAGCCAGCCCGTAGCGAAGGACGAGTGCGGCGGTAATTCGATGGCATATCTGATCGCACTGAAAGAGGGAGACTCGATCGCGGCAGCGTTCTGGAAGCCAGGCACGACACCCAAAACCCTATTCGCGGTCCATGATTTTAATCAAATCAAGTATGGCGCATATCTTCGGGCCAGCGGGAGGCCGTACAAGGTACGCAGAGTGTTCTATGAATTCGAGGTTGAATCGAGCACCAAGGGTGGTTTCCCAATCCGAAAGCGCTGGGATGTTGTCCTAGAGCCCGATAGTAAGAACTTCGGCGGGCGCCCTTGCGCCATCGTCGCGTTAGACGAAGCGGAGTAGGCCGGTGATCACCTCACAACGGTGAAAGACAGGACCCCACTTCGCCCGATCAAGAAGCAGCCGACGCGTTCGTTGTTCCTGTTTAGATGTTCATTTTGCCGGCTGCCGCACGACGCAGATCCCTTGGCCTTCGATCTCCAGCGCGCAGTTGAACTTCGCGACGCAAATTTCGAATGTGATCACCGCCGTCAGCTCGACAATTTCATCGTCGTTGAAGTGCCGCCTCACGTTGTTGAAAATGTCGTCGGAGACCGTATTAGCCAGCGTGATCGCTTCGCCGTACGCCAGCGCGGCCCGTTCGCGCTGGGAAAACAGGGCCGATTGCTTGGGGTCGGCAAGTGCACCCAACTCCTCAACGGTAACGCCATGGGCTCTGCTCCAGGCAGAGTTCAGCTCGATTCAAAGGCCGCATCCGACGAGCGACGCCACTTTCACGTTGACCAGATCCACCAGGCGCGCCGGCAGCAGACCGCTCTCCTCCAGGCCATCCCACATGCCCCGGAACGCACGGAAAATCGACGGTCGTCGCGCCAGCACAGCGTGATTGTAAGGTAGCGAGCCGTAGCGGTTCACGAGACGGTCGCACACGGCGCGCACGTCGGCAGGCATCTCAGAATCGGTGGCAGTCATTCTGGGCATGCTCCGATTATTCCAGAAGCCGCAGGGCGCGCGTTGCAGCTAACGGTTACCCCAGCGGCTTCAAATCACCCAGCAGAGTCGGTATCAGTTCCGAAACCGTGGGATGAATGTGTACCGCACGCTGTATCACCATGTAGGGCGCTTTAGCGTACATGATGTCAAGTAGCGAGTGAATCACCTCGTCGCACTCCACTCCCAATAACGATGCGCCGAGGATAAGCTTACTATCCGCATCCACCAGCACCTTCATGAATCCTTGCGTCTCGCCTTTCTCAACCGCACGGGCGACGCGCGTCATGGGCCGCGTGCCTACCAGCGCCTTCCGCCCCGATTTGCGCACCTCGGTTTCGCTCATTCCCGCGCGCCCCAGCGGAGGGTCGATATAGAGGTTGTACGCGAGAATGCGGTCGCTCACGCGGCGCCGGTCATTATCCAGCAGATTCGCCGCTACGATTTCGAAATCGTTGTACGACGTGTGTGTGAAGGCGCCGCGACCGTTGCAATCGCCCGTCGCCCAAATGCCAGGGACCGTGGTGCACAGCTGATCGTCCACCTGGATGTACCCGCGATTGTCCACCGCGACGCCCGCTCGGGCGAGCCCCAGATCGTCCGTGTTCGGCACGCGACCCGCCGCGACCAGCACATGCGAGCCCTCGACCTCGCGATTCTCACCGTTGATCGACATTTTGCAGACAATCCGCCCGCCCTGCTGCGCCACCTCGCGGACATCGGCGGAAGTGAGAACCTGGATTCCTTCGCCTTCGAGAATGTTTCGGATCGCGTCGCAGATATCCGGGTCTTCGTGCGAGATCAGGCGCTCGGCGCGCTCGATGATGGTGACCTCGCTACCGAAACGCCGGTACATCTGCCCGAATTCCAGCCCGATGTAACTTCCGCCGAGAATAACCAGGCGCCTCGGCAGGAAATCCACGGCCATCATGCTGGAGTTCGTCAAAAAGCTGATCGTATCGAGACCAGGTATGGCGGGCTTCGCCGCGCGGCCGCCCACGTTGATGAAGATTTTGCCAGCTTCCAGCACTTCGTCGCCGACGCGAACCGTGCGCGGGCTCTCGAAGCGCGCGTGGCCTTGGTAGACGGTGCAGTTCTTCATGCCGCGCAGCCACTTCTCGAGCCCCTGATTGGAAGCCGCCACGATGCGATCCTTCCGGGCTTTAACTGCCGGCATGTCGACAATGATCTCTCCCGTTCGGAACCCGTAATCCACGGCCCGCCGGGCCATGTGGATGGCCTTTGCGCTCGCGACTAGCGCCTTCGTCGGAATGCAGCCGGTATTGACGCAGGTGCCGCCGAATCGCTGGCGTTCGATGATGGCCACTCGCATTCCCGCGGCCGTCAACCGCCCGGCAAGCGGCGGACCGGATTGTCCGGTCCCGATGATAATCGCGTCAAACGGAGTGGCCATTCCAGTATCATCGCAGTGTACGGGCATGAGCGCTGTTGAGAGTTTCACCAATCAGGCACCCGGCCAACCAGGCGTGCGAGGGGTTCTGCACCGGCCGGACGGCAACGCGAGCGCCGCTCTCGTGCTGACCCATGGCGCTGGTTCGAACTGCCGGGCGCCGCTACTGGTCGCGATGGCGGAAGCGTTCGCCGCCGGCGGCATTGCCGTGCTGCGCTGCGATCTGCCCTTCCGCCAGGCACGTCCGCACGGTCCGCCCTTCGGGAATGGCACGAACGATCGCGCGGGTCTACGCCGCGCGGTGGACGTGCTGCGTGAAATTGTGCCCGTCCGCACATTTCTAGGTGGCCACTCCTATGGCGGCCGGCAGGCCAGCATGCTGGCGGCGGAAGATCCTGCTCTCGCCGGCGGCCTTCTGCTGCTTTCGTACCCGCTGCATCCACCCGAGAAGCCCGAGCAACTGCGCACCGCGCATTTTCCGAAGTTGCAGACGCCCGCCCTCTTCGTCCACGGCTGCCGCGACCCCTTCGGCTCTCTCGAAGAAATGCAATCGGCACGCCGCCAGATCCCTGCACCCACGGAGTTGCTGCACATCGAAGGTGCCGGCCACGACCTCGGCCGCGGCGGCTACGACGCGCTGGCTATTAAGGTTCTGGCGGCATTTCTGCGGCTCGTGGGTCAGCCGTGACCGCTCCAAACTGACATGGCTCTCCTCCTCACCGAATCCGACGTCCGTGACCTGCTCCCGCTTACCGATCTCATCAGCGCTATGGAGCAGGCACTTTCAGAATTCTCCAGCGGCCAAGTAACGCAGCCGGTACGCACGGCACTCCAGGTCCCGCCGCACCGGAACTTCTTCGGCGTGATGCCGGCGTATTTGTCGTCGCCTGCGTCGCTCGGCGTCAAGCTCGTCACGGTTTTCAACGAGAACGCCGCCCGTGGTCTGCCGACGCATCTCGCCACCATCTTGCTCTTGGACCCGGAAACCGGGGCTCTCGACGTCATCATGGACGGCCGCTATATCACCGAAATGCGCACCGCGGCCGTTTCCGCCGTCGCCGCCAAACGTTTGGCCCGCACGGACGCCGCCGTACTCGCCATGCTCGGCTCCGGCGTGCAGGCGCGCAGCCATGTGGAACTGCTGGCCCGCGTGTGCCCCTTTCGCGAGATCCGCGCCTGGAGCCCTACGCGCGATCACCTGAACCAGTTCGTCTCGGATGCCGCCGCCACGAGTCCTGTTCCTGTCCATGCCGCCACCAGCGCGCAAGAAGCCGTGCGCGGCGCGGACGTGATCGCACTGGTGACTTCTTCTACCACACCCGTCATCCAAGATGCCTGGGTGTCGCCCGGTGCGCTGGTGATCTCGGTCGGCGCATGCCGGCCCGACACGCGCGAAATGGATCCTGCGCTCGTGGCGCGCGCCCGCGTGATAGTCGATTCGCGAGCCGCCGCCCTCGTGGAAGCGGGCGACATCGTCCAAGGCATTCGCGAGGACCGCTGGACGGAAAGTCACATCGCCGGCGAATTAGGCGAGGTGATCCTCGGCCGCGCGCCCGGCCGGACGGCGCCCGATGAGAGCGTGATCTTCAAATCCCTCGGCTTGGCCGTGGAAGATGTCGCTGCCGCGCAACTGGTGCTCACACGCGCCAAAGCGCAAGGAATAGGCCGCGAGATCCAAATGTAACTGAGCCGCGCCCAGAGGAAGCGGTAACTTTGCCTTCTACCGCATATTCCGCGTTTTGAACCACGACCACGGTGCGCGCACCGGCTGGATCAGCATCATGTACAGCTTGTACGATTTCGACCCCAGCATCACACGGACCGAGGGCGAGAACTCCTTCTCGCGCTCATAAAGAAATCGAATCAGCATGTCGCGCCTCGCCATAAGCGACCGCAAAGCGTCCACGTCCTCCTGCTTCAAGCTGTAACCGGCGCGGATTTGCTCGGGCAGCTGCCGCGGTACATAGACCGTCGAGTGCTCGGGCGCGGTCTCATCCGCCGGCCGCCGCCTCGTGTAGTAGTACACCGCGATCGACCGGCGCGACACGTGCTGTTTATCCGGCGGAAGCTCGATTCGCTTGAATCCATGCCAGGAAATTTCCGAGGTCTCAAACACCACCGCGCGATTCAAAGTCGGCACAATTGTCTTCACCCGATCCTCCTTTTCCGGCAGCCACGGATTCACGTGCAGATCGAGTGCGCCTCCCCACTCCTGGCGCCATTCCGGATTCAGAAACAGGATCAGATTCAGCCGGCGGTGAAGCTGCGTCACCGGATGGTAATTGAAATCCACATGCGCATCCAGATCCTGCCCGTGCAGATTCTCGTGCGTGCCGCCGCCAACATATTTTGGATCGTAGAGCAGGTGCGGAATGCCGGTGATCCGTCCCATGAAATCCAGGAACGCCCGGTTTCGCAGCAGCGCGTCCAGGCGCGAGTAGGCCGGTCCCAGTTGCGCCAGATTCGTGTTCACCGCTTTCCGGCCAAGCTCGCCCAGCTCGTTGCGCGCCTTTTCGCGATCGAATGCCGGGAACTCCGCCAGCAATTCCCGGCAAAACTCAGGCATCAGAAAATCTTCCATCACAACGTGCCGAAAAGGCTGGGCGGCCTGAAATTCGCGGCCCAGCTCTTCCACACGGTTCCGGATGGCAGGCTGTATGAGGTCGAGCACGGTTAACCCGTCATTGTAACGTTTGCCGGATGGACGTAGACTGGACGATGTAAATTCATCGAGGCATGCCTCGACGCTACACCGCGTGCTTATGACCCGTAAAGAATTTCTCCAACAAGCCGCGATCGGCAGTATCGGCATGGCCGCTTCCGCCGGTTCTGGTGATCCGCCGGCCGTCTACCCCGTGCCGCCTCTCGCGCGGAAGCGCGATTCCCGCCGCTCGCTCGATTTCGTCCAGAACGAGAAGATCCTCCGCCATCTGCAAAAGCACGGAGTCCGCAACGTGGTTTACGGTGGCAATGCGTTCCTCTACCACATCACCATGGCTGAGTACGCAGAGCTCGTCGACTGGGCAAGCGGTTTCACGCGTGAGATGTCCATCATTCCTGGCGTTGGACCATCCTATGGCCGCGCCATGGACCAGGCGCCACTCATCCGCAAGCACCGTTTCCCCTCTGTCCTAGTGCTGCCATGCGCCGACCCTCGCGATGCCACGGGGCTTGAAACTGGTCTGCGCGAAATCGCCGAAGCTTGCGGCGTTCCCCTCTCGGTTTACATCAAACACGAAGCCGATTTCGGCCCCGATCGCGAAGCCGGTCTCGACGCCGTCGCCCGCCTGGTAGACGCCAAGGTCTGCGAATCCATCAAGTACGCAGTAGTCCGTAAGGATCCGCATGACGATGCGTATCTTTCGAGCCTGTTGCGCCGCGTGCCCGCCGCCCGCGTCATCAGTGGCATCGGCGAGCGTCCCGCCGTGGTTCATCTGCGCGATTTCAAGTTGGCAGGTTTCACCACCGGCTCCGGCGTGCTCGCTCCACGCCTCAGTCGCGAACTGTTCGAAGCCTGCGCACGCCGGGACTACGCTGCCGCCGAAGAAATCCGCCGGGCATTCCTGCCGTTCGAAGATCTACGCGACGCGTGGGGCGCCGCGCCCGTCCTGCACGCCGGCGTCGAGGCATCCGGATTAGCCGAAACCGGCCCAATTTCCCCGTTCGTCTCGTCTCTCCCCGCCGCGCAATTCGAACAACTTCGCCCCGTGGCGCGAGCTCTGCTCGAGAAAAACGGATGAAGGGTCCGGCGCTTAGAACCTAACACCTTGCACCCCCGCGCCAATCGTTCGTCGCCCATGCTCGAAACTTGCCGCCCGCGCTTCGTCTCTCGATCCCGCGTTCTCAATGGTTTGCATGCCATTCAAAGTGGCCATCCGAATGCCGATAAGAGGGCATGAGTTCTATTAACAACCTTACCAGCGGCTACTTGCAGTCGATTTTGAGCAGCACCCTCCAGAACGCCGGGGTGACGCAGAACAGCAGCAATACAAGTGGCATCAGTGCACCGTCTGTGACGCTACAAAGCGATAACAGCAACCTGTCGCCTTTCGCGCAGTTGATGAGCACGCTCCAGCAACTGCAACAGTCCGATCCGTCTAAGTATCAGCAGGTCACCGAGCAAATTGCCAGTAATCTGCAAAGCGCCGCGCAGACTGCCCAGTCACAAGGCAATACGACCACGGCGAACCAACTCAACCAGCTTTCTCAGGATTTCACGAACGCCTCGCAAAGCGGCCAGCTCCCCAACGTCAGCGATCTGGCTAAGGCCGCCGGCGGCCATCACCACCATCATCACTTTCATGGCGGGTCCGCTAGCTCCACGAGCGATTCAAGCACTGACAGCACCTCAACCAGCACCTCGACGAGCAGCACCGGCGATAGCCTTCTGAGTCAGCTCCTCTCAGGCACGCAGCCCAACACGACTCAGAGCAACGCCCTGAATCCGATGAGCATCATCTTGAACACGCTGTCCCAGGCCGGTATCAAGGCTTCCAATAGCTGACACCTGGCACCTAACATCAAGCGAAATGATCACCGCCATCGTCGCACCGTCAAGATCGATGGCGGCCGCCGTGGGGTCGCCGCCCGGATTAGCACGACACGCTATCCTGGATCTCTGAGACCAAGCCAGATCCTCTGTATCGAAACACACTAAAGACATGCGCCAACCGGGGCGATCGAGTGCATAGTCAGTCACCTGCATTACAAAGCGGCGATTTTTGGCCTATCTAACGCGAGGTTTACATGGAATTCCTTCCATCGCCTGCAAAGATCCTGACGCTGACGCTGGCTCTCTCGATCATGCCCGCGGTTGTTTTGACTGATCCGTTCAATTCGGTCGTGGTATACGAGTGGGCGTTGCAATCCCATCAGGTGGATGGAAGGAAGGAAGTCTACAAGCAATAGAAGGCGTCGGCCCCGTGTCACTTCGCCAGAACCGGCAGGGTGGTGAGCGCATTGCCGTTGCTGCGGAGCCCCACGACGCTAATCTGGCCTCCCGAGGGCGTCTGCAGCTCCACCGTCCCCCGTATGCCCACGGTTGCACCATAGTTTTGCGCCAGCATGAACGATGTGTGGCCGTTCGCCGCCAACGTGATCGTGTCGCTTCTCACGAGCGATCCCGTTTCGTCCTTCAGAACCACCGACACGTTGACGGCCTGGCTCGTGACATTCGCCAGCGCCAGTCCGGTCGCGATGCCGGGTGTGTTATCAAAAGCGAGCACGTAAGCGCTGTCGCTGCGCGTCTCCAGCGGTACTACCGCCTCTTGTCCGGTTTGGTTGTAGCGGAAGATGGCGAAGCCGCCAAAGTTTCCGTCGGCGGTCAGTTGTGCCGAGCCCACGCCTGCACCGTTTTGGGTCTGTATCACGCGCACGCCGCCCGCAGGCACTCCGTTGACACGAATCTCGGAAGCGTTCATATTCGTGCCACCCTCCATCACAACCAGCGGCAGTTCGAGCGCACCACCGTTGTCATCGAAGAAGTTCAGTTGCGCATCGGCGGAAGACGTCCCCATGTTCACGAGCGTAAACGTGGTTTCCCACCCGTTGCCGGAAGCCACATGAGCCATCGAACCCGCCCCGGCCATTGCGGCGGACAGGCGCGTACCCGACCACGTCCCGGTGTCGCCTCTCGTGCACCCGCCGGTCGGCGCCGAGTAGCTGCCGGTAACGGAGCTTCCGTCGGCGGACACGGTGCCTGTAAATACGACCGACTGGGCGCTGACATCCTCGGTCATGGTTACCGTATTACCCGATAGCGTTCCGGAGAACGTGGCTGATGCCCGGCATGGATTTCCACTAATGGTTAAGTAACCGGCGATGTTGTTTCCAGACTGTGTTACCGGACCTGTAGCGGAGTACTGCAAAGCGTGATTGGTCGACTTCGCCGAAAACTGCCAGTTCCCGGACACATTGATGGTCTGAGCATATTCAGGAATCGCGGCGGCGCAAGTTAAGAGGGCGAGTGTGATGAATCGCATATTGTCTCCAGCTGGCAGTATGGATTCACGCAATATCGGAGTCAAGGGTCTGCAATTCTTGGTCCGTTTTTGAAGCCTGGTGCCTACCTTTAACCCTCAGGCAACACGACCTCGTCCGTGCGCCGCAATCGATACCACGCCCCGATCGTCACCAGTGAAAACGCGAAGATAATCGTCGAGATTGCGTTGATCTCCGGCGTGATGCCGCGCCGCAGCCGCGACCAGATCTCCAGCGGCAGCGTGTTCTCCCGGCCAAGCAGGAAAAAACTCACCGCAATTTCGTCCATCGAGAGCGTGAAAATCAGCAGCGCTGAGCTCACAATTGGCAGCCGCAGGCTCGGCATCGTGACTCGCCAGAACGTTTGCCATTGGCTCGCCCCCAAGTCGAGGGATGCTTCTTCGAGCGATCGCGGGAATTTCTGCAGGCCCGCCAGAATCTCCGTGGCCGCCACGGAAATCAAAGCAGTCCCGTGCCCGAGCGTGATGGTCAGCAAACTCAGCTTCATTCCCACCACCACGAACAGCATCAGCAGCGAAAGCCCCGTGATGATGCCCGGCAGAATCAGCGGCAGCAGCACCAGTCTGCGGAACACGTACTTGCCCGGAAACGGTACGCGATCGAGCGCCAGCGCCGCACACAATCCGAACACCAGCGCAATCGCCGTCGCCGCCGCCGCCACCGTCAGGCTGTTGAGAACAGAATTCCAAAGCGCATCGTCTTCGAGCAGCATGCCGTACCAGCGCAGCGTCAGATCACGCGGAGGAAATCCCCCCACGCCCGGGCCATTGAACGAATAGACGATCAGGGTCAAAACCGGCAGATACAGAAATGCGAACACCAAGGCTGAGAAAATCGTAAGTCCCCACGCGCGCGGTTTCATATGGTTAATGGAACGTCAGCCTATGCTGCAGGCGCTCGGTGACCCACAGGATCGCTAGCACCACAAGAAGCAGGCACAGCGAAACCGCCGCGCCAAGCGGCCAGTTGAATGCCGCGCCGAACAAGCTGACTACGATGTTAGAGATCATGATTCCGCTCGGTCCTCCCACCAACAGCGGCGAAAGGAAATCGCCCAGGCTCAGAACGAATGCGAATGTAGCCCCTGCAATCACGCCCGGCAACGAAAGCGGAAAGATGACGGTCCAGAACATCCGCGGTCCACTCGCTCCCAGGTCTCGCGCCGCTTCCAGAAGATTCCGCGGGATGTGCTCCAGCGACGCGTAAATCGGCAGGAATGCAAACGCCACGTAGATGTGGGTCAGCGTGATCAGCACCGCCAGCGGGCTGTAAAGCAGAAAACCCAGCGGCTCGTGGCTGAGATGCACGAACTGCAACAGCGAGTTCAGCACGCCGTCGCTACCCAGTATGGTCTTCCACGCATAAGCGCGCACCAGGTAACTCACCCACAGCGGAATGATCACCAACTGATACAGTTCCTTCCTTCGCGAGCAGTGGAACGAAATGTAATAAGCCAGCGGAAAGCCCAGTAGCATTGAGAGCAGAGTCACGGTTGCCGCGATGCGCGCCGAGCGTGCCATCACGCTCCCATACATCGAACTGTGCAGCAGTTCGCGATAATTAACGAGCGTCCACTCGTGCACCACGTTCTGGCCGGAAACGGACCAGAAGCTGTAGCAAAACAAAAACGCATACGGGATGAGCAGAAACGCCGCCACCCAAGCTACCGGGGGCAGCGCAACGGCCGTCTTGTAAGCCCTTCCGTACATACTCAGGAAGTCGCAATTCGGGGACTGGCTTCGAAATTCCGCGAGTTCGGCCCTGAGAAATGCGTGCCGCCCAATTCGGAATTTCGTTGCCTGTCCCCGAATTGCCCCCTAACCCTCACTCGTTGTCTCCGCTACCCGCACCGCATCCGCAATCGCAAATTCGAACAGCACCTCTCCCCGCAAATCGCGCGATCCCGCACACTCCACCAGCAACATTCGCCCGTCCGCGTCCACGGCTTCCAGCAGTTCCGATGAGCCGTGAAACATCGTGCGTTCGATCCGCCCGTGAAAACGCACGCTGCCCGGCGCCGCCATTTTCGTCTGGTCCGCGACGTGAATGTCCTCCGGCCGCAGAGAGAAGATGACCGGTCCGTCCGCTTCCTGGCTCACCCATCGGAAGCAACCGCAACTGACCGCGCCCTTTGCAACCGTTCCTCGCAACAGGTTAGTCTGCCCGATGAACTGCGCTGTGTAAGTGGTTCGCGGGCTGCGGTAGATCTCGCGCGGCGCCGCGATCTGTTCCAGCACACCCGACCGCAACAGCGCGATCCGGTCCGACATCACCATGGCTTCATCCTGGTCGTGCGTGACAAAAATGAAAGTAATGCCAACCTGGCGCTGGAGCGACTTCAACTCGGTCTGCATCTGGCGGCGCAGCGCGGCATCAAGCGCCGAAAGCGGCTCATCCAGCAGCAGCAGCTTCGGCCGGTTCACCAGAGCGCGAGCCAGCGCCACGCGCTGCTGCTGTCCGCCGCTGATCTTCGCAGGCGACTGGCGCGCAAACTTGCTCATCTGCACCAGCGCCAACGCTTCCTCCACCCGCTGATCGACCTCCGTCTTCGGAACCTTCTTGACGCGCAGCCCATAGGCGACATTCTCAAAGACTGATAGATGTGGAAACAGTGCATAGTGCTGGAATACCGTGTTCACCGGACGGCGGTTCGGCGGCAGCGGATCGATGCGCTCACCGTCAATCGCAATCTCGCCCGCATCCGGCTGCTCGAAGCCGGCAATCATGCGCAGCAATGTTGTTTTGCCCGATCCGCTCTCACCAAGAATGGTGAGAAATTCGCCCGCCGCCACCTCCAGCGTAACGCCGCGCAGCACGCGCATCGCGCCGAAGCTCTTCTCGACCGAGCGGATGGTCAGGAGGGCGTCCGGCATGGCGGGGCGGCTTACTGCGCCGCCTTCACCTCGTTCCAGATCTCGTTGTATTTCGCCCGCCGCGGCACGTTCTCCCAGAAGTAAATCCGCTTCTGATAGTTGTCCAAATCGTCCAGGTGCAGATTCTGCTTCTCCTGGTCCGTCATGAACTGGGCTGCTTGCGGATTGGCTGGAAGATAGCCGGTAACATCGGTAACCGTTTTCTGGGTCTTCGCCTCAACGACGTACTCGATGAACTCCGCCGCGAGGTCTTTGTGGTCGCTCGCCGCCGTGATCATGAGATGGTCGATCCAGCCCGTCGTGTTTTCCTTCGGAATCGTCTCGCCGATCGGAAATCCGCTCTTGCGAAGCTGATTCGTCATAAGCGGCCAACCCATCGCCGCCACGACCTCGTGATTCTGGAACAGGTTCGTCAGCTCACCGCCGGTGGACCAGATTTTCCGGATATTCGGCTTGAGCGCGATCAGCTTCTCCTTCACCTTCGCAAGCTCCACGTCAGTCAAATCGTAGAGATGGTGCGCCGACGGTTTGTCGAAACCCAGAACTTGCGCCGCCATGTAAACTGTCGAGAGATCGTCCCAAACCGAAATCTTGCTTTTGAGCTTTGGATCCCACAGCGCGTTCCAGCTCTCCGGCGGCGTGGGAAACGCGGTGGTATCGTACAGCAGCGGGTTGGGTCCCCACTGAAATGGCACTCCGTAGACTTTGCCCTCCGCTTTCACCAGGGGAAGCGAGGTCAGGAATGGAAGCAGTTGCGGGTAGCTCGGAATTTTGGCCAGATCGAGCGGCGCAGCCAGGCCAGTGGTGGCGATCATCGTCGCGACGTCGCTAGAGGGAGAGATGACGTCGTAATTGCTGGCGCTACCGCCGCGCAGTTTGGCCACCAGCTCGTCGCTCGAACCCATGTACGACGCGCTGACCTTGCAGTGGCATTTTTCTTCGAATCCCCGGACGAACGCAGAGTCGGCGTAGCCTTCCCAAACCAGCAGACCCAAAGTTGGCGCTTGCTGCCGGTGACACCCGGTCAGCGCGAGAAACACAACCAGCCAGCGCTTCAAGCCGCCACCTCCCTCAGACCCGCCTCGAGCACATCGAGCCCTTCCTCGAACTGACCATCCGTAATCACCAGCGGCATCAGTAGACGAACCACATTACCGTAAGTGCCGGCTGAAATGGTGATCAGGCCGTGTTCGTAGCAGTATTGGCTCACACGCTTGGTTGCCTCTGCGCTCTCCAGCTCGAAAGCTTGCATCGCACCGATGCCGCGAATTTCACCGACAAGCGGAAAACTAGCGGCACGTTCGCGAAATCGTTTGCCGAGTTTGGTCGCGCGCTCGCAGAGATGTTCGCGCTCGATCGTCTCCAAAACCGCTAACGCGGCAGCACAGGATACGGGATTGCCGCCGAAAGTGCCGCCCAGCGCTCCCGGCCCCGTGTGGTCCATAATCTCTGCGCGCCCCGTGACGGCAGCAAGTGGAAATCCGCCTCCGAGACTCTTTGCCGTGGTGATGAGATCCGGCTCGATACCAAAATGCTCAGAGGCGAACATTCTTCCGGTACGGGCGAAGCCACTCTGAACTTCATCGGCAATGAAAACAATTCCGTATTTGCGGCAGATCTGTTGAATGACAGGCAGGAATTCGGCCGGCGGAGTGACGAAGCCGCCTTCACCCAGCACAGGCTCCGCAATCACGGCGGCGACACTCTCGGCCCCGACCACCCGCTTGAAGGTGTCTTCGAGATGGTGAGCGCAGTGGACCTCGCACGATGGGTACCGCAAGCCGTAGGAGCAACGGTAACAGTATGCGTAGGGGATCCGGTAGACGTCACCGGGAAACGGCCCGAAGCCGGTCTTATAAGGATGCGTTTTGCTGGTCAGCGCGAGTGTCAGCAAGGTGCGGCCGTGAAATCCATCTTCGAAGCAAATGACGGCAGGCCTTTTCGTATACGCGCGCGCGATCTTGATGGCGTTCTCGACGGCTTCAGCGCCGCTATTCAGCAGCAGCGTTTTCTTGGGAAAATTGCCGGGCGCGAGCGCGTTCAGGCGTTCCGCTAACCGCACATAGCCCTCATAGGGCGTGACCATGAAGCAGGTATGCAAGAACCTGCCGATCTGCTCACGCGTGGCTTCGACCACCGCCGGCGCGCACTGGCCCGCGTTGAGGCAGCCGATGCCGCCCGCGAAATCGAGCAAGCGATTGCCGTCGACGTCCTCGATCACCGCGCCTTCAGCGCGCTCCACAAAGACCGGAGTCACCTGCGACACGCCGCGCGGAACCGCAGCCTCGCGCCTCGCCAAGAGCGCTCGGGATCGCGGGCCAGGCACCGGCGTCTTCAGTTGAATCGTGCTCACGAATACCACCCGATAGGCTGCTCGTTGAGGTTGATGTGCACCTGTTTCGTTTCCAGGTACTCCTCGATGCCCCACGGCCCCAGCTCTCGGCCAAATCCGGACTGCTTGTAGCCGCCCCACGGCGCTTCTACATAAGTCGGCTGCATGTGATTCACCCAGACGATGCCGGCGCGCAGCGCTTTTACCACGCGAAATGCCTTGAAGATGTCACGCGACCACACAGCGGCGGCAAGCCCGTATGGCGAGTCATTGGCGATGCGGATGGCAGCGGCTTCATCCGTGAACGGAATGACCGCTGCTACGGGGCCGAAGATCTCTTCGCGTGCAATGCGGGCGCTGTTGTCCACGTCCGCGAAGATGGTTGGCTCGATATAGTAGCCCCGCCCCAGGCCCGCGGGACGGCCGCCCCCTGCCGTCAGCTTCGCTTCTTGCTTACCGATTGTTACGTAAGATTGCACGCGCTCGTATTGCTCCTTGCTGACGAGCGGCCCCATCTTGGTCGAGCGGTCGAGCGGCGCTCCAAGCTTGATCCTCTTCGCCTTCTCGGTGATGGCTTCGACAAAGCGGGAGTAAATCGGCTTCTCCACCAGTATCCGGCTACCGGCCGAGCAGACTTCGCCCTGGTTGATGAACACTCCGAAAAGGGCGCCGTCGACCGCGGCTTCGAAATCGGCGTCGGCGAAGAAAATGTTGGGAGACTTTCCGCCCAGCTCCAACGTAACGCGCTTGATGGTATCGGCGGCCGCTTTCAAAATCAACTTGCCGACCGCGGCACTGCCGGTGAAAGCGACTTTGTCTACGCCCGGATGCCCCACCAGCGGCGCACCGGCAGTCTCGCCAAATCCAGTCACGATGTTGACCACGCCGGGCGGAAAGCCGATCTCCGTGAGCCAACCGGCGAGTTCAAGCGCGGTGAGGGGCGTCTGTTCGGCGGGCTTCAAGACGCATGTGCATCCGGCGGCCAGGGCAGGCGCGAGCTTCCAGGCCGCCATGAGCAGCGGGTAATTCCAGGGAATGATCTGCGCCGCGACGCCCACAGGTTCGCGGAGTGACAGGCTCAGCGCGTTGTCGGGCACAGGGTTCACGTAGCCCATGACCTTGGTGGCGAGACCGCCGTAATACTCGAAGCAGGTGGCGACATCGTTGATGTCGAACTCAGCTTCAACAATCGGCTTGCCGGAGTTACGCGCCTCAAGCTCCGCGAGCATAGGCGCTTCGCGGCGCACGCGCTCAGCCAGCCGGAACAGGAGACGCCCGCGCTCCTGGGCCGTAGTCTGCGGCCACGGGCCGGAATCAAAAGCAGCACGCGCGGCTCCGACGGCGGCATCAATATCCGCCTCGCCGGCATCAGGCACTTCGGCAATGATTTCTTCGGTTGAGGGATCGATCACGGGGAAGGTCTTGCCGGAGCGGCTCTCGGCGAACTCACCGTTGATGTACATGCGGTAACGTTTCATGGAAAGACCCGAATCGAAGAATCTTAACATTATGTAGGGATGTGATCGGAAGTGCAGTGATGGCGACCGGCTGCGGGTTACTATGTCAGCCGGCAGTTACCCGACTTCGGCAGCCGCCTGCAACGAATCGAGCAGAAATGCGATCAAACCAGGCGACAGTTGCGCATGTTCGTGTGAGGCGGGACAGGTTCCGGTGGGGATTTACAACGCCAGACTATTGCCGGGTGGGCTTGCTACGATGGAGCGCGCGAAACATAACGCCCAGCACGGCTCTTTGAACCACAAACGCCGTCGCCATACTGCCGACCAAAGCCGCGCCAATCACCATTGCTTCCATCGTCTTGATCTCACTCTTCGAGGTGGATTTCAGACGCCTGGAAACTCACATGCCGGTTGCCAGGCTTCTGATTGACAGAATAACTGGCACTGGCATCGGCCACAATATGTTCTTTCGTTAACGGATCACTATTGCTGGCCGGCCTTGGCCAGAAGTTCCTCCACCACGGAGGAGTTGGGGCGGTATTGGGTGTAGGTGGAACGCGTTACCGCAGTGGACTTGAACACGCGGAGTTTCGAGACGTTCAGCTTCGTGGAGACCTCGTCGATCAGCCAGGTGGAATCCGTCACCGGAGTCATCTTGATTTCGATCTCCGTTCCGGGAAGAACGCTAGCCAGAGCGCCGTAAACCGGAACGGGAGTTACCACGGTGCATTCCACGAGCATCGGGTGCAGGGTATCCTTTTCAACCCACGCCTTCCCTTGGATACCGGAGAGCACTTTCCCGGCGCGAGTGGTGGGCACGATACCTGGCATCGGGGTTGCGGAGAGAACGTAAGCGGAATGGCCGTTCTTTGCCTCCTCACCCAGCAACCGAAATGTCAGCACCGTAGGGAAGTCGAGCAGCAGCTCGCCGTTTTCGTCGCGTTTCTTTTTCCAGGAGTTAATGCGAGCGCGGCGAGCCGAAGGGCTTTCACTCTTGCGGTGCCGCACTTCGTTCTTCAACTTGATGAGTTCTTCCCTTTGGCGATCGGGTGACAGGGGCTGGTCGTTGACGGCGAGGGGAAAGTAGTAATCAGAGCCCTCGATCATGACAACCTCGAAGGTCTTGCTGGTCAGTTTTTCGCCCTTTTGAACTTCGTCTCTTTCGATGCACGCGTACAAGGGGTCGGACGCCCAGTCCGAATTCAGTGCCGCCGTTGCCCGCTGCACAATTTCGCTGACTTCCGCAGCGCGGCACGGAATGCGTGCGATTCCGAAAGGACACGCAATTAGAGCCAGCCAGAGGACACTCTGCAAGTAGCGCAACACGAACGCCTCAGAGCTACAGATGCTGTGTGGGCTCGTGATGATTCAATTCAGGCCCGCCGCCGCGAATAATACCGAAATAACGCCCCCGCCAGCCCCAGGAACACCGTGCACGACACAATCATCTTGCCCTCGAAGATCCAGATGGAAGTGATCTGGTGAGACGGGATAAACGCGACGATCAGGCCGATGGTGGTGGCGGCAAGACCGCTGGTGGCAGCGAACCAGAGCTTGGTCCGGCTGAGATAGAGATTCTGGCCTTTGCGCACCACCATGAGCAGCACGGCGAATAAATAAAGATACGAGAGCATCTGGAGGACAACGGCCATATCGAGCAGCGTGACATACGCCTCCTTGACGCCGGCGCCAATGAAGCTCATGGCGATGAGCGCGGTGCAGATGAGGCCCTGGGCCACCAGCGCGATGTGCGGCGTGTTGTAGCGCGGATGAATCCTGCCAAGCTCGGCGGGCAGGTACCGGTCAAGACCGCTCACGAACATCACGCGCGCGGAGCCAGCCGCCCACGCCGAGACCGAGCCGGCAATGGCGGCGCACATCAGCACGGCCAGCGGCGCAAGCAGCCAGCCCAGGTTTTGGCCTGCGGTCATCTTGTCCACAGCCTGCAACACTCCCTGCACCACCACGACGTCGCGCTGCGGCACGGAGAGCAGAACAGAGAGCGTCGCGCCCACGTAGAGCACACCCGAGAGCAGGCCGCCGTAGACTACCGCCTTAGGCACCGTCCGGCGCGGGTCATGGATCTCGTCACCCATGACCGGCCCAAGCTCCAGCCCCACCAGGCCGAAGCAGATCACACCGAACGCCGAGATCAGCCGGTAATCGCCGCCGAAACCGAAATCGCTAAACTTCAGGGCGACGCCGCCGCGGAGCAACACTGAGACGCCCAGCGCGATCAGCACGAGTGTCGCGATCAGGGTGCCCATACCGCCAAGGTTGTTAATCCATTTCCCCACCCCCATTCCCCGAATATTGAGAATCACGGTGAGCCAGAGCAGCCCTGTCGTGAGCAGGAAGAAGAACGTGCCGTCGGACGAGAGATGAGCTGTAGCCTTGCCGCCAATGTAGGCCGGAATGCCGGCCAGGTAAAACAAGAGCGTGGGGATGAAGAACATGTTGGTGGTCCAGTAGCACCAACCGCACATGAACCCGTGAAAATCCCCAAAGGTTTCCTTGGCCCAGATGTAAATGCCGCCCTCGGCCGGGAAGCGCTGGGCAAGCTCAATGACCGCGATGCCCTGTGGCCAGAAAAAGAAGGCGAGCGCTAGCAGCCATAGCCAGGTGGTGACAGGGCCGTTCGAAGCTATGACGGGGACAACGTTCAGGTTGGTAATGGCCACCACACAGAGCCACGTCAGGTCCCAGGTGCCGAGAACGCGCTTCAGTTGCGGCGCGGCGTGGGCGACTGCTGGCTCTGTGCTTCCGGTGGCCATGGATGCGGCTACGCGTGCAGCGGAACCGCCAGCCGCTCCTGTTGCGCAGTGGCGATGGCCGGCGCGATCTCCGCGAAGACTTGCAAGTGATGGTCGATGTCCGCGTCGGTGTGCTGCACCGAAATGGTCCATTGCTCGTCCCACCAGTACGGCTGCGCCATCACCCCGCGGTTCACCATGCCGAACCAGTAGTGCATCCAGACCTCGTGGTCGATGTCGTACCAGTCGCGGTAGTTGCGAACCGGCTTGGAGTAAAACATCAGCGCGCCGTTGGCACAGGCGCCGATCGCGTAGGCGTTCATGCCCGTCTTCTGAATAATCTGCTGGTAACCGCTGACGAGCCTGGCGCTGAGGCGGTTGATGTGCTCGTAGCACGCGGGCGTCAGCACTTCACGGAACGCCGCAAGTCCGGCGGCCATGACCACCGGGTTGGTGTTATAGGTACCGGCGTGAAACATCTTCTGCTGGGCGATCTGCTGCATGGTCTCTGTACTTGCCGCGAACGCCGCCAGCGGAAAGCCGCCGCCGATCGACTTGCCGAGCGTGATGATGTCAGGCTTAATGCCGTAGTACTCACACGCGCCGCCGCGCGACAGCTTCGCACCGGTCTTCACTTCGTCGAAGATCAGCATGGCACCGTGACGCGCGGTGATTTCGCGCAACCCTTGCAGATATCCGTCGTCGGGCATGCAAACGCCGATATTCATCATGATGGGCTCGAGAATCACTCCGGCGATCTCGCTCGAGTGGCGCGCGAAAAGCCGCTCCATGGCGGCGAGATCGTTGAAAGGAGCCACTAGCGTGTACTCGGTGATCGCCTGCAAAGTGCCGGCGCTCGAAACCACAGGCGTGGGGTTTGCGGGATCGCCAAATTGGCCCGACTTGGGTTTCACGCTGACGGAAACGGCATCGTGGCCGCCGTGATAGCCGCCTTCCATTTTCACGATGCGCATGCGCCCGGTAGCGGCGCGCGCCAAGCGAATGGCGAACATTGTGGCTTCATTGCCGCTGTTGTTGAACCGCACCATATCCACTGGGAAGCGCGCGCAAATCTCTTCGGCCAGCTCGAGCTCCATCGGGTGGCACATGCCGTAGAGCGTGCCAAGCTTCAGTTGCTTTTCGACAGCCCGAATCACCGCGGGATGGCCGTGGCCTGCCATGAGCGCGCCGTAGCAGAGGTTGTGATCGATGTAGTCATTGCCATCCAAGTCGCGGATGTGCCCGCCGTGGCCCTCGGCTACGAACAGCGGATAGGGATCGTAAAACCGGTAGTTGCTAGCCACGCCAAGCGGGACGCGTTTGGCGGCTTTCGTGTGCGCTTCGTGCGAGCGGGGGGTGCGTTTCTTGTAGAGCTCGATTTCTTTCTGTAACGCCGGGTACATCGGGAAGGATCTCCTTGGGAATCGTCAAGTTTGTGTTGCTTCAGTGCCGTTCATAAAAGGTTAGCAGCATAGGTCCAATTCGGGGACTGGCTTCGAAATTCTGAGCTGACCGCCCAGAGCATCGTACCTCCCATTCCGGAATTTCGTTGCCTGTCCCCGAATTGCCGAGTTGCACAACGATCGCATTATCAAAAAATCAGCTTCAGCGCGAATTGGATCAGCCGAGGATCGCGCGCGCGAATCACTTTTCCAAACGTCCCTCCCTGCGAAACCGGGCCATCGGAAATATTGCCATCTACGGAGCTGAATTGCGCATGATTGGCGATGTTGAAGAACTCGCCACGAAACTCCACTTTGAAACGCTCCGTGATCTGCGTATCTTTCAACATGCTGAAGTCGATGTTGTTGATGCCCGGGCCGCAGCAGACCGACCGCGGAGAAGTTCCCAGGCGGCCCTGTTGCGAAAGCGGCACTTGCTGGAACGCCGACGGATCGAAGGCGAGGTTATTGGGATTGCGCGGATCAAGCCGGTGCAGCGGCGCGATCATATCCGGCTCGCCCGGATACGTGAATTGAAAGCTGTTCATCAGCTCGACATCGTCGGAGGAGGTAATGAATATCGGGAAGCCCGATTGGAAGGAAAGAATCCCCGAGGTTTCCCATCCGTTCAGCACCTTGCTGGCAAGACCTGTAAAACCCGAGAACTTGGGAAGCTCGTAGAAGTAGCTGAAAACCAGCCGCTGGCGTGCATCGAACAGCGATAGCGAGCGGCTCAGGCGGTAGTTGAGCGGAATCAGGCTGTTCTCGAAACTCGACGCGTCGTCGATCGATTTGCTCAAAGTGTACGCCGCCTGGAACTGCAGGCCTTTCGAGAAGCGCTTCTCCGCGCTGAGTTGGAGCGAATTGTAGTTGGAGTTCCCGATGGTGTCCTCGGCAAAGATGCTCGAGAACACCGGAACGCCATCCGGCGGGCACCCCACACCCGTCGTCGGCTGGCAAAGCGGTGAAGAGTACTGGCGCAGGCCGACGATGGTGATGGGATTCGGATTCGGCCCAGTCACTGTCTTCACCGAACCGTACGGCAGATGCAGCGTGAATCCCGCTGGAATTTCATTCGCGGCGATGTTGAACGACGAATCGGCGAAGAACGGACCGCAAGCAAGGTTCGGATCATTGGCCAATTGGGAGAGCCGGTTGAGATCGTTGCAGGGCTGCGCCTGCCCATAGTTGAGATCGTGGCTCGCCAGCAAACGGTGGCCCTGCGAACCCACATAGGCAAATTGCAATAGCGTGTCTCCCGCCACTTGCCGCTGGATGGTGAAGTTGTACTGCTCGGCATATTGCGTTTTCAGAGTAGGCTGGAACTCGCCATATAGAATGATGGGCCGAAAGATGGACCAATCGACGGGCTGGCCACGCGTGGGATTCAGAATTCCGTTGAACGGGTTCGGATACTGCGTCCCATTCTGGCCAATGAACGGTGTATTGAACAGAACATTGCTGAAGGTGGAGCTGCCACCGAACGGAGGCTCGGCGCTGAACTGCTCCAGCACCAGTTGCTCGACGGGATTGTAAAAAATGCCATAGCCCATCCGAAAGCTGGTTTTGCCCGCGCCGCCGAAAAGCGCATGTCCAATGCCCGAATCAGCCGATGGACTCCAGGCCAGCCCGATGCGCGGAGCGAAGGACTTGTAGTAGGTCTGAGTCAGCGCTTCGGGCACGCCTGGGTCGCCCGGAACCACTTCGCCCAGTGGGAACACGGATTCCCCGGCGCTCCCCGGGTTGCAGTTATTCGTGCCGAAAGTCTGAATCAACGGATTGCTGGCGCCAAGCTGGCAAGGAAAAACTTGCGTGGCTTCACCCGGACGGAACGTCTGCACCTTCCGGCCGATGTCGTGAATCGGAGTGGTCAGTTCCCAGCGCAGCCCGTAATTCAACGTAAGATTCTTGCGAAGCTTCCAGCTATCTTGCGCGAACACGTAGAGTGCGGTGCTGCGCACGTGTTCTGCCTGCGCCGAGCCCTGGCTGTAGCTGGCCGGAAGGCCGAGCAAGTAATCGGGAAAAATGTCGTCAGCGCCAACGTCGTTGCTGCCCCCGCCGTTAAATATGGGCCAGCCGTTGACGTTGTAGTAGAGCGTTTGATCGAAACGCATGCGCCGCACGTCCCCCCCGAACTTCATGGTGTGCGAGCCCATCACTTTGCTCAGGCTGTCGGACCACTGAAAGCTGTTGCCGATCTGCGGCAACTCCCCTTCGTAATTGTTTCCGATGGTGAATCCTCCGGCCAGCGTGATGAAAGGCACCCCCTCACGGTCAGCTCCCAGGTTGGGTGTGATGCCGGCCGCGGGATTGGCCGGATCCTGGAAGCATTGGGAAGCGGGCACGGTTTTGCATGAGTTCTGCACCAGGTGTGTATTCAGCGGATGGTTAAAGCTGAGCTGGCCCTCACGGAAGTACGTGAACCGCGCTTCGTTCACTAAGCTGGGGCTCGCAATCCAGGTCTCGCTCAGATTGAACTGCTGGTTGCGGCTGCTGTAGTTCGAGCCGAAACCGGGCACGTCGGCGCCAGCCTGCTGGAAGCGGGAGAAGGGCCGCGCGTCGTTGGAATCATCCAGGAAATAGTAGAAACTCAGCTGGTGCGCGTCGTTGATGCGGTGGTCGATTTTGGTCGTGGTCTGAATCGCATTGCTGGCTTCCACCGGCACTAGCTGGAGCTGGTTGATGCCGCGGTTGGCTAGCGGTACGTACTGATTCATGAGGTCGAGCGCTGTCTGGTCAAAACATTGCGTCGGGATTTTGTTGTTGGGAAAAATGGCGGTCCAGGCCGTGCCCGCCGCCAACGGGGCGCCCCCTTGCTGCGCCACAGCGCCTGCGCATCCGGGCCTTTGGTTGAGCACGCCCGCCAGATAAGCATCGTTCAGCGTGCCGCCAAACGGGTTTTGCGGTCCGCTGGGGCCCTGAGAGAAGTCGCCGCCGCGCTCGGCGACAGTGGGGACGGTGACCAGGTTGGACGAAATACCCTGGCGGATGTCGCGGTCTTCAGCGGAAATGAAGAAGAAGGTGCGATTCTTTTTGATGGGACCGCCAAAAACTCCGCCGTACTGATTCTGGTTGAACTTGGGCTTCTCCGTGTCAAAAAAGCCGCGGGTGTTGAGCGCGCGGTTGCGGAAAAATTCGTAAGTATCTCCGTGAAATTCGTTGGTGCCGCCCTTGGTCACCACATTGACCACAGAGCCGGAGTTGCGCCCGTACTCGGCGTCAAATGTGTTGGTCAGAACGCGAAATTCCTCGATGGTATCGGGCGAAGGCTCGATTGCCGGTGTGGCAATGAAAAGATCGTTGGCGTCACCGCCGTTCACGTTGAAGTTGTTCGACCGGCCGCGGCCGCCGTTTACCGATACAACGCCGGCATTCTCGCTGCCGGCGAACAGATCGTACCCCTGCTGCGACTGCACGCCCGGCTGGAGCTGCAACAACTGGTAAGTGTCGCGTGAGTTCAGCGGCAGGTTGACCACCGCCCGGGAATTCACCACGGCCCCGAGCTGTGTGCTGGTGGTCTCCACCTGCGCCGCTTCGGCCTGGACTTCGACCGTTTGCGTGACCTCGCCAAGCTCCAACACCGGATTCACGTTGATGACGTGCCCCAGCGTGACTTCCACGTGCGGCTGGACAAACTTCTTAAATCCCGTGGCCTCGATCTCGACCGTGTACGCGCCCACCGGCACGGAAGGGAGAACAAAGTCGCCCGTGGCGTCGCTGATGGCGGGACGCGTAACCGCGGCGCCTTCGAGTCTGGCCGTCACCTTGGCGCCCGGAATCACCGATCCCGTGGAGTCTTTCACCGTGCCTGCGATGGTTCCGGTGGTTTGCGCAAACATAGCCTGCGCAAAAACAGAAAACAGAAACAAGCAAATGCTAAATGGTTTCGTTTGCATAGCAGCACCCTTTGGAGCGTGCGCGGACGCGGCACTCGCCAGGTTTTAGATTTAGTCCCGAGCTTTACTCAAGATCGCCCTGTTGATGAAGGAGAGGTTAATCAATGGCTTGTGAAGAAGTCAAGGGGCGGTTCAGGTTTGGATCTTTCCAGAGACAGAATCTGGCTCAGTGGACCGCTTGATTGATGGCTGCAGCCAGGTTACCGAGAGCTGAGACATCGTTGATGCCGATCAACCGGCATTCCTTGACCGCGGTGTTCCCCTGCACAGTCGAGTCGGTTTTCCAGCGGATCTGACTCAGGAGATAAGTCGTGTACTGGCTGTTAGCTTCGGGACCCGACATCCCGAACCAGTTCTGTTGGTTATATCCGCCCAGAACCGTGTCCGAGATCGTAATGCAGGAGTGGCCCGGCTCCGCGCCGTTCATGAACACGAGCACGGTACCCGGCCGCACCATGGCATTTCGCACGAGGGGCGTGCCGCAGCCGGTCAGAATCTTGATGATGTTGGTGGCTTCCAAAAGCTGACCCTGGCTGGGTGCCTTTTCGAACTGCGCCATAGACAGCCAGTAAAGCGTGGCGTGATGGCATTGAATTCTTGGCAGGATCGGCAAATCGAAGATCGGTCCAACGACAGACTGCAGTGGTTTCGCCATGGCGAAAGATCATCTCACGACAGCGGAAAACCGTCAAGCACGTCGAACAGGCTGGTAGAGGCGCCTGCGGCGCTGTCCTGCCACTACTCCTGACGCAACGCGGCCATGGAACCGAAAACCAAAAACCAAAAAAAACAGAAAAACGGGACAGAGACTCAAATCCCGAAAGTCAACGCGCAACCTCCCGACAGGACGATGACGATAAGGAGACACACGAAAGCTACACCTGTGACGGCCTCGGCGAAGTTTTCATTTTCACGCACGCTCCAGGTCAAGCGAGGATTATCTATTCCTCCCGCAGAGCCGCCACCGGGTCCGTTCTCGTAGCTCGCCGTGCCGGAATCCAACACGCGATCCCCGCGGCTATTGTTACTAGCGCGGTCGCCATCCCGGCGGAGGCAGCATGATCTGGCTCGAGCCCCAGAAACATCCCTTGCAGGAACTTCATGGAAATCGGCACTGCACCTAAACCGAGCGCGAGCCCGATAGCCACCGTGACGAATGCTTGCCGGAAGAACAGCGAAAAAACCTTGCCCGGCGTCGCCCCCAGCGCCATGCGAATGCCGATTTCCTGTGTGCGGCGCGACGTGATGTATGACATGACGCCATAGACCCCGGCTGCCGAGAGGATCAGCGCAAGGCCGCCCGTGACACCAAGCAGCATGGTGATGAAGCGCCGGTCGGCGACAGAATCGGCGATCAGATCGCGCATGGATACGCTGAGGAACACCGGTTGATTGGGATCGATCGCGGCGATCGCGCGGCGGATGGCCGTCTCCATCTCGCCCGCCGGCCGTTCCGTTCGTACCACGAGAAATGCCGCCTCTTGCATGGCTCCCGCCGCCAGGTACACATTCGCCTTCTCCGGCGTATTCAGAGCGGAATGGCTCGCGTCGGACACGACTCCGATAACACGCTTCCAGTTGTTCGGATTTTCGGGCGTGCAATCGACGCAGATCCTCTGCCCCAGGGCGGTCGCTCCAGGCCACAAACGGCGCGCCACCAGCGTGCTCACGATTGCGCTATCGTTGGATTGACTCATCTCTTCTCCCCGGAACCAACGTCCCGCGAGTAGAGGAATGCCCATCGCCTGGAGATACTCGCCGCCGATCACATCGATCTCCGGCGTCAACGCATGCGGGTCCGAGGCGCCGCTGCTGCTAACGAAGCCACCGTGATTCTCTCCGCTGAACGGCAGCGCATCCACGGTTCCGGCACTCTGCACTCCGGGAAGCCCACGAGCAGCTTCGAGAATTCGTTTGTAGAACAGTCCTCGTTTTTCCGGGCTTCGATAGCGTTCGGGCGCCGGAAGCACGACCGATGCGAGCACGTGGTCAGCCGGGAATCCAGGGTCCGTTGTGACCAGTTGTACAAAGCTCGACAGCACCTGCCCGCCAGTCACCACCAGCAGCACGGATAACGCCACCTCGGCTACCACGAGCGAGGAGCGCAGGTGATCGTGCCGGCCGGCAGCAGCGCCCCGCGAACCGAATCCCGCAAACACGCTCTTGGATCCGGCCATGCGAAGCGCGGGGGCCATTCCAAAAAGAATCCCGTTCAGCGTCGCGAGAACCAATGCGAATGCGAGGATAGCGCCGTCGGCACGGGCGGACGCCAGCCGCGGAATGCTCACGGGCGCCACCGCCGGCAAGATCGTCCACGCCGCGGCAGTCAGCAGATATGCGCCGATCCCGCCCAGGACCGCCAGGACACAGCTCTCGGTAAGGAGTTGCCGCACGATGCGCCAATATCCCGCACCCACCGCCAGCCTGACAGCCATTTCCCGCTGGCGTCGAAGCCCGCGCGCCACGAGCAGGTTGGCGACGTTGGCACAACCGATCACCATGAAAAGAACGGCTGCGGCCATAAGCAGCAGTAGACTCTTTCCCGCCCCGCCGATGACGCGGTCGCGTAAGGCATGCAAAGTCAGAATGCGGTCGCGATTCGTCGCCGGAAAATCGTGAGCCAGCCCGCGGCTCACAGATGCTAAGTCTTGTTGCGCCTCTGCAAGCGCGATACTCGGCCGAAGCCTCGCAACGGCTGAGAATCCGGCGTCCGGATTACTCGGCACTTTAAAGGGCGCCGCCCAAAACTCCACGTATGGAGACGGCGTATGCGCCGCCACCCTGCGCAATGGAAAATTGAATTCCGGCGGCATCACGCCAACCACCAGGCACCCGTGCCCGTTGACCGTGACCGTTCGGCCGATCACAGATGGGTCCGCGTGAAAGCGGCGCACCCAAAGCCCATAACTGAGAATCATCACATCGGGATGACCGGGCGCATCCTCTTCAGGGAGAACCCCGCGTCCGAGCATCGGAGACACACCCAGAACCGAGAAGAGGTTCGCCGTCATCCGGCCGCCATAGAGCGCCGTAGGAGTGGCGTTGGCGTCGCCCGCAAGATCGAAAATGGCGTTTTGGAAAACCCCTATCGACTCGATCGTGTGCGTCCTTCGGGGGAGTTCGCGCGTGTCATTCCAAACCACCCAGTCGCCCTCGGACTGCTGTTGCATGCGGGGCCACTCACTGCGCAGTTGCACGAGTCGCTCAGGATGAGAGTAGGGTAGCGGATCGATCAGGACGGACTTGATGGCCGCGAAAACCACCGCGGTCGCGCCCACGCTCAGTGCAATCGATAGAAACGCGATAGCGGTCGACGCCGGATCTCGCCGCAAGAGACGCAGACCGAGCCGGAGGTCTTCGAGAATTGGCACGTGTTCAATTGTATTCCGCCAGGCTCAGGTTCGCCGACGCCGCCGCGCTCAGTTCCGCGAACTCGCCGCGCCTCAGTTTCGGAAACGCCGCCGCCGCGATCATTGCCGCGTTGTCGGTGGAGAGAGCCTTGGAGGGAAAGTAGGCAGGATAAGGCAGGTTCAGCTCTTGCGTCGCCGCGCGCAGCCCCGAGTTGCAGGCCACGCCACCCGAAATGATGAGCGCTCGCGCATCAATCGATTCCGCCGCCGCAACCGCCCGCCGCAGCAGTTCTTCAATCACCGTGCGCTGAAACGATGCCAGAAGATCGAGCGTCGCTCGCGGCGTCACCGCCAGCCACTGGTCTACCGTGGGCTGCGCCTGCGCCGCCAGCAGTTCCTTGCGCCCCTGAATCTCTTCTTCGAGGTCGCGCTCCTGCGTCCACCGCAGCACCGCCGTTTTCAGCCCGCTGAAGCTGAAATCGAGCGCGTTCCCCTTCATCTTGGCCAGTGTGAACTTCACTGCACGCGGATTTCCATGCGGCGCGAGCTGGTCGATTACCGGCCCGCCCGGATATCCGAATCCCAGCAGCTTCGCGACTTTATCGAACGCCTCCCCCGCCGCGTCGTCCCGCGTCTTGCCGATCAGCCTGTACGAAAATCCTGGATTCACTTCGAACAAATGCGTGTGCCCGCCGCTGACAATCAGAGCCACCGTCGGAAACTCCAAATGCGCATCCAGAATCGCCGCGTGTATGTGTCCTTCAATATGATTCACGCCGATCAGCGGAATGCCGCGTGCAAACGAAAGGGATTTTGCAAAGGTGAGGCCCACCAGCAGTGATCCGACTAATCCCGGACCAATGGTGGCGGCGATTGCGGAAAGGTCGGAGTAGCTGCTTTTCGCTTCGGCAAGGGCTAGCCGCACCACCGGCACGATGGCGCGCAGGTGCTCCCGCGACGCCAATTCCGGAACCACGCCGCCATAGCGCGCGTGTGTGGCTAGTTGCGAAGCGACAACTGAGGAGAGAATCGAGACGCCGTCCTCCACTACCGCGGCGGCGGTCTCGTCACACGAGGATTCGATGCCCAGAATGCGCACTCACTTCATTATGCGCTCGCTGGTTCATCATTATTACTGTTCAAAACGTCCTGAATCCGCCGCACCAGGTCCAGCGGCGAGTAGGGCTTGGCCAAGAAATGCGCCGTCGCGATCTCTTGCGGATAGCCGCTCGCCACCAGCGCTTTTATTTTTGGCCGAATCTCGCGCATTTGCTCCAGCGCCTCGATCCCCGAAAGCCCCGGCATCGTCATATCGAGAAACACCAGATCGATGGCGTCCGCGTTTTCCCGAAAAACGCGCACCGCTTCTTCACCGTCGCTGGCCTCCATGACGTTGTAACCCTTGCGCAGCAGGATCTGCACCGCCGCGCGCCGTACCGGCCCCTCGTCGTCGGCGATCAAAACACAAGCCGAGCCTTCCACCAGCGTTTTCATTCTCCCCTTGGTCTGCTCCGCCCGGACCGTTGACGGCAAAGACATACGGAACGTCACCGAAGTCTCATCGCGCGCCATGTCAATCGATCCCCCGTGCGCGCGCACGATTTCGATGTCCCGTCCCAACCCGAACGTGCTCTCTTCCCGGTTTGCCTTCGACGCCGACAACGGCACAAATAGCCGCTTATTGTTTTCCGGCAGCCGCCCCACGCTCGATACCGATATCGAAATCGTCACGAACTTCGGCCCGTTCTTGGCCTGAACTTCCAGCAGGCTTTCCTCCGGCATGGCACGGCTGGCGTTTGATGCCAGATTCATAATGACCTGTTGGATTTGCGTCGCATCCGCCATGATCGTCGGCAGGTGGGTATATTTGGCGAACTTTGTGGGAACAGTAGTCGGAAGGACCTTGCGCAGAATGCGCTCAGTCGCCTTGAGTAGCTGGTCCAGTTCGACCGGCTTGATTTCCGGCTTCACACCCTGGCCCAGACTGAGCAGTGCGTGAGTCATGTCCACGCAGCGGTGGCAGGCGCGCTGCGCTTCAATTAACCCTTCGTAGAGCGGGTGATCCTCGTCGACGGAGTCGAGCGCCAAGCCGACGTTGCCCAGAATCACGGTCAGCTCGTTGTTGAGGTCATGGGCGATGAAGCCCGCCAGCGCGCCCATCATTTCCAGCTTCTGCTCTTTGCGAAGCTCGTGATCCAGTTCCTGCCGGCCCCCCGGTTCCTGCGTGGTCACATGCGGATCCATGGCGCTTCCATGCTAGCGGCGGACGGCCAACGTGCCCCCCGGAAGCCGCCGCGATTCTCTTGAGCCCAAAAGGTTTAAAATTGTTTGCTGCGCGTGAACGCCTGGATCGTGAAATGATAAAAAAGATGCTGCCCCTGATGTTGGCCGTGATTCCAGCTCTTCCGGAGCTGAACCACATGATCGCTCGGTTCGCTCCCACCGAGCTAAGTGTGGACACATCGTCGCTTTCGGCCGGCGATCAGAAAGCGCTGGCGAAACTCATCGAAGCGTCAAAGATTATCGACGACATCTTCCTGACGCAGTTGTGGAGTGGCAACCACAAGCTCCTCGGTGAACTGGAAAAGGACAAATCGCCGCTTGGTAAAGCGCGCCTGCACTATTTCCGGATCAACAAAGGCCCGTGGTCGGATCTCGATGAGCATGCGGCGTTTTTGGCTGGCGTTCCGCCCCGCAAGCTGCCTGGCGCCAACTTCTATCCGCCGGACATGACGAAAGAGGAGTTCGAGAAGTGGGCGAAGGATGACGCCAAGGGATTTTTCACGGCGATCGAGCGGGATTCGGCCGGACATTTGGTATCAGTGCCGTACAGCAAGGCTTACCGGAAGGACCTGGAACTCGCCGCGAGTTTGCTACGCGAGGCCGTCGCGGCAACGGAAAACGAAAGTCTGAAGCGGTTCCTCACTTTGCGGGCTGAGTCGTTTCTTTCGAACAACTACTACGAGAGCGATCTGGCTTGGATGGATCTGGATGCGCCAATCGATATCACGATCGGGCCGTACGAGACGTACAACGACGAGGTTTTCGGCTACAAGGCGGCCTTCGAAGCGTACGTGACGCTGCGCGACGAGCAGGAGACGGCAAAGGTCAGGTTTTTCGCCGATCACATGCAGGAGATTGAGAACAACCTGCCCATCGAGCCACGGTTCCGCAATCCGAAGATCGGAGCGGCCGCGCCTATCCGTGTAGTGAACGAGGTTTTTTCGGCCGGTGATGGCAATCATGGCGTGCAGACAGCGGCCTTTAACCTGCCCAACGACGAGCGCGTGATCCAGCAAAAGGGCTCGAAGCGCGTGATGCTCAAGAACGTGCAGGATGCAAAGTTCGCGAGCGTGCTGGTTCCCATCTCGAAGCGCACGCTGCCCGCGGCCGCGCAGTCAGACCTCAGTTTCGACCTGTTCTTTACCCACATTCTGGCGCACGAGATGACACATGGGATTGGCCCGCACCGGATCGAAGTCGCGGGACGCGCCACCAGTCCGCGCCAGGAGATCAAAGAACTCTACAGCGCCATTGAGGAAGCCAAAGCCGATGTTACCGGCCTGTTCATGGTGCAGTATCTGTTCGATCATGGAATGCTTCCTGGCGGGGCACAGAGAGAGCGGCAGCTCTACACCACGTATCTCGCCTCCGCGTTCCGAACGCTGCGATTCGGGCTGATCGAGGCCCACGGAAAGGGTCAGGCGGTACAATTCAACTATCTGCTGGATCGTGGAGCCTTCGTAGCGCGTAAGGACGGCACGTACGAAGTGAACTTCGACAAGATCAAGGCGGCGGTGCGGGACCTGGATCACGACCTGCTGACGCTCGAAGCCACCGGCGATTACGCGGGCGCGAAGAAGATGTTGGACGAATTGGGCGTGCTGCGCCCTGACTTAGCCGCGGCGCTCGACCGTCTCAAAGACATTCCGACTGACATAGAGCCCGTGTTTGTGACGGCAGACAAGATGGCGCCTAGGTAGTTGGTTAGCGCGATCGCGGAATTTCGAAGCCAGTCCCCGAATTGCGGGTTCTGCACTTAGCGAGCGGAAAGAAACCGCAGAATCTCGCGCATGACGCGGTCTCCCTGGTTGGTTTGGAATAGGAACTGAGCGTGCGCGGAGCCATCGAGGATGATCAGCTCTTTCGGCTCGGGGACTTTTTCCCACTCGGGGCGGATTTTGGGGAGACGGGGACCGTCGTCGTTGGCGTCGTCACGGGCGATGATGAGTAACTTGGGGACCTTGAACTTCTCGGGCTGATCTCCCGGCGCGGCGGCGAGCAATACGACACGATCAATCTCGCCCGGATCAGCCTGAATCGCGGCATTCGCGGCCGCATCTCCGCCGAAGCTGCCGCCGACTACGGATACAGCCTTCGCGCCGGATTTCCTCAGATACCGCACTGCGGCGAGGACGTCGAGTTGCACCGGAGCGGTGAACAGGTCAGCTTGGCCCGGGCCGCGCGACTGCCCGAAGCCTCGGAAATCGAAGGCCAGCACGCGAAATCCATTCGCGGCGAGGATGCGGGCCTGTTTCTCCCAACTCTCCTTGTTGAAGCGGCCACCATGCGCCAGCACGACGCCGCGATCACCTGCGCCGTATACATCGGCATAGATGAGCCCGCCGTCCTGAGTGGCAAACGAGACGTGGTCTTGTGCGGACGCGAGACCGGCCAGGGCAAGCGCAGTGAGCGTCAGGCGGAAAAACGGCATCTGGGCAGTATACGGCAGGTGCAGGCCGACCTTGCGGCCAAAGGCAAATCCGCCGCGAACTATTGCGCGCCAGCCGCGGACGTTCTTTGCGGTGGTTCCAGACGCGTGAGCTTTGCTTCGAGGTCCGCCAGGGCCTTGCGCAGAATCTGCTGATAACGTGGGTTCTCGCTTGCGGCCAGCTCCCGCTGCACACGGGTGCGGGACAGCTCCAGATTCTCTCTGTCGCGCAAGTTTTGCAGTTGTTCGGGAGTCCGTTCCGGTTCGTGGATCGGGGCTTGCTTGTTCCCAGCGGATTCGATCTGGGCTTCGACCGACTTACTTTCCCAGCCTCTCGCCATACTTTCATTGTATGCCTTAGCACGCTGCAGTCCAAATCGGCGAGCGCGCCAGTTTGCGTTGACGGACGCCAGCGGATCACGATTGACGGTGGGGATTTGTCGAAGGCGGCACACGCCGTGTCCGCGCGGAGTGCGGGCGCTGTCAAATCCAGCGTGAAAATCCGCGCATGAGATATCGGGTGATCTCAGCCGGCATAGCGCCTGAGGACGTGACACGAGAGTGACTCTCACACCAGAAGGTGCCTGCTATGTTTCCGCTTGTGAGGCCCTTTCATTTCTGGAGGGACTGCCGGTTCCGAATCCACCCGGCTTGCGGCGATGGCCCAGAAACTTCTTGACGTTCTCTATATTTCGATTATAATCGAAGTATAGATATGTCAAGACCGGCCAAGAAGCAGAACCTCGAACAGATTACGCGGTATGCCGACATGCTTTCCGCGATGGGAACGGAGCCGCGACTACGCATCATGCAGCTTCTTCTTACGGCTCACCCCGACGGCATGGTTGTAGCGGACATCGGCAGTGAGTTGGACATTCCAAGTTCGACGCTTTCGCACCATCTGGAAAAACTCAAAAACGAGGACCTAGTGAGAGTTCGGCGGGAGGGGACGTACCTGTGGTATTCGGCTAGTGCAGATGCCCTACGGGATTTGCTCGGCTTCTTGTATGCAGAATGCTGCACGCGCAACAAGGCCGTGAAGCCGGAGGCTTTCGTTCAGCTCTGTACCTAAGAGCACGCACGAGGAATTTTGTAGCCTTTCCATGTCGTCAACGATTGCCGGGCAGTGCAGACAAATAGAGATTAGGAGGGTAGACCCATGCAGGAAGTGAAGGAAATCGTCAAAGAGAAGTACGGGCAGGCCGCGCTGCGGGTGAAATCGAACGCGGGCAACTCCTGCTGCGGCGGGGCTTCAGGGCTCGAAGGATCCTGCGATCCCATAACCTCAAACCTATACGACGTGGGGCAAGAAGGCGAAGTGCCGGATACGGCGATCAAAGCCTCTCTTGGGTGCGGCAATCCCACGGCACTCGCAGAACTGAAATCGGGGGAGACGGTGCTCGACCTCGGATCGGGTGGCGGTATTGATGTACTGTTATCGGCTCGCCGCGTGGGGCCAACCGGCAAGGCCTACGGCCTCGACATGACCGAAGAAATGCTGGCTCTTGCTGAAGAGAACAAGCGCAAGAGCGGCCTGACCAATGTGGAGTTCCTGAAGGGCGAAATCGAGAACATTCCCCTGCCTGACAATTCGGTGGATGTCATCATTTCCAACTGCGTCATCAATCTGTCTGGTGACAAGGACCGCGTACTAAGGGAAGCCTTCCGGGTTCTGAAACCGGGCGGGCGATTTGCCGTGTCCGACGTTGTGGTACGTGGCCATGTGCCAGCGGCAATCAAAAAGAATATGGAGTTGTGGGTGGGCTGCGTCGCGGGTGCCCTCAGCGATTACGAATACGTGGCTAAGCTCGCGAAGGCTGGTTTTGACGATATCGAGATTGAGCCCACGCGTGTTTACGGCATTGAAGATGTGCGGGCCTTCCTCTCCGGTCAAGGTCTCGATGTCGATTCCGTGGCGAAAGACGTTGAGGGCAAGTTCATCAGCGCCTTCGTCCGCGCCACAAAATCGACGGCTGCCTGCTGTACGCCGGGTTGTTGCTCATAGGCAGAACGTGGCACAGACTATTACAGCCACGCCCAAATCTGCGGCAAGTGGGCTGGGTTTTTTCGAGCGCTACCTTACCTGGTGGGTCGCGCTTTGCATGGTGGCAGGGGTAATCTTCGGAAGGCTTTTGCCCTCTTCCATTCAGGCGCTGCGCCGGCTGGAATTTGGGGCCGGTAGCCAGATCAATGTGCCCATCGCGATCCTGATTTGGTTGATGATCATCCCCATGATGATGAAGGTGGACTTCGCCTCCATCAGGAACGTTGGAAACCGGCCGCGCGGGTTGCTGGTAACGCTGTTCGTCAACTGGCTGGTGAAACCGTTCTCGATGGCGCTGATCGCATGGCTGTTCTTCCGATATGTATTTGCGCATTGGGTTTCGCCGGCGGATGCGGACCAGTACATTGCAGGTTGCATCATCCTCGCGGCGGCCCCATGTACTGCCATGGTCTTCGTTTGGAGCTATCTGACCGATGGAGACCCGGCGTACACGCTCGTACAGGTCTCGTTAAACGATCTGATCATGCTATTTCTTTTCGCACCGATTGTTCGCTTTCTCGTGAATGGTGCGTCGTCTCTGCACGTTCCGTTTGAGGTCCTGTTGTACGCAGTCACCATTTTCATCGTTATTCCACTTGCGGCGGGCACCGCTCTGCGGGTCTGGCTGATTCGGCGGCGTGGTCAGGCGTGGTTCGAGAAAGAGCTGCTTCCGCACTTCGCGCCCGTCAGCATGCTCGCATTGCTGGCAACTCTCGTCCTGATCTTTGCCTTCCAGTCAGACAATATCCTCGGAAAGCCGTTCCACGTTTTCCTGATCGCTATTCCGATTCTTATTCAGGTTTATTTCAATTCCTCACTCGCGTACGGGCTCATGAAAGTGCTCAAAGTCCGGCACAACGTCGCCGCGCCCGGTGCTTTGATAGGCGCAAGCAATTTCTTCGAGCTGGCGGTGGCGACTGCGATCGCTCTTTTCGGTGCGGGCTCCGGAGCCGCGCTCGCCACAGTGGTCGGGGTATTGATCGAGGTTCCAGTGATGCTTTCAGTCTGTTCTTTCTGTAACCGGACGCGCCACTGGTTCCCGCAGGGGGACGCGGTGGCATCGTCTTAGAGATTTGGAGGAGTCCGATGTTCTGTTCCGAATGCTGCAAGGACGTTGCTATGTTAGCGCTTCACCCAATACGAAATAATCCTCTAACCTTGGCCGGATGACGGAACGATGACAACAAAAAAACGAATCCTTGTGCTCTGCACTGGAAATTCCGCACGCAGCCAGATGGGCGAGGGACTCTTCCGCCATGAGGGCGGTGAAGGCTGGGAAATATTTAGTGCCGGGACCAAGCCGAGTGTCGTTCGACCCGAAGCTATCGCGGTCATGCGCGAGATCGGGATCGACATCTCCGACCACCGTTCCAAATCAGTCAACGAGTTTACTGGAAAGCCTTTCGATTATGTCGTTACGGTCTGTGACAATGCACGCGACAACTGCCCTGTGTTTCCTGGAGCGAAGCAGCGCATCCATTGGAGCTTGGAAGATCCCGCGACCGTGGAGGGTAGTGAGGAAATTCGTTTAGCATCGTTTCGCCGAATTCGCGATCAGATTCGCGATCGCGTGAAGACATTCTTCAAACATCTCACAGACACTGCCCGTTAGGCGCAGCTGGGTAGTGCGCTAATTCTGCGTTGATCGACGGATGTAGCGCAGGGACACGCGCCGTTAGCGGGTACCTGCGGCCTTTCGGGTTCGTCACTCCGATAAAGCCGCGGGTATCCCGCCAACCCCGCGGTATCCCCACGCTACAGGAATTGGTGGTTAACGCGGAGCAATGTCGCCAGTGACAGGACCGCCGCCAAAATCAACGCACTCTTAGCGCACTCAATTGCCGATGGAACACTGGACACGACCGTTCTTGCTCCCGATTGCAAAGCGTGATGACATAGTCAAATCTCCCACAGAAACGCCGTCCGCCAGCGCGCCGTGCATCTAAGCGTATCCCGAGACGCTCCTCGAAGGCCGCTAGCCCATGGCGGCGGAACTGCCATAAATGTCAGCGTCCGGTCGGATCGTCAGCGATTCAAAAATGGGGCTCAGAGTCGATCGGCACTCCGTCCCCGACTCCAGCGCCGAATTCACTTTGGTTGAAGGGCGGAGGACGGCTTAGGACTGATATAGTAACGGGAACAAACGCCTGTCACGGCGGTGCGATCGTCCGGTGTTCTACCACGACGATCTTTCTCAACATCCTTAAAGTTTAAGTACGCTGAGCGCATCGAATATGCCTGCGTCGATTTTCCTGGAAAACGACCGCGCTGCTGACGCTTAATACTCTTGCCGACGTCGGCGGACTAAACGATCTGCTCGATCATGGTTCCCGTGAATTTCCGTTAGCCGCTTGGCGCAGATGGCTCGCGCGCACCCTGATTTAACCCCAGTGATCTGATTGCGGATAGTGGTATGAATGTCACGCACGCCGGACTCTCACCCACTTGAGACCGCAGCGCCGAACTCGCTCTGGTTTATGACATTGAGTGCGGCCGGGCTCGCCGGTCAGGAGTTGATGCGTCGACGGAGGGCGGCTTAGCAGTGATATAGTATCGGAAACAAACGCCTGTCACGGCGTGATGATTGTCCGGTGTTCTACCGGAACGATCTCTCTCAACATCCTTAATTTTGAGTGTGTGGAGCGTATCCTATATGCCTGCCAAAGGGAACAGGAAGCAGAAAGACCGGGCCCGCCTGAAAAACCCCCTGGAGAAGCGCATCAAGGACTATTCGCTCGCCGCGGTCGGTATTGGCGCCGTTGCCTTCGCGCCAGCGGCCAGCGCCGCGGTGGTGGTAGTCAATCTGAATCACACGGTGCCGGTGAACACGGTCTACACGGTTACGGTGGGCGGACACAACGTAATGAAAGTCTCCAATTCCCAGAGCACCATGAATACTACGAGTGTGCACGTGTTTCTATCTGAGGCTACCGCGGCGAACCGCTTCTGGGGGCCTGCTTCGCTGGGCCGAGGCAAACAGCCTCCGGTGAGCTCGGGGCACCTCATACCGGGCGGATTCCCGAGCCACAGCGGAGCAGCGCTCGTCGCCTCGACCTCGATGGGCAATTTCGGCGGATTTCTGAACAACCCTCCGAGATATATCGGCTTTTCCTTTGGCTCCGGGGCCACCATTCACGACGGCTGGGTGTCATTCAGTATCTCGCAGCCCGGTGGACCGCATACACCGTATACGGTGATCGTTCTTGGCGCCGCGTACGAAACCATCGCCGGGCAAGCCATTGCGGCTGGGCAGACGTCGGACCCCCCGCCCGCGACTCCAGCGCCTAATTCACTCTGGTTGATGGCACTGGGCGCCGCCGGACTCGGTGGACTGGAACTGCTACGCCGGCGGAGGACGGCCTGAGCTCGCATGGGCGCACGACTAGCCAGACGAGTCCTGCTGATCGGCTGGGATGCGGCGGACTGGAAAGTAATCAACCCGCTGCTCGATGCCGGTAAGATGCCGGCGCTCGAGTTCCTGATCAATCGCGGTGTTATGGGGAACCTGGCGACACTGCGGCCGATCCTCTCGCCCATGCTGTGGAACTCGATCGCCACCGGCAAGCGTCCCGACAAGCACGGCATTTGCGGCTTCAGCGAGCCCGATCCGCACACCGGAGGCGCTCGGCCAGTAACCAGCACGTCGCGCAAAGTGAAAGCGATCTGGAATATTCTGACGCAGCGCGCCCTGAAGACGCACCAGATCGGCTGGTATGCGAGCCACCCGGCCGAGCCGATCCACGGGATCTCGGTCAGCGACCGCTTCACCGTCGCCACCTCGGCGCAGGGCGCACCGTGGCCAATGCCGGCCGGGACAGTGCAGCCGGAAGGCATGGCCGAAAGCTTTGCCAAGCTGCGCGTGCATCCGGGCGACGTGCTGCCGGAGATGCTGCTTCCGTTCGTGCCGCGCGCTGCGGAGGTGAATCAAGAAAAGGACCGCCGGCTTATGAGCCTGGCGAAGATCATCGCCGAAACTTCCTCCATCCACAACGCCGCGACGTGGATCCTGGAACACGAGGAGTGGGACTTCCTGGCGGTCTTCTATTCCGGCATCGATCATTTCAGCCACGCATTTATGCAGTTTCATCCGCCCAAACTCGCGCCGGTGACGGACGAACAATTCGAGCTCTATAAAGATGTGGTGGCAGGCGGCTACCGGTTGCACGACATGATGCTGGCGCGATTGCTGGAGCTGGCGGGGCCGGAGACCACGTTCGTGCTGGTGTCGGATCACGGCTTCCACTCCGATCACCTGCGTCCGCTCGGCATTCCCAAGGAGCCGGCGGGGCCCGCGGTGCAGCATCGGCCCACCGGCATCTTCGCGATGATGGGCGAGGGCGTTCGCCCGGATGGGCGCATCGATGGCGCCACGCTGCTCGACATCACGCCGACGATTCTGACTTTGTTCGGTCTGCCGGTGGGCGAGGACATGGACGGGCGCGTGCTCTTGCAGGCGTTCGACAATCCTCCGCAGGTGGAACGTATCCCCAGTTGGGAATTGGAGCCGGGCGATTGCGGAATGCACGCGGAGGAACTGCGGACGGACGCCGAATCTTCGCGGGCGGTGCTGGAGCAGTTTGTCGCGCTCGGATACATCGAGGCCCCCGGGGAGGATCAAAAGAAAGCCGCGGACGCGGCGGTGCGGGAGCAGAAGTACAACCTCGCCCGCGTATATCTGTTTTCGCGCCGTCCCGAGCAGGCGATTCCACTGCTCGAAGAACTCACTAGCGCGCACCCGGAGGAAGAACGCTTCGCCCGCCATCTGGCCCAGTGCTACGTGGTGCTGGAACGGCATGACGACGCCGAGCGCGTACTTGCGCCGCTGCTCTCGGGAGCCGAGGCGAGCAACGCGGTCGCGAACTGGCTGCGGGGCGAGCTGCATTTCGAGCGCGGCGAGACCGAAGCCGCTCTTAAGACTCTGTTGCGCGCAGAGCAACTCGATTCGCAACTGCCGGACCTGCATATTCGCATCGCGCGAACGTATCTGCGGCGCGCGCAAATAGACGATGCCGAGCGCGCACTGGCGAAAGCTTTGCGCATCGATCCCGATAGCGCCGAAGCGCATTTGTGGATGGCTCGTGTGCGGCTGCGGCAGAGGCGAGACGTGGAAGCCGCCGAGGAAGCTCTGAACGCGGTGGGGTTGGAGCATTTCATGCCGCTAGGGCATTTTTTCTTCGGCGTGGCGCTGAGCCGGTTGCGGCATTTTCGGCGCTCCATCCAGGCATTTGAGACGGTGCTCCAGATGGCTCCGGGATTCGCACCCGCACATCGCTGGCTGGCGCGGGTACATTCCCGGCCGCGCGGCGATAAAGAACGCGCGCGCCAGCACCAGGATTGGCTGCGCGAGCGGCGCCAGCATCGACGCGCCCGAGCGGTTGCAGCGTCTTGATCACGATTGTCAGCGGCGTACCCCGCAGTGGCACATCGCTCATGATGCAGATGCTTGTGGCCGGGGGCTTGGCGCCACTGACGGACAAAATCCGCAAGCCGGACGCCGACAACCCGCGCGGTTATTACGAATGGGAACGGATTAAGCAACTCGCGGCGAATCCTGGCGCGATCTCGGAGGCGGAGGGGAAGGCGGTGAAGGTGGTTTCGTCTCTGCTGCTGCATCTGCCGCAAAATCACGCGTACCGGATTGTGTTTGTGCGAAGGCCGCTGGCGCAGGTGGTGGCATCGCAAGCCGAAATGATACGGCGCCGGGGCAACGGCCGGCCAGGGGCTTCGTCGTCGGCAATGCAAACTGCGCTCGAAACTCATCTGCGCGCGGTAACGGCATGGCTTGGAGAGCGTTCCTCGATGGCCATCCACTGGGTCGATTATCCGGACCTGATCGCGACGCCGCTAGAACATGCCGAAGAGGTCGCCGCGTTCCTCGGAGGCGGCCTGGACGTTGAGAGAATGGCCGCTCAGGTAGACCCTTCCTTGTTCCGGAATCGATGATTATCGAAAACAAGCCTCGCGTTCTGGTGATGCTTACCGCCATCGCGCTCATGGTCTGCTTTGCTTCCACACTGCGGGGGATGGCCAATCAGTGGTGGAACGATGAAGACATGGGACACGGCTTCCTGGTTCCGGTGGCCATTGCCTGGGTCGTCTGGAGGGAACGTGAACGGTGGCGCGGTCTGCGAGCGGAGCCTAGCGGGATCGGCTTCATAATACTGGGGGCCGGTGCGGCCATGCAGTTGGCGTCCGCGCTGGGCGCCGGTCTATTCGCGGGGTCGGTGGGATTTGTTCTGTCCCTGGCCGGCGTGATCCTTTGCCTGGGCGGATTCGCTTGGCTTCGAGTATGGGCCTTCCCGTTGCTGCTCACGCTGTTCATGCTCCCCAAACTCGCGATCGTTTACAATCAGGCGACTTTACCCCTGCAGCTTTTGGCCACGAGAATGGCCGGGGGAATGTTGTCGCTCGCTGGTTTCACCGTGGTCCGGGAAGGGAATATTTTGGATGTCTCGGGCCATCGCGTCGCGGTGGTGGAAGCGTGCAACGGAATCCGCTACCTGCTTCCGCTGGCGTTCATCGCGGTACTTTTCGCTTATCTCAGCGACTCCAAGCGCTGGATGCGCGCGGCTCTGTTGGCTGCGGCCATTCCCATTGCGATTATGGCGAATTCCCTGAGAGTGGCCGCGGCCGCGTGTGTGCCGGCGCTGGCGGAAGGCACCGCCCATGCCGTTTCCGGTTTCCTGATTTTCGCGCTCTGCCTGCTGGCGCTGATGGTCTTCCGCCACATGTTTAATTCCGTGTATACGCACCTCCATGCTTGAACGGTCCCGAATTCTCGTGCCGATATTGTTGAGCGCGCAGGCTCTGACAGTGCATTGGGCCGCGTCGGGAGAGCGCCCGCCTGCGACGCCTTTACTATCCCGATTTCCAGTTCAATTCTCAGATTGGAAAATGCTTCGCGAGGACCCGCTGGATAGGGACATTGTGAATACTCTTCACGCCGACGAATTGCTGAGCAGGACTTACATCCAGACCACGGGAGGCTCGGAGGCCGGCTTGTTCGTGGCATGGTTCCAATCCCAGCGCGCGGGGGCCAGCCAGCCGCATTCGCCGCAAGTATGCCTGCCAGCTTCGGGCTGGACGCCCCAGGAGAGGGGCGAAATCACCCTCGACACCACAGCGGGTCCGATCACCGTCAACCGGTATGTTGTCGGGAACCGCAGCGCGCGCGCGGTGGTCCTCTACTGGTATCAAACTCCGCGCCGCGTGATCGCGGGGGAATGGGCCGCGAAATTCTGGCTTATCCCGGATGCAATCCGTGACAGACGCACCGACACCGCGCTGGTTCGCCTGGTGGTCTGGTCGACGCGGGTGGGCGACGAAGCGGCAACATCGACGGCATCCGAGTTCGCACGGAGTTTATACCCGGTGGTGCGTCAACAGCTTCCCCGATAGCCCAACCCTTAAAACTACCGGGCAAAGGTATAGCGAGTTCATGCGTCGAGGAGATCTTTCAACGAGTCCGGGCACACGGATCGGAGCAAGCCAATGAAGGCTCCTTGGGCTCTGGTGCAAACTCAGCCGACAGGGGAGTTCGGGTGAGCTTCCGATTGGCTGAGTAAACTGCGATGGGCTCAAGCAGCGAGTGCCGCGTTCCACAACTCCGACATCGTCGCCTTTCGACCGCCCAGCTTGCCTGTCTTGTATTGTCCTTTTTTGATCTTCTCCGCCAACTCGATCCCGGAAATCGTTACCGCCGCGTTTTCGAATCGCTTGAATCCCAGCATGGGCCGGATTCGTTGCTTCACTCTCCGATGGTCCTGCTCCACCAAGTTGTTCAAGTACTGGCTGGAGCGGACCTTCACCCTCCGCGGAAGTTCGCCGTCTTCCTTCATCTCTCGCACTGCCCGGTGCGAGGCCGCATAGGCGTCCAACGTGATCTTCGTGGGCACGCGGGTGTTCTTCATCGCGCTGCGCAGAAACGATTTGGCGGCGTTTACGTCCCGGTTCTGGCTGAGAAAGAAATCGACCGTTTGGCCCGCTTTGTCGACCGCGCGTTACAGGTACACCCATTGTCCGTGAACCTTTACATAGATCTCGTCCATCCTCCACGATCGACCCACGGGCCGAGCGTAGCGCCGCCAGCGCTTTTCGAATTCTGGAAGGTAGCGCTGGATCCACCGGAGAATCGTTGTATGTGTCACAGAGATGCCGCGGTCCGCCATCATGATTACCAGATCCCGTAGGCTCAGCTTGAAGCTCGTGTACCAGGCGACACACAAGATGATGATCTGCCCGTCGAAGTGCCGTCCTTTGAACAGATCTTCGATCCGTACGAACCGTTGCATCTCTTCATCATCGCCTGCCACTCGCGTTTGCACCAGAGCCTTCCCGCTTTGGTTTGGTTTGGCATCACGTCGAATTGGTGTCCGTTGATCGGACGAGAGTTGCATCCGGATGGGTCCTTCCCCCGGACACGTGATTTTCCTGCGTCCGCGCTTGAAATCCTATCGCGCCGTGGCACCTTCGATTCGATCGAGTTCCGCGCGGGCTGGTTGGAACTGTGGATCGGCCTTCAGGGCTTCTCGAAGCTCGCGGGTGGCTTCGTCAATTTTCTGTTGCTTCCTTGAAACCAGTGCGAGGTTGTAATGGGCCCAGGCGAATTCCGGTTGCAGCCGAATCGCCTCCTCAAGTTCGCGGCGGGACTTTTCTAGATCGCCGCTCTGCAGGTACACGCTTCCCAGCGTATTGTGCGCCTCGGCGGAGGCGGGATCGGTGTGAAGCGCGGAAAGCAATTCTTGTTGAGCCTCACTCCAGTTCCGGTTCATAGCTGCGAGGACTCCCAGATTGTAGTGTGCCGTATAGCTTGCGGGATCTACCGACAACAGGTGGTCCAGCCGCGCGCGCGCTTGCGCATAGTCCTTCTTGTCCAAATAGATATCGGACAGCAGCTCCTCAGCCCGCGTGTACCAAGGCTCTATAGCTAACGCGGCCTGCAGTTCCTTGATGGCTTCGTCGGAGCGGTGGAGACGGAACTGGCTCAAGGCAAGATCGAAATGCGCTTGGGAGTTCAGCGGCGCGCGTTCAAGAGCTCGTTGGAACTCCTGTGCCGCTTCAGCATAGTGGCCGGATTGCTGCTGGTTCAGGCCCAGGCTGATCCGAATATCAACAACGTCCGGGAGCTTCTCGGCCAGGCTCAGCAGCAGACTGTTCGACTCCGTCAGCCGCCCTGCCGAGGCCAGCGAAAGTCCGTGGCCATACAGTTCGAAGTCACCGATTCGGTCCTTCGGATCGATCCGCGAAGCCAACCGGCTGGCGGCCGTAGACCCGCTCAAATAGCCGAGTGACCGGAGCGCGGCCACAGTATCGGGCGAGGGAGTCGCCGGCCTGGCGACGGACTCACTGGAGATCAGCGCCATGAGGCGGTGCCGCATGGCCGCTGCTCTCGGCTGCTCTGTGCCGTACAGGTTTCGCAATTCGTCCGGATCGCTTGAGACATCGTACAGTTCCGGCTTCGGAGCATCAATGTACTTGTAACGGCCTGAACGCAAGGCGCGCAGTGCCGCGCACCCAAAGTGATTTCGCGCGTACAGACTTTCCGAATAGATCTCTGCGGCGCCCTTCTCCCTAATCAGGCTGCGCCCCTTCATTACACTGGCGCGGGGAAGGCCTAGGGTATCCAGAATCGTGGGGGCGATGTCGAGTAGACTTGCCGGTTCGTCGATGCGGTCCTGCGGAGGACGTTTCCACCCTCGCGGCCAACGGATGATGAGCGGCACACGCAACGTGCTCTCATAAAGGAAATAGCCATGCGTACTCTCGCTGTGATCGCCCAAGCCCTCGCCGTGATCCGACGTGAACACGACCAGGGTGGTGTTCAGAAGCCCTCGGCCTTCGAGGTATGCCAAAAAATCTCCGACGACCCCATCCACGTAAGTCAGCTCCGCCGCGTAGCCTTTTTCTCCCCCGCGCGGTTGCGGGCCAGGCGGAAGATCGTACGGGGTATGCAGGTCATAAAGATGAAGGAATAGGAAAAACGGTGAGTTCCCGTTCTGATCGAGCCAATGTCTGGCTGCCGCGGCCACCTGAGCACCCGGCCGCTTGAGGTCGCCGACGTCTGTGACGGTCTTCTTGTGGAGATCGAACGGGCTGTCGTATAGATCGAAGCCACGGTTCAATCCGAAACGCCGGTCAAGCACGAAACCACCGACGAACGCGGCGGTACGATAACCGGCATTCTTCAGTACTGTCGCGACGGTTTCGCCTGCCCCGAATGGAACGCCATTGTCTTCAACGCCGTTCGCGAATGGGTACATGGAGGTGAACATCGCGACGTGAGAAGGCAGAGTTAGTGGCACGGGTGCGCTGACTTGCGAGAACAGCGTACCGCTCGTGGCGAGCGCATCAATGTGCGGCGTTGGCGTCCGGCCGGGTTGATAGCAGCTTAGATGGTCGGCCCGCAGCGTATCCACAGAAATGAGAATGACCGGCGCGCGGGGCTCCGCGTTGATCCGGGCGCAGGCGAGAATTGCGACCGCGAGGTGTCGGAGGCGAGACAAGATACCCCTTCTTTTAGCACGAAACGCCTCCGCTACGAGGCGTTCGGCGGTGTTACCATCAACACCTATGACATCTGGCGCGCTCCGTCTGGGCATCGGGCCGGTCACGGCATTGACCATTCTCATCCCGCTACTCAGCGCTGGTTCCAGCAACAACCCTGCGCCCACCGGGTTGGCCGCGATCCATGTGCCGCCGGGCTTCCGCGTTGAAAAAGTCGCCGGAGCGAATCTGCTCTCCTACCCCATGATGGGCACGATCGACGAGCGCGGCCGCTTGTTTGTCTGCGAATCCTCCGGCAATACTTTAACCACCGACCAGATGGCTGCCAAGCCGGATTACGTCATCCGCATGCTGGAAGATACCAATGGCGACGGCATTTACGACCGCAGTACGGTTTTCGCCGATAAGCTGACGCTCCCCGCGGGCGCGGTCTGGTATCGCGGCGCGCTTTACGTGGCGTCGCCCCCTGATCTGATCCGGCTCGAGGACACCGACGGCGATGGAGTCGCCGATAAACGCGACGTGATCGTGCACGGCTGGCACCTTTCGTCCAACGCCGCCAGCCTCCACGGCCCCTTCTTCGGTCCCGACGGCTGGCTCTATCTGACCGACGGCAGGCACGGCTTCGATATTCAAACTAAAGATGGCCGCCAGTTCAAAGGCGAGGCCTCGCGGATCTGGAGGGTGCGGCCTGACGGAACGGGTCTCGAATGGGTGTCTGGGGGTGGATTTGATAATCCGGTTGAGCTGGTTTTCCTGCCTACTGGTGAAACTTTCGGGACCATGACGTATTTTCAGGATCCGCGCGATGGCCAGCGCGATGCCCTGATGCATTGGGTCTGGGGCGGCGTCTATCCGAAACCATATCCGGTGACCAAGGAGTTCAAACAGACCGGCGATCTCATGCCGGTAATGACCAAGTTTGCCCGCATCGCACCCGCCGGGCTGCTCCGTTATCGTAGCGCCAGCTTCGGCCCGGCGTATCAGGGCAATCTGTTCAGTGCGCAGTTCAATCCCCATCGTATTCAGCGCCACGTTCTGTATCGGGACGGCGCGACCTTCCGGACTGTCGATTCCGATTTTCTAACGTCTGTCGATCCGGACTTCCATCCCACCGACGTTATGGAAGACGCTGACGGCAGCCTGCTGGTGATCGATACCGGCGCCTGGTTCATCCATGGGTGTCCCCTTTCCCGCGTTGCCAAGCCGGAAATCAAAGGCAGCATTTATCGCATCCGTAAAATCGGCGCAGGTGAGGTTCACGATGCTCGCGGAGGCGGTTTGCAGCTCACTGAAAAGGCGCCTTCCGAACTAGTCCGTTATTTGGATGACGCTCGGCCGTTCGTGCGCGACCGCGCCCAGGAGTTGCTGGTAGCCGCCGGCGAACCAGCCATCGATGCGCTGATCCAGTTTCGCGCGCATGCCGAATCGCACGACGCCCGCGCTATGGCGGTCTGGGCGCTCTACCGCATCGGTACATCGCGCGCTGAAGAAGGAGTTCGCACGGCCCTCGATGATGCTAATTTTCGCGTGCGGGTCGCGGCTGCACGCGCCGTAGGGATGGCGAGAGATGCGCTGGCGGTGGAGCGGCTGATGGAGATGGCAAGTCACGACCAACCGGCAGCCCGGCGGCAAGCAGCGACCGCGCTTGGGCAGATCGGTGACGCGCGCGCTGTCCCGTCTCTGATCGCTGCCGCGGCCCACGCCGAAGACCGCTTTAATGAGCACTCCGTGACGTACGCGCTGATCGAACTGAAGAATCCAGGCCCCGCCGTCGACGCTCTCAAGAGTGCAAATCCGAAAATCCGCAAGACGGCGCTGATTGCGCTCGACCAGATGGACGATACTCCCCTTACCGCTCAGCAGCTCACGCCGCTACTCAGCGACACGGACAAAGACTTGCGCAAAGCTGCCTTGTGGGTGGCGGCGCACCATCCGGATTGGTCTGGATCGGTACTGGCCTTTCTCCAAAGCCGCGTGCGTTCTCCAGGTTTTCCTGGAACCGAATCTGAGCCTGTCCGAGACGCCCTGATCTCGTTCTGCTCTGATCCCGCCGTACAAAGAACGGTCGCTGATCTGCTTGGTGAGGAAAACGCCGGTGCCCGGCGTGACCTGTTTCTGCTGGATACGATCGACCATTGCCAACTGACCGAATTTCCGGCCGTGTGGACGGGACGGATCGGCGAACTGTTGGATCACCCAACGCTGTCGGTGCGGCTTCGCGCGCTCAATCTGGTGCGCACCCTCCAGATCGATGGCCTGGATGATCATCTCGAAAAGATCGCTTCGACCGAGAACTCCCCACCTGAATTGCGGACTACGGCTCTGGCTATCCTGGTTCGAAAGCGGCCTGGTCTGAACGATGCCGCGCTCCAGTTCCTTCTCGGACTGCTCGGCAAGAACCATGACGCCGCCACCCGGCTGGCCGCGGCGCAGGTGCTGGGCAACGCGGGGCTTTCCGACAGCCAACTTATGAAGGTGGCGAACGGGTATCTACAACACGCCGATACCCTGATCCTTCCGCGGCTGCTCGACGCATTTCGGAGCTCTACCAGCGATGAAGCCGGCAAGGCCATGGTCAGCGCGTTGCTGAAATCTCAAGTGACCATCGGAGAGCCGGATGCCAAGCGGCTCGCAGAGATCCTGGATAAGTATCCGCCGGACGTTCGTAGCGCCGCGCTCTCGCTGCTGGCACGCTTGCAGGAACTGCAGAAAGCCCGCATCGAGCGGTTGCGGCACCTTGAACCGTTACTCAGCGCCGGCGGTGACATAGGCCGCGGCCGCCGCGTTTTCTTCGGTGAGAAGGTGGCCTGCTACCATTGCCATACCATCGGCAATCAGGGCGGACACGTCGGGCCTGATCTTACCGCAGTGGGGGCCATCCGCTCCGGCCATGACATCCTGGAAGCCATTGTGTTCCCCAGTGCCAGCTTCGTGCCCGGTTTCGAAATTTACAACGTGGAAACCAAAACCGATATCTACTCCGGCGTGCGCGGCGAAGACACTGCCGATGCCCTCACACTGGTAACAGGCCCGAACGCAGAGATCCGGATTCCACGAAAGCAAATCGTTTCCATCAAACCTTCAAGCGTTTCTCTCATGCCGGAAGGGCTCGACGAGAGCATCACGCGGGCGGAATTCATTGACTTGCTGGCTTTTCTCCAATCACAGAAATCGCGCGAAACCGCGCAGGTGCGCGCGCCCGAGGCCCATTAAACCCTTATGATGATTCTGATCCTTTTGCTGCTGTGCGCGCCATTAGCGAGCGCGGCAAATCCCAAGCTCGGCCCCAAAATCAAGCTGTTCAACGGCAAAAATCTCGACGGCTTCTACACGTTTCTGCGCGAACACGGGAAGAACAACGACCCGGACCACGTTTTTCAAGTCGAGAACGGCGTGGTGCATGTATCCGGCGCGGAATTCGGCTACTTCATTACCGAGAAGGAGTACGAAAATTACTACTTACACGTGGTGTTTCGCTGGGGCGAGCAGACGCACGAGCCGCGCAAGGATAAAGCGCGCGACAGCGGCTTCCTGTTTCACGTGAACGGTGAAGATAAAGTCTGGCCGCACTCTATCGAGTTCCAAATGATCGAAGGCGGTACCGGCGACATCATTCTGGTCGACGGCGCACGTCTTACCGTGAAGGGCGAAACCAAGGACAAGGGCCGCTTCGATCGCTTCGGCAAAGGTCCTTGGAAAGACGTGGCCGGTTACCGTGATCCGCAGGGCGAAGTGGAGAAGCCGCACGGGCAGTGGAACTGTCTGGAGCTGTGGGCGGTCGGCGACACCATCCGCTACTACGTTAATCACAAGCTGGTGAACGAAGGGTCTGGCTCGTCGTTGACGAAAGGTCGAATTCTGTTCCAGTCCGAGGGCGCCGAGGTCTATTTCAAGACCATGGAACTACGGCCCGTGCTCGGCAAATAAACGCGAGCCTCGCGAGGTCGGAGGCTTGGCGCCGTGGCGGCTGAATACTATTTGAGCTCCAGCTTCCAACTGTGGGCCCCGATTCCGGCTGGAAGCTGGATTAGCACGCGACCTTCAGCCAATTGTGAAGGATTCAGAGCTCCGGCTACGCGGCCGTCTACGAACACATTCGCCGAAGCGGAGTGCTTGATGCGGCCCAGAAGCGGATCAGCCAGGAGCAGCCTCCACGATGAAGGGTGATTGCCGAAATACGCGCCATACGGATCGTCATACTGAAAGGCAAAACCGGCGTCTTCTTCAGCAGAAGTGACCTGAGCGTGTAGAATCCCGATGTAATGGTTCATGCTGAGCGTCATTGCGTCCTTCGGTAAGGCATCGAATGTCCGCTCCATGAAATCGTGTTGCAACGAGATGTCGCGGTCGTGGAAGAGAAGCACAAATGGCCCGTCTGGATGCGGTGGCCACTTCTCAGGATGCAGCTCGCGATCGTACTGATGGGTTGAGCCCGGCGAAATCCCCATCATATCCAGCACCAGGTCGTGATCCAGGAAAAAGTAGTCCTCGTTGATATCGAAAAGTCCGAAGCCGGCTTGGGCCGCCACACGAGCGCTGTGATTCTGGTACGACTTCGACCAACCGCCGCCACCGATGATGACTGAGAGAGGCCGCGCGCCGAAGTCCTGGCGCAAGTAATCCAGGGACCGTTTCAGATGGAACAACTGAGCCAGTGCCGGCGCTTCGATGCCGCGCCGCGTGTTTTCGAACTCTTCGTACCAACCGCCAACCGACGCCTCACCCTCCAAATCCGCCGTCCACCACGGGCCTGGCGGAGAATCCAGGTCGGGCTGCATGTGCGTCCAGCCATGGCTTTGAATCTCGAGCACTCCCGCGTCCACTGCCGCCTTCAGGCCGCGCTGCGTCGATGAATAATCCTGCTCCACGCCATAGCCGTCTGTGAACTTCTGGTTCCATGGAGAGATGACGCGGTGGGTCTTGCGATCGACAAAACCCGTAACCACATTGGCGGAGACAACCGCATGATGGCGCGCCAAAACCGGTATAACTTTGTCGCGCATCAATTGCTCGGTCACGGTTTGATAGCGCCAGTATGAGAGGAAGGATTTATCGGCCGCACCCCAGTCGTCGATCATCACAAGCACGCTTCGGGAATAATCCACGTCGGGCAAAACCAGGTATTCGAGACCGAATAGCAAAGAACGCTGGAAAATGCTTCTCCAGTAAGGTGAGCTATTTAACCACCGCAGATCGGGCACGCCGATCCAGATCGCCGCTGCTTCCGGGCTGGGCTGAGACACGGTCACGATCGGGTGGTGCCCCTGGCTGATCAGCGCCTGAGCGCCACGGCATTCCGCCCAAATGTGGAACGATTGTTCGCGCTCGGGCTTCAGGTCATCTGTCAACTCACGCGTGATAAAGTGGGCCGGCCCGCGAACCATCGGATCGGGAGCACGATAATCAGCCTTATAGTGCAGGCCGAGTATCTGCTCGAGCGTGGCATCGCTGAATCGCGATGCGACTGCTATGACGCTGGTTCCCTGCTGCACAGCCTCGGTAAGCGCTCCGAGATTCTTCCCGGCGTAAGACGGCTGATCGGCAAGCCATAGAATGGTGCCATAGCGCACGGCGCCGGAACGATCGAACAAGTACGATGCCCCAAGCACCTGCTGGTCCAGGCGGAGAATATCGAAGGGAACAGACCAGGCCTTAAGCAGTGCAGCTACCGGTTGGAAAGCGTCTTTGTCACTAATCACCTGGCTCGACGGATCACCCCACGCTGCCACGACCAGAAGCACGCGGTACGGCTTCAGAAAGGACGCCTTTGGAGAAGTCTGGGCCCGCAGGGGGCAGACCAGTAACAGGGCGGACGCGAGTAAACGGGACGCGAACGACCGCATGAATTACGCTGTAAGGAAAATCTTGCGCTTGTACATCCAATACAGCACTAACCACTCGACGGTAAAAACTGCAATCGCGTGAATGAGCGGAGTTACTGAACCAAGTGTTCCCGTGAGCGGATGGGTAAAGATCGCAACCGTCTTACTCCAGGGAATGATGCTCTCCGACATATAGATCGCCACCGCATTCATGCCGATCACCACGAACGGAAAAGCGAGTTTTTGGTAGCCGCGCACATCGATCAGCCAGTAAAAGACGAGAAACATCAGGCAAGCGAAGCCGGCCGACGCCAATCCATAGGAGGTGGTCCAGATCTTCATCACGATTGGGATCACAGGATTCAAAGCCCAGCCCATCACTACGCCGCATAGCCCGACTAGGCCGATGATCTTCATTTTGCTCGCAGTACTCCGATTCGTCATCAGAAGTTCGCCCAGCAGCATGCCGAGAATTGTCGTGGAGATAGTTGGAAGAGTGCAGATCACCGTGCCCCAGTGCTCGGGCAGCACGCGGCCCACGGTGGCCAGATCGGTCCAAAGAACCAGGTTCGCGTTTCTATCGTAGCTGCCGGCGGGAACGCCCGGGGCCGGGACGAATGCGAGAAGAAGCGCATAGAAGACAAGGATAGATGCGCCAACGGCTGCCTGAACACGCCACGACTTTCGCACGATGAGGAAGGCCGCCAGATAAGCAACGGCGATGGGCTGGAGCGCACTGCTTAGTTCGATCAGGTAGGGATGCTGGAAGCTGATTGACTCCCGCAGCGACCCCAGAAGAAAAAGAACAAGGAAGCGCCGCAATGCACGCATGAAGATCTGATAGTGAGTCTGAGTAAGGGATCGTTTGGCGTAGGAGAACGGCAGCGACATGCCCGTCATGAGCATGAATGACGGCCAGATCAAATCGTAAAATCGCAGGCCTTGCCAATCCGTGTGACTCAACTCGTAAGCCAGACCGTTGATCAAAAGATTTGAGTTGAGTGCGTGCAATCCACCAACGATCGCGCCTCCACCCACAATCCAAAACATGGTCCAACCGCGAAACGCATCGAGCGAGACAAGCCGCTTCGCGCCCGCGGCAGGTGGAGGCGAAGCAGGCCGCTCCGCTGAGGTCGCCTCAATCTTCGTGCCAGCTTGTGTTTCTGTGGCCATGGGATTAGCGGCCAAGCTATCAGAACTTCAACTTCAGGCCAAGCTGTATGTCGCGCGGGCTGGCGGCGCTTGTAATGACTCCCGCTGATTGCGTGTCGATAGTGGCACCGGGAAGGCCGAAGTTTGGATGATTGAATATGTTAAAGAACTCAGCCCGAAATTCAAGATTCAATTTCTCAGTGACCTGGTTCCGCTTAATCAGCGAGACGTCCCATTCCTGAATACCCGGCCCGGTCAGAATATTCCGGCCGGAATTTCCAAAGCGAGGCGTTCCGCTCGCCAGCGCCTGCGACAGTCCATCGGTATTGAAGCAGTTCACATTGAACCATTCGGCCACGGTTTGAGGACCGGCGCCATTGCAGGTACGGTCCGGCCTGGGGAAAAAGGAATTGGTATTGGAATAATCAAAGTTCGAGAGAACCGTATAGGGAAAGCCCGTCTGGAACGTAATGATTCCTGCAAGCTCCCATCCTCCGGCCAACGCATTGGTCGCGCCGCCCTGATTCAAAAACGACTGGCCTTTACCAAAGGGCAATTGCCAGATGGGACTCAAAACCAATCGCTGCTTAATACTGAAGTCAGCCGGGCCGTAGTTAGCTCTATGATTATTATCAGTTTGTGGCCCGTTCACGAAGTCTGAATCGCCGCCGTTCGTATCCAGCACTTTCGAAAATGTATAGGCGACTAACGCCTGGAGGCCGTGTGAAAATCTCTTGGTGACCTTACCTTCAAGGGCATTGTAATTTGAGTTGGCATCAAACGTGTCATATAGAAAGATGTTATAGTCGGGCCATGGCCGGCGGGACTGCAGCGGCGTAATTCCAGGCACGGCCTGATTGCCCCATTGATGAGCATTATCCATGTGGTAGCCTTCATTTCCAACATAGCCAACCTCCAGCGCCCAATCCTGTGCCAACTGTGACTGAACACTGAAGCTCCACTCAACCACCGTCGGCGTGTGGTAGAACGGAGGGGGCATCAATTGCGATCGCAGCTGAGATAGCGGAGGCGAAACGGCATTTCCAAACATCGTTTCTGTCGTCGTAGGCGCGCCGTTGGTGAGCGGCGGTGGACCGAAGGACGTGTTATACATCGGCGTTTGGGTGAAGACGGGATTGTTGTTAACGTATGAGCTGATCAGGTTGGAGATAGGTAAGTCATTAAACAGACCTGCCCCAGTGTGAATAATGATCTTGTCGGAATTTGTAGGCCGCCAGGAGATTCCCAGCCGCGGCGCAAAGCTCCCATGGCCCGGGCCGTAACTAAGTTCGTTGAGTTTGTTGCCAGTCAGTCCTAACTGCGTCCTCATTGCCGAACTCATGATCAGGCAGGTTCCGTTTGCATTCAGGAACAACGGGTTCGAGCATAGCGCATCGTTTTGGGTCGCGGGAAGAGGAGTTATCAGCAGCGCATCGCCTGGTGTGAAGTTATTTGCCAGTGGGTAAATCGTAGCAAGTTTGTCGTTCGCGTCGTGGATTTGCTTCCGATACTCCCATCGCAGCCCGGCCTCAATACTTAATCTTGAGTTTACTTTGATGTTGTCTTGGACAAATAGACTAAACCAGCCCCCGCCTTCCAGCTTGTTAATGAATGGATTCTTCGTAAAGAATCCGCTCGCCGGGTAACCTAGTTCCAGATCGGCTAAGTCGGAAACGGCACTTACTCCAGGTATCTCACCGAACAAGGACGAGTACTGCCCGTTAAAGGTAATTTGACCATTAACCTGTAGTGGGTCCTCTACGCCGGGTGTTTGCCAGAAGTTGAAGTCGCCACCCATGACGAACGTATGCTTGCCCACGATCTTGGTGACCGTATCTTCGAATTTCTCGATTCGATCATTCAAAACGTCGGGAAAATACCCGCCGTCTCCAACGCCAGCGAAGTTACTAAACAGAAACTGCGGATAGGCCTCTGCCTGCGGCGTTGGAGCGGCGAGGTTTTGAATACCAAAGCCGCCTAGTAGCCCGCTTTGCCGCGGGCAGCCCTGGCAATCGAGGTCCAGATAATCCCTCTGATAACCCATACGCAGATCGTTAATCAGGGTTGGGCTGAAGATCCGTGTCCACCCACCCACCAGGTTCTGACCTCGGAAGTGCTGGTAGTTATTGAAAGGATTGAAGTCGCCGGGGAAGAGTTGGTCGGTGTTACCAAAGAGGTATCGGGCAAACAACCGGTCTTTCTCGGACAGGTCTTCATCCACCCGCACGTCAAATTGATCGTCCGGACGCCGGAGCGGCGAGTCGTTCACAAAATTCGGATTCCCAACCCGATTCGGTGCCGGATACAGCGCGAGAACCTTTTGGGCCACTGAATCGATATTGGGAATTATGTTGCCCGGTACCGGTGTCCCGACGAGGACGGTGGAGGTCCCAGCACCTGGATTCGCCGGATTGACGGGGCATGTGAACAGGTGCTCAGAAGCTGGAAGGAACAATTGGCCAGTGTCAAAATTGAGATTGCCCGGAGCGGTGGATCCGCTGGAAGCACACAGATTCGCCGTTTGCCCAGTCAGGACAGAGCTGAAATTCCCTGATCTTTCAGCAGGTGTCGGAACGAAGCTACCGCCGCTTTGACCCTGAATCTGGCGAAGGCCTTCGTAGCTCCCGAAGAAGAACGTCTTGTTTTTCCGGATCGGACCGCCAACCGCCCCCCCGAATTGATTGCGGATGAATTCCGGCCGGTCCGTAGCGAAAAAGTTGCGCGCGTCCATGTCCCGATTTCGCAATAACTCCCACGCGGAGCCGTGGAAAGCATTGGTACCGGATTCGGTGATCAGATTCATCGTCGTACCGGAGGCGATCCCGTTCGCTGCATCGTAAGTGTTGTTCTCTATCTTGAATTCCTTCACCATTTCCGGAATCGGTTGCAGCGCGAATCCGCCGTTGTTCAAAGCCCTTGAGATCATGCCGTCGATCAGAATCAAGTTGGCTGAAGACCGTCCACCCGAGCCGCTATAGCTGTTGTCGTTAAATCCCGACCCATTTCCGGTTGCGGAGGTGAGCGATCGATTCGTCGTATCTACAGTGCCCGGCACTACCAGTGCAAGCGCGCCGGTACGGCGGAGGTTGAGCGGCAAATCCAGAATTGGCTGTTCGTCGACAACCGTGCCCATACTGGCGCTGCTGCTGTCCACTAAGGGGGCGGCGGCTTCTACGTTCACCGACTGTGTCACCTGACCCACTTGCAGCACGACATCCAGGCTCGCCTTCTGGTCCACGTTTAGAGAAATTCCGGATAAAATTCCAGTCGTGAAGCCTGCCTTTTCCACCGAAAGCCTATAGGTTCCCGGAGCCAGCGCGGGGAACAGATAGTCCCCAGACGCATCGGAAGTGGTGCGAGTCACCACTCCCGTACTGCTATTGGTCGCGGTCAGAGCCGCATCCGGAACCACGCCGCCGGCCGAGTCCTTCACCGTACCCGACAGCCGGGCCGTCACTTCTTGCGCTCGTGCGAACCAGACCGAAAACAACACGATCAACGCTAGCGCGCCACATCCTTGTCGAAAACCGCGACCCTTAAATTTCATGAGGTGCTCCCCTCCCTCGAATGTTACTGAGCGGCGCCAATGAACGGTTTGGATTAGCGATCATACTAGGGCAGCCAGAGCGTATTGTCAATCAAATTTGATGATGGGCTCGACAATTTGTCTAATAGGCTGAACGCGTATCCGCTCGCTTCGCCTGTGCGCCCAATCACTCGCTGGAAGATGCGATCTGGACCGGAATTAAACCCAATGCCTGGGAAATATCGGATGCGGTTTGTCGAACCAGTTGGCCGAAGTAGCTGAACTCTTCACTTGTGATCTGTGCCGTCGTGCCCGCCACGCTGATTGCAGCGATGACATTGCCGGAGTGGTCGAAAACTGGCGCGCCGACGCATCGGCAACCGATCTCGCCTTCCTCGTCCTCGATTGCATAGCCAGTATGTCTGATCTGCGTCATTTGCTGTTTCAGTTTGCGGATCGACGTGATCGTGTTTTCGTTGTTGCGGGTCAGACCCCGATCCCGCACCAGGCGCAGAAACTCGGCGTCCGGCAAATAAGCCAGAAGACACTTACCGACCGCCGAGCAGTGCAGTTCCAGGCGTTTGCCGACCCAGGTGGCCAATCGGACAAGTCCGGGCGGCTCAACCTTTTCGATCAGAACCGCTTCGTGGTCCTCGATGATCGCCATGTGCACCGTCAAACGTGAGCGCTGCATGAGCGGCTGCAGGAAACTTGCGGCTTTTTCCCGAAGTTCGATACCGCTGAGTGCCAGGTTGGCAAGCGAGAAAAGCTTGAGGCCGAACATGTATCGATGCGTTCTGTTGTTGCGAAGCAGGTAGCCGCGCCGCTCCAGCGTGACCAATAAGCAGTACGTCGAACTCTTGGGTAACCCCAGCCGCCGGCTGAGTTCGGGCAGAGTGAGGCCGGTTTTGGTCACGGACAACAGCTCGAGAATGGATAGTGCCCGCTCCACCGCCGGTGCGGATGGTGTTGCGTCGCCGCTCATTGACCACTCCCTTTCACCGGCCTGTTTTGCCGGATTGTAGCAGAAAAATGGCGCGCGGAAAACCAAGTCTACGGGAAAGTGTTCAGCATATTGGACCACTCCCTGCGAATGCGACGCATGGTGATTGTGCTGACTCGGGCACTGGCGTACGATATCCAATTCGCTTCCGATGATCAGATGGCGGAGCTAAGGAACGTAACGCAATTGCTCTCAGCGGTTCGCGGCCAGGCGGCGATGCTCCTGCTCGGCGTATCGGTTTTGGCTGGTGCGCAACAAGCCGGATCGCAGTGGGCGCTGAAACCCTATCGCGTGCTTCTGGTCGTTGAAAAGTGGGAGGATCCGGCAAGCCAAGTGATCACATCGGAGCGCGATTCGTTTCAACCGGTCGCTGCGCTGCTCAAAGCGTGGTCGGTTCCTTTCGAAATAGTGCGGCTCGATCAGCAAGCCCTCGGTGCCTCCCAACTGTTCGAGCGGACCGGAGCTATGCGTTATGGCGCCATCCTCTGGCTGGCAGATAGCGCATCGTATATAGGCAAGAACGTGACGGCGCTGGAGGAAGCCGCTCAAGGCGGAACCAGCGTACTCGTGCTCGGATCGAGATGCCAGGATCCGGCGCTCGAACGCGTCCTTGGATTGAAGTTCAAGGAACCGTACAGCTCCACAGACGCGCTGGAGACAGGGCCGCCACACTTCATTACGGAGGGACTGGCTCGGCAGAGAACGGCCTCCGGCGAGTTTGACTCGCGGCTTTGGATGGAGCCGCAAGGATCGCAGGTCCTGATCTCCCAGCAAACGCACCCGGTCCTAGCCGTGAGGCAGATCAACCCGGACACATCCGCCATTTGGATCGGGGTTCCCCATTTGCCTGACGTTACAGTCTCGCCCTATTGGAGAGCGTTGCTGTTTCGTTCTCTGATCTGGAGCCTGGGGTATTTGGTAACTCCTGACGCGGACTATTCCAATCGACTCATCCTCGCCTTGGACGACTGGGGCACCGCGGACAAGGGGTTTCTCTCCTATTGGCGGTATCCCACTCTGAGCGAGTCGGTGATCCGCGAGCACCTGATTGAGCCACTGGCAAAGCACAAAGCGGTCATGGCGGCGAACGTCATCACGGGCTACGTAGACCGCAAGTCAAAGCGGATTCTTGTTCCGTGGGCTCAGAAATTCACGGACCGTTATGGCGTACTCCAGGACTACAGCTCAACCAAGCAAGGCCTGTTGGCGGCTGTATCTGCCGGCGTCCTGGAGATTGAAAGCCACGGCTGGACGCACATGCAGCCGGATCTGGATTCTCCTCCCGGCCCGTGGTGGAACGCAGAACTGGACGGCGAGGCCAGCGCCATCGGCTGGTACGAAGAATTTTCGGATCGACGGCGCGGCAGCGAGGCTCCGGCGCTGGCGCAACTTTTTCACCTGAAGAGATCTCTCGAATATCTTCGGGAGGATTTTGGAGAACGGGCGTTGTCACTCAGAGCGGGAGGGGGCGCGTGGTCCCGATCTTACGTGAATCACACCGGAAGAATTGCGGCAGAAGCGGGGTATGGATTGTTTGAGGCAGGAACCGCGTTCAATTTCTATCTCGACCGCGATATAGTCCTCGACATGGCGGGCGCCATCGCCGGCGCCGGTCATAGCCATGAGCAGGCTCTGAACGCGCAGAGTTGGCCCACGCATCCCGATGGCCCGATTATGGTCACGGCGCACGACCGCGATATCGCGCTGCAGCCCGATTTTCTAGACAGGCTGTTCGAACAGTTGCCGCGAGGCTATGAAACGTTGAGTATGAACCAATATGTTGCCGTCTTGCATACCGGCATCGAGTCTCCGGCTGGCGGCGGGTGGCGCCTTGCGTTTCGCCTAAACGAACCGTACTGCGCCTATTTCAAGAAGCACTCGTCGTCTTGGCAGTTGTGGCTCGGTGGCAGATTGCGGCAGCAATTGCAGCGTGTGCCGCTCGTCGAGGTTTCGGTGGACCAAGCGCCTCCGTCCAGGTTGCAGACTAGCGAAGCGCTGCGGCAGCCGTTGATCATCGAGATTCCCGCCGGAGCGGAGGACCACGTGTGGAAGCTGAATCCGGCGAGATGACCGTGCGTCGGAAAGATTCGGAAAGTGTTCAGCCTATTGGATGGCGCGCGGTGAAGCTAGTATATCGTGATTGTGCCGTGTTTAACTGCTGGCTTAGGATAGCCAAATCGATGGTGCCGCTTCTCCTTTGCTTATTTATCCTGATGATGCCTTTGCAGGCCGCTCACAGACCGCTAGTGCCGCGGCCACAGCAGATTCAATACGGCAATGGAAAACTCGCGCTCAAGGGCATTGCGATTTCGCTCAGTTCGAATCCTGCACCAGAAGACCGCGTCGCGGCAGACGAACTGGCGTCCGCGCTGGCGGAAATCACCGCGGAGCGCGTGCCGGTTGTAAGTAGAACCGCGGCCCATGGCATCGCGTTCCACCGCACAGGCGCTGTGGATGCGTTGCCCGGTCCCGATGATCGTCCCGGGCCCGATTCCAGGGAATCGTACACATTGCGCGTTTCTAGTAGCAGCGCTGAAATTCGCGCGCCCTCTTCCGCCGGCCTATATTACGCTGTGCAGACCATTCGGCAGCTGGTGGAGGAAACCGCTGGAGAAAAATTCCTCCCAGAAGTGGAGATCCATGACTGGCCCGCCCTGGCGTACCGCGGTTTCATGATGGACATGAGCCATGGGCCGCTACCTACCGAAGAAGAAATAAAGCGGCAGCTCGATTTTCTGGCTCGCTGGAAAGCCAACCAATACTACTTCTATTCCGAAGCGAATATCGAGTTACGCGGCTACCCGCTCATCAATCTCGGAGCGCGCTACTCGCAGCCACAGATTCGCCGGATCATCGATTACGCTCGCGCGCGGCACATCGACGTCGTACCTTGCCTGGAGCTCTACGGCCACCTGCATGACGTTTTCCGCGTCGAGCGTTACGCGGATCTGAGTGCCCTGCCGCACGGCGGCGAAATCAATCCACGCAATCCACAACTGCAGGCGCTGCTGCATGACTGGGTGGAGCAACTGACTGCACTGTTTCCGAGCCCGTGGTTCCACGTCGGCATGGACGAGCCCTGGGAACTGGAGAAGGCCGGCAGCCAGGCCGCTGGTGGCGTGGAACCCGGAAAGTTGTACATCGAGCAGTTGAAGAGCATCACCACGCTGGTCCGGCAATTCGGCAAGCGTCCTATGTTCTGGGCCGACGTGAACAGCGGCGCCCGCATCTTCGCCCGGTATCCCGAGCTGTTTTCGCAGTTGCCCAAGGACGTGATTGCCGTTCCATGGCACTATCATGTCCAGCCGGACTACAGCGGTTTTGTGGCTCCGTTTGCACGGGAGAAAGTGCCGGAAGTGTTTGCCCCCGGCATTTGGTGCTGGGATGAAATTGCTCCCGACTTCTTCCGAACGTTCGAGAATATCGACGGGTTTCTGGCTGATGCGCGCAAGTACGGCACGATGGGCATGATCAACACCGGCTGGACGGATGCCTCGCAGGTACTCTACCGGACGGCGCTGCCAGGCATGGCCTACGGAGCCGCAGCGGCTTGGCAACAAGAGCCAATGAATCGTGCCCAATTTTTCGCCGAATATGCGGCGGCATTCTATTCTGCGCCGGTGGCGGCCGAAGTGGCTTCTGCCCTGGAAACTTTGGCGAAGGCGCAGCAGCTGGCCGAAACGGTGCTGGGAGCGGAAACGATTTTCCGGCTTTGGGACGATCCGCTGACGCAGGCGCGTTTGGAGCGCCTCGCCGCGCACCGCGAATCATTCCGAACCATCCGGCTTTTGGCGGAAGACGCCGAGGAGCATCTGGCGCACGCCTTAAGCCTGCACGAGGACACCTACTCTATTCCCAGCCTGCTTCTGAGTGCGCGAATGTTGGACTACGCCGGCATGAGGTACATTTACTCTCTCGAAATGGCCAGTTACTTCAACACGCTAGGAAGCCACCCCAGCCGCGCGGATGTTCAGTTTTATGTGGGATGGGAATCCAGCTCGCGCAATCACAGCCGCATCATGGACTTGATGGATGAGGTTTCAGACCTGCGCGAGGTGTACCGTTCGGCGTGGTTGAGTGAATACACGGACCACCGCCTGGGCAGTGTGATGGGCCGCTGGAATGCCGAATACGAATATTGGCGGCGCTTCGAGACCCGCCTGTGGGACGTGCTGCACAGTTTCAAAGATGGCGATACTCTGCCGGCGCTGGAAGAACTCCGGCCGCGCATGTAAGAGGTCCGCAAAAGAAAATGGCCGAACCCGTCACTGCGCCGCCCGAGGTCCACAGGCACGCCCCCATCCGGTGCTTTCTGGTTCTCGTGCTGGTGAACCTGATGTGGGCCTTTCAATTCTCCGGCGCGAAAATCGCCACCGAGCGCCTCGGACCAATCGCCGTTGCCTTGATTCCGCTGGCGCTCTCGACGGTTCTATTTGCGCCGCTGTTGCGCATAAGCCGGGGCAAGAAGCCGCGGCCACGGTGGACGCCGGTGGTTTGGCGGGACCTTCTGCTCGCCTCGACACTCGGCATTATTCCGGCGCAACTCGGCCTCACCTGGGGTGTGGAGCACTCGCTCGCAAGCAATGCCTCGGTGCTCACCCTGACCATTCCGGTCCTGACTGCCATGATGGCCGTCATGCTGCTCGGCGAAAGGATGACGGTTGTGCGCTGGCTCTCCTTCGCGCTTGCGATTGCCGGCGTGCTCATGGTTTCGGACATCGATTGGAAATCCGTATCGATCCTCAGGGGTACATATCTACTGGGAAATCTTCTGATTCTTGCCAGTTGCCTCGGCAGTGCGTTCTACAACACGTACACCAAGAAACTGCTGGCGACGTTTAACCCGGTCGAACTACTCGTGTACAGTTTTCTGGTGACTGACCTCGAGCTGGCAGTGTTGATGCTCGTTTTCGAACGCTCACCAATCGCAGCGTTTACGTCCCTGGGCCCCGGCGTTTGGGCGAGCTTGCTTACCATTGCTATTTTTAGCCTGAGCGTTTCGATGCTGCTGTACTTCTGGGTGATCGAGAAGATTGATGTGACGCAGGCATCGCTTTCTATTTACTTGTTACCGGTGTTCGGAGTCTTGCTCTCGACCGTGGTGGTGAGAGAACGGATCACGGCACAGCTGGTGTTCGGAGGCCTCCTGGTATTTGCCGGGACATTCTTGGTCACGGTGTACGAGGAGCGAAAGCGGATGCGCGAAGCGACTCCGTAGGTAAAGGATCAAGCATGTTAACGGCGAACGAGTTTCTTATAAACGGCATTGTTCCGATCATTCCGACGCCATTTACCGTCGAAGAACAAATCGATTGGCCTTCGCTGCGGCGGCTGGTGGATTTTGCCTGCGCCACCGGCGCTTGCGCCATGTGTTTGCCGGCGTACGCCAGCGAGTTCTATAAACTCTCCGAACGCGAGAGGTTGCGCCTGGTCGCGGAGACGGTGCAGCACGCCGCTGGCCGTATTCCTGTGTTCGCGCAGGTTAACTTTGTTTCCCTGACGCAAGCCGTGGAGACCGCGCGTGAAGCCCAGAAGTCCGGAGCGTCAGCCATTGCCGCCGCCGTGCCACGGATGCTGGCGTTTGGTGAACCCGATCTCTACCGCTACTTCGACCGGCTGCTCTCTTCGATAGAAATTCCCCTGCTCATTCAGGACGTGAACCCATCCGGGCCGACTGTTACCGCCCGCTTCGTCGCCGAGTTGCATCGGGCTCGGCCTCATTTTCGATGGATCAAGCTTGAGGAGCCCATGATGTCATCGAAGGTGAGCGCCATTTTGGAAGCCACGAACGGGGAAGTCGGCGTCCTCGAAGGCTGGGGCGGCATGTACATGTTGGACCTGATTCCTGCCGGCATCTGCGGAGTCATGCCGGGCCTCGCGATTTCCGATCTCCTGGTCAAAGTGTTTCAGCTGGCCACCACGGGCGACACGGCAGGCGCCTATAAGGTCCATGAAGCAGTTCTGCCGCAAATTGTTTTGAGCTTGCAGCATATGGAACTGTTCCACCATGCCGAAAAGCGCCTGTTGGTGGCTCGTGGCCTTCTGCACGAAGCTGTTGTCCGCCAGTTGACGCTCAAGTTGGATCGGCCTACCGAAGACCGCATCGCGTTTCTCAACCAGCAGATTCTCGCCTTACTCGACCGGCTCGAGCTTCCCCGCAACCCGCTTCTCCCGGCCATGGCGGGGCAGCTATGAAAGAGCAACGCGTACCAGCCGGTGTCGTCGGCCTCGGACTGATGGGCACCAGCATCGTGACTTGTCTGGTGGCCGCTGGCCATCCCGTCGTCGCGATCGACAAGGACGCCGCCCGCCGGCGCAAGCTGAAGCAGCGCGTTTCCGTATTGCTGCGCGACATGCGCCGCGAGAAGCTGTTATCCAAAGAGCCCGCTAGTGTGCTGAAGCATTTGAGCACTTCCGGTGATTTCGCCGCGCTCCGGGATTGCGGTCTCGTCATAGAATCGATTTTCGAGAACCTCAGTGACAAACGCGAAGTACTGCGGAAGATTGAAAACGCAGTTGCGCCCGGCGCGCTGATCGGAAGCAATACCTCGGCCTTGCCCGTAACGGAGCTGCAGCGCGGCGCGCGCCACCCCGAGCGCATTCTCGGTGTTCACTGGGGCGAACCCGCGCACATCCTGCGCTTTCTGGAGGTGATCTGCGGCGCAGAAACCGATCCGCAGAACGCTCAGAAGGTCATGCGGTTGGCCAGTCTATGGAAAAAAGAGCCGACTCTGGTCCGCCGCGACGTTCGCGGTTTCATTACCAACCGAATCATGTATGCGATGATGCGCGAGGCATTTTATCTGGTGGAGAATGGCTACGCAACTGTAGAAGATGTAGACCGCTCTGTGAGGAACGACATGGGGTATTGGATCACCATGGCGGGTCCGTTCCGCTACATGGATCTGACGGGGATTCCAGCCTACGCCGCCGTGATGCGCGACCTGTTACCCGACCTTTGCTGCGCCACGAACACGCCCAAACTCATGCAAGAGGTCGTGGCATCCGGTGCGCGAGGCATTTCCAACGCCAAGGGGTTTTATCCATACACGCCGGCTGAGGCGAAGCGTTGGGAAAAGCGCTTTCTCGATTTCAGTTATGAGATCCGCGCACTCGCGCTTAAATATGCGGAACGCCCAAAAAACTGAGGTCTGGCTGGCCGTTGCGCGCGCCCACTCGTATTCGCCACGTATTCCGAAACGGGCTGAAGTGGTTTGAGCCGAAAAGAGAGATTTATGTTGCTGCGCTCCCGACTTCTGATGTGCGTTCTTTGCTGCACAAACATGGCAGCGGCGCATTCTCCATTGCTGCCAAAGCCGCAAAAGATCCAGTATGGGCCGGGGCGGCTTCCGCTGGAGGGCTTACACATTCGACTGGACGGCGATGCCGTCGCCGAGGACCGCTTCGCGGCAAGCGAACTTGCGGCAATCCTGTCGGCCCGCTGCACAACTCCCATTCCAATCGCGAACATCCTTGATGGTCCTGGACCTTCGCTGGTCTTCAAGCGCACCGGACCCGTCGCCAGCCTTCCCGTGCCCGGTGAGCGCCCCGGACCCGACTCGCGCGAGTCGTACCGGCTCAAGATTACGCCGGTAGGCGGTGAAATCGAAGCAACCTCGTCGGCTGGCCTGTATTACGCGGTTCAAACTCTACGGCAACTGGTCGAAGGCGACGGCAGCAGCGCGGCGTTCCCTGAAGTCGAGATTCACGACTGGCCAACCGTCGCCTATCGCGGCACCATGATCGACATGAGCCACGGCCCTCTTCCAACAGAGGACGAAGTGAAGCGGCAGATCGATTTTCTCGCGCGCTGGAAAGCGAATCAGTACTACATCTACAGTGAAGGCGCCATCGAGCTGGATGGCTATCCGCTGCTGAACCCTGAAGGCCGCTTCTCAAAAGAGCAGATCCGGCGCGTCATTGCATACGGCCGCGAACGCCATGTGGATGTCATCCCGTTCCTCGAACTCTACGGGCATTTGCACGATTTGCTGCGCATCGAGCTTTACTCGACACTCGGTGCTTTCCCGCATTCCGTGGAGTTGGACCCGAACAACCCCAATGTGATGAGTTTGTTGTCAGACTGGGCCGGACAGATTGCGGACCTGTTCCCGAGCCCGTTCGTGCAGGTCGGTTTCGACGAGACTTGGCGCATCGAGGATGTCGCCAACAAGCGTGGCAATACCACGCCCGCTGAACTGTTTGCCGAACAGCTTGGCAACGTGGCGAAATTGTTCCAGCAGCGCGGAAAGACCGTGATGGCGTTTGCAGATGTCATGGTGAAGTATCCGGCGATTATCGACCGCCTGCCGCGCGGACTGATTCCTATCGCGTGGGCTTATGAGGCACAGCCGGATATTAGGAAGTGGCTGGATCCCCTCGTCGCCAAGCATCTCCCATACTTCATACAGTCCGGGGTCGCCAACTGGGAGCAAATTGCCATCAACTTCGACATGACCTTCGCCAACATCGACAACTTCCTGGCGGCGGGCCGGCGTTTGGGAGCGCTCGGCATGATCAACTCCGTTTGGACCGATAGCGCGCAATGTTTCCTGCGCCTGACATGGCCGGCCATGGCGTATGGCGCCGCCGCACCCTGGCAGTCCGCGCCGATGGATCGCGATGGCTTCTTTGGCCAATACACCACGTTGATGTACCCGAGCGCCGCGGCCGCGGAGGTGGCTGCGGCTCTCGAAGATCTCAACAAATCAGAGGTGGCCATCGAAAGGGTGTTCGGTGAATCGTCGATCCACGAAATGTGGGGTGATCCGTTTAGCGTGGCCAACTTGGAACGGACGGCAGGCCATCGGGATTATTTTCGTCAGACACGTCTTCTGGCCGAGAGAGCGCAGGCACATGTTTACCAGGCAATCAAAAATGGCGCTGATGCCGCCACGCTCCAAACTCTACTTGTTGCCGGACGCATGCTGGATTTCGCGGGATACAAGTTTCTGAACGCTGTCGAGGTCGCGGAACGCTGGAAGTCATTCGGCCCTTTCAACAGCGACCGGTACTGGAACGAGATCGAATCTGAGGTGGTGTACCAATCGCACGGCCGTTTCGCCGATATGATGGATCAGGCCACACAAATCGCAGAGGCATATCGGTCTGCGTGGCTCGCGGAGTACACGCCGTATCGCCTCGCGGCGGCCCTTGGCCGCTGGGACACCGAATATATTTACTGGCTGAGATTGCAAAATCGGTTTCGCACCGCTACCAGGGGGCTCAAGGAAGGAAGCAGTCTCCCACCTTTAGGGAGTGTAATTGGGATGCGATAGGTCGAACAACTACCCACATGCGCTGGATTCGTGAGTGCCTCGCAAAGGGATCAAATCCGTGTCCGGAGTAAGAGCGATCGTGCCGCCTAGGCGGCCGGGACTGAGACTTCGACACGCAATCCGCCGAGCGGAGATTCATCGAGCGAGATGGATCCGCCGTAGAGCTCCGCCAAGTCGCGCACGATCGCCAAGCCGAGCCCAGAACCAGTAGAAGCCTCGTCGAGCCGCACGCCTCGCTCTAACACCACGTTTCGCTGAGCAGGCAGTAGCCCTGGGTCCACTCCCAGCGGCGCGTTCATCTCATCGATGAGGGTTGGACTTCAGGGGATATCTCCCGCCAATCGCCGAAACGGCATGAGGCCCTGACGTACTCCGACGATTCCCCCTGCATTAGGACGCCGCCGACGAGGATCGCGATGACGCCTACGCGCTCCCCGAATGACTGGAAAAACACGCATGACCGCCAGCACGGAAACAACCGAAGTCGGTTTCTTTTAGGGGGATCAGATTCCGTTGACTGCAGTGTCAGCTCCTGCTTCGGGCGCTGAGGGATGAGTTCTTCCAGACCAAGCCTAAGGTACAAACCGTGGAATGCGGCCAACGTTCAGCTTCTTGCCCTGCGGCGCGGCGCACCCCAAACCGATGCCTTGACGAACGGCTCGATGCGGAATGGTCAAGTGACCTTCCGATGGCGGGATTCCGCAGATGGTAATCAACAAAAACTCATGACACTCGACGCGGTAGATTTCATCCACCGTTTTCTGCTCCATGTTCTGCCGTCCGGATTCGTGAAGATCCGGCACTTCGGTTTTCTGGTAAATCGCAATCGGCGGGAAGCTCTTCGGCTATGCTGTTCCTTCTTGCCGGTACCGCCGGACAGAGGTCCACTCTCCTGACCGAAACGCAGCGACGCGCCATCGAGCGGAAGTGCCCGTTTTGTCATACCGGCACGCAACACATCGTCGATCGGATTCCCGCCGGAGAACGGGGCGAGATGCGGCTAGTCGCCCGGGCGGATACATCGTGATCCCATTCCGTCAGCGCCTCATATGCAGATCGTCGGTAGAAGCACAGTTGGAGTGTGCCCGCATAAGGTTACGAGCGCGTAGACGTTGAACAAAAGGCTCTGGTGCAAGCTCAAGCCGACGGAGAAGATCGGTTAAGCTCCGCCTTGTAATTGATTGCGAATTGGGCTCAAGCTGCGAGTGCCGCGTTCCACAGTTCCGTCATCGTCGCATCGCACCCGCCGAGCTTGCCCGTTTTGAACTGCCCCTTCTTGATCTTCTCTGCTAGCTCGATTCCGGAGATCGTTACCACCGCGTTGTCGAATCGCTTGAATCCCAGCATGGGCCGGATTCGTTGCTTCACTCTCCGATGGTCCTGCTCCACCAGATTGTTCAACTACTGGCTGGAGCGGACCTTCACCCTCCGCGGAAGTTCGCCGTCTTCCTTCATTTCTCGCACTGCCCGGTGCGAGGCCGCATAGGCGTCCAACGTGATCTTCGTGGGCACGCGGGTGTTCTTCATCGCGCTGCGCAGAAACGATTTGGCGGCGTTTACGTCCCGGTTTCGGCTGAGAAAGAAATCGACTGTTTGGCCCGCTTTGTCAACGGCGCGGTACAGGTACACCCATTGTCCGTGAACCTTTAGTCGGGCCTGATCCACCTCCCCGCCCTTACTCATCTGGTTTCCTCTCACTTCCCGATCTTCTTCGTCTGCCGCCTTCCCCAACCCATTCCATTGCCGATTTCTCGGTCACAAGCTTTCGCTTGCTTCAGGTACCGCGCAGCAGTCCGACTACTGGCAGAGCGCCGCTTCCCATTTCGCTTTCGCTTATAGAGTCACTTCCTCCGGAGCCGCCGGAGATTCTGCCAGTCCTCCTGAGGTCACGCGCCATTCTTCCGTACCGTGTCGCCCGCAATTACCATGTTTCTGGTGGGTGAATGAGAACGCCTTCGCCTCCCTATGGCAGGCTCGACCTTGCCCCACCCTCGGCCGACCAGTTCATCTTCGGGGTGGTGCCCCTCGATTACGACCCGGTACTTCTCCTCATGCCCTTCGGATTCCGCCTCACGGCGGACACCCTGCCCTCCGGGTACTGCAGAGCGGTGGCTTCAGGTCCGCCTTGGCTGTGTCCAACTTTCGTCTTCGTGCCCGTTTAGGCTTCTCCATACCTTCCACTCTCCCGGCCGGCGAGGAGTTACCCCCGCCTTTGGATACGGCGCTCCTCATTCGAACGCCGGAGGGACTTGAACCCTCCTGAATCGCGCGCTGCTCAGCGCACCATAGGTCTCGTCCATCCTCCACGATCCACCCACGGGCCGAGCGTAGCGCCGCCAGCGCTTTTCGAATTCTGGAAGGTAGCGCTGGATCCACCGGAGAATCGTTGTATGTGTCACAGAGATGCCGCGGTTCGCCATCATCATTACCAGATCCCGTAGACTCAGCTTGAAGCTCGTGTACCAGCTCACGCACAAAATGATGATCTGTCGGTCGAAGTGCCGTCCTTTGAACAGATCTTCGATCGGGACGAACCGTTGCATCTCTTCATCATCGCCTGCCACCCTCGCGTTTGCACCAGAGCCTTCTCTTCTACCGTTCCTGCCTGTCCATATCGGAGGTGTGCTGCGGGGTGTATCCTGTTTGACCGAGGTCCACCCCCATGCCCACCGCCCTCTCTCGCCGCAGAATCCTCCAAGTCGCCGGTGCCGCCGGTCTAGCTTTGCCAGCCGCCCAGAGCGCCGCCCCAATTCCCGGCCCGCGCGCCGAAGGTTCCGACACTCCAAGAATTTGCCTCGAAGCTGGCGGCACTCCGCTCTCAGCCGGCGGCCCTGATCCCGCTGGCATGCGCCGCGTCAAGCAACTGGGCGTGGATTACGTGCTGATGGGTGGGCCGCGCATTCCTTGGGAGGAAAGCCGCATCCGGTCCCTCATGGAGAGTTTCCGATCCGGCGGTCTCTCGCTGGGCAACATGATGATCGTGGGATTCCCCAATACGATCTATGGCCGGCCCGGACGTGACGAAGAGATCGAAAAAGTGCAGCAATCGATTCGCGCCGCGGGCCGCGTGGGGCTGCCGGTGGTCGAATACAACTTCTACGCCCACCGCATTGTCGAGGGATATTACGAAGAAATCGGGCGAGCCGGCGCCGGACTGACTGCGTTCGATTACGACCGTGTCAAGGATCTGCCCCCTCTTCCGAACGAGGGCGCGCACAAACTCGAAGAGATCTGGACTAACATCACCTATTTCCTAAAAGCCGTGGTTCCGGTGGCGGAGCAGTCCGGCGTGCGCCTGGCGCTGCATCCCAATGACCCTCCCGCGCCCATCAGCCGCGGATCGGAGCAGATCATGGCGACGGTCGAGGGCTGGAAACGCCTCATCGAGATCGTGCCCAGCCCGTCGAACGGCATCACGTTTGATTGCGGTGTCACGCGCGAAATGGGTCAGGACCCCGTGGAGGTCTGCCGCTATTTCGGCGAGCGAGACCGCATCAATCACGTGCACTTCCGCAACGTGCGCGTCCGCGTTCCGTACCAGAAGTACACCGAAGTGTTTCTCGACGAGGGCGACGTCAACATGTTTGCGGTGATGAAAGAACTCGTGCGCCAGAAATATCCGCGCCTGGTTTATCCCGAGCATCCGCGCGCCCTCGATTACGACCGCGAACACCCCGGCTTCCACTCTGGGTACCCGGGTGGCGGTGGTTACGCGGCCTTCGCGTACAACGTGGGCTACGCGCGCGCCATGCTGCAAGCCGCGCTGGCGTCTTAGGGAACCGCTCGCTTCCATAACCCACGGCACCTTACCGCGACTGCAAGGAGCAGTGGTTCCGATTCGACTCAAGTCGCAATCGACTTCAGTTCCTCACGAATGATGCGCCGCAACGTATCCTCGAACCTTGGCGCCTGCCGTCCAGGTACTCCCGAAGCGCTGCATTGATGAGCGTCTGATACCCAGTCCCACCCCTGGACTCTTCCGCCATTCGAAAGAAGCGGTCCACAATATCCTGATCGAGTCGAATCGTGATCCGAGCCTAACCCTCGGGCTCCGGTTCCGCCGGAATCACCCTGCCCCGCTTACCCTTGCTGAAATCGTATCGATCCTTCATCGTTCTCCCTCGTAGTCTTCGCGCTCATGGGCTTCGGCAGGGCGCGCGGAAATAATCCGAATGTTCTCGCTACGCCAGGTGTAAACAACCACGAGCAGACGTCCCGCCGCACCCATAACATGCGGGGCACTGTGGTACACTGCCGCCGTTACTTTGGAGGCAAGACATGAAGGCTTCTCTGTTTTATCGAATCGCAGCTGTTCTTCTGCTGCTTTTTGCTGCCGGACATACACTTGGTTTTCGACAGTCCGATCCCGCATGGGGAGTCGATACGCTTCTTGGCTCAATGCGGTCAATTCACTTTGACGTGCAGGGGTTCAGCCGGACATATTGGGACCTCTTTGTCGCGGCTGGATTCTCGGTCGGCGTGTTTTATCTATTCGCGGCGGTATTAGCGTGGCAGCTAGGTGGCCTTCCGGCAGAGACTTTGGCGGTCATGCGCGTCACTGTTTGGGCTCTCGCGCTTAGCTTTGCCGCCATCACGGTTGTGAGCTGGAGATACCTCTTTATCCTCCCTATCGTTTTTTCAATCGTGATTACAGTGTGTTTGACTGCGGCGGCATGGCTTTCCGCGAAGTCAATCTGAAGAGTTCCACTTCCAGGACACGGCTGAGCCGCGCTCAACTCGAGTGCCTCACGAATGATGTGAAACGCCCGAGCCATGCAGTCGCCGAAACCGAGCCGCGACCAAAGGGAGCGGTGTTTTTATGCTAATGTGTAATTTATGCGAACTACCATCGATGTGCCGGAGCCTGTCTTCCGCAAGATGAAAGCAACGGCCGCGCTGCGCGGCGTTAGCTTGAAGGATTTCGTTCTGAGCGCCGTGGAGCATGAGATGGCGAAGAAGCAGGTCAAGAAGGGGTACCGCGTTCGATTGCCCCTCATTCCCTCGAAGCATCCCGGCACGCTCAACCTGACGAATGCCGAAATCGAAGATCTGCTTACTTGACGTTAATGTTTGGCTTGCCCTCGCCTCGGGCCGGCACGTCCACCACCACATCGCCAAAGATTGGTTCGCCCAACTGGATTTCGCCGAAGCCGCCTTTTGCCGAATCACCCAGATGGGCTTTTTGAGGCTTATCACTAACGACCATGTCATGGGCGGTGAAGCTGTGAGCCAGCCGAGAGCTTGGACGCTTTACGAAGACTTAGTGCGCGACGAACGGGTGGTGTTCGTCTCCGAAACGGCGGAGGTCGAGGCTGCCTGGAAGCACTATACACAGGGCTCGTTCACCGGCACGAACGTGTGGATCGACGCTTACCTCGCAGCGCTGGCAGCCGTGCACGGGATGACACTGGTGACGTTTGATCGGGGCCTCGCGCGCATCAAGCACGCTTCGACGCTTATCCTGCCCATCTGATGAGGGATGAAATTAGCCATGGCTGTGAACGCCAATGACAAAATCAGAAAGCTGAGCCCGGCTCGGCGCAAAAGAGTCGAGGCCCGCGCGGCCGAGTTGATTGCCGAGGAGATGACTCTGCGTGAACTCCGCAAGGCCCGCAAGCTCACTCAGGTTCGCATAGCCAAAGCGCTCGGCATCACCCAGGACAGCGTTTCACGACTCGAGCAGCGCAGCGATCTCCTGCTCTCCACACTCCGGAAAACCGTCAAGGCCATGGGCGGGAACCTGTCGCTGGTCGCTGAATTCCCGGACCGTGCACCGGTGGTGCTCTCCGGCATCGCCGAGGAGAGATCGCACTGAGGAGTCTTCGGCGCTGGGCAGTCCGAAACGGGACATAGCTTGCTGAGCCGCGCTAAAAGGAGCGGTCACCCTCAGGCCTCGCTCGCCTCAAAGAACGACATCGGTTCCCCCTGCTCGTCGACTACATACCGGATCGCCGCCGACACATTCTCCGGTTTCCACAACCATCGTGTGCTACCGTGTCGCGCCCACCGTTTGCGAGCGCCTTGATCCAGTCTGGCCTGGTTCAGGCAACGGCTCGCGTAGGACTTGAGGTCGTTCAACATCCTCTCCGGCGTTGCTTCGCCGTACACGACGACGTGAACGTGATTGGTGCGCACGTGGGCGGCGAGCAGCTTCCAGCCTTGCTGCGAGCAGCGCTCCACCAGCGCGGCAAGCACCACTTCCCGGCGCCGCCCATCCATGGAGTACGGCCGCTGGCGCATCAAGCGCTGCTCTGCGCTTACCCGCTTCGGATCGCCTGCGACCATGCGGCTCCCAGGCAAGTTATGCGCCCTATCGACGGAGCCCGACTCATCGCCGTGCAAGTGGGCAGCCATAACAGGCAAAGGTAATCAGATAGGTCACCACCGCTTCCTTCGGTCGCGGCTCAGCAAGGCGTCGCTCCACTCTTTAATGATGACCCTGTTCCTGGAGGATCGGGCCGGGGACGCCGAGCTCCCTCGCTTCCTTCCCAAAGCCCCGACCGAGCCGCGCCCGTAGGAAGCGGTTGAACGACCTTGGCATGGCCTGACATTGCGACTCCATTACAATGAAAGGATGCAGCAATCCCGCCGCCTGACAGCCATCATCGAACGCGAAGGAGACGGCTACGTGGCGCTTTGCCCGGAACTTGATGTCGCCAGCCAGGGCGACAGCCTGGAAGAAGCTCGCGCGAATCTCATCAAGGCGCTGACATTGTTCTTCGAGACCGCCGGTGCGTCGGAGATCGAGCAGCGGTTTCACTCTGACTTGTTCGTGACACAGGTCGAGGTTCCGGTTGGGTAGGCTTCGTGCCCTTTCGGCTGATGAAGCCGGCCGCATCGTCCAGTCACAAGGGTTTGAAAAGGTCCATCACGGCGGTACCCGCTGAGTCATGGAGAATCGCGAAGCAGATGCTGGGGATTTGCAGCGATGACCAACCACAATGAGCGCATCACAAAACCTGAAATGATCGCAGCGATCAACAAATCAGGATACCTTCTTGAGCAACGCGTAGCGGACATGCTAGCGGAGCACGGATACTACGTGGAGACTAACCCCGCATACCCGGATCCAGAAACCGGGAAATCTCGCGAGTTCGATGTCTCTGCGATTGCTGGCGCGCGTCTGGCAAAAAAGAGAATGGATTTCATCTTTCCAATCGTTGTCGCTGAGTGTGAGAACAACGAACAACCAGTTGTGTTCTTCTCGGCGGACTCGCCCGTCCCGTTCTTGCGTCATGAAGAGGTGAAATGTTCCGGAGTCCCAGTGCAGTTCTGGGACGGTCAGAGATTCAGGCGCCTCTCCGAGTTCCTGCACCTTGAGAAGTTCCACCATTATTGCAAAGGGCCGATAGCGACCCAGTACTGCAGCTTCCACCGGAAGAGCCTAAACACACCATGGATCGCGCTTCATAGCGAGGGCCACCATCAAACGTTTACCTCGCTGATCAACGCACTGGAAAGTTCGGTAGTGGGCCTATTTGAAATTTGCCCCTCTTGACCATTTGGGCCATTCGTGCCACGCTCGGATGTATGCCAAAGCGGACACGCACTACTGAAAAACTTGATACCGTCCAGAATGCCCGCCGGGTGTTTCTGGAAGCCACCACGGAGACCGTAGAACTTACCGTCGTTCAGCGGGTCATGCGCGACATGGGAGCCAAGGGCGGCAGGATTGGCGGCAAACGCAGACTTGAAACTATGACCGATGAACAACGGCGACGAAGCGCTCGCAAGGCCGCTAAAGCGCGATGGGCAAAGGCCAAGAAAACCGCATAAAACTGCCTCTTTTGTCGCTTTTCTCTTGCGTATGCGAAAGCGCTGTCGTATACTCAAGACATGGCAAACGTAATCAGCACCGCAAAGAAGATAGCGGTGATTTCGGCGCTGGTCGAGGGGTGTTCCGTTCGCTCTACCTCTCGCATGACGGGCGTATCGAAAGGCGCAGTCCTTCGCCTGCTGGCGAGCGTTGGCAAGGCGTGCGCCGATTACCAGAACGCGACCATTCGCAATGTTGCATCCAAGCGGATTCAGGTCGATGAAATCTGGTCGTTTTGCTATGCCAAGCAAAAGAACGTTACGCTGGAAATGGCCGAACAGCGGGTTGCTGGCGATGTCTGGACGTTCACTGCGATTGATGCTGATACCAAGCTGGTGCTTAGCTGGCTCGTAGGACGGAGGGATGCCGGGTGTGCCGCCGAGTTCCTTCAGGACGTTGCCGGTCGCCTCAAGAACCGAATCCAGTTGACCACGGATGGCCACAGGATGTACTTGACGGCTGTTCCTGATGCTTTTGGGTCCGCGATTGATTACGCGCAACTGGTGAAGGTTTACGGTACCGATCCTGCCGAGGGACAGACGCGGTATAGCCCGGCGCAATGTCTTGGCACTCAACGCATCGAGGTTATTGGCGACCCGGATCAGGAACACATTTCCACCAGCTATGTGGAACGCCAGAATCTCAACATGCGGATGAATATGCGCCGTTTTACTCGCTTGACGAACGCCTTCAGCAAGAAGATTGAAAATCATGTCGCGATGGTTGCGCTGTTTCATATGCACTACAACTTCGCGAGAGTTCACCAGACCCTGCGAGTTACTCCGGCGATGGAAGCGGGGGTAGTGGGTCACTTTGAATCTTGGCATGCTTGACGGCTCGGCACAGAATGCGATACTGGGAGCGCCATGCCAAAGCGTGCTCGTAAGGAACCGCAGGACGTAAATCAGTGGGCGCACGACATCGTGAAGCGCTCCACCGCTGAACCAACGGACGAACCCGTCAAACTAAACCCTTCCCTCATCAGCCAGGTCATGACCGAGTTGGGGCGCAAGGGCGGCAAAAAGGGCGGCAAAAACCGCATGGCGATGCTCACGCCCGAGGAGCGCAGTCAGCTCGGAACCAAAGCCGTACGCGCACGATGGGCGCGCCAACGCAGAGCCAGCTAAATCATAGAGTTTCCTAACATTTCCCACCGTTTTCTCTTGCTTATACCATAGCGCTCTGGTATACTCAATTTATGAATAGGCTGAGTGTTGACCGGCGCGCCCAGATCATCTCCGCTCTTGTCGAAGGCAATTCCATCCGCTCGATCTGCCGCATGAAGGGCGTAGCAAAGCGCAGCGTCACCCGGCTGCTTCTGGAACTTGGTGCGGCCTGTTTCGCCTACCAGGATCACGTATTCCGCAACCTGCGCTGCCAGCGTATTCAATGCGACGAAATTTGGTCGTACGTCGGTTGCAAGCAAAAGAACGTCACGCCCGCAATGGCCGAGGAGCGCATCGTCGGCGATACCTGGGTTTGGGTCGCAATCGACGCCGACACCAAGCTCGTTCCGTGCTGGCTGGTCGGCAAGCGGGACGCGGGCTGCGCAACGGAGTTTATCGCCAATCTTGCAGGCCGTCTTCGTCACCGCGTGCAGCTCACCACCGACGGCCACAAGGTCTATCTGAACGCCATTATTGACGCCTTTGCTGATGACATCGACTACGCCATGCTCATCAAAACCTACGGCGCGGAGCGGGCTGGTGAAGCGCGCTACAGTTGCGCGAATTTCGTCAGTACGGAGAAAGTCGAAGTGCTCGGCATGCCGGATCAGAAGCACATTTCCACCTCGTACGTGGAGCGTCAGAATCTCACGATGCGGATGGGGATGCGGCGGTTCACGCGGTTGACGAACGGTTTTTCAAAGAAGATCGAGAACCACGAAGCGGCGGTCGCGATTCACTACATGCATTACAACTTCGCGAGGATTCATCAGACGCTTCGCGTCACGCCTGCGATGGCAGCGGGCATCAGCCAGCATGTTTGGTCGATGGAAGAGATCGTGGGGCTGATGGATTCCCAATCGGCAGAGTTGGCCGCATGAAGAGGAGAAATGATGTCGTCGCTTCTACACGCTTATATCAGAGTACGGTGGGCACACAAACAACTGAAGGATCTTGACTCCCTGTGCTCCAAGCGGGCGAGGGTAATCAAGGCTAAGGTCCATTATCCGAAGGTTGTTGAGAAACTTCCAAAGCACAGCCGTGACCTTTTTTCCGTTCCTAGCTCGCGCATGCCCTATCTGTCCCAAATTCTTGCGGGGCAGATCGCCAATGGGTTTCGTTCTGCCCTCGACTATCTCGTGGGCCGCGTGGCGGAGCTGGACTCCGGCCCTTCGAAACGCCGCACCCAGTTTCCCATCGAAAGCTGCGCAGAGGGCTTTCTTCGTCGCAAGTCCACCTTCCTGAAGGGGCTTAACACCGCCCACATAGCAGTCATCGAGCGATTGCAGCCGTACAATGGATGCGCATGGACGGGTCGTTTGGCCGAGCTGAGCAACTTGGACAAACACAATGCGCTCATTCCGGCAAAGATGGACTTCCTCTATAGCGGAATCCTCGATCCTATAAAGGGCACAAAGGCGCGTCCTCGCCACTACAAAGTGCGCATGCACATCACTCCGACCGTTTACGTAGGCATCGGCAATGGATACCCCCTGGTTGAAACGCTCCGAAAAATAGGTACTGGCGTTGCTCAGACGCTTACTTACTTCGATGCGGAATTCAAGTGAAGGTAGCGGCACGGCTCCTTGCTGTCAGGCTAGCAATCCAACCCACTGATGGGCCACGCTACCAGTTCGGCTCAGGTGTCAAGCGGGGAGAAAAGTCAAAGTGACCCACTACCGAAGCGGGAATCGTAGATCGAATATGGTCCCTGCAAGACATTGTCCTTCTTACGGAGAAACAGTCCCTCCGGGCTGCGGCGTAACCATATGTTCGCAGTTCAAGAAGTTAACAAGGACTCTGTCGGCATCGAATGACAGTTCGTGCCTTGCGACGTACTCAGTTCCTAAAGTGTCGTGAAATATTAGCCGCAGAGGAATCGGCACAATGTATCCGTTCTGGTTTTGCCTGCAAGCGTTTTGGAGAATATCCCGTAGGCAGTCGCCGGTAACGCTACCCCCCTGGGAATCGGTTAAGTGAGTAGCCAAGAACATTTGTTGACCCTGCGGCATGATGGCGACCTGAGCAACGGAACGAAGTGAATGCTTTCCGATTCGAACAGCGGGCAAGTTTACGTTATACGCGATGCCTGTGTCGGCTCGGACAAATAGCCCCAGTTCGTACCTCTTCTCATCCTCTCCATTAATGGGATCGTACCGCTGAGCGCCCATAATTAAGCTAGGCATCGGTGTAGTTGACAGACCCTTTTGTCGTCGCTCCTCCCTGTCCAACAATTCCATCACCTCTTCGAAATCTAAAGAGTTTAAATACAGAGAATGGAGCGCCGCTAACGAATGAGCCACGGATTCACAGGCATAGACACTTTCATGCCAGCGGATTGCAAATGGCAGCCAGGGATACTCGCCTGCATTCACCGCTCCGTTCGGCATCCAGGATGCTTTGAGTAGCGGCCTTTGTTCGAAATCGGAATTTGGCCACCGACGTTTTACGGCGCGCGCAGATTCCTTGATCGACCAAACAGTCTCAGTTATTTGGCCATGTGTTTCAACGTGAGAATGCAGTGTACTTAAGGCTGTGGCCTTATTTGACACTTCCGATTCAGCGGTAGTAAGCCGGGAGAGCGCATCACGGCTCTTTTCTTCCTCTGCTCTGTGCATTTCCCATTGAGCGCGCAGGTAATGAAAAATGGCAAACGGCCCAAAAAATACCAGAGCATAGGAAAGCACTGCCGGTCGCCAATGGACATTCTGCCAGGAGAATGATATCGCTCCGGATTCATAGGCCATAAGCAAAGCGGTCCCTAGAGCCAGGAGTAGGCCAATCACTCGTTCCCGGCCTTTCTTGTAGCTGTTTTGCCAAGCCAGCCCAAGAACGCTGGCAAAGTATTTGATGGGCGTGGAACGCACTTCGGGCGCATCTGCCATGCCTCATTGTCGCATACGAAAGCGCATACGCTTGTCAATGCCAAAGCGCTGTGGAACATTTCAAATGGACCCACTACCGAAAGTTCCATTGATGAGCACTATGAGAACTGGACCTTCCCTCGTCGCGGGCAAGAGGAGCCGGTCAATATACAGGTCTACTACCCGGTTCTGGTGCTTCAGGGTGAGCTATTTCAAGCGCTACGGCGCCGGAACAGATTAATCATCCGCCGGGCCGAACACATCCAGTACCGAAAGCAGCTTTGGAGTGTGAACCGTAAGGATAGTTACCAACTCGATGTAGTCACACTCGGCCACTTGCCGCGATACTTGAACCTCGTGGATCAGGAGATCGACACACTGAAGCGGCGCCTTCAACGCCACCAGAGCGTGGTACGTGAGTCGATAAGTCGGCTGATAGGCAACGCGCACAGGGTCAGACGCAAGCGAGTGAACTGGCGCGAGCTGTTCGGGCCATAGCCCGCGAATGAGGCTTTGTGGGCCTAAACCTTGTTATAGCGGGGCCGCCTACCGTTATGGTTCTGCTGGTACGTTTCGATACGATTCCGTTCCCAGTTGAGCGCAGAGTCGCGGGTGACGGCTGGCCCTACGACCGTCATGCTGCTAACTCGCTTTCCATCTCCGACGTGTTCTCGAAAGCGATCCTCAGGGCCGTTTGAAATGCCGTATTGCACGACTTTCCGGCCGTCGCGCAATACATAGCGGTAAGTATCTCTATCACTCACAGGACGTTCCCTTCCCTAGCTACACCCTGACGTCCCCCCGCAGTTCCCGCACTTGTAGCAACTCCCATTCCGCGTCATGATCGATCCGCACTCGGCGCACACGGGCGCATCCGACACTTGCGCGGGAAACGGCAGCGCCTGCTGGGGGTCTTGCTCGGTTGGCCGTAGCGTGGTCGCGTCGCCGATCTCCACTGGTGGTGCGGCTTCGGCGCCCAGGAACTTCAGCGCCATCCATCGGAAAATGTAATCGGGAATCGACTTCGCATACGGAATCTGTGGGTTGCCCGTCCAACCGCTTGGCTCGAAGCGCACGTGGGCGAACTTGTCAACCAGGAACTTCAGCGGCACGCCGTATTGCAGGCTGAAACTGATGGCCGTGGCGAAGCTGTCCATCAGGCCGGAAATGGTTGAGCCTTCCTTGGCCATGGTGATGAACACTTCACCTGGCGTTCCGTCCGGATACAGGCCAACAGTTATGTAGCCTTCGTGGCCGCCGATCGAAAATTTGTGCGTGATCGACGCGCGCTCGTCTTCGAGCTTCCGCCGCACCGGCCGGAACACAACTTTCTCCACGATCTTCTCCACCGTCGCGGGCGGCGGTGCCGCAATCGCCGCCGCCTTCTTCTCGCCCTTGCTGCCGGAACCCGAGCTGAGCGGCTGCACGCGCTTCGAGTTGTCGCGATAAATCGCCACTGCCTTGAGCCCCAGCTTCCAGCTCTCGGTGTAGGCTTCCATGATTTCTTCCACCGTCGCCTCTTCGGGCATGTTGATGGTCTTCGAAATCGCGCCGGAAATGAACGGCTGCACCGCCGCCATCATGCGCACATGCCCCATGTAATGAATCGAGCGGGTGCCGTTCTGCGGCCGGAAGCTGCAATCGAACACCGCGAGATGTTCGGGCTTCAGTCCGGGCGCTCCTTCGATAGTGCCCGTCGAATCGATGTGGGTGACGATCTGCTCCACCTGCTCGGGCGTGTAGCCCAGCTTAATGAGCGCCTGCGGCACGGTGTTGTTGACGATCTTGATCACACCGCCACCGACGAGTTTCTTGTATTTCACCAGCGCCAGATCCGGCTCGATGCCCGTCGTGTCGCAATCCATCATGAAACCGATGGTGCCCGTGGGCGCGATCACCGTCACCTGGCCGTTGCGGTAACCGGCGGTGCGGCCGAGTTCATACGCCTGGTCCCAGCAGTCCTTCGCGCCCTGATAGAGACCGGTCGGAATGTTGGTGCGGGTGATGCGATTCACCGAGTCTCGATGCATGCGGATCACATCGAGAAATGGCTGCTCATTCTTCGCGTAGCCTGAGAACGGTCCGACGGCCTCCGCAATTCGCGCACTTGTAGCATAGCCCTGGCCGCACATGATGGCGGTGATGGCGCCGGCGTAGTCGCGGCCATGGTCGCTATCGTAGGGAATGCCGAACGACATCAGCAGCGCGCCGAGATTGGCGAATCCCAGCCCCAGCGGCCGGTAGTTGTGCGAGTTCTCACCGATCTTCTCGGTCGGATAGCTGGCGTTATCGACGATGATCTCCTGCGCCATGATCATGGTGTCGCAGGCGCGGCGGAAGCCCTCAACATCGAACTGGCCGCCCGGGGTGACGAACTTCATCAGGTTCAGCGACGACAGATTGCAGGCTGAATCATCCAGGAACATGTACTCAGAACACGGATTCGAGGCATTGATGCGCGCCGTGTTCTTGCACGGGTGCCAGCGGTTGACCGTGGTATCGAACTGCATGCCTGGGTCGCCGCACTGGTGCGTGGCTTCCGCGATCTCGTGCATCAGATCCCGCGCCTTGTAGCGCTTCAGCGGCTGGCCGGAGACCACGGACTTGGTCCACCAGTCACCGTCTTTGATGACCGCCTCCATGAAGTCGTCGGTGGCGCGCACGGAGTTGTTGGCGTTCTGGAAAAAGACGGAGCTGTAGGCTTCGCCATCGAGCGACGAATCGTAGCCTGCCTCCACCAGCGTGTGCGCCTTCTTCTCTTCCTTGGCCTTGCACCAGATGAAGCCTTCGATATCGGGATGGTCGGCGTTGAGGATCACCATTTTGGCAGCGCGCCGCGTTTTGCCGCCTGATTTGATCACGCCCGCGAAGGCGTCGAAGCCTTTCATAAACGAAAGCGGCCCCGATGCCCTGCCCCCACCCGACAGAATCCCGTTCTCTTCACGCAGGCTCGATAGATTCGTCCCCGTGCCCGACCCCCACTTGAACAGCATGCCTTCGGTCTTGGCCAGATCGAGAATCGATTCGAGCGAGTCCTTCACCGACACGATGAAGCACGCCGAGCACTGCGGCCGCGTCTCACCCGAAAGCTTGATGACGCTCTCCGTGACCTTGTCCCACACCCAGCCGTAGCCGCGCGCTTCCTTGACGCCCACGTTGAACCACACCGGCGAATTGAAACAGGCTTTCTGGTGGATCATCAGATGCGCCAGCTCGCTGCGGAAATTCTCCGCATCCTCTGGAGTTGAGAAGTAGCCGTCACGCTTGCCCCAGTCGGCGATGGTATCTACAACCCTATGAACCAGCTCGCGGACGCTGGTTTCGCGCTCCGGCGTTCCGGCCTTGCCGTGAAAATACTTGCTGGCCACGATATTCGTCGCAGTCTGCGACCAGTCCGCCGGCACTTCGACGTCGCGCTGCTCGAAAATCACCGAACCTTTATCGTTGCCGATCGACGCGGTGCGGGTCTCCCACACGACTTCGTCGTAGGGCGTCTTCCCCGGCTCCAGGCGGGCCGTGAAATGGCGTGGAAACTGGACGCCGGTGCGCGTCCTTTTGTTTTCTTCGGCTTTCAATAACTCCATTTTGGCATCTAAAGCGGTTGCCGGCTGGGCCATCTAGCGTTTCTCCTTCGGGGTGCGCGGTTGTAGCGCATTTGGAATAATGCCCCAACATATAGTGGCCCGTCAAGAATTATATCTATATGGGGTGCTATAAGTTACGATAGCATGAAATCTCGTGACATGCCGATAGGACGTCGAGGTCACTCGGAATGGCCTGATTTTGGGGTGGAGTGCCGCACACGTCCGCGAAATGACGGCACCCAGGAAGTACTGCCGCCTTCACCCTTGTTTGCGGCATCTGATACACTCTCTCGGAGCATCCGTAAGTAGGGGGCAGGCATTGAAAGGGAGCTTGCGAAAATCAACGCAGGTCCCTCTTTGAACCATGGCTAGCATACGATTGCGCCTGCTTTGCGAAGAGCGCAGAAGAGAAACCCTCAAGGTTCTCGATGAACAGAAGCGCGTCACGGTGGACGACCTTGCCGAGCGTTTTCAAGTATCGGCGGTGACCGTTCGCTCCGACCTGGAGCATCTGGCGTCCGAAGGGCTCCTGGTGCGCTCGCATGGCGGCGCCATTCTGCCGCTCGGACCGCAGGCGGAGTACCCGCTGCAAATCAAGAAGACGCTGCATCGCGCGGAGAAGATCCGCATCGGCCGCGCGGCCGCTCAGCTGATCCAACCGCGCCAGACCGTGATTCTCGATTCCGGCACCACCACGGCCGAGGTGGCACGGGCCATCAAGCAAACCAATATCGAGGCCTTGACCGTCATCACGCATGCGCTGAATATCGCGCAAGAGCTGGTGGATGCCCCCAACATCTCGCTGATCATGATTGGCGGTGTGCTGCGCCAGGTCTCCGGCTCATTCGTCGGACCTCAAGCCGAGCGCATGATGAGCGAACTCCATGCCGATCATTTCTTTCTCGCCGTGGACGGCCTAGATCCGGAGGCCGGGCCATCCACGCCGGACGTGCTCGAAGCGCAACTGAATGCTGTCATGATGCGCATGGCCAAGCAAGTGACTGTAATTACCGACGCGACCAAGTTGGGACGGAGGAGCCTGTCCGTCATCGGAGACATGGGAAGTGTTCATCGCGTGATCACCGACGATCGGGTCACGGAGGACATGGCCCGCCAGCTCAGCACGTTGGGGATCGAAGTCCTGATCGTCTGAAGGTCATGCTCTGATAGGACTACCGTGAAGCTGCGATTGTTGTTGTTGAATCTATCAATGGTCGCCGCCATTGCCGTCGCGACCACACCACCATTTGGCGCTGGGTGCAGCGCTACGCCCCCGAACTGAACAAGAGATGCCGGCGGGAATTGAAACCAACCAACGGCTCCTGGAGGGTCGACGAAACATACATTTCCCAGGGCGGGAGGTGGCGGTACCTGTATCGTGCCGTCGATTCTACCGGCGCCACAATCGACTTCTTATTTTCCGCTGAGCGAGACGCGGCAGCGGCCAAGCAGTTCTTCCAGAAAGCCTTGCAAGCTCCTGGTCATCCCCGGCCGCGGGTCATCACGGTGGACGGCAACCCGTCCTACCCGAAGGTGATCGAGGAGCTGAAGCGGGAGGGGAAACTGGGACGCCGATGCCGCTGTCGAACTTGCCCGTATTTAAACAATGTTGTGGAACAGGACCATCGAGGGATCAAGCGGCGGGTGAATGCCAGCCAAGGTTTTCGATCGTTCGACGGAGCGTGGCGGACGATTCAAGGCTGCGAGGTTCTGCATATGATCCGGAAAGGCCAAGTGAGGTGGTTGCCGAAAGGGGATGTTCTTGGGCAGATTCAGTTCATCCATGAAACCGTCGGATTGAAAGGCTGAGCAATCGATACCGGAGAGCAGGGCGATCAGTTCGGTTCGCCGACAGAGTCGTTTTTGCAACACATCCACGTTGTTCGAGTCCACTACGGGTCCTGGGCATTATTTTGCGTCCACCAAGGGTGCGTCGAACTCAGGCGCAACTTTCGACTTTGAATCCGAGTGAACCCAAGAGCTCGCGTCTGGCCTGTAGGGTGGCTTGATCGTGAGTGTGGACCAGCACCATCTCGCTGCGCACATTGTGCATTCGAGCAACCTGAAACTTCTTTGTTCATCTGGCTTCTTCGCTGAAGCCCTCGGGCCGGCACAATTGCATGTTAAGCTAAGAAGGGTATAAATCCTCACGCGTCGTTTGAATTCGCTGGAAGAGCTTCCGAACTTACGTCTCTGTGCCACCCTCAATCGATACGTCAAGGAGCAAGACACAAGCAAGAAGGAGAAATATGAAAGAAACAGGTACTGTAAAGTGGTTTAACGCCGCAAAAGGATTCGGTTTCATACAGCGCGAAAATGGCGAGGATGTTTTCGTCCATTTTTCCGCTATCGCCGCCAGCGGCTATAAGTCCCTCGACGAGGGAGCCCGCGTCTCGTTTGAGGTGAAAAAGGGCCCGAAGGGTTTGCAGGCTGAGGACGTTAATCCGGTTTAAGACTTCTCAGCAGTTCTGACAAGCAGGAGGCACGCACTGTATCAGTGCCTCCGTCCATCTGGCGCTGAAATTTGGAATTACCGCTTCCCACCGAATTTCCCCTTCCCCTATTCGCCCCAACAAGAACTGTTACTGCAAGCCGAGACGCCTGCTAAAACCCGCAGAGCAGACATCGTAAGGGCCAGCAACTTGGACGACTAACCCACCAGTTCTTCATAGCGATGCCGCCAGCCGATCGCGCCAACGGACTGGAATACGTTGAGGGCTTGCTCGTAGAGATCCCGTGGGATTTCGATACCCCCTTCCCAACAGCCAAGGCCCTGGTAGCGCGTGACTGTCGCCGCCAGGACCCCGGCAGCTATGCCAGGGAAGAAAGAGGTCTCCTTGGCTGCGATCTCCTCGGCAGGTGAGGTTCGAATCCACTCCCTCGCGCGCTCATACGTCTTCAGGAAGGTACTGTAGCCTTCAGTCTTCTGGTAGGCCCTTGTGCAGCACAGGCTACTGAACGCAACAGGGGGCATCGATGCTCCGACCGAGGCTAAGACTTCACCGGCCACGACCGGACCTTGGAGATGTACATAATCTGCGGCGCCGGCGAGGAATGCGGCCTCCATTTTGTCTGGCGTGCCCGCATCCGTGACTTTGATCTGGTTCCAATCAGCGCCGTTGTGCTTGACCGCGTATTTCAGCATCACGAGCGGCTGGAGACCATGGTCCGCAAGCAACGCCTTTCCTTCGAGGTTCTTCCAATGGAATTCAGACTCTGGCCGGCGGCCGATGATGAAGAAACCGTCGCGTTGGTTGATCTGCGCGAAATGTACAGGCAAAGGTTCAATCCCCTGCTCTCGAAGCCTCCAGTTCGAGGACACCGCGGACTGCATGATATCCACTTCGCCGTCGCGCAAGAGGGCATAGCTGCGCTGCCCGGGCCCAAGAACACTGTAAGTGATTTGATGACCCTCGTCGCGAAGCAAGCTAATGCAGATGAGGAATGGTGTGTAGAAGGCGCTGTGGCGAGAAGCCATGAGTGTGAAGCGCATGCGTCCTTATTGGTACCGCATCCACTGGGCGTTCGTCCACCCTCGAGCTTGCAAGTGACGTGACGGCACAATGATGGGATCTAGCCTCAAGAGAATTCCTCAGGGCTGCTTGGATCAGTCGCGCCCACTCGTTTTATCGGCGGTTATCTGTTCGGCATCACGCTATCGATCCATGGACGCTCGCGGCTTCCGTGGCTGTGTTGCTGGCGATCGCGCTCGTTGCCGGCCTAGTCCCAGCGCGGCGTGCGGCGTTTGTAGATCCGATGGCCGTGCTTCGGCATGAGTAAGTTGATCAGCGAACACGCCAAAGGACGAGATCCCCCGTATCTGAGGCGTTTGCGGACTGGGAAGCTCCAACATTCGCGTACAATACGTCCTTTTGAGTCTCCGAAGGGAGTGCTCGTGAACATTGCCCGGACGATCTTCCGTGTATGAAGCCGCTGCGAATTGGGCTGATCGTATCGGTCCCAGTTCGGCACAGCAGTAGTCACGAGTGGTAGAAGCAATCAGCGGTTCCTGGCATGAAAAGCAGTAGGTCTCACGGCAACCGGTATCTTCGCGCGGCGAGCATCTTCTGATACGCATCAATTAGTTGCTGACGCGCATCCATGGCTATCGGCCCTGGCATGTCCTGGGGTTGATACGCGCGGCAGAGCTCGACGGTTTTCCTTAAGCTCTGGGTAAATTCCGCGCAAGGTTCGCAGCCGCCAATGTGAGTCTCCATCTCCCGGCAAGCATCGGCGGACAGTTCCAAATCGAGATATTCGGAGAGCACCGCGAACATCTTCCGGCAATTTTCGTCGTGTTTATGCGAACTCATCCTGAGACCTTCCTCAAGGCCTGTCCGTCTTCCCTCAGATATTGATCGAGCTTCTTGCGGGCGAACAAACGCGCCCGATGCAGCCTGGTCTTCACGGCATCCGTATTCACATCCAATACCTGAGCCGTCTCTTCGGTAGAGAGTTCCTCCACGTCACGCAACAGTAGGACGGTTCGATAAATCGCCGGTAATTCGGCGATGGTCTCATCCAGAACACGCCGCAATTCGGAACGAATCGCCTGGTCTTCGGGCAGGCTCGACCAGTCTGCAATCTCAAGTTTCGTTAACCCATCCTTTTCGCTGCTCCATGCCGGCAGGAACTCGTCCAGCGAGAGCTCGCGATCGGGTGCGTAGGTGCTCTTCCGCCGCTTCATCAGACAGGCATTCTTCGCAATCCGGAATACCCATGCGCGGACGTTTTCGGGATCGTGAAGCTGGTCGAAGCTCTCGAACACCTTAAGCAGAGTTTCCTGCGCCACCTCTTCGGCATCCTCCCGGTGACCGCACATCAAGCGGCTGTAATTGAAAATCTTGGAGCTGAAGTGGTCGACAAACCGGTCGAACGCCTCCGGTTTGCCATCCAGCAGGTCACGCGCCAAGCCGATTTCCGCCGCTCGTTCCAATAGTGGATTCCGCCGCCATCATTGTAGCGGACCACCAGCAGCCAGCATTAAAGATGCAGTGCGGGGGCAAACGTGACAAGCGGGAGAAAGGAGGTTGTCACCCTTTGGCGGGAACTGCATCTGCACAGATAGGACGCGGAGGGTGAATGCCTGAGTGGATGACAGTGCTGTTGCTCGTTGCCGGATATATCGCCATCATGCGATGGGTCCTGCCACGGCTGGGCGTCCCCACATGAATGTCTGATCGATGCGATGCCGGGTCGCGGCATCAGAACACGAAGCGGTGCGTGTCAATGAAAATGAGACACACAGCGTGAAAGTTTAAGGAGCTTTCTCCTGGTCCGGAGGCTTGTTGATCCAGACGGCAGTAGGGAGAGAAGGCGGCTTGGGAGGGCGGCGGACGAAGCG
>Ga0316363_10000039_pt1 | contig 195519 bp, 149 predicted proteins | sample Sb_taG_3_FD_200459 | JGI IMG/M metagenome (GOLD analysis project Ga0316363, IMG submission 200459) | Peat soil microbial communities from Weissenstadt, Germany - Sb_50d_a_PC metaG (v2) (version 2) | ecosystem: Environmental > Terrestrial > Soil > Wetlands > Peat | place: Germany: Weissenstadt... | reverse complement strand
CCCGCAAGCGGGTCGCAGGGCTCCGCTACAGCCACCCCCCAACGAATCACAGAAACACCTGCTAAGAAGCACGAAGTGGTCCCCTTTTGCTCCGCCGCGGTGGGAAACTTTCACTCCGCCCTTGACAATGGCAGGGTGTGGATCCCGGAGTCATTCACAACTATGTACTTCGAATTCACTCACCGCGTCGGTATTAAAGTCCGATTTCATGACTTGCGCCACTCTCACGCCTCGCAATTACTTCGCGCCGGCGTCAGCCCAAAGGTGGTGCAGGAACGTCTGGGACACGGCACTGTCGGAATCACGCTCGATATCTACTCGCACATCCTCCCCGGAATTCAGGAAGAAGCTGTCAGAAAGCTAGATCTGGCACTCCGTGCAGCCATTGCAAATCAGCATGCCTCGCAACTCGTGTAGCGCGGATTAGCAAGAGATTAGCAAGGCACCTCCTTGCCGCGCCTGGAGCCAGCGGGGAGGAGGCAGTTAAGTCCTTTAGTTTCTGGCGGTGAGGGTGGGATTCGAACCCACGGAACCCGTAAAGGCTCAACGGTTTTCGAGACCGCCCGATTCAACCACTCTCGCACCTCACCGTACTTCCAAACTACCTGATCGCCCCATGGCTTGCAACGAGGATCAGCCCATCACACACTCGTCTCTGACCTCGACTTCGGCGGCGTCTGCGGTCGCGCCATCGGGCCGAAACACGAAGCGCCCGGCTGCCGCCGCTGCTGCCAGAGCCAGCGCCGCGAGCACAAAAGCTGCCGAGTATCCGAAATGTTTGGCCACCGCGCCGGCTACAAATGAGCTCACGCCGACGAACAAGTCGACAAAGGCGCTCAGAACACCAAGCGCGGACCCGCGCTCCCCGCTGGGAATTTTCTGCAGAACTCGCGCCGCGGTGGACGACCAGGGAAACGAAAATCCAAATCCCAGAACTGCCGCGGCGCTGATGGCCAACGCCGGCGGAGGTCCGACTGCGAGAACGCCAAGGCCTAGGGCCATTGCCACCAGACCGCCGTAGTAGGTGATCGATGGATGGATGCGATCCGGCAAGCCGCCCAGGAAGAATCTCGAAAGCAGGATGAGCAAAGCGTAAGCGGAAAAAGCCGTCGGCCCGGAATTCCCGAAGCGAGCCAGGTGCAACACCAGAAAACCGGTGATCACGGGGTAGTGTACATTTACGAAACCCACGGCAAGACCAGATGGCACGAGCACCTTGGGAATCCAGCGGCGCTGGCCTGCGTGTGGCTCCGGCTTGTAGTGCTCGGGCACCCAGAACACGATCGCGAACGCAAGTAGCGCCGCGATCAGTTGGGTGAATGCCGCACGCTCAAAGGTTCCCAGCCACTGTCCTAATGCAGGTCCGGTGGAAATGCCGCCCCAAATGCCGCTGCTCACATAACCCAGCGCCTGTCCGCTGCGCTGGATGCCGGCGACCTCGACCGCCCACGCCGCGGCCCCCGTGTATAAACAAGCCTCGCCGAAACCTTGGAGGGTGCGCCCCAGATACATTCCGGCGATTCCCAGGGGCGCGAGGTAGGCAGCGCCGGCGAGAGAGCAACTTAGCAGTCCCGCCAGAGTGGCGATCTTGCGGCCCCGGCGGTCGGCCAACGGCCCGGAAACAAAGCGGCTCGCCAGCGCCACGAACGAGAAAATGCCGACGACGAAGCCGACGGTCTGATCGGAGCCGCCGAGGTCGTGACGGACGTGCGGACCGATTGCCGGCAGCGCAGTACCGATTCCAAGAAATCCAAGGAAAGTTGCCCCGATCAGTGCCCAGAAGCCAGCACCCAGGGGAGGGCGCGAAACCATCTTTACTTATTGTACTTGGATTCCCCGCTCAGAATCTAAACCGCAGCATCACTTGCACAGATCGCGCACCGCCGTTCTGGAAAATGGGCGTCAATCCACTGCCGGGACTCCCGGTGCCAAGCATCATGTTGAGCATAGACGCAGACTGGCCAAAGAGCGGGCTGGAGAGAAACGGGACCGGGTCGGCGTAGTTCGGATGATTGAGCGCGTTGAATGCTTCGATTCGAAACTGGAGGGACCGCCGTTCAGCGAGCTGGAAATCCCGGTGCAGCGCCAGATCGATCTGCCACATTCCGAAGCCTGCGATGGAGTTGCGACCGAGGCCGCCCTGGACTAGATTCGCGGCGGGCTGAAATGCCGCACTATTCAGGCGGCGTCCTCCAGGAGCCGACGGGTCGGTGACCCAGATGGGTTGGCCCGGCAACATGTCTGGCCTGAATACATTCGCAAAACTCAGTCCTTGAGAATAATCTGAGTCGAGCACGGTGACGGGAAATCCCGTTCGCGCATGGACATTGCCGTCCATTCCCCACCCGTGCAACAGCGATGAGCGAATTGACTTCCCGGCGCCCCGCGCTGTTTCATAGTTGAGTGCCGCCTGGAGAGTGTGACGGACGTCGAAGTCGGAAGAGGCGCGATCGCCCGACGGCGTCAATCCGGAGCCAGTCCAATACAGCACGGAATCGCTGGAGCTGTTGTCGATCGAGTGGGACCAGGAATAGGAAGCAAGCCCGCTGAACCCGCGCCATGCCTTTACGCGGTATTGAAGCTCGAACGCCTGGTAGTTCGAAAGGCCATTATTGGTTGCCAGGGCCAGCAACGTTAACGGATTAGACTCCTGAGGGCCCTGGAATTCGCGTCTGAGGAGTTGCAACCCGGACGATGCTTCATAGACGGCCGAAACTGTTTGGTGATTGCCGACCGCTTGCTCTGCTGTGCCGCTCCACTGTTTGACGGAAGGCAGATGCAGGCCAGGGATGAATCCGTAACTCAACGTTGACGGGAAAATGCCGTACTGCGAGTTTGTATACTGCGCGAGACTGAACGGTCCGCCGTTTACCAAATCGGTTGCGATGCTGAGGCTGGAATCGTAGTAGATTCCCCAGCCCGCACGCAGTACGGTATGGCTTTGTGCGAATGGGCGGTACGCCAGACCAACACGCGGCGCGAGATTCGCGTAGGTCCGTTGCCAGATGGCCTGCTGGCCTGAAAAGACATAGGAAGGTCCAGACGCATGGACAAACAGGGATGGACTCGAGGTCAGGTCCGGCGGTGGTGTGAACTCCCAGCGCAAACCGAAAGACGCCGTGAGTCCTGGATGAATCTTCCAGGTGTCCTGGACAAAAACGGAATCCTCTTTCAAAACACTGTGGCTGGTCTGGGGGCTGGCAACGGCAATCCAGAGGTTGGTGGCATTCACACCGTCGGCGAGGCTGTCGGCGATGACTCCGAGGCTGGGCGTGGCCGCGTACCTGGCGGGAATGAGTTCCAAATAGTCGGCGCCCAGCCGAATCGCGTGAGATCCATGACTCACCATTACGAGCGGCGCGGCGTGCCACTGAGTTTGTTTCTGGCGGGCTTCCTGCCCGGAAACGACTTGTCCCACGCCGGCGATGGAAAATCGCAGCAGATAGTCACAGGCATCCGGAGCACGCAACAAGGCATAAACCACCGGTTGCAGATTGCACGGCGAGGAACCTGGCGTGCTCCATGATGAACTGAGGCTGGCCTGGGAAGCGTTCATTCGCAGGTCAAAAACCAAGTTGGGCCTCAGGCGCATGTCAACGCCGAGCGTGAGGCCACGAGACCTCATGGCAACCCGATCAATCTGCGCGGTCCCGAATTCGCTCCAAGATGGAGTCTGGCTATACCGCCCGAACAAGGTGATGCGCGACGTGAGTGCGTGATCAATGCGAATACTGGCGGCATCGAACCGCGCGGGCCGGCTGGTTTGCCCGGTCCACTCCGCCAAACCCGCGCCAAGTGCCAGTCCATTCGGAAGTGGAAACAGATCTAACAGAGGGCGCATCGCACTCGGAGCATCGGCCCTCGCCGCAACATCAGGAACGGCCGTGCGCCATGCAAAGGGCGCCAATAGCCGCATCCCCTCGTAGGAGACGAAGAAGAAGGTTCGATCGCGCCACACCGGTCCTCCAAGCGAACCGCCAAAATCATTCATGCGAGCTGGAGCTCGTCCGTCGCCCTGGCTGTTGGCGAACCAGTCGTTAGCGTCGAGCGCGTCGTTGCGCAGGTAATCAAAAACAGATCCATGAAACTCATTCGATCCCGAGCGGCTGGTCAAAACGATCTGCGCGCCCGGCAAGCTCCCGAACTCCGGCGCCGTGGTGGACGTCTGGACGCGCAAGTCGCTTACCGCATCGAGTGGGAGCATCCCATGCATGCTGCCCAGAGCGGTCATGGCAGGCAACGCACCGCCGGTGGTCTGTGCGGGCAGGCCGCCAGCGCTTACGCCGGTGTTGGCGCTGACGCCGTCCACGGTGAAATAATTTGCGTTCGGCCGCTGGCCGCCCGATGTGAATTGGCCTGGTTCTCCGCGGGTGGCCGGTGTTATGACGGTGCCGGGCGTAAACTCGAGCAGGCTCGTGAGATTGCGCCCGTTCGACGAAATGTGCTCGATCTGGTCCTGCGTGATCAAAGTGCCGACCGCGGTGTCCTCCTGGAGCGGCACCGCCGGCGAATCCTCTACGGTGATGGATTCCTGCATACTGCCGAGGGGCAGGTTGAAATCCACTCGCACCGGCTGCGCAAGATCGACATGCACCCCCAGACGGATCAGAGTGCGGAACCCAGGGTGCCTGACTGTGATCTTGTAGAGACCAGGCTCCAGAGAAACCACGTTATAGCTGCCATCGGAATGCGAGCTGATGAGCCGGCGAAAGCCAGTGTCCTGGTTCACGACGGTGACAACTGCATCGGGCACGGCGGCTTCGGTGGGATCGCGGATCATGCCCGCCAGATGCGCGCGAGATTGGGACAGCAATCCGGCGCTGAACCAGCAGCCGAGAAGGCAGGGCACCATCAGTCGCCGCAACATTCCTTTTTCCTTATCGTCCCATTGGCAGGCGTTCATAGTTTTCAGCGCGTCTCCGCAGTTGCGCCAGGCTGGCCGCCGCCTGGGCCGGCAGTTCCGAGGATTGAGTCTGGTCCGGGGAAGCCCCGAGAAGAGCCACCAACATCGTTTCCGCATGGCGCGCCGCGACGAACAATGGCTCGGTTTCGTCCTGCCAAAGTCCCGATACACTCACGGGCTGCGTGTCCACGAGAGTCACGTCGAGGGCAGAGCGGAGACGGTCATCGACGCCGATCACATTCTCCACGAGCGCGCCGGCATGCTCCTGGCGGAGCCGCTCCAGAAGCTTGCGCTCGTCAGCAGTCAATTGCGCTTCGATCCCCGGGGGAAAGCGTTGCGCCAGCCGGCGCAGCGCGTGAGCGCGCGACATGAACCGGTCGGTCATGTCGAAAACCTGGTCGGCAAGCTGCTCGAATGGGGCGCGGCCGCCGAGATGTCTTTCTATTTCCGCTTGTAGCGGACCTGCGCCCGCACCCACGGAAATGCGGCTCGAGCTATGTTCTTCAGGTGCGAGGCTTTCGGCGGCGGGTTCCGAGGAGAAGCGCACGGTGACGCGAGGCATGGTGCGCAGTTTCTCGCGGATCTCCTGCTGGCGATCGAGCCCGATTCCGGCGCCCGTCACTAGAATCTGTCCGCCGGCGCGGGTCACCTCAATAGGATCGCCCAAATCGGCGCCGAGGTAGTGCAGGACCGAAAGCACGGCAAGTTCCTCGCCTGGTGTGGCCAGCGCCGGTTGAGCTTCCAATAGCGGTTGCGATGCTGAAGGGCGTACGGGCACAGTGGGAGCGGCGGCCGAGACTCGACCGGAGGCATCCAGGGAAGGCGCGGGCACATCCGGCAGCTCACTGATCTCCACCCATTCGCGATTTCGAAATAGCAGAGTGCCCTCTACGGTGTGCAGATCCACCGTACTCAGCTTCAAGGTCGCTTCCGCCAGTTCTCCCGAATCGGTGGATGTCCGCAACTGGTAGTGATCCGGCTCCCGGGTCAGCTCATCCCGCTTGTCGGGGAGCTGATCTCGCCAGGCGGCAAAAGATTTCGCACTCAGAGGATCTTCCCAACTGTAATGCGCGGCTTGGAATAATGACTCGAGTCCGGCTAGGGAGTCCACGTCGGAGCTTTTGTCTACGGAAGTCCCGGAGCCACCCACGGCGCGCGTCAGGTGCTGGGTGCGCGTGTGGATGCGAATGCGGCGCGTCGTCCGCGGCCGTGAGTCTGCCGCCGCCACAGCCTTCCGGAGCAGTTCGGCCGCCTGGACAGACGGCGCTTGCCGGAACTGCTGTACCACTACGGCAATCAGTACGATCATCGCGACGGCGGGCACCCATCGCCGCGGTTTGCTCCACATTGCGGTGAGCGGTTCCAAGATTCGGGTCATCCACCGCTGCCGCATTTGTAATTCGTCTATCCGTGCCAAGCGCGGATAAATATCAAACCAGGGCTGTGGTGGGGATGGCAAGGAGGTATCGAGAACGACCTTGCGGTAGCGTACGCACTCGCTGATCGTTTGTTCGATCTCCTCGAGTTCGTGGCGGCAGTGCCAGCAGGCCTTCAGGTGACGGCGGATTTCTTCGCTCGCGGACGCTGTCATTTCGCCATCGGCAAAGTGCAGCAGCTGCTCGTCGGTGGGGTGCCGCATTCCCAGACTACTCATGGGCCGCCTTCCTCAGCCTCACAATGGCGCGGCGGAGGAATTCGCCCACCGCCGATGCGCTGATTCCGAGCACCGAAGCGATCTCAGGGTAGCGCAGACCCTCCAGCCGCAGGTGCAAACAACGGCGCTGCTGGTCGGACAGGTTCTCCATCGCACGATGGAAACGCAACATGCGCTCGCGCTCCAGCAGGCTCTGCTCCGGGTTCAAACCGGCGTCCGCGAATCGGGTTTCGATATCGGGCTCGAACGCGGTTTGCGAGTTCTGTTGCGTGCGGAGTTTCAGGGCCAGGTTATGGGCCACCCGCACCACCCAGGCGCGGCGGTTCTGAATGGGCTCGGCGCGCTTAAGCGCGGTGTAGAGCCGAAGGAACACTTCCTGGGTCGCCTCCTGTGCCTGCGGCGGATAGAGTCCCAGGCTCAATACGTAGCGAAACACCCCGTCGCGCATCTCCTCGAATAGCTGTGCCACCTCATCCTGCAAACTGGCACGGCTCTCCTCCACGGGGAGAACGCCGGTCAGCTTTTCAAGCAGTGAATCTGGGAACACGTTATCTATCCAATGACCCAGGCCAACCGATTTCCACTACACCAGCCGAAAAAAATTCTTTGGGCATGCCTGTAGTGGACTCGCGGCCCGGCGGGTCTTCTTGTCAGTACGCCATGAAATCAGCATTAGTCAGCGTCACGGTAGTTACACACAACAGCGGACCGTTCATCGGACGCTGCCTGGACGCGGTCTTTGGGCAGGAGTACGAGGCTCTGCAAGTTATTGTAGTCGATAATGCGTCACAAGATGAGTCCAGGCAGGTGCTTGCCGGTTACAAGGACCGGATCCAACTGATTGAAAACGACCGCAATACCGGATTCGCGGCGGGACAGAATCAGGCCATCGCCGCCAGCCGGGGCGAATGGGTGCTGACGCTGAATCCGGATGTTCTGTTGCAACCCGGGTTTATCGCGCGCCTGCTGGAAGCTGGCGCCTTGGACACCCGCGTCGGCTCAGTTTGCGGCAAGCTGTTGCGCATGCGCCGCGACCTCACTATGCCGCGCGCCCCGCGAATCGATTCCGCTGGCATTTACTTCACTCCCGGGATGCGGCACTTCGATCGTGGCTGGAACGAGCCCGATGACGGCCGCTTCAACCACACCGAGTACGTTTTCGGGGCCTGCGCCGCGGCGGCCTTGTACCGTCGCGAGATGATCGCCGATGTTTCTCTGGATGATGGCTTTTTTGATCCCGACTTCTTTACTTATCGCGAAGATGCTGACGTGGCCTGGCGTGCGCAGTTGCTCGGCTGGCACTGTGTCTATGCGCCACAAGCCGTTGCTCGCCATGTACGGCGCATGATTAATGGCTCCCGGACCAGCGCTCCGTCGATTCTGAGAATGCATTCGGTCAAGAACCGGTTCCTGATGCGAGTCAACAACATAACCAGTGATCTGTATCGCCGCTGCTGGCTGCGCGCCACTTTGCGCGATCTGCTGGTGATCGGAGGGTGCCTGTTCTATGAGCCGGGCTCGCTCCCGGCACTCTGGCACACCCTAGGCTGTTTGCCGCGCGCCCTGGCGAAACGCCGCCACATCATGGAGCGCCGGGTCGCCTCCGACGAATACCTGGCAACCTGGTTTCACGTCAGGAGCCGGCCGCTCGAGCCGTGGATTTCCAGAGCGGCAGAACGAAATGGTGTAGTGGAAAACCACCTGCCTGGGTCTTTAGTAATAGAGCCACGCTGAGGACGCATCCGTCCAAGGCCAGGCTCCTCCCGCAAACACGTACGCACGCCATCCTCAGGGGTGGCGTGTGGAAATCGGCGCATCATCGGACACTCAATGGCAACGGCGGTACTCGGAAGTGCGGCTCTCGATACCCTGGGCGCGCGTTCAGTCGCGCGACCGTCCCGCGGAGCGGAAATGGCATCGGTTATGGCAGTTGCCATATTTCTTCTATACACGAGCTGGCGCGCCGTCTACGTGCATTTTTCTTCCGACGAAATGATGAACATCTATTGGTATTGGGAGCCGGGAGCGTGGAAGGCCCTGTGCGCCGACGTTTTGTTCTGGCGCAAAATCGTGCGCCCCATGGGCGGCCTCTATTACCTGCCGTTGTTTCACTGGTTCGGCTTCAATCCCTGGCCGTATACCGTGGCGCGCCTGGTGATTCTACTCTTCGTGTCTATGCTGTTGCTCCGGTTGGCTGCGCGGCTCACTGGCTCGCTGACTGCAGCCACAATCGCCGTGATGGTCGTCGCTTATCATCCCGAGCTAGTGAGCCTCACGCACAGCGGATCGTATATCTATGACATTCTCTGCGCGGGTTTCTACTTCGCGGCTTTCCTTTATTACCTCAGCCGCCGTGATTCCAACGGAAGGCTCAGCCTTATCCAGAGCTGCGCATTTCTCGCGCTGTACCTTGGGGCGCTCGATTCCAAAGAAATGGCTGTCTCGCTACCCGTCATGGTTTGTGCGTATGAGCTGCTCGAAGCGACGCGGAGTACACGCAAGATCGCCGTCGTCGCCAAGCGTTTCCTTCCACACGCCCCGCCGGTGGCCGCGGCCGTGGTCATCACCGCTCTGTTCATCGCTTTCAAAACCTATGGACCCGATGGGCTTGCCCAGATTGACTCTTATCATCCTGTATTCACCTGGGCCCGCTTCGCAGACTCCAGCCAGCGTTTCCTAAACGCGACTTTCTGCACGACGCTGTTCCGCGCGTGGTCGGTCCTTGCCGTTTGGGTCCTGCTGCTGTATGTCGGAATTCGCAAACGCAACCGCCGTCTCCTGCTGCTGTTAGTCTGGGTGGTTGCGGCGCCCCTCCCGCTCAACTTCATCCCGCCCCACGGCCCCGGCTGCATCTACATCCTTCTCGCAGGCTGGAGTATGATCGTGGCGATGGCGTTTGAAGGGCTCGCGCGCCGCACTGCCCACGAACCGCTTTTTGCCTGGCTACCGGAGGGTGCGGCGGTTGTTTCGCTCCTGGCGGCGGCGCTCTTTTACTACACTAGCGTCACCACATTTCGCCACGAGAGGATAGCGCGCAACTATTTCCGGGAAGGTGAGAAAACCTGGAACCTCATCCAGCAGTTCCACGATTTCCCGTTCCGTCCGCCACATGGGAGCCGCATTGCCTTCGTGAATGACCCTTTTCCTGAAGGCTGGGACACACTGTTTATCGCCAAGCTCTGGTGGCGGGACCGACGCCTTCAGGTTTCTCTACAGAACCGGCAGCATCTGCCCGCAAGCGCGCTCGCCCAGATGGACTACGTCTTCGATTTCCCGCAGGGGCGTCTCACGCGCATGCGCTGACTAGAAGCGACGGCCGTTCGCTCTCCGTGCTAGATTAACGCAAGAGTCCTATGCGCAAGTTGCTGCCGCTTGTCCTTCTTCTTCCAGCGTTTGCGAGCGATGCGCAGTTCAACGGACGTTGGGACATCACTGTCCCGCAGGAATCGCGATCGCGGGCGTGGTGGCTTGAGGTGAGCGGAGCAGGGACGCCATCGCTCCAAGGGAGATTCGTCGGTTTCCCTGGCGGCAACATGAATGACATCCCGCATCTCACGATTCAAGAAGGCGAGTTGCGCTTCAGTTTCGACTACAAAGACTCTCGCAGCGGCCAGCCGATGCACCGCGATTACACAGCCCGCCTCACTCCCGACGGCAAGCTCGAGGGCGTGATGCGTTCCTCCGACGGCGGGGAGCTCAAGTGGACCGGTGTGCGCGCACCCGTGATCACCGATAAAGATGATGGCTCGTGGCGCGATGGTACTCCGGTCGAGTTGTTCAATCACAAAGATCTGACAGGGTGGCAGGGCATGGTCCCCAATCAGGCGCTGGGCTGGGCCATGAAGGACGATGCCATGGCCAACGTCGCCGGCGCCAACAACCTGGTATCGGTTGATTCCTTCTGGAATTTTAAGTTGCACGTCGAATTCCGCGTTGGCGAGCACAGTAACAGCGGCATCGGCCTGCGCGGCCGCTATGAGGTGCAAATTCTCGAAGACTACGGCAAACCTCCGAACACACACAGCAACGGCGCTCTCTACAGCCGGATTGTCCCCGCGGTGAATGCGAGCAAACCGGCCGGCGAGTGGCAGGCGTACGATATCCGGTTGGTGGGACGCACGGTCACCGTCGTACTGAACGATCAGAAAGTGATCGACAAGCAGGAGATCGAGGGTCTTACAGCCATCGCCGGCAACGCGGACGAAGGCAAGCCAGGACCGTTCATCTTGCAGGGCGATCATGGGCCTGTGGAGTTTCGCAAGATCGTGCTGACTCCGCTCGTCCAATAGCCCAATGAGTTCCGATACCGCAATTGGCGGCGTGTATGTCGCTGCCGTCACTCCGCATCGCGACAAGAGTTACGAAGCTGACGTAGGCGCCACGCTCGAACTGGTGGATTTCCTTGCGGCCGCGGGAGTGGATGGCATTGCGCTGCTCGGTTCCACGGGTGAATTCCTACACCTTGCCTTCGATGACCGGATTCGTCTGGTGCAGTTGGTTGCCAAGCGCACTCGCGTGCCGGTGCTGGTAGGAGTCGCGCATTCCACCCTGGATGGCGCCCTAGAACTGGGCCGAGAAGCAGCGGCGGCCGGTGCGGCGGGTTTGCTCCTCATGCCGCCTTATTTCTTCCGATACAGTCAGGAAGACATCCACGAATTCTATCTGCAATTCGCCGCTGCCATGGACAAGACAGCGCGCATCTTCCTGTATAACATTCCAGCCTTTACCAATGAGATTGCGATCGACACAGCAACGGCTCTCCTCGGTACAGGCTTGTTCGCCGGCATCAAGGATTCGGGCGGACAATACGGCTACTTCGAGCGATTGCTCGCTGTCTCCAAGGAAACTCCCTTCACTCTGATGGTCGGCAACGACCGCATTTACTCGCGCGCGCGGCAAACGGGCGCCCACGGGATTGTCTCCGGTGTAGCGTGCGCCGCGCCGGAGCTGCTAGTCGCGCTCGAAGATGCGATCGCGAAAAACTTGACGGCTAAAGTCGAACGCCTGGACACTCTTCTCCGGGAGTTCATCGACTGGCATGACAAGTTTCCTACACCCGTGGCCATTAAGACTGCGGCGAGCGAGCGTGGGCTGAAAATCGGGCCGCTCGCCTCGCCTTTGAGCTTGGCCTCGCAGAAACTGCTCGATCAGTTTCGCGAATGGTTCCTGGCTTGGTTACCGTTAGTGCAGCGAGAGGCAAGCGCCGACGTACTAAAATAAGCGTTTGTCTCCCGAAGAATTTCGCAAGTTCGCGCATGAAGCCGTCGACTGGATGGCCGACTATCTGGCGCACTCCGAAACCTACCCTGTTCTACCTCACGTGAAACCAGGTGAGCTGACTGACGCGCTACCACGCTGCGGACCCGAGCATGGCGAGCCAATGTCTGCAATCCTCGCTGATTTCCGCAACAAGATCGTGCCTGCCGCTACGCACTGGAATCATCCGGGATTCATGGCGTACTTTGCGATCTCGGCTTCCGGCCCGGGAATCCTCGGCGAAATGCTGACGGCGACGCTCAACATGAACGGCATGCTCTGGAAGACATCGCCCGCCGTAGTGGAACTGGAGCAGGTGGCGCTTGATTGGCTGCGCCGATGGATCGGCTTGCCAGACGGCCTGTTCGGCATCATCTTTGATACCGCTTCCACCAGCAGCATGCATGCAATCGCCGCCGCGCGCGAGATGGTCGCGCCCGAGGTGCGCACCGATGGCGGGGGATCGGGTCTGGTGATTTACACCTCGGAACAATCGCATTCCTCGATTGAGAAAGGTGCGATCGCGATTGGCATCGGGCAAAAAAACGTGCGCAAGATTCCGGTGGATGGCGAGTACAGGATGCGTCCGGATGCCCTCGCGGCCGCCATCGAACAGGATCAGGCAGCCGGCCTGCGTCCCTTCTGCGTGGTCGCTACGGTAGGCACGACGTCTACGACAAGCATCGATCCGGTTGAACAAATTGCTCCCATTGCGGAGCGCTACGGGGCTTGGTTGCACGTGGACGCGGCCTACGCCGGAGTTGCGGCTGTGGCGCCTGAACTCCAGCATATTCTGCGCGGCTGCGAGCGCGCGGATTCGTTGGTCACCAATCCCCATAAATGGCTGTTCACGCCCGTGGATATTAGCATTCTGTACACCCGCCGGCCGGAGATTCTGCGCCGCGCATTTTCGCTCGTGCCCGAATACCTCCGCACCGCCGATGACCCGCGCGCCACCAATTACATGGATTACGGTGTTCCGTTGGGACACCGCTTCCGCGCGTTGAAACTTTGGTTTGTGCTGCGATACTACGGTCGCGAAGGCCTCGCCGGGATGATCCGCAACCACATCGGCTGGGCGCAAGAACTGGCTGCGCAGATCGATGCCCACGGGCATTTCGAACGCACCGCGCCCACTCGGTTCTCCACCATCTGCTTTCGCTTTAAGGGCACGGATGAGGAAAACCGCAATATCCTGGAGCGTGTGAATGCTTCCGGCCAGGTTTTTCTCTCGCACACAGTGCTTCGCGGGCAGTATTGCCTGCGCCTTGCCATTGGCAACATGAAGACGACGCGCGAACACGTGCAGCGGGCGTGGGAACTGGTGCAGTCGGCTGCCGGCTGAGGGCATTGCGGCGGTTGGACCGGACCGTCTGCGAGCACGGAACCAGCAAAATATGCTGGAATAAAGGTAAATCAACTAAGATCCTGGAAGAGGTCCGAGTGTTGCGTCGCAATCTGTTGGGTTCCCTGTTGGCCATTTTAGGTGCGGTGTGTGTGCTAACCTCCGGCTGCCGTTCCGAGTCTGCTCCCCCGCCTCAGATGCCGGCTGTTCCCGTTACTACGGCTGTTGCCATGCAACGAGATTTGCCCATCCAGTTACGGGCGATCGGCAACGTCGAATCATATTCCTCGATCCCCGTCAAAGCACAAGTCTCCGGCGAATTGATGAGCATTCATTTCACCGAAGGACAGGATGTCAAGAAGGGCCAACTGCTGTTGGAGATCGACCGCCGCACGTATGAGCAGGCGCTGCGCCAGGCGGAAGCGAATCTGAACCGGGACATCGCTCAGGAGAGGCAGGCGGAGGCCAATCTGGCGCGAGACCAGGCGCAGGCGCAGAATGCCCGCGCGCAAGCCGTGCGATACGCGAAACTGGCGGAAGAAAAAGTTGTTTCCAGAGAGCAGAACGACCAAATGAAGACCGCGGCCACCGCCGCCGATGAGTCTGCCCGCGCCGATCAGGCCGCGATCGAAAGTGCCCGCGCCGCCAACCTTGCAGACAAGGCAGCGGTCGAAACGGCCAGATTGAATCTGGAATATTGTGAAATCCGCTCCCCCATCGACGGCCGCACGGGGAGCCTGCAAGTGAAGGTAGGCACTTTGATCAAAGCCCAGGCAGATACGGGCATGGTCACCATCAACCAGATCTCGCCCACGTTCGTGAGTTTCTCCGTTCCCGAGGACCAGCTCTCCGCCATTCGAAAATCCATGGCGCAAGGCCCGCTCCCGGTTGAGGCTGAAGTTCCCAATGATACAGGCGGACCCGCGCATGGACAGCTCAGCTTCATCGACAATACCGTCGACAGCGCCACCGGCGCCATCAAGCTGAAAGCTGCGTTTCCCAACCAGGAGCGGAAATTGTGGCCGGGTCAGTTTGTGAATGTCCTGTTGACCGTGGGCACGGATGCCAAGGCGACGGTCGTGCCTTCTGAAGCCATTCAAACGGGCCAGCAAGGACAGTATGCGTTCATTGTGAAGGCGGACCACACCGTCGAGAATCGAATCGTCACCGTGGGGCGGACGTTAGGACGCGAGACTGAGGTCATGAAGGGAATTGCTCCCGGCGAAACCGTGGTCACAGATGGCCAGCTTCGCCTGATTCCCGGCTTCAAAGTCGAGGTCGTCAACGGCACTCCGGCCGCCGGCGCCGCCGCTGGAGGAGCATCCCAATGAGCATTTCGGAACTCTTCATCCGCCGGCCGATCACCACCACGCTGGCGACTTCGGCGATTCTGCTCTTTGGAATCGTCGCTTATCGCACTTTGCCCGTCAGCGATCTGCCGAATATCGATTACCCCACCATTCAAGTGACCGCCAACCTGCCCGGCGCCAGCCCGGAAACCATGGCCTCATCGGTGGCGCTTCCGCTTGAGCGCCAGTTCTCGACCATCGCCGGCATCGACTCGATGAACTCCACGAATGGCCTTGGCTATTCGAGTATTACGGTGCAGTTCGCCCTCAGTCGCAACATCGATGCCGCGGCGCAGGACATCCAGGCCGCGATTTCTAACGCGGGGCAGCAATTACCGCCGAACATGCCGGCGCCGCCCTCTTATCAGAAGGTGAACCCCGCCGATCAGCCCATCATGTACGTCGCGGTGAGCTCACCCGCGCTGCCTCTCTCGCAGGTATACGAGTACGCTGACACCATGATGGCGCAGCGCATCTCCATGGTGAGCGGCGTCGCCCAGGTGCAAGTTTACGGTTCGAAATACGCAGTCCGCGTGCAGCTCAATCCAAATGCGTTGGCGGCCCGCGGCATTGGCCTGGATGAAGTACAGGCTGCCATCCAGCGTGCGAACGTCAACCTTCCCACGGGTACACTGTACGGGCACAAGCAGTCATTCACTGTTCAGTCGAACGGTCAACTTTTTAATGCGGCCTCATTTCGGCCAATGATCGTCGCGTACCGCAACGGAAATCCGGTTCGCCTCGGAGAACTCGGCAACGTCATCGACAGTGTGGAGAACGACAAGAACATCAGTTGGTTCATGGACACGCAGTCCATCGTTCTCGGCATTCAGCGCCAGCCTGGGACGAATACCATCGAAGTGGTCGATGGCATCCGGAAGCTGCTGCCGCAGTTCCGGTCCCAGATTCCCGCCTCGGTCAAGCTGAACATCCTCTATGACCGCTCTATATCGATTCGTGAGTCCATCGCCGACGTGAAATTCACACTGCTTCTGACTGTCTGCCTGGTGGTGATGGTCATCTTTCTGTTTTTGCGGAATATCTCGGCTACGGCCATCCCCAGCTTCGCGGTGCCGCTGGCAATTGTCGGAACGTTTGCGGCCATGTACCTGCTTGGTTACACGGTCGATAATCTCTCGCTGATGGCGCTCACGCTCTCGGTAGGCTTCGTTGTCGACGACGCTATCGTGATGCTGGAGAATATCGTGCGCCACATGGAAATGGGAGAAGGCCGCATGGAGGCGGCGTTGCGCGGTTCGCGCGAAATCGGGTTCACCATCGTTTCCATGACGCTGTCACTAGTGGCGGTCTTTATTCCGGTGCTGTTCCTGGGCGGCATTGTCGGCCGCCTGCTGCACGAGTTCGCGGTGACGATCAGCATCGCGATTCTGATTTCGGGGTTTGTTTCGCTCAGCCTGACTCCCATGTTGTGCAGCCGGTTTCTGAAGCCGCCCAAGAAGAGGCATGGCGCCATCTATATGGCCTTCGAGCGCTTTTTCGATGGCATGGCCCACTCGTACGACCGCACGCTCAAGGTGGTGCTCCGCCATCGCCTGGCAACAGTCACTATCTCGTTCATTCTCCTGATCGCGACTGGCTATCTCTACGTCGTGCTGCCCAAAGGCTTCATTCCGAGCTACGATGCCGGATTCCTGGTTGGCTTTACGCTGGCTGCTCAGGATATTTCATTTGATTCGATGAAGGAGCATCAGCATGAGATCAATAAGATCCTGCTGAAAGAGCCGGCCGTCGATACGATGATGTCATTCACAGGCGCCGGGTTCGGCCAAGCCGGTAATACCGGCATCTTCTTCATGGCGCTGAAGCCTCGATCCCAGCGCAGCGAGTCGGTAGACGAGTTTATCGCCCGCATGCGCGGCAAGCTGTTCAGCGTTCCCGGTGTTCTCGCGTTCATGCAGAATCCGCCGCCCATTCAGATCGGCGGGCAACTGACGCGCGCTCCTTATCAGCTCACACTGCAAGGCGCGGACACGAAGGAAATCTACAGTTGGGCGCCGCGGGTCGAGGCCAACATGCGTACCTTGCCCGGCTTGCTCGACGTGAACAGTGATTTGCAACTCGCAAGCCCGCAGGTGTTAGTCGACGTCAACCGCGACAAAGCCCTGGCGCTGGGAGTCTCGCCGCAGCAGGTGGAAGACGCGCTGTACACGGCGTACGGAAGCAGGCAAGTCTCGCTCATCTACACGCCGTCCAATGAATACCGCGTGATCATGGAAGTCGAGCCGCAGTATCAGCGCACGCCTGAAGCACTGTCGAGGCTTTACATCCGCTCGTCGGGCGGGCAACTGGTTCCGCTTGATACAGTGGCCAAATTGGATCGCACCGTAGGCCCCTTGACCATCAACCATTGGGGCCAGCTTCCGGCGGTGACCGTCTCGTTCAATCTCGCGCCCGGCAAATCTCTCGGCGACGGCGCCAACGAGGTGGAGGACATGCTGCGCAAAATGCGCCTTCCCGCGAGCATTACCACGAACTTCCACGGCACGGTGGAAGCCTTCGAGAACTCTTTCCGTGGATTGACGATTCTGCTGGTGGTCGCCGTACTCGTGATCTACATAGTGCTGGGCATCCTCTATGAGAGCCTGATCCACCCCCTGACCATTCTTTCGGGTCTGCCGTCGGCCATGTTCGGGGCGTTGTTGACCCTGAGGCTGTTTCATTTGGAGATCGATCTCTACTCGTTTGTCGGCCTCATCATGCTATTCGGCATCGTGAAGAAGAACGCTATCATGATGATCGACTTCGCGCTCGAGGCGCAGCGCAAGGAAGGCAAGAAACCATTCGATGCCATCTACGAAGGCTGCCTGTTGCGCTTCCGGCCCATCATGATGACTACGCTCGCCGCGCTGTTCGGCACTTTGCCCATCGCTCTTGGAGCGGGCGCCGGCGCCGAGTCGCGCCGTCCGCTCGGTCTTGCAGTGGTCGGCGGGCTGCTGGTCTCGCAGTTGCTGACGCTGTACATCACGCCGGTGATTTACCTCTATATGGAATCGTTCCAGGCCTGGCTGCGCCGCGGCAAGGGAGAACGGCCTCTGGAGATCGGCCAAACACCGGTTGAAGCAGTGCTACGGTAGAGCTAGCGTTTCCGGTTCACTTTCCGGTGCCGGAAGCACCCTACCACGTGATCGTTCACCATGCCTGTGGCTTGCATAAACGCGTAGCAAATGGTTGATCCAACAAACTTGAAGCCGCGCTTCTTCAGATCCTTGCTCATCGCGTCGGATTCCGCTGTGAGCGCCGGCACTTCACTGAGCGAGCGCCGGGCATTCTGAATGGGCCGGTTGCCAACGAATTGCCAGATATAGGCGTCGAAGCTGCCGAATTCCTTCTGCACAGCCAGAAATGCCTTGGCGTTTTGCACTGTGGCGGCGATCTTGAGGCGGTTCCGAACGATGGCGGGATTCGCCATGAGCTGCGTGATCCTGCGCGCGTCATAGCGGGCGATGCGGCGCGCGTCGAAGTTATCAAATGCGGCGCGATAACCGTTCCGCTTGTTCAAGATCGTCGACCAGCTCAACCCCGCTTGGGCGCCCTCCAGAATCAACAGCTCGAATAAAGCGCGATCGTCGTGGTGAGGCACACCCCACTCGCTATCGTGGTAGCTGATGTTCGGCTCGGTCTTCGCCCAGTCGCATCTCGGTTTCTCGCGCATTCCGCCCATAGTATAATCTGGCCGTCATGTTGAGCTACGCGCGCGGGCCGAGGGTGCAGCTTCTCGACAAGACCATCGGCCAGGTGTTGGAGGATGCCGCCCAACGCAATCCAAATGGCGACGCAATTGTCTCCCGGCATCAGCAATTGCGGCTTTCGTACCGCGATCTCGAACGTGAAGTGGAACGGACCGCGCGCGGCCTCTGGGGATTGGGGATCCGGCCAGGCGACCGCGTGGGCATGTGGGCCGCGAACTGCGCTGAGTGGATTTATCTGCAAGTAGCCTGCGCGTGGACCGGCGCCGTGCTGGTGAACGTGAACCCAGCGAACCGGTCTCATGAGCTGGGGTTTGTGCTGCGAAAGTCCGGCATGAAGGCCATCTTCCTGCACGAGCGTGACGCGCGCGCCGACTACCGAGAAATCTTGCGGAATGCCCGCAGCGATCAGGATTTGCCCTTGGCGCATGCCATTTTTCTCGAGACCGATGATTGGTCACGAATGCTGGAAGCTGGCGCCGATCCCTCGCCGTACATGGCCGGCGTCGACGACGTTGTCAACATCCAGTACACGTCGGGGACAACCGGTAACCCCAAGGGCGTGCTCTTAACGCATCGCAATTTGATCAACAACGCCTACCTGATCAGCCGGACGCTTCTATACACGGAGCGTGACCGGCTGTGCTGCCCGGTGCCGCTCTACCATTGCTTCGGCTGTGTGATGTCCACGCTCGTATGCATCGTTTCCGGGATGGCGCTAGTGCTTCCTGCGCCGCAGTTCGACGCGCTAGCTACGCTCGAAGCGGTGGAGGCGGAACGATGCACGGCTCTTTACGGTGTGCCCACCATGTTCATCGCGGAACTCGAGCATCCGCGCTTTCGAGAGTTCGATCTCAGCTCGCTGCGCACTGGAATCATGGCCGGTGCGCCCTGCCCGGTCGATGTGATGCGCCGCGTCGTAACGGACATGCATTGCTCGGAGATGACCATTGCGTATGGGCAGACTGAAAGCTCACCCGTGGTGACCATGTCCAGTCCCACCGACGACATGGAGACGCGCGTCTCGACCGTGGGCCGCGCCATGCCCGAAACCGAGATCAAGATCGTCGTTCCGGATACCGGCTCCATGCTCGAAACCGGCCAGCGCGGAGAGCTGTGCGCGCGGGGTTACATGGTGATGAAGGGCTACGACGGCGAGCCCGAGGCTACGGCGCGAACTATAGATTCTGAAGGCTGGTTGCATACGGGCGATCTGGCGATCATGCGTGCGGACGGCTGCTTTCACATTGCCGGTCGAATCAAGGAAATCATCATCCGCGGGGGTGAAAACATTTATCCGCGCGAAATCGAGGAGTTCCTCCACGGCCACGCGAAGATCGCGGACGTCTACATCACCGGGTTGCCGGATGCCCGGTTGGGCGAAACCGTGCTGGCGTGGATCAAGTTAAAAGCCGAGGAAATAGCCACCGAAGACGAGATTCGCGAATTCTGCCGCGGTCGCATTGCGCATTTCAAGATTCCGCAACACATCCGCTTTGTGGAATCGTTTCCTATGACGGTTTCGGGCAAGGTGCAGAAGTTCCGCATCCGTGAGGCGGAGATTCAAGCTCGCGATCTCGGCCGGGAGGCGAGCATCCAGACGGCGTGACGGCTGATTATTCCGCTGCCAGTTCGTAAAAGCAGGCTGATGGCTGTGCGGTGGCGCGCTGCAACGCGGCCAAATCGGCATCGAGCGCATCCAGGTTCTCGAGGATGGTTGTGATCCGGGGCAGCGGTTCCTTTTCGAAAGGCGTTTGCAGATTTCTCCAGCGCGTATTATGCACGGCGGCGCGCTTGAGCGTAAGCGCGTGCACCGCGGCGGCCTGGGTCATCATGGGCGTAGGCAATGAGGCAAGGTTAACGCCACTCGACAGCTGCTCACGCGTAAAACTTCCGATCGCCTTTCCATTGATCTTCAGGCTGTACGAGGCGCTGGACAGGCCGGTGACCTTGAGCATCTGTTGGTCGAGGTCTTCCATTACATGCGATGAACTGATCGCCAGCTTCATCACGGCGTCGTCGAGACTTATGGGCATGGGTAGCCGCTCATCCTTCTGCACCCATGTGATGTGCGCACCCGTTCGCTTCAGTTCGCTGACGGCGGTGTTTTCAGCGGCCCGGACCGTCGCGCCCTCCGCGTCGATTGTTACAGTCGTCACGATCGGCGTCGCGTTCCAGGCCTTCAGCAACGCTTCCGCCATGATCAGGTGGCCCGCGGCTTGGGGGTGCACGCGATCCGGAATGATCTGCTGCGCGTCCTTTGGGTCCGTCGCGTTGGCTTGTTTCAGGGCATCAACTACAAGTGTATTCAAGTCGGCGATGCTGAGATTGTCCCGGCTCGCGAGATCCTGAAGAAAACTTCCGTACCGGAGGAGCACCTGGTTGTAACCGCCGTCGAAGTTGGGCGCGCGGGTAACGTCGTCGAACGGCGACGGCTTGATCACGGTGATGCGCACCCCCGGCAAGGCTTGTTTGACGAATTCGATAATGTGCTCGTAGCCCGTCTTGTACTTGGTGAAGATGTCCTCGTCGAATGCGCGATAGCTGCCGTCATTCATCCCCAGCATGATGGTCATGACGGTCGGTTTGTACGCGAATACATCCCTGTGGAGGCGTTCGTCGATCGGGCCGCCGCCTCCGCCGGAGACCCGGTCGCCGCCCCAGCCTGAATGTACGAACTTCACGTGCATCCTCGGATACCGCGTGACGGCGAAGGTCTCGACAAATGTTGTGTAGAGCCGCTGATCGGTGATGCTGTCGCCGTAAAAGACCACCGTGTCGCCATCTTTCAGGGAAAATTTCTGAGCGGGCGCAAGGGCGACAAACGTAAGCAGGAAGGGCAGGCATTTCGTCAGTGACATACCGCCCGCTATTTTACTGCTTAGAAGCGATGCGTCAGGGGCGCGGCAAACTGCAGGCCGATCTGGTAGGAGAAAAGTTGTGGCTCGCAACGGCGCACGTAAGCGCTGCCCATCATGCCGAGGTCCGGATTTTGCACATATACGAACGAGCCCGGGGGGATTTCCATACCGCACTCGACCAGGGCGCCAGTGCCGTTCATATCTACCACCTTGGCGTTCTTGCGCTTGGTTTTGCCGCGTTTGTCCTGCCAGGATAGCCGGAACCGCAAATTGCCGCTGTTGATTCGCTGATAATAGCGGTTATCCGCAGCCGGACCGGCTTCGCCCATCGTAACCGGCGAAGCCGTTCCCTGCGAGGAGTGACCGAGAAGTGAACCGAACCAGCTCATCTATGTCTGCTATGAGTTTTCCATGATCGCACTATACAAATAAATCAGGTGATTTCCTGGACGATTTTGGATAACGTTAACCGGATGACTGACTAGTTCGCGGCCCGTGGTGCTGCGACGGATTTGCCGGGCGGCACTTCCGCGTAGAATTTCCATTGTGCGGCGAAGCCTTTCGCCAGCTTCTGATTCATCAAAGACACGCGGATCATCTCCACGGGAATCGCGTTGAGTTTGAGCACGGCATCGTGGAACTGCCGGTTGGTCATCTTTCCCGCATCTACCAGTTCCGCGCGCAGTGCTCGGAACTGCAAGGCGCCCAGTTGATAGGCGCACTGATAAAGTGGGCCGTATTCGTTACTTTCGAAGGAGCGCCGCACTTCGCCCGCCGCATTTTCGCGCTCGTGCCCGACTTCGTTCACCAGGAAATCGACCGCCTGTGGCGCCGTCATCTGCCCCAGGTGAAAGCTCAAGGAGAAGATCACCCGAGCCGCCCGGTGCATCCGCCAGAACAGCATGCCGATGCGATCCTCCGGCGAGCGCGGAAAATCCAGATCCCAGAGCAGCATCTCCCAGTAGAACGCCCAGCCTTCCACCCAGAACGGCGTCTCGAAAGCCGACCGCCACGGCCGGTAACGCTCCGCCATGTACTGTTGCAAATAGTGCCCGGGGATCAGCTCATGAAACACCGTCGCGCGCGCGAAGTGAATGTTGTTGCCGCGCATGCTCATGAGCTTCTGCTCCTCGGTCATCGTGTCGGTGGGATACGAAACGATCATGGTGTCTCCACCAAGAAAGAACGGGTTCATCCGCTGGCGCTCCGGCGACATCATCTCCATGCGCCAGGTATTGGTGGCGGCGTCGGGGATCGTAATCAGATCGTGCCGGCGCACGTAATCGACGGCTTCATAAGCCAGGTCGCGGATCAGCGCCGGTTGCTGCCCGGGCTTGACGTGATCGTTCTTGACATGATCCAGCGCCTTCCGCCAATCGTCTCCATATCCCAACTGGCGGGAGCACGCCAGCATCTGCTCCTTGCACCACGCGAATTCCTTGCGGCCGATCGCGATCAGTTCCTCCGGCGTATACGGGATGAACTCCGAGGCCAGCGCGTCCTCGACCGCTTCGCGGCCTACCGGGTCGCCGACGATCGTATCTTTATCCGACGAGCGGACACCGGCAATCTTCTCGTCAAGCAGCGTGGCATACGCGCCCAGTGCGGCGTCGGCGCGCTTCCATGGTTCCGCCACCCACCAGGTAAAGACAGGATCGTAGCCGGTGTAAAAATCGCGCCACTGCTTCAGCGTTTCCCGCAAGCTCTCGGTGAACCTGGCCGCGCGGCGGCCGGCAGTGGAAGGAGCCGTCAGCTTGCCGTTCGTGATCTCGCTGGTCAGTCTTCCCAATTCGTCGGCTAGCCGAGAGACACGTGCCGCCGCATCCGCACCATCGACAAAAGCGAACCGGCGGAGATCGTCATCGAGAGCCAGAATGGAATCCGCGAACGGAACCAGGCGTGCAATTTCCGATTCGCGCTTCTTCATGGCCACGCTGCTGCGCACGTACTGATGCAATTTGGCCCTCAGAAGAAGCCAGTCGATGCGGCCATTCACATCCAGGGAGTCGTAAGGCACCTGCTGTTCTAAAACCTCCATCCAGTTAGCGGCGAACTGATCCAACGCTTGCCGTCGTTCCGGCGAAAAGCGATTGTTGTAGTACCGCTCCAGTGTTTGGCGATCGGTGGTGTACCGCACGACCGCGGCTGGCATGTCGAATCCACCGGATGTCTGCCAGCCTTCCGCGCGCGTATCGTAATGAAAGTGGGGCGGGCTGGTGACGGGCGAATCAGCGGCATGAAGCACGCACAGGGAGAAAACCAGAACGCCCAACATTGCTCGCCAATTCCCACTAAAGAGCGCCATGAACCGACACTGTATCATCGTCTTGTGCAGCACGTGAGCCATTATCGAACCTCCAGACGCAGCTTTTTGGTGTCGCCGTTTGCTGCGGCACTTGCGGTAGGCGCAGAACGATTAAGGAAATCCCCGGCGCCCTACAGGGCGGTTCCCTCCGAGCGGCAGCTCCACTGGCACGAAATGGAGCGGTGCGCATTCCTGCACTTCTCGATGAATACGTTCACGGGCAAGGAATGGGGTTACGGCGACGAAGATCCGGCGCTCTTCCATCCCACCGCTTTCGACGCTGATGCCATTGTCTCCGTTTTAAAGGCCGGCGGCTTGAGAGGCGCGATCCTCACCTGCAAGCATCACGACGGTTTTTGCCTCTGGCCCACGCGCACTACCGAACACTCCGTGCGGCACAGCCGTTGGCGCGATGGCCGTGGCGACGTCGTGAAGGAGATCGCCGATGCCGCCCGTAGTCACGACATGAGATTCGGCGTCTATCTCTCGCCGTGGGATCGCAACAGCGCGCTCTACGGCAAACCGGAATATGTCGAGATGTATCGCGCGCAGTTGCGCGAATTGCTGACGGATTACGGTCCGATCTTCGAGGTTTGGCATGACGGCGCCAACGGCGGCGATGGATACTACGGCGGCGCACGGGAAAAACGTCTCATCGACAAGCGCACTTACTATGACTGGCCCCGCACCTGGGAGATGGTGCGCTCGCTGCAACCGGATGCGGTTATCTTCAGCGATGTCGGCCCGGATATTCGCTGGGTGGGCAATGAATCCGGTTACGCCGGTGAAACGTGTTGGGCAACATATGATCCCGTTGGCGAAGATGGCGGGCCAGCCGCGCCTGGATACGTGCGTGAGAAAGAAGGCGAAACAGGTCATCGCCAAGGCTCCCATTGGATGCCGGCAGAGTGCGATGTTTCGATTCGACCGGGCTGGTTCTGGCATGCGGAAGAAAACGCGCAAGTGAAGACGCCCGCGCAGCTCGTGGATCTCTATTACAAGTCCACCGGCCGCGGCGCGAGTCTGTTGCTCAACGTCCCGCCGGACCGACGAGGGCTGCTGCATGAGAATGACGTGGCGTCATTGCGGCGCTTCGGCGAATTGATCGAGGCCACGTTCGCCACCAACCTCGCCGCCGGCGGCAAAATGGCGGCACTAATCCGAGGTAACGATCCGGCGTTCAGTCCCGGCAACCTGATTGATGGCGACCGCAACACCTACTGGACCACCGACGATTCGGTGACGACTCCCGAAGTGGTGATGGAATTTGATCGTCCCGTCACCTTCAACGTCATCCGGCTACGCGAGGCCATCCGGTTGGGCCAGCGCGTCGAGGCATTCGAGCTCGATCACTGGGATACGCGCGCCTGGAAGCGCTTCGCGCAGGGGACGAGCATCGGCTCCTGCCGTCTGCTCCGCACTCCGGAATCGGTGACCACTACAAAAGTGCGGCTGCGCATCACCAAAAGTCCGGTTTGCCCGGCACTATGCGAATTTGGTCTCTATCGGGAACCGGGAACAGCTTGAGTGTTCTGAATCCGCAAATTTGAGTGTCCGGGAGTGAACACTTACCGATGCGAAGGTATGCCCCTCGAACTGCGGGGCTGCAATACTAACACCTGCGAATTGAACAAGATAGGGCCAAGGAAACCCACGGTCCGCGCCTTTCGACTCTCGATCGTGGCACGGCTGTGCGATTGCATACCCCGACGGTTATGAGCTTTCAAAAACGCGGGGAAGAATCGGCGGCTCGGCCAGAGACGCGCTCGGTCTGGGTATGGGCCTGGTTGGAGCGGCTTTGGCAAGACCTTCGTTACGCCCGCCGCATGCTGGCCAAGAATCCGGGCTTCACCATGGTGGCGGTGCTCTCACTAGGCATCGGGATCGGCGCGAACTCCGCCATGTTCAGCCTGGCCGATGCGCTGCTCCTGCGGCCCTTGCCCGTGCTACGTCCCAGTGAAGTGGTCACGGTGGCCTCACACTCCACAAACACCAGTTTCATTGTCGATCGCCTTGGCTGGCTCTCGTACCGTGAGTACCTCGACTACCGGGCCAATAGCAAGAGCTTCAAGGGCTTAGTGGCGTTTCACCTGGATACCTTTGGATTCAGCCCGGCGCCGGACGCGCTCCCGCACATGAGAATGGGCATGCTGGTGACGGGCGACTTTTTCCGCGTCATGGGTGTGGAACCCGAGTTGGGCCGCTCGTTCCGGCCTGATGAGGACCAGGTGGAAGGCCGGGATGCCGTGGTGGTTCTTGGCCACGATTTCTGGGAGAAGGAATTCGCGGCCGATCGATCCATGATCGGCCGGAAGGTCAGGCTCAACGGAACCGACTTCACGGTGATAGGCATCGCCCCCGCTCCATTCACCGGAATGGACACAATTGTCCGGCCCGCGTTTTTCGTGCCGGTGATGATGTGGCGGCGTATCGCCAGCAGCAGCGGCAGCAACATGCTCGAAGCGCGCGATCAGAGGGTTTTTACCGTAAAGGGCCGGCTCAGGCCCGGCGTAACCATGGCGCAGGCACAAGCGGAGCTGGGCGTCATCGCCAAGAGTTTGGAGCGCACGTACCCGGTCACCAATCGGAATCAGAGCGTTGTGCTGCGCACCGAACTGGAAGCACGCTTTAACCAGGGGCAGGAGAACGTCCGGCTCATCGGCCTGCTGATCGGACTGTCGTTGACCGTTCTGCTGGTGGCGTGCGCCAATGTCGCCTGCCTGCTGCTCAGCCGTGCACGTGTTCGCTCACGTGAGATTTCCATGCGGCTGGCAATCGGCGCGGGGCGGCCCCGGCTGATCCGGCAGTTGCTCACGGAAAGCCTGCTGATTGCGCTCGCCGGTGGAGTGTTGGGTCTCGGTGTCGCATCTGTAGGAGTGGCCTTCTTTAACCGGCTAACCTTCGAGAGTGATTTGCCCGTGGTACTTTCCGTGCAACTGGACCAGCGCGTGATGTTGGTCAGTCTCATCCTGTCGCTCGCGAGCACGCTGGTTTTTGGCTTGACACCAGCGGTGCAGACCACACGTACCGATCTGGCAAGCGCTCTTCGGACGGCCGGCGCGGATGCTCCTGGCCGCAAGCGGCTTTGGGGACGCAATCTGCTGGTGGTGGGGCAGGTGGCTATGTCTTTGCTGCTGCTGACGGTGGCCACGCTGGTGTTTCAGGCTTTCCGAAACGACATGGCGCAAGGCCCGGGATTCCGCACCGATCATCGACTGCTCATGAGCTTCGATCCCCGGCTGATTCGGTATACGGACCAGCAGACCAAACAGTTCTTTCAACAGGTGGTCGAGCGGGCGCGCGCCGTCGCGGGCGTGAAATCCGCGGCCCTCACCTATGTCACTCCAATGGACGGGGCCACACTGGACGGCGCGACGATTCTGCCCGAAGGCTATCGCTACCCGCCCGGGCAGGAAAACGTCAATTTGTTTTCCAACACCGTCGACGAGAACTACTTCAGAACTCTAGGTGTGCCGATTGTCCGCGGCCGGGGTTTTCGTACATCGGACACGGCCGCAACGCCAAGGGTAGCGGTGGTGAACGAGGAACTCGCAAAGCATTATTGGCCGGGACAGGACCCCATCGGCAAGCGCTTCCGGCTAGACAACCAGAATGGGCCCTGGGTGGAGATCGTGGGCGTCGCGAAACAGGGGAAATACTTTTGGGTCGGTGAGCCGCCGTCGGAATTTCTCTACTTTCCGCTGGCGCAGAAGCCTGAACCCCGCATGACGCTAGTCGCCGAGTCCTTCGGTGATCCGGCGGCTCTGGCAACGCCTTTGCGCGAAGTGGTTCGCAACCTGGACGCGAACCAGCCGGTTTACGACGTACGCGTCATGGAAGAATACTTTCAAAACCGCGCCATGGCCGGGCCCAACCTGATCATTCAAACGGTCGCGGCCATAGGAGTAATGGGGCTGGTGCTGGCGATGGTGGGCCTGTACGGATTGGTCGCGTATTCAGCCAGCCGGCGAACCCGCGAAATCGGTATCCGCATGGCAATCGGCGCCCCGCGCGGCGCCGTGTTGCGCATGGTGATGCGGCAAGGTCTGGTGCTAGGACTCAGCGGCGTCGCCGTCGGCCTAGCGGCCAGCTATGGCATCGCAAAAGTGCTGACGCGTGTGATGGCCGGAATGGACGCCGATGCCTCCGCCTTTCTCCTGGTCGCGCCCGCACTGCTTGTTGTGACCATGCTCGCGGCGTACATCCCCGCGCGGCGCGCGTCGATGGTGGATCCGATGAAAGCCCTGCACTACGATTAGGTTTGCCGTCACTCGACGCGCAACGCGTCGCTCGGGTCGATGTTTGTGGCTCTGCGGGCGGGAATGTAGCTCGCGAGCACGGCAGCTGCGATCAACACCGCGCAGACGGCGCAGTAAGTCGCCGGGTCGAGCGGGCTCACTTCGAATAGGAGGGCCGTCATCAGGCGCGTCAACGCCACGGCTGCGGCCACACCGCATGCCACGCCGATTCCGGTCAGCAGCAGCCCCTGCCGCACGAACATCTGCCGCACATTCTGCTGCGGCGCGCCCAAAGCGATGCGTATTCCGATCTCACGCGTTCGTTGCGATACCGAGTAGGAGATCACGCCGTAAATCCCTACGATGCCCAGTAACAGCGCCATGCCCGCGGCAATCGTCAGCATCACCAGCGTAAATGAGGTGCGCGCCATCGACCCGTCGTAGATCTCCCGAAGCGTCCGAACGTCCGCAATGGGCAGGTTCGGATTCACCGACCAGATCGCCAGCCGGACCTCTTTGAGAAGACCGGCCGTGCCGGTTCGACTGCTGCGGATCGCGAAGGCCTGGTTGCGTTGCACACGGAGGTCCTGATCCCAGAAATTCTTGACGATCATCGGCCAATACGCGATGGTTGGCGCCTTTTCACTGACGCCGTTGTCGCGCTCGTTCCCAACGACGCCGATCACCTCGCGCCAGACGCCCTTGGGGTTCTCGCGAACCTGCTTTCCCAACGCTGCCGTGGGCGTCTGCCACAGCTCGCGTGCCAGGCTTTCGGAGACCAGCACTACCGGGCGGTGCTCATAGATATCCGCCCAGGTCAGGTCGCGTCCGGCCAACAAAGGACTGCCCATTGTTTTGAATGAGCCGGGTGAAACGAACTTATAGCGCCGCAATGGCGGAATCTTCTCATCCGCATAGACCTTGTCCGCGGCAAAAATCGGATCGTTAGAGTTGTTGCCATCCATCGTTACGGAATTTGTAAGGCTCACCGATGTGACACCGGGGACCGCCGCGACTTTCTCCAGCATGTCGTTGTAAGTGCGGACGACCTGATCGGGCTTCGCCACTGCCCCCTCAGGAATCGAGACGTGCAGCGTCAGGACCTGGTCCGGCTCCGTGAACCCGGGCTGCACCTGATTGAGCGCGCGGACGGTGCGAATCATGAGGCCGGAGCTGATGAGCAAAACCAGAGCCAGCGAGACTTGCACCACTACCAGCACGCTCCGCGCACGATGGCGCTCTCTGCCGTCGCTCGATGTGCGGCCACCCTGCCGGAGAGCCGACTCCAACCGTGGTCCTGCATACTTGAATACGGGAATCAGTCCAAACAGAATGCCCGCGATCAGCGAAATGGCCAGCGTGAACAACAGGGCGATAGGGTCAATAGATATCTCATCCAGCCGGGGTAGCTGTGACGGACCCATGGCCACCAGCAATCGAAGTGCGGCGTAGGCCAGGCCGACGCCCAATACGCCGCCCAGCAGTCCCAAACTGACGCTCTCCAGCAGCAACTCGCGGGCGATGCGCATCTTGCCGGCGCCGAGCGCGGAACGAATGGCTAGTTCGTGTTGGCGGCCTTCGGCCCGCACCAGCAGCAAGTTGGCTACGTTAGCGCATGCGATCAGCAATACCGCGCCGATGGTTCCCATGAGTACCCAGAGCACATTTCCAATGTCACCCACCACATCTTTTTTCAGTAGCCGGAGATTCGGGCCCAGGCGCGCTTGCTCAAACATCTTGAGGCTCAAGCCCGGAGGCATCGGAAACTTCCTCGACATCATCGGGAGCATGCGCGCCACATCCGCATTCGCCTGCGCGACGGTGACTCCTGGCTTCAGCCGTGCGATTCCGAGATAGCTAAAATTGCCGACGAATGTCTTGCCGCGATCTAACTGTAACGGCATGATCAGCGTCACGTTGCGATTCATGAAGCGGAAGCGCTGCGGCATAACCCCAACGACCTCGCGCGCTTCCCCGTCGATGATAATTCTTCGGCCGAGCACCGACGAGTCTCCACCGAACTTGCGTTGCCAGTAGCCGTAGGTGAGCATCACCGTACCGGGGCTGCCGGGTAGATCATCTTTCTGACTGAACCAGCGGCCGCGAATGGGCTGGATACCGAGGATGGGAAGGGTGCCATCCGTCACCATCAGCGACTCGACTAGCTCCGGTTCGCCCGTGCCGGTCACACTGACGGAATCCGTGCGCCAGATGCCAGTGTCCTGAAATGTCCGGTTCTCCTCCCGGAACGTGAAATACGTACTGGGCGACGCGTTCGCATCCGTCCAGCCCAACCCAGGCGCCGTTTCCCAGACGCCGACGAGCTGATCGGGATTGGGGTAGGGAAGGGGCTTCAGCAGAACGCCGTTCAGTACGCTGAAGATCGCGGTGTTCGCACCGATGCCGACCGCTAACGTTATGAGCGTAATGGCGGTGAACATCGGTGAGCGCATCAGCCTGCGTACAACCGGCTTCGCTTCGTTAAGGAATGATCCCATGAGCTAGACTCCTAAACAGATCTATACGCTCCGGGGTCAGCGGAGTTCGCAAAAGTTTAGCTAATGATGTTTCAGGCGTTCCGAGGCCGGCCGGCGAAATGCGGGCCGGGGGTGTTTTTGCAATCCGGCCTGGCTCGAATGGATCAACGTCTCCGCCTCGGTGCGCCGGCCTTGGGCCGTAAGACACGCACCCAGAGCGCTCTGAGCCTCCGCCACCTGCCAGACGGGCAGGGGAAATGGCGCCTGGTAGGCCGATCCCACGGCTTGCTGGAGGATCGGCTCGGCTTCCGCGGATTCCCCCTCGCCAACCAGAGCTTCTCCCAAGCGGGTCTGTGCGGAAATGATGTTCGCGTGTCCGGGTGGGTATTTCTTTTGACGAATAGCGAGCGCTTCGCGCAGCAGGGGTTCCGCACCTTTGGGGTCGTGCTGAAACATACGATCCTCCGCCATTTCAATGAGCGCCGTAGACACCGCGGGTGCCTCGTTGCCGGCGAGTTTGCGGAGCTTCTCGAGCGACTGGCGCGAGAGGCTCTCGGCGTCAGAATAGTTGCCGCGATCGAGCTCGAGCATGCCCAAGTTCAGACTGATCTGCGCCGCCGACCAGCCATCGGACTGGTTTGCTGTGTGCAGTGTATCCAGCGCCAGGCGGAACTGCTGCTCCGCTTCCGGAAAATGGCGCTTGGCCTGCAAAACGCGGGCCAATCCATTTCGGGCGCCGGCGAGTTGCGGATGGCCTTCGCCCAGCACCCGCTGGCATAACGCAACCCCCTCGCGAGCGAACGGTTCCGCCGCGTCCCAGTCCCCTTCATTCAGCAGTACAAACGCGAGATTGTTCAGCGAGTAAAAAAGATCCGGATGATCGTTTCCCAAAACCTTGCGGCGAATGGCCAGTGTCTCGCGCAGCCTGGACTCGGCGCCCGATAGATCTCCCAAATCGATCAGAGCGCTCGCCAAGTTATGCGAGCTAGTGGCATATTGCGGAGTGTCTGTCCCTATCGTTCGCCGATCGATTTCCACGGCCTCACGCAAGAGCGTGGCAGCCTCCGGATACTCCCCTTTTCGCTCCAACAGCAGCGCGAGGTAGTTGCGCGTTTCCGAGCCAAAATTTGGCCCGTTGCGCCGGTCGATAGCGAGCGCCTCCCGAAGCATAGGTTCCGCTTCCTGATCTTTCGCTTCCAGGTAGAGGCATTCGCCTAATCCACTCAGCGCCGCCGCCATCTCGACGTGACCTTCGCCCAAAGCTTTCCGTTGGATGGCCACGAGGCGCCGGAATAGCGGCTCGGCTCTCTGATATTGGCCTCGGAGCCGGATAGCTGACGCCAGCAACTCCAGGGCGCCGGCGCTCGACGCCGCGTCCGGACCGGCCGTTTGAGACCGCAAATTGTAAGCCCGTTGCGCCACCGCTTCGGCTTGGTCCAGTACTCCAAGGCTCCGATACGCTCCCGCGATGTTTTCGAGCAGCGAGGCGCGGATTTCGGGCTCGCCGGCGAATTCCTTATCCACGCGTTGGGCGCCTCGGTCCAGCAGATCGCGCGCCGTGAACTTGCTTCCGCGCGCCTCCTCGGGCGTGGCGGCCCTGAACATGTCCGATAGGAATTGCGCCTGCCGCTGGGCGATGACTTGGTCGCGCGTGGTGCGCTTCGCCAGCAGTCCCATTCCAATGCTGAAACCTACGAGCGCCAGCACCCCAGCGGCTCCTAGCACGACTCCCAGTTTGTGACGCCGTACAAATTTGCGGGAACGATATCCCCATTTATGGGTCTGCGCGAGCAGCGGATAATTTTCCAGGTATGCGCGCACATCGGCGGACATTTGCGCGACCGAGGCATAGCGTCGGCCCGGCTCTTTGTGCATGGCCGTCAGCGCGATGCTGTCCAAGTCGCCTTGTAGCTTCTTAGCTTCCGCGGCCTTGCCCGGATTCCTGGCGCAGCACGCGCTCGGAAGCTCCGGCTGCTCCTCGCAGATCATCACGGCCATTTCCAACGGGCTTTTGGTTCCTAAGCGAAAGGGCCGCCGCTCGGTCAGCAGCTCGTACAACAGCACACCCAGCGCGTAGACGTCGCTCGCGGTTGTAACGGGCCCGCCGCGAATTTGTTCCGGGCTGGCATACTCAGGCGTCATCAGGCGCTGTGTGGTCTTGGTGCGCGAGACGGGATTGTCGCCGATCTCGGGGTCCAGCAGCTTGGCAATGCCGAAATCCAGCAGCTTCGGGACTCCGGCCGCCGAAACCAGAATATTTGCGGGCTTGATATCGCGATGCACAACCAGATTGTTGTGTGCGTACTCAACCGCTGCGCACACAATTCGGAAAAGGCGTAAACGATCGTCGATTGAGAGGCTGTTTCTTCGGCAGTACTCGTCGAGCGTGACGCCGTCTACATACTCCATCACGAGATAGGGCACATTCTGGAAGCCGGGGCCGCTATCGAACGAGGTGACGCCGCCATCCAGGAGACGGGCGATGTTGGGGTGATCGAGATTTGCCAGAATCTGCCGCTCGGTCCGGAAGCGCTCCTGCATCGATTCGTTCCGGCCGAAAGGTGCGCGCATCAGCTTGATGGCAACCTTGCGATCGTAGTGCGCGTCGGCTCTGGCCGCGAGATACACCGTGCCCATGCCGCCTTCACCCAGCGCCCGCAGCACCTGGTAAGAACCGATGCGCCGGCCGGCCATGGTGGGCTGCGCGGCGACCGCCTGTGCCGCGTCCTGAATCGGCTTAGCAAGAAAATCCAGGCTCTGATCAGCCGATGCCAGAAGAGAGTCAACTTCCTCGCGCAATTCGGCGTCGTTGCCGCATGCGCGATTCAAATACTCCGGACGAAGCTCAGGCGCCATTTCCGCCGCCGCTTGGAAGATCTCTTCCAACAGCCGCCAGCGCTCCCGATCTTGCCCCTGGGTGGCCACAGCGTTTTAGGATTCGCTTTGCGAGAGTTCGCGGTGCAGCCAGGCCTTGGCCATTTTCAATTCGCGATGAACCGTGGCAGGGGACATTTTCAATGCCGCCGCAGTCTCTTCGTAAGTCATGCCGCCGAAGAAGAGCAGCTCGACGACGCTAGCCTTGCGCTCATCGTGTACCGCCAGGCGCTGTAACGCTTCGTCAAGCTCCACGATGCCCGCCGGCGCCTCGGGGCCGACGATGATCGCTTCATCCAACGGAATGCGGTCCGCGCCACCGCCGCGTTTCTGACGATTGTTCGTTTTAGCGTGATCTACCAGGATGCGGCGCATCACACGAGCCGCGACTGCATAGAAGTGGACGCGGTCTTCGAAAGCCACATCGGCTTGCACCAGCCGCATATAGGCTTCGTGGACCAGAGCTGTCGCCGGCAGCGTGTGGCCGGAACGCTCTGAGAGCAGGCAGCGCGCGGCCAGCCTGCGGAGCTGGTCGTACACCACCGGCATCAGCTTGTCGAAAGCGTCTTTGTTGCCGTGGCTCAGGTCGTGGAGAAGCCGCGTAACGGCTTGCTGTTCCGGCACCATTAGCCAGCTCCGGAAATTATTTGGAGGACGTGAGGGAATTCTGTCCCGAACGTCGCCTTACTCAGTGAGCGGACATAAACGGTCCGCCACCGAGGCCCTCGCGGGCCGAAAACTCTCAAGCGCTCGAAACTCTCGAGCAGAAAGGCCGTCGCGACATCCGCGGCGCCAAATAGAAAAGGAGAAAAACGATGAAATCCGAACTTTGCTCTTTGTCCGCCGCCGTGAGCGATCCGGCGAAAACCGTTAACCGCAAAACCACCATGGGCCTTCTGGGGCTGGGCGTGCTCGCGCTCTCGTCCGGTGTGGCCATGGCCCAGCAAGACGTCAAGCCGCTGATTCCACTTCCGCCTCCGTCCGTCTCGACGGTCCCGTCCAACGGCGATGTGAATCCCTACGGCGTCGCGTTCGTGCCTAATCATTTCCGCACCGGCGGAATTCTGAATCCTGGCGACATTCTGGTATCAAATTTTAACAATAGCCAGAACCTTCAGGGTACGGGAACCACGATCACCCGGGTAACGCCGGCCGGCGCGACGTCGACGTTCTACCAGGGAAAAGCCGGGCTCGGTTTGACAGCCGCATTGGTCGCGGTGAAGCATGGATTGGTTTTCGTGGGCAATATGCCTACGGCCGACGGCACCTCCGCGACAGTGCAGCCCGGTTCCATTCTGGTGCTGGATCGCAACGGCGAACTGGACGGCACGCTGACCGACCCGACGCTGATCAACGGGCCATGGGGCATGGCTATCCACGAAGAAGGCAACCAGGCGCAGATGTTCGTGTCGAACGTTCTGAGTGGAACGGTGGTGCGGTTCGACCTCTCGTTCTTCGAGAACTCCGATGCCGTCCAAATCCGGCAAAAGGTACAGATTGCCTCCGGCTATCAACACCGTGGAGACCCTGCCGCTCTCGAACTTGGTCCGAGCGGCCTGGCATATGACGCCGCGAACGATATCCTGTACGTGGCTTCCTCGCTCGAAAATGCAGTTTTCCAGATTAACAACGCCGGCTCGATGATGAGCGATGGTGGTACTGGGAAAATGATCTACCAGGACAACACTCATCTTCACGGGCCCATCGACCTGGTTCTCGCGCCGAACGGCCATCTGATCGTGGCCAACAGTGACGGGTCGAATGTGGATCCGAATCAGCCGAGTGAGATCGTGGAATTCACCACGGGCGGCCAGTTCGTGGCCCAGTTCTCGGTTGATCCAAACAACGGTGGAGCGTTCGGCGTCAATCTGGTTAACGTGGGCGGTGCTATCCGGTTCGCCGCGGTGGATGACAATAAGAACGCCCTGAACCTGTGGACCGTGCCCATCCAGTAACACCGCGCAAAGCAGATTTTCCCTCCAATCTAACCTCAGCCTGATGTGCCGCCTGTCTCCGGATCGGCGGCATATCACTTTTTTTGCCTTCCTGCCCACCCACATCTTTCTTCGAGTCGTTGAGGGGATTTCGCTCGGAATGTCGCCCTATAGAGCGAGCGGACAGAAATTGATTCCGTCAAGAACGATCTACCAACAGGAGAATCGACAACCGCGCCGGCGGCAGTAAATTCAATTCAAAAAAATGAGGGACAGCCATGAGATCAAATACGAAACTGCTGGAATCGCTGCAATACGAGCTCTTCCGAAGTGTGGGCAAACTATACGTCATTCTCGATGGGGCGGGAATTCCCGATCTGCTGGACAAACTATACGGCTTACGTCCGGAGTTCGTGTGTCTGCTGCCCGGCGAATTGGAGCCTGGCATGGCCAAGGTGGTTCCGTATCTGGTGCGGTTGGGGCGCAACGACGCTTTCACTAAATGGGTGTTGGAGCGGGGTTGGGCTAACGACTGGGGCATCTTCGTAGCCAGCGACGCGGATCTCGACACACTGCGCCGGCATTTTCGCAAGTTCCTGATCGTGTATAACAAGCAAGGCCGACCGATGTTTTTCCGGTTTTTCGACCCACGCGTTCTGCCCCCGGTCTTGAAAACCTATGCATCGAAAGACCTGCAGCAGTTCTTCGGGCCAGTGGCCTCGTTTGCCCTGAGCCGGGAGACTGGTGAAGGCGTGCTCCAGTTGCACGTCGTCGACGGTCAACTGAAGGAGACTCTCACGACCTTACCAGGCGAGGGTAACCTCGGCGCCGGGTCGGTACTCGCCTGTCCACCCTACAATCAGCGACAGCTCGAACAGCATTCCTATCAGTAGAGCCAACCGACGCATTTATCGAGTGTTGCGGAAGCAATAGAGCGCGCTCTTCGTACGAACGTAGAGGCGATGGTCCACGGGAGCGGGAGTGGCGTAGACTTCATCATCCATGTCATTCACAGCAATCAGCTCCCAATCCCGCCCCGCCTTGATGACCGAAATGTGACCGTCCTGGCTGGCGGTGTAGATTTTGCCGTCCGCGGCGACCGGAGACGAATAGTAGAAATCCAGCGCGCCCTTGAGGCGGCCCTGCTTTAGTACGCTGCCGGTCGCCGGATCGAGGGCGGTCAGAATACCGCCTTCTTTCACGAGGTAGAGAACGCTCTGATAGAGCAGCGGAGAAGGAACGTTGGGGAGCGATTTGTAAAAGCGCCACAGAACGTTTCGCTCGGTCATGTCGCCCGTCCCGCCGAGCTTCACAGCCATGACGGAGTTGACCAGAGTGCGCCTTTCGCGATATTTCTCCCATTCCCGCTCTTCCAGAAATCCATCCCCATCCAGATCCGAGTCTGCGAAATCCTGCTTGTATTGGGAGTCCGCCAGCTCGTTCTTCGATAGCTTGCCATCGTGATTCGCGTCCTCTACCTTCAAGATTTCCGCGAATGAGGGAACGGCGGCCTGATTGCCCTGATCGGCCCCTCCCGCCCAGCCGAGCACGTATGCTGTGTCGCCATCCACGATCGGCGTCGGCTTCATCTGCCAGGTCAGGCCGCGGACCCACCAGATTTCGGCGCCGTTCTCGACGTCATACGCGATGAAGCGATTTGTTCCCGCGACCAAGGCTTGCAACCGCCCGCCATTCGGCTGGTACAGCACGGGCGTTGAAAAGCCGCGCGTCATTTCGGGCCGCTCCACGCGCCATACTTTTGCTCCACTCTTTTGGTCCACCGCCAGCACAAACGACCCTGTTTCGGAATCGCATACCTGGATGACTTTTCCCTGAGCCAGCACGGGCGATGCCCCCAGACCGAATGGATTATCGAACGGTCCGAGAGGAACGCGCCAGCGCTCGTTGCCATCCGGACCGTAGGAGACCAGGCCAAAATCAGTGAAGAACGCGTAGGCATTCTTGCCGTCGGTAGCCACGCTTGGCGACGCCGGACTATTGGAGTTGTGCAACTTCTGTTTACGTGGCCGCGGAACCTCGCGGCGCCACAGAATCCTGCCCGTGGAACGTTCCAGTGCGATGACGTATAAGTGATCCGCGTCGTACGCAGTGAGGAAGATTTGATCCGCCGAGAACACGGGTGAGGAATGCCCCGGAGGCAAAGCAGTTTTCCACGCCACATTTTTGGATGGACCGAACTCCGAGGGGACGTCGGTCGTGTCGGAAACGCCGAAAGCATTGGGACCGCGGAATTGCGGCCACTCCGAGGAGGCGGGCAGTTGGAGCGCCCACGAGAGCAGAAGAAGCAACCCGCCGATTCGCATCCTGCCAGTATATACAGCGCCGCTTAGCCTCAGCTCGCCGCGTATGTTGCTGTGGGGAAACGGCCCACGAGCCGCCAGCAGCGTTCCGTCCAGCGGTTGTCAAACGAGTTAGCCGTAACGCTCTAACTATTTACAATCTTGTATCACCGGCCAATTTGGGTCACATCTAGAAGAACGCTACACTAACTGGAATATCCGCCATGCGCCGGGCGGAACCCGGAGGAGGGTCCGTGCTATTTGAGGTTTGTGCGCACTTGCCGTTTCGTTTGGCAGCAGTCGTATGGCTGGCGGTTTCCTTGTCGCTGATCAGCGCTCCCGTCGTGGATGCGGCCGATGTGCTCACCTATCACAACGACATTGGCCGCACCGGCCAGAATCTGAACGAGCCCACACTGACGCCGAGCAATGTCAAATCCAGTACATTCGGAAGGCTATTCACGATTTCGGTGGATGGCAAGGTCGATGCGCAGCCACTGTACGTTTCGAGCGTCGCGATCTCCGGACAGGGCACACACAACCTGCTCATTGCAGCCACCGAGCACGGTAGCGTCTATGCATTCGACGCCGACACCGGCTCGCAGATTTGGAAAGTCTCAACCTTGAAATCCGGCGAATCCACCTCCGATGACCGCGGCTGCAGCCAGGTCACGCCCGAGATCGGAGTCACAGCCACGCCGGCCATCGATCGCACGCGCGGCCCCAACGGTGCAATCTATTTGGTCGCGATGTCTAAAGACGGCTCCGGGAACTACTTTCAGCGCCTGCACGCGCTGGATCTCACGACCGGCGCCGAGCTGTTTGGCGGCCCAACGACCGTGCAAGCCACGTATCCAGGCACGGGTGACAACAGTTCGAATGGAATCGTGACGTTTGATGCGAAGCAGTACAAGGAGCGGCCCGGCCTGTTGTTGCTCAATGGCCTCGTGTACACCGCGTGGGGCTCTCATTGTGACGCCCAGCCATACACCGGTTGGGTCATGGGTTACGACGCCGGCACGCTCGCGCAGACTACAGTATTGAATGTAGTCCCCAATGGCGGCGAGGGCGGAATCTGGATGGCAGGGGCCGGAATTGCCTCGGACAGCTCGGGCAACATCTATGTGCTCGATGGCAACGGCGATTTCGACACCACCCTCAGCAGTAACGGGTTTCCAGCGAACGGTAACTTCGGAAACGCTTTTCTGAAAATCTCGACTTCGGGCGGTCTCGGTGTGGCCGATTACTTCGAAATGAACAATGAGGCGCAAGAAAACGGAAGTGACACCGATCTCGGGTCGGGCGGTGCGTTGGTCCTTCCTGACCAGACAGATAATACGGGCAAGGCGTGGCACTTGGCCGTCGGGGCGGGCAAGGACGGCAACTTGTACCTCGTCAACCGGGATTCGATGGGACAATTCACTTCGAACAACGGCAACATTTATCAGGAGCTTGCCGGAGCCTTGCCCGGCGGTATCTGGGCCATGCCCGCTTATTTCAACGGCAGGATCTATTACGGTCCGGTGGGCAGCCCCATCTTTGCTTTCCAATTCTCGAATGCCAAGCTCCTTACGTCCGCCACCGCGCAAACCAGCAACAGTTTCGGCTATCCGGGAGCCATACCCAGTATTTCGGCCAACAATACCAGCAATGGCATCGTCTGGGCGGCCGAGAGCACGAATCCGGCTGTCTTGCATGCTTATGATGCGGGCACCTTGCTAGAGCTTTACAACAGTAATCAGGCTGCAAGTAGCCGCGACCATTTTGGCGCCGGGAACAAATTTATTGCGCCCATGATCACCAACGGCAAAGTCTACGTCGGAACCACATCCAGCGTGGGTGTGTTCGGTCTTCTGACTCCGCCGCCTTCGCCGCCCACCTCGCTCAGCGCCGGTTCCGTTGGCGGCGGAATTCAATCGTGCGACGTGAACAACGACGGAAATGTCAATGTTCAGGATGTTCAGTTGGCGATCAATATGGATCTGGGTTTGTTGTCTTGCACGCTCAATATCGACGGAGCCGGCACGTGCAACGTCATTGCCGTTCAGCGCATCATCAATGCCGATCTCGGCCAGCCATGTGTGACCGGTCCGGGCGTCACTGCTCACAGTGTTAGCTTAAGCTGGACCGCCAGCACCTCGCCGAATGTCGCCGGTTACAACGTGTATCGGGGAACCACGGCTGCCGGTCCGTACACGAAGGTGAATTCCACGGTGGTGGCGGGCACCACCTACACGGACGCCACCGCTCAACCCAGCCAGACCTACTACTACGTGCTCACGGCTGTCGACAGCAGCAACAATGAGAGCCCGTTTTCCGCGTCTCCGTCGCAGTCGGTTTTGCCGTCGTCGTAGAAGTGCTCTGAGATCCGGCTGATCTTTGCGCTCCGGGGTCGAACAATGCTAGTCTTTCATTTTCCCAGGAGGAATTCATGAAGCGCCTTCGCCTTCTGTTATTGGCTTCCACGGCGGCCGCTGCGCTGTTCGGCCAGTTCAACCCCCCGAAAACGCAACTCAAAGTAGGTGACCAGGCTCCTGACTTCACCCTGCACTCTACCGACGACAAGGACGTGAAGCTGTCCGATTTCCGCGGCAAGAAGAACGTGGTGCTGGCATTCTTCCCGGCTGCGTTTACCGGTGGTTGAACCAAGGAAATGCTGGCGTACCAGGCTGGTATCGCCAAATTTGATGGCGCCGACACTCAGGTGTTCGGCATCAGTGAAGACTTCAACCCATCTCAAAAAGAATTTGTCGATAAATTAAAGCTGACGTTCCCGCTGCTGAGCGACTTTTCGAAGCGCAAAGTAGCCCAGGATTACGGTGTGCTCATCACCGACCTCGGCATCGCGAATCGTGCGACGTTCGTGGTCGACAAGGAAGGGAAAATCCAGTACATCGAAGAGGGCAAGACCGCGGTCGACAGCAGCGGTGCGGAGGCAGCGTGCAGCCGCCTCCATCATAAGAACTAGCCGCCACGTTTATTGCGAGGCTACCGTTAGGCCCAGCGCCTTCAGGTAGCCTGCGTTTACGCGGCAATTCTCGACGCGGATTTTTTGTAACAGGTCCTGGAGCGCCTCCCGCGAATGCTCCAGCGATGGCCGCGCCGCAATGCGTTTCTCCGCTTCACCGCTGTTGCCCGGCATCTTCCCATAGGCCACAATTTCATCCCAGTGGGCCGGTTTCGCGAAGGCTACCACCGACGAGGCCCGCTCCATCTTTTTATATGGCCAGAAACACCAGCCGACCTCGTTCTTTTCCAGCAGGCGCACGAATTGCTCGATCCACTGGTCCGTATTCTCTCCGGATTCTCCCAGCCAGACCGGCACGTTGTGCCGGTCGCGAAAATCCAGATACTCCTGAATGACATCCTGCGTCGGCGAGGTCCAGTATTTGTGAAACGTGTACATGACATTGCGATCGAAAGGAGGCCCGAAGATCTTGAAGTTACTGTCCCACTGGGCTCCGCCGAGAATGATCACGTGCTTGCTGTCAACTTCGCGGATGGCGGAGGAGACGCGCTTGTAGAGCGGCTCCAACCGGCCGTTGTACGTCTGGAGGCTCGGAAAATGCGGGATGGGCTCGTTCAATAAATCGTAGCCCAGGACGGCGGGCTCGTCGCGGTAACGAGCGGCCAGGCGCCTCCATACATCAACCGTCGCATCCTGGTCGTGTGCGCTTTCGAAAAGCCAGGGGTATCCCCAGCTATCGTCGATGTTGGTTCCGGTTTGGCCGCCCGGGGCACAATGTAGATCGAGAATCACCCAAAGCCCTTCATGGCGGCACCATGCGATCACGCGATCGAGCAACGCAAATCCCTCGCCACCGGACGAGAAGAATTTGTAATGCAGCGGAATGCGAACCGAATTGAATCCGGCTTTGCGGAGGAAAGTGATATCGCGCTGGCTAATGTACTGGTCTCGATACTCCCGCCAGAATGCGTCGGCGTCCGCAGGTCCGATGAGCTCGTTGAAGAATCCTTCGATTTCGCGCGGCGCGGCCGGACCACCGTCGAACAGGAACATGTACCCTTCCGGCTCCAGCCAATTGCCGAGGTTAATACCACGTAGCAGGAGTTTGGTATTCGCCGGCGTGACCAGGTACTTGCCATCCGCGCGCACAAAGCCGTTCTGCGCTTTCGCGCACGCGCCAGTCAGAAACAGCAGCAGAGCTATCCGCCGCCAATTGTGTACCAACGTCCGCAGCATAGCTTTTCGCAAGAAGCCATTATACGGCTCCGCAAATCGTGCCTCCTCTCCTGGGCCCTCATGCGTACTTATCTGGTGAAGAGAGATGTTTCACGAAGCGAGTGGAGGAAGAATATGAAAATCGGAATGGCCGTTCTGGCGGCAGCAGCATTGGCGCCGATGTGGGCACAGGAAATGCGGCTGCCGGCCAATCTGGAAGCGCTTTCCGCCAAAGCGGAGGAGTCGGTGGACGTGACCCTCGACGCCACCATGCTACGGCTCGCCGCGAAGTGGCTCCCGGACACAGGAGAGGATGCCAAGGCGAAGAAGTTGATCGCCGGACTGGAGGGCATCTACGTCCGGAGTTACCAATTCGCCGCGGAAGGGGAATATACCAAGGCTGACGTGGATGCTTTTCGCAATCAGTTTCGGGCGCCGGGATGGTCGCGTATTGTCGGCGCGCGCTCCAAACGCCACGGCGGCGACGCCGACGTTTTTATCAAGGTGGACGCGAACGGAACCATCGGCGGCATCGTGGTGATTGCCACCGAGCCACGAGAACTCACCGTCGTGAATGTCGTCGGCTCGATTGACCCCGCACAAATCAACGATCTCGGAGGCCGTTTTCACATCCCCGGCCTCGATCTGACCTCGTGCAATAACTGGCGGAGGGAATCGAAATGAACGCTCGATTCCTAGCTGTACTGCTTGTCGCGACCGCTGCCGGTCTCGCTGGCGATTGGGATTTCGATCACGTTGTGAAGGCCATCGAGTCTCACTACGGCGTCAAACGCGTGCACATCCCCTTTATGGGAGTGGCGAATTTTGCACTCAAGATGAAGCATCCAGGCGGCGCGAGCGAGTTCCAACTGGCGGTCTTCCAGAATCTCGACTCCTCTCCGGCCTATCGCGACCCTGCCGATCGCGACCGGCTCATGCAAATGGTGTCCGGTCGCGGACTGCATCCGATGATTACCGCCCGCTCTCGGCGCGATGCGCAATCGACCTACATCTTCATGGACGACGCCGGAAAATCCATGCGCCTGCTCATCGTGACTTTCCAGCGCGATGGCGCAACCGTCATCCAGGTGAAAGCGGACGGGAACACTCTACTCAGGGCGCTGTCAGACCCCGAGGGGACGGCCAACTCCCTCGGTGCCGATTCCGACCAGTAGTCGGGGGAGTTATCGCCGAAGGGAAACTTGCCGGGCAACCCTTGGGGCTTGATGTATCATGAGGGGCAGCGGCCGCAACAAGAGCGCTCCAGAACATGGTGGGGAATCGATGATGCGCGCTCGACGCACGGTCTGGCCCATACTGAAACTGGCGATCCCGGCGGCGTTGGTGATGGCGGCCGGCTTTCTCTTTGACGCTGTTCGCGCTACTCCGACGCGGCCGCATTTCACGAATATCGCGGCGAAATCGAAATTCACCTACCGCAGCAACAACAACTACACCGGACGAAAATACTTTCCGCAGCCGATTTGCGGCGGAGTCGGGATACTGGATTACGACCAGGATGGCAAGATGGATATTTTCTTCACCAACGGGGCCAAGTTTCCCGAATTGAAGAAGGTTGACCCGTCTTACTACAATTGCCTCCTACACAATCGGGGCGACGGCACGTTCGAGGATGTCACGCGAAAGGCGGGCTTGGCGGGAGAAGATCTGGGCTTCAGCTTCGGCGTCGCGGTGGGCGATTACGACAACGACGGTTATCCCGACCTGTTCATCTGCAACGCCGGGCGCAACACTCTCTATCACAACAACCACGATGGCACGTTCACCGATGTCACCCAGATCTCGGGCATCGGAGGCAAGCCTCCAAATACGCTCAGCATGGGCGCCGCATGGTTCGACTACGATAACGACGGTTTGCTCGACCTGATCGTCTCCAACTACACCGTGTGGACGCCCGAAACCGACATCCGCTGCGGCCGCGACAACATCGACAGCTACTGCAATCCCCGCCGGTATGTCAGCGTTTCCGACCGTCTCTATCACAACCTGGGCAACGGCAAGTTCGCGGATGTAACCGAGCAATCGGGCATCGGCAAGGAACTCGGCAAGGGGATGGGAATCGGGATCGCCGATTTCAATCAGGACGGCTGGCTGGATGTCTTTGTGGCCAATGACACTGAACGTAATTTCCTGTTCCTGAACCAGGGCAACGGCACATTCAAAGAAGTGGGCCTGCAGTACGGCGTAGCGTACAACGAGGACGGCCGCACAGTTTCGGCCATGGGCAGCGACGTGAAAGACTACGACAACGATGGCTGGGTGGACATCTTTTACAACAACCTGATCGGGCAGATTTGGGCCCTGTTCCACAACCAGCAAGGCCGCGTGTTCCACTATGTGTCAAATCCCTCACAGATTGCCAGGTTGAGCGAATCCACTGCCGGCTGGAGTGCTGGATTTATCGACTACAACAACGACGGATGGAAGGACCTGTACTCGGCCAACGGAGATATCGACAACCTGCTGCCCAACGCCCGTCAGCATGACACCATGTTCGAGAACGTCAACGGCAAGACCTTTCAGGACGTGTCGCGGGAAATGGGCCAGGATTTCCTGTTCCAGGGCTTTCAGCGCGGCTCTGCGTTTGCCGATTTGAATAACGACGGCTTCCAGGACATTGTGGTGACCTCGCTCAATGAACCGCCGCGCATCCTGATGAACTCCGCCGATAATGGCAACCATTGGCTGCTGCTCGACCTGCGTGGAACAGTGAGCGCACGCGATGCGATTGGGGCCAACGTGAAGGTCACCACTCCTTCCGGAAGAACACTGTACAACCATGTGAGCGTGAGTGTCGGTTTCCTATCCTCAAGCGACCGGCGGGTGCACTTCGGCTTGGGTTCGGAGACCACAGCCGAAACTGTCGAGATTCACTGGCCTCGCGGCGCCGCGCAGACTTTGAAGAACGTTGCGGCCGATCGCATTCTGAAGATCGAAGAACCGGACAAGATACTGCAGCGCTAGCCAGGACCCAGGCCCTTGGTCAACTCCTGGTGCCGCGTGGGGCCGGACTCCTCTTCGTCGATCAAGGCCTTTTGAATGGCGTACTCGGCCTTTGCCGCATCGGGTTTACCGAGCCGGTCGTACAGCCCTCCCAGCCGGTAATGCGCCGTTGCGTCTTTGGGATTCAGTTCGATCGCTCTGCGGAACTCGGCAAGAGCCAATTCCAGTTCACCCTTCTGTTCCAGAGCTTTCGCCAGTTCCAGGTGTGACTCCCCGTAATTTCCGTTCAAGGCCACGGACTTCTTGAGCAACGCTTCGGCCTGTTTTTCGTCGCCGTTGAACAGGAGCGCCTTGCCATAAAAGTAAGTGCTCAAGTAGTTGTCGGGCGCTTTCTCGGCCAGCGCCTTGAAGGCGGCGAGGATCTCAGGCAACCGGCTCGGAGTGTGGTCCATGGTGCGAGCAATGAAGGCGTAAGGCTGCTCGATGGTCGCATCCATGCGGATGGCGTTCAGAAATGCATCCACTGCGTTGGCATATTCCTCCAACGCGTAGTAAGCGATCCCTAATACCAGCTCGAGTTGGGGACTCTTGGCAAAGATCTTCTTCCCGGTATGCACGGTGCCTATGGCTGCGGCCGCGTTGCCTTCCATCAGGCTCTCGCGAGCGGCTTCGAAGTAGTAAGTTTCTTCGTACTGGTTGAGCGCTATCGCCCGCCGCATCTCCTCCGCTGCTTTCCCGTGGTTTTTCTGGAGCGAGTAGGCCTTGCCAAGCAGACCGTGCAGATCGGCCCGATCTTCCTTTGCCAGTGCTTGACCGGCGAGTTCGATGGCAGGTTGAGGCTTGCCGGCGCGCAGATAGAGTTCCGCCGCACGCGCCGCCGCGTTCGGGTCATTGGGTGCCAGGCCGGCATACCGTGCCTCGAACGAAGCCGCCTTCTCATAATTACCCGTCTCCGTATAAAGAAACGCTAGACCGTGAAGCGTGGCCGGATCGTTACCGGCCAGCGACTCGGCCTTGGCGACGGCTGCTTGGGAAGAAGCGTCCTGCTTGAGCTTGCGATACGTTTGCGCCAGAGCCAACCATACACGCGGATCGCCGGGCCTGAGTTTTGAAGCGGTTTCCAATTGAGCCTGGGCGGTGGGAAGTTGATTTTGGCTTAACGCGGTCAGCCCGGCTCGAAAAGCCGTTTCGAAGGAGGTGGGATCTGCCAACAACAGCAGTAGCAAAGCCAGCATACCGAATTACGCGGCCCGCAGAACCTGTTTCACCAGAGACTCGAGATCCACCGGATCTTTGGATTGGGTGTTGCGGGCCAGCGTTGGCGCAATCGCGATTGCCTCGCTGTGTTCTTCAAACCAGACCAGGAAAGAAGCCGCATCGGCACCTTCCAGACGTTGCTGATTCAGCCAGGTGTAATACGCTCCCATGTCGGCATCCACTAGCGATCCCTGTGGATCCAGTTCCGGTTTGCGTTGCGTCTCCGCGAGCAATTCATTCATGGGACGCATGCGCTGGCGCGAGCCGAAGCGCAGCAATAAAGTCACAGGTTCCGCGCGGCGGAGCGCTTCGCGCGCCGACCACTGCACGAAGGTGGTGCTGAAGACCTGTGTTCCCGAGCCTTCGGTGAGTACGCTGACTTGGAAGCGGCTCAATACGGGGTCGTCTGATGTGCCGGGTCCCAACTCATCGGGACGGAGCTTTGCCAGCATGGTGCGAAAGGCCTCCGGCCCCATGCCGGACGAGAAAGCTTTCTGCATCTTGTCCTGCAGCGTAGTTCGGACAGCCGTTAGCGCGTTGTACGACATGCACGTCAGGCCGGCGGGAATTTCGACCTCGGTTCCCCCATTGATATACCAGTGGCTGTACGGAACGGGATGGGCCTTCGCTCTCGCGGCGGCCACGTCCAGCAACAGGCGGAATCCGTCTTCCTGTCTCACATTGCTGAAGTACACTCCATGCGGCCGCAGCTTGCGAAACAAGCGGTACCTGTTTTCCGCTACTCCCTGGCCCAGCACCACCAGGCCCAAGCGCGGCATGGGGAGCGGCTCGTGAAGTACAGCCGCGTGGACTTTCTGCATGTATTCAACGGCCGCGGACCGGAACGCATCGATCTGGCGAGTCGCCCAGAGATGCGTGGTCAGTTGCTCGGAAAACTGCACCGGCCCGTTCACCCAGTCAACGCGCTCTAATTCCGGCGGAATGCGCAGTTTCGCGAAACCGGCCATCAACTGCCGGCGCGCGTCGGCGGGCAGCGATGTCACATAAGCAAACTGTTGGTCCAGTTCCTTGCGCTCGGCGGGAAACTTCCAGTCGTAGGCGATCAGCTCGCGAAGCACCAGAGGCACGAAACTGATGGGCAGCTCGCGCAGCAAAGCCACCTGGCCAGACGCCAGTTGCCGGGCTTGCGGTGGATATCCGCGAAAGGAATCGGCCGTCAAGTCGCTAGGCAGCATCGTGGTTATGCCACCTCCGGCGCCGGCTTGCCTTGGGATAACGGTGTCTGGAATCCAAGCACTGTCCCGAGTGTCGGCACCAGGTCCGTCGACTCCATTGGTCTTTCGACCACCACGTTCTCCCGAATTCCTGGTCCCATGGCGATCATCCACGTGGTGCGCGAGAGCGGGTCGCCCGTGCGGTGATGCTGGAATCCGTTGCCGCCCGGGTCATTGTCGGAATCGCGGCCAAAGTCCGGCAAAATGAACATCGTCGTCTTGCCGCTGTATTCGGGTTCGCTTTGAATGGCTTTCCAGATTTCGGCGCAGAGACGGTCCGTGCGTTGAATGGCCTCGATGTACAGCGAGTAAGTGCCGGAGTGTGCGATATCGACGTCGTGCAGCGTAATCCAAAGCAGGCTGGGAGCGAGCCGGCGCATTAAATGCCGCGCGATATAGACCGAGAGCTCGTCCGGGCTCGCCAGAGTGCGCGCGTGCGCAGCAAAATCCGTAACTGAGAGCCGCAGAACTTCCGCCATCTGGTGCAACTCGATTTCGTTGCCGCTCAGTTGCGGAGCGTACAGCGGCGTTTCGTAGTTGTCGCGCAAGAGATGTTCGTATTGTTGTCCTGAAGCGGAGGATAGCGCCGCCGCTAACAGCCGCTTGGGCAGTATCACTCCGGCTCCCGTTCCAGGGCCAAAGGAGCGATTGCCGCTTTCGCCGATCCGGTTGAAACCGTTGCTGGGCGCGACCACCCAGGCGTCGGTTGCCGGCCGCTTCAAATCCCTGCGAAAGTATTCGAAGACCGTAGGATGGTCCGGAGGCACTGCCGCAAAATTGTTGAAAGTCTCATAGACTCCGGTCGCCAGGCTCGCAGTGGCCACATAGTGCCCTAAAATTCCGCGGTTCACCACCTGACTAAAGAAAGTGGCGCGAGGAATTAATTCGTTCAGGAGATGAGGAATGTTCTCCTGTCCTTCAGGCATGAAGGTTTCCTCGTCGCGGGCGCCACCGCCGAATGTAACCACTACCACCTTGCGGCCGCGCGGTGTGGCGACAAGGCGCCGCGGCGCGAGCCCGGCCAGAGCGCCGCCGACGCTCGCACCCGTAACGGTGCGCAGGAAGTTGCGGCGGCTCCAGGATACTGCCTGTACAACTTCTTGCGGACTTGCGCCGGGAATTAAACTACGGGGAATAGGTCCAACCTCCCGTTGGAAACGCATTCTAGCATGATGGATTGAACGCGAAAAACTGGAGATATGTTATCAGGGCGGGCGCCGTGCGGATGAATTCGTGATGTCCGATACAATAGCCCGAGAATTCGGCTCCAAATAGTGCGCCTGCGAGTGCGGATAGTACTAGATTTTTACACGGCCCCCCGGCCCCCGCTCGGCAGTCCTTGGACTTCAGGGCTGTCACCCGCCTATGTGCATAACAATACATTTGTCCGAGCGTCTCAAAGCCGGACATTTAATGCAAAATAGTTAAAAAATTAGCCAGACCTCTTGACTTAGCGCGTGTCTCTCGCTTAACATCACCTGCAAACGTTTTCATCGCGGTCCAGACGGGCCCGGTGACGTTGGGGGTCCGTTAGGTTTACGCAATATCGAGTTGACGCGCCGGCCGCTGAGGCCGTGCTAAAGGGGGAGAACTATGCGCCAAGTTGCGTGGATGCGAGCAGTGCTTCTGGGGCTGCTACTTGCCACCGTAGTTTTTGCTCAAAGAGATCTCGGCACCATCACTGGTATAGTCAGCGACCCCAGTGGGGCAGCCATACCCAATGCCAAGGTCACCATCACGGAAGTGGCCACGAACCTGAGCTACGTGGTTACCACCAACACCTCGGGCGAATATGTTCGGCCGGCATTGAAAGCAGGCATCTACACGGTTACCGCGGAAGCCCAGGGTTTCCGGCGTGTCGCGCAGGAAAACGTTGTAGTCACGGCCGGCGACCGCATCGGCGTGCCTTTGAGTTTGCCACTCGGGCAAATCAGCGAAGCCATTGAAGTCTCAGCGGCCGCTCCGCTGTTGCAGACCGAGACTCCCTCGCAAGGCGCCGACCTGAACACCTCCGAAGTAAGTCAATTGCCTCTTGGCGGCCAGCGAGTGTTTACTTATCTGGCGCGGCTCTCGCCAGGCGTTCTGGTGGCGGAACCGGGCGCGCGCGACGCGCAGAACGGCGGTTTTTCCGCTAACGGTGTGCGTTCCACCGGAGAAAATAACTTCCTGCTGAACGGCGTCGACAACAACGTTAACGTCATCGATTTCATCAATCAGACATCCTACGTGATCGGACCGTCACCGGACGCCATCGGCGAAATGCGCATCCTGACCAACGGATACAACGCCGAGTATGGCCGAGCCGCCGGCGGTGTTGTGGATGTGACGCTCAAATCGGGCACCAACGATCTGCATGGCACCCTGTTCGAATTCCTGCAAAACACTGACCTGAACGCCAACCGCTGGGAAAATAATTTGGCGAATGTGCAGCGTCCTCCCCTTCATCAGAACCAGTTCGGCGGGTCGGCCGGCGGACCGATCATCAAGAACAAGCTGTTCATCTTTGGCGATTATCAGGGCACGAGAATCGCAACGGCTGGCGGCGTGGTCCAGAACCTCGGCTACGGCCAGTTCGAGACCATTCCCACACCGGCAGAGGTACAGGGAAACTTTTCGGGACTGCTAGGCAAGGCTATCGGCACCGACCCGGTCACCGGCCAAGCGATTCTGCAGAACGAGATTTTCGACCCTGCCAGCAACACCTGTAACGGGGCAGGGGTCTGCACCCGCACACCCTTCCCCAATAACACCATTCCGACCAGCCGAATGGATCCAGCGGCTATGAAGATCGCCGCTCTATATCCGGCACCAAATCAACCGTTCGCCAACGGAAACTATCCGCAGAACGATTACTATACCCTCACTGCCGGGGCCTTGAATACGGATCAGGGAGACGGGCGTGTAGATTACAAACTTGATGACAAGGACAGCCTGTTCGGCAGCATCAGTTGGTCCAACACCGCTAAATCCGCGGTGCCGCCGTTCCAGGGCGCGCTCGATGGCGGCAATTTTTACGGCAGCAGCGAGCAGGACCTCGGCCGCAATGCGCAGATCGGCTTCATCCGCGTGTGGAATCCGGCGCTCATTTCGGAAACCCGCATTGGCTTCAGCCGTTTGGTCACTGCGCGCACCCAGGCCAACTCTGCGACGGACGAATTCAAGGCGATCGGTATCGGCGGTCTCGATCCCACCACCACCCTGAACGGCGGTCTTCCGCAGTTCGGAATGGGGCAATACAGCCAGGTTGGCGCCAACGACTGGCTGCCCACGAAGGAATATAACAACGTCTGGGACTTTATTCAGAATGTGTCCATCACAAAGGGAAGCCATGCGTTTAAATTTGGCGGTGAAGTAAAGCCGATTCAATTCCCCTTCTTCCAGGTGCCATTTCCGCACGGCGAGATGAACTTCTCCCGAAACGAAACCGCGTTCCCGTCGACCGCGGCAGACACCAACGGGTTGACCGGATTCCTCAACACCGATACCGGCGACTCGTTTGCATCGTTCCTGCTAGGCTCGATCAATAACGGGCAGATCTCGACCACCAATTTCATCTCCTCAACTCGCCAGTCTTACGATTTGTATGCCCAGGACGACTGGAAGCTCACGCGCAAGCTGACCATCAATTATGGCCTGCGCTACGAACTGTGGTCGCCGATTGGCGAGCAGTTCGCGCGTCAGTCCAATTTCAACATCGACACGCTGACCCTTGAAATTCCAACCGGGCGGAATCAAAATGCACCGCTGCCGCCGAATTTCAATACACCATATACGCTGAACGGAATTACCTACCCGGCGGATTTCCCCAACGTTAAGGTGTGCCGCGGCTGTGTCTCCCAGTACCTGATCCCGTGGGACAAGCACGATTTCGGTCCGCGCCTCGGCTTCGCGTATAACATTCGAGAGAAGACCGTGATCCGCGCCGCGTATGGCATTTTCTATGGCGGTGAGGAACAGCAGGGTGGAAACCCCAACCGCGGCGAATCGGCGCCTTTTAATGAGTCCCCACAACTGAACCGGCCCGGGGGCGTCAGCCAATTCTCGCCCGATCCGTATTTTGCTAACGGAGCGCCCACCGGCGGAATTACCGTTGGCTATCCTCTAACCGTATTCACTACATATCCCGTCAGTTCTCTTCAGTTCCGCGAAGTGGCCAACGATTTCGACAATCCGATGGTCCAAAAGTGGAACGTTGCGGTTCAGGAGGATTTGGGACACGATATGGTGCTCGAAGTGGGTTACCAGGGCAACCACTCGTCGCACCAGCTCTTCCAGCCCGACTTCAACCCGTGCCCCAATTTTGCGACGCTGAATCCGGCCATCAACTGTAATTCCCTCCGGTTGTATCCCGATATCGGGAGTATTTCGGGGACATCCAGCTTCGGCTTTGGCAACTACAATGCCATGACGGGGAAACTGGAAAAACGCATGTCGAAGGGGCTGCAGTTCATCGCTTCCTACACTTATGGCCACGCGCTGGCCAACACTGGCACTACGCTCAGCGGTTCGAACAATTTCCAGACCAAAAGCAACCTCAACTACAATCTGGACTATTCGAGCGCGGCGTGGGACATCCGCCAGAACTTTACCCTCGGTTTTACCTACGACGTCCCCTTCGGCCGCGGCCGGCAGTTCGGGTCCAACCTGAACAGGGGTGCTGACATGGCGCTGGGTGGGTGGCAGGTCAACGGCATTCTCACGCTGCACACCGGTCAGCCCTACACCGTCAGCGCCGGCGGCTGCCAGGGCGTGTGGGCCGGGTGCTTCGCCGACCTGGTGACCGGCGCCAATCCCAACGCCGCGCCTTCCGGCGGACGTACACCTTCGGAATGGTTCAATACGGCCAACTTCACCGCTCCCGCTTCGCTGACCCAGGGCAATCTCGCCGACAACACGAACTCTGGACCGCCGCTGCGAAATTTGGACTTCTCCATATTCAAGGACCTTCCGGTGACGGAGCGGTACAAGTTGCAATTCCGAACGGAAATATTCAACCTCTTCAACACGCCGCAGTTCAATTTCCCGGATAGTGGCTTCGGCGATGCCAATTTCGGCAAGGTGACCAGCACGCTGTCCGGAACCGAACGGCACGTTCAGTTCGCTTTGCGATTCATGTTTTAAGGCATTTCGCACCACGGATGGCGTTAGAATCCGTGGCGGTTTTTCCGGTGGAGCGCCGCGACTTTCTCGCGGCGCTTGCCGGTTCAGGACGTGCTACGCGGGCGGCAAAATTCTGCTGCCACGGTACCGCCAGCCAAAAACACAACAAACCGCTCATATTTGCCCGTCTCGCATACGATATCCTTACGGCATGCTGAATCGACGGCCGCACCTATTGCGATCGGTGTTCATCCTGGCCTGCTGTTTTGCTTCCAGGGCCATGGCGCAGCATTCTGAAGGCGAAGACCTGGATTTCCTGCACGGATTGAGCGAGTATGAGCAAATCCGGCGCATGCTTCCCGAATACATGGAGCGGGAAGCGCAGTCCCTGATTCGTGAGCGCCAACACTCCCTCGACGTTTCCACACCAGAGGGCCTGGCGCGCCGCCGTGCCTATGTACGCGAGCGCATCCTCCACGCCATAGGCGGGCTGCCGGACCGCACACCGCTCAATGCCCGCACCGTGGAAACGCTCCAGCGGGACGGCTATCGCATCGAAAAAGTGATTTTTGAAAGCCAGCCGCACTTTTATGTCGCGGCGAATCTCTATTTGCCCGCTACTGGTGAAGGTCCGTTCCCGGCTGTTCTATATCCTTTGGGCCATGAACTCGGGGGCAAAGCTAATCCAACATGGCAGCAGATGCTGGTCACTCTCGCGCGGCGGGGTTACGTTGCACTCACGTGGGACACGCTGGGGCAGGGGGAACGTGTACAGATCTACGACGACGACCTTGGCGACTCGAAGCTGCGTGGTTCCACCACGGAACACACCATCCAGGGAACGCAATGCCTGCTCACCGGTGACGCCATCGCCCGCTACACCATTTGGGACGGCATCCGCGCGTTGGACTATTTGCTTTCCCGGAAAGAAGTCGACCCCGCTCGCGTCGCGGTCACCGGAAATTCCGGCGGCGGCACGCATTCGGCCTACCTGGCGGCTCTGGACGATCGCATAAAAATTGTCGCGCCATCGTGCTACATAACCTCCTGGCATTGGATGATGAAGACGCTCGGGCCGCAAGACGCCGAGCAGGTATTTCCCCGCTGGCTCGCCGATGGGCTCGATTACCCCGATTTCATTTATGCGGCCGCCCCAAAACCGTACCTGATGCTTTCTGCAATCCGTGATTTCTTCCCCATTGATGGAGCGCGCGAGACATTTCACGAAGCCCAGCAGTTCGCGAACGTCCGAATGTTCGAAGCGGACGACGGTCACGGTTACTCGCAACCGCGCCGTATGGCGGCTTACGATTGGCTCTCCCGGCACTTTCGCGATCGCGAAGATACAGCCCCCGAGGCGCCGGTTATTCCGGAGTCCGCCGAGACGCTCTACTGCACCGCGACGGGTCAGGTTACGACTTCGCTAGGGGGAGAGACTGTCTTTTCGTTAAATCGCGCGCGTGCCGAGCGTTTGCGCCAGAATCGGTCGCAGCCGGCCGATGCAGCCAGTTTAGGCGCATGGCAAAACAAAGTGCGTACCGCGGCTATCACACGGACCGGTTTTCGACCGGCCTCCGGAACCGTGTCGAGCACAGGCTATGGAACCTTGCGGCGCGAAGGTTATCGCATCGAGAAACTCACGTACGAAAGCGAGCCGGGCATTTTGATTCCTGCTCTCCTGTATTTTCCGGAATCCGACAATGCGAGAAGACCTGCGGTCATCATCGCCGATGGCCAAGGCAAGTCTGCCGCGGCGAAGCCCGCAGAGGAACTGGCGCGCAGTGGTGTGATCGTGCTCAGTGTCGACCTCCGCGGCATGGGTGAAACAAAAATTGCACCCGATGTAAACGACACCGATTCCTACCGGTACTTCGGAGACTACGAAGACGGCATGACAGCGATTTTGATGAACCGTACTCTCGCCGGCATGCGCGCGCGCGACATCCTCCGGGGCGTGGACCTGCTTGCCGCGAGAGACGACGTCGATCCAAACCGTTTGAGCGGCATCGGCAGGAACGGGGCCGCCGTTCCGCTGCTGTACGCGGGCGTGTTCGATACCCGGCTCCGATCGATTGCGCTCGAAGGCATGCTCGTTTCGTATGACGCGGTGGTGACTACGCGGATCCACCGCCTCATATTCGAGCAGATCGTGCCCGGCGCGCTGGCGGATTTCGATCTGCCTGACTTAGCCGCTGCAATCGCGCCGCGCGCCGTGTGGATCTCGGACGCGATCACACCCGCGGGTGCGTCCGTCACGCACGACGAGCTGGTGAAGGCTTACAGCTCAACCTCGAGAGCATTTCAACTCGCCGGAGCACCCGGCGCACTGCATTTGCAACATCCGCGTTTGGACGACGAACACGCCGCTGAGCATTATCGCGACCTGTTCAATCGGTAAGCCGCGGGGTTGACCGCGATCACCTCGTCTTGAGCTCCACGTATCCGTGCCGTTCCAGGAACTTGAAATAGCCAACAAAATCGAATTTGTCACCCGCGTTCAGATCGAGGCGCGTTAGACGGATCACATCGGCCAGGTTGCGTTCGCCGTCGCACCAGTAAAGAGCGGCGATCACAGTTTCATCCCAAGCGCCCGACGGGTAGCCTTCTCGCTCGTCCGGATGGATCTCGTCTAGCGGAATCGTTCCAAATCGCTTGCGCTTGACCACAATATGCGCAGCTTCGTCCTGTTGACGATCGGCTTCCATGCGCGGCTCGACGGCTTGCGTAAGACCGATTTGTGACGCTCTTTGATTCGCGGCCGCGCGCAAACGCGCCACCTGGGCATCTCCGTAATGTTTCAGATCTTCGGCCAAGGGGCGTAAGGTGGGACGCGCGCTGTCAGCGCTACTCGCCCCAACCAGGCGCAGCACGGAAAGGACGGATTGGGTTTCGCGATTGACCGAATAGTGGATCTTCTCGGTGCCCCTTGCCAGCAGCCTCGACAGCTCTTGTCCACTCGGTGCGTGGAGAGCCCCGTCAATGAAGGGTGCGGCCGCGCTGAGGATTTGCTCATGCCCCCGGTTCGCCGCCAGTTCCGCGAGCCAAAAAATATCGGCCTCGCCCGCACTGGCTAGCGTGTAGAGATATGTAGCATTGACAATCACCAGGTCGCGCAAGGAACGTACATCGACCTTGTCGGGAGTGTCTTCACTGTTATGGTGGGTAGTGACTCCGGTCCCGCTGTAGGGCCACACCGTGGGCACTCCGACGGTTAGCTCTGCCAGATACGTATCGGTCCCTACCATGAACTCATGCCAGTGCCAGGGCCGGCTGACGGTCGGGAAATACAATTCGGCAACGTGCAGTACAAAGGCGTCAACGTACGATTTGGCTACGTGCGGATTCATATAAAAGGTGTACTCCGTCCCGGCCAGATCGTAGGGCGCGGCTGGTGTATCCACCGTCATCGCGGCGACAGTTCGCTTCATGCGCTCAGCGTGCGTCGCGACATACGGCATAGAGCCGTACATCTCACCCATGAGCAGAATGCGGATCGTACGTTTCGGCCGGCCGAGTTTGCCGGTGGCGATCAAACGATTGAGCGTCGCCAGCGATTCGAGTTGCGCTGCCACGCCCGTTGCGTTGTCCTGCGCTCCCTGCTCGGAGCTGTGGCCGAGCGTCAGCACTTCTTCATCCGGTTCCGCGCCCGGAATTACTCCCGTCACGTACGGGTATACGCCCGAGTAATAACGTGTGTCCACCGCCGCATGAGCACGCACGGTCTGCCCGGCCGCGAGCCGCTGGCGCACAAATTCGGCTTGCCGCGGTGTGATCGAGAAACAAATCAATGGTGTGCTCGATTTCGTGAATGCCCACCCGTTGTCGCCCCAGGCATTTATCCATTGCCGGCCATCCTTAAGCTCCGGATTTTCGGTGAAAGTATTGATCGCGCCGAGCACGCCTTTTTTCACAAGATTCCATTTGAGATTGGCGGGGTTCTGCTTGGTGAGAACCAACTTGCCGCGCATATCGCCGTTTTCATTCCATTCGACGATTTCTGCCGTCGTGCCTCCCGGCGGCGTCGGCCCGCTCCACATACCCAACGAAGACGGAACTTTCTCGTAATCCACCAGGACGCGAAACTCGGCGGGGACGTCCTCGCCCAGAAGCTCGAGCCGCGCATGCTTCGCATCCCAGGCAAGCGGCTCCGTCCAGAAACCAAATTGCGTGACACCGTCGGCAGGCGCGCCGAGCTCCTCGACATTTTGCAAACCAGCTTCGGCCATGGCCTGCTTGAGGTATTTCGCCGTCTCCTGAAACTTGGGAAAAGTGAACCAACGGTCGGTGGAGTAGACCCGGCGCATGTACGCCATCGCCTCGTCAGGTTTCACTCCCGAGCGGACCTGGTCCAGAACGGTCTGGACATTCACCTGCGGCGAGGCTGTTCCTGGCAGGAGAACCAGCAGCGCCACACTGAGCTTGGTCATTTCACATTCCCCTGCGGATCAATCGGTTGTTGTGTGACCGCTTCGACCAAGCCTACGATGTCGCCCAGGCTGTCGTAGACCGGCGCGAGCACCGAAACCCATCCCGGTTTTTCTGAGACAGTCACGCGGTGCCCCGTTTCCAGCACCTGCTTCATGGATGGAATCATGTCCTGGTAAAGCGCTCCCCAGGGCCAGAACTGACTCAACTCGTTGGTGTTGCGAATGACGATGCGCACCTTCTCCGGATGCCCGGCAACCGGCATCCACAAGTTCACATCGCAAGGAAATGGAGCGAGATGCGAGAGCCGGATCAGCGTCTTCTTGACTGGGATGAAGGCTTCATCGTTGACTTCGTAGTTGTCCCCCGCAACCCACTGGTCCCGCGGATCGTTCTTGAACATGAATTCGAGCGCGCGCAGTGTCACAATGCGGCGGCACGCGTCGCCATCCACCATCACCGACGCGATGCGCGCCACATCATCCAGCTCGCGCGCGACACCTCGGCCGGCGGCTGCGAGCGGCGCCACCAGCACAAATGTAAGCAGTAGACCCTTCATTTCTGTCCGTTCCTCTCCGCTGCGAGCCGCATCACGTACTGCCGGACGCGGGCCCACGCTTCCGGATCGATGTGCTCGAGATGGCGCATCGCAGGTTTGGCGGCTTCGTCAAGCGCCGTGCCGCTCCATTCGTAGGTGGGTTTGTCCGCAAATGCCGGACGTCGATTCCACCACTCAGCCGGTGTCGTATGGTTGTACAGCCGAGCCGCTTCGGTTTTCAGGTCCTCTTCTTTGAGCTTCTGTCCGGCGAAGCTCGCCAGCAGCGTTAGTTCCTCTACCGCGTTCCGCTGGATTTTCAACCGCACACTCGGAATGGGTCCGGCAATCCCGAACCGGTCGCCCGAATAGACCAGCGCTGTGGCGCCGCCATCGAAGTGGAACCAGGGGTCGCTGCCTGCGCTCACGGTGAGCCAGTGCACGAAACCTCCAACTCCGCGCATCCAACCCTCGAGCGGGAACTGCGTGATGGTGGAAGCCGGTTCCGTGACCGCCGGCGGTCCCGAATAAAACCAGATCACATCCCCGCGCTCGCGCAGCATGGCCGAAGCGCGCGGCAGCCAACTCAGAATGTCGCGGCTCGCCACCCACATATTCACGACGCCGCCGAGATCTTTGAACTGCTGTTCCATATCCCAACTCACATCTGCGCGGAACACGAACTTGACCGGTGAGTCCGCCGGAACGGCCTTTTTCAAAAGCCGGCCGTATTCCAGGAGGTAGCGGTTATCCGCCGGGAAACGCACCTCGTCACCGTCCCACGGAAAACCCATATAGCGCTTTTTATGATTGAAGAACAGCTCGAACCGCGTGCCCGTCCAACCTTTCTCGCGGAAATGACGCTCCATCTCCGAAACGACGTTTACAAATTCCGTTTCGTATCCCGGTTCCCCCCAATTGACGAATGTTGCCGGCCACTCAGGATTCACTGGTAGATACACGAACGGGATCGGCCGCGCGCCGCGCCGAGTGCCGGCAAACGCCGAGCCATCGAGCAGTGGACCGTAATGCCGATCGTAAAGATCCCAGTTCGCGATGTGCCGCTTTCGTCCCGAGCCTTCGAGCGCAGGGGCGAACTCCGGCCCAACCTTGCCTGCGTGACCGTAACCGAGCTGATGGAAAATACCCCGATGCTCGTAGAAGATCCGGTGATAGGAATGTATGAGCCGGAAGAACTCGTCGCTCCGAAAGAATCCATCGCCCAACTTCCTGCTGAGACTCGGGTAATCGTCCGCCAGCCACGACGTGCCGTACGAGTTGTGATCCATCAGCAGCACATCATCGTTCGGAATGGTCGCCGGCAGAACAGAAATCTCAATGTTCAGTTCGCTGGTCTCGCCCCCGGCTTGCAGAATTGCTCGTTCGTGAAACGTTTTGGGCTCGGCATCCGGTGGAATCCAGAAATCAACCAAAAAAGCCTGTGCTGTCTGTTTTTCGATGCGGTTGTCCGGCTCGGGCATCGCCGAATGGTATGGCTGTTGAACCGGTATCAAGGCGTCCGGAAAATATTGCTTATTAGATTCAGTGAGATGAAACCACTCACAGAATAATTCTGCCTGCGGCCCAAACTGCGCGGGATAAGATCGCAGCGTGAGGGTGTATGGCCCGGGCCGAGACATTTTCACGACCAGGTGAAACGAAACATGTCCGCCACGCGCGCCTTCCAATTTCACGCTATTTGAGAAGCCACCGGAGCCGCCGTCCGCCGCAACGATGCCGCCAAACGGGTCGGGGCGCAGATATTCAGGCGTGGCTTCGAGGCGGCTGGTCTGAGCTGCAAGCGGGACACACGCCATCAACAGCAGGCATTTCATTTTCACAATTCCCGATTCGCCGGCTGGCTGTGCAGAGTCGTCATATCCTGCCAGTCGAACTTTCCTTCGCGCACGGGCAACCTGTGGTCGGCGGCGTAGCGGTTTCTAACTTCTTGCACGTGATTGAACCAGTCACCGAATGGCAGCGAGAATTCCCGCTCGATCAAGTAAACCAAGCCCTCCTGTCGGCGGCGTGCGGCTTCCGTGCTTTGTGTGTCGACAAAACTCTGCGGCGCGCGCGCCGCGTGCCGGCCGTTGCCCTCGCGAACTCTGGGAAACCAAGTCTGGTACCAGATGTCCGTCGCGTCATGCAGTGCCTGATTGCGCTCGTCGCGAATTTTACCACCGGCGTCGAGCGCCTGGTCAAGAGCGGCGACGGCATCTGCATAGTGTAGTTTGCTGGCGTTTTCCTGCGCTTTCTCCAGATCCTTGCCCACCTCTTCGAGATCCTTGAACATCAGCAGATTCTGGCGGCATAGTTGCGCGATTGAGAGATAAACCTCAAGATTGTGACGATTGAATTGGACAGACGCCAGATTCGAGTACAGCAGATTGAGCAACTCGTCGTTCTCAACGAGGAATTTTGATGCCAGTTCCAGGCGTCGGGCATTTTCCTGAAGCCAGTTCGTCGCCAGATGGAAATAATCGGCGGCAGGGACCGGGGGGAGCGGCAAGGTAGACTTGTGTGGCGTGAAAGGACCAATGCCGTACGAATAACCGAAGACGAGCGGCCCACCGGGCTGGCTATCCCAGCTAGTGGCCCAGAATTGCGCTTGTGTGCTCATCAATTGATAAAGGCGGCCCATCCCGGTCGCGCCGGCGCCGTAAAACAGCCGGTAGAAGCTGTGCGTGATCTCGTGCGGATCGGGGGAACCGGGATGCCAGGCGGCAGACGCACCGACGGCATAACCCAACCAGAATGTTTCCGGGTGAGGACCCAGATCGCCCCAGGCAAAAATGCCAGCCCCAACGATATTGGCTTCCTGCCGCGCGGAAGCGTAGGAAATCTCATTGAAGACTTTTGTGGCGCGTTCGTCGGTGGCACGAGGATGTAGCTGTTCCGCCGGCGACAGGACGTAGTACGACGGAAACATCGGGTCGTCCGGCAGAGTGTTGGTGTAAATAATTTGCGGAATGCCGCGTGCGCGGAAAGCTTTGTTGTAGGCCGTGCTGTAGACCTCCCCGTTGATCAGGCCAGATGGCAGCGAAGGAATGTCTTCTGCCTGCATTGGCTCCTCACCCCAAAAAATAACCGTACGCCCGTGATCGCGCAGGTACCCCGCGGTTTTCTGGGTAAATTCCACCCACAGTTTGCTGGGACTCCCCAACTCTTTGGCCCGCTGGGCTTCGTGGCATTGATCGTTGTCGGCCTTGCCAATGAACCAGGCTTCATCGGTCGACAAGAGGAAGTACTTCACGCCTTTGTTGGCATCGATCAAGTCTTGGAACATTCCCTCGAGTAGTTTGTATGTTTCGGGATTGGTGGAACACATCTGGAACGTGGTTTCGGGAAACTCCCGAAGCTTGGCGTACTCGTCATGATCCAGAATGAAGTTCACATGGGCGGGCCCGTCCAGATACGGGATTACCTGAACGTAGTAGCGCAGTCCGTAATCGGTTAACTCCTGGAGCTGCGCTGGAGCAAGGGCAGACGGGTCGACCAGCGCCGGTGCGCTCTTGTATTCGAAGTGCTGATTCAGACGGAGCACGAGGGCATTTACTTTGAAGAAGGCCGCCCGGCGAATGGCCTGCTTGATGACATCGAGATGGTCGAGGTGCTCCAGTTCGTCCCAGAAAACCTCACGCAGTCCCAGGTCGGGCCAATCCACGATCTGGCCTGCCGGCAGCCACAACTTGCCCCTCTCAGGCTTCACTAATTGAACCAGAGTCTCGACGCCGTAAAACAATCCAGGCTGCGCGTTTGCGGTGATGCGGATACGTTCCGGCGCTAATTCCAGACGGTAGGCCTGCTCGGCCAACGCGGCTTTATTGGCGTCCGTGGCCGGCCCGATCTCCACAGCCCCGGGGTGGATCGCCAGCTCGACAACTTTTCCCTTTCCGTGGTCCGCCAGGGTCAGGCCGTGACGCTCGGCGAGTTGCTCCTTCAGAGTGACCAGAGCTACATTGCCCGAGCGTACGCCATCGCCTGGCTCCAAGCGCCATCCGTCGTCGAATGGAAAATCCGCGCCTTTCAGATCCAATGTCTGGGGCTGCGGAATGAGTGTGTAACCGCGAACGTAAAGCGCGGATGGCACCTCGGCGCGGGCTGAGGCGAGGAGAACCGCAGTGCACAAGATCGTCGACTTTTTATTCGCAATCATTTTGTTCACGATTTATTGCAGACGATTGTATTTCTTGAGCGCCTGGCGCAAGCCATCGTGCGGGAGGGCGACCACGGTTTGGTTATTTGCGCCCGTCATGGTTTCGGCGCCGACCATCGCATTGATGATGGCTTCCTCGGTCGCCTCGGCGCTGGCAGTGAACAGGCCGTTCATCTCGTTGTTGGGAAGCATCTTCAAGTCGGCGACACCGGCTGGGCGCGCGGCATCGGGGTTTGCAGTGGAAAAGGCAATAAAGATGTCACCGGAACTGTTACCTGAGGTGGAGCCCGTCCGGGCGAGCCCCATGGTGGCGCGGCGTGCAAGACGCTTGAGCTGATGCGGCAGTAGAGGCGCGTCAGTAGCGATAACAATAATGATGGAGCCTACTTCTGTTTCGTGAGGCGGGGAAGCCGCCGCGTGAGGGCTGGACTCGGGGATTTCGCGGCCCACTGGAACGCCCGCTACCATGAGCTGGTCGCGAGTTCCACAGTTACACTGCACCAGGGCCCCGACGGTATAGCCGCCGGAGCGCTCGTCTAATTTTCTGGATGCAGTGCCGGTTCCGCCTTTGAAACCGTAACAACGCATGCCGGTACCGCCGCCGTGATTCCCCTCCGCCACCGGACCGGAGCGCGCATTTTCCAGCGCGGCAAAAACGTGTTCCGGCTTGACGTGGAACCCGTTGACGTCGTTCAATCGTCCGTCGAAGGTTTCTGCAACCACAGGCAGCGAGAAGAAGCTCGCGCCGTAGGTGTTGGTCTTGGGCAAGAGACCGGTTTTCGCCTGCCAGGCAATGACGGCGTCGCGCACCACGCCCACGCTGTGCGTGTTGGTGATCATGACCGGTCCATCAAGAAATCCGGACTCCTCGACCCAGGTGGTGCCGGTCATCTCGCCATCGCCGTTCTGAGAGAACCAACCGGCGAATACGGCATCGTTGTTGTGTTTGCCGCGGGGCAGAATCGCCGTTACACCAGTACGTATGCTACTGCCGGAGATCAAGGTAGTTTCACCGACCTCGACGCCTTGTATGTCGGTGATGGCGTCCAGTGGTCCCGACGTTCCATCGAACGGGACGCCGAGGCTGCGCGCGCGCGGCTTATCCTGCGCGAATGCAGCCAGTGTGAAACCTGCTAAGAACACGCACAGGAAGCGAACGTTTGATCTCATAGCGACAGTGTCCCCAGATACTGTTCGGCGCGGCTCTCTGTTTTAGAGCGCGGCGCGACCGTAAATCTTTCGGCCACGCCGGCATTTGCATACGCCTGAGCAGTAGCGGCATATGCTTGCCTGGCGATTTCCTCAGTCACTACCGACTTCATCGCATCCACGGGAGCGAGAATCGCAAGCCGGCGGTCAGCGACAGCCGATGCGACCTGCGGCAGATCGAATTGCCGCAACACATCGGGTATGAAAATATCCGCGGCATAAAGATACCGGTCCGCGGACGTCAGCGTTCGATAGGAAAGCAACCCACCGTCACACAGCGTATGCGTGATTCTCTCGTCAAGGGCGGCAGCATGAAGGACCCAGAGCGCGCCTCTTCCACGGCCTATCACTCTTACTGCGCCGCGGTCCACGTCAGAGCGGCTGAGCGCGTAGTCGACCGAGCGCACCACATCCTGCACGCGCATCCCGAACAGCGATTCGTTCATCTCCCACGCCATGTACTGCATGGTCGTCTCCGCGTCGTCGACGTGGCCATACAGTCCGCAGCCTGAATCATCCGGGTGGTCGGGCTTGGTTTCTCCGATACCTCTCACATCCGCGGCAATGACAAGATTGCCCTTCTGCGTCAGCTGTTCCAGAAGCTCGAATTCCAGGGCGTCCTGTTCCTTACCGTAGTCGTTGATGTAAAGAAGGGCGGAGGTATCCGGCGCACGATTGTCCGGCACGAACACCCAGGCTGGAATGTAGACGCCGGGTTCGGAAAGGAATTGCAGTTTTTCGATGTGATAGCGGCGCCGCGGCGTGGTGGCGATATGGCGGACGCCCAACGGCCCCTCGAGTTTTCGATAGCGAATGGCACGCGCGATGGCGGCTTTGGAGATCGTGCCTCCGGGCGGCAGCTTTGCCTGTTTCTTCAGAATCAGCGAATAGATGGTGTCGCCTTTGCCTGAGTGCCGGACCGATCCGTTGGGCGTGCAATTCATATCGTGTGCCGTTTCCAGCTTGAAATCCGGCTCGACTTCCGGGCCCTTGCGGTTGTAGAACCACCGGCAGAACCAGTTTGTATTGGCCAGCCGCAGTTTCATTGTCATGTCGTGCGGGTCGACAGCCTCCTCGGCAGAAAATTTTTCCGGCACGCCAAAAAGCTCGTAACGAGCCCTGATGTCGCGGGCGGCCGCATCGAAATCCGGGTTGAAGTTCTCTATGGTTGCGAGCAACGGTCGCGGGGCAATGGCGACGTGCAGATCCGGCAAATCGATCCCGTAAATCCCCGCTGGGAAGAAATGCTGTTCGGTATCGCCGGTGCCGAGCCGGGTCTCGGGCCGTATCTCGACAGGCCAGCGGTGCCGGGTTCCACCCTCGTGTACGGCGGCACACCTGATACGCTCATCCAATGCGCTGATAAACAGCGTGAGCGTTCCACCGCCCGACTGGCCACAACAGCCGATGCGCTGCGGATCGACTTCCGGCCGTGTGAGCAGATAGTCGATGGCACGCATGCCGTCCCAGATGCGGTAGTGCGTGAGATCGTCGCCGAGCAGTAACAAAAGCTGGCCGGGCAGGGAATGCTCCCAAGTCACCGGGCCGCCGATCTCGTTCTGATTGGTTTCGGGATTCCAAAAATATCGGCGCTCGCCCTGGCCGATGGGATCGTAGGCCAGCACCACAAAGCCCTCTTTCACCAGACCTAGGTACATGAACTGGTAAGGAGGATAGAGGCGAGCAACGTCGGAGTGACCGCAAGGCGAAATGATTCCGGGAAACGGACCTTTCGTGAAGGTGGGCACGTAAAGGCTGGCCGTGACCCAGAAATTGGGGCGGCTCTGAAACAGGACATTCTCGATACGATACCCGTTTCGCTGGTGCACTCTGACGGTGGTTGCGTCGAGAGGGTTCCGCTCGGGCAAGCCATGGATCATTTCGATACAGCGCGTGCGAACGAAGCGATTCCGCTCATCGAGCGCCGCCGGCGTGCGGATTTGAGCACGCTTCCGGTCCCACTCGGCGGAGAGCTCGTTAGTTCTCTTCGCGAGATAGTGGAGCAGCATGTCCGGCATCTCATCGTTATACGAGCCGCTCGACTTCGTCGCCGCACCCAGTGAAATGGCCGGGCTCAATGAGGGGGTGGCCGCTACTGCTGCTGCCTGCTTGAGAAACGTTCTTCGATCGCTCACATCGTTACTCCAACTGGATCACCGCGAGATCATACGTGGCCAGTGTGGGCACGGTAAACGTGACCATGCCCGCCTCTAACTGGTGCGGAAGCGTAGGGGCTCCGGCGCGGTCAGGGGACAGTAGGGTGACTTTCGTGACCGAAGTATTTTTCGGCACCCTTAGCTTTACGCTTATGTTCGAGACGGACGGTTTTCGGGCGACATTGTAGTTGACCAGGTGCAGCAGGAGTTCTTTCTCTTTCCGGCGTTCCATCGGCTCAGCGACTACCGAGTCCGGTGCATTCACGGAGAGCGCGAAACTGTCGCGGGCAGCCCAGCGAACCGAATCGACAACGTCTCTCCAGTTCACGGGCAGCTTCCAGTACTCGCTGGTCATGCGCGCGCCAAACGGCTTCTGGATGGCAGGCTTGATCTCTGGAATATAGGTCACGCGTCCACGCCCAACTTGGGTGCGTACGGGGCCGGTATCCAGGAAATGTTCCCCGTCTCCTACCGAGGCCGGAGCGCTTACGTGAAATAGATCCTTCAGCCCAAAATCGCGCCGGCGTTCCCGCCAGTTGGTGAAAACGGAAGTGTATTCGGTGGCGACGATGGCCCCGCCATCCGCCACAAACTTGCGGATGAGATCCATCTGCGCGTCGTCGAGACACTCCTGATCGGCCAGCACCAGCACGCGGTACTTGGAGAGGTTCTTCAGATTGTCGTCAAAGATAATGTCGAACGGGATGTGCGATTGAATCAGCGCCTGCTCGAACAACATGGTGCTGACCGCCGGCCGATCATTATTGAAACCCATGCTGGCGAACGAGTGCAGCACGGCCACGTCGGCGATGTTGTCGACATCGCGGTAGTGTTCGAAATTCTTATGAAAGAACTGAACATAGCGCCGTTGATCTTCCGCGGTGTCGTAGCCGGCGAGCACGCCGCCTAGATCGCCGATGCATTGCCGGTTAAAGGCCAGCGACTCCGCCATCTGCAAAACATTGCCGCTCTCACCGCCGCTCGCGACGAACAGCGTATTATGCAGCGTGCTCGCCATCTTAAAAGTGCGGATGCGGCTGACCAGAATGCCATCTTCGGTAACGCCTGCCGGATCGCCCTCCTCGGTCCAGACGGCATCCAGATGCGCCAGCAGCCGGGGATAGTCAAGGCCCTGCTCCCAAACGGTGTTGCGGCCGGAAATCCCCGAGTGCGGATTCGTTTCTACCGCGACCTGAGGGTTCTGCGCTCGCAATAATTCCTCCATTTCGGCGTAGTACCGGGTGAGCTGCACGCATCGAAAATCCGCCCACTCCTGGAAGAGAGGATCGTTGATCGGCCCGAGTGGCCGGTCGTATCGCGGGGGCAGCACAAACCGCATGTCGGAAAATCCCAGACGCTTCTCGAGTTCAGCCGGCGTGTACTTCGCCCGCAGGAATTCCCGGAAGTCCTCGATCGCCAGGGGATGCTGGAAGATGGACGGCTCGGCCTGCATGCTGGTGTTATCGAAATGAATCAGGTCGGCGTGAAACTCCTCTTCCGCTATTCGCAGCACGCGGCGCATATACTCGCGATAGCCCGGATGCATAAAATAAACGCGCTTGCGCCATGGTTGGCTGTCGTAGAAGACGGGTTTGCCCAGATAATCCGGAGCGAACCACGATTCCGCCTCCGGCTTCTCGGCGAGAAACGTTTCGTAAGCGATCGTGCTGCCGACATAGACCCCGAGCTTCATGCCGTACTTCTTGACCAGCGCCGCCAGTTCCAGCGCTTTTTTCTGATGCTCGCGTTCCGCCGCCAAGCCGAATCCTTTGTAGAAGTGGGTGATGACGACGGTGACGCCGAGGTCCTTCAGCTTGCGAATTGCCTCCTCGGTATGTTCTTTCTCGTAATCATCTTCCTGCCACGTCGTGTTGGCGCCGACACGGCGGCGGAAAATCGGCATGCTGTCGTGATTCGAAACCATCACGATGGGCGTTTCGTGTAGCCACGCCGGCCGCGGTTTCGGTTCCTCGGAGACCGCGATGGAACACGACGATACGAGAAAAACGAGAAGGAGCACTGCCGGCAGTGCCCAAGTGCGATATCTCATAAAGGCTCACCCTCTCCTCACGCCGCGGATCGGCCGGATGCACGAGCTATTGATTGGAGCCGCCAATGTAGCCAAGGCTGCGCAACCGTTCCAGTGTTTTCGGGTCCATCGCCGCCTTCGTTCCCTGAGTCAGTGAACTCCGGATGACCCTTTGGGCTTCCATCCACTTTCCGATCTCCGTCATCATGCGATCCACGTCTTGGGGATGCTGGCCGGCGATGTTCTTCGTTTCGCCACGATCTGTGCGGCGATCGTACAACTCGACTTTGCTTAAGCCGACTTCCTTGGCCTTGTCGCGATAGATCAGCTTCCAATTCGCATCCAGTAAAGCCAGGGCGTCGATACGATTCTCCGGGACGACTCCGATCTCCTTAGCTTCGGGGTCGGCGAACCTCGACGTCATCACTGGGCCGCGTCTCTGAAAATCTTGACCCTTGACGAAGGGCAGCAAGCTCTGACCTTCCACTAATTCAGGTATGGGTGCGCCCACGAGATCGAGCACGGTCGGCATCACATCAATCAATTGCACCGGGTCGCGCACTCTTCTGGGTGACGGAATGAGTTTTGGATTCCACATGAGGAACACGCCACTCGTCAGTTCCTCATAAAGCGAATGGCCATGCGACGTCCATCCGTGCTCCCAGAACTCTTCGCCATGATCGGAGACGACGACCACCAGCGTGTTGTCCAGGACGCCAAGTTCCCTGAGCTTGTTGATGAGCTGCTCGAGGCTCCAGTCGTTGTGCAGAATCTCGCCGTCGTAACGGTCAATTGCGCGACGAATGAAGCGGTCGGGATCGACTCCGGCCTTCTGGCACGCAGCACGGCTGATGACGGTTCCGCCGGCGTACTTGTTTTTGCCGCCCAGATTTTTGTAGTTTCGATCGAACTCCGGAGTCTCTTTTGGATTCGCGAATTTCTCTTCAAAGCCGGCGGGGGGACGGTAAGGCGCGTGCGGGTCGGTCGCGTGCGCATACAAGAAGAATGGCTCATCCCGATGCTTTTCGAGCCACGGAAAAGCAATTTTGTTTACGGCCTCCGAATCCGTTCCGCGATCGTGGGCATCGGTGCGGAAACGCTGCACGACGCCCCACTCCTCGAGGTAATCGACTCCGCGATCGAGACCTGTGATCCGTCCGGCAAACGGATTGGCTACCACGCTTGCGGTCACATAACCCGCTGACCGCAGTTGCTGCGCCAGGGTGGTCGAGCCTTTGGGTATTGTGTCGTAATCGTGAATGATGCCGTGCGTGTAGGAATAAAGCGACGTCATCAGTGAGGCGGTGGACTGCTTGGTCCGAGGCGCCTGCACCTGGCAGTCTTCGAACACGATGGAGTGCTCGCCCAGTTTCTTCAGAAAAGGTGTGGTGTCGCGCGCATAGCCGTACAAGCTGGTGTGATCGGCGCGCTCGGTATCGATCAGGTAGAGCAGTACGTTCGGCCGGTTCTTTGGCGCCTTCGTAGTGAGCAGCGGATTGGCCCATAGACCGACCGTTGCAGCGCCTTTGGTGTCCGTGGCGAATACCAGCTTGACGTTCTTGCCGCCAAAGGGGGAGAGATCGACCTCCGCATCCTCCCAGGAGTCAGGATCGGCGATGGTCTTTGCGTACACCTCGTGGCCTTCCGCCATCACTCGAAACGTGACGGGGTCCTGCTTTTCTGTGATCCCCATGCCAAAGTGCAGTTGGGCCTGCACCGGCACGGGGATTTCGTAAGTGATAGTCGCAGGGGAACGCACGTAGAGCGTGTTCCGGTACTCCTCGCGTTTGCCGATGAATTGGCGGCCCGCGGGCTCGGTGAAGTTAGCCTTCCGGGGGATTACTTTGATCCACTTGATGGCGACCAGATCGGATAAGCCATCGGTGGGCATTATCAGGAGCGGCCGGCTGCCGGGTTCGTCGATGTGCACTTCGAAGCGGTAATCGATGTACTGGCGAAGCGGACCTATCTTCTGGCGGTATTCGTCGTTGCCAATCTTGATTTTGATCTCCTTGCCGGCCTCGGCGAGCATGCGGATTTCCACCGCCTGGTAGCGGCTCCACTCGATCAGCGGGTGTTTCGGTGCCATGATTACCGGCGTGCTGCCTTCGCCCTTCAGGATGAGGTCCCCCTGGCGATATCCCGCGCGGCCGCGCAGTATCTCCCACGTAATGTCGTTTTCCGAGAGGAAATTGTGCCAGACGAGAGGATCGGCCATTAGCGCCGATGAGGAGACGGACGAGGCCTGAATGCTGGCCGACTTTTGGAACTCGTCGTCGAAGCGATAGGGTTTGAATTTCTTTGTCGCAGGTTGAGCCGGAACAGACGCATTTCGGCAGCCAGCCGTCAGCATGACGACGATAAAGAATCCAGAAGAAAAATAGGACCGCAGAGTGCTATTTTCGCGCACTCCGCTGCCCTCCGGTCAATTTTGAATGCCGGCTAGAACTCAAGACGAAGGGAAAGCTGAATTGTCCTCGGACCGCCGGACGCATTCGTCCCATCGTTCTCCTGTTTGCTGAGATCCAGCAAACCCGTATTGGTGTTCAGCGTGTGATTGGGGTCTCCTGGAATGTAGCTGAGCGGGTGGTTGAACGCGTTGAAGAAGTCGGCGGTGAACCGCAATTTCACCCGTTCAATGATGTCGAAATACTTGAACACAGAAATGTCCTGGTCCCACATACCGGGGCTGAGCATGAAGGTGCGCGGATTCCAACTGAACAGATCCGTGATGGTCGTGGGCCGGATGTTTCCATTTGCCAGCAGGAATAGCAGCTTGTTGTCGAATGCCGGTCCAAGAGGCCGGAGAATGCGCTGCGCGCGATCCGCAGGGATCAGGGCTTCGAGTGCGCTCAAATTGACGTTTGACGCCTGTGTGGGATCGAAGTCGCCCGCAAACCAAAGCTGTTGATTTTTGCCGAAGATTGTCAGATCCAGGCGTTTGCCGGAGCCGAGTGACGGATTGCCGAAGAGGTACTCCGAATTGCTTAAGAGGCCGTTGCCGTTATTCGAGTTCGCGCCGATCCAGCTTCCGCCCTGCCAGTTACCGATAAAGGCTAACTGCCAGCCTCCGGCAATCTGGTTCAGCCCGTGCGACACGTGACTGCCAAAATGTTTGCCGTTTCCGAACGGCAGCTCATATATGCCGTTCCATTTGATCTGCTGCGGGGGAACCAGTGCCGAGTTGGCATACACAAGCTTCAGGCGTTGGCTCAGCGTCAGATTTGGAGCCCCCAGGATGGTTGAGTTCTCGGGAACTAACGCGCCGCCACCGCCATCGCCATATCCGCTCTCATCGCTGGTGGTCAACACGTGATCGTATACGTAGAACCACTGAAAACTGAGTCCGCTCGAGAACCTGCGCTGCAACTCGAGTTGGAAGGAGTTGGCATTCGAGTAACCGACGTGTGACTCCACCGTACCGTTCCAGTTCGCATTTGGCCTGAGAAGGTCTTTGTTCACGGGCGCCGCCAAGCCGGTTTGCGTCTGGTAGTTCCATTGCGCTTCGGCGCTGTTCCAAGCCAGGCGCTGCTCCAGATTGCTGCCGTGGTTACCAATGTAGCTGAAGCGCAGGGAAGTGTTCTTCATCAGCTCGCGCTCGATGGTGAACGTCCACTGTTGCATCCGGTCATCGGACCAGTGGTGGGGGTCAAAGATAAACATACTCAACGACTGGCTACCGATGCCCTGGACGCCGTTGACGTTTACCGTGGCGTTGGGAAGGTAGTCGCCGGAACTAGGAACGTTGAGCAGGCCGTAGTTAAAAATGGTGGTGTTGCCGACGTTCTTGTTGTCAAAGTGCTGGACGAAGTCGAGATTTAGTGGCGGATTCGTTCGTGAGGCTTGCAGGATCTGCGACAGTGGCATGGGCCAGTAATACATGCCGTAACCGGCGCGGACCACCCATTTGTCACTAACCCGGTAGGCTGCGGCGAGCCGTGGGGCGAAATCACCATATACATTGGGGACCAGAGCCTTCGGGAAGCCGGACACCGAATCGGCGGTCACCCAAGACAAACCTCGCGCTTGGTAGGACGCCAGCACCCCCGATGGCACGCCCGGCAGGCTGTTGATGCTGACATTGTAGGGGCTGATGACAGTGAAACCAGAATAGCTGGTAGGATCCAGATTCACGAGACGGTTTTGCTTCTCGTGGTATGGAGTCCAATGATCCCAGCGCAAACCCACGTCTACGGTTAGCCTCGGACTTACCTTCCAGGTGTCGTTGACGTAGGCGTCGGTTTCCTTTTGTTGAAAGTAGAAGAAACCGCGGTTGTACTGATTGCGCAGGGCGGTTGGCAAACCCATCAACAGTTCGCCAAATCCCGACCCGGTAAACGGCGCCGCGGCTTGCGCGGATGGATCGTACAACGCCGTCCAGTTGGCGTAGAAGCCGTGAGAACCTTCCGCTTGTTGGAGCTCTTCGACGTTGTTGTACTCCTGGCGGCCCTTGAAACCTGCTTTTATGGTGTGTTTGCCTTTGATCCAGGTTACGTTGTCGTCGATTTCGTAGGCGGTCAAGTTCTGCCGATGGTTGTTGTCACCATCCCAGCCGCCGCCGTAAAGCATGTTGTACGCATCGGTGTATACGGTCGGCCACCCATTCACGCCGAACGGATTCGGCAATCCCAGCTTATTCGCCCAATTCGTGCTGTCGCCTAATGTGCCGTAGTGGGTTGGGGAACGGTGGCCCGAAAGCTGAAGCTCGTTCAGTAGCGTCGGCTTGAAAACGTGGTTCCAGCGCGCGTAGGTTGAGTACACAGTTACGTCAGTTTCGCTGGTGCCCCCGCAATTCGTGCATCCAGGTGGCGGAAAGCCATACAGCCCGCCGTATAGGGCGTTGAAGTACGGAGAATCCGTGAACCGTCCCGATATGTTGTCCTTCTCCGAGAAGTTGTGATCGATCTTAATCGTCATAGTGTGTTGATTCGTGACGAGCGGATAATTTGTCCGGAAATTTTGATCGATCCAAGGGTTGAGGTTGCCGGCGATGTTTGGCGTGGGAGTGACGCTCTGGAAAATCTTGGCGTAGGGGGTCAGCCGGCTCGAAGGAATGATGTTGTTCGCGAACGGTACGCGCGTCCCGTTGGGCCCGCTGGTTGAATTTGGGTCGTAGATGGTGTACTTGTCACTGCTGGAATCCGTGATATTGCTGAGATCGCCATTCCACATGGCGGCGGTAGGAACGGCCGTCTGCGCAAAGTTCTGCTGGCGCTGTTTTAGGCCCTCCCAATCGAAGAACCAGAACGTTTTGTTCTTGCCGTTGTAGAGTTTGGGAATGAGGACGGGGCCACCCATCCAGCCGCCGTACTCGTTACGAATCAGCTTGGCTGCAGTGTTGCCGTCCTGAATTGCGCGGGCGCGCAGGCCATCCGCGTTATTGCGAAATACTTCGAAGCCGGCACCGTGGATCTCATTGGTGCCACTCCTGGTAACCAGCTCGATCGTGGCGGGACGCGAGTACTGAGCACCTGAGCCGGCAGTCTCAATCCGAAACTCCTGGACGGTGTCCAGGCCTGGTTGCACACGCGAGATACCGCCGCCGAAGCGATCCACGTAGGAAATGCCATCCAGATTCATTTCCGTAGAACCAGCTTTCATTCCGTTAGTGCGTGGGCTGCCGTTCCCGCTACTATCGCCCACGACACCAGGCGTGAGGGAGAATAGCTGGGAGATTTGGCGCTGGTTGAGAGGCAGGTCATGAATGGCAAGCGCGTCCTTGACATCGCTCACCTGTCCACCTTCGGTGGCGATGATTGGCGCTGCGCTCGTCACCTCAACCGCGGATTGCAAACTTCCCACTTCCATGCCCGGATCGATGACCAGCGTCTGGCCGGCCTCGACCGTGAAAGTGCCCTCCCATTTTTTGAAGCCCTGCGCTTCAGCGACGAGCGAGTACTTACCGATCTCCACCGCACCGAAATAGTAAATCCCGGAGGTATTGGTTTGTGTTTCGTGGACCACGCCAGTGTCGGCATTGGTTAAGGTGACTTTAACGTTTGGAATGATCGCTTTGCTGGCATCCTGCACGGTGCCGCGAACGACGCCGAGCCCGGTTTGCGCGGCGAGCGGTGCCGCGAACAGCAGGGACGCCAACCCTAAGTTTCTTGCAGTAGGTAAGAAAGTGCCGGCACGCATTTAACGCCCCCTCCAAACAAACTGGTTTTGGGAAAGCGTATCCGAGATTGTCAGCTAAGTCAAGGCTAATCTGCACAGTATTTTTGGTGTTGCCCCCGAAGTCGCTCCGGCGGCGAGTGCTCAGCAAATCGCAATGACCCTGCTACAAGCTCAGTGACCAGGGACTCCGGTATGGCCGCTGGAGAAACGGGCGCGCTTCCGGTTGCCGCACGGTTGCATTCGGCTCATCCCAGTCGAGTCGCATGCTTGCACGCAGCGACAGGTTTCCCAAAATACAGGCTGCTGACGACCGGTAACAGGTTTCGATTTCGCTATTTGGCTTTTGGCGTGAGCGCACGCAGGAGAGAAAATTGACCCAATGCAGAGGGTGCGGATCGGCGACGCGCTTCATCTCTGACGGTTCCAGATCCGAACCTTTCTCGGGCACGACGCGGTACAACTCGCGGTCCACATACAATGTGCCGCGCGTACCGTGAAACGTGGCGCCCATCAGCCTGCTCGCATGCTCGTAAGTGTTGTTCGACCTGTGCTCCCACGACGCTAGGAATCCCGGATACGCGTACGTGACTTGCAAAGTGTCGGGCGTCTCCGTGTCGTCCGCGAACCAATACTTACCGCCGAGAGCGGCGGCCGAGAGCGGCATGGGATCGCCGAAGGCCATATGGACGATGTCAATCATGTGCACGCCGGAATCGGTGAGCTGGCCGCCGGCGTAATCCCAGAAGTAGCGGAAATACGAGTACGCGTCGGGGTACACGCCGAAGCGGTTGGGGTTGAATGGACGAGCGGGCGCCGGGCCCAGCCACATGTCCCAATCGAGGCCGCGTGGGGGTGCGGCGTCGGCGGGATTACCGATGCCTGCCTGCGGCTGATTGCTATAAATCCAGGTCCTGGCCACGGTGACCTTGCCGAGGCTGCCGTTCCCTACCAGTTCGCAAGCTTTCTGAAAATGCGCACCCGAGCGTTGCCACGTCCCGGCTTGCACGATGCGGTTATATTTGCGGGCCGCCGCCACCATCGCCTGGCCCTCGCCGATTACTACGCAAGCAGGTTTCTCGACATAGACATCCTTTCCGGCTTTGCAAGCTTCAACCGTCATGTAGGGATGCCAATGGTCAGGCGTGGAGATGCATACAGCGTCGATGGACCGGTCTGCGATCACTTGCCGGAAATCGGCTGTCTCTTTGGGTTGATGGCCCGCCCTGCGAGCCATTGCGCCCGCACGCTCGAGGTGCGGCTGATAAATATCGCAGACCGCGGAAACGGCCACTCCAGGCCGCTCCATCGCGGCCCGTAAGTTCTCCGTGCCCATCACGCCGATACCGATGAATCCAATTGAAATCCGATCATTGGCGCCTCGGACGCCCCGGTTGAGTGCGGAGTCCAATGTCGCCACACTGGCGGCGCGCAGAAAATCACGACGATCTGGATTCTTCATAGCGTAACTGTATCACCGCGATGATCTGCTCGCGATAAATTTGACTGTCAACCCGAAAACGTTATAACGTACACTCGGCTCGTCACCGCAAACTATGATCGCCACCGGCCAAAGTTTCGAGCAGACGATCGCCGACTTCGTAGATCGGCGGCAAAGCCGACTTATAGAGCTCGCTCGTGGCCTGATTCGCATTCCATCCGAGAACACACCGCCCAGCGGAGCTGAGCGAGCCTGCCAGGAGTACATCGCCGAGGTTCTGCGCGCGAGTGGATGGCAACCGGAGTTGTACGACATCACCGAGGTGAAGGGTTTAGCCCAGCACCCGCTATTTCAGCCAGGCCGCGATTACGGCAATCGCCCCAATCTTGGCGCTCGGCGGAAAGGTACCGGCGGCGGGCGATCTCTTGTACTATCGGGCCACATCGATACGGTTCCGCGCGGTACACAACCCTGGACGCGTGATGCTTTCGGCGGAGAAGTGGATGGCAATCGCGTTTACGGCCGGGGTTCGAATGACATGAAGGCCGGGGTCGCCATGAATCTGTTCATTGCGGAATCGTTGTCGGAGCTCGGCCTGCATCTTGCCGGTGACCTGATTTTTGAGACTGTGATTGACGAGGAGTTCGGAGGCGTGAACGGCACGCTAGCCGGACGCCTCCGTGGATTTAATGGTGACGCCGCGGTTATTGCCGAGCCTTCATTCCTTCGCATTTGTCCGGCGCAACGCGGCGGGCGCACGGCCCACATCACGTTCCGTGCGCCGGGCGGCGTACTTACCGAGGGCGGCTTCCCCGGCCAGGTGGTTCAGCAACTCACACATTTTTTGTCCCAAGTGCCAGCGTTTGCCGCGGCGCGCCGCCAAAAGGCGCACGTACATGAGCTGTACGCGCGGCACGAGGATCCCGTCCCAGTCTCAATTACAAAAATTTTCACATCGCCATGGGGGACTCGGGAACCAATCACAATCCCGGAGGAGTGCAAGGTCGAGTTCTTCTGGCAATTGATGCCGGGCGAGGCACAAGAGGATGTCGAGCGGGAGTTTCAGGAATGGTTAGATGGCGTCGTCCAGTCCGCGCCGTCTCTTTTTTCGGAGGGGCCCGAAGTGACGTTTCCGATCCGGTGGATGCCGGGCTCTGCAATTCTGAAATCGGAACCGCTGGTTCGCGAGTTGGCAGCGTGTGCGCAAGAGGTATTGGGCGCCGAACCTCCCATCGTTGGAATTGAGGGGCCGTGCGACATGTTCGTGTTTCACCAGGCATTCTCTATTCCCGCCGTATTATGGGGACCGCGCGGCGGAAATACGCATGCCGCGGATGAGTATGTGGAAATCGATTCTCTGGTTGCCGCTGCCAAGACTCTGATGCTCTTTGTCTGCCGGTGGTGCGGTCCAACGTCGCTCGATTAGAAAATCTCGAACGCCGCAGTTCGCGTTTGGCCCGTGAGCAGGTCCTTCACTTGGACGGCCCACCTGCCAGTAGCATCGTTGTGTGCGACAGGAATCGTCCACACCGCTTGACCCGAAGGTGCCCGGAGATTGCCGGAGTAAAACGATTTCTGATGGCCCGCGGGATCTGTGACCTCTACGTGCAGGATGTGGGTCGCCGCCGATGTGCGACCGTCGAATGAGATGCCGATATAGCCCGTCGCACCGCGCGCGATCCGCTCCGGCGAACGAAGCACAAGCTCGGGCGCCTTGCGAGTCGATAACGCGTAAATCACCGGCTCAAACGGATCCAACTGAATGCTCAACTCCCGCTTGTTTCCAACCAACCTGCCCGCACGGACGTCGTACACAAACATGGGTTCCGGCATGGTCAACTTCAGCGAACGCGGCCGGGCGAAGTGTTCATTGGAGCGAAAGTCCGGCGGACCGAGTTCATCCACCCGCAGATCGGGATTGCTGAGCAGGCCCAGGATCGTCACATCGCCATTTCGGAATTGATGCAATTCCACGCCGGACGCCGCTTTGCCATCCTCACCGGTAAGCGAAAACACGGGGGTGACGCTGGCATCGTGCAGTATGCGCGCCACGAGGTCTCGTGTTTCTTCGCCCTTGCCAAGCACGCGCTCACGATGATAACCAATCAGGTTTGCAACGAGGTGGATCGCCTTGCCTCGTCCAAAGGTATGTTCGGTGGTTTCGCTCTCGCTCGTTTTGCCGAATACATCAGCGAGTTGCTGTTCTGGCAACCTACGTCCGTGCTCGTCAAATCCGCCGGGGTCTCCATCAGCGATCACCACGCCACCCTGCGCAACAAAAGCCCGAATCGCCTGTGTCTCAGATGGAGACAATGCGCTCGAATGCGGCAGAATCAAAACGCGATACCCGCCGCGCAGCAGCTCGCCCTCTTCCACCTGGCCATAAGAAACAAATTTGTACTGAAGGCCGGCATCCTCGATGGCACGGCACCAGGATTCGCGTAGACGCAGAAAGTTGTTGTCGGTCCGCTCCGCTCTTGCACCGCGCATAGCCCAGGCTGCGCCGCGCGGTCTGGATTCCAACATCCACTCCACGCGCAAGCTCGGTTGCGAGTAATGAATGGCGATGGGATCCGACTGCCTCTGGCTATTGATGAGAAGCGCGCCAATCCCGTCTCGCAATTCGTTGTAATAGCCCGCTGACTCCTTGCCGCGAGGCTCGATTTCGCCACTGGGACCTACATACTCACTCTTGTCGTCCCAGAGAATCAGCCCGCGGTTCCCGTGCAGGAGCTCGAACCACACGCGATGTTTTTCCCATGAACCGTGCGCAAACCCTGTAGTCAGTACGGCCATGTCCGGATTGAGCGAGCGAATGATCTCGATGTTATTGCCAATGTCGTATGGCTCGATCGCCGTGAGCGATTTCACGATTCGCGAGTAATCATAGCCGCCCCAGCCAGGCATTTGTCCGCCCCCGATGCCGACGTACGCCTCCGGATCCACCGAATGAATGGCATCGGTGCCCATCTTCAGCGCATTCGCATAACAGATGTCCATCCACTCTTTGAAGTCCGCCCAGGCCGAGAAGTTGTCATCGCTCCGCTTCATGGCCTCATCGGTGGTCATCGGCGTTACCTGATTCCATGCGGTAAAGTTCGATCCCCACTGCTGATTGAGCGCCGCCAGCGTTCCATATCGTTGCCGCAGCCACTCACGCATGGGAACCAGGGACTCGTCGGAAAAGTCGAAATCCCAAGCCGCCTCCAATTCCGCAATGCCGGTCTCATCGCCCAAACTGTAAAAAAACGGACGATACGGTGAGAAGAAAAGCGCTGATTCCACCAGCCGGTCGTGAACTTTCTTGAGCCACTCCGCATCCGTCAAACTCGGGTGGCGTTTGAACGGTTCCAGGCTGGAAGGGTCCTTCTGATGCGCGGCCCTTGCCTGCTTGAATTCCCATCCGTTGTCGCGGTCGGGGTAGTAGTGATGATAGGCGGAATAGAAATCGGTGGCGACATTTTCCGCGTACCACCGCAGATCATTCTTCAGCAGAAACTCCGGTGCGCTGCGGTTCCGGCCGACATACTCACTTCCGTTGATGCCCAGTTCCCTGAGTTTGGCGAACTGCTCGGGACTATAGTTCTGCCACATGATGATTGCGTAATCCCACCACTGGTGAACCGGCGGCTTGGCGACGAATGTGATTTGGGCGTTCTGGTCACGGTGGTCGGCTACGCCTTTCTTGTTGTGGCCGTCGAAAACAAGATGCGCTCTAATCTCGTTCTGCATGGCTTCGGTGCGACGAAGGTCTAGATCGAACCCGATGTCCGTCTCGTCATTCATCTCCACGGGGATCACGCGCCGGTCCACAACACGCCCGTACACGTCTGTCCATTCGACGGACAGTTGTCCCGTGCCCGTAGCGAGCGGAGGCGTGCGGAAGATGGCGTGCACCGGTCCAGTGCGTTCCAACGCCGTCGAAGGAAGAATCAACTCGGCAGCGTGTGTGGCAGGCACAGCACAAATCGCAAACACAAAAAAGGCAGTCCGCATTTGCGTGCGATTATACAACTTACTTGCGCGAAGACATAAAGCCCTGGGATAACGATGCCGTGGCGTGGTACATTCGCTCGCATGAACCGAACGTTCTGGAGTTGGGGAGCGTGCTTTCTGTGGGGCTGCGTAATGTGGGCTGGCGAGGAGGCGCCGCTCACTATCCCCTCGGCTTCCAGCGCGGTGATCATCGACGGCCAACTCGACGATGCTCTGTGGCAGAGCGCTAGAGTTCTTACTCTTCCTTCGTCCGGGCCCTTTGGCACAGGCGGAGAAACACGCGTAGCCATTTGCGGGAGTTACCTTTGCATGTGTGCGCGACTGCCCGAGCCGGATCGCGTGGTCGCACATTCGACAGGAAGAAATCCGAACTGGTGGTCCGAAGACCTCGTCACGTGGAATATTCGCGTTCACGATCGCCACGCGCGGCGGAATCTGAATCTCTCACTTACCGTGAACCCGGTAGGCGCTTACCGCCTCGAGGGTGCAGCCGGCGTCCAATCGCTGGAAAGTGACGGAAGAGTGCTGGTGGCTTCCCAGGTTGGTCGTGGTGAGTGGACCGTCGAGGCGGCAATCGCGCTCGATGATTTTGAGCGGATCGGATTCTTGGATGTCCAGCGTGTGCGAGCGCCGAGGCCCGACGCGCCGGAAATGCGATGGTACTGGCCTGCGCCAAACGAGCGCGCCACGATGCGATTCGCCGAAACAAGTAACGCACCGCCTCCGGCGTTTTCTCACGTGCGGTCCCCAAAGGCCGATTCAACGCCACAGTCGGCCGAGTTGGCGTGGATACCACGAAATGCGTGGACGGAACAGCAGCGCAGCCACCTACAAGTTCCCACAATGCTGTCGAGGTCGCTCCAACGCCGCATGTCCGACATCGCCGAGCAGGAAAAGCAGGCCTGGAACCGCGTGGATTCGCGTGAGACATGGGAACGCTTCCGCGACCAGCGCTTGACTGCTCTCGGTGACTGGATTGGTCCGATGCCCGCCCGAACCCCGCTGCACACATTGGTGACGCGCCGGTTGAACTTGGGCACGGGCTTCGTCACCCAGAATCTCGTGTACGAAAGCCGCCCCGGGCTGCTGGTCACCGCCAATCTTTATCTTCCTGAGACTTTCGCCGGCCGGATCCCCGCGATCATGGTGGTGCACAGTCATCATGCGCCCAAGACGCAATCCGAGCTGCAGGACTTGGGCATGACGTGGGCGCGCTCCGGCGCCGCCGTGCTCATTCCCGACCAGCTATGCGCGGGCGAGCGAATACAATCCCAACCTTGGCCGCGCGAAAGCTACTACGGAAGGTACGCACTTGGGACCCAGCTCCTCCTGGCGGGCGAAAGCCTCATGAAATGGATGGTCTGGGATCTGATGCGCAGTGTGGACATGCTGAGTGATCGTCCAGAAATCGACCCCCATCGCATCGTCATGCTGGGCGCGGTGGCCGGCGGGGGCGATCCGGCGGCGGTCGCTGCTGCGCTCGATCCTAGGATCGCCGCGGTCATTCCATTCAATTTCGGCGAAGCCGGTCCGGAGGAGCACTACACGGAGGGCTCGCGCGAATACGATTTTGCAACCGCATGGCCCGGCTGGGGTGAATGGGAGACCACGCGAAGTCTGCCGCACAGCGCTGCTGGCCAGTTCTTTCCGTGGTTCTTGTGCGCCTCGGTGGCCCCCAGACCCTTCTTATATTCATTCGAAATCGGCTGGCCCATCGACGTGGAGCACGAACCGGCCTGGACACGCTACAAAAAAGTATTTGAGTTTTATGGCGCGCGCGATCATCTGGACGAGGTGCACGGGTTCGGTCCTTTTCCCGGCCCGGGAGAGTGCACCAACGTCGGCAGCTTGCTCCGAAAACGAATCTATCCGATCCTGCATCGCTGGCTCGGGGTGCCGGCGCCGGCAAACGAATATCACGATCCTCTTCCGGATGCCGCACTCGCATGTTTAACGCCCGCAGCGGCAGTGGAGCTCCAGCCCAAACCTGCGGCTTCCATCGCGGTCGACATCGCGAAGGAACGCTTGGCATCGGCGCGGGCAAGAAAACTCCAGCTTGCCGGGTTGAGAGCAGCTCTTCAGGCGAAGCTGGGTGACATCGATCCGCTGCCCAACCCGTCAGTAACTCGACTTTGGGAAAAAACCGTGGCGCCGATCGTTGTCGAAGCGATGGCGATCGAGACAGAACCTGGCATCACCTTACCGTTTTATATTCTGAAACCGGAGCACCCTTCGTCCAATCGCATTCCCGCAGTGCTCGCCGTTGCGCAAGGTGGAAAAGCGCAGTTCCTGGTTCAAAGGGAACACGAGATTCTAAATCTGGTGCGTAGTGGTATCGCCGTCTGCCTGCCCGATGTGCGCGGTACCGGCGAAGTCGCGGCCACTTCGTCGCGCCTGCCGGGCGCTATGGAATTTGCGGTCACCGAACTCATGCTCGGCTGGACCTTGCCCGGCGCGCAACTGCGAGACCTTCGCACCGTGTTTCATTACCTGAAGTCGAGGCCGGATATCGATCCCGGACATATCGCGCTCTGGGGCGATTCGTTTGCCTCCACAAATCCTGATGACTTCGCATTCGATCAAAGTGAAATGCAGGAGGCAGGCCCGTTCCCGCAGCACCAGGCCGAACCGCTGGGCTCCCTGCTGGTTCTATTAGCCGGGCTGTATGAAGACTCGGTAACGGCAATCGCAGCGCGGGGCGGTCTGATTTCTTTTGTGTCCGTGCTCGAAGATCGTTTCTCTCATATTCCCGAAGACGTGGTGATTCCCGGGATCCTCGAAGTAGCCGACGTTTCGGATATCATCGACGCGCAAGCTCAGCGACCTGTGTTATTAGAGAGATCAGTGGATGGACGCAACCGCCTCGACCGACATTCGGATTCGCACCCACCCACAAAGGCTGATTTAGCTACCTGGCTGGCCACCCAGTGCGTGCAAACCGGTAACAGAGGGCTATAATCCGGCATCAATTCCGGCCACCTGGAGATGAACCTTATGAATCATTTTCGCCATGTGACAACAGTGGTTATTCTGAGTTCCGCATTTACTTCAGCAGCGGAACTGCCCGCCACTTACTACCGGCTCATGGAAACTGGTTGCGCCGCGGTGGAAAAACATTTGGACGAACAGCCGAATGCTGACCTGACCGCAATTGAGCACACGCAAGAGCGCCACGCGGGTTCGTCTCTGGAGATCAACTGGGCCCACTTCGGCTATGCCATCCTTCCTCCGGCCGTGCTTTATGCCAAGCGGCACCCGGGGAACCGAAAGTATCACGATCCACACATGCTGGAATTGGCCTTGCGCATTGGCGATCTACTTGCGGATGCCGATGAAAAGGGGATCTTCGAGGCGCGCCTGGACAGTGATTGGGATACTTACATTTGGTTGGAGGCCTATCGGCTGCTGGCGCCGGAGTTGGGTGAGGCACGCCGGGAGCGATGGAAACGCCAGATCATTCGCAACGTCGCCTTGCTGGTGCCGGGTACCATCGATCGCTTGGATACCGCCTGGTATCAATCGCCATTCATTGGCACGTCCCCGAATCATTACGCGCAATGGGCGTCGCTGTTGTTGCTGAGCGGTCAGGTTTTTCAGAACCCGGAATGGGAGAAGCTAGGCTCAAGGATTCTCAGGCGCTTCGCCACGACCGAACAGTCTGCGGACGGTTACTGGGGCGAGCACAACAGCTCCGGGCCCACAACGGGCTACAACCATTTGACCCTTGCCAGCGTTGGTTTGTATTGGGAGCTGACACATGACCCGGACGCTCTGCCCGCGCTGCGCCACGCCACCACCCTCCATGAGAACTTCACATTTCTGGACGGCACACCGGTGGACGTGATTAACGATCGTAATCGGCACTGGGGCGCACGATCCTGGGCGCACTTTGTCTTTTCTAATTTTTCTGACGGCCGCGGCTACGCTGAGTTTCTCGCCGGCTTCTTCGATCCCGAGCACCCGAACATGGACGTGTTGGGCAGAGTTGCCCAAGATGCGTTGTATTACCACGACGGTCCGTCCGAGCCCGCTCCACAAACGCTGCCAGCCTATTCATATCAGATGAGCGTGCCGGCGGGGATCCGGAAAACCGGCCCTTGGCAGGTGGCGCTTTCGGGTCTGATGAGCACACAGGCGATTCACAACCAGTTTTATCTGGATCGGCAAGGGCACGTGAGTATCTTTCACCAGAAACTCGGTTTGATTGTTACCGGGGCGGGCTCCAAGCGGCAGCCGGAATTAGCGACGTTCTCGGAAACGCTCATGGGCCAGACGGTTTACATGCCGATGAGCACACGGCTGCAGATGAACGACAAAGAAGACCGTCTGTCGCTTGCCTACAACACATTCTTCAGCGACTTATTCGTGCCGTTGCCGACAACCAATGAACTGTCGCTGCATTTCCGCATCGGCGCGCGGGGAAATCCCGCAGACAGTGCGCGACTGACCTTGCAGTTGGTCCTGAAAGCCGGCGAGATGCTCGAAACCGGCGGCGGGCAGAAGATTACTTTGGGAGCCGATCGAATCGAACTCGGCCCTGCCGAACTGGGCGGCTCGATTCGCCATCATGGATGGTCGATGAAGGTTGACCCTTCGGCACGCCTGGTCTGGCCGGTGTACCCGTTCAATCCTTACGCGAACACGTCAGAGACCAGCCTGGCTTGGGCGGTGGGAGCGCTCTCTGTAGACCTTGCTCCCAAGAAAGTGAGTCCCACAAGCACGCACAAGGAGCAACAGATCAATTTTGTGATCAAGGTTGACTAGTCTTCTGTCCCGGAGATAAGTGAACGAAGTACGGGCGTGATTCGTCTAAGATTTAGGGAGATCTTAGGTGCGTACCGGGCGACCCAAACAGCCGTTGCTATTGACCGAGGAAGAGCGGGAGCGGCTGGAGTCGCTGGCGCACCGTGCGCGGAGCCAGCCTCTTTTGGCGAGACGGGCTCGGGTTGTGCTGGCGTGTGCCGAGGGACTGGACAATCAGACAGTGGCTCGCAAGCTGCGCTGCTCGTTGGTATGGTGGGTAAGTGGCGCGGGGGATTTTTGAAAGCTCGTCTGGAAGGACTCTACGACGAACCCCGGGCTGGAGCGCCACGCAAAGTTAGCGATGCCGCAATTCGAGCAAGTCGTCATTCAGACCTTGGAAAGCACGCCGCGCGGGGAGACGCATTGGTCCACGCGTGGTCTGGCGAAAGCCACCGGACTGAGCCGGATGACCATCAGCCGGATTTGGCACGCTTTCGGATTACAACCTCATCGCACTGATACCTTCAAGCTGTCACCCGACCCGTTGCTGATCGAAAAGGTGCGCGACATTGTCGGCCTCTACATGAATCCGCCCGATCACGCCGTGGCGTGTTTGGCAGTGTGAAGGAACTGGAATCCGCCATTCGTGAATCCATCGACGTCCACAACCAAGATCCCACACCGTTCGTTTGGACCAAGACCGCCGACCAGATCCTGGCCGGCATTGCTCGCTACGCTCAACGCACAACCACCGCCCACTCCAACTAAACTTATGTCACGAACCATTGGGACAGGAGACTAGTCTCCTGAGTTAGAAATACGCTTAATAAGTGAGCTCCCGGTATGGGGCACCCGGCTGTGGCGCGAGTTTCAGCTTGCAGCATCGGCTTCAGCCGATGATCGGCCGGATTGGACAAAAAGCGAAGATGCCGGCTGAAGCCGACGCGGCAGACTAAAGTCCGCGCCACAAAAACCACCTGAATTCATCTCGTGAATTAACGCTGGCGTCCCCTGGAGGATCCGGCGGGCGAAGACTAATTCAATGAACTTATAACTCAGGACACTAGTTCTTCAAGGGTGGCTACGAATTGGCAAGCGAAATGCTTGGCGTCCGTCATCGGTGTGCTTGCGCTGGCAAATTGAATGGAAATAGGCTGCCGTAGTATTTCTGCTAAGATATTTCGGACGAGGTACCGGTTTGATCGGTCCACTTTCGCTGCGTTTTTCGGTTGAAGCTGCGTGTCGGTTGGCGATGCCAGCCGCGATTTTGAAGTGGTTTGAGAAGATGATCGCCTCAGTCACGATCAGCCCAACAGGCGGGCACGATCGTTACATGTACGAATTCCTCGATTGACATGAGGTTTCGGCGTTCTTTTTGGTACGCTTGCATAGTAGCTGCCCTTCTGCTTGCAATTGAACTTGTGCTTCTCCCGTTGCCCGGAATTCAACAGGATGAAGCATTATTCCTAAAACCCCTCCTTAAGGGGCACTCGGTTCTCTACAGTGTTAGCGCCGGAGACCTGCGAGTGCCGATTATGTTGATGGACTACGTTGGAACTCTGAAAACGTGGCTCCTTTGGCCCGTCTTCCTGATTTGGCATCCAGGAGTCTGGTCTATGCGTCTGCCAGTGTGTCTCGTTAGCGTCGTGACACTCCTCCTTTTTGCTTGGCTTGTCGGTAGGATCGCGGATTCCGAGGTTGCGATCAGCGCGGCTCTATTGCTCGCCGCCGATGCATCTTTCGTATTCACGAACGTTTTCGATTGGGGCCCTGTTGCATTGCTCCTGGTTGGGGCCCTGGGGTTTCTAGCGCTGATCATTCACTTTGCGAGATCAAAATCGAAAATTGCTGTCGCCGCGGCATTTTTTCTCGCAGGACTCATGCTGTGGTACAAGGCTATTTTCGCGTATCCGCTCGCTGGTATCCTGATCGCGAGCATCGCCGTCTTTCTACACCATGTGCGAGGTCTGATAACCACGAGAAATATCTTGGTGGTGGCAGGTTCGCTGTTAGTTGGTATGAGCCCGCTCATCGCGTTTAATTTTCGAACTAGCGGCGCGACGCTCGGGGCGTCCTCTTACTTGGTTCGCACATCTGCCGGGGAGAAATTTATGATGATGTACCTGACGCTCAACGGGAAGGCTCTTGAGCACTACATGGTGCGAAGTCGGCTCGAGGAGATTCTGCCATTACATGGTGCTCCACTAGGTGAACTGGTGGAGTCCTGGTATCGGCGTTCGACGTTGGGTCCAGGTAGTTTTCTGTCCGTTGCGCTGTTAGTCAGTGCTGTTGCGTTGCCGTTTATCAGATCTTCAAGCCTGTTTAGAGCAATCGCATTTGCATGGGTGGCCGTGCTTTCGACCTTTGGACTCTTTCTGGCATCTGGAACAGCAGGGGCAGGACCACACCACACCGTACTCATCTACCCCGCTCCCCAGTTCATAGTTGCAGCCACATTTGCGGCGCTGTCGGAACGGATGCGAACCTCGCACCGACGCATACTCCTGTTTGGAGTGGTGACGCTGGTCACGGCTTCCAACCTGTTCTTGCTCGCAAAGTACCATCGCGCTAGTCTGCACAACGGATTCAGTGTCTACTGGACAGACGCTACTCAGCAATTGGCCGTAGCCATTCGGACGGAAACGAGGCCGGTAGCCTTCATGGATTGGGGGATTGAAGATCCCACCAGGATTCAATGCGGTGATGTTATTCAGATTGCCCAGCCGTTTCCCGCACGGCGGGGCGTATTGTACGTTACTCACACCGACGACTATCGAATCGTCGAGTCCGAGACGCGCCGAGTCTTGGAAGATGCGGCATCGCGTGGATTGGCCGCTTCGGTCGTCAGGATTATCCCCGATGCCCAGGGTCACGAGATACTGTCTCTCTTTTCTTTTCGGCCACTGGCGACGGGCACAAAGTGACGCGATGCCCAATGCTCCATCTCGAAAATCCCTTGCCGCCAGTCTAGCTATTGCGATCTACTTCCTCCTGCTGACGCACCCTGGGCGCGCGGCCTATTTTGATAAAGATTCGCTTATGAACATCGCGTTTCTCCACGGCTATGGGCGGGTTCCACTTGGGATTATACTGACGCAGGCATTGACGGTCTTTACCCCCGAATATCGGCCGGTTGGGGGCCTCTACTATCGGACGCTGTTTGCCCTGTTCGGCTTCAACCCGGTGCCGTTCCGAGTAGCCACATTCGTTCTCTTAGGACTTAATCTCGTGTTGGCCGCGCGCTGGTGTCGTGAGTTGACGGATTCGCGATTCACCGCGGCCGCTACAACTGTCTTGTTCTCGTTTCATCCAGCGATGGTGGCACTGTATTATGCGGACGGTACCAGCTACGACGTGCTTTGTCTTTTCTTCATATTACTCACGCTTGGTCAGTACGTACGGATTAGACACGCGCATCGATTTCTCCCACGCCACAATCTGCTAATTGTAATGGCGTTTTACGGAGCAGCTCTGGGAAGCAAGGAGATGGCGATCACGCTTCCCGGCGTCTTAATACTCTACGAGTGCGTGTACCACCCACATGTGCGCAATTGGCGCCAGCGCCTCGGGCCGATTGTGCTGTTGACGCTGATGACGGTGCTATGCATGATTTGGAAAACCATGGTTCCGAATGCAATGACCAGCAACATCAACCAGGGCTATGCTCCACACTGGCAACCCGCCTACATCGCGCACCAGTACCTTCGCTACTATCAATTGCTCTTGCACAACGATTACTTGACAGCGACCGTTTTGGGTGCGTCCCTTCTTTTGGCACTCGTATTAGCTCTTGCAGTGCGCAATCGCGCGATGCTATTCGGTTATTTATTCGCAAATCTCACTCTTTTTCCGGTTTGCGTTATTCCGGGGCGTCTGGGTTTCGTTTGGTACATGCCGGTGTTAGGTTGGGCGCTTTACGGGGGAAGCGCAACTGCGCTCTTCAGCTCCCGACTAACTTTCCTGCTCATGTTACGCGTCCGCGGTGAACGGCCATGTCCGCGTATAACCACCACAGCGCAGATGGCCGTCCTAGGATCGTTGGTCGTCGTTTTGTATATGCTCCAAGCGCGGATGGCAGCAGATCTGAGCCTGTCCTTCATTCCAGAGCAAAGGGCCCTTCGGACCTTACTGTCTGCGGCGCGATCGGCCTCTCCTACTCTTCCTCTCGGCAGCCGTATCCTACTCCAAAGCGATTGGGCCGAGGAAGATCCATGGATACCACTATTCCTTCTGCGATTGGCTTACCGGGATCCGAGCATCTGGGTAGAGCACGCTCCAAATTCTGAAACCGATTCTGATCACGGGGGTGTCGGCTTGTACACGATGAATATCCGCTGGGATGGCTCTGTTTACCGCACAACGACACAAGCGCAACCGCGGGAGACGCCGGTGCTGCTCTCGGCTGCTCCCCGGTTCGTGCACCGAAGACAAAACATCAAAGTGCAGTTTCCGGCGAAGTTTGCGGGTTGTACAGTCGATGTAGCTTATCGGATGCCCGAAGACGAGCTAATGCGAGCCGGAGTCTGGCAATCGTGGATGACCCTTAGCGCCACAAGCAGTGGCGCGGCTGGAATAGGTCGCGACGCAGAGCGAGGAATGGTTGTGATTGATCACATCCGAGCCTGCGGCGGGGACTGGATACCCGCGCAGGGGTCGTTCGTAATCATCCCCTGACTACTGCTGCTGGGCCCCTTGTTACTTCCTCTTCTCGATATTAGGAAGCAGAACCCAAAACCCCATTTACTGCTTCCGCGCCGTGAATTCCACCGTTCCGTCATCGACTGTCCCAAATCGCAGGGCCATCAGATCGAGTGCATAATTTTGATTCAGCCGCCACGGTTTTTTGGAACCCTGCTTGGGAAGAGATGTCAGCGCCCTCTGCACCTAACCCGAAATGAAACTCAACGCCGGCTCCTCTGCGACGGATGGGTCGCGCTTGCGCGGTGTGCCATAGGCGTAGCCGTGCTCATCCATAAAATTCAATAGCCGGCAGACATAATCGGACGTGAGATCGCACTTCAACGTCCAGGATGCATTGGTGTATCCTAGCGCCATTGCCATATTCGGAACGTCGCTGCTCATCATCCCTTTGTACGTCATTGTCTTCGCAAGGTCTGTCGCGACACCATCCACCACTAGCTCGATTCCGCCCATCAACCTCATTTTCAGACCTGTGGCGGTAACGATCACGTCGGCTTCCAGTTCGCTGCCGGAGCGCAGCCGGATGCCTTTCTGGGTGAAGGTTTCGATCTCATCCGTCACAACCGACGCCTTGCCGGAGCGGATTGCAGCAAACAGGTCGCCGTCCGGAACCAGGCAGAGGCGCTGGTCCCAAGGGTTGTAGCGCGGACTGAAGTGCTTGCTCACATCGAAGTCCCGCCCAAGTTGCATCTGTGCGAACTTCAGAATCGTCCTTCGCGTGGCATCGGGTTTGCGCTGCGCAAGATTGTAGAAATACATCTGCAGAAGAATGTTCTTCCAGCGGGCCAGACCATAGGCCAGCCGGCTAGGAAGCGTCCGATGTAGCCAGTTGGCAATCGCATCCTTGGAGGGTCGAGTGACGATGTAGGTCGGCGAGCGTTGCAGCATGGTCACATGCGCGGCCTTTTCGGCCATTGCCGGCACCAGCGTGACAGCGGTAGCGCCGCTGCCGATCACGATGACTCGCTTGCCCGCATAGTCTAGGTCTTCAGGCCACTGCTGGGGATGCACGATCTGGCCGGTAAAGCGATCCATCCCAGGCCAGCCCGGCATGTGGCCTTCGGCATATTCGTAATATCCGCTGCACATATAAAGGAAGTTGCAGCTCAGCCGCACCGCTTGATCGTCCGGACCAGTTGCCTCAACCGTCCACCGGGCATCGGGCGAGGACCACGACGCGCGCACCACCCGGTGGTTGAACCGAATGTTCCGATCGATTCCATATTCTTCCGCCGTTTCGCGGATGTATCGGAGGATCGATTGACCAGCGGCAATGGACTTTGCCTCGCGCCAGGGCCGGAAACGATAACCCATCGTGTGCATGTCGGAATCGGAACGTACCCCCCCGGATATCGAAACAGGTCCCAGGTTCCGCCACTCGCGCTTCTCCCCTCGAGAATGGCGAAGGTCTTACCTGGACATTTATCTTGCAGGTGATACGCAGCGCCGATACCGGACAGGCCGGCGCCGACGATCAGGACATCAAAATTACTCACGGGACTCACACCCGATCGGGTTCCGGATGCACCCACGGTGCGCGGTACGGCCGCCGCAGGAGTCGGTTGGCTTCTTCGTCGCCCACGACACGTTGTTGGGCGGCGTCCCAAGTGAGCGTGCGGCCGAGTTTCATAGATAAGTTCGCCATGATGCAGCTCGCCGTCGAGATGTAACCCTGCTCGATGTCCGCCACGGGCTTGCTGCGTTTGTCGATCGCTGCGAGGAAATCCATCATGTGGTGGCGGATGGCTGGCGCGCAGTGCGTTTCGAGATCCTTCTCGGTCTTGTCTTCGGGATATTGCTCGAACTCGTAGGTCACGTCACGGTGGACGCCCTTGCCGCCGCCTTCGGGAATGAAATCGTAGCTGTAGACGCTGGCCTTGAGCGTTCCTTTGTCGCCGTAGAAAATAGCTGACCAGGGGTAATCGGGGTCGGGAGAAGTACCCCATGTGCGATGCTGCCAGACGATGCGCAGGTCGGGATATTCAAAGGTCGCGGTCTGGGTGTCGGTGATGTTTGCCTTGCTCTTCTTGTCCTCGAAGATGCCGCCGGTGGAGGAGATGCGCGTGGGCCAGCCGAGGTCCAGCATCCAGCGCGTCATATCGAACATGTGGATGCACATGTCGCCGACGATACCGTTGCCATATTCCATGAAGGCGCGCCAGCCGCGCGGATGGTCGAGTGCGTTGTAGGGGCGCATGGGCGCGGGGCCGGTCCACATTTCGTAGTCTAGGTTTGGCGGCGGATCGGTGTCGGGCGGATTTTCAGTGGCGCGCATGTGCCAGTAGCAGCAGATATCGACTTGCGAAATCTTGCCGAGCTTGCCGGGCCGGATGAACTCGTTCATAGCTTCGACCAGGTGCGGCGTGCTGCGGCGCTGCGTGCCAACCTGCACGACGCGATTGTATTTGCGCGCGGCGGCCAGCATGGCCTGGCCTTCGATGACGTCGACACTGATGGGTTTCTGAACGTAGACATCGATGCCACTTTCGACGGCGGCGATCATGGGCAGGGCGTGCCAGTGGTCGGGCGTGGCAACCTCGACGATATCGAGATCTCTCTCCTTGAGCATGTCACGATAGTCATGGAACAGACGTGGCTTCTTCTTGGACGTTTGGCGGGACGCGACGATCTCGGCGGCCTCGGCAAGCATCTGCTTGTCGACGTCGCACAACGAAACCACTTCGACCGGAGCCACCTGGATAAGCCGCAGCAGGTCGCTCTTTCCGTACCAGCCGGTACCGATCAGCCCGACGCGGCGGGGTTTCTGGTCGGCGAATGGGGCGGCAAAAGCCCGCCGATGCGAAAGGGCCAAGCCGGCGGCGGCCGTGGTGAGGAACTGGCGGCGGTTCATGCGATATCTCCAAGTGTTGAAAAACGCTACGGAGAGTATACCGGGATTTCGCCTGCCTTAGTGAGTTGACGCTGCCGGAATCCGAGCCACCTTGCGCGCTTTCGCCCCACAAATCTGTGGGTTTGGACACAGCGCTAAAGTCTCACCCCTGGGGCGCAATCGCGGGATCTTTGATTTCATGGGTGCGCAATTCGAGAACAGCTATTCGGTCCTGCGATTGCGGGAATCCGGGCAAAGTCAAATCCTGGCCTGAGCGGGGTTGTTCGCCCGATCAGCAAAAGGTGCGGCCTGAGTCGAGGCCGAACAACACCGCTCAGGCCGCGGGGACAGGAGGTGACGCAATGCACCTGATACCCACGGAAGAAGAGGTTCTGGCCCTCATCCGCCGGACGGGCGCTCTCCGCAACGGCCATTTTGCCTACGCAAACGGCCTGCACGCCAACCAACACCTGGAAGCGGCACTCGCGCTGCGCTATCACGGGCTAGCCAAAACGCTTACCGTCGGCCTGAGCCGGTTGCTGCGGTCCAACCCGGACGTGCGGCAGATGATCCCACAGCTCTCGGTGGTGGCGGCGACGGTGGGGGGGCTGCCGGTGGCGTATGGCCTGTGCGAAGCGCTGCACGCGCGCCAAGTCTATTGGGCGGAGAAAGAAAGCCCCGGCGATATGCGCTTCCCGCAGTACCTGGAGCAGGCGCTGGGCGAGCAGGTATTGCTGGTCGATGACATTCTGCGATCGGGCAAGCTGCTCCGGGAAGCTCGCGCACTGCTGGAATCGAAAGGCTGCCGAGTGGCCGGGATTGCGGTTCTGTTTCATCAGCCGACGCCGCGGACCATGACTTTCGGTTCATTGCCACTGTTTTCCTTGGCCAGGCTGGAAGCCGCCTACTACGCCGATGCCGCCGACTGCCAGCTCTGCAAGCGGGGCATTCCGGTGGAACGCGTTGAGGCGGACCAAAAGGTGGAGGAAGCACGCGAGATGTTGCTTTGTGCAGGATCTTCAGGTTCTTAAGAAGGAGGAAATGTGAGCACAGCAGTCCTTACAAAGGAAACATTAAATCCGTTTGAAATCGCGCAAGCGCAGTTTGATACTGCCGCAGATTACCTGATGCTGGATGATGGCTTGAGAACCATTCTCAAGACCCCGAAGCGTCAACTGATCGTCTCCATTCCGGTTCGGATGGACGATGGGCGCATCAAGGTGTTCGAGGGCTATCGCGTACAGCACAATCTCTCACGCGGGCCGGCAAAAGGCGGGATCCGTTACCACCCCGACGTGACGCTGGACGAGGTGAAAGCCCTGGCGTCATGGATGACGTGGAAGTGTGCGACGGTGAATATCCCCTATGGCGGCGGCAAGGGCGGCGTGCGGGTGGATCCGAAACAGCTTTCCCTGGGCGAACTCGAGAGGCTGACGCGCCGTTACGCTACCGAGATCGCGCCGATCATCGGCCCGGACCGCGACATTCCGGCGCCGGATGTCAACACTAATCCGCAAACCATGGCCTGGTTCATGGATACCATCAGCATGTTCCACGGACATACGGAGCTGGGCGTGGTGACCGGCAAGCCGCTGAGCCTGGGAGGGTCTAAGGGCCGTCATGAAGCTACTGCGCGTGGTTGCCAATATACGACCCGCGCGGCATGTGCGGTGAAACGACTCACGCTCAAGGGCGCAAAAGTTGCGGTGCAGGGGTTCGGGAACGCGGGAAGCATCGCCGCGCGACTGCTGCATGAGGACGGCGCCACGTTGATCGCCGCCAGCGATTCCAAAGGCGGCATTTACAACGAACACGGTATCGATCCCGAGGCCGCGCTCCGGCACAAGGAGGAAACCGGCAGCCTGGTGGGATTCAAGGGCTGCGATCACATCACCAACCATGAGCTTCTCGAGCTTCGCTGCGACGTGCTGGTCCCGGCGGCGCTGGAGAACGCCATCACGCTCGAGAACGCCGAGCATGTTCGCGCCAAGATCGTCGCGGAAGCGGCGAATGGGCCGACCACCCCCGGTGCGGACCAGATCCTGCGCGAGAAGGGAATCTTCGTCATCCCCGATATTCTGTGCAATGCGGGCGGCGTGACAGTTTCCTACTTCGAATGGGTGCAGGATCTATACGGCTTCTTCTGGACCGAGCACGAAGTCAACAACTACCTGGAACGCACTATGAACGCGGCGTTCAAAGATGTACATGCGGCGGCGGAGAAATACCGCGTTGATATGCGTATAGGGGCTTACATCACGGCTGTTGCGCGAGTCGCTGAGGCAACGAGGGTACGGGGCATCTTCCCGTAGACCCCAGCGACAGGTTGCCGGAGCCGGGCGGCGCGAAACGCCCGGCTCCGGCACCGACCGCTTCGCAAGAACACTGCAGCTCATGGATGACGTTCCGGACTCCACGTGCGGATCGCCCTCGCCTTCATACTCGATTGAGTTCCACGTCGGGGAGCCACGCTATTCTAGACAAATATGTCCGCACCACATCCGGCTGAAGTCTTTATCCGTCCAATCGACGCCGGCGACCGCGAACTGTGGGAGCCGCTGTGGAAGGGCTATCTGGACTTTTACCAAGAAACCATTCCGCCAGAAGCGACCGAACTCACCTGGAAGCGCCTCACAACCACTCGCGAAGTGGAAGGTTTCCTGGCATTCAACGCGGGCGGCGAAGCGCTGGGGCTGGTTCATTTTCTCTATCATCCTTCCACCTTCAAAACTGGCGACAGTTGCTATCTCGAAGACTTATTCGTGATACCCACGGCTCGCGGCAGACGAGTGGGACGCCGTCTCATCGCAGCCGTTGTGGAGGCAGCGAAGGCAAAGGCAGCGCAGGCGGTTTATTGGCAGACAGAGGAGTTCAACGGTACAGCGCGCCGCCTCTATGAACGAGTCGCCAAACGGTCGCCGTTCATTCGATATCAGATCGAAATTTAACCTCGCGTGTCCACGAAAGGACGCACCCGCGCGACTAATACCGAGCCCATGAACGACTGGTTGCCCACATAGGATTGAACCACCTGCTCCATTCGAGCAATATCCTGAGCGAGGCAGGGGATGGCAAACAGAGCAAAAACAAAAAGACGGGAGAGCATGATTGGGTATATCGTTTTCCCAGATTGAAAACAAGTGATGAGAGTGATGAGAGAGTTACTTTGCGCGCACCGGCAGAGTGTAGTAGCTGTAAGTACTATTCCACGTGAATTCCTTCGCGGGTTCAATCTCCACTGAGACGAATGGCTCCATTGCCATCACAGCGCGGATTGACCAGAGTGATTCGCTGGATAGTGGACGATCGCCAGTGATTCTCACGCCCGCTCCGAGCCTCTCGTTCTCGATGCGAATGTCGTTGTCTTTCGGGCTGTCACTAAATCCCTGAAGTGAGGTTGCGGCGATGTCTTCGTTTTCCAGCATCCTCAGATAAACAATCTGGTTTCCTCGAATCTCGGCCAGTTTCTTGTCGGGCGGCCGCCCCGCCTGAATCTGGAACGGAACCGTGATCACCAGTCCCGGCCCGGGTGGCTGCCCGTCCAGTACGAGAAAATTGTGATTGTAGACCCTGGTCCGGATCGCACGGGCGCCGGTGTTTTTCAGGCTGTGTTCCAGCACCATCTCCGGTTTGCCGCTGACCAGCCGCACGGTCTTGTGGTAGCTGTACCCGTACCCCGAAGATGAATCGGTCACCTCCTGGGTGAATTCGACGGAAGCAGGGCTTTGTTTGGCGGTCCATTTGCCAGAGTCGACAATGTCGTACAGTTTGAAGTTGTCATACTTGCCATCGTCCGTCTTGCGAAGAACCCCCACCCCAATTTTGATAAACGCACCACCGGGCTTGGCCTCACCCCATCCCAGCGGGGCGAACTCATCCACTGGACCAGTGATTGAGGTGCATGGACTGGCGACGATGTCCGAACCTCTATATACAAAGTCGTGAACTGATGGATCGGTTGCCTGGAACCACCGCCCGTAATATTCGTGTCCGTGGTACTGCAAGCTGTAGACGACTCCCGACCAATCGAACCGGGTTGCGCGATAGAACCCATTCTTCGTATCCGGTAGGTACACCTGCGCACGGATCTCGCCATTTGAAATCTCAGCCGTCGGGAAATCCGCGGCCCACAACCATGCGTCGGCCCCCCACAGCACCGCCAGAACGAAGAGTTTCTTCATAGTTGCCTCGATCTACTCTCGCAGATCCGGCTTCGAAACCCAACACTCCGGCAGTATACGGATGATCGCAGCCACGGTAGTTATGGGCCATTTTCGCTATAATCCAGACGGATGGATATTTACGACGAGATCGTGCGATTGCGGCGTCTGGGGCAAAAAGCGGCCATCGCAACGATCGTACAGGTGCGCGGGTCGATCCCGAGCTACGAGAGTGCCAAGCTGCTGGTGCGCGAGGATGGGTCGATGATGGGCACCATCGGCGGCGGCTGTGTGGAAGCTGAGGTCTGGAACGCGGCTCGCGAGGTGATCGAGACGGAGAAGCCGCGGCACCTCAGTTTCAACCTTGGCCAGGACGCCGCTTACGATAACGGTCTGATTTGCGGAGGTCAGCTCGATATCTTTGTGGAACCGGTGATTCCGCCGCCGCACGCTTTCATTTTCGGGGCGGGGCACATTTCGAAGAGTCTATCGAAAGTTGCCGCGCTCGCAGGTTTTTCGACCACCATCATCGACAACCGTGACACCTTCGCCAATCGCGAGCGGTTTCCAGAGGCGGACGAGGTCTTCGCCGGGGAGTACGAAGAGGTTTTCCCGAAGCTGCCCATCAACGAATTGAGCTACCTGATCATCGTGACGCGCGGGCATCGCGACGATATGCGCGTGTTGCGGCTCGCGGTGGCGACCGAGGCGCGCTACATCGCCATGATCGGCAGCAAGCGCAAGGTGATTAGTGTAGTGAAGGAACTGGAACAGGAAGGCATCGCGCGCGAACGCATCCAGCGCATCCACGCGCCCATGGGCCTGGAAATTGGCGCGATATCGCCGGAGGAGATCGCTGTTTCGGTGGCGGCGGAGATGATCGCCGTGCGGCGCAATGCCGAGTCCGACTGGCGCGCGCTTTCCAAATCTCTGTTCGCCGGCGAATCGCGGAAACTCTTGCAGTGAGCTATGCCGGAATCATTCTGGCGGCGGGGGAATCGAGCCGCATGGGCTCGCCCAAGGCGCTTCTGGAATTCCGGGGCGAGACGTTTCTCGACCGGCTGATCCGCTGTTTCGAGGAACGGTGCTCTCCGGTGATTGTGGTGCTCGGCCACGAGCCGGAGGTGATTCGCGCGGGCGTGCGCTCGCCCGGTGCGGCGAAATTTGTGCTGAACGCGGAGTACCATCTCGGGCAGTTCAGCTCTTTGCAGTGCGGGTTGCGCGCTGTGACATCCGATGCGGAAGGCGTGATCTTCACACCGGTGGACCATCCGAACATTGAACCGGCAACGCTGGCGACGCTGATCGATTCCGGCGCGCCGATCGCCATTCCACAGTACCTGGGGCGGCATGGGCATCCAGTTTTGTTCTCGCGTGCTCTACTGCAGGAGTTTCTGGCGCTCACACCGGACGGCCAGGCGCGCACAGTATTGCAACGCCACGCGAGCGACATCCGGTACATCGACGTTCCCGACGCCGGAATCCTGGATGACATCGACGATCCGGATGCCTACCACCGGCTGCTGGCGTCCGCATGAGAGCCTGGTCCACACGCGCCGCGAAAATTTTGGGCGCCGGATGCACGTTCCTGTTAGTCGTTGGTATCATCGTGCCGTTTCTGGGAGCGAACCGGTACGCGGAACAGATTCGCTCGGGCCTCGAAGCCGCGCTGGGGCGGCGGGTTGAATTCGGCGATGTGCACTTCAACCTGCTCACCGGACCGGGCTTCACGGTAGGCAATGTCGTAATTCATGAAGATCCGGCATACGGCGCAGAGCCCATTGCTTACGTCGAATCTCTAGAGGCGCGGGCGCGATTATGGCCTCTGATTCTGGGCCGGCTGGAATTTACGTCACTGCGTCTCGATGACGCCATCGTCAATCTGACGCGGGTGGATGCCGGTCCGGGCGCTGCATGGGACTTCGCGAAGCTGCTTCACAGCACTAGATTTGAGGCGCTGCCCGCCGTGCACGTGCGCTCCGGACGCATCAATTTCAAGTTCGGCGATATCAAGTCGGTGTTTTACATCATGAACGCCGATCTGGACATCTCGCCGCCCGGTAATGCGAAAGGCGCCTGGCAGTTGCAGTTCTCGGGTGAGCCCGCGCGAACCGACCGCCCCGCACGCGGCTTTGGCAGCCTTACGGCGTACGGCACATGGCGTCCCGCTGGCAAGCTCGATCTCAATGTGCAGCTCGAGCGGAGCGCCGTCAGCGAAATGATCAGCCTGGTTTATGGCCGCGACATCGGCGTGCACGGTGTGGTGACGGCGCGGGCTCGCCTGGCCGGACCTCTGGCAAACCTGCATATCAATGGCGCGATGAACATCGAAGATGTTCACCGGTGGGACCTGCTGCCGCAGCACGGAACAGCCTGGCCGTTCGAGTTCGAAGGCCGGCTCGATCTGCCGGCCGAGCGGCTGGAACTCGATTCGCATTCGGCCGCGAAGGAAGCGCCGCCGCTCGCTATTCGTTTTCGAGCGGCGGATTATCTTTCGCATCCGCACTGGGGCGTGGCGTTTAATTGGAATCGGTTTCAGATCGAACCGCTTCTGCAATTGGCCCGGCACCTGGGGGCGCAGTTGCCGGATGGTCTCCGGATGGAAGGGACACTGGACGGCGCTATCGGCTACTCGGAGCAGGGAAGTTGGCAAGGCCAGTTGGCGTTTCGCGATGCCGCGGTCACCATACCCGACTCTGCGCCCATCCGGTTCGAGGAGGCTGCGCTGCTATTTGACGGCGCTCATGTGCGTCTTCCGGCGGCGGTGGCGCGCACGAGCGGTGATGATCTGGCGCGAATCGCGGCTGCGTACGAGCTCGCGAGCGGCGGCTTTGACCTGAGCATCGCCACCGAGTCGATGAAGGTCGAGGGGCTGCAAACGCAGGCATCGCTTGCCGCCGTGCCGATTTTGGAGCAGGTGCAGGCGGGCGTGTGGAAGGGAGCATTGCGATACCAGTATCAGCCCGGTAGTGCCGGCGAATGGTCCGGATCTCTTCAATTGCAAAATGTGACCCTTCCGCTCCCGGGCCTGGCTGTGCCGCTTCGCATACAATCCGCGCATGCCCGGCTGGAAGGGGCGCGCGTGACGCTGGAGAAGGCGCGCATCACCGTCGGCCATCTCACAGCGTTGGCCGACTATCAGTACGAACCTGGCGCCATCCGGCCGCATCGCGTGCGCATCTCGGCTACGAATGTGGACGGGGCGGATCTGGAAATGCTGCTGTTGCCGACGCTCCAGCGCAATCGCGGGCTGATCGCCCGTGCGCTCGGGCTCGGTCGCGTGCCGGCCCCTGAGTGGCTTCGTGATGAGCGTGTGGACGGTTCCGTAGCGGTGGACACATTACAACTTGGCGGCATCGCTCTGCACCAGGCTCGGGCGCGGCTCATCTGGAACGGAACCAGCGCAACTCTTGCAGATATCACAGGCGCCATCGAAAAAGGCACCGTTACCGGACGTCTCAACATCGATCTTCGTGGCAACGATCCGGCCTATCATCTGGCCGGGCAGCTCAAATCGGTCGTATGGAACGGCGGCACTTACGATGCGGAAGCGTCGTTGGATACGAGCGGGACCGGTCCGGCGCTGGTTGCGAATCTGCGGTCTGAAGGTTCGTTCACCGGCCAGTCGTTCGAGGATGCGCCGCTCAGCCAGTTCGATTCGGTCTCCGGCTGCTATGCGTTCGCATGGGGCAATGCCACGCCCCATCTTCGCTTCACCGAACTACGCATTTCGGCTGGTGACGAGCTTTATCTGGGCCGCGGCGGGATGGACGATGACGGCCGCTTGCTGATTCAGGTCTCGAACGGCTCCAAGCAGTTGAGCATGAGCGGCACACTCGCGCGCTTGCGGCTCGACGAAACCGCGAGCCAATAGCCCAGCATCTTAACGATTCCTTAACCACGAAACTGCTAGGCTGGCAGTATTCTCATGCGAAGACTACTGATGCTTTCCGGTCTGGCCGCGGCGGCCGTTCTCATCGGTGAGGAGGGCGGATTATTTTCCATCCTTCAAAGCAATGCCCGTATCGGCCTGCAGGGCGAAGGATTTTACCTGCTGCCCACCAACCAACTGCTGCGCCCATGGGGAGAGCAGGCGGTCATCAAAGGCCGTCCTGTGGACCTGGCATTTGACTCGCACAAAAGACTGCTCGCGGTGCTGAACTGGCGCAGCGTGCTGCTGCGCGATGGCACAAGCGGAGCGCCGCTGGCCGACATCCGCTCCCGCGCCACTTCCTATGCAGGAATCGCGTTCCGGCCAGGGGACCGCGAGCTTTGGGCGAGCGAGACGACCCGCAGCGGCCCCGATAGCCTGCTGATCGCGGAATTGTCTGAGACAGGCGCGGTGACGAACAGCGTGAGACTTTCGCTACCCGGGCATCCGGTTCCAGCGGGCATGGCTTTTTCCGCTGGCGGCAAAACCGCGTACGTTGCGTTAAGCCGGAGCAATACATTGGCTGTCGTTGACGCCACATCGCGCCTGGTGCAACGGGAGATTCCGGTTGGAATCGCGCCGTTCGGTGTCGCGGTCACGGCCGGTCGCGTGTTCGTGAGCAATCGCGGCGGCCGGCGGCCCGTTGCGTCCGACACGACCGCGCCCAGCAGCGGCTCCATGGTGGTCTCCGACGCCGTCACCGGCTCGTCGGCTTCGGGAACGGTGACCGTTGTGAGTACGAACGACTCTTCAACCCGCGAGATCTCCGTAGGCCTTGCGCCATCCGGACTGGCACTGAGTCCCGATGGAAAGCTGCTGGCCGTGGCCAACGGCCACTCGGATTCCATCTCGTTGATTGATACCGATTCTTTGCAGTCTACGGAAGTGAAAATTCCCTCGTGGCCGGAAGGGACGCTGGGCAGTCAACCCATCTCCGTCGCATTTTCGCCGGATGGCCATACGATCTACGCGGCATGCGGCGGCAACAACGCAATCGCCGTCGTTAGCACGGCTGCCGGGCAATGGAAGCTGGTGGGCGCACTGCCCACCGCATGGTTTCCCTCCGGCGTTGCCGTGGATGACAACGGCGCGTTGCGCGTAATCACCATCAAGGGTGTGGCCAACACCGCGGTGGGCGACGGCACGTTCAATTCGCGGCAGTATGAAGGCGCGTTGGTGAGGATTCCCGCGCCGGCGGAAGCCCAGCTCGCCGCTGGTATGCGCGAGGTGCGCGCGGCGAACAGCCCGCGTTTTGAATCCGCCGGCGGTGTGGCGAATCTCTCCTCGCTCGGTATCCGCCATGTCTTTTTCGTTATCAAGGAGAATCGCACCTACGATCAGGTGCTCGGCGATATCGGCAAAGGCAACAGCGATCCCAAGCTTTGCGTCTACGGCCGCGAGGTCACGCCCAATCAGCACGCGTTGGCCGAGCGCTATGTGCTGCTCGACAACTTTCACACCGGCGGCGCCATCAGCTTCGATGGCCATCAGTGGCTGATGCAGGCTTTTGTGAGCGATTACGTGGAGCGTGCGTTCGCATCCTCGCCCCGAGGTTATGCCTGGAACATGGCTGACGCGCTCACTGTGTCGCCCGCGGGCTTCTTCTGGCAATCGGCAAAGCGGCCGCTGGATGTCCGCGTCTATGGGGAATTCGGCCTGCCCGTGCGGTGGGATCCCGCCACGCAAAACATGATCGATATGAACGAGCGCGACCTGCTGAGTTGGAGCGACTACTGGAAGCTCTACAAGGAAGGGAAGTGGCAGAGCGCTGTCGGTACACGGAGTGGGGTACCGGCGCTCGCCAAGATCATCAGTTCGCGATACCCATTCAGCACCACCAGCATTCCCGATCAGATTCGCGCCGACGAGTTTCTGCGGGAATTCGCCGAGCGGGAAAAAAGCGGAACGCTGGCGAATCTCTCGGTGATTCATTTGAATGAGGACCACACCAATGGCACCCGGCCCGGGTCGCCCACGCCGCGCGCCATGGTGGCCGATAACGATCTCGCCCTCGGCCGCATTGTGGAAGCAATCTCCAAGAGCCGCTTCTGGGCCCAGAGCCTGATTCTCGTGGTCGAGGATGACGCGCAGGATGGATTCGATCACGTGGACGGTTATCGTACCGTTGCGCTGGCCATCGGCCCGCACGTCCGGAGCGGCGCCGTCGATTCCAACTTCTACACGCACACGTCTATGGTGCGCACCATCCAGGACATCTTCGAAATCCCGCCGCGCACGCGCTACGCTTCCGCCGCCCGTGCCATGACCAGCATCTTCACACCCGAATCTGACACCGCGCCGTATCAGAGCCTGCCCGCACGCATCGCTCTGGATGAAATGAATCCACCGCTCGCCTCACTCGACGGTAAGCGGCTTTGGGCGGCGCGGCAATCGCTCGCAATGAACTGGTCGCATCCCGATGATGTCCGCTCCGACGTGCTGAATCGCATTCTGTGGTGGGACGCGAAGGGATATCAAACACCCTATCCAGCGAGATAAAAGGACCGCGAGCGGTTTGCTTCCACCCGCGGCCCTCGCCGCGCCGGGTTATTTGACGGGACTGATGTGCGTTACATGGATGGTTGAACTGGAAGAGTCCACCGATCCGGTAACCATTACCTTTTTTCCTTCGTATTTCTTCGCGCTATCCTGGTCGTCCAGTTGGTACGTCGTACCCGATGATTCAGCCAGGACGTACTTCCCGTCATTCGACTTCACGATCTTCCCGGTGACCTGTTGATCCGATTGCGATTGCTGTTGCGCCGCCGGTTCCGGCTGTTGCGGCTGCTGGTCTTGTGCGAGCATTAGTCCACTGGAAAATGCCATGGGAAGTGCTAAAGTACACCACAGTTTCTTCACGCTTCTCGACCTCCCTTCCTTGTCGTGCGCGTTTGAGCGCGCGCCTGGAGACAGTGCAATCGCTGATCCACCGTACTCCTTCGGCCCGTTCAGCGATCCGTATGGTATTGGTTTACACGGAGAGCGACAGAGTGCCGCGTAGATTCTACTCGCGACGATTCCGGCAGGGTGTTGTTTCTGAGCGAGCTCAGACGTCGGCGCTCTTGGTAGCCGCTGTGTCCAGCACCTCGCGTAGCTTAGCCCCCAGTTCGTCGGGCGCAAAAGGCTTGGGCAAAAGATACACATTGGGCTCCAGAACACCGTGGTGAGCGAGCATATCGTCGGTATAACCGGACATATAGAGGACCTTGAGCGTCGGTTGCACGATCCGGAGGCGCGCGGCCAGGTCACGGCCGCTCATGTGTGGCATGATCACATCGGTCAGCAGCAGATCAATCACACCACGATGCTGGTCAAAAATTCGTAACGCCTCGGCGCCGCCACCCGCCTCCAGGATGGTATAGCCCAACCGGTGCAGCATCTCACGTACGAGTTGCCGCACTCCCGGCTCATCCTCCACCAGCAGGATCGTCTCCGTACCGGCGCGAACGGTAGGCTGTATTCCGGCCGGATGCGCTGTATCCAGGACGCCAACGATCCTTGGCAGATAGATGTGGAACGTTGCCCCGCTGCCAGGCTCGCTCTCCACCACGATTTCCCCACCGCTCTGCTTGACGATGCCGTACACCGTCGAGAGCCCGAGGCCGGTTCCCTTGCCGGTCGCCTTCGACGTGTAAAACGGCTCAAACAGGTGGATCATGATCTCCGCATCCATCCCCTTGCCCGTATCGGCGACGGTCAGCCGCACGTAGCATCCCGGCCGGACGTCCGCGTGCAGCCGCGACGAGTGCGGAACGTCCACGTTTCCCGTGCGGATGAACAGCCTGCCACCCTCCGGCATCGCATCGCGCGCGTTCACCGCCAGATTCATGATGACCTGCTCGAGTTGGCCGGCATCCGCCTTCACGCTGCCCAGGCTGGGCGTAAGCACGGTTTCCAGCTCGATGTGCTCGCCAATCACGCGCCGCAGCATGCGGTCCATGTTCGCCACCAGAATGTTCAAGTCCAGAATTCTCGGCTGAATCACCTGGCGGCGGCTGAACGCCAGCAACTGATTCGTCAGGCTCGTGGCGCGGCTGGAGGCCTTCAGCACTTCTTCGATACAGCCGTGCAGCGGATCATCCGGCGCCAGGCCGCGCATGATCATGTCGCCGTATCCGGAGATCACGGTGAGCAGATTGTTGAAGTCGTGGGCCACGCCGCCCGCAAGCCGCCCCACGGCTTCCATCTTCTGCGATTGCCGAAGTTGGTCTTCGAGCTGCCGCCGCTCGGTAATGTCGATGCCCATACCGCCGATGAACTGCACCTCGTCGTTCTCATCGACGATAGGAAATTTGTAAAGCAACCAATGGTGTACGCCTTGTCGGTGTGGAATCGCCTCCACCGCTTCCACCAGCGACTTGGTGCGGAGTACCTCGTCGTCGTTCGCCACAAGATGGTCGGCGTATTCGGCGGGCCATACTTCGTGGTCCGTCTTCCCGAGGAAATCGGCGGGATCCAAATGAAACAGTCCTTGTGCCGCTTCGTTATAGAAGACGTAGCGTCCGTCGCGGTTCTTCATGAAGGCCACACCAGGCATGTGGCGCATGAATGCGGCGAAGCGCTGGCGGCTTAAACGCAGCTCCTCGCGGGACCGCTTGCGTTCCGTGATGTCAAACGTCGTACCGACTATCGTGAGCTCGCCTGGTTCATCGGATTCCACCAGGTTCATGTTGGTCAGAATCCAGACCGGTCCGCCCTCCTTTCGCCGGAAACAGACCTCTTGCTGCGTGATGACCTTCTGGTCCCGCAGGCGGTCGATGAGCTCGGGGCGATCTGCAGGCTGTTGGTACAACGCCTGCACATTCACCGACAGCAATTCGGCGCTCGAATCGTAGCCCAGCATCCGGGCGAACGCTTCGTTGCATTCGAGAATGCGGCCATCCAGCGTGGTGCGAACGATGCCCGCGAGATTCTTTTCAAACAGCAGCCGGTAGCGCTTTTCCGACGCGCGCAACGCCTGCTCGGCATGCTTGCGCCGCGTGAGATCGCGATAGATGGAGACCGCACCGGTCGTGCGGCCTTGTTCGTCCACAAACGGCCGCGCCGTCACACTGACCCATTTCCCTTCGGGTGCCTGCGCATGGCGCACAAACAGTTCGGCGCCATCCACCGATTCAGCTCGCAGCGCGCGTGCCGTCGGCAACTGATCCTCCGGATACGGAGTGATGCCATCGGGCAGCCGCACACCACACGCACGGCACCACTCACCGAGCGAATGGCGTTCCGCGGTGACGCCGGCTAGCCGTTCCGCCGCGACGTTCCGCAACACGAAATTGCCGTGCTCGTCTACGATCGTGACGCCGTCGCCCATGTTGTCCAAAATGAACTGCAAAACGTGAGTGGGGCTTCCGGCTGAAAGGAAATCGGGCGGCAGCGCAGCGCTCATGCTTCTCCCGCCGCCCGCGGCAGCGTGTGCGATCTCGAATTTCGTCCATCGGCCAAATTCGACATCGGTCGTCCCTGGGGAATTTGATCGTACCAGCGGCAGCCCTCGTTTTCAAGGCTAGGGCTTTATGTTATGTTGCACTCGATGCCCAACCTTCGCATCGTATATTGGCCCCTGTTGTTCGCCGCAAGTACCTCCGGCTTATGGCCGCAATCCGGCAACGTGATCGTTCGTCCCCGCGAGATTCACGACGTCCTGGTGAATCCCGGCACGGGCATCACCACCTTCCAGCGCTTCAACGGCGATGCCATCAACCCGGGACGCAATTGGTCGGAAGTAGGACCCGAAGCTAAACTGCCGGCTCCTGCGGGCCAACCCGATTTTCCCGATACCTCCATCGCGTACATCCGCTGGTTCTGGTCGCAGATCGAGCCCGAGCGCGGCAAATACCGCTGGGATATTATCGACCTCGCTCTCGACCAGGCGCGCCAGCATCACCAGACTCTCGCCATCCGCCTCATGCCGTATGACGAGCACCACGCGCTCCCGGCTTGGTATCAAACCTCCGGCGCGCGCCGCGCCAACAAGCCTGCCGACAAAGATGGCGCCATCTGGTCGCCGGACTCCAGCGACCCTCTCTATGTAAAGGATTGGGGAGAACTGGTCGCCGCCGCCGGCCTGCGTTACGACGGCCATCCCTATCTCGATTCCGTCGACGTCTCAACTTTTGGTTACTGGGGCGAGGGCTGGGGACCTTATCCGCCGGACTGGACTGTACAGCAGCAGCTCATCGATCAATACTTCGACACATTCCCGCGCACGCCGCTGCTGATGAACTTCGACGAATTGAAGGCGCTCGACTACGCTGTGCACCGCGGCGCGGGCTGGCGCCTCGACTGCTGGGGTGATATGGGCCGTCCTGGCCACCAAGGTTTCGCGCACATGCTCGACCTCTATCCGCAGCAAGTGGTAAAGGCTCACGCACAGGACATCTGGCAGCGCAGCCCGGTGTCGCTCGAAACCTGCGGCACGCCACTCTCCTGGAAAGAGTCGAGCTTCACCCTGCCTTACATCTTCGACCAGGCGCTGCGCTGGCACGCGACGTCCATCAACATCAAATCCACCGCTATCCCCGCCGAATGGAAATCCGATTTCGACGAATTTCAGAAGAAGATCGGCTATCGCTTCGTGCTGCGGCGCCTGGAATACCCGCGTGCCGTCCATGCCGGGCAAATGGCGATGTTCCGCATGTGGTGGTTCAACGCCGGTGTGGCGCCGGTGTATCGTGATTACATCCTCGCGCTCGAACTCCACTCCGCCGCACGAAGCGGCGTGATCCGGACCGCTGCCGATGTCCGCCGCTGGCTTCCGGGGGACGCCGTCTTCGAAGACACGGTTTACGTGCCCGGAGATTTGCCGCCGGGTGCCTACCAGTTGCGCATAGCGTTGCTCGACCCGCGCACTCTAACCCCGGCCATCCGCCTGGCCATCGAAGGCCGGCAGGAAGACGGCTGGTACGATGTTGGCGGCATTTCCATCGAATGATTACGTCTTGTCTCGCGGAACTCCCGCCGCTCACCGTCGAAATTCAACGCAGCCTCGACGGCCTCTGGACCATGCACCTGTTCGACAATCGCGCCGCCTGCAAAGTGATCATGCCTCCCAGCGAATTCAGCTTGGATGCCGCCAAGCAGAAGGCCCTTGTCAATGCCCAGTTCTACATGCGAAAGTACGGTGGCGATCCATCGTGGACTCCACCGGCACCGGTCGAGTGGCGTGAGTTCGCCCCACGCGAAGTCATCTGGGAAACGTGATTCATGAAAGTCTTCCGTAACGCCAACATCATCACCGACAGCGGAGTAATCGCCGACGGCATGGTCGTCGTGCACGGTGATCGCATCGACTACGCCGGCCCGAGACGTGAGATTCCACCAGCCGCCGAAATCGTCGATGTCGCTGGCCAGTTTCTCGCTCCCGGGTTTGTCGATATCCATATTCACGGCGGTGCTGGAAGCGACTTCATGGATGCGACCGATGCCGACATCGAAACCGTATTCCGTTATCACGCGGCGCACGGCACCACGAGCCTTTGCCCCACCACGGCAACCGCGCCGCTCGCGGAAATCCTATCCGCCCTTGAGGCGCTCGAGCGCTATCGCAATGGCCCACAGCGGTTCGGGCGCGCACTCGGTGCCCACATTGAAGGTCCCTATCTCGCTATGACCAAGCGCGGCTGCCACCTGCCGCAGTTCGTACGCAATCCCGAAGAACGCGAGTGGCGGCAGATTCTGGAACGCGGACCGATCGCTTCGGTGACCTTGGCGCCGGAACTCCCCGGTGCGCGAATGCTGGTGGAGGAGCTGCACCACCGCGGCGCCAACGCCAATGCGGGCCATAGCGAAGCGCTTTACCAGGAAGTCGAAGACGCGGCAGACTGGGGCGTGCGCCACGTCACGCATCTCTACTGCGCCATGACCGATGCTATGAACAACCGCTGGCGCGGTACACCGAACCCGCGCAGCGGCGGCATTGTCGAGGCGGTCTACCTCGACGACCGCCTATCCTCCGAGTTAATCACCGACGGCAAGCATCTCTCGCGCGAAATGCTGCGCCTCGCCCTGCGCCACAAGGGCTACGAGAAGCTGGCAATAGTAACCGACGCCATGCGCGGCGCCGGCATGCCCGACGGTGAGTACACCTTTGGCCCGCGGCACGGCCTGATAGCCGTGGTGAAGAACGGCGAAGCACGCATTCCCGACGGCACCGCGCTCGCCTCCTCGGTTTGTCCCATGAACCAAATGGTCCGCGTCTTCCGCGACCTCACCCGATGCCCGCTCTGGCAAGCCGTGCGCATGGCGTCTCTCACTCCCGCCGAGATCGTGCACCGCGCCGCTGATATCGGCAGCATCACCCCAGGTAAGCTAGCCGATCTGATCATCATCGATGACCAGCTAAAAGTGGACGCGACCTATGTTGGCGGAACGCTCGCTGCCAAATCCTAAATCCCAAATCCCAAATCCGGTCTTAAGTCCCTAGCACCTGCCGCAGCAGCACCAACTGCCCCAAATGATACGCATTGTGATCCGCCACCAGCAGCGCCTCGCGCAGCACCGTTTGCCCGTCGCCATGCGGGATGCGAGCAAACAGATCTGTCGATGGCGCCGAAACCAGCGCGACCATCGCTTGCAGGTCTCGACGGAATGCACCCAAGCTCTGGTTCCACGCGCGCGCTGTCAGCGGTGTCTCGGACTCCGGCCAATATCCGTCGGGAAACTCGGGAGAGACGTGCTTGGCGTTCCGGCTGAACTCGAGAATGTCCCACTGCGCGAGGCGCATGTGCTCCACCAATTGCCAAGCCGTGTGAGGCGCACCTGCCGGCTTGATCCCACGCAGCGTAAGCGGAAAGCGCTTGACTGCCTCGTCGAAACTGAGATGCGCTCCGCCACCCTTCAGCAAATATAGGAGATGCTTCCGAAGCGAGCTATCTTTCTCATTTCCTGAACGCTTCATCGCAACGGAGTGTATCAGAATTCCGGGTGTCATTGCCAAATCCCAAATCCCAAATCCCAAATCCCTGGAACCTGGCACCTAGCACCTGTTCTTTCGGGTGTTTTCCCGATTCAAGCGGGCCAATGCTGCAAGTTACCCTTGGTCATAGAGGCCCCATGGGTTGGGACGATTTACCTCAGTTTAGTCTCAGTCGAACCAACGTCTCTCGCCATGCGCCTGAGGAGTCAGGAGTCTACGGCCTCTCGACTCCCGGCAAGTGGATCTACATCGGCCACAGCTTCAACATCCGAAAGGCTCTGCTGGAGTACCTGAGCGGTCAGATGCCCTATGTTCTCCAGTGGCAGCCCAAGCACTTCACCTTCGAGCTGCTGCCCTATAGAGACCGCATCGTACGCCAAAAGGAGCTAGTCGCGCGCTATCAGCCTGTCTGCAATCGCAAGACCCAGCCCCTGGTTCGCTCTTAACGAAGCACGGTCGGGACTTTTCCCGATTTTCGCCACCCGCTGTAGCTGGTATCTTCCTTCTATCTGCCACTGTTCTCTCGGCCCGGCGACACGCAGCCGGGCCATTTTTTTGTCAACCGTCCGAACCAAATCCCAACCCCAAAACCCGAGCGTCGATATACTGAGTACGAATGACCCGTCGCAAATATCTGGCCCTTCTCGCGGCTTCCGCCCTGCGTGTCGAAGGTCAAGGAGTGTCCTCGCGTGGCGTGAAGGCCATGCCTCGCGGCAAGCCTTCGGGGCTGCCGTTCAACGCCCATTTCATCGATGTGGCGGAGCAGGCCGGGTTGCGGCAGCCCATCATCTATGGCGGCATCGACCACAAGCAATACATCGTGGAAACCGTCGGCTGCGGCGCGGCGTTCATCGACTACGATAACGACGGTTGGCTCGATATATTCCTTCCCTCCGGCACTCGCATCGAAGGTCCGCCGGATGGATGCACCAATCGCCTGTACAAGAACAATCGCGACGGCACATTCACCGACGTGACCGAGAAGGCCGGCCTGCACCGCACCGGATGGGTCTCGGCCGTGTGCATCGGCGACTACAACAACGACGGCTTCGACGATCTCTTCCTCACCTATTGGGGGCAGAACGTCCTTTACCGCAACAACGGCGACGGCACCTTCACCGACGTCACCGAGAAGTCCGGCTTGATCAATAAGCAAACCCGCTGGGGATCGGGCTGCACCTTCCTCGATTACGATCGTGACGGTAACCTCGATCTGTTCGTGGCCAATTATCTCGACTTCGATTTCAAAACCACCCCCACCCCCGGCCAGAACAGCAATTGCAACTGGAAAGGCGTGCCCGTCAACTGCGGCCCCCGCGGGCTGCCTCCCGGAGTCCCTGCCCTTTACCACAACAACGGCGACGGCACTTTCACCGACGTCAGCGACAAATCAGGCATCAGCAAAGCCAAAGGCAGTTACCCCATGACGGCGGTCGCTGCCGATTTCGATAACGACGGCTGGCCCGATATCTACGTGGCTTGCGATTCCACACCCAGCTTCCTGTTTCGCAACAACCACAAAGGCACCTTCACCGACGTCGGTCTCGAGTCCGGCGTCGCGCTTAATGAAGATGGCATGGAACAGGCCGGCATGGGACTTGGCATCGGCGATTACAATCTCGACGGCTACCTCGATATTTTCAAGACGCATTTCGCCGACGACACCAACATCCTGTATCGCAACGACGGCAAAGGGAACTTCGACGACGTCACCATCCCCGCCGGTCTCGGCGTCGAGACTCGCTACATCTGCTGGGGCGCGGGCATCGTGGATCTTGATAATGACGGCCTGCCCGACCTGTTCGCGGTGACCGGCAACGTGTATCCGGAAATCGAGCCGAAGCTCCCCAGCTACCCGCTCCGGACGCCGCGCATGGTGTTCCGCGCATTGCCCGGTGGCAAGTTCGAGGAGTTACTCGATCAAGCCGGTCCCGGCGTGGCCGCTCCGCACGCCAGCCGCGGCTGCGCATTCGGCGATTTCGATAACGACGGCGACATCGACATGCTCATCGTGAATCTGAACGAGCCCCCGTCGCTGTTACGCAACGACATTACCGGCAACAACCACTGGCTCAAGGTGAAGCTGATCGGCGTAAAGTCCAACCGCAGCGCCATCGGCGCCCGCGTCACCGCGCACTACGGTGGCAAGGTCCAGGCGCAGGAGGTGTTAAGCCAAGCCAGCTTCTATTCCGCCAACGACCTTCGTCTGCACTTCGGACTAGGCCCAGTCACCACCGCCGATCTCGACGTCCGCTGGCCCAACGGCAACAAAGAGACGGTAGCGAAGGTTCCCGCCGATCATCTGATCGTCATCAAAGAAGGTGAAGGCGTAATCAAAACGGAAGCGTTCAAGAAACTGTAGCGCAGGGACACGCGCCTTTTGCGGGTACCTGCGGGAGTTCTATTCCTGCCGAAGTGCCTCCACCGGGTCTGTGCGACTCGCACGCCGTGCCGGAAACCACACCGCGAACAAAGCAACGGCGCTCAGCAGCAAAGGCACAGTCATGAAAACCACCGGGTCCGTAGTTTCAACTCCCCACAAAAAGCTTGCCATCAGACGCCCTAGGCTAAATGCCGCGGCCATAACTCCCGGCAACGCGCGAATACGTGCAATGCTGTCCCGCACAAGCATGGTAACGATGTTTTCGATGCCGTTTTCCGCCCTTCATCCCTCATGCATTCCTTTGCGTCTCTGCGCCTCCGCGGTGCATTTGCTTCTCTCTTTCGCGCGACACTGTAAGAAGCCCCTATGCCCGCTCCTGCGATTCCTTCCACTGTTCTCGACCTGATCGGCAACACGCCCATCGTGGAGCTCCAAGGCTTCGATGCCGGCCCGTGCCGCGTGTTTCTCAAACTGGAAAGCCAAAATCCTGGCGGTTCCATCAAAGACCGGATGGCGCTCGCCATGGTCGCCGCGGCCGAACGCTCCGGCGAATTGCAGCCCGGCAACACCATCGTCGAAGCCACCGCGGGAAATACCGGGATTGGCCTGGCGCTCGTCGCCGCGGTGAAAGGCTACCGCCTCATTCTCGTGATCCCCGACAAGATGTCCACCGAGAAGATCGCTCATCTGCGTGCCCTCGGCGTGGATATCCGGATCACGCGATCCGATGTCAGCCCAGGCCACCCCGATTACTACCAGGACATGGCCGCTCGCATCACCGCCCGCACGCCTGGCGCGTTTTACGTGAACCAGTTTGCCAACGCCGCCAATCCGCGCGCACACGAACAGACCACCGGGCCCGAGATCTGGGAGCAGATGGGTCATGAAGTGGATGCCGTGGTGTGCGGCGTGGGATCCGGCGGAACGATTACAGGTCTGAGCCGTTTCTTCGCGCGCGTTGCGCCGCAAACGGAAATGGTTCTCGCCGATCCCCAGGGTTCCGCGCTCGCCGGATACGTGGAAACCGGCAAGCCGGGGCCGTCCGGCTCTTACGCCGTGGAAGGCATTGGCGGAAGCTGCGTGCCCCAAATCGCCGACCTTTCGCGCGTGCGCCAGGCCTTCACCATCGCCGACAAAGAGAGCTTTTTCATCGCCCGTGAGCTGTTGCGCAAATCGGGCATCCTGGCAGGTTCGACCACCGGAACGCTTGTCGCTGCCGCGCTCCGGTACTGCCGCCAGCAGACCAGCCCCAGACGCGTCGTGACTTTCGTCTGCGATAACGGCAACAAGTACCTGTCGAAGCTGTTCAACGATTATTGGATGATCGACCAGGGTTACATCGAGCGCCCCGTGACCGGCACATTGCGCGATCTGCTGACGCGCCGCTACGAAGAGGGCGCAGTGATCACTGTGACTCCCGAAGATACGCTCCTCACCGCGTTCCAGCGCATGCGCATCGCCGACGTCTCCCAGGTGCCCGTGGTCGATGAGGGCCGCGCCGTCGGCATTCTGGATGAATCCGATCTGCTGTTGGCCGTGCACGACGATGAATCTCACTTCCGTCGGCCGGTCCGCGATGCCATGACCAGCCGTCTCGAAACCGTGCCGCCAACAGCTTCACTGGAAGAGGTGCGGCGCATCCTCGACCAAGGCCTGGTGGCGTTGGTCGTCGAGAATGATCATTTTCTCGGCCTCATCACGCGCTCTGATCTGCTCAGCCATTTGCGGCGCCGCCTGAAATAATCAACTTATGAGCCATCGCTTCTCCACTCGCGCCATTCACGCGGGCCAGGAACCGGATCCGACCACCGGCGCCATCATGACGCCCATCTATGCGACTTCCACCTACGTGCAGCAGAGCCCCGGCGTGCACAAAGGCTACGAGTACGCGCGCACGCAAAATCCCACGCGCATGGCCTACGAACGCTGTGTCGCGAGCCTCGAGAGTGGTACGCGCGGATTCGCGTTCGCCTCGGGTGTGGCCGCTACCGCGACAATCCTGGACCTGCTCGATACCGGAGATCACGTGCTGGCATCCGATGATCTCTACGGCGGCACCTACCGCCTGTTCGAGCGCGTGCGCCGCCGGTCCGCTGGTCTCGATTTCAGCTTCGCCGATTTGTCGGACCCCGCGGCGCTCGCGTCGGCCGTGAAACCGCGGACGCGGATGATCTGGATCGAGACGCCGTCGAATCCGCTATTGAAGCTGATCGACCTCAAAGCCGTGGCTGAAGTCGCTAAAGCTCGCGGCATTCTCACCGTCGCCGACAATACGTTTGCCAGTCCTTATCTCCAGCGGCCGCTGGAGCTTGGTTTCGATCTGGTGCTGCACTCGGCCACCAAGTATCTCAACGGCCACTCGGATATGGTCGGCGGCGTGGTCGTGGTGGGCGAGAGTCGCGATCTCGCGGATCGACTGGGCTTCTTACAGAACGCCGTGGGCGCGATTGGCGGACCCTTCGATTCGTTCCTGGCGCTCCGCGGCCTCAAGACCTTGCATCTGCGCATCGAACGCCACTGTGAAAACGCTGGCGCCATTGCGCGTTGGCTGGAACAACATCCCGGCGTTTCGCGTGTCATCTATCCCGGCCTCGAATCCCATCCGCAGCACGCCCTGGCCGCATCGCAGATGAGCGGCTTCGGCGGCATGGTCACCGCGATTCTGCGCGGCGACCTCGCCTCCACCCGCCGTTTTCTCGAAAATTGCCGCCTGTTCGCGCTGGCTGAAAGTCTGGGCGGCGTCGAAAGCCTCATCGAGCACCCCGCCATCATGACCCACGCGTCCCTCCCCGCCGAGCGCCGCCAGGCGATCGGAATTGCCGACACCCTGGTTCGCCTTTCGGTCGGCGTCGAAGATGTCGAAGACCTGAAGGAAGATCTTGCCACGGCGTTTTCGGCGGCGGGACTGGGATAAGTAACCGATCTCCGCCATTTCGTATCTGCTATACAGCGAGTGCCTTACGCCCCGTGGATGGTCCGGCCGTTTGTCGCAAGGTGCTTTAATAGCGGTTGGAAGCGGCAAGCCGTGGGCCGGTGTACAATGTCCCCAATTCGGAAGAGCCATGGCAACCGCCGTCATCCATTCGCGGAAGCGCCAAACCGACAACGTCTTCTTTCCCGGGATGGCGGTCCTGATTCTGGCGATTGTCTTCCTCGGGTTCGCGCGCAGCTATTACCTGGCCGGGGTGTTCCAGGCTCCGCTGCCGAACCTGCTGGTCCATCTCCACGGCGCGGCTTTTTCCAGTTGGGTGCTTTTGTTTATTGCGCAAGTCTCGCTGGTCGCCGCCGGCCGCGTGGATCTGCATCGCCGTCTTGGACTGCTGGGCTTTGGGCTGGCGTGCCTGATGGTCATCCTGGGATTAATGGCGGGCACCGATTCGTTGGCGAGACACTTCGCGCCCGGTGCACCCGGAACTGCGGAACGGGCCTTTTATGCGGTGCCCATCGCCGACATGCTGGCCTTCGCGACGCTGGTTTATTTTGGATTCCGCACGCGATCCGATCCCAAAGCGCACAAGCGTCTAATGCTGATCGCAACCATCACTCTTCTGGACGCGGCTTTCGTCCGTTGGCCGGTACACGTGGCGTGGTGGAATCTCCAGGTAGCGCAGACGTGCGCGTACCCGCTGCTGTTAGCGATCATCGGGTACGATTTCTGGTCGAGCGGGAAAGTTCACCGCGTCACGTTGTGGGCCAGCGCTCTCCTGGTCGTGGAGCAGCAGGCGCGGACGATTGTCGGGCACACTGCGATCTGGCTGAGCTTCGCCGCGTGGGTGCAGAACGCTGTTCGTCACGCGGCGTAGAAAGACTTGCCCGACGCGGCCAGGCGCTCCAACAGCGGTGCGGGATGCCAATGATCTCCGAGTTGATCGTGGTAGCGGCGGATGCAGTCGAGAACCGTGGGGAGTCCGACGGTATCGGCGTAAAACATGGGGCCGCCGCGGTGGCGGGGGAAGCCGAAACCGTAAACATAGATCACATCGATGTCGCCGGGGCGGGCGGCGAAACCTTCCTCCAGAATGTTGGCGCCTTCGTTGGCGAGCGCGGTCATGATCCGGGCGATGATCTCGTCTTCGGAAATCGCGCGGCGCTCGATGCCGCGTTCGGCTGCGGCTTTTTGGGCCAACTCATCGATCAGCGGATCGGGTATGGGCGTACGGCTGCCGGGTTCATAGCGATACCAGCCTGATCCGGTTTTCTGGCCGTAGCGGCCCATATCGTAGAGCCAGTCGGGGACGGGGGATTGCGGGCCTTCGGCGCGATGTTTGCCGATGGACCGCAGATACTGGCGGATGCGGGCGCCCACGTCGATGCCGGCGATGTCCTGCATGGCGAACGGGCCAACGGGCATGCCGAACCCGGCCAGCGCGTGGTCAATCTGCGAGACGCTGGCTCCTTCCTCCAGCAGCAAATAGGCTTCCCGCATGTAGTACGCGATCATGCGATTGGCGACAAAGCCGAAGCAATTCCCTACCAGCACACCCAGTTTGTTCAACCTTTTTGCGACCTTCATCGCCGTGGCGATAGTCTCTTTGGACGACTCGCGGCCACGCACGATTTCCAACAGTTTCATGACATTGGCGGGGCTGAAATAGTGCGTGCCAATCACTTGAGCGGGACGGCCGCTAGCCCGGGCGAATTCATCGATATCAAGAGTCGAGGTGTTGCTGGCGAGGATGCAATCCGGACGGGTTACTCGGCCCAGTTCGGCGAAGGTGGCCTTCTTGAGATCCATGTTTTCGAAGACCGCTTCGGTGACGATGTCGACCTGGTCGAAACCGTCGTAGGTGAGGGTGGGAGTGAACAGCGCCAGTGTGCGATCGAGTCGCTCGCGGGTGATCTTGCCCTTCTCGAGGGACGACTCGTAGTTGCGGCGGATAGTGGCGAGGCCGCGGTCAAGCGCCTCTTGCGTCACTTCCTTCAACAGAACGGGAATGCCAGCATTGGCGTAGTTCATGGCGATACCGCCGCCCATGGTTCCGGCGCCAACGACCGCAGCGGAGCGAATCTCGCGCGTTGGCGTGTCTTTGGGAACGTCGGGAATTTTGGCCACTTCACGCTCGGCGAAAAAAAGCTTGACCATGGCACGCGATTGGGTGGAGAGCACGCAGCCGGCGAATATTTCGGTTTCGCGTTGGGAGCCGGCGTCGAAGCCGATCTCGATGCCGGCTTGTATGGCGTCTACCGCGGCGTAGGGGGCGTGAGCGCCGCGGGCCGTCTTCTTGAGATTGTGGCGGGCTTGTGCACAGGCTGCGATGGCCGCGGGGAGATCGGTGAGTTTCGCGTTTTGATCGCGTGATTTGCGGATTCCACCGGATTGCGCCTTCTCGAGAGCAAAGGCGATAGCGCCGGTGAGCAGATCGCCTTCGATGATGCGATCCACAATTCCCGCGGTGGCGGCGCGCCCGGCGGGGATGTGCTGGCCGAGGGTGCACATCTCGATGGCCAGCTCGGCACCGGCCAGGCGCGGCAGGCGCTGAGTACCGGCCGCGCCGGGGATGATGCCGAGCAGCACTTCCGGTTGGCCGACTTTTGCTGAAGGAACCGCGACGCGGTAATGGCAAGCCATCGCGAATTCGAGACCCCCACCGAGCGCGGTGCCGTGGATCGCCGCGACCAGGGGCTTGGGGCAGTCCTCAATGTGGCGCAGGCGGGCGTGAACGGTGCGGGAACGATCGAGAGAAGCAGCGCGAGTGGTGATGGTTTCGAAGAAGCGGATGTCCGCGCCCGCGATGAAGGTACTGCCGGCGCCGATCAGGACGGCGGCGCGGGCACCGGGGTCCTCGGCGGCGCGTGCAACGGCGGCTTCGATGGCTTCCGGGACGCCGGGGCTCAGGGCATTTACGGGCGGATTATCCACGGTGATGACGGCGACGTGATCGCGCAGTTCGTAGCGAACGAGATCGGGCATGGCAGTAGGACATCTTACAACGGAGGTAAATATTGTGCGGATGGCATTCGCGATGGCGCTCGTTGCGCTGATAGCGGTGGCGCCGGCTGCGGCGCAGGTTGCGCAGAACGGAACGGGTGATTCATGCAAGACGGGCGCGTGCCCGCAGCTCAACGGCGAAGAGTTCCACGCAATTGTTGGGTTTCAGCAGAGTGGGGCCAGCGGCTCGGACAGCGCACGGAAATTCTTTCTGGACTTTTTCGTGAGCCGTCCAGTTCCGGGGCTTTTCCGCGTCACGAATCAAGATGGCGAGCCGTGGTTCCGATGGTGGGGCGACGTGCGCATCGACAGCGCGCCGCGTTCGATCGGGTCGGCGATTTCGGCGGCGGCATTAGCGTCCAATGTAACGAGTTTGAAATTCAACGAAGTGGCCCAAGCGGCGGAGTTTCTGACGGGGCTCGATATGCGGCTGGGTTACATCTGCTGCGCGTTGTGGGGGCAAACGGCGGAGTCGCGGCAGCGATTTCTGCTGTCCTTTATTACCGCGTTTGGGGCGACTGGCTCAATGACGGCGAATCCGCCGGTGTCGAACGCCGTAGTATTCGATAACCCGGTGAACTCGCCGATCTATCCGGATTTCGTGAAGGCGTATCCGGCCGCGGCGAATCCGGCTTACAAATACGTTACGTTCCTGCCGCCGTTTCCTGACCGGTACTCCAAAGAGTATTTTGGCGGATTCCGGCTGACGACGCGCTACGCGGACCAAAACGGCAACGCGCTACGAACGGCTTCGGCGATGGTGTCCGCGACCATTGGCCAGAATGAACTGCTTACAGCGGGAAGACTTCGCGGCGTGGTGAGCCGGGTCGAGGCGTTCTATCCGCTGTCGACCGGCAAGCCTGGAATCTGGTCGGCCGTCTACCTCTTCGCGACGGCGCAACTGCGATGGGGCGGTGCGCATGCCACGGTCTTCCCGCTGACGCAGGCGTCACCGGGTGCGGAATTCGATAACACCAACACGTTGTATGTCATTGACCGAAGCAGCCGTGACTACTACTCGATTGGAGTTGGTGTGGACCTGATTCAGTTTCTCAACAGCACGAAGATTGTGTGGAAGTGAGCGGCGAGGGCTGCGAAGGGCAATTCGGGTACAGGCAACGAAATTCCGAAATTTCCAAGTCTGCATCGAGGAGAAGTACTGTTTGCCATGGTGGCGAAAACACCCCAGGGCGCCCATTATGACGCTCTGCCGACGCGGATTCCAGTTGGTCATGCTAGAAGCGCGCCGTGGCGCAATGGGTCTGCTAACACCGTGGTTAGGGGGCTTTTGTTTTTCCAACGTCGTTCGGTTAGTGTGGCGGCCCGCTCCCGGGCTGCTAAAGTTGCAGGACGGTTCGCAACCCTTCATCGACGGAGCGCTGCAGGCGCGGCGGTAGCGTGCCAGCATGTTCGGTCAGGAAGCTGCGGTCGAGGGTTAGAAGTTGGGAGACGTTGACGACCGAGTCGCGGTGGAGCCCCGCCGAGCGCGCCGGCAACAGGACATTCCCTGGAGCTTCCGCGAGTTCCACATTTGTGGTGATCGCGGCCACAATTGCAGTTTGAATTCTGCTCAGGTTGAAGGAGTCCGCCTGTACCACAAGCACCGGCCGCCTGTATCCGGGCTCGGAGCGGCGAGGCTCGGGAAGGTCAGCCCACCAGATCTCCCCTCGCTTGATACCGCCCATCGCTACCAGGCGTCCTTTTCGAGAGACTTTAGTTGGGCACGGTGCAACCCGGTATCCACTTTCGCCGGGTCTCGCGAATATACATCGTTCAGCCGTTCTGTAATCGCATGTCGATCCTGCTGTTTCAGAAACTCTTCAATGGCTTTGGCGTAAAGCTTACTTCTAGAGACGCGAAGGCGACGGGCGGCGGCTTCCGCGCGTCGAAAAAGGTCGTCAGGCACGGAGACGGCGGTCTTCATACTCGTAGTATAACTCGGGTTATACCGGGGCGGCGTGAGGGAATCCGCTTGGACGAAGCCGTCAGCGGCGGATAGACGCCTAAGGCCCGAAGAACGTCGCGATGTTTCGACTGCCGCGCAGCACACGGAGAATCGACGCATCGTGGTCGTCGATGTGGTAAATGATGACGTACTCGCCCACCGGAAAGCTGCGCAGGCCGGGACGCAGATCCTCGTCGCGTGTGCGCCCTATATTAGGGATGCGTGGCAAGTAGGTAGAAGCGTTCGGTGATGGAATCCACCAGGCGGTCGGCAATCTCCACGCTGCCGCTCTTGACGGCGTAGTACCAGATATCGTCGAGGGCGGAATCAAGCTGAGGTGCGCAGCGGTGCCCCATTCAGCGGGGTGTGTTCTGCTCGTTGGCCAGCCGGGCGCGCCCACGCTGCTTTACGCTCTCGGCCAGCTCGCGCATGGATTCCCGGGTAATGATGCGTCCGTCGCCGCGGGCCAGGGAGGCTTCCGCGTCATCGACTGCCGCAAGGACTTCCGCGCGCGTGCGCTCGCGCTCTTCCCAGAGCGAAAGTGCCTCCTTCAGCGCGTCTTCCTCGCGGCGAAGCCGTCCGCTCTCAATCGCCTGACGGACGAAAGCTTTCTGGTCCGGGAGTGAGTTGCACTTCCATACGTTTTCAGCGTAGGGGGCGGGGTGAGTGAGTGTCAAGCGTGGAGATGATTGTAGCCGCCCTCACTAGTTATCCCAACCATGATTCAGTCCGACGTACAGGATTTCAAAGCCAGTCCGCGAATTGGCGAACCGGTGGCGGCGGCGACTTCGGCCGCTACGTGCTAGCATAGGTGATTGCTAGGTTCCGGGCTCCGTGCAATAGGCGGCTGCAAACCCCGCCAGGTCTGGAAAGAAGCAACGGTAGCGGCTTAACCTGTGTGCCGCGGATCACCCGGGGCCTGGCGCTTCCCTCCGCATGTATCAAGTCATCGCACGCAAGTACCGGCCGCAAACATTCGCCGACGTGGTCAACCAGGAGCACGTCAAGACCACGCTGGAGAATGCCATCGCGCAGCAGCGCATCGCGCACGGGTACATTTTCTCGGGCCAGCGCGGGACCGGCAAGACAACTGTGGCGCGCATTCTGGCGCGGTGCGTGAACTGCATCCCGAAAGGTCCCACCAATGAGCCCTGCGGCGAGTGCGCGAGCTGCCGGGAGATCGCCGAAGGCAACGCGCCGGACGTGATCGAAATCGACGCGGCGTCGAATCGCGGCATCAACGAGATGCGCGAGTTGCGCGAGAACGTGCGCTATCGTCCGGTGCGCGACCGCTACAAGGTATTCATCATCGACGAGGCGCACCAGATCACCAGCGAAGCTTTCAACGCGCTGCTGAAGACGATTGAAGAGCCGCCGGCTTGGGTGATTTTCATTCTGTGCACGACGGAGGCGCACAAGATCCCGGCGACGATTGCGTCGCGCTGCCAGCATTTCAGTTTCCGGTCGGTGGAGTTTGATGAAGTAGTGGCGCGCATGGAGTGGATCTGCCGCCAGGAAGGGATCGAAGCCGATACGGAAACGCTGGCCGTGCTGGCGCAGGCGGGTGAGGGCAGCATTCGCGATTCGCTTTCCGCGCTGGACCAGGCGATTGCGTGCTGCGGAACCAAACTTGACGCGAAAGAAGTGCGGGCGCTGTTGGGCACGTTCTCGCTGGACGCACTGGCTGGAGTGACCGAGGCGCTGGCGGCGGCGGACAGCGGACGCATGCTCGAGCTGGTGGACGAGTTGGAGCGCAATGGGCACAACCTGCAACATTTCAGCCGCGAGCTAGCGCGATATTTCCGGAACCTGCTGGTGGCGAAGATCGCGGGGAGCGATACGCGTCTGATTGCGGGTTCGCCGGGCGAGCGGGCGCGGTTGGGAGAACTGGCGGCGTCATTTTCGGAAGAGGACTTGACGCGATACTTGCAGTTGTCGCTGGATCTGTATACGGATTTGCAATCGTCGTTGCAGCCGCGGTTTCATCTGGAGATTGGCTTACTGAAGCTGGTGCAGGCGGGGCGGCTGACGTCGATTGAGGAGGCGCTGGCGGGAATTGGGAAAGGTTCAAGCGAAGCTTCAACGCCGAGGCGCCGAGACGCCGAGGTAAAAACTGCTAAGCCTCCGGTGCGCACCGGGCCATCGCCGTTTGAGTTGGATCGGGCGAAAAAGGCGGCGGCGCGGACGGAACCCCAGTCGATTGGGGCTACGGCCCTGGCGCCGGAGCCTGCGCCGGCGATTGTGAGCGTAATCAATTGGCGGGAGCAACTGCACTCCGTGTTGATGGAACTGGGTATGGCGTTTACCGCGGACGCGGTGGAACATTCCGAGATCACGGAAGCGGGGAACGTGTTACAGTTTGTGACACCGAAGGAACTGCTGCTGTCGATGAAGGCAGTGGATCTGGCGGAGGCGGTGCGGCGGGTAAGCGGGCGGATGTTCCAGATCAAAGTGACGCCGGGCGAGGTGCAGGTTGAACCGGTGGCGCCGGCGCGGCAACAGGATGAAGTTTCGCAACGCGCGCTGGAAAATCCGGAGGTGCAAAAATACCGCGAGTTGTTCGGCGGAGAGGTTCGCGCGGTGCGGGATTTGAAAGGATAGAGTTAGCGGAGCCAGTGATAGGAGACCGTAGACCATGAAGCTGCCGGGGAACATGCAGTCGATGATGAAGCAGGCGCAGCAGATGCAGGACAAGATGGCGCAGGAGATCGCGCAAATCCGCGTGGAAGCGACGGCGGGCGGGGGCATGGTGTCGGTGAAGATGGACGGCAACAAAAACCTGCTGAGTGTGAAGATCGATCCGGAAGTGGCGGGCGATGTCGAGATGCTGCAGGATATGGTGGTGGCGGCCTGCAATGAAGCGGTGAAAAAAGTAGAGGACGAAGCCAAGCAGAAGATGGGCGGGCTGCTAGGCGGGCTGGGGTTGCCGCCAGGCATGTTCTGAGCTGCTAATGCCGGATTTTGCAGAGCCGCTGGCGCGGCTGATTAACGAATTCAAGCATCTGCCGGGTGTGGGACAGAAATCGGCGCAGCGGCTGGCGTTTCATCTGATGCGCGCGAGCCGTGAGGATGCCGAGCGCCTTTCGCAGGCGATCCTCGACGTGAAAGACAAGCTGGGGCTGTGCCCCGTGTGCAACAACATCAGCGAGGGCGAGCTGTGCCAGTTTTGCCGCGACACGACGCGCGATATGAAGGTGCTGTGCGTAGTCGAGGAGCCCCACAACATTGTGGGGATCGAGACTACGCGGCAGTTCAACGGGCTGTATCATGTCCTGCATGGGGCGCTATCGCCCTTGCGCGGCATAGGGCCGGAGCAGCTCAAGATCAAAAATCTGATTGAGCGGATCGGCGCGGGGCAGATCGAAGAGGTGATCATCGCGACGAATCCGACTGCCGAGGGCGAGGCGACGGCGGTCTATCTATCGAAGCTCATCAAGCCGCTGGGGCTGCGCGTGACGCGGATTGCGATGGGTATTCCGGTAGGGAGCGACATCGAGTTCGCGGATGAGGTAACGATTTGGAAAGCGATGGAGGGGCGGCGGGAGATGTGAAGGCGCCGCCCGGAGGGCCGCTAGGTAGTTTTCTTGAAGAAGTGAACGACTTTGTGGCCGGCTTCTTCGGTGTAGTAGACAGTCACTTTGGCTGATTTTTCAGCTCCCTCGGCGATATCTTTGCCGGCGTCGGCGGTGGCGTGGGCCGCAAGGTGGTACGTTTCTTCGGCGCCGTCGGCGGTTTTCACCGTAACAGTTTTGGCGCCGCGGTCGATGTGAGAAACCGTACCCTCGGTGACCTTCATACCGTCCTTGCCAATCTTGTCGAGCTCCTCGGCGGTCTCCACGGTACCTTTGGTCGTGTAGTGCACGACAACGTGACCACCTTCGTCCAGGCCGTGGAGGGCGTCCTTGGTCGCGTTGGCGGTTTCGGCGGCGCCGTGAACGGTGGTGCGCTTGACGAAATGGATGGTGTGCTCGGTGCCGTCCTCGGTCTGGATGACGGCGGTTTTGGCGCCCGCGTCAACTTTTTTGACGGTGCCTTCGACCGCGGTTACGACGTCTTCAGCGGCGTAGACTGCCAAGCAAAATAAGGGCAGCGCCAAAACGAAAGGAAGAGTTCGGCTCAAAATGCGCATTCGTCACCTCAGGTGGTCTAGTGAATTTTAAGTCAGGACGTGGCCGATTACAACAGGGTTACTGGATCATTCAAATTCTCGCACAGCCGTGGGTTGATCGGGTCCGACGCGGCCCGCTGCGATGTGGGCGCGGTTGTAGTTTTCGCCTTTGACGGGTGAGCCCGCCAGGCGGCGGAGCATGGCAAGCTGGCCGGTGTGGGTGAGGGCGTCGGCAATGGCGCCTTGAAACAGCTTTTCGGCGGGAGCGGCCAAGGGCGCGTCTGAAGCCAGATAGGCATCCAGCGCTCCGAGGGCGGAGTAGAAGCGCGCGACTTCTTCGTTCCAAGGCAGGCGTTTCGCGCCGTGCCACTCTTCCTTTCCTTTGGCCTGGGACAAGACCCAATCGAGGAGATCGCCGATATGGGCGAGGATCTGAATCGGAGTGCGGGTCTTTTCCGCCACGCAGAAAGCCGCAAAGTTCTCCGGGGCGCCGCGCAGTGTTTTGCCGCAGCGGTAGGCGAGGGTGGCGACAGTGTGGCGGAGGAGTTCACGTTTGGGATCGGCGGGCATTCTGGGCTCAAGTAATGATAGTTAGGGGCGCGGCTTCCTGGAGTGCCGTTTCCGACGCGCCGCCAATCTGCAAATCGATCAATTGCTGTGAGGGACGCGGTTCGCGCATGAGTACCTTCAAGTAATTGTCACTCAGGGCGGTGCCCGGTTCTTCGAGCGTCACGACGGATAGCTTTTTCCCGATCATGCGGCGCCGGAATTCCAGGTTCTTTTTCGCGGCCAATTCGCGCAGCGCACGGCTGCGATGTTTGCGCACGTGCATGGGAACCTGATCAGTAGCTTCGGCCGCCGGGGTGCCGGGGCGCTCGGAATACGTGAAGACGTGCAGGTAGGTGAAGGGCAGCGATTCGATAAAAGCGCGGCTCTCGTCGAATTCCGCATCGGTTTCGCCAGGGAAACCGGCCATCACATCGGCGCCGATGGCGGCGTCGGGCATGAGGCGGCGAGCTTTCAGAATGCGGTCGGCGTAGTGGCGCGGGCGGTACTTGCGGTGCATGCGGCGCAACACGGTGTCGCAGCCGGATTGCAACGGCGCGTGCACGTGTTTGGCGATGCGCGGCGATTCGGCGATCAGGCTGAGAAGGTCGTCGGAGAGATCCATGGGTTCAACTGAGCTGAGACGCAGGCGCGCGATTTCGGTTTCCGCCAGTAGGCGGCGCAAAAGTCCGGCGAGGCGCATGCCACTGCCCGGTTCGCGGCCCCAGCGGCCCAAATTGATCCCACTCAGCACGACTTCGCGATATCGTGCGGCGAGATTGCGCACCTGTTCGACGATCAAGTCGGCCGAGGAACTGCGCGAGCGGCCTCGCACGAACGGGATGATGCAGAACGAGCAGCGATTATTGCAGCCGTCCTGGATTTTGAGATTGGGGCGGGAGCGGTCGATGGCGGCGTCCATCACGGGCGCGGTGAGAATATCCTGGCAGGCGAAGATGTCGCCAACTAAGATCTGTCCGTGGTAGTGGGCATCGTCCGTAAGAATATCCGCGATTTCGGTTTTGTGTGAGTTGCCGACCACCCATTCGACGCCGGGGAGCAGGGCCAGTTCTTCGGGAGCGCGCTGCGCGTAGCAGCCGGTGACGAGAATGCGGGTGTCTGGATTCTCGCGATGTACCCGGCGCACGGTCTGGCGCAGATCTTCGTCAGCGAACGCCGTGACCGTGCAGGTGTTGAGAACGACAAAGTCGGCGGCGCAGCGATCACTGGCGTGTTCGAGGCCGCGCGAACAGAGCTGCGCTTCGAGAGCGGCGCCATCGGCCTGGCTGGCGCGGCAACCGAAGCTTTGGATGAAGAAGCGGGGCATCGTTCATCTACAGTTTACAAGCAAGTGCGACCGCTTCCTTTGGGCTTTACCGCGCCGCGACCACAGGGAGCGGTCATGGCTGGCACGCGTGCCGTGCTTACGACTTGTTCTCGCGCCGGTACGGCGTCGAAATATAGCCTTTCGATTCCTTCGCCGCGTCGGCTTCCGGGGCGAAGGCGATGGCATGCTTGTAGGCGTCGATGGCTTCGTTGCGGCGATGCTTCATGTCATAGATCTGGCCTACGCGCATCCAGGCCAGGACGCCGGTGTTGAGATCGACTTCGTTGTGTGAGGCCGTCACCTTCTTCAGATTGTCGAGCGCGGGCTCGAGGTCGTTGTACCAGAACTGGATGGTGCCGAGTTGGAAATAAATCTTCTCCCACGGCACGCGGGCGAAGCCGGCGAGGCCTGCTTTTTTCATATCGACAATTTTTTGGATAGCGGCGATGGCCTTGGTCTTGTCACCAAGCTGGCTGTACATCTGCGCTTGCTCAAACAGGATCAGGTGATTGCGCGGGAAGCGCTTTTGTAGGTCCTCCAGCAGCGGCAAGGCCTTCCTGGACTCGCCTTCGCGGCGATAGAGAGCGCAGAGCAGAACCTCGGCATCCACCTTGTTGAGATTGCCTTTTTTCGAAACCTCTTCGATGGTTTCGAGCCCGCGTTCTTTGTCGCCATGGAATCCGACCAGGAATCCAAGCATCCGCCAGGACCAGGGCAGACTGCCGACCACGTAATCGTGGACGCCCTGAATCAAATGCGCGTCGTAATTGGTGGGATCGAGCTCAGAGACGCGGTTGCAATCCTTGCGGGCTTCCGTGGCGTCGTGGAGGGCGTCGCGCCAGGCTTTGCGCACCAGGAAGTTGTAATTGGCGCGCAGGCCGTAGGCGACACCGCGTCCAAGTAGGGCGCTCGCATCGTTGGGATTTTTCAAGAGCCGTGCGTCCGCCAGGCTGATGGCTTTTTCGATGGCCTCGGCGAACTCTTTCTGCACTTCAGGGGGCGGGTTCATCTTCTCGCGGCGCAGGAAAGGATTGTTGCCCGACACCAATTCGGTTTCGAGGGCGCCGTTGCGATACATCTCGCGATAGAGGAGCGTCTGCGCTATGTGATCGTAGGGAGTAATGGCCTGCGGATCCTGCTTTTGGGCGGCTTCGAATTCCGCCAGGGCCTGGTCGTACTCGAGATTGTAGAAATGATCGAAACCGCGAGCGGTGGGGGTGTCCTGGGCGAGTAGTGGAGTAAACAGCACCAACGCCGAGACGCCGAGACGCCGAGAAAGCATGCCTATTTTGATTCTAACTGGGCGAGTGCCCAACGCGCGTGTTCGGCGACCAACTGGTCCGGAGAATTTGACATTTGTTCCAACGGCTGGCGGAAACGCTCGGAACGCTGATTGCCCATGGCGACGGCGACGTTGCGGAGGAAGCCGGAATAACGGGCGCGCTTGACGGGGCTGGTGCGGAAGATCTCGGCGAACTCGGTTTCCGAGATTTGCGCGAGCTTGGCAAGATCCGGGGCGAAGTGGGTGGGTGCAAAAGCCTGGTCAGCGGTGACGGGCGCGCGCGAGTTCCAGGGGCAGACATCCTGGCAGATGTCGCAGCCGAAGACATGGTGGCCCAGGCTGTTCCGAGCTTCGGCGGGAATCGAACCGCGTAGCTCGATGGTGAAGTAAGCAATACACAGGCGCGAGTCGATGGTCCATTCGGGACCGCTCGAAGAGCCGGTTGGCACGATAGCAGCGGTGGGACAAGCGTCGATACAGCGCGTGCAGGTGCCGCAACTATCGGGCGGCGGCGTGCCGGATTCGAGGTCGAGCGATGTGAGCAACTCGCCCAGAAAAAACCACGAGCCCATCTGCTGGTTGATGAGGCAGGTATTCTTGGCGATCCAGCCGAGACCCGCGAGGCGCGCGTAGGCTCGCTCGAGCAGAGGGGCCGTATCGACGCAGATTTTCCAGTCGAAAGAATGGCCCACGTGCTGGCGGAGTTTCTCGGCGAGGCGTTCGAGGCCCGAGCGCAGCACGTCGTGATAATCGTCGCCCCAGGCATACCGCGAAATCCAGGCGAGCTCGTTGCCGTTCAGGCGGGTGGAGTAGGGTTCGGGGCCGTTATACAGCTTGCCCACGCAGATGATGGACTTGGCGGAGGGCAACAGGTTGCGCGGATCATCGCGCACGGCCGCGCGGCGGTCGGTGAGGTAGCCCATTTCGCCCGCATACCCGGCGGCGACCCATCGATGGTAGTAGGCTGCCTCGCCGAGCGGAACGGCGGGAGCCACGCCGGCCAGCTCGAAACCGCATTCGAGAGCAAGTTCACGGAGCATGAAGAAGGGTCCAGGTGCCAGGTGTTAGGTGCTAGCGAACAGCTGTCTACTAGGATGGCACGGCCGTGCGCCTTCGATAGTGCGCTAAATTCTGCGTTGGTCGATGGCGCGGAATTTCGATCGACCGATGTAGCGCAGGGACACGCGCCGTTTGCGGGTACCTGCGGCCTTTCGGGTTGTCACGCCGAAAAACCCGCGGGTTTCCGCGAATAACACGTTGGCCCCGCGCTACAGGAAGTGGGATCGTTCAACCGGAACGATGTCGCCAGTGACAAGACCGCCACCAAAATCAACACATTTTTGGCGCAGTACCGTCTTGTTTGTGTCGCTTGCGATTCGCTTCTAAAATGGAGGTGGCCGTCTAGTTCCGGCCTCATGAACCGGAACGAAAGCGGGAACCTTGACCTGTTGGCGGCCAATTCCATCTCAAGGGATCGCTGCAAGGAGCGATACATTGCCGAAGAGAAATCCTATCGCCATCATAGTAGGCGGTGCAATATTGGCTGCGTGGACTCCATTCTGGACGTTTGTCTCCGGGCTAAGCACGATTGATTTCATGAGGACATCAAGCGGGCGTCCAAGCATAGGCACTTTCTACTTGTCCCCCACCCTCTCCTCGGGTCTGAATGTCGCTGGCTTGGGCGTGATCGTTTATGCCTTTATTTTGCTTTCGCGGCAGGTCTCTCGGGGCAACTCTGCTCGAAGCGAATCAAACTCGCAGAAGCCGGCTGCTGTGCCGCCAGCGGAGGGTCCTCCACCTACTATTCCTATTTCCACGTCCCAAGACTTCGGCGTACAGACTGTGCTGCCAGACGGACGCGCAATCATCAGTTGCAGCCTAGAAGATCTTCAAGCCGCTTTCCATAAAAACACACTAGACCAGTTTAATAGGCTACTCGCTGGTAGGTGGGTAAAGATATCCGGGAAGATCCACGAGAATCATGGCAACGGACAAATCTGGCTATCGAACAATGGCCTGTACTTCGTGTTGCAGTTCGCAAAAGGATGGAATGAGCAATTATCGGTACTAGGACGTGGGGTTGCGGTGACGGTTCGCGGTAAGATCGTCCAGGCTCAGATTAGCGCGATATACCTCGACAACTGTGAATTGTTATGACGTGACTGGCTCAAGTTTGGCCAACAAACGCCCTCAACGCACCTTTAGGACACTACCTGCGCCTTCGGTCCCAAACCAATTCAACGCTACAATAATATCGTGCACCGCTTCGTTGTACCCGCGGCGGTTCTGATGGCCGCGGTGGTTTCGGGTCAAACCGCGTATTTTCCGCTCAAAGACATCCGGCCGGGAATGCACGCCACCGGCAGGACCGTCTTCTCGGGCGCCCGCATCGAGGAATTCCAGGTGGAGATTCTCGGTGTGCTGGAGAACATCGGGCCGAAAGAGTCGTTAATTCTCGCGCGGCTATCCGGCGGTCCGCTGGCGGAAACCGGCGTTTTACAGGGAATGAGCGGAAGCCCGGTTTACCTGGACGGCAAACTGGTAGGCGCGGTGGCCATGGCATTCCCGTTTGCCAAGGAACCAATCGCGGGCATCCGGCCCATCGAAGACATGCTGCGCGTTTCGAGCGCGAGTTCGGAACCCATGCACCAGGCCCGTGCTTCGCTGGACAATGCCGACTTGACCGCGGCGCTGTCAAGGCCCCAAGAGGCGCTGGCCGGCGATATGCGGATGGTGGACATCGCGACGCCGGTCTCCTTTGGGGGGTTTACCAAAGCGGCGATCGAGCACTTCGCCCCGCAGCTCCGCGCACTCGGACTTGAGCCGCGTCAAGGCGTATCCGGCGGGGGACGCGTGGCGGCACGGATGGGAGACCCGGCGGCGCTCGAGCCCGGAGCCATGATCAGCGTGCAGTTGATGACCGGTGACATGAGCATCGGGGCCGATGGCACGGTTACGCACATCGATCACGGGAAGATCTACGCGTTCGGGCACCGGTTTCTGTCGGTAGGACCGACCGAGCTGCCGTTCGCGCGCAGCGAGGTGCTGACGCTGCTGCCGAACCTCTCCAGTTCGTTCAAGATTTCGGCGCCCAAGGAATGGATGGGTACGATTTCCCAGGACCGTAATACGGCCATCGCTGGGGAGATGGGCCGCCGCGCCCGCATGGCGCCGATTTCGATAGCGCTGGCCCACGGCGGGCACAAGATTGAAGGGTACGAGATGCAGATGGTGAACGACCGCTTTCTGGCGCCGTTCCTCATGCAGATCGCGGTGTTCTCCGCCATCGATTCCACGCAACGCACGCTTGGCGCGGCAACGTACAGCGTGCGCGGGCAGATTGAGTTTCAGGGTAACGAGCCTCCGCTCAAGCTGAACAATATGTATGCGGGCGACGCCAACACCGCGCTGCTGGTATCGCTCTCGTCCGCGATTCCCCTGGCCTACGTGTTGCAGAGCGGATTCTCGTCACTCGAAGTGAAGAAGGTCGCGCTCGAAATCGAGTGCTTCGATGAGAAGAAGCAATTGCAGATTGATCAGGTGGTGGCGGCTCCGCATGAAGTGCGGCCGGGCGAGAAGGTGCGGCTAACGACCGTGCTGTTGGGAGACAACGGCGCGGAAGTTACGCGGGCCGTGGAATATCTGGTGCCGGTGGGTGCGCCTCCCGGTCCGCTGTGCTTTACGGTGGCGGACGGCAACGTGACCAACATTGCCGAGTACCGCCAGATCGTTGGCGAGATGCCGCGATCGGCCGAGCGGCTGGTAGCCAACGTCAACAAGCTGCGCGCGAACACCAAGGCTTATGTGCGCGTGTGGCGGCCGGAACCGAATTTCCAGCTCGAGGGCGAGGATTTTCCCAATCCGCCGCCTTCGCTGGCGCTGATCCTGGCGGGCGCGGACACGGCCGCCATACAGGCGCGGAATTCAAAAATCGAGGAATTGGAGATCAGCGCCGGGGATGCGGTCATCTCCGGAGGCAAGACGGTCCAGGTGGAAATAAAAGAATGAGGTTCCTTTTTGCACCGCAGAGGCGCAGAGGCGCGAAGAAAAACAACGCATCGCTGCGTTTTCTGGTGCTGGCTACGATGGCCACAGCCGTCCTTTATGGCTCGAGCACAACCACCTGGGAGATGAATTCATATCAGGATTTCATTCGCGGGCGGTTTCAAGGCATCTCGCTCAGCCGTTACGGAAGGCTGATGCTGGCGCCGAAAATGAACGCGGTGTTTTCTTCCGATCAGCCAGTGATCTGGGCGGTAACGCCGGCGCCGGATGGATCGCTCTATGCCGGCACGGGCCATCGCGGCCGGCTGTTCCGCATCGACCCGGCGGGAAAGAGCACACTGGTGTGGACGGCCGAGCAGCCGGAGATTTTCGCCGTAGCGGTGGATGCGAAAGGTGCGGTGTACGCAGCCACGTCGCCGGACGGCAAGATTTACCGGATCGAAGGCGGGAAGGCCTCGGAGTATTTCGCGCCGCAGTCGAAGTACATCTGGTCTCTTGTAGTGGGCCCTGATGGTGTGTTGTACGCCGGCACCGGAGATCGGGGGAAGATCTTTCGCGTAACCGCGGCAGGCAAGGGCGAAGTGTACTACTCGACCGAGCAGGCCCACGTGATGGGGCTGGCGTTGGATCGAGAGGGAAGAGTGCTGGCGGGGACGGAGCCGAATGGCATTCTCTACCGTATTTCCGCCAAAGACAAAGCCTTCGTTTTATACAATGCCGCACTGCCGGAGATGCGCGCCATTTCCACGACCGCCGATGGATCGGTCTACGCCGTGGCCATGGGTGGGTCGCTGGCCAAACGAACCCAAGGTATTCCGCAAACGGCTCCGGGGAGTGCCAACAGCCCGGTGGTGACCTCTACGGGAACCAGCATTAGTGTCACGGCGGAGAGCGCCCAGGCTGGCCCCGAGATCAAACCGCAACCAGAGCAGGCCAGGCCGCCGGCAGCCGCTCCGCCCGCGGTGACAGCCACCTTCGCGCCTGTGGTCGACGTTATGGGCGTGGAGAAATCCGCGGTGTACAAAATCAATCCCGACAACACCGTCGAAACGCTGTGGAGTTCGAAAGAGGAAAATGTCTACGACCTGCTGCCGTGGAAAGGCCAGCTTCTGTTCGCCACGGACGCGAACGGACGCGTATACCGCCTTTCGGCGGACCGGAAGCTCTCGCTGATCGCACAAACCAATGACGCGGAAGCCACGCGGCTGGTGAGAGCCGGAGACGCCGTATTAACGGCGACCGGAAACATGGGCCGCATCTACAAGCTGGAGGATACCCTGGAATCGTCCGGCGTGTACGAAGCGCCGGTGCACGATGCGGGAGGCGTGGCGCTCTGGGGCCGCATCGCGTGGCAAGTGGACGAGCCCGCCGCGGGCAGCATCTCGTTTCGCACGCGAACCGGAAACTCGCTGCGTCCCGACAAGACCTGGAGCGACTGGTCGGTTCCCTTGACGGATCCTTCGGGAACGAGAATTCCAAACCCCAACGCGCGATATATTCAGTGGAAAGCCGAGTTCACGGGCGCCGATGGGAAGACCCCGGCGGTCAGCAATGTGAGCGTCGCCTACCTTCCGCAGAATACGCCGCCGGTCATCAAGAGCATTACCATCGGCACGCAAATGGCCGCGGTGGTGGGCGCGAAAGCTGCACAGGCGGCGCAGAATTCCGCGTACAGCATCACCGTGACGGATACCGGGGACGCGGCGCCGCCCACGTCCGCGGGCACTCCAACTCAGACAGCTTCCCGCGCCGCATCGCAGCAGATCAACATCAGCTGGCAAGCGGAGGACCCGGATGGCGACCGGCTGGTCTACTCGTTATGGTTCCGCGGTGAAGGCGAGCGGGAATGGAAGCTTCTTCACACCAACATTCATGAGAATGCGTACGCCGTTGATGGCGACGCATTCGCAGACGGCAAGTATTTCTTCCGCATTGTGGCGTCCGACCGTGAAGCCAACCCTCCCGGTCTCGCTCGGGAAGCCGAGCTGGTGAGTTCGCCGGTTCTGATCGATAACACGCCGCCGGTGGTGACGGCGAGAGCGCCGCGCAAGACAGCGAACGGTGTCGAAGTGGAATTCGAAGCCGTGGATGCGACGTCTCCATTGCGGCGGTGTGAGTACTCGGTAGATGCCGGCATCTGGATACCGCTCGAAGCCGCGGACGGTGTGATCGATTCTCCGCGCGAAAAATTCGTTGTACGGCTCGATCAGCTAAGCCCAGGGGAGCACGTCCTGATGCTCCGGGCAGTGGATAGCGCCAACAACGCCGGCTTGGCGAAAGTAGTGCTGCGCTAGGAGCGCCCAGGTTGCCTATGCAGCCGCCCTATGGCCTGGGGACCTCGCCATCGATCAACACCTCGAGATCCCGGACGACGGCCCGCATGGACTCGGCTTGTGCCGACAGTTCCTCACTGGCCGCGGCGCTTTGCTCGCTGTTCGCAGCTACTTGCTGGGTCATCTGTTCCATATCGCTGAGCGTCTTCGATATCTGTTCGATGCCGCGGGCCTGTTCTTGACTGCCGGCCTGGACCTGGTCAACCAGGCTCTTCACCTGCGCGGCGCTACCCGTGATGTTGCTGATCGATTCAACCACGCCGGCCAGTTTATCGCCGCCCTCTTTGGATCGGCTGATCGATTCTTCGATCAGCGCGGCCGTGTCCTTAGCCGCTTGCGAGCTTCGCTGCGCCAGATTGCGGACTTCATCCGCTACCACGGCGAAGCCCATGCCGGCTTCACCTGCGCGCGCCGCCTCTACTGCCGCGTTCAGCGCGAGGATGTTGGTTTGAAAGGCGATTTCGTCAATGACCCGGATGATCTTGGAGATTTTGCCACTGGAGGCATTGATCTCATCCATTGACGTTTTCATTTCCGCGAGCTTCCGATTGGCATCCGCCACCAAGTGCGATGTTTCGGTCATGTGACCGGCAGAGGCCTGGCTGTTTTGCGCGTTGTTCTGGGTCATGGAGCGAATCTCGTTGCTTGACGCAGCGGTCTGTTGGAGAGATGCGGCCTGAGCGGAGGCGCCACGGGCGAGTTCTTGCGCGGCCGATGAGACCTGGCTCGCCGCGCCTGTGACCTGGTGTGATCCTTCCCTGAGTTCTTCCACGATCCTGCGGACCTTCTTAGCAATGGAGCGTGCGAGCATGTAAGTAAAGGCCAGGGACAAGGCACCAGCCAGGCCGGCGATGCCGAAAAATACCAAGGTCAGCGTGTGCAGGTGCAGATCGGCTTCCACATCATCCACATAGAGGCCCGTGCCGACAATCCAGCCCCAAGGCTTGTAAAGCTTTACGTAAGAAATCTTGCCGATGGGAGCAGCAGAGCCAGGTTTGGCCCACAGGTATTCGATCCGGCCCTCGCCTTTTTCCCGGCAGATTCCGGACATGTTCACGAAGATCGGTACGCCGTTGGCATCCTTGAGGCCGGAAAGATCTTTTCCGTCGAGCGCGGGATTGGTCGGGTGCATGATCATTGCAGGTTGCAGATCGTTAATCCAAAAGTAGTTGTCAGCGCCAAACCGCAGGCTTTTGATGACCTGCTTGGCCGCATCTTGCGCCTGCTGCGTAGTGATCGCTCCGGTGTCAGCCTGCTTTCCGTAGTGATTGACCACCGACCAAGCAGTCTGTACTAAGTTCTGGATTTTCTGGTCGTGGATTTCAAAGGCCGATGCGCGGATTCTCGAGTGGAGCCAGATCAGCGCACCTGAAAAGCAAAGTGTAGTGAGAAGGCCAATCGAGGACATTCTCAACGAAAGCGGCGGATGTTTGAGCATAGAGTACCTTCAGCCCGCCTCTGTATGCCTGAACATCCGAAAGGCGGACACAACCGGTTAATCGGTGGTTCGAGGTAAAGTCTTTGCAGTACGCCTCTTTTTTCCCGGCGGGGCGTTGAGAGACCGAATTCGAGAGATTTCGCCAGGTAGCCCGTCGTTCGAGTTCAAGCAGGACGGCGAAAACCTGACCGGCACCTACTCCGGCAAATTTGGGAAAGCGACTCTGTCGGGAACAGTCAAAGGCGACGAGGTCGAGTTCAGCAAAGAAATGAGTGGGCGCTTGAACGCCCGCTCCAAGCTCTGCACTTCGGAAAAGCCGCGGCAGTTAGTCCTTGTGAGGCTGCCCCAAGGGCATGCCAAACTGGAACCAAAGCGAGTTCCCCACCGGCCTGTTTTCCGTCAGGAAGTCTTTCTCCCACTTCAGAATCAAGGCATAGCGGTCGAAGTGGTAGCGGATCTCGGGGCCGAACGCAAAATTGCGCGCCCGGTTTCCGATACTCAGTCCGCCCTGCTGGTCGTCGGTCATCTGCTTGTAGTAATAACCGTTCCCGCCGATCGCCAACCTCTTCGTGACATTCCGCATGCCGTCATACTCGCACAGGAATTCGCTACCGGAACGGTAGTTGGTGGCGCTGTCGTTATAGTTGGTAATGTATTGGATTTTGGAGCTGAGTTCCGTACGGCCGTGATCCGGCATGTACGTGATGGCTCCCGACGGCGCCGTAGCGATGTTGTGCTGTCCAATGTTGACCAGATCGCCCTTACGATACGCGAACCCCGGAGGATAGAGCTCAAAACCGTACCACGCGCTCACAGCACCCTTCCGGTACAAGACCGCCGTTTCCACATCGCCGTTGCCAAACCCCTGCTTATTCATTCCCCCGAATGGCGCATTCAGATGCACATCCAGCCAGGGAAGCGCCCCCGCGCTGACCAGGGTACCGCCCAGCACATGGACACCCCAGTTGTGCACAACTTTGCCCGCTACGGCCCCGACCCGGAGATGAAATCCGGGTACCAGTGCCCGGCCAGTGGGACCGGCCAGTTCGTTCGCATCGAAGAAATCCGTGAACTCGAGCAATAAGGTCCCGCCCGGACCGGGATACTTGCCCGGCATAATGGTCTCCGCGCCTTCCGGGTACACGCTCGCGCCACCTTCTGTCGCAAATGCCACGCCAGTGATGCCCGTTGCCACTACAACACACGCCGCCATTCGTCTCCACGACGCTCGCCTCTTGATTGCTGATTCTCCACCGTTCGATTTAGACATGTAATAGACTCCTGAGGAAATCGCGAAGCCAGTCGAGCCCTTGTGGAGCGCCACCAGCGTTCCCAAACCTTATCGAACGTTTCGGGCGGAATGTTTAGCGTTTTGGGTGACGGCAGTCACCCTTAATGACGGCAGTCACCCTTAATAGGGCTAAATTCTGCGAGGCTCTCCGCCGATACTTCTCGCAGGCGGACATCGCGCTTCGCCCCGGGAGAGATCGACCGATGATGCAGAATACGAGTATCCGTACCAAGTTGTTTGTGTGTTTTGGGTTTGTGGCGATCGCCGCAACGGCATCCGCCGTCTATTGCTTGTCGACCATCCGGCACCTTCGGACGCAGATGCATGAGGAAATCGTGGGGAGCGCGGCACGCTTGGATCAGGCGCGGCAGATCAGCATCGGCATCGCCAACATGCGAAGCGCCATGCGCGGGGTTTCCCTTTTCTCGATGATGCACAATACCGAACCTATGAAAAAGGCCCACACGGTTTTCGATGCGACCGCGGCAGAGATGCGGAAGACCATTCAGCGGATGGAAAGTGGTGCCATAAGTGCGGAAGATCGAACGAGTGTCAACGCGATCCGGTCGTCGTTGGAACAGTGGGTCACAGACTTCCAGGAGTTTGCGGATCTTTCCGCGGCGGGCCATGCGGAGGAAGCCAGTGAGAGCGCTCTGAAGAAGATTACCCCGCTATTGGACGTTCTGCAGAAAGGCACGGCGGACTTCGGCCAGGCCAACAGCTCCCGGCGCGATGCAGCCATCAGCAACGCAGAAGCCGCTATCCAGCGAAACGAGCTGATTACGTATCTGTTCACGGCCCTGGTGCTGCTGGCGGGCGCGGGAGGGTTCTATGTCGTGACCAGCATGGCGAAGACGCTACGAGAGATTTCCGAGTCGGTGGCCGTTGGCGCTCAGCAGGTGTCGCAGGCCGCCGCGCAGGTTTCCACTTCCAGCCAGTCGCTGGCACAGGGCTCGTCGGAAAGTGCCGCATCTCTCGAAGAAACCTCGGCCTCGGTCGAAGAGATCCAATCGATGGCCCGGCGGAACACCGAAAACGCCCAGAATGCCACGGATATTGTGGCGCACTCCGAAGAGAAGTTCCGCGAGACAAACCAAGCGCTGGATGAAATGGTCGTAGCCATGGGTGAGATCACCGGGTCCAGCCAGAAGATCTCCAAAATCATCAAGGTCATTGACGAGATCGCCTTCCAAACCAACATCCTGGCCTTGAACGCAGCGGTGGAAGCGGCCCGTGCCGGTGAAGCCGGAATGGGGTTCGCGGTGGTCGCCGACGAGGTGCGTAACCTGGCGCAGCGCTGCGCCCAAGCTGCTAAGGACACCTCCGGTCTTATTGAGGAGTCCATTGCCAAGTCGGATGGCGGAAAATCCAAGGTGGACCGTGTGGCGGCGGCCCTTCGCGGTGTAACAAAGGAAGCCACGCAGATCAAGACGCTGGTCGACGAAGTCAGTGTGGGCAGCCGCGAGCAGGCTAGTGGGCTCGCTCAAATCAGCAAGGCCGTCATGCAGATGGAGCAATCGGGCCAGAGTATCGCGGCCACTGCGGAGGAGAGCGCTGCCGCAGCCGAAGAGCTGAATGCACAGTCGGCTACCCTCATGGACGTCGGGCAGCAGTTGCGCACCCTGGTGGATGGGGCAGCAACATCCGTCCAATCTGGCAGGCCGGATCGGAAGACGCGGCTAAGTGCCCCTCGTGCGGGGAATCGGCCACCGGCGAGACTGCAGAATGCCGCCCCGGTGCGTCACGCCAAGGCTCCGGTGACGGCCGGTGTGCGACCGGAGAAGAGCGATTTTCCCCTGGAAGGCGACTTCAACGAGTTTTGAGCCGGGGCACTGAAGGACAAGCGACTAAAGTAATTGGCCGCAACCTCCGATTACAGTAACGTCATTTCTGATTTCGTGCTGCGGCCCGCGCAGTACTTTGGGCCGCAGCTTTTTTCCTCCCCCTACCTCTCCCGGACAACTTTCGCCTGAAAACTGCCAACCGGCGGGCGAGCGCCCACGCGCCATGCCACAATTTACGGTAAGGAGGATGACTTTGCGCGGCGAAACGCGTCTAATGGGGGCAGGCCGTGATTCCGATCCTCTCCGGACCTAGAGAACACCACCAGGCCATGACAGGAACCGCAAAAATCAGGACGCTCATCGTGGACGATGAGACGCCGGCGCGGCGAAGGATCCGCCGGTTGCTGGCTGCCGAAAGCGACATGGAGGTTGTTGGCGAATGCGGCGACCCGAGGAAGGCTGTCGAGTTCATTCAACAGCGCAACCCCGACTTGGTTTTCCTCGACGTGCAGATGCCCGGTCTTGATGGGTTTGGCGTGCTGGAATCGCTGCCACCCAAGAATGTGCCCGAGGTCATTTTCGTCACCGCGCTCGATCAGTATGCCTTACGTGCATTCGAGGTCCGCGCGCTCGACTACCTCTTGAAGCCCTTCGACCGCGCGCGCTTCCGGCAGGCGCTCGATCGCGCGCGCACGCAGATTCGCCAGCAGGGAGGGCACACGCTCGATCCCCGCTTGAGCCAACTGCTCGAGACTCTGGGCAGCAAACCGAAGCAAGCGGATCGCGTGATCATCAAGTCCGCCGGCCGCATCGTGCTGTTGCGGACCGATGAGATCGACTGGGTGGAAGCGGCGGACAACTACGTGCGTGTGCACGTAGGCACGGAATCGCATCTGCTGCGGGAAACACTGGGCGCACTCGAATTGCGGCTCAATCCCGCGCAGTTCATGCGCATCCATCGTTCGACGCTGGTCAACATCGATCGCATGAAGGAGCTGCAGCCGTGGTTTCATGGCGACTATATCGTCATCTTGCAAGATGGCAGCCGCCTCAATCTCAGCCGCACCTACCGTGACCGCGTCATCGGACTGCTGGGGGAGATCTTCTAACCTTCGCGTGGCCGGCGTACGAGTTTGCTGCACGGCCGGATTGACACCGGGCTAGAGCCTGGCAACTTCCCACTGGAAGTCATGGAACTCGGCAAGGCGGGCGAAATCAGACCCGTTCAGCGTCACTAGGGTGGCTCTGCCGTCTTTGTCGCCAGGCTTTCTCGGCGTCTCGGCGTTGAAAAGTAGTTCTTCCGTCCAGCGTCACTCCAGCCGCACTAATTGCTTTCCCGTGTTTTCGCCGCGCAGCATGCCTATAAACGCTCGTGGAGTGTTTTCAATGCCGTCGACGAATTGCTCATGGTGCTTCAGCTTCCCCGCATTGAGCCACATGGCTAACTGCCGGAGTCCTTCCGCGTAACGGTGCGCGAAGTCAAAGACGAGGAACCCTTCCGCGCGCGCCCGCTTCACGATGAGGTGCCACAAAAGGCGCGGGCCAATCTCCGGTTTCTCCGCGTTATACTGCGCGATCTGCCCACACACCACCACGCGAGCGCCCCTGTTGAGCGTTGAGAACACGGCGTCGGTGATCGTGCCGCCTACGTTGTCGAAATAGATGTCCACTCCGTCGGGGCAAAGCTCGTTGATCTTTGCGCTGTAGCCGGAAGTGGTCTTGTAGTTAAACGCCGCATCGAAGCCGAGCTCGCCCGCCAGCCATGCCACCTTGGCGTCGCTGCCGGCGATTCCGATCACGCGGCAGCCGCTGATCTTGGCGATTTGTCCCACCAGCGAGCCCACCGCGCCCGCGGCTCCCGAAACCACCACCGTCTCACCCGAGCGCGGTTTGCCGATTTCGAGAAAACCGAAATAAGCCGTCAGCCCCGGCATGCCGAGCACGCTGAGTGCCGTGGAAACGGGCGCCAGTAAGGGGTCGAGTTTGCGGACGCCCTCGCCGTCGGAAATCGCGAATTGCTGCCAGCCGAAAAATCCCTCCACGACGTCGCCGACCTGGAATCGCACATTCTTCGAGGCACTCACTTCACCCACCGCGCCCGCGCCCATCACCTCGCCGATCTGCACCGGCGGAGAATACGACTTCGCGTCGTTCATTCGGCCGCGCATATACGGATCCACGGAAATGTAGAGCATGCGCACCAGAATCTGGCCGGGCTCGGGTTCGGGAACGGGCGACTCGATCAGCTTGAAGTCCGACTCCTTCGGCATCCCCTTGGGCCGGGCGGCGAGCGTGATCTGCTTATTTGCTTGCGGCATACTTTCTCAACTCCAGCTTGGCCACATCGGCGCGATGCACTTCATCCGGGCCGTCGGCAAGGCGTAGCGTGCGGCTGTTGGCCCAGGCAGAGGCCAGGAAGAAATCCTCCGTCACGCCGGCCCCGCCGTGCGCCTGAATGGCGCGGTCCAGCACCCGCAGCGCCATGTTGGGTGCGATTACTTTGATCATGGCGATTTCCGCCCGCGCGGCTTTGTTGCCCACGGTGTCCATCATCCATGCGGCCTTTAAGGTGAGCAGGCGCGCCTGTTCGATTTCCATGCGCGAATCGGCGATATCGGCGCGGATCGTGCCCTGCTCGGAGATCTTGCGGCCGAAGGCGACCCGCGACTCCACACGCTTGCACATCGCTTCGAGCGCGCGTTCGGCTACACCGATCAGCCGCATGCAGTGATGAATGCGGCCCGGCCCGAGACGGCCTTGCGCAATTTCGAATCCGCGGCCTTCGCCCAGCAGAATATTGGACGCCGGCACGCGCACATTCTCGAATGTGAGTTCGCCGTGGCCGTGTGGCGCGCCATCGTAGCCGAAAACCGGGAGCATGCGCTTAATTGTGATGCCAGGGGTTTCGAGCGGCACGAGGATCATGGACTGTTGCTGGTGGCGCGCGGCCGTGGGGTCGGTCTTGCCCATGAAGATGGCGATCTTGCAGCGCGGGTCGCCCGCGCCCGATGACCACCACTTGCGCCCGTTAATCACATACTCGTCACCCTGGCGCACGATGCTCGCCTGGATATTGGTGGCGTCGGAAGAGGCGACGTCGGGCTCGGTCATGCAGAAACACGAGCGGATTTCACCGGCGAGCAGCGGCTTCAGCCAGCGCTCTTTCTGCGCCGGAGTACCGTAGCGGGCCAGCACCTCCATGTTGCCGGTGTCGGGCGCGGAGCAGTTGAATACCTCGGGTGCCATGGCTGAGCGGCCCATGATCTCGCACAAAGGCGCGTATTCGAAGTTGCTCAACCCGGCGCCGTGCTCCTTGTCCGGCATGAACAGGTTCCAGAGCCCGGCGGCGCGAGCCTTTGGCTTCAGCTCTTCGACGATGGGGACGGGCTTCCAGCGATTTCCCTCGGCGATCTGGCCGGCGTGGAGCGCTTCGTTTGGATAGATGTGCTGATCCATGAACGCGCGCAGGCGCGCTTCGAGCTCGCGGACTCGGTCGGAAAACTGAAACAGCATAATGGCGCTCGCTATTGGATCGTGCTCTGGCCTTCCACGGCCAGATCGTCCGGGATCACGTTGCGATTGATGTGGCGGTCCAGATCGATGACGTATGTTTCCTTCGCTTCGATCAACACCGGCGAATGCGTAGCCGCGATGATGCGGAAGTTTTTCCGGTCTACCAGCTCCATCAGCATTTTCAAAACGCGCCGCTGGTTGGAAACCGAGAGCGCCATTTCCGGTTCGTCGAGCAGCAGCGTGGTTCCGTCGGGAAAGCCCGGAAACGTCTGACTGAACATGGACAGCATCACCTGGCCGTGGCTGGCCATCTGGATGAACTCTTTCATCGCCGGATCCTCGAACAGCTCGGGATGCGCCCGCGGGTTGTGCTGCTCGGCATCAAACAGCATGAGCTTGCCTGGATTGCTTTTGCCGCCGTCCAGCTTGTAGATGTAGCTGTCCTTCTTTTCGCCGCGCAGCGCGTAGTAGATGGCATGGAGCAGCGTAGACTTTCCGCAGCCGTTTTCGCCCGTGAGCAGGACCAGCGGATGTGACAGATCCACGATCATGGGCATGTGAAAGTTCAGGTTGGCGAAGACCGGATGGGCCAGGATTTTGAGGTACATAGGACTAATCAGCATAGCTCAGGCTTCAGTCGTCCGCTGCTTCAACCGCGCGCGCATCACCTTCTTGTCAAACTTGCCAACGCTGGTTTTTGGAATGGCGTCGACAAACAGCACGTCATCCGGAAGCCACCACTTGGCGAATCGCGGCGCAAGATGCGCCAGAATTTCGTCTTTGGTAACGCGATCGAGAAATTGCGGCTTGGGAACGACCAAGGCCATCGGCCGCTCCTGCCACTGAGGATGCTCCACGGCGACCACCGCCGCCTCCAGAACTTTCGGATGCCCCATGATGGCGTTCTCCAGATCGACGCTCGAGATCCACTCGCCGCCGCTCTTGATCACGTCCTTGGCCCGGTCAACCAACTGCACGTAACCCTCGGCATCGATGGTGGCCACGTCGCCCGTGCGGAACCAGCCGTCCATGAAAGCCGAAGCGGAGCGTGTGTCGTTGTAGTAACCGCTGGTCACCCAGGGGCCGCGCACCTGCACCTCACCTATCGTGGCGCCATCGCTGGGGACCACTCGGCCCTCGGCATCCACAACGCGGAGATCCACACCCACCACCGGTAGCCCCTGTTTCGCGCGCGTGGCGAAGCATTCGTCTTTCGGGCGTTCCGCAAGATGGCGTTTGAGCGTGCTGACGGTGCCCAACGGGGCCGTTTCGGTCATCCCCCAAAGCTGCCGCAATTCGATGCTGTGCGTTCTCTCGTACGTCTCGATCAGTGTTCGCGGTACGGCCGACCCGGCGCCCGCGGCGAGCCGCATGCTTGATACGTCGAACTTCTCCTGCTGGAGCACGGCATCGAGCCCGATCCAGATGGTGGGCACGCCCCCGGCAAACGTGACGCGCTCGTCCTGAATCAATTGCGCCAGGTCGCGTGACTGCGGATGCTCGCCGGGAAGCACAATCTTCGCACCCACCATAACGGCTGCAAATGGCGTTCCCCAGCCGTTGGCATGAAACATCGGTACGATTTGGAGCAAAACGTCGCGCTCGCTCAGGGCAAACGTATCTGCCATAGTGAACGCCACGCTATGCAAGAACAAAGCTCGGTGGCTATAGACCACACCCTTGGGATTCCCCGTGGTGCCCGACGTGTAACACATGCCGGCCGCGCAGTTTTCGTCCAGGCGGGGCCAGGCGTACGGCTCAACCGGAGCGCCTGCCAGCAGCGATTCATACTCATCCGAAGTGCCGCCGATGACCACCACCCGCTCGACGCATGAGACGCGGTCATGTATCTGATCGAGCAACGGGACGAGCGACTGGTCCACGAAGATGACGCGATCCTCGGCGTGGTTGATGATGTAAGCGAGGTCGTCGCAGGACAGCCGCATGTTTAGCGTATGAATCACGGCGCCGTAGCAGGTGATGCCGAAGTAAAGCTCCAGATGCTGATAGGTATTCCAGCAAAGCGTGCCGACGCGATCACCCGGCTGCACACCGAGCTGTTGGAGCACGTGCGCCAACCGATGCGTTCGCGCGTAGTAATCACGATACCGGTAGCGGTGCGCGCCATCAGCCGTACGGGTCACAATCTCTTGGTTCGGAAAGAGTCGGCCCGCTCGCTCCAGAAAGTGCAGCAGGGTCAGTGGGTAGTCCATCATCAGCCCATTCACGACTCACCTCCGCGCGCGGAGATAGAGAACCTTCGCGCCACTCCATGTTATAAGCGAATTATGACGCGTGTGATGGCCGCTTTCGTCGCGGCGGCCGCGCTGGCCCTGGGAGCGGTGGACGATCCGCTCAAAACGCTCCGTCCGGAACACCCGCGTCTCATCCTTCTCGATAGTGAACTCGACCACCTGCGTCTGGTCATGCAGCAGAATCCACTGGCGCGAAAGATCCACGCCGATCTGGTTAAAGAAGCAGAAAGGCTCGTTACCACGCCGCCGGTGGAGTACAAACTCGTGGGCCCGCGCTTGCTGGCGCAGAGCCGCGCTTGCCTGGATCGCGTGTACACATTAGCGTTGCTGTACCGTCTCGATGGCCGGAAGCCCTTTCTGGATCGCGCGGTCCAGGAACTGCGCGCGGCGGCCGATTTCAAAGACTGGAATCCGTCCTATTTTCTGGATACCGCCGAAATGACCCACGCATTTGCGATTGGGTACGATTGGCTCTATCCCGCACTGAGCTCCGAACAACGCGCCTGGATACGAGCGGCGATCGTGGAGAAAGGGCTGACTCCCGCGCTCGCTGCATATCAGAGCCAGGCAACCTGGGTCACCGCCCGCAATAACTGGAACGAAGTCTGCAATGGTGGAATCGCCATTGGCGCACTCGCTGTGGCTGAAGACGAGCCCGACAAAAGCCGCCCGCTGTTGCAGGACGCGCTCGACTCCCTTCCGCACTCGCTTGCTGCCTACGCGCCGGACGGGGGTTGGGCGGAGGGCTCGGGTTACTGGCACTACGGCACGAGTTACGCCGTGGCTCAACTTGCCGCGCTCGACTCGGCGCTGGGCACGGATTTCGGATTGTCCACCGCCCGGGGTTTCGATCGCACAGGCCATTTCAGAATCTACTTCAGCGGCCCGTCGGGAAAATCGTTCAACTATGCCGATGCTCACGATCATACGGAGCCTGCTCCCGAGATGTTTTGGCTGGCTCGCCGTTTTGGCGAGCCGGTGTACGCGTGGCACGAGCAGCATCTGCTTCAAGCGGGGCCGCCGCCGGAGGCGCTGGACCTGGTATGGTTCCAACCGGAGGCGCACAGCCCGAAACAGGAAAACTGGCCGCTCAACGCGATCTTTCACGACGTGCAAGTGGCGTTTCTGCGCAGCGCATGGGACGATCCCAACGCGCTCTTCGTCGGGGTGAAGGGTGGGGACAACAAAGCGCATCACGGGCATCTGGACTTAGGCGAATTCGTACTCGATGGCGGCGGCGTGCGCTGGGCGCTTGACCTGGGCCCGGATGATTACAATTTCGCGAGTTCCTTCGGGCGGCAACGCTGGGCCTCTTACCGGATGCTGACGGAATCTCACAACACCGTCATGATTGATGACGAGAGCCAGGATCCGCACGCGGAAGCTGCCCTGGGAGCGCACTTTTTTTCGCCCGATTTCTCCTGGGTGGAACTGGATCTCAGCCATGCGTATCATCGGCTGAAAGCCTACAAGCGCCGGATTGGGATCGCGCAAGGGCAGCAGGTGTTTGTGCAGGACCTGCTGGAGAGCGACCATCCCGTGGAAGCCCTCTGGGGCATGCTGACCGATGCCGAGGTTGCATTGAGCGGCCAGACCGCCGAGCTGCAAAAGAGCGGATGGACGCTGTCCGCCGAGATTCTGTCGCCGCGGCACGCGGTGTTCGACCTGTCGCCGGCATTGGCGCCCGCAGCTCAGCCGCAGAATCCGGTAGTCAAGAAATTGGTTGTGCGCTTGGGCGAGAAAGTGACGGAGATGGACCTGAAAGTGACACTCACGCTGCATCGAAGCGGGCAGCCGAAGCCAAAGATCGCACCTAAGTTCGGATCGTGATGCGCACTTAGCGCGATTGCGGTGAAGGTGTAGCGCGAGCCGAGAGCGTTTTCAGCTCGCCTTGAATCACGCTCTCTAAAGCGGCAACCTCCGCCGGTCCGTTGTAGTGCTTGCCGTTGACGAACAGTGTAGGCGTACCCAGTACGCCGGCCTGCTCGCCCTGATCGAGTTCCTTCGCTACGACGGGCTTGTACTTCGCCGATTTCAAGTCCGCATTGAACCGGACCATATCCAGCCCCAGTTCTTGCGCCCACTCCGTGATTTTCTCCGGCGAGAGCGAGCGGAAGTTCGCGTACAACTTATCGTGCATGGGCCAGAATTTCCCTTGCGCATGAGCCGCGAGCGCCGCCTCCGCCGCAAACTCGGCCTGGGAATGGATGTCGAGTGGAAACTGCTTGAACACCAGACGGACATCATCCGGATGCTTAGCCAGGAGGTTGTTCAGGTTGACGACCGCAACAGCGCAATAGGGACACTGAAAGTCCGAAAACTCGACGACCGTGATCTTGGCGTTGGCCGGTCCTCTAACAGGGTCGCCGTTGATGGGAATGGAGACGGCCTCATCTAAAACAGGGGGAGCCTCGTTCATCCGGCGCTTCAACTCCGCGCGAATGACATCGGGAGATTTGCCTTCTTGCAGCTCGCGAGCGACCATCGTTGCCAGGCTCCGGCTGCGGCCGCACTTGGGGTCCTTCATGCGGCATTCCGCGATCTTGAAAGTACAACCGCAGTTGCAGCCCTCACCCCGCAGCAGCGTGAGCAGAACGTGCTTCTGTTGCGCGGAAAGACCGCTTTGATCCAAGCCGGCGAATTCCGTGGCGCTCTGCCACTGGTCAGGAGCCTGGGCGAGAGATGCCGCCAGGCACAAAGCTCCGGCCGCCAGAATTCGAGTCACTAGCTTGGTTGAATGGGCCACCACTTACTAGTTTAGTCGAAGCTCTTGCGAAATGCCGAAGTTTGACAGCGTCCGGCGCAGGCCGCTATTCTCGTCCAGTGAATCTTCGGGTTGCCTTCCTCGTCGCCTGCGGCGCTGCTTACGCTCAGACAACGGATAACCCACTGGCCCACGAACCTCAGGTTGTGACGGCAGGCTACTCTGTGTTCCGGATCTATTGCTCGCCGTGTCATGGCATTCACGCGCAGGGTGGGCGTGGGCCGGATTTGACGCGTGGCATCTACCATTCGGGTGAGAAGGATTCCGATTTGTTCCGCACCATATCCGACGGCCTTTCCGCAACGGAGATGGTGGGGTTTGGTTTGGACATGTCGGACACTGACATTTGGCGCATTGTCGCCTACATCCGCTCCGTCGCGAATCACGAAGCGCCCGCTGTTCCGGGGAATCGTGCCGATGGTGAGAAGCTCTTTCGGGCGAATGGTGGCTGCGGCGCTTGTCACGTGGTGCGAGGCCGCGGCGGAAGGATGGGGCCGGAGCTGACGCGGATCGGACGGCAGCGCAGCCTGGAGTATCTGCGTGACGCCGTGCTCGATCCCAACAAGGAGATTCTGCCCGGGTGGACAGCCATCACCGTGACCAGGCTCGACGGCACGAAGCTGACTGGCGTCGAGCGCGGGTTGGACAATTTCTCCGTTCAGTTTATGGACATGGAAGGCAACTACTACTCGTTCTTTCGAGCCGATGTGGCTTCCATCAAGCGCGAGGATCGGTCACTCATGCCGGCGGATTACGGCCAGCGTCTGAAGGCCGCCGAGATCGATGATCTCGTCGCATATCTGGTTAGCCTGCGCGGTACGGAGACATTGCATTGAGAATCGCAGTCGCGTTCTTCCTTGCTCTCGCGGGGTTCGCCGCCACGACCGTGACCGAGCAGCAACTGCGCGACGCGCAAACTGATCCCGCCACGTGGCTGACCTACGGCAAGAATTACGCGGGCTGGCGATATAGCGAACTGGGCGAGATCAACACCTCAAACGTTTCACGCCTCGCACCGCGCTGGATTTATCAGACGGGGCAAAGCGGCTCGCATGAAACCACGCCCCTGGTTTTTGGCGGCATGATGTTGGTCACCGGGCCGTCGAACCACGCCGATGCCCTCGACCTGCTGACCGGGAAACAAATCTGGCACTATCACAAAGCTCCGCCAAGCGGCTTGGGCCTGTGCTGCGGAGAGCCGAACCGTGGCTTCGCCGCGCTGGGTGAGAAGCTTTTCAAAGTGAACATCGAAGCCACTCTGGTAGCGCTCGACGCGCGTTCGGGATCAGTGCTCTGGGAGAAGCCGATCGACGATTACAAGAAGGGATTCACCGCGACCGGGGCGCCGATCATCGTCAAGAACAGAGTCGTCGTGGGGATGGCCGGCGCCGAGTTCGGCACGCGCGGCTTCATCGACGCCTATGACGCCTCGACTGGCGAGCGGGCGTGGCGGTTCTACACCGTCGCCGCAAAAGGCGAACCTGGCGGCGACACGTGGGATGGCGATTCCTGGCAGCGCGGTGGTGGTTCCACCTGGATCACCGGAACGTACGATCCCGAGCTGAACCTCATCTACTGGGGCACAGGCAATCCCGGACCGGGCATGGATGGCAGTGTGCGCGGCGGAGACAATCTCTACACGTGCAGCCTGGTCGCGATCGACGCCGATACGGGAAAGCTGAAGTGGTATTTCCAGTTCACTCCCCACGACACACACGATTGGGACGCGGTGGCCGATCCGGTCCTGCTCGACATGACAGTGAAAGGCGAGAAAGTGAAGGCAGTGGTGCAGGCGGATCGCAACGGTTACTTCTATGCGCTCAATCGCACCAATGGAAAGTTGCTCGCCGCCGCGCCATACACGAAGATCACATGGTCCACCGGGATCGACGCGAAGGGCCGGCCGCAGCTTGTGCCTGGAATGGACCCGAGCGAAGAGGGAACCAAGGTGTGCCCGAGTCTGGGCGGCGGGCACAACTGGTCGGCGACGGCGTACAGTCCACAGACGAAGCTCTACTATTTCGGCTCGACCGACCGCTGCCACCTCTTTTACCTCCACAAGCAGGAATACCGAACCGGGCAGTGGTATCAGGCCAGCACCGAGGCCGAGATTCCGAATGAGCCTGGCGCGGGCGCAGTGGTGGCGGTTGATCCCGCGACGGGCGAGACGCGCTGGCGATTCGAAATGGTCTCCCCAACATCTGCGGGCATGCTGGCCACCGCCGGCGGCTTGGTATTCACCGGTGATGGCCACGGTTACGTTGTCGCGCTGGATGCGCGCACGGGCAAACCGCTGTGGCATTTTCAGACCGGAGGCAACATCATCGCGCCACCCATTACGTATTCGTTGAACGGGAAACAGCAGATTGCGATTGCTGCTGGAACGTCTATCATCACCTTCGCGCTGGTGAACTGAAGTGGACGAACTGCTCGGCTGGCGTAAAGAGTTTCCCACGCTCGAAACCACCGTCCACATGATCAGCCACTCACTGGGTGCGATGCCGCGCGGCGCGTGCGAGCGCATGAAGGAGTATGCGGAGACGTGGGCGACGCGTGGAATTCGCGCTTGGGAAGAAGGCTGGTGGGAGATGCCGGTTGCGGTCGGCGATCTGATTGGCCGCATTATCGGCGCGGGACCGGGTGAAGTGGTGATACAGCAGAACGTCTCGACCTGCGTGGCCACCGTTCTTTCGTGCTTCGACTGGTCCGCAGCAAGGAACAAGATCGTCTCGGAAGCTTTGAACTTTCCCTCGAACCTGTACCAGTGCCATGCTCTCGTGAAGCTGGGTGCGCGGGTTGCGATCGTCGAGTCGGCGGATGGCATCGGTGTGCCTCTCGATCGCATGCTGGCGGCGATCGACGAACAGACGCTGCTGGTTTTCGTTTCGCACGTGCTGTTTCGCAGCTCGTTCATTCAGGATCTCGCGGCTATAACGCGGCGCGCGCATGAGATGGGCGCAATGGTGCTGGCGGACATCTACCAGTCGGCTGGAACAGTTCCGCTGGACGTGCGCGCACTCGCCGTCGATTTCGCAACCGGCGGCTCCGTCAAATGGCTATGCGGCGGTCCCGGCGCGGGTTACCTCTACGTGCGCCGCGATCTTTGGGAAAAGCTGGAGCCGCGCTTTACAGGCTGGATGGCGCACCAGCGGCCCTTCGCCTTCGAAACCGGCGAGATCGACTACGCCGGCGACGCTTTCCGATTTCTCAACGGCACTCCGGCGATTCCCGCGATGTACGCCGCCCGTTCGGGGTACGAGATCATCGGCGAAATCGGCGTGGAGAAAATCCGCGCAAAGTCCATTCGCCAGACCACGCGGCTGATCGAGCTGGCCGAAGCAGCCGGCTTCCGCGTCAACTCGCCTAAGAGCGCGGCCGAGCGCGGCGGGACGGCAGTGATCGATGTTCCCGATGGCGCCGCGGTGACGAAAGAGTTACTGCGACGCAATTTCCTAGTGGATTTCCGGCCGGGCGCGGGGATTCGCGTTGCGCCCCATTTCTACTCGACGGATGAGGAATTGGAAATGACCATTCGCGAGATACAGGCGATCGTCCGGACCTAAACCACGGCCGGTATACCGAGGCTCTTGGTCTTGATCGGCGACATTGCTGCCTCCGGGCAATAGCGAGCGATGATCTCCTGCGCCATTTCCGCGCGCCGCACGCGCTCGCGCGACAATGCGATCACCGTGTTCTCCAGGTGGGTGCCGCTCGGATAGACATCCGGTGCGTTGCGCAGCCCGAACTTGAGATAAATCGGTGAAGCCACGCGGATCAGGTCGGGAATCTCGTAATAGCGCACGAAGCCGCCGATATTGTCCGGCGCTTCCACGTAGAAATCGATCGGCGCGTCGATGGCGGTGCGGATGGCGGCGATCTGGGGAATGGTCAGGTCGGAGGGGATGTTGATGGTATTTGCGCCCAGCAGCTCCAGAATGCGCGCTGACGCGGGATTGGCCGGCGCCATCATGACCGAAGTCTTGATGACGAGATCGATGGGAAGGTCGCCGGTGGCGCGCATGTTGCCGATGATTTGCAGGATGCCGATGTCGGAGACGAGCACGCTGCGCAGGCCCAGGCGCACGGCGCGTTTCACATCTTCCATGGCAAAAACGAGCTGATCTGCGCCGCGCAACGAGAGTCCCAACGATTTGCCTGCGGCGGAGAAAACCTGTGCTCCCACATCAAAAGTAGCCCGCGGCCCGATGAACAGGTTGACTTCGATGCCCGCCCGGCGGCCGATTTCGAGCATCTCCGAGATTTCGGCGTCGGTCATGAGCATGATGCCGCTACCCTGGCTCACGCGGTGCACCGGCACACGGCGCTTTTCAGCTTCATTCAACACGGCGGCCAGCACGCGCGGCCCTTCGGTGGAGGGAATCTCGATGCGATACTGGCCGCCATCGGGGAACCGCTTGATCGAGCTGGGACATTCGACCAGGTCGCGGCCCGGCAAGCCGCGGTGTTCCAAAAACGCGCGCGAGTTTTTCATGCGTCGGTTCCTTCCTGCAATTGAAAGCCGCACTCGGCGATGGGTGCGTGCAACACCTCGGACTGGCGGCCGTGGAGTGCGAACACCTGCCGCACCAGATCGCAGACCTGCTGATAGCCGCGCTCATAGAAGATCAGGATCGATGGGCCGGCGCCGCTCAACGCGCAGCCCAATAGGCCAGGCGCACGCAGCTTCAGAATTTCCTCGAGGCCGGGCACGAGCGGCGCTCGATACGGTTGATGGAACTTGTCTTCGAGGGCGGCGGGAAAAGCGCTAGCCGTTCCCGTGGCCAGCGCCGCAATCAGCAGCGCTGCCCGCTGCACGTTGAAGATGGCTTCGGCGCGGGGATAACAATCGGGCAGCACGGCGCGCGCGTGCGAGGTCGGCAGCATAAAATCGGGGACCACGACACCGACACCGAACTGATTGGGCATGTTCAACCGCACGGCGCGGGCCACACCTCCGGAATCAATGGCGCTAGCGACGATGGAACCCAATACGCAAGCAGCGACATTATCCGGGTGACCTTCCAGTCGCGCGGCTTCATCCAAAATGCGCAACGGCTTCCAGCGGAGATCCAAGAGTTTGTCGGCGATGACGACGCCCGCTGTTAATGCAGCCGCGCTCGAACCCAGCCCCTTGCCAATCGGGATGTCGTTGATGATGCGCAGCTCGATGGGCGGCATGGTCATGTGGACGTCCCGCGCTACGGCCAGAGCCGTTTGCCAGATCAGGTTGTCCTCACCAGTGGAGATCGTCCCGGCGTCGCGGCCCTCCACTTGGATAGATAGTGTGGCGCTCGGGCGAAAGCGGCACTCGAGGTATACGCCGAGCGCCAGTCCAAGCGCATCGAAGCCAGGCCCGAGGTTGGCGCTGGAGGCCGGCACTCGGAGCGAAGTCCAGGGCATAAGGGGCCATTATAGCGGGTGAAACGGGATGGACCGCTTGAGCATAGGGACCGGGAGTTGGCCGAGCGTGAAAACGGGATGGCGGCCATCATGGGAGGGCCGGTGAGGGCAATTCGGGTACAGGCAACGAAATTCCGAATCGGAGCAGGCGGCTGTTTCCGTGATTGTGAACGTCGGAATTTCGAAGCCAGTCCCCGAATAGCGGCGGGTTCGGGAGCAGGGTTGGGCGTCCGGTTTTGGGAATGGGTTTGATTTGCGAAATCACTTTCTGGTGGCGGTGGGTCTTGCGGGAGGGGAAGGTCCGGAGGGGGTAACGCGGTGCGGAGGCGGTGGAGTTCATGCAGGGCGCGGTAGAATGCGCGCTCGATGCGGGTTTCGTAGCGCGAGAGAGTCTCGATGGCGCGGGAACCGGAAGTGTCATAGGCGAAGGCGCGCGAGGAAGGATCGAGGGCGGGCGCGTTCTCGTCGCGAGGCAGTTGCGAGATACGGACATTGAACAGACCGGTTTCGAGGGCGCGCATGCGACGCAGGCGCCAGGCGGCCATGGCCATTTGTTCGACGAGCAGGGTTTCGGTGGGTCCGGCGGCCTGGTGTTCGGCGAGAAAGGCGTCGAGCAGTTCCTGGAACTCGTCCGGATTTTCGTTGGGGAGAACGGCGGTTTGAGCGGAGAGTCCGTGGCGAAGCGCGTTGAGGCCGACGGTGGCGCGTCCTTCGGGAGTGCGCGGGCCGGTCGAGAACTGGGCGTTGCGACGATTGGCGTCGATTTGGCGTTGGGAGAGCATAAGGTTGACTGTTGCGGCAGAAGCCGCGTCTAGGATAGTGCGGGGGATTGCGGTGACAGGCGGTGGGAGCGCGGATTTGGTTGACGAGGCTGGGGAAAGAGGCGGAGGGGGGAAGTGAACGGGTGTCGGGAAGTCGGACGTCATGCGGCCAAAGTGCCGGTCGTATGCTATTTGCGAACCTAAACCGGTCGACTTCCCGGGGGAGTAATTAAAACGCCGAATACGAGTTTGAGAATTCGGCAGCAGTACCGTGGAAGGCACTGCTGCCGATGACTGTGTGCGGGGCTGGAGGAAGGTGCTCTACGCTAGACCAGTTTCTTTCGAAGCTTCCAACTAATCAGACAAATTGCGCCACCCAGAAGAAGAATGCTGGACGGTTCGGGCACGGTCGGCGGAGGACCAACTGTCTGTGCAAAGTTAAACGACATACCTTCTATCACTGGAGGATCGCCACCTGGGGCACCGGTGAGGGAAACCGTACCCATCTGTACGCCACTCATGCTCCACTCCGTGATCGACCCGTTGAAGATGTTCGACGTCCAGAAGTTGGAACCGTCCCAAGCCACACCCGTGCTAGCACTGGACGTGCTGGTGAACAAATCGGCTGTTACCAGAGTGCCGTTGGTGTCGTACACGTCGTAGGCGTTGGGCCCACCAAAGCCTCCATCGAATCGATTCGAAAGGAGGTAGCCGACACCGCCCTGCTTGAAAAATGTCAGGCCGTCGCAGTTGCCAGCGCAATTCGCAAGGGTTATGGTCTTGAGCAGAGTTCCGCCGGGCGAGTACTCATAGGCTTTGTTCGTCCCGCTGTAATCCCCGATCCAAAAATTCGTCCCGTCATAAGTCATGGACGAGAGGCCAGACGCTCCAGCAACATTGAAAGCAACTCCTAACTGCGTTTGCGTGGTGAGGTCATACTTGTATATGTTTCCGTCGCTCGCATCGGAGTAATACAGGATGTTGTTCACATCAATCACTCCACGCCCGTTGAAACCTTGGAGGTTGGTGAAGGTGTTCGTAATCGCACCAGTGGTCGCGTTGATCTGGTAGATATACGGGGCTCCACCAGTCGCGTTGTCCGCGTAAAGAGTTGTCACAGGGCTTGCAAAACTCGACACTCCCAGTGGCGCCATCACACAGCAGAGTACAAGCAGTTTCTTCATGTTTGGAAGCTCCCTTAGCCCATTCCAGGCTTCGAAGTTGTCAAAAGAACTCGTGCGGTAGCGAGCGTCGCTCTCAGCGCGATCCCGTTACAGTCGTTCCTTCGTGCACTAAACGGGCCCCTATTAGCACGTTTTGGACCAAACAGGGGCGAAGCGCTAAGTAATACATGTTACATGGAGAATTCATTTCTCTGCTTCCTTCGGCAGTGGTTGAGGTTTCCGAATTCTGGTTAACAATCCAAAAAATTTCGAACGCACAAGCGCCGCACCACCAGCCGGGCAACAGAAGATCTTCCCTGGTCTTCGGCAGCCGGATGGGCCGCTAGACGGTGCCGGATGTCGAACCTCAGCCGGTGGGCGAGCGAATATGGGGTAATAGCCGAACACGATTCTGATCCGCGATAATGGTCCGGGGGGATGTGACATGAAGGGATTTCTGACGGCAGGTGTCATCATGGCGGCGTTGGCGTTGGGCGCGGCGGCGCAGGATCGGGACTGGTATCACGATCGGGAGGAGCGGTTCCGCGGGGAGGAGTGGCGGCACCATCTCTTCATGCACGTGAGGACCGATCTGGAGCACGTTTGGAGCGGGCGGGCGAGCGACAAAGAACGCAGGCGTCTGGCGAAAACGGAGCAAGAGCTCACGAAAATGCAGGAGGACCTAGAGCATGGCCGGTTTGATAACGGCATCCTGAACGATGTGATCGATTCCATTCGGAAGTCATCGAACGACGTACGTCTACCGGAACGCGATCGCGCAGTGTTGGCCGATGATCTGGTGCGACTCAAGGATTACCAGGACCATCACGATCACTGGCGATAGGCGGATATCTGAGGACGCGACCGGCGATTTTGGAACGACGAGGGCGAGGCGTGCCTCGCCCCTACGGCGGGAGCTTGAGCGCTACCGAATACCGCTCCCTGTGGTCGCGGCTCAGCAAAGCAAGGGGAGCGGTTGCTTGCTGCTAACGAACCCATCACCTCATTTACAATCACTCCCATGCGTGCGCCACCGAAGGAATTGATCCGGTTCCTCAAACGCTTCGATCCTGCGATCCGCGAGTTGGCACTGGATGCGCGCGAGTTGGTGCTGAGCGTTCTGGAGCCGTCGAATGAAAGCGTCCTGGACGTCTACGCGCTCGTGATGAACTACGGATTCTCCGAGCGGATGAAGGATCAAGCCGTGTACGTCGGTGTGTACACGAAGCACATCAATCTTGGATTCCATTGGGGCGCGCGGATGGACGATCCGGAAGGCGTGCTCGAAGGCAGCGGCAAACAGATGCGGCACATCCAGATCAAGTCGCGGGCGGATCTGGGGACGCCGGTCGTTCGCGATTACCTGCGGCGGGCGGCTCCCGAGGGTGCGGTGCGATCCAAGACAGTCAAGACAAAGATTTATCCAAGCAGGCGGACTCCGGCGGCGTGCCGGAGTAAGGGTGCTACGCGATGACGCCGGCTTCTTCGATGATGAGCTCGCCTTTCGTCGCGTCGAGCTGGGCCATTAGGCCGAGGGGCAGCGTGAGCTGATCATCCGTGTGGCCGATCGTGAGGCCCGAGAGTACGGGAATGCGAAGGCGGCCCAGGATTTCATCCACCACTTCGCCGACCGAAAGCGTCGATTCGTAAGACGGGTGAAACTCGCGCGGACGGCAGTCCTGGCATTCGCCGAAGATCACGCCCGCGGCGGTATCCAGTTTGCCAGCCAGGCGCAGTTGAGTGAGCATGCGGTCGATACTGTACGGTTCCTCATCCACGTCTTCCAGGAAGAGGATGCGCCCGGCGGTTTCGATCTCGTAGGGCGTGCCCATGGTGGTTGAGATCAATGTGAGATTGCCGCCGGCGAGTGGACCACGGGCGCTACCGGGGCGTACCGTGCGCAGGATATGCGCGGGCCGCAACGGGTCGGTGTCGGGAGGATTGGTCACGCGCCCCATCGGCTCGGTCTCGAACAGCGCCTTGCGAAAGTAAGTCTGCGTGAACGGCGTAAAGCGCGACAGCACGATCGGCCCATGAAATGTGACCAACCCCGCGCGTTTCTGAATGGCGAGATGCAGCGCCGTGATGTCGCTATAGCCCAGGAAGATTTTTGGATTCGCGCGGATCAGATCGTAGTCGATCCGATCGAGCAGTTGCGATGCACCATAACCACCGCGGATGGCGAAAACCGCTTTCACCTCCGGATCGCGAAACATGGCGTGAAGGTCTTCCACACGATCCTCAACCGTCCCACCGAGATAGCCTTCGCGCTTGCGGACGCTCTTCCCGAATTTCGGGGCCAATTCGAAATATCGTGCGGTACGCTCGGCCAGCGCGAGGCGGTCGGGATCGGAGACGTGGCTCGAAGGCGTGATGAGACCGACGGTGTCGCCGGCGCGGAGGGCTTTCGGGCGCAACAGTTTCCGCTCCGGAGCTGCGCCCAACGCGGAAAGTGCGGCTGCACCTGCGAGAACGCGGCGTCGGGTCATATCTGATAGATTAACGTGACGGTCAGTTGCGGGGGCGATTTGCCTCCAATTCCATCTGGCGGACGATCGCTGGTGTGAGGCTGGCCAGACCTCGCGGAAGCCGCACCGACAACAGGAGAAGGTCCGGTGTATCTCCCACGAGGATGGCCACGCCGTCTATCGGAGTCTCTCCTTTCTTCAGCCATGCGTCTGTGCCTAACCCATCTGCATGGGCGGGGGTTCGGAACTCGACTACTCGTGGGCTTCGGTAGAGGAGCTTGTCTGCTGGGTGGGGGCCCGACGGAAACCTGTCTGCGGGTAATTCAAACATTTCCCGCACACTCGCTACGAACGCTTTGTACTTTGGGAAAACCCGCGCGATAACTCTAGCAACCTGATCTCGGCCCGATGTGCCGCCGTAGGTGTGTTCGATCACAACCACTGGTCCTGCGAGTTCGCCGCCGTGAATTGAGAACGCTCTGGAAGCATCGATTGGTTCGGGGGTAATAAAGAGGGAATCGCCGCTAGAGCCATAGACACCAAAACAGTGCCAGCCGCGCGGGGCGAGCGCCCCGTAATCCGGCCAGAACTTGTAGTAGGCGAGCTGCTCGGCAGCCTCACGAGATGTCGTCACCATAACAGGCGTGCCCTTTGGAGCTTCTGCCGGCCCGGCTTGGCCATCCGACGGGCATCCGACAAAGGGAACGGGTTGGCGTGATGATGTGAAAGCAGACTGCGACAGAAGGGAGCACGGCGCCGACAGTACCAAGGCGGCTACTTGCGCCAGGACGCGATGGCGAGCCATATCTGATACATTATCGTCACGCGGAGAGTGAGTATGCGTGCATTCGTGTTGTTGTGTTGCGCGAGCCTTGCGGCCCTGGCGCAGTCCGGTAGCGATGCCTGGCGCTCCGAGGGAGTGATCAACGTCGATCACTCGCCCCACGTAAAGCTGCACTCGGTTCCGATTCGCGCCGTGCGCATGGACGAAGGGTTCTGGTCCGCGCGGATGCGCATCAACGTGGAGCGCAGCATTCCGAGCATGCTGGATGAGCTGGAACAGCACGGCATCATGGACAACTTCCGGCGGTTGACGGGCGCGAAACAGGCGACGCGGAAGGGACCGGTGTATACCGACTCCGATATCTACAAATGGATCGAGGCCGCCGCGTTCGTTCTCCAATCCGGCGACCGGCCGGAACTGCGGGCTACGATTGACCGGCTGACGGACGAAATCCTGGCGGCGCAGGAACCGAGCGGCTATCTCAATACCTATTACGTGGACGACAAGAAAGAAAAGCGCTTTACGGAGATGTACCGCTCGCACGAACTGTATTGTCTCGGTCATTTGCTGCAAGGAGCGATCGCGTATTACCGGGCCACCGGCAACCGGAAGCTGCTCGACGGTGGGATTCGCTATGCCGATTACATGGTGGAGAACTTCGGCCCTACCAAGCGGCCTGCGCTCACGGGGCACCCGGAATTTGAAATGGCGTTGGTTGAGCTGTATCGCACCACGGGCGAGCGCAAGTATCTGGATTTTGCCGGCTACCTGTTGAGCGGTGTGGAGCGGAGCCGGCTGCATTTGACAGACGAGCAAGTCGTGTATCTGTTCAGCGGAATTCCGTTCACGTCGCGCACGCAGTTCGAGGGGCACGCGGTTCGCGCCATGTACGCTTCTTCGGGAGCCACGGACTATTACGCCGAAACAGGTGACCCGGCCTACTGGTACACGCTGGAGAAGCTATGGAAGGACCTGGTCAATCATAAGATGTACATTACCGGCGGCGTGGGGTCGCGCGAAGCCGGAGAGGCATTTGGGCTGGACTACGAGCTTCCCAACGCGCAGGCGTACGGGGAAAGCTGCGCGGCCATCGGCAACATGATGTGGAACTGGCGCATGCTGGCGGTGTCGGGTGAGGCGCGATTTGCCGATGTGATGGAGCGCGCGCTTTATAACGGCATCAACTCGGGAATGTCGCTATCGGGCACGCTTTACTGCTATCGAAATCCGCTCGAGTCCGCGGGCGAGAAGATACGCAATGAGTGGTACGACACAACCTGCTGCCCGCCGAACCTGGAACGCATTCTCGCCTCGCTGCCGGGGTATTTTTACAGCACCAGCGCGAAAGGTGTGTACGTCAATCTCTACGACAATGCGCATCTCGATTGGCATCTGGAAAACGGAACAGGTTTGAAGATCGATCAGAAGACGCGATACCCCTGGGAGGGATCAGTGGAGATTGCGGTGACGCCGGCGACCGTCACTGAGTTCAGCGTTTTCCTTCGCGTGCCTGAGTGGTCGAAGACCGCGCAGATCGCCGTCAACGGCAGTCCCACCAAGGGTGCACGGCCGGGCGAGTATTTCGAGATTCATCGGCAATGGAAGCCTGGCGACCGGATCAACTTGAAGTTCGACATGACGCCGCGGCTGATCCGCGCGAATCCGCTGGTACGTGAAGATGCGGGGCGCGTGGCACTGCAGCGGGGGCCGGTGGTGTATTGCCTGGAGTCGGCGGACCAGCCTGGGCCGGAGTCGCTGTTCGATGCGGAGCTGGTTGCGGGCAGGCAGCCTTTTCAAGAGAAGTTTGAAGGCGATTTGCTGGGCGGTTTGGTGGCCCTGCGGCACGCGGGTGCGGTTGCGGAGAAGCCGTTTGCAGAAGATCCGCTTTATCTGGGCGAGGGCGGGCCTACGGTGCGCCCGTTCAAATCCGTTGACCTGACGTTCATCCCGTACTACGCGTGGGCCAATCGCGGGATGACTTCGATGGAAGTCTGGGTACCCCTCGATCAAACCGGCAGCGGCAGGCGATAGACCTCACCGGTCTCGGCCACTGAAAACCAGATCTCGCGATTCCAGACGGTCATGCCATGTGGCTGCAGGACGACGCCGTCCCGTATCGGCTCTTCCACGGGCAGCATGAGTTGCATCAAAATCCTGCCGTTTGCCGGGTCCATTTTAAAAAACGAGCGGTAGATGCTCTCGGTGACCCAGAGCGATCCGTCGGGGTCCCAGCCGATTCCGTGCGGGCGCACGCCAGGGGCAGGGAAGGAGCGGCGCTCGCGGCCGTCGCCGGGATCGAGCAGAAACACACGAACGGCCGGAGGCACGGCCACCCAGAGTTCGCCGCGTCTCCATTCCAGGCCGTGGGCGCCGGTAGGTTCCGCATGACTCGATCGCGGTCCCCATTTCACCAGTCCCGAACCTGGGCTGGGCATTTTCTTGAGCGTGCGGCCGTTCTGGGCGTCCACGCGAACCAGGAGGCGGTTGTAGGTTGACGCGATCCAAACCGCTTCACCGTCGAAGGTGATGCCGCTGCCGCGATCGGTTTCCGTGTCGAACTGCCGGATGACGCGACCGTCGTCGTAATGCACGAGCGCCGCGCGATTGGTTGCCTGGTCCAGGATCCAGAGGCCCTCCGCGGTGGCTTGCAGGCCGTTGGGCGCGGGGCCCGGCGTGGAGAAAGCGCGTGTGACTCGCGTCACTACCTGTGTCGGGAAAGTAGACGCGGGAGAACCTGCGCACACCTGGAGATACGGTAGCAGCCCGAGCTTCAAGAAGTCGCGGCGTTCCACCAAGGTCCTGCTTTGCTTATCGCGTTTCGAGCTGCACGAGCTCTGGCGCTTCGGTCCGCGGTGGAGGACCCGTAATGGTCTGCGGGTCGCGCCACGCGTCCATGTAGGAGGTGTAGTGAGCGCAAGCCACCGTGCAACGCGGCGCGCAGCTCTTCACGGTAAGATATTCGCGGCGGATGTCTTCGACCGTGTATAGTTCGAGCGGTTTGGCGGGATAGCCGCGCTGCTGCGAGCAATAGTGCACCAAGCCGTCTTCGCACACGTAGAGATAGCGCGCGCCAGCTCGGCACTTCCAATCGTTAGGCCGCCCATTCGCGATGTTGTCCTGGAAAAAATTCAGTTGCGCGTAGCTTCGCTTAGCCATGCGCTTCATGCGGAGATAGACTTCGCGCTCCTCGGGCTTGAGCGGCTGCAACTGGCCGTCACCATCGTGAATGATGCCGATGGTGGAAGTGAATCCCAGCTCCACCGCGCGCCGCCCTACTTCGAGCGCATCCTTGGGATTGTGGATTCCGCCACCCACCACCGAATTGATGTTGACGTGAAACTCCGCATTCTCCGCGAGCAGTTGCAGCTTCTTGTCGAGAACTTTGAGGCTCTTCTTCGAAACATCGTCCGGGTTCACGTTGTCGATGGAGATCTGCATGTGCTCGAGGCCTGCCTGATTGAGCCTCTTGATGCGGTCCGCGGTGAGCAGATATCCGTTGGTGATCATGCCCGCCATCACGCCATGACGGCGAATGCGCGCGACGATCTCGTCGAGTTCCGGATGGAGCAGCGGCTCACCTCCGCTCAACGTGATGATGGTGGTACCGAGTTCGGCCAGACGGTCGAGGCGCCGGTGCATGACATCTAGCGCGACGGGTTTCGAAAAATCGTCGTACTCGTTGCAATACGCGCAAGCCAGATTGCAGCGCCGGATCGGGATGATATGGGCCAGCACCGGATGATCCGTGGATAGCACACCCTTCACGATCATCATCAGCTCTCGCGAGCGCCGATGCATGGCTTTGCAACTGCGCCGGAACCGGAAACGCAAATCTGCCATAGTGGGAGAGATTCTTTAAGATTAAACCACAAGGGGCGGCTGCCCTGGCCACCAATATAAATTGAGTGGTGGAAATTTGCACGTAGAATGTTGATTTTCCCCATCGAATGAGGAAGATAGGCAAAGACGAAGGCGCCTCGGTTTCGCTCCTGCTTGACGCGTCACCGCTCCTTTTGCGCAGCGCCGGCGTCAAAAATTACGTCTATTACTGGGTCCGCAGCCTGGCGGAACATGCGGGTGCGAACCGGCTGGAGCTGTTTCCATTCCTGCGCGGCCTGGGTACGTTTGCGCACGAAAAATCTGTACTGAGCCATGCGGCGACTCTTCCGCGGCTGGGGTTGCTGTACGCGGCCAACATCTGCCCCTTCCCGTTTCTGAACTGGCTGACGCCGGCTTCCGACATCTTTCATGCCTCGCACCAAGTGCTACACCCGCCGCGGAAAGCGCGCATGACGTCCACCATTTACGACATGACCTGCTGGCTGATGCCCGAAGTGCACGCAGCCGCCAACGTCAAGGCGGCCGATCGCATCGCGAATGGCGTATTTCGTCCCGCCCAGGGCTTGATTGCCATTTCGGAATGCACGCGCGCGGATGCCGTGCGTGTTCTGAATTTGCCGCCGGAGAAGATAGAGGTGATCTATCCGGGGATTGCGCCGGCATTCTTCGACGTGGATGCCGATGCGGCGCGCGAGACCGCCCGGCGTTACAGCCTGGTGAAGCCCTACGCTCTTTATGTGGGCAGCATTGAGCCGCGGAAGAATGTGGCAACCATGCTGGATGCGTGGCTTGACCTCCCTGGCGACGTCCGCGAGGAGTTTGACTTGGTCGTCATAGGCCCGTGGGGATGGGGCGACCGCACGGTATACGACCGTCTGCAGGCCGGCATCGCAGGCGTGCGCTACCTGGGTTACGTACCCGAGCCGGATCTTCCCGCTCTCACGGCAGCGGCGACGATCTTCGTGTACCTGTCGCTATACGAAGGATTCGGGCTGCCCGTCGGTCAGGCGATGGCGGCAGGTGTTCCGGTAGTGGCTTCGCTGGCGTCGGCTCTCCCCGAGGTGGTGGGTGATGCGGGACTGCTTGCCGATCCACGCAGCCGTGCGGAGATCCGCGGAGGAATGGAGCGCTTGCTGCTCTCGCCCTCGTTACGGGCGCAATTGACCGAACGCGGGAAAAAGCGCGCGGCAGCATTCACGTGGGATGAGTGCGCGCGGAAATCATGGAAGTTCTTCGAGCGAGTGGCAGGACACGATTGAAGCCTGTCACTCTGCGCATAAGTACCTCTGTCCCAAATTCGAACGCTGTTACTAATCGGGACAGCGCGCGATTTTGGATCTGACTTATCCCGCAACCGAACAGCTAACTCATCGCGACCCTGTGCGTCATACTGGGCAAGCATCACTTAATCCCGGGAACATTTTGTGGATTGGTGGCGTAACACTTGCATTGTTGCTGAGTATTAGCTCGTAAGAAGTCAGTAAGCAGTTCGTCGTCGGGGACACATAACGGTGCGAAGAGCGCCAGGAGAAGGTTCAATGGGTCACCGGCTACGTTGGTTTTACTGCTTCGTTATTGCTACGCTGAGCATCCACGCGGATGAGGCATCCTGGAAACTCCACGTCGATCAGTTCGAGGTCTATCGCCGGAAGGGCTTGTTCGCCGAAGCGGAGAAGGCCGCGCTGGCCGCAATCGCCGAAGCCGAAAAATCCGGGCTTGAAAGCGAAATCGCAGCAAGCTGCAATCACTTGGGCGCACTGTATTACGACACTGGCCGCTACGCCGGCGCGGAGAAACTATTCCAGCGTGCACTAAACCAATGGCACAGTCAGTCTCCCGACCGTGACCCCGGAATCGCGCGGGACATGAATAACCTTGGCGCGGTTTATTTAAAAACCGGACATCTCAAAGAGGCCGAGACCCTTTTATCGCAAGTGCTGGAAAGCCGCGAAAGGACATTTCCGGCGGATAGCGCGGAAATCGCTGAGAGCTTGAATAGCCTGGCTGAGCTGTACACCGAGCAAGGCAAGTACTCCGATGCTGAGTCGCATCAGCGGCGCGCACTGGCCATTTGGGAAAAAGTGATCGGGCCGGACGACCCCAAGATTGCCGTCGGCCTGAGTAACTTGGGAACGCTGCTGACCACGGAGGGCCGCTATACGGAGGCCGAGCCGCTGCTCCGTAAAGCGCTCGCGATCGATGAGAAAACGCTCGGACCGCAGCATCCGGCAACTGCGTCCACCCTCACTAACCTGGCGGAATGGAACCGCCACCTGGGACGTTTAGACGAGGCCGAATCTTTGGGCAGGCGCGCATTGGCCATCAAAGAGCAGACTTTTGGCCCTGACCATCCGGATGTGGCGACCAGTCTGAACAATGTGGCGATGGTGCTGCGGGCGCGACGTCTCTACGTCGAAGAGGAGCCGCTACTGACTCGCGCTCTACAGATCCGGGAAAAGACTTTGGGTCCGAATCACACAAACACGGCATTGAGCCTGAACAATCTCGCGGACGTATACCGGCTGGAGGGGCGATATCAAGAGGCTGAGCCGCTCTATCGTGACTCATTGAAAATCTGGCAGGCCGCGCTGGGTCCCGAGCACTCAACTGTCGCCGCCGTTCTCAACAACCTGGCCGATCTACTGCGCCGTGAGGAGCGTCACGAGGAAGTTCTGGCCCTGCTTCAGAAGGCCACCGCGATCTGGGAGAAAACCGAGGGACCGGAAAGCCCCGTGCTGGCGGTAGGGTTGAACAATCTGGCGCAAGAATATGTAAGTCAGCACCAGCTTGCGGCGGCAGAGCTTGTGGCCGAGCGCGCGGTCGCCATCGACGAGAAAGCACGGGGCCCGTACAATCCCGAACTGGCAGTGACGCTCATCAACTTAGCGACCATCTATCATTTGGAACAAAGGTACCGAGCGGCCGAGCCCCTCTACCGGCGCGGACTGGACATTCTGGCCAAAGGTCCGGAACCGGACAGCCCCGCGGTGGCCACGTCGATGACGAACCTGGCCGAGCTATACCGTGTGCAGCGGCGCAACAGCGAGGCCGAGGCCCTATATGAAGCTTTGATCCCCATCGAAGAGAAGTCGCTGGGGCCGGAGCACCCGAAACTGGGCCAGACCGTCTACAGTCTTGCGGAACTCTACCGGCAAGAGGACCGGTTTGAAAGAGCTGAGCCGCTGTATCGCCGCGCTGTTTCCATCATGAAGCGGCAGCAGCCAGTGGAAAACCCGGCGTTGGCGCGCACTCTTAGAACCTTCGCCTCCATGCTGAGGCGAATGAAACGCAAGGCTGAGGCGGTCGCCCTGGAGGCGCAGGCCAAGGCCATTTCGCAAGGACAAGCCTTGGCAGCCAGTCCGAACCATTGACTGTCGCCGACCTGTTAGAATGCAAAATCTGTGCCGAAGTTCGCGGCAATCCGGCACGCGTAACTAACATGGACAAGAAAAGGCGACCTATGATCTGGATCATCTTCGCTCTGGGCGCGGTGCTCGCCTGGGGCATGTACGGGCCGGCACTACATAAAGGCCAAGTGATGCTTGGCAATCCGTATCGCGCCCTGCTGTGCGTGGGCGTGGCGTATTTTCTCATCGGCGTATTAATCCCGGTGGCGAGCCTCTCCACCGCTGCGGGCGGCTTGGGAGGCTTTTCCCTATCCGGCTCCGTTTGGGCGGGGATCGGCGGCGGCTTAGGGGCGCTCGGGGCGGTCTGCATCATCTGGGCGTTCAAGGCCGGTGGCCTGCCTGCGTACGTGATGCCGATCGTATTCGGCGGTGCGCCACTGGTGAACGTTCTGGTCTCGATGGTGACGCATCCGCCAAAAACCGCGCCGCACCCGCTGCTCTACGTTGGATTCGTGGTCACCGCCATCGGCGCCGGCATGGTGTTGTTCTACAAACCGTCGTAGCCGATCATCTCAGGCCACGAGCAGTGCCTGCTTGGCCAGCCGCGCCAGGTGCGCCTCCAGCGATTCCGCCGTAACCGGCTCCACGCCCCGTGTCGCACGCGATCGGACAAATAGGCGCAGAGCATTCGCCACTGCGGAACGGTCGCGCGTGCCGTCGAGCAGCCACACGAGGCACCGGTCAACCTCGTCCGCCAGCTCGGCGGTCGTGTGCCGCAAGGTCGTCACCATGCTTCCTTCTCTGGCCTGCAGCCTCGCCAGCGGGCTGGCAACCGGCCGTTCGCCCGCCTGGTCCGTGAACTGACTCGGAAGGATGCTCACTTCCAACAATCCCGCGCTGTATGCCTGCAAGAGCGCTTCCGCCAACGGCTCGGCTTCGCCACCAGCTTCCGCCAGCAAATCTGCAAATTGCATGGATTGCGGCCAAGTGCCGTTCAACCGCGCCAGAGCTGTCTTCACTTGCCGGTCGTCGGTCCGCATCGCAGCGCCACGCGGCCCGCGAAACTCTTCCCACACGCCCGCGCGAAGGTCGGGCGCTGCGGAAACCGGACTTGCGCTTGAGGCAAAGTACAGCGCTGTGAGTTGCTCTGGCCGCGGCGAACGCTCCGGGCCAGCTTCCCCCCGGCAAAGTAGCGTCTGGCGAAAGGGCCGGCCCTTGATGAAATCGAGGTATTGCTCCTTTCGAACCACATCTCCCTGCGCGAACCGCCGCAACGTCTCCACTGTCGAGTCCGCGTAGATGGCGCTTTGCATTTCCAGGAAGTCTGCGTCCCCCAGATACTCGAGCCCGTGCTCACGCGCTCGCGCCACAAACTCGTGGAAGTACTCAGCATGATTCGTCTGCGCCAAATCGTCGTGATAGACGTACCACCAGTCGTTCTCCGTAAGGTGGTGCAGTTCCTCGGCCAGCAATGCGCGCGTGAGTTGGCTCTCGGGCCGGCATTTATTGAGCCATTCGATGAACTCGATCGCTCGCCGCACGCGATCCCCGGGGTCCTCCACCCCATGCACGTTGTAAAGCATCATTTCGCGAAACATTTCGCGCCGGTGAAAACCGGGGTATGCGTTGTAGCTGACATAGGCCACGCCTCGCGGCGCCAGGTTGGCGCGGCAAATGTGCAGCAGCCGTTCCCGAACATTTTCCGGAACCCACGAGTACACTCCGTGCGCGATGATGTAATCGAACTCGCCTAACTCCGGGCCTGCGTCCATCAGATCGAGTGCCAGGAGGGTGATGTTCTGCAATCCGAGCGCATTCACAATCGCGTGGCCCTGCTCAACTGCCTGCGCGGCCAGATCGATGCCCGTGAAGCTACTCCCGGAAAGACCAAGCGCCATGGGAATCAGGTTTCCACCGTCGCCGCACCCCATCTCTAATACACGGCACTCGGCGGGTGGCGCAACCGCGATTCCAAAAAGCGTGGCGATCGTGGCAAGGCGGTCCGGATGCGTTTGGGCCAGGGGCAGACTCTTGTAACGGACCCGATCGTAGGAATCGCTCACTAGCAAGATGTCCCGGCGATCTTGTAAGTGTTAGGCCGGACATGTCCGGCCCCTACATCGCAGCCATCGTGGGGGCGAGGCATGCCTCGCCTTCGTTCGCGTCGGTTTCGAAATCGCCGGGACATCTTGCTAGCGTGTGGGTGGGTTGCCGATACAGTAAAGCGCCTGCTCCGTGCGGAGGAAAATCTGTCCGCCGGAAATCGCTACGGAGCTGAGGGTGTATTCGTCCAAGTTATTTTCGGCGAGCAACTCGAACTTCGGACCCGCGCGAAAAACCGTGGTGACGCCATCCTCATTGGTGATGTAGATCTTTCCGTCCGCCATAACCGGCGAGGCGCTGTAAATGCCGTGCTGGATGCGCTGCGGCCCCCAGATTTCCTTGCCCGTCTTGGCGTCCAGGCACCAGACGATCCCGCGATCGTTGACGACGTAGAACAGGGTTCCGTCCGTGACTGGGGTCGGAACGTCCGGCCCGTTCTGAAATGCCCACAAACGATGTGTCTCCGTGATGTCGCCGCGCCCGCCCGCGCGAAACGCTTGCAGCGGGCGCACGCGCGTTGGCGTGTAAACCACATCGTCGTACACGACGGGCGACGCGATCACGCGATACGCCCCATCCTTCTGCGGGTTGAAACCATTTCCGCGCCAGAGCTCCTTGCCGGTTGCCGGATCGTGGCCCGTCACGCAGTCGCCGCCGCTCACCACGATCTCGGTCTTGCCGTCATATCGCAAGAGCGCCGGTGTCGTGTAAGCGTCGGGCGATTCGCGTACAGCCTCGGTGGGCCGTTCCACGCGCCAGACTGTCTTTCCGGTTTTCTTATCGATGCGCAGCAGGTAGGATGGGTCACGCGTCTTCATGCCGTGCAGCACTTCCACATAGAGCGCGTCCTCGAACAGCAGCGGCGATGACGCGTAGCCCCAGTTCAATCCGAACCGGCCGTAATCCTTCTGAATGTCGCGCGTCCAGTTATCGTTTCCGGCAAAGTCGAAAGCTTTCAGAATGCCGTTGCCGGTCATGATGTAGACATGTGTCCCGTCGGTCACGGGCGACGGCGACGACATGTTCTGCTTGTTGATTTTGTAGTTGCCGCTGGTGAGGAACTTCTTCCAAATCACTGTGCCGCGCGTGCGATCGACGCACCACAGGAAGATGTCATCTTTGTCCGCGACATTGAGAAAAATGCGATCTCCCCAAATGACGGGTGTCGCCCCGCTCCGGCTCGGCAGCGCCAGTTTCCAGGCGATGTTTTCCTCACGGCCCCACTTCACCGGAAGGTTCTTCTCATGGCTGATCCCATTCAGGTCGGGCCCGCGCCACTGCGGCCAGTTTTCTGCAAGCGCAGGAGTAGCCAGTATTGCAATGAGCCCGGTCATGCGGATGATTCGATACATTAGGTTTCGCTCCCGGCCATGCTGCGCCAAAACAGCAGCATACTTTCGTTTGGGAGCGAAGACAACTGTCGGGCATTATTGCCCGTCCATCAGTTTTTTAGCGCGGGTATGTGGGGGCTCGGGGCGTCCTTCACCTGTTCGTGCCGGTCAGGCGCGCTGCGCTCTGCGCAGGCGGGCAAAAACGATGCACAGACAGAGACCGAGTAGTCCGATCGTTCCAGGCTCAGGCACTTGCGAGATCTGGAAACTAGCTTCAGACAGTTGCGAGATCTGGAAAGCGCCGCTGTTATCCCAGTAGTTGATGTCCGACACGCGTAACTCGAGAACCGTTCCGTTGGTCAACCCCGACGTAAAACCAATGTCTGCGAGGGTTCGACCTGTCAGTGTAAGGGTGGTGGGTGCAGTGAGGTTACCCAAACCAAACTCCGTTGAAGACGGGAACAATTGAAAGAATCCAAGCGTGTGATTACCAATTAAAAGTGCCGCGTAGTTAAGAAGGAGGTTATTATCGTTTTGGTCGACCTCACCGGGATGGTTTCCTGTGTTGGTAGTCGATGGGCCGATGATAATACCGCCCGCGTTAGCGGTGAAATCCCCGCTCGCCAGATCGACTGTGCCGGTTACTGTCAATGACACCGTATCCGTACCCAAGAAATTGCCGGGAACGGTAAAGTCGGGGCCTCCGTTGTCGAAACCTTTTCCGTCTGCGGAGTTGGTACCTAGAACCGTCACGCTCGGGATCGATAGCGAGTTTCCAGACAGAAGGGCCGCGGACGCGAGAAAGGAAATCAGGTAACGTTTCAGCTTGTCCTCCGTAGGCCACTCAGGGCAGCCCAATTCACGAACGTTTAACTACTGCACGTCACCTGCCAAACCTGCAAGAGGCGGAATCGCAATGTGATCGGGGGCTAATCTTTAAGCTCTCGGATAGGCTTTTCTGGCAAAATCCAACGATGTGGGACTTTTTCCTAAGGTGGGGAGAGCCGATAGGTATTGCGTTACAGCTTTCGAAGCGAGTCTTGAACGGGGCGCACGGGTTGCGGAAGCCCTTCCCGGCTGCTATTTTGACGCCATGGTGCACTTCTGAATGAGGCTCAACCGCGTGGCATTCCCATTGGAGCGCGATTGGGAACCGGCGCCCGCGCAATAGATACCGTGACCTTGCCCGATCGCTTATGCGAGGTCCGCGAACGCATCGAGCGCGCCTGTGCACGCAGCCGCCGCGATACTTCCTCCGTCACCCTGATCGCCGTCACCAAGGTTTTTCCGGCGTCCATCATTCGCGAAGCCTATGACGCCGGCCTCCGCGACTTTGGCGAAAACTACGTCCAGGAACTGGAATCCAAAGCCCCCGAAGTGCGCGACCTCACCGGCGCGCGGTTTCATCTCATCGGCCATCTGCAATCCAACAAAGCCAGAAAGGCCGCGGAATTGTTTTCCGTCATTCAAACGGTAGACTCACCCAAACTGGCGCGCCGCCTGGACGAGGCCGGCCGCCCTCTCGAGGTCATGCTCGAAGTGAAGCTCTCCTCCGAAGAAGCCAAGAGCGGCGCTGATCCCGCCGAGCTTCCCGTCCTCATCGATGCGGTCCGCGCCACCAAGAACCTGCGCCTGCTCGGTCTCATGACTATGCCGCCCTGGTCGGATGATCCCGAGCCATCGCGCCCTTACTTCCGGCGACTGCACGAGTTGGCCCTGCATTTCGACCTGCCGAATGTTTCCATGGGCATGTCGCACGATTTCGAAGTGGCCATCGAGGAAGGCGCGACCCACATCCGCGTGGGCACGGCGCTGTTCGGTAAACGGAAGAAGCCGTGACCGTCGGATTCGAATCTCCGCTGCCACCGGCACGCACGGGCGTCGCGGATTATGCCGCCGCGCTCCTGGGGGCGCTGCGACAGCGCGGAACAGTCGAGGTTGCGCCCAAGCGCGCGGATGTCCGGCTCTACCACCTCGGCAACAATCAACTCCACCGCAAGATCTATCAGCAAGCGCTGGAGCGTCCTGGAATCGTGGTCCTGCACGATGCCGTGCTCCAGCACTTCTTTCTTGGGTCCCTCAATGAACACGAATACGCAGAAGAGTTCGTTTACAACTATGGCGAATGGCGCCGCCAGCTGGCGCAGGACCTTTGGCGGAATCGTGCCAGCTCCGGGTCACACCAGGGCTACTATGCGTATCCCATGCTGCGGCGGATCGCCGAAGTGGCGCAAGCCATCATCGTGCATAATCCCGCGGCAGCGCGCATGGTGCGCGAGCATGCGCCGCATGCGCGAGTTGTTGAGATCCGGCATCTGTTCGCTCCGCCGCCCGCGCCGAACGCGGCCGAAGCAATCCGCTTCCGTTCCACGCTGGGGTTAGCGCCGCGCGACTGTTTGTTCGGCGTTTTTGGCTACCTGCGCGAATCCAAGCGCATCATGAGTATTCTCCGGGCGTTCAAAGCGGTCCACCGCGAGTTTCCGCGGACCGCGCTTTTATTGGCAGGTGAATTCGCCTCGCGCGATCTCGCTCGCGCCGTGGAGCCGCTGCTCCGGGAACAGCCGGGCATCCTGCGCCTCGGCCATTTGCCGGAGCGTGAGTTCTGGCTAGCGGCTTCGGCTTGCGATGTCTGCATCAACCTGCGGTATCCCGCGGCGGGCGAAACGTCCGGCATCGCGGTGCGGCTGATGGGCATCGGCAAAGCCGTGATGGTGACCGAGGGCGAGGAGTCGTCGCGCTATCCCGATACTGCCTGCTTCCGCATCGCCCGCGGTGTTGCCGAAACCGCCAGTTTGACGGAACATAGTAAATTAGCTGCGTCACTTCCGCAGACCACCCGTGAGATCGGCCGCCGGGCATCCGGCCACATACAGTCCTTCCATTCACTGGATCGCGTCGCGGACAAGTATTGGGAAACTTTGTGCGCTTACAGCCAATCATCGCGCTAATCGGGATTGGCATAGCCGCGTCCGCAACCACCCTGGAAATTGTCAAACGTCTGAACGTGCAAGTTCCCATGCAGGATGGCGTTCGCCTGGCCGCCAATATTTTCCTTCCGGCGGAGACGGGCCGCTTTCCCACCATCCTCGTTCGCACCCCTTACAACAAAGGCTCGGACCTACTGCCGAATTTCCGTTTATTCCTTGAGCACGGTTACGCTATGGTGGTGGAAGATGCGCGGGGCCGATACGAATCCGAAGGCATCTTCGATCCCTTCGGCCAGGAGCCGAAAGACGGCAACGACACTCTGAACTGGATTGCGCACCAGCCCTGGTCGGATGGCAAGATCGGCATGCTGGGCGGATCGTATCTCGGGATCGTGCAATGGAAGGCGGCGCTGCTCAACAACCCGCACCTCAAAGCCATCGCCCCGGTGGTCTCCGGGTCGGACGATTATCGCGACCGCTACTATTCAACCGGTGGCGCGATGCAGCTCGGCCATCGCCTGCTCTGGATCTCCGAGAACCTCCGTGCACCCGGATTCGTGCCACTCGATTTCAGTAGCTATGTCCGCACCCTCCCTTTGCGCCGTGCGGATCTCGCGGCCACGGGACAGCGCTCCGACATTTTCCAGAAGGCACTGGACCATCCCGCCTACGATGCTTTCTGGCGCGCCATGAGCGCGCGTGAGCATATCGATCAGATTCACGTCCCGGTGTTCTCCGTGGGCGGCTGGTACGACTGTTTCGTCGAGAGCGATCTCGCCGCGTTCAGCGCCTTGCGGCGCAGTTCGAGTGTGCACCGCATCGTCATCGGGCCTTGGCCGCACAACATGTCCGTGAAATTCGCTAACGCCGACTTCGGTAAAGACTCGGGCGCTCCCATCCGCCGCATGCAGATCGAGTGGTTCGACCAGTGGCTGAAGTCGAAAGACACGCCCATCATGTCCAGTCCGCCCGCGCACATTTTTGTTATGGGCGCGAACCGCTGGCGCGACGAGCAGGAGTGGCCACCCACGCGCGCCAAAATGACTTCGTTCTACTTCGCGAGCCGTGGCGCGGCAAATACGCTCGAAGGCAGTGGATCTCTCGGTGACCGCCCCTCGCGCCGTTCTCAGGCGGAGCGCTTTGAGTTCGATCCGGCAAATCCCGTGCCCACATCTGGCGGCGCGACGTGTTGCAATCCCAAACTATTCGCTTGGGGACCCATGGATCAGCGCCCCGTCGAGCGCCGTCCTGATGTACTGGTGTTCTCCACTCCTCCTGTGCGCGAGGATCTGGAAGTGATCGGACCGGTGCGGGTAGTGCTATACGCCGCGACCTCCGCCCCCGATACCGACTTCACCGCCAAGCTGGTGGATGTATTCCCCGATGGCGAAGCTCGCAACCTGACCGACGGCATCTTGCGCCTCCGTTATCGCGACTCACTCGAAAAACCGCAACTCGCGGTTCCCGGCCAGATCTACGAACTGAATATCGACGCCGGAGTCACCAGCAACGTTTTCCTGAAAGGCCACCGCGTGCGCCTGGAAATCTCCAGCAGCAACTTCCCCCGCTTCGACCGCAATCCCAACACCGGTCGGCCCATCGCCGATGAGACCGTCCTGCGCAAAGCCGACCAGATCATATATCACGACCGGCAACATCCCTCGCGGATGATTCTGCCGGTGATTCCGAACTAGTCCCGATCCCGACTCGACAGAATCAGATTGTGGGTCCAGCGGACGCCGCCAGCGAATGGTACTGTGAAAGCGTGGTATTTGAGCCGGACATCGTTGCGTTGGACAAAGAGATTCAAGAATTCGTGTTGGTAGTTGAGGTGAAGACGACCAGCACGGAGTTCGAATTCATCGAGTGCCAACTGAAAAGGTACATGGCTGATATGCACTGCCCCGTTGGCCTCTTTGTCACACCTGAGCGCCTCCGGATATACCGTAACCGGTACCTAGGGCCGAAAGAAGAATCGATAGTTCTAATGGGTCAGTTCGATGTAACCGGGGTATTTAAATTCAAGCCTTCTGAAGCACCTCAAAACGTCGAACCCGCGTTTCAGAATTTTGTACAAGAGTGGTTGGAAAACCTGGGTACCGAAGCTGGGATAAGCGCCTTGCCGGATGATCTCCGGCGTGCTGCGCAGTTATACATCTTGCCGGCAATTGCCCATGGGACAATCAGGGCGGGCCACGCACGAACCGCCTAGCAAGCGGAATGCATCACGTCTTCGTCGAAACCAATTGGGTAGTAGCCTACACAGCTCCTGCTTACTTGCGGATGCCTGCAGCGCTAGCGCTGTCGGAGAAGGCCGCGGCCGGCGAAATATCCCTGCACCTTCCCGCGATCTGTCTCAGCGAGGCGAGGGGTCCAGTTCGAACGAACTCTCATCCGCGGAAGCCGGCCGACCACGTGCGGAAGTATCTGGCCTGGGCCACGGCAGAGGAGAAGTTATCCACTGACGATGATGCTACTGTTCGGCGCGTACTTGACCAATATGAAAGTCAGTTTGCAGCGGAGTTGCAAGATCTGGACGAGAGGCTGGCTCGATTGCGGCAGCTGCAGCCTTGGGATAAAAAGGGCCTTAGAAAAGAGCCGTTGTCGGCTTTATACAACTCCGCGCATGTCTCGGTGTACGACAACTTTTCTATGGAGGACAAAACCCCGGGGTGGCCAGACCGCTCGCTTCCGCACACTCCGCAATCGTGAAGGCGAGCAACTCTCGTGGGGACGTGGTAAACGAGCCCGATCCCGCTTGGTGAGACTGGTTAACCGCGCACATCCAAGGGTGCGTAATCCCAACACCGGCCGCCCCATCGCCGATGAGACCGTCCTGCGGAAACCGGAGCAGATCATATATCACGACCGCCAGCATCCGTCACGGGTGATCCTGCCGGTGATGCCGAACTGAGGAGGCGACGGAAGGCAGCTTCCGGGTTTCCCCACGCGTTCTCCCCGTTTCTTTGCTCCCATGAACCGAAGAGTTGGATTCAGTCCTAAAGATTTTCTTACGGTGATGGTTTGAAACTGCGCTAGCAGCTGATCTTATTGGCCGAACCATTGGCACTAAAATTGCACGGGACAACAGGTGCAAAACCTCTAACTGGGGAGGCATGTCCCAATGCGTGTAACAATATCAGCGGCGGCTCTGCTATTTGTAGGCTTGGTCCAATATTCATTCGCAAGCACGATTACGCATGGTGTCTTCGATATTAGCGGCACCGTGTTCTTCACTGCCCCCAAAGCAGGGGCCGTAGTTACGCCCGCCGGTACTTGCCCCGCCGGCACAGCTTGCATCTTTTGGGAGAACAGCGCCGGCACTTTGGTAGACAAGGTCGATATCTCAACCGTTGGGTTGCCAAGCGGGGACATTCCGCTGGCCATTTCCGGCAATGCTGCTGCCAACATCAGCAATTTGACGAATCCTCCTGAAGTCGTGGGTGGTGCTGGCTTTGCCCCCACCACGTTCATGACCTTCAATAACGGGGGTGTCACCACGCAGTTGTTGCTTGACTTCATCGATCCCGGAGTCTTTCCCAGTACCGACTGCGCATTGGCGCCTGCAGTCGGTCAGATATGCAGCCCGCCTGGATCGGCCGTCAATTTTGTGAACAACCCTCCCAGGCCGGGCCAAGCTAGCGCCTCTTGGGTCCTTGAGGGTGTGACGGACACCCCCGGGATATCTTGGACAGGGAATTTCGGCTCACAGTTCACAACCCCTTATCAGACGGTCTTGGCAAACCTGGCGAGCAAGGGGTCTGTGGAGGAGACGTTCTCGGCCACGATAAGTTTGACCGGGACTACGACTACGGTTCCGGAACCCGGATCGATGGGCCTCACCATGATCGGTATGGCGTTGATCGCCACTTTTGTGGGCCGTCGCTCGGCGAAATAGTTCGAGAGCCAGTCGCCCTTTGTGTAGGTCGTCGTAGGGGCCGAGCATGCTCGGCCCGATGATGTCCCAAGCGTCCCGCCGGCTCGATTTTTTCCAACCTTCCAGATCGCCGGGCGCCTCCGGATATACCGTAACCGGTACCTAGTGCCGCAAGAAGAATCAATAGTTCTGATGGGCGAGTTCGATGTAACTGGGGTATTCAAATTCACGCCTTCCGAAGCGCCTCAGAACGCCGAGCCCGCGTTTCAGAATCTTGTACAGGAGTGGCTTGAAAACCTGGGTACGGAAGCAGGGATACGCGCCTTGCCGGATGATCTTCGGCGTGCGGCGCAGTTGTACATTTTGCCGGCAATTGCCCATGGGACAATCAGGGTGGGCCACGCACGAACCGCCTAGTAAGCGGCAATGCATCACGTCTTCGTCGAAACTAACTGGGTCGTCGCCTACGCAGCTCCTGCTTACTTGCGGATGCCTGCAGCACTAGCGCTGTCGCAAAAAGCCGCAGCCGGCGAGATATCCGTGCACCTCCCCGCGATCTGTCTCAGCGAGGCGAAGCGTCCAATTCGATCCAAAGCCCAGCCGCGGATGCCGGCGGACTACGTGCGGAGCTATCTGGCGGGACAGCGAGCCCGTATTTCCACTAGGCGCTCGCCGATCGATTTAAGATCTGGCTCAAGAGTCTTTGCTTTTTGGAGAGCGTCCAGCGCTTGCGTGCAGTTCTCCCGTGTCGCAGCAATGGTCAGTTCCTCCGCGAGGAGACGATCTACATTCTTATCCGCGGGTTTCAATTCATGCGCATGCGCCAGAACGGACAGCGCCAGATTATCTTCCCCACCCATATAGAGGATAGTGCCGTACAGGACATTGGCCTCCGCGAAATCCGGACGCAGCTTCACCGCAGCGGCAGCGTAGTCGCGCGCATGCCGCAAGTCTTTCAAATGAAAACAGGTCAGTCCAAGGTTGTATTGCACTTCGGATGAATCCGCATCCAACGCAACCGCCTTCTCCCACGCCTCACGTGCGTGCGCGTAATCTTCAAACTTCCCAAACAGCATCCCGATGGCGACAACCTTGTCTACGTCATCGGTATCCAGCAGCGGCCGGCACAGCTTCCATCCCTCTGCGACATTCTGCAGAACAAGTTGTGCGCGGCAGCGCCCTATGGCCGTAGAAACGTCTTGATAGTAGTCATGCAGCCGCCGGGTCTCGGCGAATTCCCGTTCGGCTTCGCCATTGCGGCCTGTCTTTAGAAAGGCGCGCGCCAGAAGCTGGTGTATGCGGGCATCCCGAGAGTTTTGAGGCATGGCCTGCCGCAAGATCTGAACGCATTCCTGATAGCGCGCCTCCTTGTAGTACGCGGAGGCCAGGTAGTACCACTCGTCGTGAACCGGATGATCGTGCGGAATCGAGCGCAGCCGGCGGATGGCGGATTGCAGATTGCCTTCGGCCAGATCCATCCTGCCCAGATAGTAGGCCGCAATGCCGGCGGCGCCTCGATTGGATGACAGCTGGTCGAACAATGGCCGCGCACGATCGTAATCTCGCAACTCGAAATAGCAAATGGCGAGCCGGTCACGAGCTTCGGTCAAAGTGGCATCGCCCTCTAATGCCTGCCGGAATTCTTCGGCCGCGTCCGCAAAGCCCTCGGCTTGCAAAAGTTGATTGCCCGATGCCAGGTGCTCCCGAGCCTGTGACGAATTCGCATTCGGGCTCTGCGCTGCCAATAGCACCAGCAGGAGAAGCATTGCCCCAAGTGTAGCAACGGCAGTTGACAGGCACCGCGCGCAAGGCCGACCATTGTGGTTCGGCGTGCGGCGACTGAAGTTTCTCCTGGTTATGATTGTGGCGCTTCGGGGCGGCGCGCAAACCACATCCGAGGACCAGCAGTATCTGTTCTCGGTGATGCCCGTGATCGAACGCGCAGACTGGCCCGCGGCCGAACTGCAGCTTCTTCGCGGGCTCGCCGAGTTTCCCCGGTCCGCCATCTTATATAACGCGCTCGGGATTGTTTATCGCAAAGAAGACAAAATCGAGCCGGCGGCTGCCGTGTTTCGCAAAGCGCTCGATCTTCTTCCATCTTTCACCGCTGCGCAATTGCAACTGGCATCGCTCGAGCGGCAGCAGGGCCGTAAAAAGGAAGCGGCCGATCTGTTCCGTGCTGCCGCGGATTCCACCACCAACTTCGACGCGCTGGTGGCCGCTGGTCTCGGTTTGGCCGATTGTGAAGACTACGCCGGCGCCATCCGCGTTCTATCCAAAGCAAAGGCCCTGAAGCCAGACGCTGCGTCTGTGATTTACAATCTCGCTCTGGCGCAGTTCAAGGCAGGCGATTCCGCCGCCGCACTGTTGAGCTTGCAAAACGCGGGCTCGTCCGAAGCGGACGTTGTCTACCTGCGCGGGAAGATTATGGAGAGCGCCGGTAACAGCCAAGGCGCAAACGAAATCACAACTGCCTGCCGCCTCGAAGCAGCTAATGAAACCTACTGCGCGGATGCGGCCGTGGCATCGATCCGGCAGGACAACTTCACTGAAGCGTTGAAACTGACGGAGCCGGCGCTTCAGAGGTCGCCCGATTCTGTCGCGCTGCTCCCGATTGTTGCTCTGGCGCAATTCCGATTAGGCCGATATAGTGAAGCGATTCAGAGCTATCGCAGAGCTCTGGAGCAGGCGCCTAACCTGGATGCGGCGCGCGAGGGACTGGGCTTTCTGTACTACATGACCGGCGACCTCGAGGCAGCGCGGACGGTCGTAGAAGCGGGTCTTCAGAATCCCAGCGCGGACTTTTACCTTGCGTATGTCGACGGTCTGATTCTCTATCGGCTCTCAGCGCAACGGAAGGACCAGGCCGCGGCCAGAGTGGATCAAGCCATCCGCGCCAACTCAAAGTTCGCACCGGCGTACTTCCTGCGCGGCAAGATTCGGATGGACCAGGGCAATTCCGCCGCAGCCCTTGCCGATTTCGAACAAGCGGCGAAGATCGATCCGAAGTATCCGCTTCCCTACTACAAAATGGCGCAGATCTATTCACGCCTTGGGCGAACCGGCGAGGCGGAGAGTGCCCGGAGAAAGTTCGCGGAATTGGGAAGTCTCCGGGAAGAAGAGATGCTCGCTCGCCAGGCACAAGACCAGTTGTTGCCGCCCCGCCATTGATATGCGCCTGACGGGTTTGCTTGCCGGTGTTGCCGCGATCCTCTACGCGGCGGTAGTGAAAGCTCCGTGGAGCGTCCGGTTTACCGATATGGCGGCTAAAGCCGGGCTCCGCGACGTCAACGTGTCAGGTGCTGAGGACAAAAAGAAGTACATCCTCGAGATGAACGGCAGCGGCCTGGCTTTTCTTGATTACAACGGCGATGGCAACGTCGATCTATTTGTTGTGAACGGCACCACGCTGGACGCCGGCGCCGGCGCAAAGCCCGTCAGCCACCTCTATCGAAACAACGGCGACGGCACGTTTACCGATGTGACGGAGCAGGCCGGCGTGGCATATTCCGGATGGGGCCAGGGCGCCTGCGCCGGCGACTTCGATAATGACGGTCGCGAGGACCTGTTCGTCACCTATTACGGCAAAAACCGCCTGTACCACAACAATGGCGATGGCACATTCACCGAAATGGCCGCGCAGGCGGGTGTGGCGGGAGCAGACGGACGCTGGAATTCCGGCTGCGCGTTTATCGACTATGATCGCGACGGCAAGCTTGACTTATTTGTCGCCAACTATGTCGACTTGGGGCCGAACTTCTCCAACGTTCCCAACCCTGGCTCCGGCGAGTTCTGCCAGTACAAGGGCATTCCCATCGCCTGCGGCCCGCGAGGTCTGCCGAAAGCAGTGAACTACCTGTATCACAGCAACGGCGACGGCACGTTCACTGACGTGAGCGAGAAGGCGGGCATTCGCGCGACCGATGGCCACTACGCTCTCGGCGTGTTGACGTTCGACTACGATCAGGACGGCTGGCCGGATATCTACGTGGCATGCGATTCTGCCGCCAGTATCCTCTACCACAACCGCAGGAACGGAACCTTCGAAGACGCGGGGATAGCTTCCGGCCTCGCGTACAACGAAGACGGCGAAGCTCAGGCCGGCATGGGCGTCGCGGCAATCGATTACGACCACGGCGGGCACCTTGACGTCGTCAAAACTAACTTCTCCGACGACAGCCCGAACCTCTATCACAACAACGGCGACGGTACGTTTTCCGATCGTGTGTTTCAAGCCGGCCTCGGCAGGCTGCGAAATTATCTTGGATGGGGGATCGTTGCGGCGGATTTTGACAATGACGGCTGGGCAGACGTGATGATCGTCAATGGCCATCTGACTCCCGAGATTGACGCCGCGCGAAGCGACTCCACCTATCGCCAGCGCAAGCTGCTTTACCGCAACTTGGGCGACGGACATTTTGCAAACGTTACGGCCGATGCCGGCGGCGACCTGGCTCGCCTTCACTCCAGCCGCGGTGCAGCCGCAGCGGATCTTTTCAATGACGGCCGCATGGCTGTCGCAGTGAATGAGTTGCATGAACCCCCTTCCCTGCTGGTACCGGACGCGCCGGCTCGAAACCATTGGATCGGAATTCGCCTCGTTGGGACGAAGTCAAATCGCGACGCCATTGGTGCGCGTGTGGAAGTCGAGGCTGGCGGGATGCGTCAGATCGATGAAGCGCGCAGCGGCGGGAGCTACCTGTCGCAAAACGACCTGAGGCTGCATTTCGGGCTCGGAGGAGCAACTCGCGTCGAGCGGATTACGGTAAACTGGCCCAGCGGAACCACCGACCGCATCACCGGCATTCCGACGGACCGTCACATCGTCATTCAGGAAGGAACGCAAAACTGGAGGAGCGTGAAATGATTAGCCAGAAATCTGTTCTGGTGACAGGAGCGGCGATGGGCATCGGCGCAGGAATTGCCGAGCGATTTTCCGAAGCAGGCTACGCCCTCGCCGCCTTCGATATCGACGGAGACGGCGCCACTCGCGCCACAGCCGAGTGCCCCATACCCGGGGCTCACTTTTATTAAGCGTATGTCCAACTCAGGACACTAGAGGGTTGCGATTGTGTTACCGAATGTGTTAGCTTCAACGCACTCAGGGAGCTTTCGATGCGGCAGGGGCCGGTGTCTACCTCGATCAGTCGCGTTTGGCTAACGCCAGATCTGACGCTGGGTTTTCATCACTTCGATTACTCCCAAACCCAATACGACGGCCTGGCCCATACGCACGCCGAATACTGCATCGTCATTTGCCTCTCGGGCTCCATGGAGGTTCTTCGAGAACGGCGGCGCGATGTTTTGCACGCGGGCGAAATCCTGATCGTGAATCCCGGCGAGGTGCACCGCTGCCGCTTCGGAGTGGATGTCCCGCACGCCAGCGGCTTCACCCTGATCGTGCGGCCCGGTGTCCTGCGCCCACTGCTCGAAGCCATGTCCATGCCATACTGCGCCTTTCCGCGCGCCTCCCGTTTCATCGGCCAGTTCCGCAACGCAGAGGTGCTCGAATTGGTCACCAAGCTGATTCGCGAGTATCGCGAACAGCAGCGCGGATACGCCACCATGGCCGAGACCCTGGTTCGCCAGATTCTTGTTCATGTCCTGCGATCGTGGCCCACGGAAGCCGTGCTCCCCATGGACGGCCAGTTGACTCCCCAGTTGCCTTGGCTGCACATGCACCGCGCTACCGAATATATGAACAGCCACGGCAAAGGCGCCTTCCGCTTGGCGGACCTTTGCTCGCAGGTCGGATTGAGCCCGTCGCGGTTTATTCCGCTTTTCAAGAACTCCTCTGGCGTTAGTCCGCATAATTACTACAATGCCTTGCTGATTCTGAAAGCCCGCCGGCTCATACATTTGGAGGGTTCCACCACCAAGGAAGTCGCGTACGCTCTCGGCTTCAAGAACGTGAGCCACTTTTGCACGTTATTTCATCAACTTGCAGGCTCCACGCCCAGCATGGATCACGGGTCAATCGACGATCTGATCAAGGCCGAAGCATTACACGCTTTTACCTATTTCCCCGAAAGATAGTGAAAAACCACTAGTTCGGCTGCCGGAGAATAGATATCAGTCCGCTCCGGAATATAAGTGAAGATTACCGACATCCAGGCCATCCACCTCCGCGTGGACGACCCAAACATCGGGTTGTTCGACGGCTCATACGACGATTGCGTGATCCGTGTCGAAACCGATGAAGGTATTACGGGAATCGGTGAAGTAGAGACGCTGGCGGATGCGGTACAGGCTATTGTGTACGCCCGCCCCGCGCACAGCAAAGCTTGGGGCTTGCGGGAACTTCTGATCGGCAGGGATCCCTCGCATCCCGAAGAGCTGTGGGATCTCATGTACGACTCCACCTGCTACGTGGGCAGGCGCGGATTGATGATGCACGCCATCGGCGGCGTGGACATCGCGCTATGGGACATCGCCGGGCAGCTTCGGGGTGTTCCGGTCCACGAGCTGCTTGGGGGTGCTCGGCGGGAGCGCATCGAGGCCTACGGCACGATCTACCCGATGGCGACCACCCCGGATGGCGTGAAGCGCCAGGTGGAAGACGCCATGCAACGGCTGCGGCTGCGCAATATCAAATTCGCCGCGGACCCCTGGTGGATAGACGACCTCGACCACACTCACCGGCTGTTGCAAGCGGCGCGCGAGGTGCTTGGCGGCGGTGTGCTCATTGTGGATGCGGCACTCTCCTATAAGACCGCGGACGAAGGCCTCAAGCTGGTGCCGATTTTGAAGGATGTCGGCGTGCTGTTTCTGGAGGCTCCGCTACCCCTGGACGATGTCGCCGGGCACGCGCGCATGGCCCAGTCCGGTATACCGCTCGGCGTGGGTGACCTCGGCCTAACGCACGTGGATGAATTCATCGAGGCGATGGACCGCGGCGGCGCTTCTATCTGTCAACCCGACATCACGAGCGTCGGGGGCTTCACGGGCATCCGCAAGGTCGCCGAAGCCGCACGCCGGCGCGGTAAGCGCGTGATCACCCACGGATACAAAACCAACATCGAGATTGCAGCCAACCTGCATTTCCTTGCGAACCATTACGACGCGGAACTGCTCGAGTACTCGACGAGCAAATCGCCGTTACGCTGGGAGACGACCCAAGAGAGCATCCTGGTGGACACGGACGGGATGGTCGCGGTTCCGAAAGCGCCAGGCCTCGGCGTGCATTTGAATCCGGCGGCGATCGAACGCTACAGCGTCAGGCGCGGAGAACACGCGTGCGTCTGACCATCGCACTGGTCATGCTCGCCGGTTCGTGCGCATATGCCGCCGATTACCTCGACCTTGGGCCTTTCGGGAGGCTCACCACGTGGAACAACGGCGCACCTCGACGGCTGGCGCGGGCCGCCGGCGCCGCCGCGAGTAACAACCTCGGCATCGAGTGGGATGAAGAGCGCGACATACGCGAAATCCGGGTGCAATACGCCGGCGAGCCCGTGCCCAGCGCGCGCGTGGAATATTGGTTTCGCAACTGGCCGTACGATCCGCCGCGCATGCCGTCTTTTGAGGACCCGATGGACGATCCGTGGCAAGGCCAGTGGCTGAGGGCCGAGGTCTCGGAGAATTGCCAGAAATCGGAATGCCGGTACGATTTCCTGCCGCTCGGCGAAAACGAGAATGCACGAGCGAAAAATCTGCCGGGCGTGCAGTATCGAAGAACACTGAAGGTGCGGATGGTTTTCTCTGGTGACTCGCCCGCCATCTCTACGATTTCCGCATATTCCGATTCCGTGGAGCAGCCGCTGCGATTGCGCATGGAAGGGCAGTTCGGCGCCGCACCCACCGTTTCCATCTACAACGGGCGCCTGCGCTCTACAGCGCCTTCTTCCAACGGTGTGACTCTCGACTTGTTCCAGGCGAAGCCGTCGCTTCCGGGATCGCACGATCTGACTGTGGTGACGGTCAAAACTTCGGCGCGGACGTTCTCGTTTTGCACCGATGATCTCCAGCACGGGCCGATAGTCATTCCCGATTTCGGCGTAACCGTGACCGATCTCGACCACCCGGCCCTCACGCCCCAGACCGGCAAGCTGCGCGTGCGGCAACGCATTCCGAAAGAACCCGAGCAGACGTATGAACGGGCCGCCCGTGAAATCCCTCCGCTCGATCCCTGGGAGCGCGAATGGGGCGGGCGCGTGTATTTGCCCCTGGCGCCGGATTCCGACTGGCAGAAATTCGCCTTCGAATATGGCGGCAATGTATTCATCAGCAAGTCAGGTATCAAGGCCAAGGGCCGTGAATTGGCACGTCTGCATTGGCCCGGTGACCGGATCACATGGTCGATCGCCACGGGCGAAGGTCGCTACTTGCGTGAGGACCACAAGGTCGCCGTCAGCAAGCTGGATGGCTACCTGCCAATCGTGACGCAAACGTGGAAAAACGAGGGCCTCGACTACCAGGAAGAAGCTTTCGCGACCTTGCTGCGTGGACCGCTCTCGCCCGAAGACGCCGCACGCGACGAAGAGACACCCGCGATCCTGATGGTCCGGCTGACCGCACGTAACCAAGGGGGCGCTGCGCGTGACGCTCATGTTTGGCTCGCGGTCGATCCAGCGGCGCCGCTCTCGCTTGACGGCAAATCCGTTATCGGTAACGGAGACGTGCTCGCGCAGCTCGATGGCCCGGCGGATGCCGCCATGGCCGCTGAAGCTCACGGCATCCACATACGGTTCCCGGTGCCGGCCGGCGGAGAAAGTTCCGTCGTCCTCAAGTTTCCCTCTGTGTCGGATCTCTCGACCGCGGACCGTAACGATCTCGAAGCGCTCCGCTATTCCTCCGAGCGCGATCGCATCATCGCTTATTGGAAACGCATCATAGAGCCGGCCGCCCGCTTCACCGTCCCCGAGCCGAAGTTCAACGATCTGGCCCGCACCGTAGTCGCGCAAATCCATATCAGCACGACGAAAGATCCCAAAACCGGGCTGTACATGGTTCCCGCGGCGAGCTTCGTTTACGATGTGTTCGAGAACGAAGCCTGCTATCAGGTGTTACTGCTCGACACGCTGGGGCAGTTCCAGACGGCAACCAGCTATCTGGAAACCATGCTGCGATTGCAGGGCAGCAAGAATTTCCCAGGCGCTCATGAAGGCCCGACGGATGCGATCTTTCACGGCGCGAAGATTGACGACGTTTACGACTACACCGCGCACGGCTACGGTCTCGACCACCCGACGGTCCTCTGGACCTTGGCCCAGCACTATTTCTATACCCGAGACCGTCAGTGGCTCGATCACGCCTGGCCGCACATGCGCAAGGCGATTGAATGGATCGAGACACAGCGCGCCGCCACCATGCAGCACGACGCTCAGGGGGAAAAGGTGCGGGAATATGGCCTGCTGCCGGCGTCTCAACTCGAAGACAATGTCGATTGGGCGAACTGGTTCTCGATAAACGCGCTCGCGTGGGCGGGAATGCGTCAGACTGCTGCCGCTCTGGAGGAGGCCGGAAACCCGGAGGCCGCCCGCGTCCGCAAAGAAGCAGATGCATTTCGCAGCGATTTGCGGGCGGCAATTTCGCGGGCGGTCGAAGCTTCCCCGGTGGTCCGGATGCAAGACGGCACGTACGAGCCATACGCGCCCGTCCTGCCTACCCGCCGGTTCCGCATATTTGGTCCCATGCGCGCGAATTATTACGACCGCTACGGGCACCCGGACGAGAAGCCTCTGATGCGCCTGGGAGCCGACCGCGATACGTTCTGCGGACCCGTGGTTTGGCTGCTGCTCGGCCTGTTCTCGCCCGACGAGCCGATCGCCAATTGGATTCTGGACGATTGGGAAGACAACGAGACGCTTTCAAGCGGCATGGGTCTAAACATTCACGGCATCACCGACGACAAGTATTGGTTCAGCCAGGGAGGCATGGTTTTCCAGGCGAATCTGGTGAATCCCATTCCGGTGTATCTGCGCAGGCACGAAGTCCCCGCCGCGATTCGCAACCTGTATAACGATTTCACAGCTTGCCTGTATCCCGAGGTCAACATGTTTACCGAAGAGTTCCACCAATGGCGGCACGGCAGCGGCCCGTTTTACAAAATCTCGGATGAGTCGCGTTTCGTGAATCGTGTGCGCGACTCGTTGGTTTTGGAGGACGGAGATACGCTTTGGCTCGCGCCGGGTACGCCGCGGCGCTGGTTGGAATCGGCCGAGGGTATTCGCGTGGATCGGTTGCAGACTTTGTTCGGCACGGTGAGTTATGAAATGCATGCCGGTCCCAGGCCGGGACTTGTGCAGGCGGCCGTGCGCCTGCCCGCGGATCATGCCGCGAAAAAGAACTGGCTGGTGGCGCGCGTGCCTACGGGTCATATCGAGCATGTGACGCTCGACGGCAAGCCGTGGACCAGGATCGACCCCGTGTTGGAGGCCATCGAGCTTCCCGCCGAGGCTGGTGTCATGCACCTGGAGATTGAGTACCGCTGATGAAACCCTCCATGGAACTAACGGAACGTAAACACCCCGGATCTCTCGTGGCTCCATGGATGCTGCTGTCGCTTTTAACCGTCGTCCTTTGGGGCGGTTGGGGATTGCAATCGAAGATCATCGTCGACCGCATCTCGCCCTGGGCCAATCAAGTCCTGTTCTCCATCGGATTGGCTCCCCTGGTCGTATGGATGGCTCTTTCGAAGAACCTGCGGCGCACGGCAGGCAGCAAGAAGAAAGGCTTGGTCTATGGCCTGCTCACGGGTGCCCTCGGCGGAACCGGGAACGTCGCGTTGTATCTTTCGCTCGCCGGAGGGGGAAAAGCCTCGGTGGTGATCCCGTTCGTCGGTTTGGCGCCGTTGGTGACGGTAGTCTTGGCGCTGATCCTTTTGGGCGAGTCACTGAATCGGCTGCAGATCGTCGGCGTGATTCTCGCGCTGGTCTCGATTTACTTGTTGAGCTTATAGACATGCAAGGCTGGTTCTTGTTCGGATCGGTCGCGCTGGTATTTTTCGGCATCAGCGGAATCACGCAGAAGCTGAGCACGAATCATGTTTCATTCGAGATGTCGTTCCTGTGGTTTTGCGTCGCCATGGCGGCTATTTCCGCCGTGGTGGCAATGGCGGTTCCCATCGAGTGGCGGCTGAGCCCGTCGCTCGTGGCGTTGGCGGCGTTCGGAGGCTTGTTGAACGGCTTGGGAGCGCTTACCAGTTTTGCGGCCTTGGAAAAGGGTGGTAAAGCTTCCGTCGTCATCCCGATCATCAATTTGTATCCGCTGGTGACGATCGCGGGGGCCTGGATGTTTCTGGGCGAGAAGTTAACGGCCACGCAAGTGGCGGGTATCGTGTGCGCTCTGGTAGCGGTGGTGTGTCTCTCGCAGGAGACACCGTCCCCGGGCGCAGCACAGTCAGGTGGCGATTAGTGGTTTGGCAACAGAGGAGGTGGAGCATGCAACGGTATATTCGTTTGTACGGATGGGCGCTGGTGGCTTTGCTGGCAATCACCATGGCGCAAGCTGCGCTCGATCGTGGAGCCATTCAAGGTACCGTAACGGATCCTCAGGGAGCCGCGGTCCCGAGTGTCGATGTCACGGTGACGAACACAGCAACCAACGTCTCGGCTAAGGTGGTCACCAATACAGCGGGGTTCTATCTGGTTCCGGAGCTTGTTCCCGGCACTTACGTGGTGCAATTCCGGTCAAAAGGATTCAGCTCGCTGGACATTCAAAATATCGAGGTCACTGCCGGCAGCAAGGTGACGGTGGACGGCGCCATGCGCGTGGGCGAGCTGGCACAGACGGTCGACGTTTCGGCGCAAGCGTCGCTGATTGAAACCACTGCCTCGAATTTCAGTACGGGCATCCAGCCGCAGATGCTGGAGAAGGTGCCGATTCTTGGGCGCGATATCCAGAATCTGGTGCAACTGCTGCCTGGTGTGACACAGTCGAACGGACCGTCGGGCTCCACGTTCGGATTCGACAGCCAGTTCGGCGGGTTTCCCGATCCCACGCATATCGTCGGCTCCGGCATCAGCGTCAATGGCAGCCAGGGTGGTGCGAACGCCTGGTATCTGGATGGCAGCCTCAACGCCGCATTGGGCCCGGAGTCAGTTGTGGTGAACCCGTCGCCGGATGCTGTTTCGGAATTCAACCTGGTGGATAACGGGCTGGCTGCGGAATGGAGCCGCACCAGCGGGGCTGTGGTCAATGTAGTGCTGAAGTCCGGCACGAACCAGTTCCACGGCAGCGGCTATGGCGCCAACCGGAATTCGTACTTCAATGCCAACAATCCATTCGACCGCCGGTCACCAACGGGCGAGGAGTTTCTATCGCCGCGGGTCAACTACAACGATGTCGGTACGACTTTCGGAGGGCCGATTCTCAAGAACCGTACGTTCTTCTTCTTCTCGTGGGACACTTCGTTCCTGCACGAAAACAAGAACCAGATCTACACCGTTCCCACGGCTCTGGAGGCGGCGGGGAATTTCAGCCAAACACCAGGGATTGGCACGTGCCCGACCTGCCTGATCTACGATCCCTACTCCACTACGGGGCCGGATGCCAACGGCGAGTTTCACCGGACCGCATTTCCGGGCAATATCATTCCGAGGAACCGGCTCGATCCGCTCTCCGCATACTACGCAGCCAGCTTCCCAGCGCCGAATTTTATTGACCCTCTGCAGCAGGGGCCGAGCGGGTGCGGAGTATTCTGCAACAACTTTCTGGGCAACATCGGCAGCAGTCTGACGACGAACAACATGTCCGTCAAGGTGGATCATCGGTTCAACGACAAGAGCGCGCTCTTTATTGAGTACCTGCTCAATCCAAGCTATTACGCGAATTACCGCCTGCCATGGAGCGGCGCGACGGCGGTGACACAGGGGATCTCGGGCGCGCAGCCGTATACCACTGCCAACCAGATCTTCACCATCGGTCATACACAGACGTTCGGATCAACTCTCATCAACGAGTTCCGCGCCAGCTACAGCCGGCAGAACCAGATCCCCAAGCAAAACCCGAGTTCGCTAGTCGACAACTCCGGCATCGAACAGCGCATCCAGGGATTGAATTTCATTCTGGATCGTTTTGGCCCGGTACCGACGATCAGCGTTGGCGGCTTAGCGGGCTTCGGCCCGCAGCAATGGCAGAACGGGCTTCAGGGCGTGGATGCGTACACGCTGCAGGACAATGTCACGAAAATCATCGGCAGTCACACGCTGAAGGGCGGCCTGATGTGGCGGCGCGATGACAACTGGTACAACGCAAGCTGGGGTTACGGCCTGGGTTTTGGGGGCGGCCTCACGACCGACCCTGTGACGGGTCAGGGCGGCAACGGCTTGGCGCAATTCCTCCTGGGAGCCGTGGACCCAGGCAGCGGTACGGGCACTTTCCACTATCCGTATCAAACCAACGATTACTGGGGCTTCTACTTCCAGGATGATTACCGGGTGAATTCGCACCTCACGCTCAACCTTGGCCTGCGATACGACCTGTACGGCTGGTTCCGTGAGCGCAGCAATTACCTGGCGAACATCGATTTCAGCGCGCAGAATCCCGATGTGCCGTATAAGGGCCGCATCGATTACTTCGGAACGCCGGCGCACCCGAGTTCGGATGTTTTTCCGGCAAACAAGGGTTCGCTCGGCCCGCGCGTCAACTTCGCATGGACGCCGACCAACGACAGGAAATGGGTGGTCCGTGGCGGTTACGACATTATCTACAGCAACGGCATCAGCGCCGCTTTCGGCGACCAGAACGGGGGCATCAGCGGTCCCGCCTATGCCAATTACTTCGCTTACAATGGAGACTTCTCGGGTAAACGACCGGCGTTTCAGTTCAGCGAGGGCGCGCCTCCGCTCAATCTTCCAGCCCTGAGCTCCGTGAAGCAGACCGACAACCAGTTCCTGGGAACCGGGCCCCAAGGCTTCCTGCAAGGCTCAAAAGATCCCTACGTCGAGCAGTGGAGTCTGTACGTGCAGCGTGAGCTTCCCAAGAATATGGGTTTGAGCGTCGGATATGTCGGCACGCATGGCCTTCACTTGTACGGTGACGAGTTCCGCAGTTACGACTATGTTCCCACGTCAGTTCGCCAGCAACTGCGAAACGGAATTAACGATACCGTTGCCACTCCGGCGGCTCTGGTCCCGATCTACGGCTCAACGATTTCGCTGGCGAATCTTGACCGGCCGTACCCGCAATACACAAATCTGAGCATCAATTCCAATCCCGACGGATTCAACCGCTACGAGTCTTTGCAGGTGAAATTCGAAAAGCGCTACTCGGTCGGATTGAACTTCATGGTGGCGTACACGCACCAGAAGAACATCGGCACGCCCAACACCGGCAGCATCATCGGCAACACGGCAACGCCTACGACCATTGGTCGAACGGTCGGCCGGGCGTCTCTGGTTCCGGGCGGTCTGTCCGGAGGCACCGGAAATACGGCGGGCGGCTCCGGACCGCAGAACATCGACAATCGATTCGGAGATGTCGGCCTGACCGCGGATGACATTCCGAACGTGCTCAATGTCGCAGGATCTTACGAATTGCCGTTCGGCAAAGGGAAGCCATTCCTTTCGGGCAGCCGGCTGGGGAATGCCGTGTTAGGCGGTTGGACGCTCACGCAGAACTGGAACGTCCAAAATGGTGTTCCGCTAGTGATCACCGGGCCATGCAACGCAGTTACTTGCCGCCCGAACTTCATCGGCGATCCGAACGCGGGAGCTCACACGCAGAACCAGTGGTTTAATCCGAATGCGTTTGAGGCTGTGTTCCAGACCAACCCGGCCGTGCTGACCGCGCCGGATCCAACCATCTACAGCGCATGGTGGCAGTTCGGCACCATGGGCCTGCGCAATAATGGAGTCCGCTCACCCGGCTTCTGGAATACAGATATGTCACTGAGTAAAGACTTCCACGTCACGGAGCAGAAGTTTTTCAGCTTCCGATGGGAGGTTTACAACGCGCTAAACCACCAGAATCTCGGCATCCCGAATACCCAATGGTGTCTGCCACCCAACCCCGACGGATCGACCGACCTGGTCCATCAGGCTGGCTGCCAGTTCGGTAAGATCACCAATGTGCAAACCGATCCGCGCGCCATGCAGTTCATGCTGAAGTTCACATTTTAGAAAGGATACTTGCGGGTTGGTTGGCCTGTGGGGTGGTGGTTGCAATCTCGCGTTCTATTCATTTCACCGCCCAAACCACAGCCTGGCCTATGATGTCCTCGAACGCGTTTCCGGACAGTTACACATGGTGTTGCGTCCCCCGGCAAATTGCGTAGAAGCACGAGGACTCAACTCTGCTGTCCCTCTTGCTTGTCGGGACGGGAATGTTATTGCAACCGCCTAGCGGAAGCCACCGACAACATAGATGTCGCTGCCGGCGGCGTCGAGTTGCGACCACACGATCCAGCTTTCATCCGGCGACACGCTCATCCCGCTATCGAACTGCACCGGCATTTTCCGAAGCGGCACAACGTCACGGACCTTATGTGTGGTTAAGTCGAGGCGGCGAATGGCGCTGCCGGTTCCTGCGGGCGGGTACACCGCGTAATAAAGCGCACTCGACGAGACGGCCCATTGTCCCCAGAGATTCGGCGATAACTCGCTGGTGAGCTTTTCTTCCGCGCCGCCCCCGACCGGCATGCGCCAGACGCCGGCTTCGCCGCCCACACGCGTGTAGAACAGCCACTTCCCGTCGGGAGATTCCGCGGCGCGCGAACGCTCCCTCGCCGGCCACACGGGTCTGTTCTTTGCCGTCCAAATCCATGCGCCAGACTTCCCAAATGCCGTGCCGGTCGGTGCAGAAATAGATCCGGCGGCCATCCCGGGAAAATGACGGCAGCACTTCGTTGGAGGTTTCGTGGGTGAGGCGCGAGGGACGCCGCCGGAAGCCGGCACCAGGAAGATGTCACCATTGCCGTTAGGCCGCGAGTCGAAGACGATCCACTTGCCGTCGGGCGACCAGTGCCCGCTGCCCGTGGTAGGGCCGTTCACCGTTCCACTTGGCTGCATTGCCAAACCGTGGATGTGGATTCTGGCTGGGCCGCATGTCGCAGTCGGTTTACGGCGTACTCGAAGTTGGGACGTAAGCCCTCGTTTGTACCAGCCAAGGCCCGATTAGGACCGATCCACAGCAACGTGTGGTCCACGTCGGCGATCTTCATGGAGGAAGACGACGCGCAGAACGGCGTCGACCACGTCGACGGTCATCGCAGCCCAGGCTATATCATTAGCCCATACGCCGTGCAGAACGGACCCACCGACCACACCTTCTACACGCAGGTCAACATGACTCGGACGATCGAGCAAATCCTCGGTCTGACGCCCATGAACCAGTTCGACCTCGTGGCGTCGCCGATGAGGACGGCTTTCGTCACCGGCACGCCGCCCGCGGAGAACTTCCAGCCGTGGACGCACGTGCCGAACCAGATCCTGCTGGATAAGGGCGTTACAGCGAGCACAGCCAAGACAAAGAGAAACCCTCCGATTAAGGCCCTGAGGGCTGCTTGGCTCCAGAAGAAGGCGCAGATCTTCGCCGGCAAACTGACCAAGCCGGACGCCGAAGACCCGGATACCGTCAACCACCTGAACTGGTATCTGACCACCGGGTTTAAGATCCCCTATCCCGGCGAGAAAACGGTTCGCCCCCCGAGCGACTTCAACAACGCGGCACCCACGCCTGACGAGGACGACAAGTAAAACACGTTCCGACAGCAACGGCCCTCTCCCCGGTGACCGGGGAGAGGGTTTTTAAAACACCGACATGAACCTGCGTGTGAAGATTCTCCTCCTGTTTTTCCTGGGTTCGGTGGGCATCAGCGCCCAGGTCGCGCGAACTTCATTGAACGGAATCGTCACCGACGAGCAAGGCAAGCGAATTCCTTCGGCCAAAGTGTATGCAACCAACAGGGCGATTGGCGTCCGGCGTGAAACCGAGACCAACGCCTTGGGTGCCTACGTGCTGCCCGACATGGCGACGGGCACATTCAGCATCGAGATCTCGAAAGACGGCTTCGCGCCCCTGCGTTTTCCGAGCGTCAAGCTGGAAGTCGGGCGACCAAGAACCCTCGACGTCACTTTGAATCTCGCCGGGCACCGGGAGGAGATGAGCGTCACAGAGGCTACGTTCCAATTGGACCGCGTTGATGCCACGGTGGGCGCGCCCATCGAGCAGAAGCAGATCGACGAGTTGCCGATCAACGGTAGAAACTGGTCGACCCTCACCGCGCTGGTTCCCGGAGCGGTTGACACCGGCGCCGGCGATCAGCGGACGATCCGATTCGCCGGGCACGGGCTGGACGACAACAACCTGACGCTAGATGGCGTCGATGCGACGGCGGTCTTTAACCAGATGCAGCGCGAGTACGTGCGGCTCACGATTCCGCTGGAATCGATCGACCAGTTCGACGTCAAAGACCAGACGTTCGGAGCCGACGTGGAAGGCGGCACGTCGGGCGCGCAGGTCGCGGTGGTTTCGCCTTCGGGAACGAACTCGCTCCACGGGAACGTGTTCGACTACTTCCGCAATGAGGCGATCGAAGCCCGAACGCCCTTCAGCGGGGCCTCTCCCAATCCTTTCCTTCTGAACCAATTCGGCGGCGCAGCCGGCGGGCCGATTGTGCGGAACAGACTGTTTTTCTATGCGGCGTACGAAGGCCTGCGACAGCGGCTGGATGGGTCGCAAATCGGACTCGTGCCGAGCCCGAGTTTCATTGCACAGTCAACCCTAACCTCTCCAGCTTTGTTACCGATCCGGACGGCATACCCCGCGGGAACATCGCCGGCCAGATCGCCGAACGTGTGGAATTACAACGCTCTTGGGCGCCAGATCGACAACGAAGACTCCGGCATGATCCGGCTGGACTACCATCTCTCGAGCAAGACCACTTCGTTCGTACGCTTCAACTCGGACGAAGCGGTTCAAACCATTCCGACCGGTCAACTGATCGCCAAGACGCAGTACGACACGAAGTTCAACAACGGCGTCTTCGAGGTTCTGCATGTCTTCTCGCCGAGTTTGGTGAACGAATTCAAATTGGGCGTCAACCAGGACATCTACGTCGCCTCGACGCTCTCCCCGGTGCCGTACACCATCAGCGTTTCGGGATTCAGTTCGCTCGCGGGAAGAACCGCGAATCAGGATCCGTCGAAGACCATCAGCCTGCTGGATGACGTATCGTGGTCGAAAGACAGCCACACCCTGAAGTTCGGCTTCGAATTCAAACGCCTGTTCCTGAACCAGGGAACGGCGAGCAGCGGCACCTTGACTTACACGTCCACGACTAACTTTCTGAACAACCAGATGGGCACAGCTTCCTATACGTCCATCCTCCCGCTGGTGCGTCAGCGCAAGAACATGTATTGGGCATACGTGGAAGACGAGTGGAAGGTCACACCGACGCTGACCATCAATGCGGGCCTCCGCTACAACGTGTTCAACGCCCTCTCCGCGCTGAATCACCAGGCCATTCCGTTCGACTTTGCGACTTGTGGCGGATTCTGCCCGACTAGCTATTCCTACTTCAACCCCCGTTACAACGACGTCGACCCCAGAATCGGCATCGCGTGGTCGCATCGCAACACCGTGGTACGCATCGGCGCCGGCATCTATCACACCGACGGACAGGAGGACGATCAGAACCTTCCTATCTCGAACACTGTCAGCCGTTACTCGTTCAACAACGTCTCGTTCCCGGGCCTTTCCTATCCTCTCGATCCGTTTCTCGCCTACGCGCAGAACGGCGGGTTGGGCGTGGTCTCGCCACGCGATCTGGATCGCAACCGCAAGGACAACTATGTTGCCTCCTGGACGTTATCGCTGCAGCAGGCCATGCCCGGCGGGTTCGTGGCCACACTCAATTACCTTGGCAATAAGGGAACAGATGTTCTGACCACCACTTATACCAATCTTGCCATCCCTCCGGGCAATGTCGTTCCGCATCCGGCCTTCGGCGTGGTGTCATGGCGCGGCGACGTCGGCAACAGCACCTTCGAGGCGCTGCAGTTCAACCTTCGCCGGACCTTCCACAACGGCTTCCTGCTATCGTCGAACTACATGTGGTCGCATTCCATCAATGACGGCAGCATTGGCGGCGGAGACTCCGACACACCGCAAAACTCGTTCTGCCGTTCCTGCGACAAGGCGAGCAGCGACTTCGACGTGCGGCACTTGTTCAATCTTTCCGCCGTCTACACGCTGCCTTTTGGGGCGGGCAAGCAGTACGCAAACTCGCCGGGGGTCCTGCGAACGCTGCTGGGAAACTGGGAAATGAGTGCGATCGGAATGACGCAAACCGGATTGCCAGTGAACATCACGGTCGACCGTACCAACGCGTCGGTTCCCGGTCTGTACGCCGTCAGCGGTTCGGAACGTCCCGACTACGTTTTCGGCCAGTCACTCACCCCTGCCCGGGGCTCGACCGCCAACCACTGGATCAACCCCGCGGCCTTCGCTGTGCCGGCTAATGGCACGTTCGGCAATCTGGGGAGAAACGCATTTCGCGCGCCCGGGATCACGCAACTCGACCTGGCCGTTTCGAAGTTCGTGTTGCTCACGGAACACTTCAGCATCCGCTTCCGGGCCGATATGTTCAACTTGACGAACCGTGCTCAGTACGGAGTTCCCAACGCCGATATTTCCGCGTCGAATTTCGGTGTCATCACGGCCACGCTCAGCAACTACGCAACTGGACGTGGAACCCCGCGCGAATTGCAGTTGTCAATTAAGACCTTATTTTGAGGTTCAGGAAGCGCCCGGATTCCGGTCGGATGACGCGCTAACTGGAAGCTAGAAGTTTCCGGACTGGGTTAGTTACGAGAAACGTTGTAACCTTCTGTTGCCTTGCACACAGACCTAACATGGCGAACGTGATTCGTCGCGGACTCAGGAATTGGCTACTCATCCCCTGGCCGTTCGCGCGTGCCAGTCCGGCATCCGGGATGCGCAACGGGGAAGCGCCGCTGAGAAACACTCGCCACAGGCTCCGCGCCTGGCCTTGACGCTCGAGTGACGCGATCAGTTCCGGCTCGCCGGCATTCCAGGCCAGACCTTCCACTGCACGGTTTTCGGTGGTCAGACGCCGAGGGTTACCACCGTTGACGGAGACTGTATACACGTCTTGGACGGAAGCCTCCGCCGACCGGACAAACGCTAAGGAGCTGCCGTCCGGGCTGAGGCGGGGCTGACTATCGCCCAGCGTACCCTTGGCGGGCGAGGTGACTTGGTGCTTGCGGCCGTCGGCCACGTCGATGGTGAAGAGGGCGAACGGAGAAGCAGCGTCATCGCGGTCCGCCGCCACTATGGCGCGGCCGTTTTGCATCCAGTCGATCGGGCTCCGCAGCGCGACCTCGGCGACACGGCGTTCTCCGGTTGCGTCTGGCGCCACCAGGCGAACCATGACGGCAAAGCGGTTCCGCTCGATTTGGCGAAGAAAGGCACGGATCGGCCGTCCGGAGACCAAACCGGCTCATAGTCAAAGTTTTCTCCGCTGGTGAGCGGGCGAGGCTCTCCGCCCGCGGACGGCTGGAGAAACAGGTTGGCTCCGTGGGCATCGACGTCGCGCGTGTAGGCGACCCACACGCCATCCGGAGAGAACGCGGGTGAGCGTGTAACCCATTGACTTCCAGTCAGTAAGCGAGGAGCGGCAGATGTGCTGGAGCCCGGACGCATTCTGATTCCGGCCAACCACGTCCCGAGCAAGAGCGCCATGCCTAATCCCCCAAACAACGCGCCTATCAGCCAAGGCTTTCGGGGTCCGACACTGTGAGCCGGGGCCGCGGGAGGCAGAACCCGCTCAAATTGCGGCTGGTATCTGCCCTTCGGAAGCAGGATCGGGACCGGGTCGGTCAAACCGGTGCCGGCGTAGTATTCATGCAGTTTTAGGCGCAATCGACGCGCCTCCACGCGAATGATCGGATCGGCCTTGGGGTCATACGCGGGAGGGCGTCCAAATACCTCCACGCCGATGACTGTTTCCTTGAGTTCCCCACCACCGCCAGCCAGGGTCCGCTCCACCACGAAACGCAGAAACTGGCCCATTCGCGCGCTCTGCGCCCACTCCTTGCTGGCCTGAACACGGTATAGGGCCGTCCTGATCTCGTCCGGGGATAACGCGTTCGCCATATAGGGGTTACATAGGGTAGCATACCCCAGTATTACCGCCTGTTACTTCCTCGGCGCGGGCCGCATTCGCAAGACTGGTCGGACATGCGACTCATGACGCGAACGATTTCGATGCTGGTTGGGGCGGCGCTTGTTCTCGCACTCACGGCAGATGCCTCGCCAATCTACAACTTTGCAACTTTCAATGGCCCCGGCGACAACGCGGGAGGCACTACGGTCAACGGGGTAAGTAACACCGGCGCGATCGTCGGGTTCAGCTCCAATGCGAATATGAATGTGTTTACGAATTTTGTCCGCCAGCCGAATGGCACATTCACCACGCTGAACATCAACGGGGACCCGCTGGCGAATGCCAATGGCATTAATTCCGCCGGCGTCGTCGTGGGCGCCACCGGAGGGCAAGCGTTCGTTCAGGATCACGGGCTTATTAGTTTCTTGCCAGCCGCGGACCTGGCGGGCGCATGATCAACCCGTGGCGGTGGAGGCCACGGGTCATGAAACAAATACAGAGACGCAAAGCCAAAGGAAGAGTGGCCAAGTCGGTCCTGCGGTTGCCTGATCTTGAAGTCGCGAAGTCCGCGGTTCTCAACAGTCTGTCGTGCCCGGATGCGCAGCGGGGCTATCGCCACGCCATCGACGAATTCGTGGATTGGTACTGCTCCGAACCGCGGCTTTCCTTCAGCAGGACAGTGGTCGTTCGGTATCGGATGCACCTGGAGTCACGACATCTCGCCCCTGGGACTATCAACCTCCGGCTGGGGGCGGTTCGCCGTTTGTCGTACGAGGCCGCCGACTGCGGCCTCCTCAGCGCCGACCTGGCGGCCGGGATCAGGCGCGTCAAGGGCGTGAAGAAACTGGGCGTCAGGCTGGGCAACTGGTTGACGGCCGAACAGGGCATCACGCTCTGGCAGGCTCCGGACCGGGAGCGCCTCAAAGGCAAACGGGACCGAGCTCTTCTATCGGTCCTGCTTGCGTGTGGGCTCCGGCGGCACGAGGTAGCCGAGTTGGCCGTTGATCACCTCCAGTAGCGCGAGGGACATTGGGCGATCGTTAACCTGAGCGGCAAGGGCGGTCACGTCCGGACGGTGCCGGTTCCAGACTGGGTCTATTGCGAGCTCAGCACGTGGATGGAAGCTGCGGGAATCAAGGGTGGGAGAGCGTTCCGTCGCGTAAGTAGCGCTGGCAAATCCTGGGGAGACGGGGTCACCGAGAAGCTTGCCTGGCATGTTGTTAAGGAGTTCGCCACAAAGACGGGAGTGGCGAGCCTCGCACCCCACGACCTGCGTCGGACGTGCGCGCGTTTATGTCGGGCGGCCGGAGGTGAACTGGAGCAGATTCAGTTTCTCCTCGGCCATGTGTCGGTCCAAACGACTGAGCGCTACCTCGGCTGCACGCAACGTATCGCCGCAGCCGTAAATGACAAGATCGGAATCGAGCCGCCTTCGTGAGCTAATCGGACCTTTGGCCGAGTCCCGGATGACTCGCTCGGGGACTATGAGAATGCTCTTTGCGGGCCGAGCGTCAGCCGTACGTGAGGTCGGTGCTCTGTCCGACCTCGATAATATATCCGTCAGGATCGCGGATGTAGCAGCGCGTCTCGCCGTATTTGGGGATCGGCTCCGTGATGAACTTGGCTCCTCGACTTTTCCATAATTCATAGCACGCTTGAATATCCGCAACGCGGAAATTCATAAAGCTGTTGATGTGATTCGGATCGGGGACGCTGAGCGTTACCGTCGGCTTATCCGGGGTCGGCCCGCCTCCAACGTTAAGAATCATCCAGATATTCGCAAGCTGAAGGTATCCAGGCGCGTTGCCGTCACCCAAGCTCAGAATGCGAGCGCCGAAGACCTTCTCGTAGTAGCGAGCCGATCGCTCGATGTCGGCGACGGTGAGAAAATGTGCGATGCTGATCCCCTCTCTCGGGGGCATCTCATAGCTCTTCTGCTCGATTTGTACGCTGCCCATTTGACGACTCCAATTCCAATATCGTACATCTGGCACGCCAGCACAGGGGCAGCCCGGCATGGATGACGCGCAACTCATAGACAGCCCCCGGGAACGGTCCGCTCTCACCTTTGTCCAGTTCTCTGACCATACAGACGAAGGTTCCGGTAGCGATTCTCAGAAGCCCGTTGTGAATGACAATGCTTAGGATTCTATCCGCTGTGCTCCGGGCCGAAGTGCTGAGGGCGAGATAACATTGCTGCCGGAGCATGGCGGATAGAATGCGTTGAACTGAGCCGGACCGTGCTCTATGGGGATTGAATGGA